>BNJV01001913.1_pt1 | contig 442256 bp, 534 predicted proteins | sample 8540591 | NCBI WGS metagenome assembly BNJV01 (sample SAMD00202457, study PRJDB9452) | human saliva metagenome | host: Homo sapiens
TATTGTAGATTGGGCTAATCTCTTCAGATTCCATTGATATTTTTGAGGTGATACATTTGTCGGGCTTTTTAAGGATGATTCTTTCAGCTTCTAATAATTCTTTTTGTTCAAAACCATCCTGGTACCAATCTTCCACTTGCATTAACGACTCTGTGGCAAGGATAGTCGCCATAGATTTCTACCTGACTTAAAATCTTTCCAACTAATCTTGCATTTTTCTGTCGACCTATGAGTTTAGCAATCTGTCCATAGGTAGCAACTTTTCCGCTTGGAATTTCACCAACCACTTCTAAAACTTCATAGATAAGTCGATCATCCATTTTTCTCACCCTCAATGACAAAAGCGAATTTGAGTTTCACTTGTGAGTTCTGCTGTCAACTGTACATCAGTTAGCCTCGGCAATCTTCTGCGCGATAGAAAGCCCTAGTCCGCTACCGCCTGTCGTACGATTTCTCGAACTGTCTACGCGGTAGAAGCGATCGAAAATCTGACTGACCTGTTCTTTCGTCATTGGTTCGGTTTCATTTCCAATGGCTAATTGATTTCGTTTTGCCTCGATGGTGATGATAGGTTCACCGACCGTATACTTCATCGCGTTATCGAGCAAGATACGAATCAACTCCGTCATCGCGCTCTTATTCGTTGTGATAATCGTTTGTGCCTCCCCAGTAAATTCTACCTGGAGTCCTTTTTCATTTAAAACTGGTAAAATCTCTTCTACGATACCTTTCGTAACGGCTACTAAATCGACTTCCTCTTTTGTCGCAGCCGCTTCTCCTTCGTCGTATCTTGAAAGAAGTAACATCTGCTCCACAAAGAGTTCAGACGCTAATTTGGCGCTTGTTACTATCGACAAATTTAGCTTCTGTGCCCATCATTGCAAAAGTAAATCCGTATTGGCTGAAAGGACCGCTAACGGTGTCTTAATCTCATGACTGGCATTAGACACGAATTGTCGCTGACGCTCCACGTTTTCCACAAACGGACGAATTGCACGGTTAGATGCAAGACGAACGAGTACATATACAACGAGTATACATAAAATAAATACGGTTAACGTAACCATCAATAATCTTGAATTCTGCTGAACTTCACGATGCGCATCAATAAACACGACCATCATTTCAGAGTCTGTTTTGGATACTTGGTAACGTAGAGCGCCTTCCCAGCCACTAGTAGCTGTTCCTTGTGCAATTAGAAGCGCTTTGTCAGACAAAGTATCCTCTTCAATAGAAACTAGATGTGTTTTATCCACAGATTTAATCGCATTATTCGAGATTTTCACCACTGCATAACGGATGGATAATTGGTCATCTTTACGAAACTCCTGACCTTTGGAAATCCATGCTCTGGATGTTCTTTTGGTCCGCTACCATCTGGAGCTTCAGGAAAAACTCCGTCATTTTCAATGAGCATTGTCGAGAGTCGATCCACTTGTGCTTCTGTTTGCCGATAGTTCAGTACGTTTACCGCCACTAACACAACCAGTAGTACTGCCGTAAACGACAGCATGGCACTTTTTACAAAGCTTTTTTGAAGTTGTTTAAACATGCAAGCTCCCCTTTTATTAACTATCATTCATTTTTTCAACTGTAATTAGGCTTCGACCATCAACTGATAGCCTAGACCACGTGCAGATTTAATCGTCACGTTCGCCTCAATACTTGCTAATTTCTTACGAAGAGATGAGATATTCACCCATACGACATTAATCTCCGCATCTGAGTCGAGTCCCCATACTTTTCCCATAATTAACTCGGTCGATAATACTTGATTGCTATTCATCATAAAGTACTCCATCAGTTGAAACTCTTTATTATTCAATAGCACTTGTCCGCTAGCGGATTGGATTGTGAACTTATCGCGATTTAATTCAATATTTCCAACCGTCATCACTGACGATACGAAAACATTTGGACGGCGAAGTAATGATTTCACACGCGCTAACAACTCAGGCGCTTCGAACGGTTTCGTTAAATAATCGTCCTCACCTTCTTCTAGCCCTGTTACTTTATCTTCTAATTGGCTCTTTGCCGTCAACATTAGAACAGGTGTGGTATTCCCTCCTGCACGTAATTCACGCACCACTTCCACTCCAGATTTCTTCGGCATCATGACATCCAGTAAAATTAAATCATATGGTGTTGATTCAGCATAAAACAGCGCGTCCGCACCGTCGTGAACGAGTTCCACACTATATTTTTGCATTTCTAGCATCATTTTCAGCGCTTCAGCTAAATCAATTTCATCTTCTGCTACTAAAATTCTCATAGTATTACCTCTTCTTTTTTCTTCAGTATACGTTTCGTACTTAAAATTTACTTAAACCGACTTCTTACATGTGTTTGCAAATGAGACGAGTAACTCACGCAATTGTTGCTTTTGGTTGCAGTCTAATCCACGCAATGTATGTTCCATCATTTGATGTTGCGCTGGAATTAAATCATCGAGCAGCTTCTTCCCTTTTTCTGTTAATGAAATGTGCTTTGTTTTCCAGTCTTTTTCAATCGCAATTAATTCCAACTTGTCTAAATGACGAATGCAATGCGTAATATTTCCCTGCGTCAAATTCAACGTTTGCGCAATCGTCTTTTGATCCATCGTTTGATTTCGGAAAATCAGATGTAACACTTCAAAATGAGTCGGATTCAACCCCACTTCTTTTAATGACATCGAAAAAGTTTTCAAGTTCTCATTGTAGATTTTCATAATCATCATCCAAATCTCATGAGACACATTCATTTTTTCAGATTCTGTAACCATACAAACACCTCTTTCACCGTTTACTTTACTATTGAAATGACCTCCTGTCAAACTCTCTCTCCGTCCCCGCACCCTCTTTTCCCACTCCTAGCTCCTAAGAAAATTGGTTTAACTAAAACCAGGTCCTTCTGCTGAAAAAGAGTAAGAATAACAAGTGCCTTCAATGAACGGCACACACTTTTCTTCTCCGCCCGCCCCTTAAAATGGTTTAACTGAAACCAGGGATCTATACTGAAAAAGAGTAAGAAAAACGAGTGCCTTCAAATTCTATAGTAGTCATTGTAGCGGTTGTAATCGATGTGAATTACTGACACTTGGAATTCATTCCTAGTGTCAGTTTGAAGATCGATAGACCCGAGACCCAGGCTCAGGTCGGTACAGCACTAATGACTACTATAGAGTTATTTGAAGACACGAAGTGTCTTACTCTTTTTCTTTTTCCAGAGCACAAAAAAGAGCCCTGGTTTCAGGTTAAACCAGGACTCGGAAAGCACAATTTCCCTAGTGAGCTATCCAAATTTTTTTCTGACGAATCAGCGCCACACACGCAATCACTACCACAACGAAAGTTCCGAGTGCCGCTGTCCCGTTTACAGTAAGTGAATATAACCATGGGCTCATTCCTTCTGGTGCATATTTACCCCAGAAAATAACCCCGGCAATATAGTGGAAGAAGTAGCGAACGCCAACTCCTACAAAAGCTGCAGTACAAGCTAACGTAATCGCAGTTGTATATTTTTCAGCTTTTAACGCTTTTTGGAACGGACTATATAGAAGTCCTGCAAGTCCCATCACTGCAAATGCAATGACATATTCGATGAGTACTTGTTCAACAGACAAGAATGACACTTTACCTACTGCAAAGTGGAGTAATCCCCATAGCAAACCTGCTGCTAAACCTGGTGCCAAGCCGCGGCGTAGTGAAAAAATAACAAGAACAATTGCTCCCCACGACGGTGTAAACCACCCAGCAAAGTCCGGAATAAAGGACAACGCCATTGACAACGCTGCAATAATTGCAGCTTCTACCCATACTAAAACATTTCTCTTCATGAAAAAAGAGCCTCCTTCGTTTATTGAAAAACACAAAGAGACTCCGTCTAAAACTTCGAAATCAAATACAATTCCTACGCACGTACTAACGTAACAGGTTCAAGGGTTTGTAACAACATCTCAGCCAAAATGGCACCCCTTTGTACTTTTCACATATTTAACTGTTTCTAATATACTACTGTAGAGCATATTTAGCAAGCATTATTTACTATGCTTGTGAATTTTTCTTATTGACAATCACTAACATTGATCCTGCTAGAAGTGCCACTACTGCTGCCCAAACTCCTACAGTTTTTTTGTACCTGTATTTGGAAGTTCTGGTGCTTCTGTTGTAGTTTCTACTGTTGTTGGAGCAACAGTTGTAGAAGCCGCTGTCGTTGGAGCCTCTGTTGTCGTTGTTACTGTTGTTGCTTCAGTAGTTGTAGTAGTTGTTGGAGCTTCAGTCGTTGTTGTTGACGTCGTAGACTCCGTAGTAGTCGTTGTCGTTGTTGGTGCAACGGTAGTCGTCGTTGTTGTTGTAGACTCAGTTGTCACCGCAGTTGTTGTTGGCTCCTCTGTCGTTGTTGACGTTGTAGACTCAGTTGTTGTCGTACTTGTTGTAGGAGCTTCTGTCGTCGTTGTTGACGTTGTAGACTCAGTTGTTGTCGTACTTGTTGTAGGGAGCTTCTGTCGTCGTTGTTGACGTTGGTGCTTCCGTTGTAGTCGTACTTGTCGTTGGAGCTTCTGTCGTCGTTGTAGTAGTTGTTGTCGTAGTAGTTGTTGTCGTTGTCTCTGCTTTATTGACAATTTCCTTACGAGCTACTTTTACTTGCATCAAAAATCTGCTGCATTTACGACTACATCATTTTTCTAACAGTTGGAATCCTGAAGGAGCTTTTGTTTCACGAATAATGTATTCATCGCGTAATAAGTTGGATACTTTTGCAGTACCATCTGCTCCTGTAACTAATTTACCAACAGATTTACCAGTTGCTTTACGGATAACGTCAAATTCAGCGTTTGCTAAAGCTGAACCATCGTCCCCTTTTTTATCGATCACAATTTCAAATGTGTAACCATCCGCTGAACCACTAGCTGTTTGATATACATATGGTGATTCTTTTGCATCAATACGTGTTTTGTTTGCATCTAAGCTTGCGTAGTTCACGAATGTTTCCCCTGAAGCTGGCGCATAAGGAACACGCACTTGATACTCAATTAAGTAGCCCTCTGATTGAGCAACTTCGCCTAATTTTACTGTAAAGCTCTTGTTATCTGCTGCAAAAAGTCACTTCTTTATCAGTCACAAGCTGTCTATTCTTCAAGGCAAGTTTTCCGTCATTTCCTTCGGCCCAGACACCTTTATACACTTTCACACTTGTTGGGACATATTCCATACCGTCTGTTTGCAATTGGTCTGTTACGATAGCATCTGAAAATGCTTGTTTTGACGCATTCACACGTAATTCATACGTACGAGTAATACTGCCGTCTTCTGCTTTTTTTGTTCCCCAGCTCACTTTGTCGAACTCTTTATTTAAGTCTCCTGGGACAAATACATAATTAAATTCACCGACTGTTTTTTTGTTTGTTTGTCGATTGTTAATTTTTACTGGAATTTTTTTGTGTTTTTCATGTTGTTCTGCAATATCTACACGTACTGCAAATTTTTAAATTACCTGTAATGTCTGAACGTTTTTTTCAACGAAATCTGTGTATGTTAATGTAATGGTTTTTGTATCACGATTAATGACCGCATCTGCAATCACATCACCTGCATCATTTGTAATTTTAAATGTTTGATTTTCAATAAATTTCAAGTTGTCTGGCAACTTAATTACCGTCGTATCGCCCTTTAGCGGCTGTTGATGGAACTCCAAAAATTCATTTCCACGCTAATATCTGTATATTGATCTGCTGGAGATTTTGCTGGTGTCACTACTTGCTTTGTCACATTAAGCGCCACTTCTTTCGCCGATACTGCCGGACTCTTTTAAACCTCCCAAGATAAAGGAATACAGTTAAGATTCCTAAAAAAATAAATAGAATACCTTTTTCATGTTTTTTTCCCTCCACTAATTTTTGAAAAACACTTTTTTTAGTATATACTGTTTTTCCTATCAGGTGCAACTTTTTAAATTTAATTCTCGGAAAAGTTATCGTTTGTTAATATTTGTAACTTGAAAGCAATGGATTTCTACAAAAAAAGCTCCTATGAATGCCCTAGGAGCCGAAATTCAAATCTCTTTATTTAGCTTTGTTTGCTTTAGAAAGTGTCACGTTTAACAATAACGCTCCGATGACACCACAGAAAATCCAGATGGCAATGAATACTAATGGATTTGATACCCCGTTAACAAACGCTGCAAATAATCCACCGTGAGGAACATGGCTAACAAGGCCAAATGCCATTGATAAGGCACCAGCTACACCTGAAGCAAATGCTAATGGTGGGATGACTTGTAATGGACGAGCTGCTGCGAAAGGAATCGCTCCTTCTGTAATGAAGGCTGCCCCCATTACGTAGTTCACATACGCACTGTTACGTTCTGCTTCTGTAAATAAGTTTTTATTGATAGTTGCTGCAATTGCGATTGCAAGTGGTGGTACCATACCGCCGACCATTACAGCCGCCATTACGTCTGAACCAGCTGCTCCAGCACTTGTGACTAAGGCTGTCCCTGTTACATAAGCCGCCTTATTAATTGGACCACCCATATCAATCGACATCATTGCACCGACTAAGAATCCTAATACGATTCCAAGTTCACGAGGAATATTTGCCAAGAAGTTGATTAAACCGTTCATAACAGCTCCCATTGGTCCGTTAATCACGAATAACATTAAAAGACCCATGATTAATACCCCAAACACTGGGAATAGGAAGATTGGTTTTAATCCTTCTAATGGTTTTGGTAACCATGAGAATGCCCATTTAAGGAATGCGATAATTCCGCCTGCTAAGAAACCGGCTACTAATGCGCCAAGGAATCCTGAAGAAACATACCCTTCAGCGAATACTCCGCCTGTTGCAAAGTCCGTTAATACCGCAGGATTTGCAAACACCCCACCCATGAAACCAACAACTAAAACCTGGACGATCCGCCATTGATTGACCGATGAACCCAGCTAACATTGGAAGCATCATCGCGAAGGCTAATTTACCCATACGGAAAAATCGCTTCAGCAATTGGATTATAACTTGGATCTTTCACATCAAAGGAAGTAATTCCCCAGAAGAATGAAACTGCGATTAAAATCCCACCAGCTACAACGAATGGTAGCATGTGTGATACCCCGTTCATTAAGTGTTTGTAGAATTGACGCCCTAATGATTCGCCCTCTACACTTTCGTCTATTGCACCCTGCATCTTCACCAGCATGGTAAATTGGAGCGTCTGCTTTCGCAGCACGTGCTACTAATTCGTCTGCTTTTATTAATTCCATCTGCTACTTTTTGTGATGATGACTGGCTTACCGTCAAAACGAGCCATTTCAACTTGTTTGTCCGCTGCAACGATAATCGCTGTTGCACGGGAGATATCTTCTTTTGTTAAACGGTTGCCGATTCCTGATTGTCCGTTCGTTTCCACTTTAATCTTGTAACCAGCCGCTTTACCTGCTTGTTTTAATTTTTCTTCAGCCATGAAAGTATGCGCGATTCCTGTTGGACAGGCTGTTACCGCTAATACATACACGTCTTCGTTTGAAGGAGTTGCTTCCTCTGTTACTTCTTCAACTGCTTCTTCTTGAGGTTCTTCGAATTTCTTGAAGACTTCAACGACTTCATCCGCACTTCCTGCTTGAAGAAGAGCTGCTTTTGCTTCAGGGTTCATTAATACTGAAGAAAGTTTCGCTAAGGCTTGCAAATGCTCGCCTCCGCCACCTGCAGGAGCTGCAATCATGAAGATGAGTTTTGCAGGCTGTCCGTCGAAGGATTCCCACTCGATTCCTTGTTCGCTACGTCCGAAAACAATCGCAGCTTCTGTGATGGATTCGTGTTGTGCGTGAGGAATGGCAATTTCGTCACCGACACCTGTTGTTGATTGAGCTTCACGTGCTTCAAGTGCAGCAACGTAAGCATCCACATCGCTCACTTTACCAAGGCTAGCAAAGTTCCCTGCTAAGTGTGCTAACGTTTCTGATTTTGTTGTTGTTTTAAGCGATAAGTCCATCGCTTCTTTAATAAATAAATCTGATAATTTCATCTTCTACTCCTTTACGCTTACAGTTTTGTAACCACTACTTGTGGTAACAATTCTTCGATAAATGATTTTTCGGCAATTCCTACAGAGAAGGCTGTCGCACTTCCTGTAGCGGCTCCTTGTTTCAAGCTTGCTGCGTAATCTTTGGTTTCAATAAATTTCGCCATAAAGCCTGAAAGCATTGAGTCTCCTGCTCCAACTGAGTTGACTAATTTTCCTTTTGGAACATTCGATGTATAGACTTCTCCGGTTTCACTAAGGAGCATTGCGCCATCACCCCCACGAGAAATTAATACATTTCGAGCCCCCATGTCTTGGAGTTTTTTCGCATAATCGACAATTTGTTCTTCCGTTTCAATCGTCACCCCAAAAATCTCCCCTAACTCATGATGGTTTGGTTTGATAATGAATGGGTGATATGGAAGACATTTCGTTAATAAATCTTTCGTTGTATCTAACACTAATTTTACGCCTTTATCGTCGCACAATTTCGCAATCGTTGTGTACGCCGAGTGATCCATCCCATTACCGGCATTTCCAGCTAAAAATACCACATCGCCCAATTGCAAGTTCGTTTCAAAATACTGTACTAAACGAGCGAAATCTTCTTTGGATACGACTGGCCCATTGGCGTTGATTTCCGTTTCTTCGGTACTCTTTAATTTCAAATTAATACGCGTAACACCGTCGATTTCGATGAAGTTCGTATGAATTCCTTCTGCTTGCAACGCTTCTTTAATGAAGTTTCCTGAGAAACCTGCCAAGAAACCTGTTGCTGTATTATCGAAACCTAATCGTTTCAAAATGACAGACATATTAATACCTTTCCCACCTGCCACGTAGTTTTCTTCTACAGAACGGTTTAATGTGCCAAGTTCACAATTGGGAACTTTAACAACAAGGTCAATCGCTGGGTTAAACGTAATCGTGTAAATCATGCTATCTCTCCTTTATTATGCTTCCATTTCAACAAGACGAATGCTCCCGGCCATACGGTAACGTAAGTCGGCTTGCTCCTTCGTCGTGTTTGTGACCATAGTTACTTGATGAAAATCCGCAACCTTACAGAGACTTACTTTAGCAAATTTGCTCGAATCGGCCAAAACATACGCTTGATTACTCTTATTAATCGCAATTTTTTTAATCATTGCTTCTTCTTCGTCTGGAGTCGTATAGCCATAGCTTAAATCGACACCGTTCATTCCAAGGAAAGCTTTTTTGAAGAAATACTCGCGTAATTGGTTTTGCGCAAGAGGTCCCACCACCGCGCTCGTTTCCGTTTTAACTTGTCCACCAAGGAGCACCGTTTTAATGCCATAGTCCGTTAATAAGTGTGCTTGTTGCACGCCGTTTGTAATGACAGTGACATCCTTTCCTTCTAAATGCGGAATCATCCGAAGCGTTGTCGTCCCCGCATCCATGTAAATCGTTTCGCCTTTTGTGACAAGGGATGCGGCGTAGCGCCCGATGCATTCTTTCTCACGTCGATTTGAACGTTCCTTTTCTTTTATGGTTGGTTCATACTCTTTTGAATAGACGCGTTTAGCACCACCATGCACACGAATCAGCGTTCCTTCCTCTTCTAGTAAAGAAAGGTCTCGACGAACCGTAGATTCAGAAGCACCCTAGCGCCTCCATTAAGTCTCTTAGGTGTACTGTATCTTCCTTTTCTAATAAGTCCAAAATGATTCTTCTACGTTTTTCAGTAAGCATAAAGCTCCTCCTACAATCGACAAATATTCGTTGAAAATCCGGCCTTTAAACAGTCAAAAACTTCCATATGTATATAATATAATTTATACAGACAATTACATTCCTTATATAATATAAAATTATATAGCAACCGGTGCAAGTAATTTACGTACTTTATGAAAGAGGAAATTACACTATTTGAGATATTTTTCTGAATACTTCCGGTAGTATTCTTTCTATAATATTTTTTTAATATACTCGAATCCTCTTTATTAAGGCATAAAAAGACGCCAGAGATTCGTCTGACGCCCTTATTGTTCGCTAACGTTTTAATTATTTTTTTCTTCCGTTTTTTTCGTGTGGCAAGATTAAGTTTAAGACGATTCCAGCAATCGCACAAAGCGCTGTTCCTGATAAAGTGACAGACCCTACTTCAAGCACTGCTGCACCAAGTCCAAGAACTAACATTGAACTTGCGATAATGAGATTTCGCACTTGTCTGAAGTCCACTTGTTTTTCGATTAACACTTTCAACCCGTTTGAAGCAATAACCCCATATAAAAGAATCGCCATTCCACCAAGTACTGCATTTGGAATCGTACGAATCAGTGCTGTGAATTTACCAAAGAAACTGAATCCAATCGCAATCAGTGCGGCATTACGAATCACCGATACCGATGCGATACGTGTCAACCCTACAACCCCTGTGTTTTCACCGTAAGTTGTATTGGCAGGCCCTCCTAGGAAGGCAGATACGGCTGTTGCCACCCCGTCCCCAATCAGCGTGCGGTGTAAGCCTGGGTCTTTCAAGAATTGACGTCCGCAGATTTCACTTAATACGGTGTGGTCCCCGATATGTTCAGCAATCGTTACAACAGCTACTGGCAGAAGCGCCCATGTTTCAGGCCCGAAGTATAAGTTATATTGATGGAATAATCCGTTTGTATTGAATGGTAAGTATAATTCTGGCAAAGCAATCCATTGTGCTTCAATGACTTTTGTGAAATCGACTAGTCCAAAGAAGATGGCCACGATATATCCACCGATAATCCCAAATAGGAATGGAATGATTTTCAAGAAGCCTTTTGCTTTTGTATTAATAAATGCTGTTATTAAGAAAGTCACAGTCGCAACCAGCATTGGCTTCCAGTCACCATCTTTTACAAATCCGGCATTCTTTACCGCGCTATTGGCAAGACCTAGACCGATGACGATAATCATTGGTCCAATGACGATTGGCGGTAAGAGTCGATTAATCCAATTCGTTCCTAAGAATTTAACAAATAATGCCACAACCACATAGAGTAGTCCGACTAACACAACCCCTGTTTGCGCAGCATCTGGTTTTCCTTCCATTTGTGCCATCGCGAATTGCATGGCCGTAATAAAAGCAAAAGAGGATCCCAAGTAAACAGGTACTTTAAACTGCGTCGCAACCATATAGATTAGTGTTCCTAATCCTGACGCAAATAAAGCAACCGATACTGGCATCCCCAATATTAACGGCACTAAAACAGTGGCACCAAACATCGCAAACACGTGCTGCAAACTCAAGAACAGCCCAGGCACGAGCTCCGGTTTTTGATCCACATCTAACAACAGATCGACTTTTTGAAGTTTGTAACTCCATTTTACCCTCTTTTTCCGGGCGTTTTTGTGCACAAAAAGCCCTATGTTTTTAAGCGTAGGGCTAGTCTAATAAACTTGTTCTTAGCCTTTCTCACCTCTCTGGATGAGTTTAAAAGCCCTTGCTAGCAGATAGTGTATCACACCTAAATTGGATTTGCTATACTTTTTTCTGTTTTTTTAAACAAAAGTATTGTTCCCATTATCAATCCCAGTTACAATGGTAACAAGCAACCCTTAAAGTTGCCCAGTCTAACTTTATGGAGGGATCATTTATGGTCAAATCAGTAGAAACTATCACAGAATTAATCGGGAACACTCCCCTTGTGAAACTACGTCGTTTAGTTTCAGACGATTCTGCAGATGTATATGTAAAAGTCGAGTCGTTTAACGCCGGTGGATCTGTGAAAGATCGTATCGCTTTAAATATCATCGAAACAGCTGAGAAAGATGGTAGCCCTAAAAACCTGGCGACACAATTATCGAAGCAACAAGTGGAAATACAGGTGTAGGACTTTCATTAATCGGTGCTGCCAAGGGGTACAAGGTCATCACAATCATGCCTGAATCCATGTCTATCGAACGCCGTCAATTAATGAAAGCATACGGTACAGAAGTCTTATTAACGCCTGCTGCTGACGGATTCGGCGCTGCCGTTGCTAAAGCAGAAGAATTAGCAGCACAACCTGGATACTTCTGGGCACGTCAATTTGACAACAAAGCAAACCCAGCTATCCACTATCAAACAACTGGGCAAGAAATCATTAAAGCCTTCGACGGAAAAAAACACCAGACGCTTACATCAGTGGTATCGGTACTGGTGGTACGATTACAGGTGTTGGTCGTGCGTTAAAAAGAAGTAAATAAAGACGTGGAAATCATCGGGGTTGAACCTGAAGAAGCACCATTTTATTTCTAAAGGCCAAAAAGGAAAAACACCGCATCCAAGGAATCTCTGCTGGTTTTGAACCAAGCATTATCGACCGCGAAGTCATCGACGGATTTGAACTTGTAACAAGTGACGATGCCATCGAAACTGCGAAAAACTTAGCCGCTAAAGAAGGGATCCTTGCTGGTATTTCTTCTGGAGCTGCTGTCACTGCCGCTCTACGTGTGGCAAAACGCTTAGGAAAAGGCAAGTCTGTTGTGGTTCTATTACCTGATACAGGCGAACGTTACCTCTCAACAGGCATTTTTCGGCGAAGCGTAATTCGTTCTAAAAACACGAACCTCAAAACTTTATTGCAATCTTTTGAATCTCTTCATAGTGATGGCAGTAGTTGTACCGGGTTGAGCCAAGGTCTCAACCCTACCAAGCTTCAAACAGGCCGTAAAACGGCCTGTAATTCACATTGGTTACACTCACTACTGTTCTCACTATAGAATTCAAAAGATTTCCATTCAGTTTTTGAGGTTCTTTTTTTGTGCGAAAATTTAGTTGAAAGGCGTTCTGAATCCAGATGTATCATGCGTGATACGTATCATGCATGATACACTCTACTCTTTTTTGTATCAATTTTGATACGTATCATTTTTTGATACAACTCAACTTTTTCGATGTAACATTTTTTTGTTACGTAACATTATTGTTACACTCAAGGCAAAACAAAAAACCACCTTGGAATGATGGCACTGACCCCCGTAAATGAGAATTAAATAAAAACACCTCCAAGTTGGATTTGATACAATATTATCAAATGCTCATGGAGGTGTATTTTTATGGCAAAAAAACGTGTGGCTTATTCTGTCGATACAAAGAATAAAGCCGTAGAAATGAAATTACAGGGATATACTACAAAACAAGTGATGCAGGAGCTAAACATTAAAAATGAAACTCAAGTAAAAACATGGTTTAGATGGTATAAAAATGGAGAAACTCATCGTTTCCACCAACAGGTGGGGAAACAATATTCCTATAATAAAGGAATAGCTGAACTTTCAGAAATCGATCAATTAAAATTAGAATTACAAAGAAAAGAAGTTGAATTAGAAATATTAAAAAAATACAAGGAATTGGAAAGGAAGTGTCGCCTCAAGCAGTTGTAAAGTTAGTGGAAGAATTGAAATGTAAATATACAGTTCATTTAATCTGTTTTTGCCTTAATGTACCCATATCTACTTACTACCGATGGAAAAAGAAAGACTTTTTCTCCAACCGTTATCGAGAAAACTATTGGTAAAAATTTGTAAGAAAAAAACAAATTTATTTATGGGTACAGAAAGATTAAGTATTTGATTCAGAAGGAATTAAATCAGATTATTAACCATAAGGTTGTGCAGCGGATTATGCAGAAAAAAATGGTTGGAATTGTGCCGTGAAACCGAAAAAGCTATCAAAAATAGGTAAACCTTTCTCAATCACTGGCAATGCTCTGAATAGGGATTTTTACAGCGGACAAACCTATGCAAAAGTTGACTACTGATATCACATATTTACCTTTCGGTCCTAAACGATTATATTTATCTTCCATTATGGATTTACATAATGGAGAAATCCTTGCGTATACAATTGGTTCAAAACAAGATACTAAGTTTGTATTGGATACTTTAAATCAAATTGACTTACCTAAGGATGTTCTACTACATAGTGATCAAGGCAGCGTTTATACTTCCGCTGAATACTACAATCTATGTAAAGAAAAAGGCATTATCCGCAGTATGTCCCGTAAGGGGACTCCCGCAGATAATGCGCCAATCGAAAGCTTCCATTCTTCGCTAAAGTGCGAAGCTTTCTACATAAAAGATGAAGTAATAACTTCATCTTCTATTGTAATTCAAATTGTAGAAAATTACATCAAATATTATAATGAAAATAGAATCCAACAAATTGGACTACCTGTCTCCGGTTGAATACCGGAGACGGTAGCCCTAGGGTGTTTTTATTAAATTCTCACTTTTTGGGGTCAGTCCCGATATCCAAGGTGGTTTCACTCTTTAAATTCGATTAAGCTTCTTGTGTTTCAGCTTGTTTTTTGTTTCCAAATTTCTTAGCAATATACGCTGTTAAGATTGGAGTTAAAATCGCTGTTACGATTACTGAAGCTGTAATTTGAGTTGTTGCTGTTGCTTCGATTCCTTTGAATGAAGCATCCACTGCTGAAAGTGCAGCTGGTGTGGCGATAGCGCTGGCTGCTGTACTTGAAATGGCAGCACCGGCAACCCCATTCCCACCTGTTAAGCGGTCTGCTGTAATAGAAGCAATACCACCGATAGCTGTAGTGATAACCCCTAGTAAAATACCAGGAAGACCACCTTCAAGGATTTGGCCAAAGCTCATGTTAGCCCCTAAACAGAAACCAACGACGATAATGATGGCTGTGATCCCGTTTGAAAGAACTTTCTTCATGTATGGGAAGGCATTTCCTAACGCAATCCCTAAAACTAGTGGCAATACAGTTCCGACTAAGTTCCAAATTGAGATGTTTGCAAGGCCGGCACTACTTAATACGGCCATTGTTACCATTGGTCCAACACTTAATGTTGTAATCCCAACGGCACCAGCATCGATTTCATCCCCGTATACATCTACAATACCCGCATACATAGCGTTATTGGCTACTGAAATGGCACCGATAACGGCAACGGCGCTAAGTCCGAGGAAGTTGTCATTGAATACTTTTGCAACCAATAACCCTAAGACTACAGATACCGCAATTTTTCGCTAAAATAATCGCTGCCCCACGTCCAACGGCTTTTTGGTGTGTTTTTAAGAGAAATGGTACCCCCTGATAATGAAGAGGAATGCCCCAACAAGTGGTCCAGCACCTTTCACGATTGGAGTGGTAAATCCACCAATTTGTAATATTTGAGGGAAAAAAATGTATTAATCACACATCCAATAAACATTGGAATAATGATAGTATCCCCAGGAATTTTAATCTTTTTCATACTGTTCACAATCCTTCTCTAATTTGGAATAAGACTCTAGTTAAAATCAGCCATCTAATGTGATACCGCCATCGCAGTCACCGATTTCCCCTGTAACAAAGCTTTGCTAGGTCGCTTGCAAAGAAGAGAATCATTTGAGCGATTTCAGTAGGTTCTGCACGACGTCCAAGAGGGATCATGCTGATAACTTTTTTGGCTCTTTTTCTTTATCTTCTGATAATACTGTTGTCATATCTGTACGAGTGAACGAAGGACATACAGCGTTACATGCAATATTGTATTTACCGCCTTCTTTAGCAACGGCTTTTTGTTAAACCATTTTAAACCAGCTTTAGAAGAAGCGTAAGCGGCAGTACCTAAAAAGTCCACCACCAAGTTTTTGCAGCAACGGAAGATACGTTTACGATACGTCCACCTTTGTTTTCGATAAAAGTGTGGGAAAATTGTGCTGATTGTTGAGAAGCATCCTGAAAGATTGATGCGGATAGTTCTTTCCCATTCTTCATATGTTAATTGGTCGAAAGGTTTTGCACTAATAACCCCAGCGCAGTTCACTAAGATATCTACTTTGCGTTCTGCTAAAATTTCGTTCATGCTTTTTACGATAGATTCATGATTTCCTAAATCCATGTATTTGAAGCTTGTGTGTTCTGGTCCGAACTCTTCAACTGTTTTGTTTGCTGCAGCCTCGTTAATATCTGCAATGACTACAAAACCGCCGCCGTTAACGATACCGCGCACGATTTCTTTACCAATACCATTTGCCCCACCAGTGACAATGGCAACTTTACCTGTGAAATCCATAAAATCACGTCCTTTGATTTGATATGTTCATTCTATCACTAAATAATGAAGTTTCGACTCTTTTTATGGTTAACATTTGTTAACTTTTTAACATATTTTCGATGAACTATATGTTCCGCTACACTCCCAAAAACCGCAGTATCAAAAGGTTTCTAGAAATAAAAACAGCCTACGAACAAATCATAGACTGTTTTGTGTACCATAAAAAAATTTTATTTTTTTAAAATTGAATATAAACATTATATGAGCAAACTTCTCTTAAGTAATGAACTAAATCAATAATATTGTCCTGTAAATCACCCAGAGGGACTTCTTCTTGTTTCTTACGACCTTCATAGAAGAATGTAAAATTGAACTTTCCACCCCATTTTGATTTTTTTGACGAAAAAAACGGACGCGCTGACTGCTTCTTCTAAGTCCACTACCCTAAACTCAGTTCCATAAGAAACTAAAATTCCGTCTTTGACAAGTACGCCAAGTTTTTCATCCAAATACTCCGCATCATCCAATAGGCGTTTCATATCATATTGGTAGTCAGGGAAAAGCTCATCAAAACGAGCGTAATGTTTTTTGATGCGACGAATGCGAATGATTTGCCAAGTGAATACAATGACAAAGAACACAATCGCTACAAGGAACATCACGATATCGACAAACCTTGCCGCACTATCCGTAATGGTTAAAAAATGCTTTAGGTCCAATTTATCGAGAGTCGCCTGCCCCGAAAGTGGGCTAAGTTTGAATTTCTGTTCAAAGGCTTCCTTCATTTCCGGTGTAATATTCGTTTGAACGCTGGATCTCCCACGTTTCTCCTTCTCATTAACTACACGTATATTCAAGTAGAAGTCTGACGAGGCGAGTGCGTTGGTTTTCTCAGAAAGCGCCTCTTTAAATTCTAGAATTTGTTTAATTTCAGAAGCATCTGTTCTTAAGAACGACACTCCATGATTGTGTTTCACTAAATAATATGTTTCATCGTGTATCTCAAGAGGCTTTGGGTCAATATCTAATACTTTAATCGAAGTGGACGATGCATCAGTTTCCATTTCATAAATGACTCCCTGCTCGTATAATTCACGCCCGCTCATAAAACCATACGACGCTAAAAATCCTATCACCACCACTGTTAATCCTAACAGGACGGTAAGAATCCATATCCCCCATGTTCTTCTAAAAAAATCCCTTTATGCAAAAACTATTCCACCTTCAATTTCTATTTCTTATCCTAGGAGTCTAAAAATCTACTTTCAATCCTAAATTGTATTCTTCGTTTAAATATTCCACAAGATCTTTGAGACGTAATAATTGTCTTCTAAAGAGAATCGAATCGTATTTCTTATTTGCATATTCAAAACGCAAATGAACCCTCATGCCGCCTTTTTCTTCTGTTCTCAAACACGAGATATGCCTTGCTGACTTCTGATAAGTCGACGACTGTAAAATTAATGTCGTAGCTCACAAGAATCCTTCCATCACAATGATTTTTGAGTTTTGGATCGACATATTCCGCATCATCCAATAACTGCTTCATATTGTTCGCATAATCAGGGAAGTACGCATCAAAACGTGCATACTGCGCCTTCAAGCGACGCGTTTGATAAATTTGGAACCCAATAAGTCCAAGAACGATTGCAAGCATAACAAGCGTTAATGCCGAATCACCCCATTGATCTTTAGAAGTGGTCAACTTCAAGATTCTGGATTCATCGATTTTCGTCTTAGCATTTTCTGAATACAGCGGGCTTTCTTTATATTTCTTGTAAAAGGCGTCTTTCATCTCAGGCGTTACATTCACCTTTACATTGGACCCTTTCCCTTTACTTTTCTCTGGTGTTACACGCACACTCAAATAAAGATTAGACGCTTCGAGTGCATTCTCTGCGTTTCCGGCAGCTTTCTTTGCTTCCAAGACAGTTTTCAATTCATCAGATTTTGCCTCGAAAACCGCAACGCCTCGTTCATGTTTCACCAAATAATAGTGGTGTCCATTTAACACGAGCGGTTCTGGGTCGATATCCATTACTTTAATGGCGACTGATGAACCTTTATCGTTTACATAGTAAACTTCATTGGCTTTGTATAAGTCTTCCGCGCTCTGGAATGATTTGAATCCCGCACGTGCAATGATCACCATCACTACAGCCATTATTGCTACTACAACCCATATCGGTCCTGTTCTTCTTCCATACCCTTTATGCATTTTGCACCCTACTTTCTATTAAAATCATTGATTCATCTTCTATGAACCATATACCTAATACCATTGATACCATTGATACGGTAGCGATATTTTGGTTCTTTCTTTTTTATTTAGATACTCCACTAATTGGCGAATGTTCACTGGACGATTCTTCAATTGAATGGTTACTTTTTATTCCCACCAAATCCAAAAATCGATGGAATAAGAGATACTTCTTTTTTTAACTCTTGGAGACGAACTTCAGCATTTCGTACTTCCCGCAACTGAATCACTCTAAAATCGTTATTATAGCAAACTAATTTATGATCCTTCACTAGTATTTTTAACTTCGGATCATGAAAATCTGCCTCCGTTGCTAAGACTTTCATCTGCCCTGCGTATCTCGGAAACTCTTTATCAAACACTTCGTATTGTTCCTTCAATGAAAGTACTCGTTTATAGCTAGCGTATAAGAATACTAACGCTATTAAAAACACAAAGAGGGTCACCACCGTTTCGAATAAACGATTTGTAAAGGATGTCAAAGTTAAATAATGGAGGAAGTCCAGCGGTATAGCATCTTCTGTCGGTAAGAGAGTCCCTTTCTGATATTGTCTGATAATGGCTTCCTTCAATACTGACGATATATGGACGGTCTTACTCCCTCTACGCCCCTTTGTTACTTCCGGCGTCACTCGAACATTTAAATAAATATTCTCTTGTTTTAAAGGCTCCCAGTCATTTGGATTCGCTTTTTTCAAATCCAACAACTGTTGAATGTCTTTAGCCTTCGCTTGAAGTGGCGTAACTCCTTTTTCATGTTTTACTAAATAATAGTCGTTTCCACCATATGTGAGGACCTCTGAGTCTATATCCAATACACGAATTGCAACGGAGGTTCCCGCATCATTCAAATGATAAATATCCCCCATCTTATAGAGTGCCTCTCCCCCCATGTATCCTTTCACGGTTCCAAAGACAAAGAAAAGCCCCCCACATTGTTATGAAAAAGAGCGGTTCCCACTAGAGAGAACATTCTTCTCACATACCCTTTATGCACCTTTATTTCCTACTTTCTATTGATATTTTTTTCCAATCGTCCTTAATTTTAACTGGGACGAAGTAATTCACCTTTCGAACGAGACGATACTTTTCTTCTAGTGTCTTTCCATATGTATTTGGAACAAAGGGACGTCTTCTTGTCTTAAACGTAAACTTGATTCCATAATACACACGGCGACCTGTACTCGTACGGTATAGATGAATTTCTTTTAATTCTTTTAGCGGAATCACTGTAAAATGGCTTCCGTAAAAGATGAGTACTTCTTTTACGATCATCGCTTCGAATTTTTCATCGACATAGTCTGCTTTTTCTTTAAAATCTTTTTGTTCCCATTCGTTATTCGGGAAGAGCGCATCTAATTTCTTAAATGCGAAATAATATTTCACCGATAATCCGATGACTTGCCCTAGCATCAGGAGAACGATTGCGACCATCGCTAGTTGGAATAAGAGGATTGGATGTGTCCAAACATCGACATCTCGGTAAAAATTAAATTGTTCAAATGTTTTAAAATCAAGCATTAGAGCTATTGCCAAGAGTGCGATGCTCCCTGCAAATAACATTAAAATACCTTTCATTCGAGAGAAAATTCGTTTAATCATCTATACACCCCCGTTTGTATTATGTATGTATTATACTAAGTTTTTCTTTATTTGTATAGCTTTACGGCTGAAAACACAAAAAGAGTGAGAAGAAATGGAATCCCCTCTTCTCACTCTCTAAAACCTTAATGATTAAGCGTCTGCCTCTTCGCGTTTGGCTTTAATTTCATCAATTAAGCCTTGTAATTCTGCTTCGTCGAAATGATATTTCTCACCGCAGAAATGACACACAACTTCTGCACCATGGTCTTCGTCAATCAAGTGTTGTAAATCATCTACCCCAATCGACATCAACCCTGCGCTGAAACGTTCACGCGTGCATCCACAATGGAATTTCACAGGCATTTCTTCTAACTCACGAATGTTTTCTTCGCCGAGTAATCGATTTAAAATATCGCGTGGTTGTTCTTGTTGGTCAATTAATTTTGAAACCATTGGAATTTCGCTAATACGACGTTCGATTTCTGAAATCGTCGCTTCGCTCGCCCCTGGTAATAATTGAATCATAAATCCACCTGCTGCACGAACCGTTTCGTCTGGATTCACAAGAACCGATACCCCAACAGCTCCATTAATTTGTTCAGAGACTGCTAAGTAATACGTGAAGTCCATTCCGAGTTCTCCATCCACGATTGGTACTTGACCAGAGAATGGTTCTCTCATGTTTAAGTCTTTGATGACCGTAATCGTTCCGTTTGTTCCAACGACACCACGGACATCTAATTTTCCTTTGTCGTTTAATTCAAGGCTCACATGAGGATTCGTGATATAACCACGCATTTCCCCACGACCATTTGCATCGGCCATAATTTTTCCACCAGGGCCATCCCCGTTCACTTGAACCGTAATGCGTTCGTCGCCTTTTAAGCTACTTGCTAATAATTGTGTTCCGATGATTGTACGTCCAAGCGCTGCTGTTGCAGAACTCCAAGTGTCGTGTCTGCGTTGCGCTTCTGCGATTGCGTCTGTGGCAACCATAGCAACGGCTTTGACCTCATCATTGAACGCTAATACTTTTAATAATGAATCTGCCATTTGTCTCTCCTTTTTAAAGGAAAAGAGCTGTGACAACAGCCTCAGCTCTCCTATCCTTTGTGTTATTCGTTTTCTGTTGGTCCTTCAAATTCGCTTGGAGCCTCAGTAACATCTGCTACTTCGACTTCTTCATGTTCTTCTGGAACCTCTTTGCCTTCTGCTTGTTCCGCATCGCGTTTTGCTAAGGCTTTTTTCGTTTCTTCAAAACTTGCCGCTTCTGTTTCACTTGGATATTCATCTTCCGCGATTGGAGCTGGCATTTCACCTGTTTCGAAAAAGTGATTTAATTGTACGTTCGTCTAATGTTTCTAATTCTAGAAGTTTTTTTGAGCAATTAATTCTAATTGGTCTTTATGTTCTTCAAGAATTTGAAGTGCTTTTTCATGCGCTTCTTTCATGATACGACGTACTGCATTGTCGATTTCAAACGCCACTTGATCTGAGTAACCTTTTGTTTGACCATAGTCACGTCCGATAAATACTTGATGATTTCCTTCGTATTGAACAGTTCCTAATTCGTCCACCATTCCGTACTCTGTAATCATGCTACGAACGATAGCTGTTGCTTGTTCAAAGTCGTTAGATGCTCCTGTTGTCTTCACACCGAAGATAAATTCTTCAGCAGCACGACCACCAAGAAGTCCAACTACTTGTTCGAACAATTCTTCTTTTGTCATTAAGAAACGATCTTCTTTTGGAAGCATAATCGCATATCCGCCAGCGCGTCCACGAGGGACAATCGTTACTTTATGAACTACACGCGCATCGCTTAAGACCATACCAACGATTGTATGACCTGCTTCGTGGTAAGCCACCATTTCGCGTTCTTTCTTGCTGATGGCACGGTCTCTCTTAGCCGGACCAGCAATCACACGGTCATGTGCTTCATCCACGTCTAATGCGTCGATAGCATTTTTTTATCACGACGAGCCGCTACTAAAGCTGCTTCGTTTAATAAGTTTTTCAAGCTCTGCCCCAGAGAATCCTGGAGTTTGTTGCGCGATTACTTTTTAAGTCCACGTCTTTTGCAAGTTTCTTATTGCGTGCGTGTACTTTTAGAATCGCTTCACGGCCTTTCACGTCTGGACGACCTACTAAGATTTGACGGTCAAAACGTCCTGGACGAAGTAAGGCTGGGTCTAATACGTCTGAACGGTTTGTTGCGGCAATCACGATGATTCCCTCTGTTCCTTCGAACCCGTCCATTTCAACTAGTAATTGGTTTAATGTTTGTTCACGTTCGTCGTGTCCGCCACCCATTCCGGCACCACGTTGACGACCAACGGCATCGATCTCATCGATAAAGATAATTGCTGGAGCATTTTTCTTCGCGTTTTCGAATAAGTCACGAACACGGCTTGCCCCAACCCCTACGAACATTTCTACGAATTCAGAACCCTGAAATCGAGAAGAATGGTACGTTTGCTTTCACCGGCAACGGCTTTTGGCAAGAAGGGTTTTACCTGTCCCTGGAGGGCCCTCAAGAAGTACCCCTGCAGGAATACGAGCACCAAGCGCTGTAAATTTACGTGGGTCTTTTAAGAATTCCACTACTTCTACAAGCTCTTGTTTTTCTTCTTCGGCACCGGCTACATCAGAGAAGCGCACTTTCACGTTTTGTTTCTTCTGATTTGTCGCACGGCTCTTACCGAAGTTCATTGGATTGTTACGTCCACCTTGACCACCTTGGCTCATAAACATTGTATAGAGTAAGAACCCTAATACCCCAAGTGGTAATACGACTTGTAATAATACGGAAATCCATACGCCTGTTGAACTTTCTGGTAAAGTTTCAACTTTTGTATTTTTTTAGATTGAGCCGCTTCATTGATTTCTTTTAATCGTTGAGTCGTTTGGTAAGACTGTTGTTTTGAAGTTTGTGCTCTTTGTTGTACGGTTATCAAAAATAGATAATCCATTTTGATTTTTAGCTTCTTGGGTCGTTTGCTCTTTCGGATTTGTATATTCCCCAGTAATGGTATATACAGAATTCGAATATTGCATCTTGAGATCTTTGATTTCACCACTTTTCAGGCTTTGCATAAATTCTGTGTATGAAATATCTGCTGTAGGACCTTTTTGATCCCCGTTAAACATTCCAACAAAAATGACAATGGCACCGAAAATCAAGATATACAGTAAGCTAGATCTTAATATTGATCGATTGTTATTATTATTCATTTTGCCTCCCCATCTTCTTATAAAAGAAGAACGATAGTATTTTCACTACCGTTCCATCATAACATATTTGACTTTTATTGACGAATAGTTTAACTCTTTCTTAATCTTCGTAGAATTCAGGTTTTAAAACACCGATACATGGTAAGTTACGGTAGAATTGTTTGAAGTCTAATCCGTATCCTACAACGAATTTATTTGGTACTTGAACACCAACATAATCTGCTTCGATGGCTTCTTCACGACGTTCTGGTTTATCTAATAAAGTCACCACTTTTACACTTGCTGCTTGGCGGTGTTTTAATAATTCAACCACGTGTTTTAAAGTACGGCCTGTATCGATAATATCTTCAACGATAATCACGTGACGATCTTTAACGCTTTGACCTAAGTCTTTTAAGATACGTACTTCGCCGCTTGATTCGAATTCATTTCCATAACTAGATACATCCATGAAATCAATTTCTAAGTTGCAGTCCATTGCGCGGACTAAATCTGCCATAAAGAAAATAGCACCCTTAAGAATACAAATGACTAACGGATCTTTACCGCGGTAATCTTCCGCTAACGTAGCACCTAATTTCTTGATTGTTTCTTGTAATTGTTCTTCAGATACTAAAATTTCTGACATATCATTTTTTAACATGTGTGCACCTCGTTTTGTTTTCGTAAGATAGAATCATTTTACCAGTTTCCTCTTCAAAGAACAACGGTTTGGCATAGCGATAGCCCAAAATTGCACGAATTTTTTTCGAGGCATCTTCTAACACCCAAATTTCCTTGCGCTCTTCGAGTGGAATCTTCGAATTGATAAACCATCTTGAGAGTTTTTGATGCTTGGTTTCACTGGCATCCAGCGCAATCTTGTCTCCTGGTTTTGCATGACGAATCGTGAGAGGGAAGTCCTTTGGATAGACAGGAATAGTAAACTCGGAAGCCGTCTTTCCTGTAGTAAGTAGGATTTGTTCATCTTCGTTTGGACGAATTAAGGTATCTTCCGGTTTTTCCAATACATATTCGATATTTGGAACGACTTTTTGACGTCCCTTTTCAAATGAACATTCCTCATAACGTTTCTTGAACTTCCAACCATTTGGGAGGTCCAGCGTGAGTTGTGCCTTGTCGGAACCAACCTTTTCTAAGATTTGCTCCATTTGCACTACCGAAATCGTCGTATCCATTTGCATGAGCACTTGTTGTAAGAGCAATCGTTGCATTTCGATTGGCTCTTTGAGGAAGGCTTCGCGGTGGAATGTGACTTTCTTCTTTCCTCTTTGGAAGAGCTGTTCTTGTTTTTCTTCTAGGATGGGCATCAAGCACGCCACAGCATCCGCAATCATTTGCGCACTCTTTTGGAAGTGGCTTCCGGCATTTGGATTTTCCTCTTTTAAAAACGGAATGACATGATGACGATATCTGTTTCTTGTATAGTCATCGGATTCATTCGATTCATCTTCTAAATAAGGAACGTCATATTTCTTAGCCTCTTGATAGAGTTCTTTTTTCTCATAAGATAAGAACGGGCGTAAAATGTCCAACTCTTTTACAAAACGTTTTTCCTTCATTCCAGAAAGACCTTCCAGCGTACTTCCACGCGACCATTTCATCAAAAACAGTCTCCATTTGGTCATCTTGGTGATGCGCCAATACTAAATAGTCCGCCTCATGCTTTTTTTCGTCACTGCGCGGAAGAAATCATATCTAAAATCACGTAACGATTTCTCAGAAGTCGTCTCTCCCTCTGTTTCGTGCCAATGCTTTGTCTCGATTGGAATTTGATGAAGCTTACAATAACGATGAACGAGTTGCTCCTCATCCTCGGCTTGTGCTCTTAGTCCATAGTTGACATGGGCCACTACGAGTCGATCTTTTGCATCGTCTCCAAAAAGAGTGATCATCGCATTCAAAAGAACCATCGAATCGACGCCTCCGGATACGGCAAGCACATATTTTTTTCTCAGTATAGTTTTTCTACATTTCTTCTAAAAAAACGCTGTTAGTTGATGTTGCATTGGCCTCTCCTTTCTGTCAAAAAAATCTCCTCCAGTTTTTCACCAGAAGAGATTGATGGTTTCATTATGAACGGCGACCGCCACGGCCCCCACGTTTCCCTTCAGTGTTACGTTTCAATGAAGTTAAACGGTCTTCAGAGTCTTTCAAGAAGGAACTCATTAGAGAATCGAAATCTGTTGCTTTTTGCTTGCGAAGGAGATTTCTTTTTCGTATGGAGCTGAAGTTCTGCTAGCAGAGCGATTTTTTTCTTAAAGTCTTGAGAATCATTACGTGGTGTAAAAGGTTTCTTTGCACGTGGTTTGTCCGCTGAATCTTCTTTTTGGTTTATCAACGGCACGACGAATTGAAAGGCTAATTTTGCCATCATCCGCAATCGTCATGACTTTCACTTTAACCTCGTCTCCAACTTTTTAAAACTTCTTTGATATCTTGAATGTATGAATCAGACACCTCGCTAATGTGAACAAGACCTGTCTTACGATCTCCTAAATCCACAAAAAAACTCCAAAATTTGTAATTCCAGTAACTTTACCAGGGATTACGTTTCCTACTTCGATTGACATATAAAAAGCGTTCCTCCTTCATTATTCCCTTTTTCGATACACGCTTGACGTATCAAAAAGATTCATTGCCTAACGGTTTTGAGTCGTCACCTTAACAACAGTTTCCCCTTGTTCGACTTCTTCTTTTGCTTGTTGTGCTTTATGCTCTGCAGTGTCATTTGGCGTGCTGAAGATGATTTCTCCAGTTTTGCTTAAATAATATTCACTACGTGCTAACTTCGCGATATATTCATCGCTTTGAAGAAGTTCCACTTGCTGTGTTAACGATTCTTTTTGCTTTTCAGCAACTTCTTTTTCAGCCTTTGCTTGTTCAATTTTTTGATCTAATTGACTCGCTTGGCTAAATTGGTTCCCAATCCCGACAATCATTGATCCCGAAATGGCAATCACACCGACTAAAATGAGCTTAGTCCATAGTGAGTGACTCTTGAAAACGGGAGTAGAAGGTTTTTTCTGATTTAACTTGTTGTTCATTGAAATTACATTCGAATTTCTTTGTTGTGTTTCTTTCGTCACCTTAATTGTCTCCTTTTTTACTTATACAAACTGAGTATAACAAGAATGACGCTCATCGTCCATGGTTACACTAAGATTTTTTATAAATTTTTGTAAACTTGCTTCGAAATTAAAAATGATTCCGCGTTTCCTAACGGATATCTTTATAATAACTGTAATGTTGCACCGGTTCGAGCCTTCCGTCTCTCACCTTCGAAGCTTCAAACGCGGAGTAAGGTACAAGCCCCTACTCCGCGTAATTCACATTCGATGCGTATCACATTACTGTTATTATAGAATCCGTTAGTCTTGCGGAATCATTTTTTCGCATTTTATAAATTTTATATTTTTTGGTGTTACCATGAACAACCACAGAAAAGTGACGTTTCCTGGTTACCTTCCTAGTTAACATCTTCGGTACGGAGTTTCACGCGTTTAATGACCACTTGATTTTCCGTTTCGCGAATGTAATTTTTTTCAAGTTTTCGATAATGATTTCTTCGTCATTATGAATGCGAATCACGAGCTCGTATTTTTTTCGCCATCGAGTTCGCGCGCTTCGACTTGAATCGATTGATAGTCTTCGAAGTGGCAGTAATTATAAATCGACTGCACAATTGTTGGGTCTGGAATTTCACAGTAAATATTTACTTGACGTTGTTTCCCTTGCAAGATTGGTTGATAAGCCAATTTTTTTTGGACGATGACAATAATCGCTGCACAAAGGGAACCGAAGAACCAGAATCCTCCGCCAATCGCAAGTCCAATCCCGGCTGTGGCCCAAATCCCTGAAGCGGTGGTCAGTCCACTCACGCGTTTTTTTCACGCATGAAGATGATCCCCCACCGATAAAGCTGATACCGCTGACTACTTGAGCAGCCACACGCGCTGTATCGTAATGCGGTGTATCAATGAAGGCTTCTTTTGAAATAATCATCATTAAGCAAGAAGTGAGCGCCACAATCATGTGGGTTTTAACCCCTGCTTGTTTATTTCTGGAGGTACGTTCGTAACCGATGGCAAGTCCACAAATACATGAAATTAAAATCGCCAAAAAAAGTGACGTAATTCCATCATTGCATTAAATGGTTGAAAAAAATTAATTGCATTTAAATCCACGGTTTTTCCCTCCTTATTTCTTTTTAAAAAAAGTACTATTTATATTACTCTTTTTTTATTTTTTTGTCAACAGAAAACGCATTCAAAACAAATAGATTTCTACATTAAAAAAAGAATACGACAAACTTGCCGTATTCTCCCATTCATTATAATTCTAAAGGCTCTTCTTTAATCAGCTTCTCTTCAAGAATCGTGAACATTTCCTTAGCGTCTTCTTTTCTCGTTGAATCTAGCAATGCTTCAACTTGTACTAAGACATGTTTGTTCCCGAATTGAATCGCGATTTTATCTCCGACTTTGACGTCTGTTGAAGATTTCGCCACTTTATCATTGATAAACACACGTCCCTTGTCGGCTACTTCTTTAGCAACCGTACGGCGTTTGATTAATCGTGATACTTTTTAAAAATTTATCGAGTCTCATCATTTTTCCTCTTTTTCTACTAAATTTACGTAATAAAGTCTTTCCTTTTTGGAATTAGTACCCATTCGCGTTTGGTGAATAAATTCCATTTCATCGTTCCTGCCAGGAAAAATCGCAACTCCTATAAAGGCAAAGACGATTGAAAAGACAAAGGCCATCGTTCTTGAATCTTGCATCCCTGCAAAATGCCATGCTCCGTATGATAATACCGAAACAATGACCGTCATGCCAAGTGCAATGCCTGTAAGTAACTGCATAAAATTCCCATCACGTAAGACACTTGTCATAATCTCTTTTGCAAAAGCCATCATCACACCCATCATTACGAAAAAGGCCCAAAAGCTGTCGCAAGGCTGGCTCCAAGCGTTCCAAACATCGCAACGAATAAGTAGTTCGTACTTGCCTTCACTACGAGCCCAGCTGTGAGTGCCAGTAGCGTTTTGGGATATTGATGCTGACTTTGGAAAATACCGTGCAGCGACATAATCACAGATGCAAAGAAAATACTGGTGACATAGACAAGGAGCACTGCCTGCCCCTTGGCATCTCCAAAGAGTGCAGTATTTAACCATGGCAGGATCGCAATCATTCCCATCGTTGCGACTACCGAGAACGTCATCGTCATTCGAAGAAGCGACGCGGATAGTCTCTTAAACTCTAAGTCATGACCTTTCTTAAAGGCGCGCGACAACATCGGCATATAACTAGATGAAAATCCAACGCCAACGACCATTCCTAATTGCACAAGCGGCTGTCCTCGGTCGTAAATCCCCTTGAGGTCTTTGCCACTTCTGGAAGCATCCCTTGGTCTGTTAACACATTATACACAGAGAACGAATCCACCAATTGGAACAAGACTAAAATTGAACTGAGTAGGCAAATCGTTCCCCCTTCAAAGGCAAAGCGTTTAAAGAGATGTCCAAATGTCGGCACTTCCATTTCTACTGGCGTAATCGTCAAGCCGTCGAGCGGATCTTTCGTTTCTTTCAATACATAATACAGCATCACAAGAATCGCAAACACGGCCGCAATCGTCGCACTCGACATCGCCCATGTGCCCATCGTGTAGTAATCTGAAATCGCGCTGCCAAATAGACTCGCCACGAAGAGAATCACCGCGACACGAACGACCTGCTCCACCACTTGTGAGATAGCAGTCGGCATCATCCGGAAGCTTCCTTGGAAATAACCCCTTGTGATGACCAGAAACGGCATCAATAGAAACATCCACGATACGCTTTGGACGACTGGCAAGAGTTCAACGTCTCCCATCCAGCGGGCAATCATTCCCGCACCCAAATGGAGGAAGGCAAAAATCCCCACTCCAATAAGGCTCGCAATCACGAATAACTGCTTCAATAATTTCTTTAAATGTGTCGACTCCAAGTATTCTGCGACTACATTGGACACGAATACCGGGAATCCCGTTAACGCAAAGGTCATGCCGATTCCATAAATAGGATACACCTGCTGATATACATAGAAACCGGTGTTGCCCACCATATTTTGGAAAGGAACTCGGTACACCGCGCTTAAAATCTTAGCAATAAACGCGGCAATCGAGAGCGCAATCGCCCCTTGCATCATCCCTTTACTATTTATCTTCTTCATGTTTTTCCTCATCGCGGGCTAAAATTTCCCCGCATGTTTTTACAAACAGTTTAACTTGCTCGAGCCATAAGTCAACAGGCTTTTGCGTGATATTTAATAAAATCTGAAGACTTTCGCCCTTGTTAGCTACTTGCGCTGGTAATTTCACCGGACCAAGCGCCTCAAAGACGGGCACCCCTTGCAGGCGAGTCGCACTTGGCGGCGCAATCGTAATTGTCACCGAATTGTCTTTACGTTTAATCGATACGACGTCAATCTCGTTGGCATAATGCTTAATGAGTCCAATCTCTGCTAATGCACTGACTTCATCTGGGAAGTCACCGAAGCGGTCAATAAAGTCATCGAGCAATTCTTCATAAGCTTCCACGCTATCAATCGAGCGAATGCGTTTATACATCTCGATTTTTTGACGTTCGTCTTGAATATAGCTTGCTGGAATATAGGCATCAATTTGCAAGTCGATTTCGACGGTTTCTTCGTCCGACTTCACTTCTTTCCCTTGTTTCTTCAACACGGCTTCACTTAATAATTGAGAATATAAATCGAATCCGACCGAATCGATAAATCCGTGCTGTTGTTTTCCAAGCAAATTCCCTGCCCCACGAATCGATAAATCACGCATAGCAATCTTGAATCCAGACCCAAGTTCTGTAAAGTCGCGCATCGCTTGCAGACGCTTCTCGCTGACTTCGGTTAAGACTTTATCGGGTTGATACATGAGGTACGCATAGGCAATACGGTTTGTACGCCCAACACGTCCACGCAATTGATACAACTGCGAAAGCCCCATATGATCCGCATTTCAATAAAGAGGGTATTAACGTTTGGAATATCCACTCCGGTTTCGATAATCGTGGTCGTCACTAACACATCGTATTCCCCTTCGATAAATTGGTAGAGAATATTCTCTAGCGTCGTCTCACTCATTTGACCATGAATCACACCGACACGACATCCTGGGACAAGAGCTCTCAGTTCATCGGCCTTCTTCTCAATAGTCTCCACACGATTATATAAATAGAAGACTTGTCCGCCACGAGCCATTTCACGTTCGATGCCGTCACGAATCGTCATCGGGTTTTGTTCCATTACGAAAGTTTGAACCGGATATCGGTTTGCTGGTGGTGTCTCGATAACGGATAAATCACGCACTCCAAGCATGGACATATGCAACGTTCTTGGAATTGGTGTTGCCGTTAGCGTCAATACATCCACTTGTGATTTCAATTGTTTCAAACGTTCCTTATGCTTCACTCCAAAGCGTTGTTCTTCGTCGACAACGAGAAGTCCTAAGTCTAAAAACTGCACGTCTTTTGAAAGCAGACGATGCGTCCCGATAACGATATCGACTGCTCCCTTACGAAGCTTCTCAATCGTTTCTTCTTGTTCTTTTTTACTACGGAAACGGCTTAATAATCCGATGGTAAATGGATAATCCGAGAAGCGTTGTACGAAATTTTCGTAATGTTGCTCGGCAAGAATCGTTGTTGGTACCAAAACGGCCGCTTGTTTTCCATCCATGACCGCCTTAAAGACCGCACGCATGGCTACTTCCGTCTTCCCGTATCCAACATCTCCGACAAGCAGACGGTCCATCGGTTTATCCTTTTGCATGTCTTCCTTAATTTCCGCCACACTTCGCAATTGGTCTTGCGTCTCCGTGTACGGAAAGGCCTGTTCGAATTCTTGTTGTTCCACCGTATCGCGGCTAAACGCATATCCTTTCTCGGCGTCACGTTTGGCATAGAGTTCGATGAGTTCATCAGCGATATCCTCAATCTTGGCCGTTACTTGCGTTTCGTCTTCGCCCATTCCGTACCGCCCAATTTATTGAGTTTTGGAACTTTTGCATCCGACGACACATATTTTTGAACGAGCTTAATTTGAGAAACCGGAACGAATAGATTTCCGCCATCTTGGTAGTGAATCGACATGTAGTCTTGGTGGATACCACCAATTTCGAGCGTCTCCATCCCTTGGTACACACCGACCCCGTGATTCACGTGAACCACATAGTCTCCAACGGCTAACTCAGTGTAGCTCTTCAAACGTTCCGCGTTCGAGATTTTTTGATTTCGTGGTGCACGTTTCGTGAGTTTATTGAATAATTCGCGTTCCGTTAAAACGGCAAATTTATCTTCCGGCAGCTCAAATCCATTATGCATCTTGCCGACCATGATTTGAAGTTGCCCTTCTAGCACGGCCCCGTTTGAAATCACACTCTTAATGTCAAAATCCGCAAAGGTTTGTTCGACCTTTTGAGCGCGTTTAGCATCATCGACTAAGACGATAACTGTTGCGCCTTGTTTCTTCCAGCGGTCTGCTTCGACTTTCACCATCGGCATTTGCGAGAAGAACTGTGTCATCGTGCGCGTCGTAATTGGATGAATCGCATCGAGTGCGAGTCTTCCAAGCCCTTTTTGAAAAATGGCTAAATACGTTCTCGAGAGCGGACTTTCTTTTAATACTTTTCGTCCATCTTGAACAAGCGACAATCCAGAAGCAATCGCACCCGTTTCGATATGGTGCGTCTTCCAATAGCCTGCCTCTTCTTCTAAGGTTTTGCTTTTTTCGATAAAACGAGCGTAGTCATCAATAATGAGGTACGCATCTTTAGAAACGTAATCTAATAAGCTAGTCTTCTCTGGATAAATACATTCCAAGAAGTACGTTAAGTTCGAGGGGATTTCCCCATTTTCTAATTGTGCATCGATAGCTTGTTGAATATTTTTAACTTGATCTTTTCGCTCTGGACTTTGAGCCGCCTTCACATCCTTTTCATAGAGCGCATGAATCTTGGTTTGTGCCTTCCATACTGCTTCCTTTTGAAGTGGCAAGTCTGTTGCTGGTAAAATGCGCACTTCTTGAATCACATCCATTGAACGTTGTGTTTCCGCATTAAACATACGAATCGAATCCACTTCCGTATCAAAGAAGTCCAGACGTAGTGGATACTCTTGGTCTAATGGATAAATATCGACAATACTTCCACGAAGCGCAAATTCACCAGGAGTCGCGACCATATTTTCACGGCGATATCCTAATTCCACTAACTGCTCTACAAAGGCATCCATCGATTCGATTTCAGACCCCATCGACAGTTCAATCGAGCTCTTCTTCCATACCGCTACTGGCACTAAGAGCTTTTGAATCCCTGATAGTGGCACGATTACGATTCCTTTTTCTCCACGACTTAAGAAATCAAGCGTGCGAATGCGTTGGCTCACCACATCCGGTGACACTACCGAGAAATCCGCCGCAAGCGACTCTTCTACCGGGAAGAGGTGTACAACCTCATCGTCATACCACTCTGATAACTCTTCGTAGGTTTGCGTTGCTTGTAAGAGCGTTGGCGTCACAATCACTAATTGCTTGTCCAATTTCTCAAACGCGCATGACTCGGCCAAATGCTTTACAGATCCACTGAGACCTAGCACGAGTTGACTCTCATGTAAATCAAGAGTATCGAACCACTCTTTAAATCCTTTTAGTTTACTAATGGTTTGGTGCAATAATTGCATAATGTTCTCCTTTTTTTCCAACGACAAAAAGAGACCGCAAAAAAATTTGCAGCATCTCTTTTCCCTCTATTTGTTAATTAAATTGATTCATTGTTTTTAACGAAATCGCTCGTTTCAATCCACGAACGAATCGCATCGACACTCTTTTGCACGGCAAAAATAATGTCCTCTTCTTCCTCTTTTTCAAAACGGTTGAGCACATGTCCTACGACCGTTCGCCCATCTTTTTGGACGACCAACCCCCACTTTTATACGGTTAAACTCGCTCGTCCCCAGGCACGAAATAATACTCTTGATTCCGTTATGTCCTCCGGCACTGCCTTTTTGACGAAGACGAATCTTTCCAACCGGCAGATCCATATCATCATAAACAACCAGCAAGTCTTCGATTCCAATCTTAAAATAATTCATCAGCGGACGAATCGCTTCCCCCGATAAGTTCATAAACGTTAATGGCTTCATGAAGATGACTTTCTCGCCACCGATTTGTACCTGCGCAAAAACTGCATCGAAGAGTGCCTTATCAAAATCAAACTTCTCTTGATAGGCCACTTCATCCATTGTCATGAATCCGACATTATGTCTTGTCCCTTTATACTTTGCTCCAGGATTCCCTAGACCAACGACTAATTTCATACTTTCACCTATTCTTTTTTCTTCTATTTTGCTATTATACCATACCCCTACACTGTCCCGTTATTAATTCACTTTTTTTCACGAAATTGTGTTTTTTTATGTATTATTTGTCATAAAAAGAGCCTTTTTGAAAATCAATTTTCAAAAAAATCGTGCTATACTTATTTATGGATATTCCATCACTAATTTTTTTAGGAGGTATGAATATGGAAAAAAATCTCAAAAAAACATGGTAATAAAGTAATTTTAGTCGGTGACGGTGCCGTTGGTTCTAGTTATGCATACGCACTTGTATTACAAGGGATTGCTGAAGAACTAGGAATTATCGACATCAATTTCGAGAAAAACAGAAGGCGATGCGTTAGACTTATCACATGCCTTAGCTTTCAATGCCCCTAAAAAGATTTATGCAGCGAAATACGAAGACTGCCACGACGCAGATATCGTATGTATCACAGCAGGCGCTCCTCAAAAACCAGGAGAAACTCGCTTGGACTTAGTTTCTAAAAAAATTTAAAAAAATCTTGAAAAACATCGTAGACTCTATTATGGCGAGCGGATTCAACGGAATCTTCCTAATGGCGACTAACCCAGTAGATATCTTAACTTACGCAACTTGGAAATTCTCAGGACTTCCAAAAGAACGCGTTATCGGATCTGGTACTTCTTTAGATAGTGCTCGTTTCCGTCAAACAATCGCTGAATTAGTCGGCGTTGACGCTCGTAACGTTCACGGATATATCATGGGTGAACACGGGGATACTGAATTCCCAGTTTGGTCACATACAAACGTCGGCGGTTTACAAATCTATGAATGGGTTCGTCAAAATCCACACGTAGATGAAGAAAAATTAGTCGAAGTATTCTTCCAAGTACGTGACGCGGCTTATGAAATTATCGCTAAAAAAGGTGCGACTTACTACGGTATTGGTGCTACTCTAGCGCGTATTACAAAAGCCATCTTAAACAACGAACAAGCCATCTTCCCATTATCGGTATACCTTGAAGGTCAATACGGACAAGATGATATTTTCATCGGAGCTCCAGCCGTTATCGGACGTGAAGGAATTCGTCAAATCATCGAAATCCCTCTAGCTGACTCTGAACAAGAGAAAATGGACTTATCTGCGAAAACATTGAAATCAATCTTACACGATGCTTTCGAAAAATTAGAAGCAGAAAATAACTAATGAAATCACAAAAACACCGGACCAAGAAAATTCTTGATCCGGTGTTTTCTTGTTCTTAAAATAACGCAAATAGCGGTACAAGTAGTATCGGCATAAAAATGGCTGGCAAGAAGTTTAATACTTTAATCTTCGTAATCCCTAGTAAGTTCATCGCTAACCCAACTAAAAGAACCGATCCAACCGCGGACATCGATACGGTTACCACATCATTCAAATGAGGAGCCACTAGTTGAGATAATCCCACTAAAATTAACTCATATGCAATTACCGCCACTGCTGAAAGTCCAACTCCAATCCCTTCCGTTGCCGCAAGAAAGATAGAAGTAATCCCATCTAATACGGACTTCGTTTGAAGCAGCGTTGTATCTCCAGTAATTCCTAACTGGATAGACCCCATTGTGGCAAGTGCCCCCACGCAGAAAATCATCACTGCTGCAACGAACCCCTCACCGATATTTAAATTGTTTTCTTTGCCTTTTGACGCCTTCTCTTGAAGCCAGTCTGAGAACTTACGTACTCGCTCCTCCATTTGAAGCCCTTCTCCGACAACGCCCCCACATACAAGCGATAAATCATAATCAAGCTATTCGGGATTTGAATCGCGCCTTTAATTCCGACCAGGAATACACATAGCGCTAACCCTTGCATGATATGTTGCGCGAAACGCTCTGAAATAATGTGTCGTAAAAACACACCCACAAGCGCTCCGATGGCAATTGCTGTTCCATTTATTAATATAATCACTCGAAAAACTCCTTCATTTAAACTGTCACGTGAAGGAATTTCTCTCCTTACACTATTCCACAAACAAACTTTGCGGATCTTCAAAAGGACTTGCGCCGTCCTCTTCTGTTTCGTGTTTTCGCTCTAAGAAGTACACTTCTTCAATCACCACTTCGGTCACATACACCTCTTGATGATTCTTGTTAGTGTAGCGACGGGTGTTGAGTCGCCCTTCCACGCCAATACGGTCCCCCTTTTTGACAAACTTACCGATACGTTCCGCAATTTTGCCCCAGGCGACCACTTGGATAAAGTGTGAATGATACGAATCATCGCTATTGCGGTATACATTTTGTACCGCAATCGTATTATTAAACACACTCTTTCCGGAAGGTTGAAGCTGTTGCACCTCTACCTCTTTGACAACACGACCAATTAAAGATACTAAGTTCATAAGACGAACCTCCTATAGTTTTTTCTATAGTAAGCTACGTCTAGATGCTTCTAATTGGCTTTTCCTTCTTCTCTTAATTTTTGAGAAAATTCCGAAATCTTACGCAGTCTGTGGTTTACCCCTGATTTTGAGATAGGCCCAGAAGGTAACATCTCGCCCAATTCTTTCAAACTAATTTCTGGATTCTCTAAACGGATTTTGGCAATATCCGATAATTTATCTGGCAAGGCATCCAGCCCTACCGTATCTTCGATATATTGAATCTCTTCGATTTGACGAGTGGCTGCGTTCACCACTTTATTAATATTAGCATTCTCGCAGTTTACTAAACGATTCGCCGTATTTCGCATATCGCGAATGATTCGGATATCTTCAAAATGCAACATCGCTTTAGACGCATGAATCACGGCAAGGAAGTCAGCGATTTTCTCAGCTTCTTTCAAATACGTGATATACCCCTTACGACGCTCAATCGTTCTCGCATTCAACCCAAACGCATTCATCATCTGACAAATATCGTCGTTATGCTCTTCGTAAATCGAATAAATCTCTAAGTGATAACGGCTCGTTTTCGGATCATTAATCGAACCACCAGCCAGAAACGCCCCACGAAGGTAGGCACGCATCTTCTCTTCGTCTTCACGAACATTTTCCGGAACGCGCATATTAAATAAGCCGCTCGACTTGATATTCAAGTCTTCCAGAATCTCTTCCGTTCCATGTTTTAAACGTACGATATACACATTGTTCTTCTTCAGTTTCATCTTACGGCGAACCAAGAGTTCACTTTCCACTTGATAATACTTCTTCAAGAGCACGTAAATCCGTCTGGCAATCGTCGCGTTTTCCGTTTGGATATTTAAAATCAATTGACGATTCAAAATCCCAACCGCTCCATTCATTCGAATGAGTGCCGCTAGTTCATATTTGAATAGTCATATTGCACTTCTAGTTGCGTTAGTTCTTGTTTTGTTTCTGCAGCAAATGATAGTAAGGACACAGGCCTCCTCCTTTCTCTTCTAGTCATGTTGAAGGAGCCAAGAGGAAGTCTTGGCTCCTATTTCATTCGTTATTATTCAATTCGTGCACTTTGTAGGAGACGGAATAATTCGTCGATGACTTTTTCACCATCATGGTATACGCCCTTTTCGCGTAATTTAATAAAGTCAGACGACACTACTCGGCATCCCTCGTCGCGCAATCCTTGGAAGTCGTACTTCACTTGATAAAGATACTCTTCGTTCTTTTGTTGGTTTAAGTACTCTTCTGGCACTGCCTCTGTATTCACGAGAACGGTGTCGATAAATTTAGTTCCTAAATGGTCATGCAACACGCGTACATGATCTGCATCGGTAAAGTGTTCCGTTTCACCACGTTGCGTCATGATGTTACAAATGTACACCACTTCCGCTTTCGTTTCGCAAACGGCTTGACCGATATCGCTAATCATTAAGTTTGGCAAGATACTAGTATAAAGACTACCAGGTCCTAGTACAACCATATCGGCTTCCATAATCGCATTGATGACTTCACGTGCCGCCATTGGAGTTCGGCTTTCATCGAGCTTACGATTCTCGTCGTAGCAATGCACGGAAACTCGTTTAATCTTCTTGCGATATTTAACAAGTTCCGCTTCCCCGTCCACAATCGTTCCATCTTGGAATTCAGCACGGAGTAATAATGGCTCTTCAGCGGCAGGATACACATGTCCTTCCACCGCCATCATACGGCTTAGAAGACGAATCGCATCGAAAATATTTCCACGCATCTCTGTTAAGGCCGCAATAATTAAGTTCCCAATCGCATGTCCGGCGAAGAATTGATCGTCGGAATTGAAACGATATTGGAAAAATTTCTTTTTTTGTAAAGCGTTCATCGGAGAAAGAGCAATCATACAGTTTCGAATATCTCCTGGTGGCACAACGTTCATATAATCTCGAATGATTCCTGAACTTCCACCATCATCGGCAACCGTTACAATCGCAGTCACATCCGCATCTCTCTTACGAAGATTTCTCAAGAGAACTGGGAGCCCTGTTCCTCCACCAATAACGGTGATTTTAGGACCTTTCTTTCTCGGAGGATTTGGTGTTACCTCGAACATCATGAGCGTCCATTCCCTTCTTTACGACGGTCTTTGTCACGATGAGAGATTTCACGTTATAAGAGTCTGATAATAATTCGCGCCCGATACGTTCCGCAAAAGCTACAGAACGGTGTTGACCACCAGTACATCCGATGGCAATCGTCACGCTAGATTTTCCTTCTTTTTTGTAGCCTGGAATTGAGAAGTCGAGTAAGTCCATCAACTTATGATAGAACGTCTTCGCTTCTGGTTGGCTCATAACATAATCATATACAGGTTCGTCTAACCCAGTGAGTGGACGTAACTCTGGAATATAGTGTGGATTTGGTAAGAAACGTACATCCATCACGACATCCGCATCGATTGGAAGTCCGTATTTAAATCCAAATGACATCACTTGAATTGTGAAAATTCCTTCGTTGCCTGTAGAGAATGCTTGCATGATTTCTTCACGTAATTTACGAGGTGAAAGATTTGTTGTATCAATCACTTTTTGCGCACGTGTCTTAATGTCTTGTAATAAACGACGTTCTGCAATAATGCCATCGTAAATACGACCATCACTAGCAAGAGGGTGCGTTCTTCTTGTTTCTTTGTAACGAGAAACAAGCGCATCATCGCTGGCTTCTAGGAATAAAATTTTTGTTGTAATAAATGATGTGTTATCAAGGCCTGCAATAGCTGACATGATTTCATCAAAGAATGCGCGTGAACGTAAGTCGATTACGAGCGCAATTTTTGTAATTTTTCCTGATTCTTTTACTAATTCCCAAAATTTTGGTAGAAGACTTGGTGGCATATTATCGACACAGAAATATCCCATGTCTTCGAAACTTTGCATTGCAACAGTTTTCCCTGCCCCACTCATACCTGTAATGACGACTAATTCTAATTGATCTACTGCCATTGTCATTCTCCTATCTCAAACGATATTGTTATCCTTACAATTATAACACATCCGGGCGTGTCATCGTTAACTTTTTAGCAAAAATACTCTTTTTATCGCACAAAAAAAGCGAAGGTTGCCCCTCGCTTTCCATTAATCTTTCACTTGCATCACTTCAGACGGAATCTGAATATGAACCGTCGTCCCTTCTCCAACTGTTGACGCTACACTAAGCGTAACGCCTAATCGTTTGGCAATCTCTGAAGATAAATAGAGCCCTAGCCCTGTCGATTGGTGGTTCACACGACCATTATAGCCACTAAATCCACGTTCAAAAATCCGTTTAATATCGTAAGGAGCAATCCCGATTCCCGTATCTTCAACCGTTAACGTGCTTCCATCAAAAAGAATACGAATCGTTCCATCCTCAGGCGTATATTTCACCGCATTCGATAACACTTGCTCTGTGATAACGCCTAACCACTTCGAATCCGTGACGACCTTTTTCTCAGTAGGAACATATTCCAAATGCAATTTCTTCGAAATAAAGAAGGTCGCATATTTCTTCAAGAGCGGACGAATCACTTCATCAATAGAAATCGTTGAAATCGATAAGTCTTGATGGAAACTTTCCATTCGAACATAATGCAGTGCTAATTCTGTATAAGTCGTAATCCGTACGAGTTCTTGACTCAATAAAGATTTCTCGGACGTTTGCGGCAACTCGCGAATCAACAATTGACTCGCGGCGATACTCGTTTTAATTTGATGCGCCCATAACGTATAGTAGTCCACATCTTCCTTACGAAGTTGCTTCATCTTCGTACTTAGCGCTCGCATATCCGACTTCTCTTGTTGAATGGCCTCATATAAATGACTTACAACGGGCGAAAACCCATCGTCTAGCGTCGTCACTTCCTGCTGCAAACTGCGAGCGACTTCTTTATACTTTCTCCAATCGTGCCACAAAAGTGCACCCGCGACTACCAAAAGGAAAAAGGCTAGTAAAAATAGATAATAGCCGACTTCTGAACTTAGCCAATTAAAGACGAAGAAGAACCCAATCGAAAACACTTCGATGAAGACCAGCGCTCCGAGTAAGAAGGCATGCGATTTGAACCAAGCAATACTAAATTCAACTTTTGTTTTCATTCAATCACTTCCGCCAATCCATACCCGACGCCTTTTTTCGTCGTGATTAATTTTTCTAAGCCGATCTCTCCAAGGCGCTTCCTCAAACGAGCAACCGTCACGGACAAGGTATTATCATCGACGAACACATCGCTATTCCACAATGCATTCATTAAATCTTCCCTCGGCGCTATATCGCCTTGTTTTTCAAACAATACGCGTAAAATGATAAATTCATTCTTCGACAATTCAATGACATTACCCTCATACGAAACTTTTCCGCTTCCCAGTTGTAAGGCAATCCCCTTGTATTCCAGCCAGTCTTTTTGCTGAACGAACTCATAACTACGACGCATCATCCCTTGGATTTTTGCGACCAATACACTCGGCTCAAACGGTTTTGTCATATAATCATCCGCGCCCATATTAATCGACATCACAATATCCATCGCTTGATCCCTAGACGACAAGAACATTATCGGCACTTGAGACACCTTACGAATCTCTTGGCACCAATAATAGCCATTATAAAATGGCAATGTAATATCCAAAATCACCAACTGCGGATTAACTGCTAAAAATTGAGTGTATACTTGCGAAAAGTCTTCCACCGCAACCACTTCATAATTCCATTTTTTCAATTCTTGTACAATTGCATCACGAATGACTTTTTCATCTTCGACAATCATTATTGTTTGCATACACTCACCTCGTTTTTATTGTAACATCTTTCCAATTCACAGAAAACCATCTATCGCCTAATTTCTCGTATCATTTCCCATAAAGTCGTTTGATTATCTTGCTCCGTTCCAATTTCATATACGAAACCTCACTTTGCAATTCAGTGCCTTCATCATACCATATCCCGCCTACACCGCCACATTCCCTAACAAAATCCTAAACCTTTCGCAATCTCAACATAAGAATTTCCAATCCATTTTAAGCACATTTCCCTTTCGAATGAAGGAATATTTGTTCTAACTTTATCGAAGCAACACAACAACTTAAGCGCTGAAAAAACGGAAACTCCTCAGAGGTTATAGAAAGCATTATAGGGGATGATAACCAATGTGAATTACAGTCTCTAGAAATTCATTTCGTAGAGACTGTTTGAAGCTTGGTAGGTTTGAGACAATAGACTCAACAGGATTTATCCATATTAGCTTGTGCTTCCATCTCGAATGAAGGAATACTTGCACTTACTTCATCGAAGCAATACAACAACGTTAAGAGGCAAAGAAAAAAGCTACGCGTTTTCGGATAACATAGTAGCCATTATAGCGATGAGTAATCGATGCGAATTACGGATGGTTGGAAATTCATTTCCTACCATCCGTTTGAGGCTCGATAGGATTGAGACCTTGGCTCAATCCGGTACAGCTATATTGGCTAACTCTTCTCATTTCGAATGAAGGAATATTTGTTCTAACTTCATCGAATCAACACAACAACTTAAGCGCTAATAACACGGAAAACTCCTCAGAGGTTATAGAAAGCATTATAGGGAATCATAACCAATGTGAATTACAGTCTCTAGAAATTCATTTCGTAGAGACTGTTTGAAGCTTGGTAGGTTTGAGACCTAAGACTCAAACCGGTATCCTATAATGCATTTCTATAACAAACTCTGAGGAGTTTGAAGTGTCTTTATATTATTTCACCACAGTCTTAAAGTTGTTGTTGACTGTTGCTTCGATGACTGGATGTTTGCGCAAGTATTCCGCAATGAGCTCCGTCATGTCGATCTGCACCTCACGCACAATCTTCTCCGGCTTAAACATACTATAGTTTCCGCCACCAACTGCACGATATTGGTTTGTCACTACTTCTAATTCATCCGTATCTTGAACAGCTTTGCCATGATACTCTAAGCGAGTCACACGGTCGCCAAATGGTCTTGTGAAGTCTAATGTGTACTCGATTCCTTCATACATATCGTAGTTGTAGAATTGCGGTTTTGGTTCCACATATTTAGGATTGAAGACTGCTTGTCCATTTTCGACGATGAAATAAGTCGCCACACGCTCAAGAGCCGCTTTCAAGTCCGCACCGCTCACTCTTAGAACGGCTAATGTATTTGGATAAATGTAGTTCGTAATCACGTCACGCATGCGGATTTCTGAGTTGAATCCACGTCCATCATTGTTGAATAACGCAGTTCCTGAGATATCCGCACCGCTGGCTTCCATTTGAACCTTATTGATAAATTCAATATATGGATGCTCGCTTAAACGCGCAGCATGTGGATCTTTAATAGTCATATCTCCAACGACTTTTCCAACTGGAGTATCTAACCAATCTTCCACTTCTGCTTGCAAGTCGCTAAACATTTCTAATACAGCTAGGTCAGCAGGAACGTCTTCTGTTGGGTGAAGTTTTGCTTCGCTTGAAACAACAGTATACTTACCGTCTACTTTTTCCACTTTTAAGCTGATTTCACCCACATACGCGCCGCGGTATCCTGGTTGAATCACTGGCACACCATTCACTTTTTGTGCAATCACACGGTGTTGGTGTCCTGTCACTAACGCATCGATGCCCTCTACTTGCGTCACAATCGCATACCCTTCGTTTTCTCCTGTTAAAAGTTCCGTTGGGTCCCCACATGAAAGATCGCACTCGAATCCTCCGTGGTAGGTTACAACGACAACATCCGCCACTTTATGCATTTCTGGAACGTATTTCTTCGCTGTTTCCAACGCGCTTACGAATACTAAATCTTTGACCGTTGCAGGTTGTTCCCAATTTGGAATATAAGGTGTTGTAATCCCTAAAACCGCAATTTTCACACCGTCTTTCTCGAACACTTTGTAAGGTTCGCCAAACGCTGGCTTGCCGTCTTTTGTTAAAATGTTTGAGCAAAGAATTGGGTGGTTATAAGACGCAATCGCTTCTCTTAAGTAGTCTAACCCATAGTTAAACTCGTGGTTTCCTAAAATTCCTAAGTCATAATTTAAGTAGTTCAATACTTTTGTTAAATCAGAGGCTACTTTTGAATCTTGTTTGCGAACATAGTAGCTTAATGGTGATCCTTGAATGAAGTCCCCGTTTTCGATTTGAATCACAGGACCATTCGCTTCTTCTTTTAAGCGACGAATCACCGTTGCAGCCTTCGCCGTACTGAATCCTAAGTCCATGTTTCTTTCTGTATAGTTTGTCGGTAACACGTACCCATGCATATCACTTGTTTCAATAATTTTAATTTCCATAATGCGCCTCACTTCCTACAAATTCACACACTATTGTACCATAAAAAGCCCTATCACAAAGGCTTCTCTGTCTGCAGTATTTCTGCAATTTTGTCAAATGTCTTTCCATTTCGAATCGTAATCGTCTTATAAAATGGTTGCTTCAAAATCTTCTTGTGGTAAGTCGTTTTTTGAAACTCTGCCTCATCGATTTTCGCCCAGAAGACGGCACATTTCCCGATATAGACTCTCTCATTATAAAACTCTGACTCTTCTACAAATCGGATAACCTCACTCACATCTGTTCCCCGTGAGAAAAACAAAATATCTTTTCTAGCAAAGTCATCCTTCCACCATTCCGGAAGCCCCGCCATTTCTTCTAAGTATTCCTCTTTTGAAAGCAGCACAAACGGAATTGAAAACTCATAATTCTCTTCTAATACCTTTTCAACTTTCAAAACGATTTTTTCCACACTCTCATCGCTAGCAAAAAATAAGTTCCCACTATTAATGTACGAATCCACATCGCTGAACCCTTCACGCCCCAGCAATTCCTTCAATTCGCTCATCACAACTTTATTTTTGCCACCAACATTGATGCCTCTTAATAAAAGCACATACCGCATCCGACTCACCTCTCTTGTCGCCCCATTATAGCACACTCTCCATGAAACGCGTTCCCCCTATCCACGCACCGGTCTGTCGTGAATGAGGAACACAATCTCAAGTAAGCCTCCCAACTTTCCTCAGCTTTGTGTGTGGAATCCCTTCAGGAGGCTTTTAGGTGTACACCGAAAACGTTCATTGCGACGGAAACAGCGGTTTTGTTGAAAGATTAGTGAGAACATCCATTGAATGCGAATTAGAGACACTTACGAATCCATTCGTTAGTGTCTCTTTGAGGCTTCAAAGACGAGAGACCCTAGGCTCGAGTCGGTGGCTCACTAATATTCTTTCAACAATAAAAACCGCATGTTTCTAAAGCGATCCATCACCACACCCCATACACCTAAAAGCCTCCCCCGAAGGGGCCTCCCAGCACCAACCCACTTTACAGCACCTAAACACATTCCAACACCGAAACACATCTTCCGCATCCCACACAAAAAGCCTGAGGAAAATTCCCCAGGCTTTCGTTGTGATTGTGTTGTGAATGAACTTATATGTGATTATTGATTCCACGCTGCATCAAATTGTGCTTTAGAATCTGTAACTAATTGATCTACATTTCCATTTTCAGTCTTGAAGATTTTTTCTAAAATCGTACGAACTTCTGAGTATGCAGGATCAGAGTTTTCAACTACAGGAATTGAGAATAAATTCTTAGTAGCATCTGCTAAGATTTTAGGAACTTTAGATCCTGAATTCTTGTATGCATCTTGTTCTAACACTGAAGCAATTGTTGGCATGTAACCAGTTTGTTGTGCCCAGTATAATTGAGATTCAGCTGAAGATAAGAATTTCAAGTATAAGAATGCTGCTGTACGTTGTTCTTCAGTTGTAGAACCTTCGAACATGTAAATATCAGTACCTTGTTGTAGGTCGTATTTTTCAGGACGAACAGCTACTCCGTATTCGAAACCAGCTTCTTTAGCACCTTTAGCTACGAATGATTCACCAGCTGTTGAACCAACATACATAGCTACTTTTTTGTTTTGGAATGGTGCTGATAAGTATTTATCTGAACCAGCAGTACGGAAGTATCCATCACGGATTCCGTCTGCATAGTATTTAACAACTTCTTTTGAAGCGTCACTTGCGAAGTCTAATTCTTTAGTGAAGTCAATGCCTTTGTTCTTCATACCAATTGCATAGTAGTTGTTTAATGAGTCGAAACCAGCACCAACAACTTCGTGGTTAGATTTTTCGTAAATTGTTTTAGCTGCTTCTTTTTAATTCATCTAAAAGTAGTTGGAACTTTAACACCGTATTGTTTCAATAAATCTGCATTGTAGAATAATACTTCTGTAGATTTGTTGAATGGAATACCGTATTGTACTCCTTTGATTTTAGCACCTTCCATTAATTCTGGACGGATTTCTTCACCTTTCTTGAATCCGATTGTTTCGTTTTCAATATATGGTTTGAAGTCTACCAATGCATCTTGCTCAGCAGCATTGTATAACCAGTTTGGATATGCTTGAGTGATTGTTGGTAAGTCTTTTGGTGAAGTTAAAGTTGCGTTAATTTTTGCTTGTAAATCTTTGTATTGAGATTGGTTTTGTAACTCTACTTTGATATTTGGGTTAGCTTTCATGAAGTCTTCTGTTAATTTTTGAAGAGCTTTTTCCTGCTGACCGTTCATAGCATGCCAGAAAGTGATTGTAGTTTCTGATTTAACCTCTGTTACGATGTCTTTTTTAGTTTCAGCTTGTTGTGAAGAGCCGTTGTTTGATGAGTTAGCTCCACACGCTGTTAACGCCACAACTGATGCTGTTGCTAGTGTCGCTTTTACTAAAGATTTGAATTTCATTTTTTTCTTCTCCTTTTTGTTATATAGTTTTTTTACAACACAATTTTTTTCGCCGCGGTACGGCAATATTCTGTCACCATACGGATTCACCAGAAGTTCTGGTTTTAACGTATGAATTGGAACCAAACATTTAGGCTCAATCATCGCAATAATGCGGTCTAAGTCGTCCGGTTTTGCGTGACCTGAGCAAGATAGGCGTACAAACTCAATGTGTTTTTCCGCCAATAAATCTAGAAACGGTTGATAGTTCGGATCAAAGTCCCCCAAAGGCTGCGCATCGCTGTGGATGTATAAGCTTCTCTCTTGCAAACGTTCGAAATGGTCGACTGCTTGCCATAGGTACTTCGAAGTATCCTCTAACAACGTTTGATATGAAATTTCTAAAGTAGGATCAAGTTCGTCGAGTTTTGGAGCCCCGTCTCTATAGTAGTAATGAGCATCCTTTTGGAATACTTCTTTAAGAAGTGCGGCCATCGTTGCTTCAAGAACAACGGTACGGCTTGTTCCTTCGACGATTTTTTCAAAACGACGCACATTCGCTGGATAGCCATTAAATGTGATTTGTCGATTTGGATTTTCTTGTTCGAGGCGAGCGATATGACGAATCACATCTTCCTCGTTTTCAGGTTTAATTTCGTCTTCAACCTCTTTACGGTCCCCGAAGCTAATCGATACACCTTCCATCATTAAGATGTCCGTATGTTTTGCCTTCTTACAAAACTCAATTGTATCTTCAGCGTTATGCCCGTGAAGTCGTAAGTCCCCTGTATACGTAATATGATGTCCAGGTGTTTTAATGATTAAAGCAGCAGCCCCATACGCATCATGGTCGACACGCACGATTTCTACTTCGATTTCTCCAACTTTAATCACATCGCCTGCATCTAACCCAATCATCTCTCTTGTAAATGTATCGTCTTCAAACGGCGATGGTAGTAAGAATACACCATTGCGGTTGAGCGAATTTACAATCATTTTTGTTTCCTTCAATGTATATAAAGGAATACTTGGGTCTAAATAATTCAACATTCTTGTATGATCCAAATGCGCATGTGAGATAAAGACCGCCGTATTGGCATAGTCTTTATCTTCATCCCCTTCGTATTTGTAAGGGATACGTGCATCGTACATATTTTTTAAATGTGGAATCACTTTATGATCTGTGAGTGTTTGCACCGATTCATCGGGCAATTCTAATTCTGGTAAAAACTCAGTCCCGAAGTCGAAAAAGATATGACTATCTTTATAGGCTACTTCGATGACCGTTCCACCAATCGTTAAAATACCGCTATGAAAGGTAATCGATGTTTTATCCTTTGATACCATTCTTCGCAACCCCTCTAATAATTTCTTTTCTGAATACAAAGTAAATTAACAGAATTGGGATAACCGTTAGAGTTGCTGCGGCCATTTGTAAGTGAACATCACTTCCGGATTCTGTCGTGAAGGCAGAAAGTCCGTTGTTTAATAGACGGAATTCTTTCGTGTTTGTAACCAATAATGGCCATAGGAATGAATTCCAGCTTTGGATGAATGTTAAAATCCCTACTGTTACCAATGCTGGTTTACACATTGGCACTAAAATACGGCGGATGTATTCTAAATCACTCGCACCATCAATTTTAGCGGCTTTGTAGAATGTACTTGGGATTCCTTTTAAGTATCCGTTCAAGTAGTAAATATAGAAGATACTTGTTAAGAACGGAATGATTAACGCTAGATAAGTGTTTAATAACCCTAATTGAGCGATTGTTTGGTAGTTTGTAAAGATGATTGATTCGTAAGGAACCATTAATAGAGAAACTAAAATCATCATTACGATGTTTTTCCCTTTGAACTGTAAGCTTGTTACGGCAAAGGCTGCTAGTAATGAAGTAATTACTGTTGCCACTGTTGTAAATAGAGACACGAATAATGTGTTTCCGAAGTAACGTAGGAATGGCGCACGGCTAAATACTTCTAAGTAGTTACTAAATTTGAATTCGCTTGGGATGAATGACGGTGGAATACTTGTCGCTTCTGCGTATGTCATTAACCCGGTCAACACCATGTAAATGAATGGGAATACTGTAATCAACGCTAAGAAAATTAAAAGCGTGATTGAAAATACGTTAAAAACTTTTTCATCTTCTTATCCCTCCGCCTTTCTCAAGAATTTGTTTTGGAGGAATGTTGCAAAAAGAATGATTGCAAACAAGATTACAGTTGCTGCCATGGCAACCCCTGGTCTTCCTGCCACATGGAACTTGTCGTAAATATAGTACACAGCTGTTGTTGCTGAGTTTGCTGGACCAGCAGTTCCGCCAAATAATGCATACACTTGTGTATACACTTTGAATGCCCCGATTAAGTTAACCGTTGAAAGGAAGGCAATTGTTGGAACTAATTGCGGGAATGTAATACGCCAGAAGATTTCTCGGTCTGTCGCACCAAACATTTTCGCAATTTTGAAATGCTCAGGATCAATATTACGTAATCCTGCTAAGAGGATGATGATATTGAACGCTAAACTTGTCCAAACCCCGAAGATAATCAGTGTTGGCATACTCATGTTTACGTTATCCAACCAGTTCACGGCTGGAATCCCAATCAAGCCAAGGAAGAAGTTGATAATTCCGTAGTCCCCATTGAAGAAGTAACGGAACACAATCCCGATAGCGATTGTACTTGTAACGTAAGGCATGAAGAAGATTGTTTCGAAGAAGCTTTTACGTTTAATCTTCTCGAAAATAATCCATGCAATGATGACTGAGATTAATAACGCTACTGGCACTACTGCGAATGCATACAGTGCTGTGTTGAGTAACGCTTTATGGAATACAGGGTCCGCAATTACTTTTTGGTAGTTGTCTAAACCAGTGTATTGTAATTTTAATAGTGACCCTTTTTGGAAACTCATCCAGAACGAACGAAGTAATGGATAAATGTTAAAGAGAAGAATCACTCCTAAAGATGGGAGAAGGAATAACCAAGCTTTAGGTTGGTTCTCTGGATTATATTTTCTCATTAGTAAACACGCGCTCCATCTTTATCGAATAAGAAGATTTTGTGTTTAAGTAATGTGAATGAAAGTGTGTCTCCTTCTTCAATCTTATGTTCCACACTTACAATTGATTTCAAGAATTGTTCGCCTAATGGGAAGTGAAGAATACGTTCACGTCCGATTAGCTCTACGCCGCTAATAGTTGTAGAGAAGTGCCCTTGTTCACCTTCAGAAGAAGGAACTACGTCTTCAGGACGCATTCCTAAGTAATAGTGACCATCTGCTAATTCTTGGCGTTTGCGGTCTTGTGATAATTCAGAAGTTGGAATGTTAAATGAAGGGTGAGTAATCACGCCGTCTTTAATTTCTACTTCTGTAATGTTGATAATTGGGTTACCGATGAATTTCGCAACGAATAAGTTACTTGGTTCTAGGTATAAGTTTTGTGGGTCATCATGTTGTTGAATGTACCCTTCGTTTAAAAGAATGATTTATCTGAGATAGATAAAGCTTCTTCTTGGTCGTGCGTTACGAAGATTGTTGTGATTCCTACCTCTTTTACAAGACGACGGATTTCTTCACGGATTTTCAAACGTAAACGAGCATCCAAGTTACTTAATGGCTCATCTAGTAAGAGCACTTCAGGTTTTTGAACAAGCGCACGAGTGATAGCCACACGTTGTTGTTGCCCCCCTGATAAAGTACCAGGTTTTTTACCTGCTAACTCTTCAATATTTGTTAATTGCATATATTCTTCTGCAATTTTTTGAGCTTCTTCTTTAGAAATTTTGTTTTTACCAACTGTTAGTGGGAACATGATGTTCTCTAACACTGTCATATGTGGATATAACGCATAGTTTTGGAATACGAATCCGATATTACGGTCTTTAGGTTCAGTTGTAACAACTGATGATCCTTTAAATTGGATGTCTCCTCCTGTTGGTGTTAATAATCCTGCGATTAAGTTTAAAATTGTTGATTTCCCGCAACCACTAGGTCCTAGTAAACATACTAAGTCTCCTTGTTCAATTGAGAAATTTACTGACTTTAATGCTTCAAAGCCGTTATCGAATACTTTGTTTAAGTCAATAACATCGATCATGACGAATCCTCCAGTTTCTTTTACTTCAATACATTCTATTCTACCATGTTTTTTAGAAACTGAAAACTGAAAAAGTAAAATTTATGAAAGCTTTTTATTGTGGACAGTTATCCCGTTTTTGAGCACAAAAAAAGGACGAGAAAACCTCGCCCTTTTTACGAATTTTCGAACTTATACAAACCTTTTTAAAGTAGGGTTTCCTACTAAAACCCTTCATGGTTTGTGAACAAAATCTATTAACGTTTAATAATTTTATAGTAGCTACGTGAAGTGATTTGATACACGATGAGATAGACCACAACGAAGATGGCACCAATCACAATTGTCGCGTTTAGTGTTACATTACCGTCGACCCCAAAGAGCTGAATGATCTTACGATACATCTTGAAGGCAAATGCGGTATGGATAAACGCTGTGACAAGCGGTAAGAAGAAGACAATTAGCACTTGACGGTTGATGGATTTCTTGATGGTCTTTTGATCGATACCAAGTTTTTGTAGGATTACGAAACGGTCACGGTCTTCGTACCCTTCAGAAATTTGTTTGTAGTAAATGACAAGGACTGCGCCGATGAAGAACGCAACGGAAAGAAGTGCCCCTACAAAGAGTAAACTTCCCATAAATCCGTAGATGTCTTTGGCCGCATCCTCTCTACTTCCAACCGTGATGGAATCGTCATTGCTTGCTTCAATCACGTTGGCGTAGGCCTCAAACTCTTCTGTTTTGGCCGATGTATCTGTCGATGTATTCCACAATGCGTAATAGAATCCACGGCCAAGTTTACCGTCAATCATCTTTGTTGGATCCTTTACAACGGCTACATAAACGTTATCTGCAACATATGGCAATTGTGGCAATTTTTCTTTAAAGTCGCCAGTCTCCATCATCTCTTTGACTTGAAGCGTTAATTGCCCATTCACACGGATTGCCGAAACATTTTTATCGTCTCCTTTGACCAGACCAAGAACGGCTTCATTGTCACTTGGGTGATAATTCGTCCCAAAAATACGATTGTAATCATCCGCAGAAAGGAAAGTAATGAACGCAGCTGGGCTATTCCCTGGATATACCCCCTCGATGTCCACACCGCCCTCCATACTCTTTGCAGCACGAAGCACGCTAAGGTAATTCATTTCATTGGTAACGGTACCTTTCGATTGCGCCTTCATCTTGCTGATTTGTTCTGAAAGTTGGCGAATCGTAGAAGTATCTTCGACGAATGCCGTTGCCGAATAATCTGTTGGATAACTTTTCTTTAATAAATCGGCTGTCCCAGTTTGTAAAGCTACCGTCGTAGCTAATGTGACAAGTACCATTGTTGATAAAATACAAATACTTGCAAGCCCCGCCGCATTTACGCATACGGAATTTTAAATTAGAAATCGAAATAAAATTCGTTGGTTGGTAAAAGAGTTTTTTGTTCTTTTGCAAAAGCGAAAGAAGCGCAATCGAACCTGCGTCAAATAAAATATACGTTGCCAAAACAACTAATAGGACCGCTACGAAGAAGGAATATAGCGCTGCAACAGGTGCTTCAATCGTTTGCGACATATAATACGCGCCCCCAAGAAGCCCTGCACCAATGAGTGCGCGAAGAAGGATAAAACGTCCCTTCGTTTCTCCTTTTTTCTTCTCAGAAAGCATTTCTAACGGACGGCTCATGTACATCTTTGTGGCATTCAAGAAGAAGACTACTCCGAAAATAAACGCCATCGAAATCAGTACAAAACCGACGCTACCAAGTTGCATTGAATACTCGATGCCGATTGGAATTCGAATGAGCTTCAATAAAACGGCAAACGAGAAGCGATGGAACACGATTCCAAGCACAACCCCTAGCCCCACGCTGACCACTGAGAATAGAAGCAATTCAATGAAACTTAACAATTGAATGTTTTTTCGGTCGAGTCCAAGGATGCTATATAGACCGTATTCTTTTAATCGATTTTTCGTCACGAAGGCATTCGCGTAAAGAATCGTTAAGAGTGCTACGAGCTGAACCACGATAACCCCAAAGCCCAAAGTTTGCGCAATGGCTCCCCCTCCGCGAAGAGTGGAAAGCTCTGGCATCGCAGATAAGGCGTGTGTGATATAGAGAATCATCGTCACCATAATGGTCGTCAGTGCATACGGCAAATATAATGAATGATTCTTTTTTAGATTCGATGTTGCCATCGAAAAAATGAGTTTAAACATGAATTTCACCTCTATTTGCCATCGCAGTTAATGTTTCTGAGATCAACTCAAACATTTGTTGATCACTTCTTCCTTCACGGTACAATTGATTATAAATCAAGCCGTCTTTAATGAAAAGAACTCGTTTGGCACGACTTGCAGCAACCGTACTATGCGTTACCATCAAAATCGTTTGTCCGTTTTCATTGATTTTGTCGAATAAATCTAATGTATTGCTTGCCGATTTTGAGTCCAACGCCCCTGTTGGTTCGTCGGCTAAGAGTAAGCTTGGGTCTGTAATCATCGCACGGCCAATCGCCACACGTTGTTGTTGACCACCTGATAATTCATATGGATATTTCTTCAGTAAGTCTTTAATTCCTAGCATTTGCGCAATCGGTTCGACCTTTTGCTTCATTTCTGAAATCGGACGACGAGCGAGTACGAGAGGCAACACCATATTATCATAGACCGATAGTGTTTCTAATAAGTTGAAGTCTTGGAAGACGAACCCTAAATGGTCGCGGCGGAATTCTGTCAGAACTTTAGCGGAGATATTTGAATATTTTCTCCGTTTAAAAAGACAGAGCCGGCAGTTGGACGGTCGAGAGTCGCTAAGATATTTAGAAGCGTTGTTTTCCCTGAACCCGATTCCCCCATCACGGCTACGTATTCGCCTTCTTCAACCGAGAAGCTGATGTCTTTAAGAGCCGTTACTTCCGCAGCCCCAAAGCGCGTTTGATATTTCTTTTGTAAATGTTGTACATCTAATAATGTCATTGTTTTCACCCTTTACTTTCATTTGTTGACCTTAGTATAGTCCACTCGTAAAGGGAAATCATGACACTATCCTATCATTTTATCCCCGTTTCTTACATTTTTGTCACTTTGAAAAAAGCACGAAAAAAGAGGCTTCGCAAGGAAACCTCTTTTGGAGTTGGAATTGATTAACGTTTAATAATTCTGTAGTAACTACGTGAAGTGATTTGGTACACGATGAGATATACGACTACGAAAATCGCACCAATCACAATTGTTGCGTTTAATGTGACGCTGCCGTCAACCCCGAAGAGTTCGATAATCTTACGATACATCTTGAAGGCAAACGCTGTATGGATAAACGCTGTGACAAGCGGTAAGAAGAATACAATCAACACTTGACGGTTGATAGATTTCTTGATGGTCTTTTGATCGATACCGAGTTTTTGTAAAATAACGAAACGATCACGGTCTTCGTATCCTTCAGAAATTTGTTTATAGTAAATGACAAGAACTGCACCAATGAAGAATGCGATTGAAAGAAGTGCCCCTACTAAGAGCAAGCTTCCCATGAAGGCATATAGCGTTTTAGCCTCTTCGTTCTTACTGCTTAACGCCATGGCATCTGCCTTGTATTGACTCTTCACGTTCTTATACGCAGCCCATTCAGCGTCACGTAACTCAAATGGTGTATTGGTATTCCAAGTAAAGTAATACATCGCTTGACCAGCCACTGGGTTTAAGTATTGCATTGGATCTTTTACAATCCCCACATACTGATTATCCGCCACATAAGGTAATTGCGGCATCACTTTCGCGTATGGAGTCCCATCAATCATCTCTTTAACGGTAATCGTCGCGTTATACACAACCGAATACGTCTTTACTTCTGAAATTTGTTTAACGTCCCCTTTAATGTGGCCGACAATCATTTCCTTATCGCCAACCGTGTAGTTCGTCCCAAACATCTTATTATATTGATCCACAGAGACAAGGGTGAACATCGCTGCAGGACTATCTCCTGAGTTCACATTCGCAAAGTCGAATCCATTCTCCGTACGTTGCCCGAAACGAAGCACGTTTAAAAATGTCTTCTCGTCTTTCAATTGACCTTTCGTTTGTTCCTTAATCTTTTGAACGATTGGAGGATATTGATCCATATCCTTTTCTAGAACAAAGTAAGCAACTGCAGAGTAATCTGTTGGATAGTTGCTATCGAGTCTGGCTGTTGTACCACGTTGAAGCGCTACGGTTGTCGCCATTGTAACAAGTACCATTGTTGAAAGGATACACACGCTGGCAAGTCCGGCAGCATTTTTACGCATACGGAATTGCAAGTTTGAAATCGAAATAAAGTTCGTTGGTTGATAGAACAACTTCTTATTCTTTTGCAAGATGGATAGAAGCGCAATCGAACCAGCGTCGAATAAAATGTAAGTCGCAATGACTACTAATAATACGGCTAAGAAGAAGTATAAGAGAGCTTTAACCGGAGACTCGATGGATTGAGACATATAGTATGCATACCCTAGAAGTCCTAGACCGATAATGGCACGAACCGTAACGGCGCGACCTTTCTTCTCCCCTTTTTTCTTCTCTTTTAATAACTCAAGCGGACGGCTCATGTAAATCTTCGCTGCATTTAAAAAGAACACAAGAACGAAGATGGCCACCATCGTTAACAGAACAGCAATAATACTTCCGAATTGGAAGGAATATTTAATACCGATATCGTATTGAATGAGTTTCAATAGAATCGCAAATGATGCCGCATGGAAAATCACACCAAGGATTAACCCTAGACCAATGCTTAAAGCGGCAAAGACAACTAACTCAATCAAGCTGAGCAATTGAATGTTCTTACGGTCAAGACCGAGAATCCCGTATAAACCGAATTCTTTGGCACGGTTTTTCATTACGAAGGCATTCGCATACAAAATAACGACAAGCGATACGATTTGAACGATGACGAAACCAAAGCCAAGAGTCTTGGCCATTGCTGACCCACCTTCTAAGTGAGCAAACTCCGGTGTTGCAGCCAGTGCGTTCGTTACATATAGAACTACTGTCACCATCACCGTTGCAAGTGCAAATGGTACATAGAGAGCACGGTTCTTACGTAAGTTCGTAATCGCCATGGAACGCAGTAGATTAAACATGTTCCTCACCTCTGTTTGCCATCGCAGTTAATGTTTCTGAGATTAATTCAAACATTTGTTGGTCCGTTCTTCCTTCACGGTACAATTGGTTGTAAATTAAACCGTCTTTAATGAAAAGAACGCGTTTGGCACGACTTGCGGCAACCGTACTGTGCGTTACCATTAAAATCGTTTGTCCATTTTGATTGATTTTATCGAATAAATCTAATGTATTGCTTGCTGATTTTGAGTCCAACGCCCCTGTTGGTTCATCGGCTAACAGTAAGCTTGGGTCTGTAATCATCGCACGGCCGATTGCCACACGTTGTTGTTGACCTCCAGATAATTCATATGGATATTTCTTCAACAAGTCCTCAATGCCTAACATTTCAGCGATTGGTTGAACTTTCTTTTCCATTTCGTCGATTGGACGACGTGCTAACACAAGTGGCAATACCATATTGTCATACACGGATAATGTTTCTAATAAGTTGAAGTCTTGGAATACGAACCCTAAGTGGTCACGACGGAATTCCGTTAATACTTTATCAGAAATCTTTTGAATGTCTTCCCCGTTTAGAAGCACCGTTCCATCAGTTGGACGGTCTAGTGTCGCTAAAATATTTAATAGCGTTGTTTTACCAGAACCAGATTCCCCCATGACTGCTACATATTCGCCTTCTTCTACTGAGAAGTTAATATCTTTTAACGCAGTCACTTCAGCGGCTCCAAAACGTGTTTGATAAACTTTTTGTACGTGTTGTACATCTAATAATGTCATTGTTGTCACCCTTCATTGTTTAATAGATAGTTCTATTATACTGTATAGCGTGAAACTTTTCACTCTATTCTATAATCTTTCCAATCTAGAGAGCTTGTTTGCGTAGAAAACAATCCGAACGGCTAATTCAGATGTTGGTTTAAGCAAAATCCGAACGATGTGTGATTTTAAATCTGTTTTAAGTTATAAAATTCATGAATAACGAACTATAAATAAAAAATATAACCAAAAGTCTGTTTTTAAGATTGACTTTTCACAAACTGTCTAGTATCCTATCTATATAACATATTGAAACGCAATGAAAAGAAGAGTAAAAAATAAAACTTCATAGAGAGCTTACGGTTGGTGCGAGTAAGCAAGTCGTTATTTTTGAACATGATCTTTGAGCAGATTGTCCGAAACCTTAAGACAATCCGGGTACTCCCGTTATCAATCATCCGTCTAGACGGAAAAGGTCTTCTCCCCCGAAGACAAACAAAGGTGGTACCACGACTGCAACTCGTCCTTTTAGCAAGCGCTAGAAGTGCGGGCTTTTTTATTTTCGTTTCATCAAAACAACTTAGGAGGAAATCAACATGGCTGAAGTAGAAAGCTTTACACTAGACCATAACAAGGTGATTGCACCTTACGTTCGCTTAATCGCTAACGAACATGGTAAGAAAGGAGACGTCATTTCAAACTTTGACATCCGCTTCTTACAACCAAACAAACAAGAAATGCCAACAGGTGTCGTTCATACATTCGAGCACTTATTAGCAGACCTATTACGTGACCGCTTGGAAGGAATCATCGACATCTCTCCATTTGGATGCCGTACTGGTTTCCACTTAATCCTTTGGGAAGAACGTTCTCCTGAAGATATCGCACACGCATTGAAATCAACACTAGAAGAAATCGTCGAAAAAATTCAATTCGAAGATATTCAAGGCGTCTCTGCCGTACAATGCGGAAACTACCGCGACCATTCATTATTCGGTGCGAAGAATATGCTAAACAAGTTTTAGAACAAGGCATCAGCATCGATCCATTCGTTCGCAAAGTTATTTAATCAATTGTCATTCAGTAAGAAACAGTAGACACCTAGACTGGAGGAACCCCCTATATGAAATTAAAAACTATCGCTAAATCTCTTATCGCCCTATCTGCTGCATTCGTCTTAGGTGCTTGCGGCAACAATGCTTCAAGTTCTGCTAGCTCATCAAACGCTCAATCTTCAGGTTCAGAACTGAAAACAGTCAAAATCGCTTCTGTCGGCTCTGATGCAGACATCTGGAGATACATCGCTGAGTCTGAACAAGCGAAAAAAGCAGGCCTAAAAATCGAAGTCCAAGAAATTAACGGCGGCGTGCCATTGAACGAAAGCGTGGCAGACGGAACAGTCGATGCCAACGCCTTCCAATCAATCGGATACTTACAAGGATTTAACGAAGCCAACTCAAACAAACTCGTTCCAGTTGGCACTACGTATATTGAACCAATGGGGCTTTACTCTAAAAAGGTAAAATCACTAAACGACCTACCAAACGGTGCAAAAGTCGCTTTACCTGATAACCCATATAACACTACTCGTGCCCTTCGCTTATTAGAAAGCGCTGGTTTAATTAAATTATCAAGCGACTTCAAAGATGGCACTGGCACTCCTAGCGACATCGTAGAAAACAAGAAAAATCTTGAATTTTTACTGATCGATGACACTACAAGCGTACGTGTATTAGACGACACTGATTTAATCGCAATCGGAAACACAATCGCCCTTGAAGGTGGTTTAAACGTATTGAAAGACTCACTCTTCTATGAAAAAGCAGACGCTTCTACAATCACAAGCATCAACGTGATTGCCGTGAAAGCAGAAAATGCCGATAAAGAAGAATACAAAAAATTAGTGGACCTCTACCACGACCCAGAAATCCAAAAATACATTTCTGAACAATTCGCAGGAACAAAAGTGGAAGTGAAGAAACCTGTTTCTGAAGTGTGGGGTAAATAATCCATGAAAATTGCAATTGTTGCAGCGATGAAAGAAGAGCTGCATCCATTCGAGGCCCATTTCGCACCAGGAAAAGTGGTCTTTGCAAAAGGTCCAATCCGACTTCTAGAAGTTCACGAGAACTTGTATCTCGTACAATCAGGAATCGGTAAAGCTAACGCTGCGGCATGTGCGGCTTGGTTATGCGAAAAGATCCAACCCGACCTCATCATCAATACGGGGACAACGGGAAGCTTTAATCCAACGTTCGACTTGGCCGATGTCATCGTTTCTACGAAATTCGCCTATAGCGACGTGGATGCGACTGGATTCGACTACGCCTGGGGGCAAGTACCTCAGATGCCAGCCGACTACCAAGTCGATAAAGACTTACATGAAAAAGTGGTCGGACTGTTGCGCGAAAAGGTGAGCGGATTTAACATCCAAAGCGGCTTTATCGCAACAAGCGACTCATTTATGAGTTCTGTCGATGCCGTTAGTACGATTCGCGAAAAATTACCAGACATCGTCGCAAGCGACATGGAAGCAGCGCCCATTGCACAAGTGGCCAGCTTCTATGACATCCCCGTACTAAACGTACGTGGCGTGAGCGACCATGTGGGTGGAGATGCCCCTGATACTTTCGAGGAAACACTCGAAAAAGCATCTCAAAATGCATTCGAAGCAGTGCGTATTATCGTTGAAACTTTCCTATAAATCTCCCTAGATTTACCGCAAACGCTAAACGTAAAAAGGAGCGCAGGCATACTCGCCTCGCTCCTTTTTGTGTGTTGTCGCAGTATTAAAGTTTTCTTACTGTTAGTTGATACAAAAAAAGAACCAGTCGATTGAAAGAATGGTGAGGCTCTCGCCGCTGCCCCACTATGACTCTTTCAATAATAAACTGATTCTTAGAGTTGTTCTTTTATATCGCTATACTATTTAACTTTCAAAATATCTTCTTTTGCGTGGATAAGCTCTGTAATCAATTGACAGTAAGGTGTTGGAATACCATATTCCTTCCCTTTTCTAGCCACAAAGCCGTTCAAGAAGTCCACTTCAGTAAAGCGGTGGTTTTGAATTAAATCTTGGTGCATTGAAGGATAGTGTCCGCGAACTTTATTAGAAGCTGTATACACATAATCTTTCATTGCAGCTGGATCCAAATGCACGCCTTCTTTTTCCGCAACGGCAACGAATTCACTGATGATTTGCGTTACGATAGCTTCGGCCGTTGAAGTATCGAACACTTCGCCGATGTTTGCATCTAAGATGGCACATGTTGCGTTCATCGTACCGTTTACGCACGCCTTACGCCATGTTGAGAAATGAACGTCTTCGCTGTAGCTTGCGTTCAAGCCCGCTTTGTCCATCACTTCTACTAATTCTTTAGCAATCGCTACACCACTTGGGTCCGCCGCTTGCATTTCCACAGTACCAGTTCCGCCTAGACGCGCTACCCCTGGTTCGATTAGACCTGCAGTCCAAATCGTTACCCCCATAATAATATTTACGAGGTACGTATTTCGCCATTGTGTCTTCGTGTCCTAGACCATTTAAAAGACAAAGCACTTTTGTATCTTCGTGGATAATCGCTTTAATCTTTTCAAGCATTTCGCCTAGTTTCATTGATTTTGTAAATGCGATGACCACATCTACTTCTTCTGTTGCTTCTTCCGGACGAATAATTTTGATATCAATCGTATCTGTGTTTTCTCCATCAACGACTTTCAATCCATTCTTTTGGATGGTTTCGATATGCGCTGGCCATTCGTCGATCAACGTCACCTCTTGCCCTGTTTTTGTTAACATGTATCCGAAACGGCACCCCATTGCTCCTGCACCCGCAATTGCGATTTTCATTTTAACTCCCCTTTTCTATTAAACGGTTAATTTGTAATCTTCTGGTTGAATCCATTTTAACACTTTTTCGAATAAATGAACGAATACGATGTTTAACGCGATTGGCGCAACGACGAAAATAAGCGTCACAATAACGATATTCATCACACTCCATCCGCCCTCTGCTAAGTTCAACGCATTGATTGGTCCTACTAATCCGCTGAAACCGAACCCTGCACTTTGAGGTGTTCCTTGAATGTTCAATAAAGCTGCTAACACACCAAGTACGGCAGATGTACACATCATTGGTAATAAGATTTTTGGTTTTGCCAACACATTCGCCATTGACATTTTTGGTGAACCGATGAAATGCGCAATTGCAGTTCCTTTTGGATTCACTTTCCATCCCGCAATCGCAAGACCGAAACCAGCCGCACAGATACCAAGGTTTGCTGCCCCTGAACCTACACCGCTAAGACTAATCGCCACGGCAATCCCTACTGTTGTAAATGGAGAAACTATTAACATACAGAAAATAACGGCTAATAATAAACACATGATAACTGGTTGTAATGATAATAGCGTTCCGATTCCTTGTCCTAATAACGTTGTTAAAGTTTTGATATACGGTAACGCAAGATGTCCCGCCCCACCAACAACGACTAATAACACCGTTGGAATCACGATAATAGAATATGCTTTTGCTTTATTCCCAATCCATAAAATAACAGCTGCGCCTAATGCGGCAGTAAGTCCCATCGTAATGATGTCCCCTGTACCGCTAAAGATGATTCCTTTCACGTCAGGATTGAAAGTAGCTACTCCGCCAGCAAATAAAACTGCTAGTGCAAGTGCTCCTGTTTGAATTGGAGTAAATTTGAAGAATTGACCGACCATCAATCCGATAATTGCCCCCATTAATGTGTTGGCCACTTGTGTTGCTTGGATGATCAATTGGCCTTGTGGGAATACTGGTAATAATGCCTTCACTAATTCACCAAGTAATGCTCCTGGGATAAGTGTAACGACAACGCCTAGTGCAAGTGCGTTAAGGACGTTCATCGTGAACTCTTTCCCGCTGTATCTTTTTTGTTCCATAAAACTTCCACCTTTCATAAGATTGGCTTTATTATAGCATACCCATCAGCTACTATTGTGATATTTTTGGTAAAAATGCAGATATAATAAAAAGCCTTCGGCTGATTGGAGTTCTTCATAATGGCTGTAATAGCTGTACCGGCATGAGCCAGAGTCTCATTGCCTATTAAGTTTCAAACTGACTCTACAAAATAAATTTTTAGAGTCAGTAATTCACATTAATTACACTCGCTATTACTGCCATTATAGACTCCAATCTCCTCCGGCTTTTCATCTGTCAATTTACTTAAAAATAGAACGGGGCTGCGAAGGATGTTAAAGCCAATCTTATAAAAGCTTCGTTATGATGGAAAGAATTCCAAGAGAAAGAGTGCTTTCTAACGCTATTGATTAGGCGGTGTACACTTCGGAACATTACGTGGGCGCAATTATCATATATGGTAATTTGAAGGGCACCCCAAAAGTTAGACAGAAAATCTAACTTTTGGGGTGCTTTTTTATGAAATTAACTTATGAGGATAAAGTTCAAATTTATGAACTCAGAAAACAAGGAGTTAGCTACGCACGACTTGCAGATACGTTCGGTATAAATGCGAGAAATCTTGTCTATATGATTAAATTGATTGATCGTTATGGTTTAGAAATAGTAAAAAGAGGGAAGAAAATTTATTATCCTCCAGAAATAAAACAAGAAATGATTGATAAAGTCTTACATGAAGGTTTGAGTATAGAAAAAGTTTCTCTTGAATACGGTCTTCCAGGTCCTGCGATGCTTTATAACTGGCTCGCACAATACAAGAAAAAAATAAGTATACTATTGTTGAGAAAACAAGAGGGAGACTACTTAAGATGGGACGTAAGCCAAAAGAAAAAAACCAGAAGAGATGACAGAACTAGAACGCCTTCAGGCTGAAAATGAGTATTTAAGAGCGGAGAATGCTATTCTAAAAAAAGTTGAGAGAACTCCGCTTGAAGGAGGAAAAAGAGAAAGAAGAAAGACACAGATTGTCAGAGAGTTAGTGCCAGAGTTTCCTTTTAGATATTCTTCTAAAGATTATTAAACTTGCTCGTTCAACTTACTACTATCACTTAAAGCAGCTAAACCTAGAAGATAAGAATCAGGCCGTAAAAAACGAAATAGAAACTATTTATAACGAGCATAAAGGAAATTATGGCTATCGTCGTATTACTCTTGAACTTAGAAACCGTGGTTTCATCGTAAACCATAAAAAGGTACAACGCCTGATGAAAATGTTAGGTCTAAGGGCTCGTATTCGCAGAAAACGTAAGTACTCTTCTTATCATGGAACTGTTGGAAAGAGAGTTGGAAACATTATTCAACGCCAATTTGAAGCTTCAAAACCGATGGAAAAGTGCTATACAGACATTACGGAATTTTTCTATCCCAACAAGTAACCAAAAACTATATTTATCACCAATTTTAGATGGTTATAACAGCGAAATTATAGCTTATTCCCTTTCGTCTTCACCAAATTTAGACCAATTAAAAGATATGTTAAAACAAGCTTTTAGAGAAGAACAATACGAGAGTACTATTCTCCACAGTGATCAGGGATGGCAATATCAGCATGAGTTTTATCATAGTTTTTTAGAAGATAAGGGCATTAAGCCATCTATGTCCCGTAAGGGTAATAGTACTGACAATGGCATGATGGAATCGTTCTTTGGCATTCTTAAATCAGAGATGTTTTATGGCTATGAGCAGACATTTAAGTCTATAAAGGAACTTGAGAGGGCAATCGTCGACTATATTGATTATTACAACAACAAACGAATCAAAGTAAAATTAAAAGGACTTAGTCCTGTGCAATACAGAACTAAATCCTTTACTTAAATTAATTGTCTAACTTTTTGGGGTCAGTACAAATTATCATATATGATAATTTTCAGAATTTGGGCAAAAGAAAAAGGCCGGACAGATTGTCCAGCCGTGGAGTCTTTAGAATTATAATCCTGGTGCTTCGTTAATTGTTGCTGTAAGCATCCAAACTAATTTTTCTAATGCGCCTTTTGCACCTGTGAAGATATCTTGTGTTACATCGTCGCCTTCTTCACCAGCTACTTCGATACCTTTGCCATAAAGGTCGATTAAGTAACGGTAACCTACTAATAAATGACGGATACGGTCTTCCATGCTTTCACCGAATTTACCAGGAGCATCTGCAATTTTAGTGTTGTCGGCAAATTCACGTAATGTTGAATAAGGAGCGCCACCTAATGTGATTAAACGTTCTGAAACTTCATCTAATTGAGCGTCTAACATTTCCATGTGTTGATCCATTAATGGGTGCATTGTCATGAAAGTAGCTCCACGCATGTACCAGTGAGCTTGGTGCACGATTACTGATTGTTGGCTTAAGTCAGCCACTAATTGATTTAATACTTGTTTTGTTTGTTCTTTTGACATATTCATTACCTCTTTCTTATTTAGAATAATTCTAATCTATGTTTAAAGTATAATCTCATTCCTATGAGTTGTCAATAGTTAAATCCAAAAAAGTGCAGGAAAATTTCCCTGCACTATCATTATTATTTTTTCGCTAAATCGGTGATGTAGTCGAAGAAGGCATCGCGGTCGACGTGGTAGACAAGGTCGACTGGACGGCCATTTTCGGCTTTGATGGTACGGCCACGGCTAGCACCGGCAACGATTACGTCACTGTTCACTACAGAACGTTTTACTAGGTCTTCTTTCCCAAATGAAGCGGTTGTTAAAACGTCCCATAGGAAATAAGTTGAGTTCGTTACGTAGTGAGTGAGCGGAGGAACGATGGCATAACATTGACCTAAGAAGTCAACGCCTTCGATGGCACGTTCTTTTGCCCAGCGGTCGCGGACATCCAGAGATAATGGCACCATGTTTGTACTTTCAAGCGCCACAAGTTCGATTTGGATGCCTGATTCCCAAACGCGTTTTGCAGCGAATGGATCCCAGTACACGTTCCACTCTGCAGTTCCGTCGTGTTCAGGGTCTTCCACGTTCCCCATATCAAGGAAAGTTCCACCCATCCAGTACAGTTTACCGATGTTTTCTTCGATAGTTGGGTCTTGGTCTAACGCACGTGCTAAGTCTGTTAATGGTCCTACGAATACAAGGTCCACTTTCTCATCGGATTCTTTTAAGGCACGGATTAAATCTTCGTGCGCTTTTAATGGTGAATCTTGCACCGTGATTGGTTTATGTTCGTTTAAGATTGGAAGTGCGTCCACTGTGAAGGCATGCATTCTCCACTCTTTCGGGAATGGGTTCACAGGACGTGAGTCTGAAGAAGCGACTTTCAATTGTTTGTCCTTTTCAGAACCGAACTTATGAATAATCTTCTTGCTGGCTTCCACCGCTGGTAATAAATAGCAGTCCGCTTCGATTACGCCGACCCCCACTAATTCCACGTCTTCCATTTTTAATAGTAAATATAATGATACTAAATCATCCACGCCACCATCGTGGTTTAAATAAACTTTACGCATTTATGAGTTACGCTCCTTTAAAATGGTTTTCTTGCACGCTTTATTATACCTAAAAACGAACGATAAAGAAACTATTTTATTTAACGTTTGGTTTTGTTTTTAGATGCAAACTCTAAACGATTATGGTACACTGTTTCTAATCATTTTTTAATGTAAGGTTGTGATTCAATGAAAAAGAAATTAATAGATATTATCATTATCGGTTTTGCCTTGTTTGCCATCTTCTTCGGCGCGGGTAATCTGATTTTCCCACCTTACCTTGGTGTAACGGCTGGGGAAAACTGGGGAATCGCAACACTTGCATTCTTAATCAGCGACCCACTGTTATCGGTTGTTGCCGTCATGGTCGTTGCCACACTTGGCGGTAGCGCACTCGCGGTCGGGCGACGCATTCACCCTGTCTTTGCAGGCGTCTTGAATGCCATCTGCGTCCTTTTAATCGGGCCGATTTTCGCGGTTCCACGTACCGGAGCGTCCACACATGAGATTTTCGTACAATCGTATGTCCCAGATGCACCACAATGGATTACTTCCCTCGTATTCTTCGGGATTGTTCTCTGGATCACATATCAGGAAAACTCCGTCATGGATGCCATCGGAAAATACTTAACACCGATTCTACTGGTGATTCTCTTCTGTATTTTCGTGGCCGCTATCATTCAACCAGATGCAACATTTGCCCAAACAGACGGAACTGGACTTTTCGCACAAGGATTTAAAGAAGGGTACCAAACCATGGACGTGCTCGGAGCGCCACTCTTAGCCGGAGTCGTGATGAAAGATATTACGCGCCGTGGGTATTTAAACAAAAAAGACCAATTCAGAATGATGTTCGGCGTTGGAATCGTGGCGTTCATCTTACTCGCATTAGTGTACTCAACACTGGCATACAGCGGAGCCAGCATGAGCACTGTCATCGATTCAACTGCGCAACGTGCCGCAATGCTGACAACCATCGTGAAGAACTTACTCGGATCATGGGGACAACTCGCGATGGGACTGGCTGTCTGCTTCGCCTGCCTCACAACTGCGATTGGACTGACAACCACTTGCGGTCAGTATTTCGAAGAAGTGTCTAAAGGAAAAATCTCCTACAAGAAAACGATTCTTGTCACTGTAGCAGTGGAATTCATCATCTCACTTGTCGGGGTGGATTCACTCATCAACTTAGCCGTTCCAGTGTTGACATTTATCTTCCCGATTATGATTGCCTTGATTCTCTTCTCTGCCTTCGATAAATACGTCCCATACGATTGGACGTATCTTGGAGCCGTAGTTGGAGCCGGAATCGTCGGCCTCGTACAAGGAATCAATACTCTCTCGCAACTTTTAGGCGGAAACCTACTCGAAGACGCAGTCACATGGATTGGCACCTTCCCACTAGCCACATACGGACTTGAGTGGATTGTCCCAACTTTTGCAGGCGCCATCCTCTTCACTATCGCTGCCGCCATCCTAAAACCAAAACAACTCGAATTCGAATAAAAAAACGGAGCCTCACAGCTCCGTTTTTTTTACTATTTGTATAGAATTTTCAAAAAAATAATGCTCCCACTACAAACTGTAGTATTTTTTTCATAAAAAAAGTTTATAATAGTTTCTATGAAGATTATTAAATGACTAAAGGAACTAGGAAAAAAATATTATTAACGCATTTTTTTGAGACTGGCTTTTTAAATTTCCAAATCAATCGCTTTTTTTCGTTTCCTGAGATTGCAACTGAGGCATGTATCGCAAGATAAACAATTTATAAAAAGCATTTTTAATAACCCAGAAGAATTAGAAATCATATCATTTAACATTACCTAAAGAAATGTTAAATGATATATTTGTGACCATGATTTTTAGCAACTATACAAGAACTACTATCTACATATTTTTGAATTTTTATCTAATATTCTTTTCAAAAAAATCCCCCTAAAGGAGAGGTATCTAAAATGTTCATTCAATATCTTATTAATCAATCTAAAAAAACCTAGTGGTATTGTAGGCCAGGTGATTGCGAAAATTTGGACTTCCTATTTTTAAAAAGCTTAGCCTTTTGGACAATAAAACAAACTACAATTATAGATAATAGTCGAGTTTTTAGAAATCGGCTATGGAGGTGGCAGCACCATCAAAAAAATCTCCTTGCTTTTGAATAAGCATCTTGAAATTCATGGCATTGACATTTCTAAGGAATCTTATCAAGTTGCAAAACGAATTAATTCAGATGCTATACAAAATGGTGATGTTCATCTTAGGATTGGAAATGTAGACGCGCTACCTTATCAAAATGACTACTTTGACCTTGTATTTGCCATTCAAACACATATTTTTCTGGGATGATTTAAAAAAAGGCTTTCTGGAGATCTATCGGGTCATGTCTAGCCACTCCACTTTAATTATTGCTTGCGAAAAAAAGAAAAAAATAAATTATCATATGCCAGAATATACTGCAACTCATGCGTTGGATAATATTTTTAAAAAAATGTTGGCTTTGCAAAAATTGAAGTGAGGCAGAATCAAAATTGGGTTTTATACATTGTGTATAAAGCTATCAGCGTTGATGCTGATTAATTTATAGTTATTTAATAGAGTTATTTTCTTCCATTTGTCAAGTCTATCAAGGCTTTAAGTAAAGAAAGAGATAAGACAGTAGCTATTCTGGCTCTCTGTCAACTGTAGCGGGTGACGAAAAGCTAACATCTAGATAGGTACTGATAGGGAGCCCACTGAGAAAGTCATCAATCGATGGCTTCTTTTATTATACTAAACTCGAGGTGATTATACGCTTGATAATCTGTCAGCTTGATTGGGATATGGGAATTATCATACGCAACACCTTCAAGTCTGTGGAAGCTTTGCGGTGACGAACGGAATCCACAGCCGCCCCTCTCTTTAAAGGACGGTTTGTATATCGTTGCCTTGCAGTATATGCGAACCCTGCTCCAAATGCAGAACCCCAAGTCTGTGGCATAAAAAGAAGCAAAGAAAAAAATCTACAGCTCTCCTCTTAAAAAAAGGAGGATTTGTATCTGTCAACTTGATTGGGATGTGGGAATTATCATACGCTGTGCCTTCAAGTCTGTGGAAGCTTTGCAGTGACGAACGGAAAAACTTGCGGATCAATCATAGTAGTTGTACGGAAAAGCAACCAATGCGAAATAGAGCCACAAGGCAATTGATTGCCCTGTGGCTCTTTGAGGCTTGGTAGGATTGAGACCTAGGCTCAATCCGGTGCCCGACTAACTACTATAATTGAAATATCCGCAAGGATTTTTGACGTTCGTCACAAAAGCAAAGCTTTCCCTAGTCCACAGACTTGAGGGCTTCTAGCATATCGATGCGTTGGAGGAGATGGTTCACCATATACCCTAGCGCAACCAAGATGACAATCACAATCACACATGGCAACACATATACAAACCATCCGACAGCGGGATTAAACATGACAAACCCCGGTGCCACCGTCTCAATAATCACCCTATGCAGCACTCGCCCAAATAAAATTCCGACACCCATCCCGATAACCGATAATAAAATCGTTTCGCGGTAAATATACATCGTCACTTCTTTGTTCAAGAACCCGAGCACCTTAATCGTCGAGAGCTCGCGGATTCGTTCCGCAACGTTGATGTTGGTTAAGTTATATAGGATAACGACTGCTAATAAAATCGATACGGCCGTTAAAATCATCATGACACGACTCAATGAAGAGACAATCGTATCAATACGACTCACCATGGACGTGTTTTGCACGACGGCTTTCACACCGCCTATGGCCATTAAGTCCGCAGCTGCTTTTTGTACGCTAGCAGCATCTTTGTCTTTAAACTGTACGAAAATCGCATTGTCTTGCGGCACTGCTCCATAAGCCTTGGCGTACACTTCTGGTGTCATTACGACGAAGTGCCCAGCGTACATTTCCACGACACCCCCGACCGTTAACGTCACATCCACACCGTCCTTATTCGGAAGCGTAAAGGTGTCGCCTGCTTTACGTTTAAGAGTCTGGCTAATTTCTCGGAAATCAACACGCCCTCTGCAGGAAGCGTCACAGCTTTCTTCGATTTCGCATCATTCAAATGAAGATACGGAGAAATGCTGGCTTCTTTGCCAACAAGCACCGTAACAGACTGCTCATCATCCACGCCTGGTACTTCACGCGTTACCGATTCACTATAGACGTCGCTATAAGAAGTGACACTTGAAGAGCTTAAATAGTTGTGTAGCGTCTGTTCTTCTGAAGCCGTAAGCACGGTGTCTTTTGAAACAATCGCATCATACGTAATAATTTCCTTGAACTGACGATCGGCAATCCCATCAAGAGACCCGAGAATTCCACGCCCTGCAAAGAGAAGCGCTACGCTCCCTGCCACCCCAAAAATCGTCATGAACATACGTTGTTTATAACGGAAAATATTACGCGCCGTTACCTTATGCGTGAAGCTGAGGCGATTCCAGATGAACGGAATGCGTTCGAGGAGAATCTTCGACCCAGCCACTGGAGCTTTCGGCAAGAGAAGTGCTGAAGCTTGCTCATGCAGTTCGCGGCGAGCAATCCATAATGGAGGTACCACGCTACAGATGAGCGAACAAATAATCGCAATCATAGCAATGAGTGGATGGAAATTCAACTGGATACTTGGCAATACCGTATCCTTCATCAAAGTCGCACCCAATGCACTTGGCAAGGCGTACGTCCCTAGCAAGATTCCAAGGACTGTGCCACTAACCCCTGCTGTAAAACCATACACAGCAAATTTCTTCATCACGTCTTTCGTTTCATAACCGAGCGCCTTCAACACCCCAGCGTTGATCCGTTCCTCGTTTACAAAACGCGTCATCGTCGTTACCGTTACGAGCGCCGCAACGGCATAGAGCACAATCGGGAAGAGGTTCCCCACCGACGTAATTCCTTCAGCTGTCGTCTTCATATTGAAGAATCCTTCGCTTCCAAGCATCGTCGAACGTGTATAGACAGAGTATTTCGGTTTCGTGAGTTTTGAAACGTCCACTTCCGCCTTTTCGAGTTCAGATTCAGCCTTCTGGATATCCTTATCGGCTGTTTCTTTCTTCTCGTTGTAGGTTTCTTCGCTTTCTTTCAGCTGCGTTTTGGCATCCGCGAGTTTGGCTTCACCGTCCGCCAACGTTTTCTTGGCTTCGGCTAGTTTTACCTTTCCCTCTGCTAACGTTCCAGCGTTAGCTTCAAATGCCGCAACCCCTTCGCGGTATTGGTCGAGGCCATCCACGTACTGGCTGTAGCTAGCGTAATACTTCGCTAAACCTTGTTGGTACGCTTCTTGCCCTGCGACTAATTGTTGCTTCTTCGATGCGAGTTCGGCTTCAGCATTTGAAATCGCCGTTTGCCCCGCTGCAAGTTCTTGTTCTTTTTGAGTGAGCACTTGTTCTTTGGCATTCAGTGTCTGTTCTGTTTGAGTGAGCTGAGCTTCCGCCTGCGTTAAAGCTGTCTCCATCGCTTGAAGGCTTGCTTCGGTAATGCCTTGTGCGGCAGCAGCATCCGGGTCGCTCGCTAAAAGAGCCTTCCCTTGCGCTAATGCTGTCTTCTTCGTTTCTAGGTCTGCCTTCCCCGTTTCTAGTTGTGCTTTCGCCTGCGCTAATTGCGTTTCCGGCTTCAAGCTGCTCCCGGCCACTTGCAAGCTCCTCTTTTTTGGCAGCAAGTTGTGTCTCGGCTTCTGTTAACTTCGCACTTGCATCATCTAGCTGATCTTTCTTTTCGGCTAAAGTCGCTACCGCTTGTTCGATTTGCACACGGGCACTCTCGAGTTGCACACGGCTTGCTTCCAACTGATTCCACGCCGCGTCTAGCTTTGCATCTCCTGAAGCAATCGTTGCTTCGTTGCTATCGACTTCTTTTTGTCCGTCTACAAGCGTCTTTTCGTTCTTTTCGATTTCGCTCTTGCCGTCTGCTAATTTCTTCTCGACGTCCGAGAGTTGCGATTTGGCATCGGCGATTTTTTCTTTTCCTTCTGAAATCTTATCATCGGCCGTCGTCTTCAACGAGTCCAAGCGCGCTGTTCCATTGTCGGCCAACTTTTCTTCTAGCGCCTGTTGCAACTCCGTCACCTTGTCCGAGTACTCACGGCTCGTTGTTTTCCATTTGCGTAACTCCGGATAACGAAGTCGCGCAATCGTATAAACTTCAGCATCAAACGCGTCTTTTGGCACTACGGCAAACCCGCTAAGGTCCCCGCTTCCCGCACTAGAAACGCCTTTAATCGTCTTTGAAAGAAGCTCGCTGGAATTCACAAACCCCGTAACGGTCAATTCATGTTCTTTCAGCAGAGTGGCACTTCCAGATTCAGTCAATCGAATCGTATCGCCAACCTTATACTGATTGGCTAGCGTTGAGGCAATCGCCACTTCGTTGGTTTTCGTAGGAAACTCGCCACTCACCAACTCAAACGTCGAAATATCCTTCGTCTGTGAGAACACACGAATCGCACTCGGCGTATCACCAACCACCGTATCGACAAAATAGCCAAACTCCACATCGGCGTTCTCTTGTTTGATTTCTGCTTGGTCCTCATCACTTAAACCGTAGCCTGCTACCACGAATAAATCCGCAGCATTGGCCGTTTCCATATAGCTGTTCAAGGTGTCTTCAATATCCGGGCCCGACACTTTCAATCCGACCAAACTGAACGCCCCCAGCATCATAAGGAGCATAATGGAGAGGAAGCGTCCCTTCGACTGGCGAAGCGAGTTGCGGATATCCTTGTTTAATGTCTTCTTTCACTGTCCCCACCCCTTCTAATATTCAAGCGTTTGAATATCTTGTGGATTTGGGTTACATTCGATTTCCTTCACTCTCGCATCATGCATATAAATCACGCGGTCGGCAATCGGCGCCAGAGCTTGGTTATGCGTTACGATAATCACCGTTGCCCCTTGGTTACGCGACATATCTTGTAAAATTTGTAGCACTTGTTTTCCGGTATGGTAGTCGAGCGCTCCTGTTGGCTCATCGCAAAGCAAGAGTTTTGGATTTTTCGCAACTGCACGTGCAATGGATACCCGCTGTTGTTCCCCACCCGATAATTGAGAAGGGAAATTATTCATGCGGTGTCCAAGACCGACTGCCTTCAAGGCTTCCTCTGCATCTTGGGCGTCTTTTACAATCTCAGCAGCAAGTTCCACATTTTCCTTTGCCGTTAAGTTCGGTACTAAATTATAAAATTGGAAGACGAAACCAACATCGTCTCTTCTATAATAAGTGAGTTGTTTTTCATCAAAAGCGGAAATGTCCACTCCGTCGACAAACACATGCCCATCGTCGTTGGTATCCATGCCTCCTAAAATATTGAGGACCGTCGATTTTCCCGCACCGCTGGCCCCTAAAATAATGACTAACTCGCCTTTTTCAATTTCAAAATTCACATCATTATTCGCGATAATCTCTGTATCGCCGACTTGATAACGTTTATAGCTATTCTTCATTTCGATATAAGCCATGTCTATCCCTCATTTCTATTGGCCCCGTTAAATGAACACCGTGTTGATTCTTTCTCGTATCTACTTTATAATAGGCCTAGTGAAAAAACAATACACAATACTCAACAATGTGTTGATTTAAGAAAAGAGTGTAAATAATGACGACCCAAAAACGCAAAACCACAACGAAAAGCGATTTAAAAGCCGCACTCACCCGATTACTGAGAGAAAAAGACTTTGAAGCCATTAGCGTCAGCGATATTACTAAAGAAGCCGGCGTGAACCGTGGAACCTTCTACCTCCATTACGTCGATAAATTCGATATGATGGACAAGCTCATCGACGAGATTTTACAAAATATCTTACTTCTATTAAAAGAAGGCCAGCCAAAAAATAAGCAAGAAGCCTTTCCTGGTATCGTGAAAATCTTCGAGTATTTAAAAGAAGACTTCGACTTTATTCACGCAATGACCTTGAACCGATTCAACTACACATCGAAACTCGTTCATGACTTCCTATTCGAATTAACCAAGCAAATTGGACCGATTAAGGAAAACATCGCGATGGTCTACCCGCTGCCAGAAGATTACGCGCAAGAAGTGTTTATCTATAGCAACAGTGCGATTTTCTTCCACTGGATTCAAAAAGGTGGCGTGGAAAGCCCTGAAGAAATCGCAAAAATCTTTTTCAGAATGTCATTATAAAGGAGAAAACTCATGCAAAAGACAATTATGAAAGACCCACTCTTCCTAAGCCAAAAATCAACTGCTGCCGATCCGAAAATAGAAGCGCAAGTGGTCCTCGACTTACAAGATACGCTTCGTGCCAACCGCGACCGCTGTGTAGGAATGGCGGCGAATATGATTGGTGTGAAGAAAAACATTATTATTGTAGCGATTGGACCGATGGATTTGGTGATGCTGAACCCGCGTATTACGAAAAAGCAGGGGCCATATGAAACGGAAGAAGGATGTCTGAGCCATACGGGTACGAAGAAGACGACGCGCTATCAAACGATTGAAGTAGCCTACATGGACCCGAGCGGCAAGAAGCATACGGGAACGTTCACCGACTTCACGGCGCAAGTCATCCAACATGAGATCGACCATTTAGATGGGGTGCTCATCTAAAATACGATTACTTCAATCCTTGCGGATTGTTTCATCATAGCTGTAATGGGGCAACGGCTTGAGCCTTGAGTCTCAAGCTCTACCAAGCTTCAAACTGACTCTACGGCTTTCACCCTAGAGTCAGTAATTCACATTGGTTGCTATCCCCATTACTGCTACGATGAATCCGCAAGATTTCCGTAATCGTATTTTTTGAGCTTCTAAATGAACGAGGATGTTGGCTTGTGCCGGGAAGGTGGGAAGTGCTCCTTGCGACGGCGGTGTCGTCATCTTCTTCGTTTCATATAGTAAGAAAAAGAAAAAAAGAGAAAAGGGTTGACTCTGACGTAACGTAATAGGTTACACTATCTAATGTTAGGAGTTGAGGTTATGTATTTAATCAAGCAAGTAAGTGAAATCAGTGGTGTATCGGTGCGCACTTTACATCACTATGACGAAATTGGATTGCTTTCCCCGAAGAAACAGGAAAATGGATATCGCTACTACACAGGCGAGGAGCTTTCCCAATTACAGACGATTCTCTACTATAAATATTTGGGATTTTCATTGAAAGAAATTAAGTCCCTGATGACGCAAGACGAGGATAATCTGTTACCCCACTTAAAACATCAGTTGAAGTTAATGCAGAAAGAAAAAGACCGTCTTCTAACATTAATCGACACATTAGAAAAGACGATTGCGTCTACGGAAAGGAAAATGACGATGACAACCGAAGAAAAATTCAAAGGGTTCACCTTCAAGGATAACGAAAAATATAAACAGGCCGCGACTGAAAAATACGGCGAAAGCGTAATGAACGAGGCCGAGGCTAGACAAAAAGGCAAAGAAGAAATCGTAGCGGACGGCTTCAACAAGATCTGGTTCGCTTTTGCGGATAATATCGAAAAAGGCCTACCAGCAACAAGTGCCGAAAACGTGGACTTAGCCAAACAACTCCACCAACACATGTGCACTTATGCCTTCGACTGCTCGATCGATGTCTTCTCAAGCATCGGATTCGGCTACGCGCAAAATGAAGAGTTCAGAACGAACCTCGATAAATACGGCAAAGGCGTTGGTCAATACGCTTGCGACGCGATTCAAGCCTATGTCGCACAGGAGAGAAAATAAGCAAAAGAGGAGTAAGACACTTGTCCTACTCCTCTATTTTTATCTTACAAATACCAATTTTTCTGGTGTTGATAGTTCCGCATCATAAGCGAATCCATCTTCACTAAAAGCTTCCAACTGCTTCACATCCATCACTTGTTCGCGCATCGCAAATCCGACTAACAACCCACGCCCTTTTTTCGACGTCGTAGAGTGTTGTTTCAACTTTCCGTCTTTACGCTCGTAAAATTCCACGTCTATCCAGTTGTAACGCGAGCGCTCTAGTAAGGTGCTGAACTCATCACTGGCACAGTTCACCACCGTTTCGCCTTCTTCGAACAACTCGGCCCACTCCGCTTTCCAATAAGCCTTCAAGCTTTTTCCGTCCACGCGCAATGGTCTCAACATATCCAAGCGATACGGCTTCACAAAAGTATCCGGTGCCACGGCCCCATATAACGCAGATAAGATGCGCACATGCTTGCTTCCATAATCCAAGCCTTCCCTCCATCCCTCTACTTGCTTCAACCAGCGAAACGCCAGTCCGTTGTAGAGTTCAATGGCAGGCGCAGCTTCGGCCACCTTCCACCCTTCGATGAACGCTTTATTTTCGTCGAGCAACTTCCCTTTGACCCCTAGCACACGAGAGAGGTCCTCTTCAGGCACCGCACGCACGGCTTCGACCACTTTTGCAGCAGCCGGGCTCACTTCCCAGTCGCGTTCCTCTAATGAGTCACAATTCATTTCCTTTGCAGGCGATAGTATTAATTTCATCTCGGCACTCCTTTTCATTGTCCTCCTTAGTTTACCGCACCCACCGTATTTTGACAAAACACAAGTCCCGTTCTATACTGATTACTATCAACCTTAAAGGAGAATTCTATGCACGTTATCATCAATTCCATCGCATTATTTTATCTATTACCATTCATTAGCGTTGGAGTCTATACGATTGGAACACAAAAACATTCACTCGCCAACTTCCTACTATTCTTTGGAGGTATCACGGCACTTCATTCCGCCCGTTTGATTTACGAAAAATCAGTCACTGGATATATCTTCTGGATGTTAGCGTGGGCAGTCATGTTATACGCGTCTTATTGGAATAATCAGCACGAAAAACCATATAAAACAGAAAACCAAATGCTTGAGTTTGTTGTCTGCTTCGTCAATAGAAATCCATTTCCGGATAAAATTAAAGACCCAAACAAAGCACGTGCCATCGTTGCACTTGTTATCACATTTTTAATGATTATCGCTTAACAAGGAGGGCCTCATATGGGCTATGTATTCATCATCTTTTTTATTCTTAGCTTCTTTATCGTCACATTCGCGTTCTTGCATCTACTCGCAGGTGGCGCCGCTCTTCTAAAAGGAGACAAAACAACAGGAAACATCCTCGTTTTTGCAGGAGGACTCATCGCACTTCCTACAATCCCATTACTAGCCGTGATACCTGGGATTCCATTCCTTACATGGATCCTTGGGGCAACGCTTTGCTGCGTGGGAGCATACAAGAACGGAAAAGAAAAAGGAAACATCAACAAATCACATCACGCTATCCGCATCACCATCGCAGTCCTTCTCACGCTCGGATTGGCGCTTGTTTAATGCGGTTTGCATCTTAGGGAGGATTTTTTTATGTGGGATTTATTAATAAAGTTATTTTTCTTAGTACTCAGTATCATTATTTACACTCTCTTCAATTTATTCGCTTTTTTCAGAACAAAGAATACGCCTGGAAACGACTATATTTTCCTTAGCGCACTCTGTTCTATCATCACCCTTCCAATGCTATTCGGTTCCTATCCGCTTTCAATAGTGACTTGGATTGGCGGACTGGTATTGTATTTCATCGGAGCTAAAAAGAATCATGAAGCAAACGATGATTCCAATCCAACGTTTTACTTTATTATTGTAACTTTCGGAGCCCTTATTGCAGTCTTTCTGCTATTACTTAATGCATGATGGGATAGAAAGGAGGTCCTTTGATGATAGGCTTTGAATTGGATGTTTTATATAACTTAATATACATGATTATCGGTTACTCCCTATTAAACTTAACAGTTAGCTTAATAGCTAATTTTAGAAAAAAGAATACGCCTGGAAATAACTATATTTACATGAGCATACTCTGTTCTTTCGGTACAATTCCATTGCTATTTCTTTACTATCCTCTCTCGTTAGTAGCTTGGTTTATCAGCATAGTGTTATATTGTCGCGGAGCTGAAATGAATCATGAAGAAAAAAAAGATTACATTCCACTGTCTTATTTGTTTAGTATGACGATTGCAGCGATTATTACATTGGCACTATTTTCGATATTTTCACTTCATTCATGATTGAACTATTAATTGTTTAAAGAAAGGAACTTTATATGCTCGGATTAATCATAAGTTTACAAGGGCTTGCTGTTATCGCTTTTCTCTTCGGAGCATTCAATGCTTCGAAAGGCTTAAAAATGTTTTCAGAAGATTATGGGGCTCCACAAGGCTACTTGATGTGCATCGGCGGTGCACTCACCGGCTTGTCTGCTACAATGTTTATGCCTATTAAACCAATGGGAATTATTCTTTGGATTATCGGCTCTATCTGCTGTTTCATCGGAGTTAGTTGGTATGATAACACACATAAAGATACGATTTCCGGACAAATCATCCGTATTTTCACGATGTTTTTTGTCCTTGTGATTCTTCTTTTCTCCTACAACATCCCACATCATTAAAAAAACGGGTCTTCCACGGCTATTTCATTTATAATAGAGTAGAGGACCTTTTTAGTACTCTTCACATCGTTTAATCTTATAGGGAGAATTTCTTATGCTTAATATAATCATTTTTGTATTGTTTATTGCCATAGTTACCTTCCTTTTCATTCTCTATCACATAGTGAGGGGCCTGAAAGTATTACTCTTTCAGAAAAATCATAAGGGTGGTTGGTACTTACTAATCGGTTCATCAATCCTAATCGCTCTCTATATTTATACTCAAACTCAATATGTTCATTTTTCTTCCGTTCGAAACTTTGTGACTCCAATGTGGCTTGTTGGCGGTATCCTATGTTTCATCGGTGATTATATTGCCGATAAAGAATCTGGACAAATAAAAAAATAGCCCCTACTCTCATTCGTATCATCGCCTTTTTGCATTTCACTTATTGCGCACTCTGTATAAAAATACTAATTCCAAGAAGACTCGCCCCGCGAGTCTTTTCTTATTTCCAGCACCCTAGTTCATTCAAACGTGTCTTATCCAAGCATTTCCACTATAATAAAGACGAAGGTATACTATCCCTTCGCATTATTTTACGTAATTGGAGATATGATTATGGTTTTACTATTCTATTATATTTTTCTTTTTGGATTTATTGTCTACGTCTTTCCTCTCTACCATATACTCTACGGATTGATAGCAGTTTTTATCCTCAAAAAGCCTAAAGCTGGCTTATGCCTCATTCTTGGCGGCACAATCCTTGAAGCACTTGCTTATTTCGTTTTTTATAGTTCTAATACTATTCCCTGGCTTAAACAATACCTTACTATTCCCTGGACGATCGGTTGCCTCCTATGCTATACCGGCATTTATTTAGTTGATAAAGAAAAAAATAAACTAAACCTCTTCTTCTTTTTCATCCAAACTATATGCTTCGCCTTCTTCCACTACGCCTTATCCAACTAACTTTAAATCAACCAAAGACTCGCCTCGCGAGTCTTTTCCTATTTCTAGCACCCCACTAAGCAGTTTAAAAAGTTACAGCACCCCATGTCGCGGATGTTCCGTAGTTGAACTCAGGCTCACAGGCCAGACGTCCATTTCCTGATATGTCCGCACGACTCGTTCCGAGTCCCTTGCGGCATATCAGTCCAATGATTCTGGCCTAAGCGTTCGCCTTCGTATCCTGTTGTTAGCGACGAATCACCACCTCAATGAAAAGCACCCACTGTCGCGGATGTTCCGGTGTAGACGAAGTAAATTAATATCGTTCAAAAGCCAGACCCTCTCATTTTTCGCTCAAAAAAATAAAGAAAAATTCGTTGAACCATCGTGTTTTGAAAAATAGAAGCTTGCGAGTTTCTTTGGATTCCATCCAAATACCTAAGGAGGATAAACGAAAAGAATCAGTTTATTGAAAGAATAGTGGGACTAAGCATTAAAACGAATAAGAGGACGTAGGAATTTATTCCGTACGTCCTCTTTGAGGCTTTAAAGGTGCAAGAACAAGGCTTGCACCGGTGCCCCACTATAACTCTTTCAATAATAAAACTGATTCTGAACTCGTTTATCCGACAATGCACTCATTCCCCTAAATCCAAAGAAACGAAGCGAAGCTTCGCATTCCCTTTTCAAGCACACACTCATAACACAATGGTTCAACGAATTTTATCCTTTTATTTTATCACCATTTTATTTATTTTTTTGCACACAAAAAGCCGAGAGGGTTCTCGGCTTTTCAAGGCGATTATTTGTTTGCTAATAAGTCGCGGATTTCTTTTAAGTAATCTTCTGCAGTTGGTGCAGCTGGAGCAGCTTCTTCAACTTGATTTTTCTTAGCTAATTCAGAAGCTTTGTTCATACCTTTAATGATTAAGAACAATACAGCGCCAACGATTACGAAGTTGATGATTGCAGCGATGAAAGCACCGATACCGATTTGAGCAGAACCTAAACGGAATGAAACTGCTGCGATATCTCCTGTGTTTGCTACCATAGCGATGATTGGTGAAATAATATCATTTACTAATGAATCAATGATTGCTTTGAAAGCTCCACCGATGATAACCGCTACTGCTAATTCAACGATATTCCCGCGCATTAAAAACTCTTTAAACTCTTTTAACATAAATGTTTTCCTCCTTTGTTTTTTAGGTTAAATAATTACCTTCAATAGAATACTAAAATTAAAACTAAAATACAACTAAAAACATTCAGAAATTTACACTTTTCGTACATAATTTTGCGGAGTGTATTTTTCTACTGAAAATCCGACTTCTTCCCCTGCTGCCATGCGGGCCAAACATTCGCCAATCCAGACGCCACTTGTAAGCCCTGAAGAGCCCAAACCACTCGCCACAAAGGCATTTGTCGTATTTGGCACTTCGCCAAAGAACGGTAGAAAATCGGAAGTATACGCACGCGTTCCCACGCGCACCCCACTGCGTTTGGCAGTTTTTAGACTTGGAAGACTCGCACACGCTTCTTCGTACATACCGTTTAAGAGCTCTTCATCTGGAACCAAATCGAAACCTTGCGTATTTTCGTGAGTCGCTCCGACTAAAATTTTGCCGTCTGGAAATGGAAGAATATCAATCTCCCCGTGCAACATGCACACTGGCCATTTCGACGTATCTTCGGTCGTCTCCAAGGCTAATTCAATCAACTGGCCCTTTTGCGGACGCACATCCACGTAGTAGCCAAGCGGTTCGATGAGTTCTTTCACCCATGCACCACTAGAAAGGACTACCGCATCGAAGGAGTGCACCTCTTCGCCAAGACGCACACGAACCTCTTCACCAACAGCTTCAAGCGTTACTATTTCACGGATCACACGAGCCCCGTTCTTTTCGGCCTGTTCTAATAGAAGCGTCACAAGCATCTCCCCGTCCACACGACCGCCGCCGCTACAAAAGAGCGCACCGTCTGGATTCGACCAGCCTGAAATCACTTGCGCCACGTCCTCTGGAGTGAGGGCATGCACCTCGCCAATCATCGGCGCATCCACGCGTCGCTCCACGGCCATCTCTTCGATCTTCGCAAATTGCTTCTCGGTATGTTTGAAAATATACGCCCCGACTTGTTCATACGGCAACTCACTGACGCCATCCGCACGTAGCTGATCCATCAACTGCGGATAGTACGCCGCTCCATGTGACACGAGCTGGTACCAGTCTTTATTACGTCGTTGCGACAACCATGGGCAAATAATCCCGGCAGCCGCCTTCGTTGCTTGACCCACGCCCCCGTCAAATACCGTTACTTCGATTCCCTTTTTGCTGAGCTGATACGCCGCAGTCGCCCCAACGATACCAGCCCCTACGATTGCTACTTTCTTCGTCATCTTCTTCACTCCTAGCTGAAGTCTCTTGTTTCAAATTGCCCTTCGCGTTCAAACCATTCCGCCACTGTTAATAATAGCGCCTCTTGTCCACGCGCCGCCATCAACTGCACGCCGATTGGGAGGCCTTTCGGTTAAATGCACCGGCAAACTAATCGCTGGTGCGCCTGTAATATTGGATAATTGCGTAAATGGTGTGAGTGCCAATGTTCGGTCAAACATGCGCCAAATCACGCTTTGTTGTTCCGGCACACTCAGTTCGTCCATATGATTCAATGCGTGTCGCACCGATTCTTCCATCGGGAATTGCGTATGCAGCGGAGCCACATCGCTCACACTCGGCGTTAAAATCAAGTCGTATTGTTCATGCACTTTTTCCATCGCATGCGCATACGTATCCCATTTCGACAGAGCCGCGCTATAATCTTTTGCTAAAATACGTTCCCCAGACTGATAAATCCCCCAGGTCATGAGTTCCATATCGTCTTTCGTGAACTTACGGCCAAAGCTTGCCTCCATGCCTTGGAACATCGCCGCCGTCTCCACACTATTCATCACATAGTAGTTCTTCATCACTTCGACGCCGTCAACTGGCCAGCCAATCGGTTCGACCACACAGCCTAGTCCCTCTAGGAAATTCACGGCCTTACGAAGCGCCTCCTTGGCTTCGGGAGCGACAAAACTTTCAATAGGAGATTTCTCAATCACGCCCACTCGAAGCGGACGGTTAGGAAGACTGTCCCAGTCTTTAATGAGCGGTGTTAAAAATGGACTATCCTTTTGCTCGACTTGCATCCATTTCAACAACTCGCGAGTATCACGGACCGTCTTCGTCATCGCAAAATTCACCGAAGCACCTTGCCAGCCCCGATAGCTACCGGGGCCAACAGGAATGCGACCACGACTCGGCTTCAACCCGATTAAGCCCGTAAAGCTCGCTGGAATTCGAATCGAACCACCGCCGTCACTCGCCCCAGCAATCGGAACGATGCCTCCAGCCACGGTAGCCGCCGCGCCGCCACTGGAACCACCTGCGTTACGATTCAAGTCATATGGATTATTGGCGGTGCCCCACAACTGTGGTTCCGTCATATTCTTAAAGCCAAATTCAGGCGTATTCGTACGTCCCACGACGATAAAACCCGCTGCTTCCAGACGCTTCACGAAGTTATCCGTGCGGCTCACAGGAATTCCCTTCAAGAGCTTACTTCCCGCACTTGACGGTTCCCCTGCTTGATTTTGCCCGAGATCCTTCAAGAGAAGCGGCACCCCGCCAAACGGCAGACCTTCAAACGAACGCGCCTCTGCCTCTTCTAGCGCACGTTCAGCCTGCAAGTGCACAACCGCATTTAGACTTGGATTTCGTTGTTCAATTTTCTCTAATGTCTCCTGGACTAATTCCTTTGGAGATACCTCGCCACTTGCGACGGCCTCTCTCATCTCGATGGCGTCTTTCCACATAGTTTCACGTCCCTTCATGTCTTCCTTATTGTACAGTGAAACGGAAAGTCGGTAAAGGCTCATGCAGTCGCAACGCATTGAGTGCGCCTAAAACGCTAGAATTTTTGGAAACAAATTCCGGAAAAACGACCTCTGTTACCGTTTACTCCCGACTTTTCCAACGCGATTTTGGAAATCGAAGAAAATATGAAGAAACTATTGAGAAATATATAAAAATTAGTAGTAAAAATTTACAGTTGTGATATAATAATAAATATAGATTTAACCGAGAACAGTAACTAGACGGCTTTTCGCAAGGGTTGCTCTCTTTTTTTGGAGTGTTTAGTTAAGGTTCTCACAATTGAATATTTAGGAGGAAAAATAATGAAAGATTTCATCAAAGGAAGACTCTCGAAGTTACTCTTCGTATTGTTCATCCCTATGTTATTATTCATGCTGGCCCCTCAATCAGTGGTGAACGCAGCAGACGTTAGTAATAACATCAGTTCATTGACGGTCTCTTCAAGCGAAATTACAGACGGCGGACAAACGACCGTTAAATTTACGTTTGATGAACACGCTCAAAAAATTAAAGCTGGGGACACGCTTGAGGTGACTTGGCCAAATTCAGGGACTCTTCACGGGACTGGATTTAAGAAAACGATCAAGTTAACCATCGAAGGCAAATACGTTGGGGACATGGTCATCACAGACGGTTCGGCAAAAGTAACGTTCAACGACGGCATCACTGGCCTTGAGAACGTGCGCGGTTGGGGTGAATTCGAAATCGAAGGTCACAACAACACAGCAACTGATAAAGAACACGTTGGTAAATTCACCATCGTGAGTGGAGACAAAACTGTCGACTTGAACGTGAAGAAATTGGCGACTGGCGTAAACAACGCTCCATTCTACTTAAAAGCTGGGGACATGCACGCTGACGACCCTGAACACATTCTTTGGACATTAACAATCAATGCGATGAACTTAGAAGTGGACGGCGACGTTCGTGTCGAAGACGAAGTGCAAGGCGGACACAAACTTGTGACTGACAGCTTCAGTATTACAACGACTGGAAATAAACCTGGTTACTTCGGTGGCAATACTGCGATAGAAGATTTCAAAGCAGCGTTCCCTGGATCAACATTTACCGTAGACGCTTCTGGAAAAATCACGATCACGATTCCAAAAGACTTGATCAACAAGACTGGCGTTCTTATTTTCTATCGTACAAAAGTAGAAAATGAAAACCAAAAAGAATTCAAGAATAACACGAAAGTTTGGTACCAAGTCAAAGGTGAAGCCGCAGTTGTGGCGAAAGAAGTAAACGCATCTGTTGCAAACATCAATGCAAACGGTGGTGTTGACGGAGACCAATCTCTTCCATCAATTCCAACAACGACAACAGTAGCAACAACTACTACGACTACAACAGAAGCTCCTACAACAACTACTACAACAACGGAAGCTCCAACAACAACTACTACAACGGAAGCTCCTACAACGACTACTACAACAACGGAAGCTCCTACAACGACTACTACAACAACGGAAGCTCCTACGACGACTACTACAACAACGGAAGCTCCTACGACGACTACTACAACAACGGAAGCTCCTACAACGACTACAACTACAACTGAGTCAACGACTGCTTCTACGACAGCATCAACGACTACAACTGAGTCTACAACCGTTTCAACAACTGCAGGAACAACAACGACTGAGTCAACTACTGTTTCTACAACAGCAGGAACAACAACGACTGAGTCTACAACCGTTTCAACAACTGCAGGAACAACGACTACTGAGTCGACAACAGTTTCTACAACTGCCGCTACAACAACATCTGAAGGTTCTTCTACTACAGAAGGCTCAACAACAGGCGTAACGACAGGCGAAACAACAGACGCTACAACAGTAACACCTGCACCAGAAACAACAACGACTGTTACTCCAGACCTACCAAACACTGGTACAACAAGTAACACAGCCGTAATTCTAGCAGGAATCATCGTAACAATTAGCGCGATGTTCGTTCTCGTTTCTAAAAAAGCAGAACAAAACTAATCTAGATAAACCTATTTAAAAAGCTAGCAGATTTTCTGCTAGCTTTTTTTGCGCTTCCCAGTATAGAAAGTACATATCAAACGAGATGTTAAATTTAGTCATTTTTTACGTAATAGGTTGTTCTTCCTTTTCCATATCGATTAATATAGCCCTCTTCGACGAGTTTTTTCAGCATATTTTCAACGGTTGCTTTACCTATACTTGGAACTAATTCCATGATATCTGATTTAGTAAACTTGCCCAATTTTTTATTGACTGCTCTTCTAACCAGTTCAATAGAAGGGAGCTTTTCATCTACATAGTCAACTCTCTCTTCAAAATCAATATATGCTGCTAATATTGTTCTTAGAATATATTTTATAAAAGGAGTCACATCTTCTTGACCTTCATACCAATTCAAACCACTTTTTCTTAAAGATGAATAATACCCGTCTTTATTTTGCTCAATTTTACTCTCTAAACTAATGTACTTCCCAATCACATACCCTTGTCTATATAGAAGAAGTGTCGTTAACAATCGACTCATTCGACCATTTCCATCATTAAATGGATGTATACAAAGAAAATCATGGATAAATATCGGGATTAACAACAACGAATCTACTTCATGTTTATCCAAAGCTTTATTAAGCTCTCTACAAATGTCTTCAATTGCTTTCGGTGTCTCATATGGAGGTAATGGCTTAAATAATTCTATAACATTACCATTTTGATCCTGTTCAACGATAGAATTTTGAGTGTTTTTATATCTTCCTCCAATTCCTTTTTCACTATATTTATACAATTCTCTGTGGAGTTGTAAAATATAATTGCTATTGATAGGAATATATTTATAACTTTCGTGTATCGTATTTAAGACGTCCCTATATCCTAAAATTTCTTCCTCGTCTCTGTTTCTCGGCGTTGTTTTCTGAGCCATTAACTCCTTAATCCTCGTTGTTGTCGTGACAATTCCTTCTATTTTATTAGAATCTTCCACACTTTGAACTTTAGCGATTTCTACCAATTTATCTAAAACGGCAGGTTTTTGTGCCAAAAACAGCTCTTGTTTTCCCTTATGTTCATGTATTTTGGTTAGAAGATTCACTACTTCAACATCCCATTGACTTTGCGATAATTTTTCATAATCAAAAACTCTCATTCGCCTACCTCCTTCTTTTTTCTCCTAATTATACATTGTTTTTAGGCGATTTGAAAGTAGTTAGGCGATTCTGTCTTACTTCCTTTTCGCCTAATATTGCCTAATTTTTAGGCGATTTGAAAATAAGTTAGGCGATTCTATCCACCTCCAAGCACCTCTCCCCCTCCGCAGGGATTCCAAATGCAATAAGCGGTAATGGCTCGTCTATCTAGTTAACCCTGTTTTCATTGCCATTACACCTCATAAAAAGCACATCTAAAAGACGACGAAGAAGCCTGCGGATGCTATACAAACCGTAACGTGTTTAGCATTACATGCGAATTAGTTGGCGTTGGAATTTATTCCTTACGCCAACTTTGAGGCTGTAAAGGCGAGAGACTCTTCGAGGCTCGAACCGGTGCATCGTTATGGTATGTATAGCAACAATCCGCTGGGCTTCGAAGTCGGCTTTTAGACCTTCGGTCTATCCTTGACCTATTTTTTTATGAAGAGTATAATTTACCTTATGAAAAAAACATCGATTAACTTAACAGACGGGCCGATTTTGCGGTCCATTATTGCATTTGCAATCCCAATTATAATTTCAAACATATTCCAGCAACTATACAACACTGCCGATATCATGATTGTAGGGAGGTTCCTTGGGCAGGACGCGCTGGCAGCGGTTGGAGCCACAGCCGCCATCTTTGAACTCATCGTCGGCTTCTCGCTTGGAGTCGGTAACGGGATGGGTGTTATCATCGCACGCTATTACGGGGCCAATAACCACCGCCTCTTGAAACGTGCCGTTGGAGCAACTCTTGTCATCGGAGCCTTTCTTAGTCTCCTTGTGGCCATTATCGGAAGTTTCGGCATGTATCCTCTCCTTCAGTTTCTTGGAACGCCTGAGAGTATCATCGACCAGTCGTATGAATATATCTCGATTGTCGTAATCGGTATTGCCGTGACCTTTGCCTATAACCTCTGTGCGGGTCTGCTTCGTGCAGTTGGCGACAGTCAAGCGGCACTCTACTTCCTGATTTTCTCGGCGATCGTAAATGTGTTTTTAGATATCTTACTCATCACAACGTTCAACATGGGTGTTGCGGCAGCGGCGATTGCGACGATTATCGCACAAGGCTTATCGGCCGTCCTCTGCTTTATTTATATTAAAAAAACGCGCCAGCTTCTTGATTCCAGCAAAAAAAGTGATTTCGTACGTGACGACGAATTATACATGGACTTACTCAGCCAAGGACTAGCCATGGGACTCATGTCGTCCATCGTATCGATTGGATCCGTGATGCTTCAATCTTCTATCAACGCACTCGGACCAGTCATCATCAGCGCGCAAACTTCGGCACGACGCATCTTCGCGTTCTCGACACTCCCATTCGCGGCGATTGCGGCAGCGATGACGACGTTCACTTCGCAAAACTTCGGGGCGAACAAACCGCACCGGATCGCGAAAGGCATTCGTCAAGGAAGTCTCGTAGCGTTCGGCTGGGCGATTCTGGTATGCATCTTCTTGTTCTTTGCAAGTCCTGCGTTAAATGAACTCATCTCTGGTTCAAGCGACCCTGTACTTTTGGACAACGCGGCGCTCTACAACCGTATCGGGTCAGCGTTCTATATCCCGCTTGCGCTTCTATTGATTTTACGAAATAGTTTGCAAGGGCTAGGGCAAAAGGTAACGCCATTGGTTTCGAGCTTTATTGAGTTGGTGGGGAAAGTGCTTTTTGTCATTTTCATCATTCCGCATACTGGCTATCTTGGAGTTATTTTCTCTGAGCCGATCATCTGGTGTTTGATGGCGATCTATCTTTCATACGCCTTCTTACGCCATCCGCTTATTAAAGAAGTGAGACATGAGATATTTTAATAAAAAAGAGACAAAATAATACCCTCGGTTTCTTTATAGTGTTGATGGTAAGGACACCGGGCCAAGTCTTCGTCTTGGCTCCTACCAAGCTTCAAACTGACTCTACGGGTCTTACCCTAGAGTCAGTAATTCACATTGGTTGTTCTTCCTTACCATTCACACTATAGAACCGAGGGATTTTTGTCTCTTTTCAGCGTTTCTACACTTTGTGAGATGCTGTAAGAAGGCAATTCTCTCGGGTATCCACAACGCATCCGGAAAGAGGCAAGTGCTTCTTCACTAAAATCTAAAATGAATATAAGAATAGCGCTAGTCTACTCATTGACTAGCGCCTTTTTGTTCTTAATTACTCTTTGATTTCTTCTACTATTAATAGATGAGATTGGTATTCTGGAGTAGAAATGACAGGTCCATTTTCTGCTCCTTCTGGAACAATTTTAACTCCTGCATTCATAAGCTCATCTCCGAAAAACTCTTCATCCGTTCCAGCAACCGTATATCGTTTGTCTTCATCTAATCCACAGAATTTTACGACTGAATATCCTGGATTCAAGTGGCTAATGAGCGAAGTGTGGAGCAATATAGCAGTTGACTTATCGCTAGAAACGACTTGCCAATCAACAACATCATCCTCAAATGGACTTCGAATTCGAAAGAAGTTTCCATATTGGAACACTTCACGATATTTCTTGTAGAAATCGATTTGTTCTTTGACTTTTTCAGCCTCTGCTGCCTCTAACGTGGTAACATCCAACTCATAACCAAAGACTCCAAAGTAAGCAACAGCCGCTCTTGTATCTAAGTTTGTTCTTCGCCCACTTTGTTCATTTGGAGATGCAGATACATGTGCCGACATCATGGATAATGAATATCCATATGAAGTCCCGTGCTGAATCTTCAATCTTTCAATCGGGTCAGTATCATCACTTGTCCAAGCCTGTGGAGCATAGTACATCATCCCTAAATCAAACGGCCTCCACCTGATGAACAAGACTCAAATAAAACTTCCGGATAAGCTTTCGTTAGACGTTCTAGCAGCTGGTAGACACCTAAAATATAACGATGCCCAAACTCCATTTGTTTTGTTGCCAATAATGTTGTAGTATACGCATCTGTTATGTGGCGATTGTAATCCCACTTAATATACTCTAACTTCGTTTCCTGAATGATTGAGGAAATAGCATCAAACAGATAATCAATCACTTCTTGATTTGTAAAATCTAAGACGTACTGATGGCGTCCTACTGACGGTTTGCGATGTGGGGTGCAAATCATCCATTCTGGATGAGTGCGATACAACTCACTATCAACAGAAACCATCTCAGGCTCGAACCACAAACCAAACTGCATTCCCATTTTATGAATCTCGTCAGCAATATAGGAAATCCCTTTTGGAAGACGACGACAATCCGTTGTCCAATCCCCTAAAGAACTATTATCGCCTTCTCTATGACCAAACCAGCCATCATCGAGCACAAATAATTCTACCCCTAGCTGTTGGCCACATTTTGCTAGCTCCAACACCTTATCAGTCGTCAAGTTGAAGTACATCGTTTCCCAACTATTCAACACGATTGGACGTGGACGTTTAGCAAAATGACGATTCACTAAATGTTCCCGATAAAAGATTGCCAACTGTTGACTCAAAGCGTTCATTCCTTGAGCGCTATAACTCATAATGGCTTCGGGAGTTACAAAACTCATCTGAGGTTCTAATAAGTACTCAAATTCCACAGGGTTCACTCCAATCAGCACGCGCGTTGTCCCAAAGTGATCTACCTCAATGCTGTTTTGGAAGTTTCCTGAATACACAAGATTAAACCCGTAGACTTCACCACTCTCTTCAGTCGTATGTTTTCGAGACAACATAAAGAATGGATTATTTTGCGGACTCGATGAGTATCTTAAACTATCAATACTTTGTAGTCCTGGTCTGAGCTCTGTTCGATACAATTGTCTCTCTCTTAACCACGCTCCCGAGAAGTGAATAAAGTCAAACTCATCATCTGGTAAATCAAGCTGTAAACTCATTGCTTTCAAAAGCTTCAAGTGAGATTGACCTTCATTTATGAATTCTACATTCCGCACGATTACATTCTGCTTAGGAAATACTGTATAGTTTAACTTCACTACTAATCCTATAACGTCATCCTTTAGAGTAATCGTTAAAACCTCTGAACGATCTCCGTCGTCATCAAAAGTAGAAGGAAGAATCTCTAATCGTTTCTTACCATTAGAGAGTGTATATCCTTGATACTTTAATTCCGTAATTCTACTACCTGTTGCGTCTTGAACCTGATATGCAGGATGTCTAAAATCCCCTTTACCATAGGCAGCATATTCATTTGGAATCATCGATAACTGAATTAGTTCCTCATCGGCTGTATAGGAAACTTCAAACCCTCTTGTCTGGTAACTCGCTAAATTCCCATAGTTTTCTTTCACACGAATTCTTTTTCCATAGTAGAGATGTTGAAGTTGCTGATTCTCGAGCACTCTAAAAATATAACTACTCTTCTCCGTCTCTAAATGAAACAACTGCTCATCTTTACTAATATGAATGGACATAATCTCTTCACCTACTTTCAATTAACGATTATTTTTTCAAAATTAAAATCGTATAAGGCGCTAATTTAATCTCATCACCCTGTTGTTTGAATTCTCCAATAACTGTACTAAAATGGTCTATCTTAATATCCGACAACTTAATGGTTTGTGGCTTAGAGTCTGGATTTCTTAATGATAAAATCTGCGTTCCATTGACAGGGTTGACACAGTGATATCCATAAATCTCAAACTGATCTGGTTTACCGCCAATTCTACGACTATATTTTAAAGTGTCGTAGTTTGCTTCAATCCACTGAACTGCTCGAGCATTGGCTTCCCAACGTTCATCATCAAACATACTGTAGGAATAATGGAACTCCCAGAAGGCATTCCCCCGAGTAGAAATAAACATTAAGTACTCTTCAAATTCTTTTACAGTAGCGTACATTTGATGATCCATATACCATGTATGTGCCGTTGCTGCATAGATTGGTTCATGGCTATAAATCGAACTTAATGGGAGTTGCAAATCACGTCGTTCTAAGAATTCCTGATATTGGATATCTCGATAAGTAATCATACGATTAATATCATTTCCCGCGCCTTCAGTAAATCCAACGTCTTGAGAAGTTTGAAGCCATAAACTATTTACCCATTGTAGGAACCACGGACTTGGATTTACATAAGACGTTAGATTCAACCAGAAGTCTTTCTTGCCTCGTTCTGCTCGTAAATCCTTCAATAATTCAACCAGAAACTCATACACTGGGACCATTGTATGCATTGCATAATCTCCACTGGAATCAGGTTTATCCGGTTTTAGTAACCATCCATCGATCTTCCAATAACTAATATCGTATGCTTTTTGGTACTTCAGCATTTTTGATTTTAAATGGCGTAAGTATTTGAAATCGCCAAGGTTCACATCGTTAAATAGTTTGTTTTTACTACCAAATTCAGGATGCGCTTCTAACCAGTCACTCATTTTTACTTCCGTTCCGTTATAACCACCCCGTGGTCCAATCCAAAGTCCTAAACTTGAATGTTGTTGTTTCGCCAACCATCTTATTTTTGATAACCCCTTTGGAAACTTATCGTTAAATTCCCATAGACTTTCATAGTTTGGCCAACCGTCGTCCACAACATACGCATCTAGATGCACTCCATGACCTTCAAACCCATGATAGATTTCCGCAAAACTATATAAAACTTTTTGCTCATCAATGTCTGTCATATAGTCAAACCACGAGTTATATTGCTTTCTAAACGCATTTGGCTGAGCGATTCCCTCAATATATTTGAAGAAGTCTTTTTGAATCGTTTCTTTTTCTTCTCCGCTTGATGCACCAATAATGACTGGCCAGATTTCTTTCGGTTTTCTTACGACGTATCCTACATAATAACGAGAGAAATATTTAGTTTCTTGAACTCTGTTTTCGCCCATTGGAAATTCCATTCCAAAGAAGAACGATTTAGCATAAATTGGTTGACCGCATTCTACATAATAACCTGGGAAACCAGCCATTTCTTTAATGTCTGATTGTTTCTTTGGATAGAAAATCCCTTCTGTATTATCAAATTCAAGAAGATCCACATCAATATAATTAATGGCACGACTGCTCTTAATAAGTGTCACTTTCTTCTCTAATACATCTTCACGAGCAGCGTAAGTAATTGTCAGTTCGGTCCCCCTTCTGGCAAATTCACAACAAGTTTATCTTTCTTCTTTTCAAGAATGGTCGCTTGAAACTGTTGACTTGTCAGAGGGTTTCCCGTTTCAAAAACAATTTGAAACTCTAATAAACTCTTATTTTTAACAATTTTATCCAATCGTTTATTAACGATTTTCTTCGTATAAAATTGATTATTCTCATAAACAAATTCTCGAGAGAGAAATTTATTACTAATTTTCATCATTATCCCCTCGCAACTCAATTTTGATGACACTATCTACGTCACATGGGAGTGGATAAGTAAAATGCGGAATTTCACCAAATTGTGCAAAACACATATCTGGGAAAGCATTTGTTGTCCAACTCTTAGAAATTTTAACTTCACTTCCATCATGAAGGAAACTCATCCGTTTGATTTCTTCTTCCTTTATTCCTGGTAATGCAATCGGGCCAATGGGTTGTTCAAACACATGAGCATAAATCACATGATCTTTCTTCGTGTAGTAGCCCCACTCTGGTTTTGGTAAATCGTATGATCCCACACATCCATAAATGGATTCACCATTTCTTGTCATCCACTCATGGAAATCCTCTAGGATAGCAAGACTTGGTTGATTTATCTGTCCTAGCGCATCCGGGCCAACATTTAGAATCATATTGCCGTTCTTGCTGACACATTCTACCAACTTACGAATGAGCGTCTTCGAACTCTTATACAGATAGTCAGTCGGATTATATGCCCAGTTATTATTCATAGTGAGACATAATTCCCAAGGCACAGGCTCCCCTTTATAATTACGAATTCCTTCGTGAGGAACAATCTGTTCTGGACTCACAAAATCTCCGGAATACAATTGAATCTCATCTGTCACAATACTTCCGAAACCTTCTCCTGAAGTCTCTAAACGATTATCTACAATCACATCTGGTTGATAGTGGCGAACCATTTCAATTAATTTAGTCGCTTGCCATTTCTCTCCAACCATGTCTTCATAAGAGTAGTCGAACCAAAGAATGTCGATTTTTCCATATTTTGTCACAATCTCTTTGACTTGATTGTGTAAATAAGTGAGATAGTTGTCGAATTCTATTTTTTCATCCTTATAGGCTTCATTCCCTCGCATTGGATGGTTTAAATCTGCATATTTTGGAAAATCTTTGTGATACCAATCGATAAGGCTGAAGTATAATCCTACTCTTAGCCCTTCTTCTCTCACCGCTTCAACAAATTCCTTCACTAAGTCCTTTCCAATTGGGGTATTGGTAGACTTGTACTCAGTGTAGTCAGAATCGAATAAGCAAAAACCATCGTGATGTTTTGCAGTCAACACCATATACTTCATGCCCGCAGCTTTCGCCTGACGAGCCCATTCTCTAGGGTTATATTCCGTTGGATTAAACGATTCAAAATAAGGTTCATACTCTTCAATAGTTAAGCGTTGATGGCTTCTAATCCATTCGCCTTTTCCTGGAATCGAATATAAGCCCCAATGGATAAACATTCCGAAGCGAGATTCTCTGAACCACTCTGTTCGTTTATTAATAGCTTCCAATGAATTTTTCATCCTTTAACTGCACCTCCACCTAACGCTTCAATAAAGTACTTGCTTGAGAAGGCAAATAGAATAATTGGAGGAAGCACAATCACCACAATTGCCGAGAATAATCCGTTGTAATTGGTATTAAAACTTGTTGTAAATTGTCCTAAAAGTGCTGGTACTGTTAGTTGATTTTTATCGATTACTAACATAGAAGCCCAATAATATTCATTCCAGTTATTGATAAACGCCAACACTGCTGCCGTTAAAATGCCTGGTCTTGCAATTGGTAACATGATTTTCCAAAATGTCTGAGCGTAAGTAGCCCCATCGATTTCGGCTGCTTCTTCCAATTCTTTTGGAATAATTTGGAAGTAGTTTTTAATAATGAAAAAGCTCATCGCAATTCCACTACATGAATATACAAAGATTAAAGCGACCGGTGTATTATAAATCCCCAAAGTATTTACCAAACGATAAACGGGGAACGTCATTGCTGTTGCCGGAATAAACAATGTCGAATAAAGCATCGCTGTCACGATTTTCTTTCCTTTAAAGTCCATGCGAGCAATGACGTATGAAGACATCGAAATCATAACGATACTAATGACTACTGATACAAATACGACTTTAAAGCTGTTCCAGAAATAATTGAGAACATGCAATTCCGTAAACACCTTAATATATCCATCGATACTAAAGTCTGTTGGCAATGATAGCCCTGGATTTTTCATAGGATCTGCTTTTAATGAAGATAAGAAAATCCATAAAATTGGGAAAATTGAAATAAGGCAGGTTAAAGCCATATAGATATAAACAATGATTTTTCCTGATTTAGATAAACCACTCATATGATTCTTATTCATGACTCTTCTTACCTTTCCGAGACTGCTTGTTGTCTCTATAAATTAAATTAATGCATAGGATAATGAGCATCCCGCCAATAATTTGAATAACACCAATTGTGTTTGCTCGCGCATATTGCGTACGAGAACTTGATACGGCTAATTCTCGAATGATGAAACTGATACTCTTTGTTCCTGCAGCCCCGTTTGTTAAGAAGAATACTTCGTTATAAAGTAAGAATCCGGAAGTGGCTGCCATAATGGAAACAGTCTTAATCGTTTCTTTAATCATTGGAATAGTGATATACCATTCTTTTCTCCATCCCGTAATATTATCTAAATAGCGGCTTCTTGAATCGATTGAGGAATTGCAAAGATTTGTCCCAAAAGCATGATTGTTGAAGCTCCAGCAAAGAAGATGTATGCGCAAGTCATTGCAACGATATTAATACCTGGAGTAAGCAATACGGCTTCTTTGAACTCTGGATTGAATAATCGAATGACTTGGTTTACAACCCCAAAATTAGGATTATAAATTTGTAAGAAAATCAACCCCATTGCTGCACTTGAGATAATACTTGGAATAATGTAAAGATTTCTTGATAATTTCCACCCCTTTAGTTTCTTCGATAAGGCGATGGCTACCGTAAGTGCTAATGGTACTTGAATCACCACACCAATGATTGCCCAACGAATCGAGTTAAATAATGCCTCTTGGAAAAATGGATATTCTTCAAAGATATAGCGGTAATTCTCGAATAACTTATCGAATCCTAAAAATTGTGGATTGTTTAGATTTGTGTAGTCCCATTTTGTAAAGGAAGTGATAAAAATGGTCGCTACAGAATAGAAATAGAATAGAAAGAAACAGACGAGTGTTGGTAATAGAAATAGGAATATAAATCTTCTCTTCTGAGCCTTTCTACTTTGCAATGTTGAAACTTTTTGTGCCATAAAGAAGCTCCTTTTCGTTAAATGTCTATAATCAAAGCTCAGTCGGCAACACCAACTGAGCTTCGTTTCAACTCCCGTAACTACTAATTGATTAATGATTTTAAGATATCTTGTGTTGCTTTAACTTTTTGTTCGATATTTACATTTTCTGCAGCACTTTCAGTTAATGCATTAATAATTGCAGTGTGAACATCGCCGCCCCAAACATCACTAATTGTTGGAACAATGCTTTTAGCATCTTTTACTTGGCTAATAGCTTGCCCTAAAAGTTTTGTAGTTGGGTCAGTGCTCTTTTCAGCAATTTCTTTAACATTGATATTTGCGTCGGAAGGGTTTGCGCCTACTTTTTCAAAGATAATCTTTTGAACTTCGTCACTTGTCATATATTTCAAGAATTCAAGAGCTAATTTTTGTTTTTCTTCAGACATCTTGCTTGAAATTGTGATACCGCCACCTGAAGAGCTAATTGCTACGCCGCCAGGGTAGATTCCTGGTTGTAAGTTTGGATTCTTAGCCATTTCGCCAGAAGCCCATACACCGTTGAAGAAGACTGCTGATTTTCCTTCAGCGAAGTCTTTAGAATACGCATTTGCATCTCCACCAGCATTCTTAGAACCATTTGCTTGAAGTTCTGTCATAACCATTTTTAATGCTTCTGAAAATTCTTTTGATTCGATTGCTTCTTTTGTTAATGGTCCAGAAAGTAATTTGCGTCCAGCTTCAGACATTCCTAACAATGTATTGAATAGACGAATAGATGGTTCCCCTGTTCCGTATGCATATACTCCGTCAACTTTACGAACAGCAGCCATTGCTTCAGTGAAGTCAGACCAAGTTTTCCATTGATCTGGAGTTTTTGCCCCTGCTTTAGCAAAGATTTCTTTATTATACCAGAGTCCCATTGTAAATAGTTGTTCATGAACAGTGAAAATCTTTCCATCTTTTTGGTTTTGTTCATAGTTTAAACCAACATTTTTTTGTAGATTATTTTCATCAATGAAAGGTTTTAAATCTAAAACAAGGTGTTGTTCAATCGCTGCAAGTGAAACAGCATTTCCTGCTAAGTCGATTACATCTGGGAATTCCCCACTGGCTACTTTATTTTTCATGATATCTTTTAAGTCACCATTCACAGGGATTGGTTTAAATTCAACATTTCCATTCGCATGCTCTTTAGCAAACTTGTCATAAATATCACGCATTACTTTAGCCACAGGCCACTCAGACTCATTATGGTGATATCCATGATAAAACTCTAATACTTGTTTTTCGCCACTTTTTTCTGCTGTACTATTGTTACCTGAGCTACTTTGTCCCCCACATCCAGCTAATAAAGCGATGGATGCTAAACCTACAATTGCCGTCTTGAAAAAATTCTTTTTCATGATAATTCCTCCATAGTTTTTTGTCTTATCCCAAACACCTTTTATTCGTACTTTATAAAAATTAAATCCTCCTTTTCCACGAATTCAAGCAATTAAATGGTTTCATTGAATTCATTAATTAAACTTCCTACAGATATCAATTTTATAAAACTAAAACACCATAAAATTCCCGTAGTTTTAATTTTGATATCGGTTTCATCATTACTATATTCCTAAAAAAAACAGTCTTCAATACTTTGAACGAAAAAAGAACAATGTTCAAAAAAATGGCACTTTTACGTTCAAAAACATCCAAAAGCAGTCAATTTATTGATATAATAACCCCTTTTTCAATCTTCGAATCGAATTTTTCCCATTTTTAGGATTGAAGTCGTTCTTTTTCGGTCAAAGGGTATCTTTTTTTTCTAAAAAATTCTCGTATAATGAAGGAGAAGATTAAATCCTTAGGAGGGATATTATGGGACAAATTACAGATCAATTAAGAAAGACGTTTGTGGAGGTATATGGCACGGAGCCTGAAGAGAGTTTCTTTGCTCCGGGGCGCGTGAATTTAATCGGGGAACATACCGACTATAATGGCGGGCATGTTTTTCCTTGCGCGATTACGCTGGGGACTTATGCGTGGGTGAAGCCACGGTCGGACAAGAAGCTCCGTCTCTATTCGGACAATTTTCCGAAGGATGGTATACGCGAGCTCGATATGACCGACCTGACTTACAGGGGCAGTGACTCGTGGGCGAACTATGTCAAGGGCATTTTCGTGTACTTGGCGGACCTCGGCTTTGCTTTTCCGCACGGCCTGGACATCGCATTTTACGGAAACATCCCGAACGGCTCGGGCCTCTCATCATCAGCCTCATTCGAGCTACTCGTGAGCGTCATCGCTCGCAAAGTATATAGTCTCGGCATCGACACGCTGGGTCTCGTGAAGGTTGGGAAACAGGTGGAAAATGACTTCATTGGTGTGAATTCCGGCATCATGGACCAGTTCGCTGTAGGGATGGGCAAGAAGGACCACGCCATCTTCCTCGACTGTGCAACGCTGGAGTATGAACTCGTTCCAGTGAAACTCGGCAACTATCGTATCGTGATTATGAACACGAATAAACGCCGCGAGCTGGCCGATTCGAAATACAACGAACGCTTTGCCGAAACGCGCATTGCCTTGAAGGAACTACAAGAACACGTGGCTATCGAAAGTCTGGGAGACCTCACTATCGATCAGTTCGATGAGTTGAAGCATTACCTATCTAGCGAACTCTTTGTGAAACGTGCGCGTCATGCCGTCAGTGAAAACGAACGGACAGTGCTTGCGACATGTGTCTTAAAAGAAGGCGACCTCGCTCACTTCGGACAACTAATGAACGAGAGCCACCTCTCTACCGAACTCGACTACGAAGTAACCGGCAAGGAACTCGACACGCTCGTGCATACCGCTTGGGAACAAGCCGGTGTTCTTGGTGCTCGTATGACAGGTGCTGGATTTGGCGGCTGTGCCATCGCTCTGGTGCATAAGGACCATATCGATGCCTTTAAAGCCAACATTGCCAAAGTCTACACCGAAAAGATTGGCTATGCTCCAAGTTTCTACATTGCCGAAATCGCGGACGGCGCGCATTAATTTAAATAAAAAGAAAAGAGCATTGGATCTCACACATCCAATGCTCTTTCTGTGAAGGTATTTATTATCTACCCCTTCACTATAGCATACTTCTTTTTATAATCAAGTAAATTAGTGGACACTTCCCTACTTTTCCTAGCAATAGTATAATGAATCTGAGAAGACGGAAAGCGGTGATGAGAGATGAGCAATTATTTAAAAGCAAATCAAGACAGATGGAATAATGTAAACAATGACTATACCGAGCCAGTGACAAATGAAGAATTAAAAGAAGCTAAGAAACATCCCATTTCTGTTGCGTTAACGGTTGGGAAAAAGGTTCCGCAAGAATGGTTTGAAAAAGCCAACGGGAAAAAACTATTAGGGTTAGCTTGCGGCGGCGGGCAACAGGGGCCAGTTTTTGCCGCAAAAGGTTATGAAGTCACCATCATGGATTTTTCTACCTCACAATTACAAAAAGATGCGATGGTTGCTAAAAGAGAAGGATTAACAATCAATACCGTTCAAGCCGATATGACAAAGCCATTTCCATTCGAAGATGAAACCTTTGATATTATTTTCAATCCCGTTTCGAATGTCTATATCGAAGACTTAGAAAATATGTATAAAGAAGCCGCTCGCGTATTGAAAAAAGGCGGACTGTTAATGGTCGGTTTCATGAATCCTTGGATATACATGTATGACGCTGACGTTGTTTGGGACCAACCCGATGAGGAATTACTATTAAAATTCTCCATCCCTTTTAATTCAAAAGAGCTTGAAGAACAAGGCAAAATCACCATCAATCCAGAATACGGATATGAATTTAGCCATACCTTAGAAACTCAGATTAGAGGGCAACTGAAGAATGGTCTTGCGATGATTGATTTTTATGAATCCTGCGATAACAGACATCGATTATCCCGTTATGGCAATGACTATATCGCTACACTCTGCATGAAACTATAACGTGATGGAACATCATCGTGCAATCACGGACGGCGCACATTAAAAAATAAAAAAGAGCATTGGATGTGGAAGATCCAATGCTCTTTCTGGCTTTAGTGATTTGAAATATTCACTATTTTCTTGCTCCTTTAATATACCATAAATTTCTTTAATGTCAAGATAAGCTCCATTCAAGATAAAAGAACGGTGAGATTCCACTCATACATGAAAAAGGTGAGGCAGTTTAAAAAAAAGACAAAAGGCCCTCGGTTCTATAGTGTGAATGGTAAGAAGAGCAACCAATGTGAATTACTGACTCTAGGGTAAAACCCGTAGAGTCAGTTTGAAGCTTGGTAGGAGCCAAGACTTAGGCTTGGCCCGGTGCCTTACCATAAACACTATATAGTAACCGAGGGTTACTTTGTCTTTTTTGTTATTTTTGCACTGACACAACCTCTAGCTCGCCGTTTTCGTTCTGAAGGACGCGGAACATAATCTCGTCGCCTTCTTTTGGCCCTTCTGGGTGCTTCGAGTCCATCAAGAGTGTGCCGAAACATTGGTTGCCTTCCACGCGTGAGATGCGGACCCACAAGCGTTCAGGATCCTTCGTCTTGTCTTCGTAGTAGAAAGCTACGCCAAAGTCATCGGGATGCTCGCGGCGGCGGAATCGGTCGAGTCCTTGGAACGAGCGTGTCTCTTCTTTTTCTTTGCTCTTTGTGTCATAGACTTCCGCAATGACACGTCTTGCACGGTCTACGATATACGGATCCACTTCAATCCATTTCATCGAACAGAACTCGCAGTCATCAAGGTTCGCTAGACGAATCAGATACATCGTCTCTTCTGGAATGAGGCGCATATCGAGCGTTGATTCGCCTTCTTTTGCAATCCATAGCGGTTGGAACGATACGCCAGCCTCTTCGTCGATATATCCGTAGAGGACAAGCCCCGTGTCGCCGGCCTGGGCAATTTCTGGCATCACGTCTTCGATTAGCGCCACGCAGCGAACGTAGACAAGTTGATGGTAGAAGCTACGGAAAGAGGCATCTTTTACTTTTTGCATTTGACTTGCGATTGGAATTTCATTTGGGAAGAGTTCGCCTTTGATGTCCAGTCCTGGCGCAAAACCGCATCGGTCAAGCCACTCCGGACTTGTCACCTCTGGAATCGGTTCGGCGTGGGCCTTGGAGGCGAAACGCTCTCTGCTATCGGCCACGATGTCCACCGGCAGATCCAGATTCACATGCTCCATCCATTTCCAACGATAATCGTCCGGCAAATGCAAGAGGAGAATCTGCGTCTTCCCTTCATGCTCGTAAATGTCCAGCACCTTGAAGTGGCTGTCGCGGTTAGCCACGTGTAGCCCCCAGTTGGTGCCGTGCTCCGCCTTCGTCAAATCAAAGAGGTGGTTGGATAAAATGCTAAACGGTGCGTTGTCACCATGCCCCCAACGCGACTCGTCGCATCGGTAAAGGCAGCGTTACGGACAATCTGCCCCACGTGGAACTTCGACGCTTCTTCCGGCGTTAGGTTGATGTCTCTAGCAAAGAGCTGCAATCCCGGCAGCATCTCATTCATTAGTTGTTCGAGTTGTTGTATTTCTGTCATTCTACTTCTCCTGTCTTACCACAATGCACGTTCTAGTGTGTCGTTCTCGTACGGTTGGAGGTTCACTACGGCAGACTTGATCGTTCCATCCGCTTTCTTAGTCGTCTGTGGCTCTGATTCGCCGATTAACAGCACATTGATTCCTTCTTTTTTGGCAAATACGATCACCGATGTCCCTGATTCAGACACATAACACTCCACGATTTCATATGAGTCGCCTCCAGATTGGAAAGTCAGCCCTGCCCACTTGAAGTTCGCCTTCTCGCCATCGACTGTAGCATATTTGAAAAGCTGATCTGGAACGGCTAAATCATAGTACTCGCGCTGGGTCGCTGGACTCGTGCGCTCATAGATTTCGCCTCTCTTACGCGCGTAAATGGCCATCGCATCCGCAATCGACTGATTCGCAGACGCGTCAGATGTTGCTTTCCATGTCGCATTATCGGTAAAGCCTTTAAGTAAATTAGCGTCCTTCACAATTTGAAACGCTGCTTTTGCAAGTGTCTCGCGCGTCACATTGGTCGCATGAAGAACGATTGGCTCGCCGTCTTCGTATCCAAAGAGGAACGCCTCTTTCTTCGCAGCGTCCAGATACGCTTCCACCACCATCACTTCGTAGTCGTTAGAGTCTACAACGCCCATCATATTCCATTTGACCTTATCGCCATTGATGGTCGCAGCATCCATGTGAATCGCTTCGTGCAAAGCCTCGAAATGCTGCCCAGTCGACGCATTCCACCTCTTCATAAAGTCGCTAAATCCGCTCGAGTTAAAACGAACCAAGAGCTCCAAGTCCGAATAGGCATAGTCGATGTCATCCTTGTCGCTTGGAAATTGCTCAAACATCTCGTCACGCACCTTCTTGGCCGCGGCTAACCCTTCTGTAATATCGGCATCCTTGGCCGCCACATTATACGCCAACTGCAACATCTCAAAATACGTCGCGTGCTCAGTCTGGGCTACCGTTGTCGGTGCTACCGTTGTCGCTTGAACCGTTGTCGGTGCCTGGCTCGTCACCGCCTCTTCCGGCTTCTTGTTGCATGCCGCCAGTGCCAATACACAAAGCGCTGATGCTAGGATTTGTCTTTGCTTCATACTCTCTCCTCCAATCATAAAAACCTTCTCTATTCAAGATTATTATAGCATAGGTGGGAAAGAAAAAGCATTGGAGGATCAGTCCAATGCTTAGATCTATATAATCACTTAAATCTTGAGGGTACAAAAAACCGGAGACTCCTCTCGGTCAAATTATCCAAGTTTTATAGTTACTTAAATCTTGAGAGTACAAAAACCTTGACAATACGAGCAAGCCTCACGGGAACGTTTTATAGTTACTTAAATCTTGAGAGTACAAAAACCATTAGGGAAGCCAGTTCCGTGTATCTCGGTTTTATAGTTACTTAAATCTTGAGAGTACAAAAACCAGTTCCAGTTGGAGCACCTGTGAAGTTAGGTTTTATAGTTACTTAAATCTTGAGAGTACAAAAACCAATGAGAGAAAGATTATCACGATTTTCTGTTTTATAGTTACTTAAATCTTGAGAGTACAAAAACAGTTTGTATTTTCTACTGTTATGTATTTCGGTTTTATAGTTACTTAAATCTTGAGAGTACAAAAACGAAACAACTACTTCATTTCTGGACGTGGCGGTTTTATAGTTACTTAAATCTTGAGAGTACAAAAACCTGAGAGTTGATACTTTTGCTTAGTATCTTGTTTTATAGTTACTTAAATCTTGAGAGTACAAAAACAGCGGAACAAGGATATTTAGATAGGCAGCAGTTTTATAGTTACTTAAATCTTGAGAGTACAAAAACGTATCTTGTTCCCGCGCTGTCCGCTGGTAAGTTTTATAGTTACTTAAATCTTGAGAGTACAAAAACCAAGGTCAACTAATTCAAGACCACGTTTGAGTTTTATAGTTACTTAAATCTTGAGAGTACAAAAACAGGCAAAGACGGATAAAGATACTGTCTATGGTTTTATAGTTACTTAAATCTTGAGAGTACAAAAACTACCAAGAGCACAATGCTCATCATTGCGATGTTTTATAGTTACTTAAATCTTGAGAGTACAAAAACGGATAATACTACATGAGGAGTCGAACCCCAGTTTTATAGTTACTTAAATCTTGAGAGTACAAAAACTGCCGCCATAACCCAGCTTTAAGTTGTCAAGTTTTATAGTTACTTAAATCTTGAGAGTACAAAAACTGATGCCTGCTATCACGTTCAATACAGTTGGTTTTATAGTTACTTAAATCTTGAGAGTACAAAAACGGATAATACTACATGAGGAGTCGAACCCCAGTTTTATAGTTACTTAAATCTTGAGAGTACAAAAACTGCCGCCATAACCCAGCTTTAAGTTGTCAAGTTTTATAGTTACTTAAATCTTGAGAGTACAAAAACTGATGCCTGCTATCACGTTCAATACAGTTGGTTTTATAGTTACTTAAATCTTGAGAGTACAAAAACGCGTCAAACGTTAAAATGCCCCCTCTTTTTGTTTTATAGTTACTTAAATCTTGAGAGTACAAAAACTGAAGAGGTGCTCAATTTTGAGATACTTGTGTTTTATAGTTACTTAAATCTTGAGAGTACAAAAACAATTCCTGTCAAGGAATGCAATGAACATCTGTTTTATAGTTACTTAAATCTTGAGAGTACAAAAACTCATTGGACTAGCTATTTATAAAGTCGTTGGTTTTATAGTTACTTAAATCTTGAGAGTACAAAAACCATTCCTGTTAGTTCTGTTTCCAGCACGAAGTTTTATAGTTACTTAAATCTTGAGAGTACAAAAACGAGCTCGTCCGTTGCGGTTTTTAGGTTTTTGTTTTATAGTTACTTAAATCTTGAGAGTACAAAAACTAGCTTAATGTTGTTATCATCTAGCCACTCGTTTTATAGTTACTTAAATCTTGAGAGTACAAAAACTCGTCACTTCTACATCTGGCACCTCGATTTGTTTTATAGTTACTTAAATCTTGAGAGTACAAAAACAGTACATCGGTAATGCTGCATTTTTCGGCAGTTTTATAGTTACTTAAATCTTGAGAGTACAAAAACTACAAGAAGCCGAACGAATTGCACAAAGATGTTTTATAGTTACTTAAATCTTGAGAGTACAAAAACCTCAAATTAAAAAATCAGCTTTTGTCTCTCAAGTTTATTATGATTGGGGCAATCGAAATTGTCAATTGTCTAAAGTGTATTCAGATAATAAACGAATCGGTGATTCTACATTAATTTCAATCGTTTCGAACGAAAACAATTGATTTAACACTTTTAATGTGACCTTATCCTCTACAGAAAAACTAAATTCTCCAGTTTCCTTTGCAAGTAGAAAACTACAAACTTTAGATAAACTTCCCCTAAATTGTTCTTCCGACGGCACCTCACTTAGCGGATAATGGTTACGATATCTACTATAAATAAAATCTAACTCAGGAAGCGATTCAATATAATCTCCAATTATATTAATACATTCCACTAAATGCGGAAGTAAAGTAATACTACCACCGATTGTTATAAAATTAAGCACAAATAGATTTCCAGACACTTCAGTATCCTTTATTAATCGTTCCACAATTTGTTGATATTTATTTCTCGAAATATACTCTTCTGCATTTTTTATCAACAGTAAATATTTATCTGGACTCTCTTCTAATATTCGTTCCAACATAGTTAATAGAATTAAAAATTTACTCTCGTTATCAATTAATTCATTAGAGATAATTACTCCTTCACGTTCTACTAATTGCATCAGATGATTTCTTATGACAGTCTCTTTCACAAAATCGATAACGTCTGTCTTATACAAAACATCCTTTACTTCAATCTGTGCCGTTTTATTGATCTCAATTGACAATTGTTCTAAGGTGTCATTTATTTTTTCAATATGACTAGTGAGTTCCACACGATTCAAAATCTGTAATAAATATTCGTAAGCAATTGTTCCCTTCTTGAAAGAGAGTTGCTCATGAAGGTCTTCTGCTCGCTCGATTGTAATTAATTTGAATTCTTTCGATTAAGAATATTTTCTTCTGACTGAATTACAGGCTCTTCAAAATCAAACAATGATAAATCATTCTCCGTGTATTTTTTACCGCCAAAATACCAACTTAACAAAAGCCATATATAATATTTTAGTTCTTGATTCAGCCCAACAACCTGTGTATATTGTCCAACTTCAATTTCAACAAAATCATTATACGGATGACTAATCTTCCACTTCATATGGTCACCAACTTCTTATCTCCGACAATTACTTCCTGTCTCGTCTTTCCACCTGTAACTAATACCATCTCTGAAAACTGTTTTTCCGTAACCGCCAAAATCCTGACATTTCCATCTGGTAAATTACAACTTTGAATCCGTTTATAAAATTTATTCGCGAAACTCCGGTTAGGGCAAGTACGATAATAAACCGAAAACTGCAGCATCTCAAACCCACAAGAAATAAGTTCTTTACGAAATTGACGGTAAATTCTCTTTTCTTTAGGAGTCTCCATCGGTAAATCAAAAAAACAAACTAATCTCAACGCATCATACCTCATTTACTTTCTCCCATTCTAAACTAGAAATGATTGGATAATTCTTCCACTGAATCACTTTTGAATCCATATTTCGCATAAATTCTTTCACATATTTATCCATCGCATTTACCACAGCACAATTTTCATTGCCAAATTTGACTCTGGCATTCAATAGGTTTACCAATTCCAAGCGATGGGAATATTTTAAATAATCTGCATCCTGCAAGTTGCAGTACACCCAGTAGTCAACAATCTGTCGAAAAGGTTCCATTAAATCATCTACAAGATTAAAGGAATTATACTCATTCTTATGAAACACTCCCACTATTGGATTTAATCCATATCCTGTAACAATTCTGGCCATTTGCGCTCTTACAATTGCATATCCGTAATTTAATCCTGCATTAATCACATCCGCTTCTTGTTGAGTGACTCGGATGAATTTCTTGCCAAACAATTCATTGAAATACACTTTCGCAGCATGCCCTTCTCGATTGGTTTTATCTCCTGGCCCAATATGATCCAAATAGTCAGCTAATAATTTAATACTTTCATCGCCTTTATCTAGAGTAATTAGTAAATCTAACTGATTGGCTATTTTCATATATGTAATTGTCTGCCACATCTTATCTTTTTGTTTATCTGTCCAACCTAATTGATTCAACTGTTTTTTGTACGCTCTAAAATGTCCGTTCTGTGCCAAATAAATTCCAGTTGGTAAATGATTCTGATCACAAACAACTAGTACAACATTGTACTTACTAAATGCACTTAGTAATCTCAGTGTAACGATGGTATCTCCACCTTCAGCAACTACCATTGAGATATCACTTAATGGAATTGTCACTTCCATCCCATGTTTTTTTATCAGTAAATTATCCAATTTCAGTCGCATTTGCTCGCTATCCCTTACATGTACTGTTCTCCAAGTCATATTCATTCTCCTTTTTATAACACGAAAAAACCCCACCAAATGGTGGGGTTTCGATTTCGGCATGAAGCCTTATTTTTGTAGCTTCAGCAAGATTTAAGTAACTATGTAAGGCGTCCCTTACAAACACTATTCTACACCTTGCAACCGCTTTTTTCAACCCCTATTTAAAAGTTTTTGAACGTTAATTGAGGGTTTTCTCCTTCTTTTTTGATTATAAATTTATTTCCTAAGCAATCTGTTACAACTTTATACATAGATATATTAGCTATATTTAGTTTTCTTTGTAACTGATTAGATGAAGGGTATAAATTCCAAATAAAATCTAAAGTTTCTCCTTTTTCAAATTCTTTTTTGTCATACGGTTTTAACTCAACCATATGTTTCTCACTATCTTTTCCGCATGAAGATAAGAATCTAAACAACATTTGTTTATTATTTTTCAACATCTTTAATCAAAAATTAGGTTGTCTTTATATAGTGTAAATTTAAATTCAGCTTCAGGATCCACCTTTGCTTTTGATTTTTTTATATCTAGATAATCTTGTTCAGATATTCCATATTCTCCACCTTTTTTTGGAATTTTTAAATCTGAATATTTTTAATCCCATAGCTTCATATTTTTGTGTCTTATGATTGAAATAAATATCTGTTCTCCAAGGTTTTAATGATTTTAGCACAACTGTACGTGAGCTATTTTCAGGTGTAATATCGATATGTTTACCCACAGCCTTATCAAGATACTTCAACTGCTTAATGACTGGACCGTTACCTTTTCGGCTATATTTTCTGACATACCCATGTTCATCATAATATTTTTTAAACGGACTAACTTGAACTTCTTTACCTTTATCGTTTAATTCTTTATCAGGATAATTCTCTACAATTACCTTTATTACTTTTTCAAATGTTTGAGGATCATGCTGAGCCATCAAGAACTTATTTGGTGTTTTCTTATAAATTTCAACAAATTTCTTATACCCTTCAATTGAATAAATATCTTTAATTTTCGCAACAGTAATTTCTTCATTTCCACGTTTTCTTGTTGTATAAATCGTAGCATCAGAGATCTTTCTGTTTACTTTAGAATCTTGTTGATATGCAAATAGAATAGAATCTTCAAGCTCTTTCGATTTTAACACTTTTGTGAAGTTATCATATGGAGATTGGAACACATTTTCTTTGTATTGATCATCTGAAATCAATTCTCCAGTTTCAGTGTCTAACAATTCATTCTCACTGTATCTAATCAGCGTATTCTTTGTTTTTTTCCATAATTTCAATTGACTAGATGCGGCAATCACAAGAGCATCAATCGCATGGTGATGATGGGTGTCACGAGTCTTTTCAATTCCCCATTTTCTTCTTAACTGAGCAGTGAACTGTCCTCTTACAACTGCAATTTTCGTATTGGCGCCTCTTTGTTTAAAGAAGTCTTGCAAGGCATTTAAAACAACACGAGACGCGTATCTTGTATCTACTAGATTACGAGCAATGAACTTAGAGCGTACTTCAAATTTATTAATGTCCTCTTCAAACAGTAAGTATTCACGTTTCTTCTTACTAAATCGACTATTATTAATCACATAGTGCTTGAATTCGCCCCAAGACCACGAATTCGTTAATAAAGGCATTGCTTGGAATGGCGTTCTTTGCCCCTTTTCTTGGTTAGCGATGTGCTCTACTAGAACTTTATTATCTAAGCCATCATCAAAAGTTAACGACAAAGGAAGAATATGGTCGATTTCATACCCACCTTCATTGTTAATTAATTTAGCAATTGGAATTTCTCTTCCTGAATATGCACAACGTTTCTTGTTGGTACCAAAGCCTAATCTTAAGCGCTAAATCTTTGTGGCCGTGGAACACTGTAGAAGGAAGCTCTTCTGAATGAGAATAGTCCATTGCTGCAGCTAAAATGGCAGCATCTTTTTCGTTCTTATTCTTCTTTTGTCCTTCTTGAATTCTCTTCTTTTGATCCTCATCGTTTTTATCACGAGCCATTTCGACCACAATCGTATCAATCTCTCCGTGTTCCTGAAGAATTTTGTTCACGATTTTAATCGTTTGTCGTACTGCTTTTGCCACTACTGGATTATAAATTTCCTCAGTAATTAATTCACCGTCAATATATTTTGTTTTAGCAGATTCATTCTTAGGCTTTTGTTTTCCTAAACGAGTTAGAATGGTCATTTGCTCTTCAGACGTATGATACAATTCTGGAATTAATTCATTTATCAGCTTGAGAGAAAAACTATGCCATCCCTTATTCAATAGCGTAGTATTTTTCTTTCTAAATTGAATCAATTCATCAATTTGTTCGTTCGTAAATGTATCTGGTAAATATTCGCGAATGGATTCCAAGATTCCCTCACGTTCCGTGTTTAGCGTTAAGATACGTCCTAGTTGATCTAGTTGCTCTCTTGTTAAAGCAGTGACATCAATTGTTTCTAGTTGTTTCATCTTTCTGTACACTTCAAAACTATGCATCTCTGCTTTATGATCTTTATCTTCACGTACTCCCGTTATATCGTCCGCCTTACAACCAATCATTTTCGCGATTTTTGATAGAATATTTTTCGCTCCACAAGTTTTAGCATCCTTAACAAATTGAATGATTTCTTCTTTTTGTTCTAAACTCAATTTCTTGGTTTCTGTTGGAACAGTTAAGTTATTAAGGTCATTTAAAAGATTAAATTCTTGTGCACTGTAAGAAGCCTTTGCTGCACGAAATTCATCTGGATAATAAGTACATTTTCCAATCAAAATACTGAAAATATTATCTAGTGTTTCTCCATTTGTTCGATATCTACCATAATCTGTTCTAGACTTTTCATTCCCTGGTCCGTGATAGTATTTTCTCTTTTTCGTTAAAATTTCTAAATAGTCAGAGATAAACTCATCCGTTAACTCTGGATAAAATTGCTGCTGCGTTTTTAAGAGACATTCAGCTTCTTTTCTATATTCTGAGGTAGAAAAAACGTTGATGAGTCTTCTTTCCGTTCCATCTTCTAATTTCACAGAAAAGTCTCCACGAACTTGTCCATATTTTTCAAGACGTTCTAATTGAATTTCGCCTGGAGTTTTATTTTTTAATTCTCTAGCATTAATTTCAATAGCTTTTTTGTAATCAGAACCAGAAGTGGCCGCATTATCTTCATCAATCGCATCATCTAAATAACTGATTCCACGATGTTTCACTATATTCTTCAAAGCTACAAATAATTCTGTTAATGATAGTTTTTCATTCAATCCACGAACTCGGATTTCGTATGGATTCAAATTAATTGGTACAGAATTTAAATCTACATCAATATCGTACTTTTCGAACAAATCTTCCGTTCTTTTAATACGATGTGTTTTTCTTCTTTTGATACGCTTTGCTCCACGGAACCCTCTACGTTCCACATTACTTGCAGCATCTCCAGAAGGGAATAGGTTCACACTTTTATGAATAATCTCCCCTGTTTCCTTTTCAATTAACCCCACACCTACTGATCCGATACCAATATCTAAACCTAATACATAATTTGCCATATTATCTCCCTTATAATTAATTTTGTTATACGCTTTCATTTTACTCCGATAAATTCTTGAATTCAATATGAAATTTTTATTTATTTTCCTATCATTTCGTTGTTATATCTTGGCAAAAAAATCCAAACAATATTTTTCTATGCTTATTTTTTTGGAATGTAACATATTTGTTACTGTAGCATATATGTTACATTTTTGTTTTTTTGCAGCACTTTTTTTCACGCTTATAAATCGCTATTCAAATAATAAATATACTCGCTCAAAAAAATATAGTATTAGTTGCAAAATATGAGTTTTTCACTCAAGTTATAGTTACTTATTTCAGCGAAAAATATGTAAGACCAGTTATTTCATTCGATATTTGCTCAAAACACCCCTCTGAACACTACTTTTTTTGATACATCATCTTTTATATAGTAATTTTGGAGTTTTATATTCTAAAAGTTCATTTGCGGGAATTATTCCTATTTTTTTATAGAAAACTTATTTTTAATTTTTTAGTCTAATTATTCGTCTTTTAGATTATTTCCGTCGGAAAATCGGCCTTTTTAGCAACAAAAAAACCAGGGCCCACGCCCTGGTTTCTCAACTTTATTATATTCGAATCTAGTTCCCCTGTTTTGGCACGACTTCTAGGTAGTCGAGCAGCGTCCAGACGAATTCTCGGCCTTTGATGCGGTTGATGGCTCCTTCGGCACAAGAGATTTCGTCGTAGTGTTCGACTTTATCACGGCGGATGCCAGGCCCTGAGACGACGATTGGCACAGGCTCACCACTATGCTCGCCTTTTTCGCAAGGCGTTGAGTGGTCTGCACAAAGCGCGATGAGTGTGTTCTCAGGTCTATTTTCCATTAAGATACCCACCATTTCATCGAAGAGTTCGATTCCTTGGGCTTTCTCGAATGGTTTGTTGTCATGCCCTTTCACATCTGTCACTTTCAAGTGGACGTAGACTAAGTCGTGGTCCTGAATCATCTCTAACGCTTTTTCGGCTTTACGTCTTACGTTTGTATCCATGTTTCCTGTGAACGACTCTTCCTTATACACATCGTATCCAGATAAGCGTCCAACACCAAGCACCGTATCTTCCCCTGCCACAACTGCAGCCTTATAGCCGAATTGTTCGCCAAGGCGGTCGATGACAGAGAATTGTCCAGCCCCACGTGTAATCACGAAGTTCGCTGGTAATTGTCCGTTGGCGCGGCGTTCCACGTTCACGTCATGTTGGTCCATGAGTGGATAGATGACTTCTAAGAACTCATTCAAGATACGCGCTGTTTTAGCAGCTTCTGGACTGTCGTCTTTTGGCAACGCTTGTTTAAATGGATGGCCATCGTTTGGCGCCTTTGGATCTGTGTCTGTGACTTTGGCACTTAAACCTTCCCCGCGCATTACAAGCACCGCTCTATGTTCTGTTGCTTCTTTGAATAAGAACGTTACATCTTCGATTTGTAGGCCATTGATGATTTCTGCAAGTTCATTCGTACGTTCACGAATACGGCCTGCACGACGGTCGACGACGATATTATTGTCACCACGTGTTGCGAAGTTACATCTGAAGGCTACGTCTCCGGGTTGTAAGTCCATGCCAACCCCTGCCGCTTCCATCGGTCCGCGTCCTGGGTAGTTGACAGAAGGATTTCCGAATAAGATTAAGTGTCCCATGTCGGTACCAACCGTAATCCCTGGAGAGATCAGGTCCATAATCCCGGTCATGCCTTCTTTAGCCAGTTGATCGAGGTGAGGTGTTTCGCGTATTGCAACGGCGTTAAACCGCCAAGCTCGACGTTTGGACGATCTCCCACACCGTCGGCAATTGCTACGATGATTTTCTTTTTCATAGTGTCCCCCTCCCGATTAGTAGATGAATTGAATCCAAGCGAAGTACATTCCTGATAGGATGATGGAGTGTACTAAGCAGGCAAGCAATCCGAATTTCACTTCGTCTAACACGCTGAAGTACCCTGTACCGAAGTACAATGTGTTTACTTTAGAGTGTGGTGGTAAAGTGATGGTTGTCGCAATACCTAGTGAACATGTTAAAGCTAGTGAAACTGGGTTCATGCCGACTGTTGTTGCGATTGAGATAATCGCTGGAATTAAAATCGTTGTACGTACTGTCTTACTTGTGAAGATTAAATGAGAGAAGACAGTAATGAAGATTAAGATAACTGCAACTGCCGCGTGGTTTAATTTATCTAAACCGATGGCGTTTACTAAGTTTGTAATCATCCACTCAGCTCCGCCTGTGTTGTCAAATGCGTTCCCAACCGCATATGCCCCTGCAGAGAAGATCATTAAGTCCCATTTGATTTTTGCTTGCTTCCAAGTTAATACACCGATACCTGGTAGTAAGCAGAGTAACATACTTAATACGGCTGTTTGTTCAGTTGAGATTGAGAATCCTAGATATTTCTTTTGGATGTCTCCAGTTGCCCATAAGATTAAAGTGATGAGGAAGATGATTCCCACACGTTTTTCTTCAGGGGATGTTGGTCCTAAGTCTGCTAATTGTTTCTTCAACGTTTCTTTTACGTTTGCCATTGCTTCTTCGCCGGCTTCTTTACCAACTTTGTATAATTTCACACCGATAAAGAAGATAATTACGGCTGTTAAAATCGCTTGTGGCATTGATACGATTAACCAGTCCATGTAGCCAAGGCTTGCACCGGCTTGTTTGTTAATGAAACCAATTGCGATAACTTGAGCTGATGTAGCTGTCATAACCATTGATGTTGCGAACGCGTTATTTGAACGTTTTGTAACATCATTAATTTCCCGAAGTTCGATTCTCCTGGAAGCTCATTGTAAATTTGTAATAATACGATTGAGATTGGCAAGATTAATGAAGCACGGGCTGTTGTAGATGGTACGAAGAACGCTAGGATGAAGTTTACCGCTAGTAATACGGCAAGTGTCTGTACCTTCGTGCGTCCGAATTTCACGACCATTGAGAGCGCGATACGTTTACCGAGGTTCGTTTCGCTGATAGCTGATGTTAACACGAATGCGGCTACCATTAACCAAATGATGTCGTACCCTAATGTTCCAAACGCTTCTTTTTGTTTTTCAACGACTCCAATTAATGGAAGTAGTAATACGGCTATAATGGATGTTTGATAAATTGGAATTGGTTTTGCAATCCATAAAATAAGTGCTGATACAAAGATAGCCAAACTACGTTGTGCTGCGACTGATAGTCCTTCCATTGGCGGCATAAATACGATAATGAGGAATGCTGCTAATGCGAGAAGAATGCCCCACAGCGCGGATTTTTTGTTTTTATCTTTACTCATGATAATAATCACCTTTCGTTTTTTATTTTTCGTCCTTGACGTTACATACAGTGTACTGAGAATAACGGGAGGCGTCCAATTCACTTTTTGACGTTTTGCATGCCATTTTGTTATACATTTGCATAACAAATTAGAATAATTATGATATACTAGTGTGGAAAGGCGGGATGTCATGAATATCGATAAATTACAAACCTTTAAAACCCTCTGCGAGACGATGAGCTTCACGAAAACCGCAGAAGAACTCTATACTTCGCAACCAAACGTCACGAAACAAATCAAGAGCCTGGAGGAAGAACTGGGGTACCCGCTAATTGAGCGCACGCATAAGAGCTTCACGCTGACCGAATACGGCAAGCTGTTCTATGAGACGGCCAAGAAGGTAGTTGCGACGATGAATGGCGGATTAAACGCGCTGCGGGAGTTAGCCGATACGACGAGTCATTCGATTATTATCGGGGCTACGCCGTTTATCGGATCAACGATTCTCCCTGCCCTCCTGCCGCTTTTAAACGACGCCTTCCCGGACCATCAAGTATCCATTAAGGTCGACCGCTCGAAGGTGATTCTAGCGGACTTGGAAGCCCGGAAAATCCAGCTGGCGTTTTTCTCGGAATATATTCCAGTCGATATGAAGCAATTTGCGAGTACGACGGTATACGAGGATTCGCTCGTGGTGATTTGTAAGAGCGATCATGCGCTGGCTGAAAAAGGCCGCTGCACGTTAGAGGATTTAAATGGGGAACGGTATATCTCGAAAGGGAGTCAGTCGTCGCTGCATAAGTTTTTGTTGAAGCAGTTGAGGGAGCCGGAGTTTATGAACCGGCAGCCGTTTGTGGTGGATAATCAGTACAGTATCAAGGAAGCCGTGGCGCACGGGCTTGGTATCTCCATCGTGTCTGAGCTTCTTGTAAAAAAAGACTTGGAGAGCGGCTACCTTTCCAAACTCGAACTTGATGGCTTACACCAAAACGGAACATCCAGCTCGTCTACCGCAAAGACTTCGACTCCTCTGTTGTACAGTGCGTAGAGAACTTGATGAAAGAATTGGATATTTAAAAAAGACTGAATAACTGCAATACCTTATTAGATGCTAAAAATGATTCCTTTGAATCCTTGCGGATTCTTTCATCGTCGTTGTAACGTTGCACCGGTTCGAGCCTCTTTGAGTCTCTCACCTTCACAGCCTCAAAGTTGGCGTAAGGAATAAATTCCAACGCCAACTAATTCGCATGTGATGCGAAACACGTTACTACTACGATGAATCCGCAGGTTCTCCGGAATCATTTTCACAGGTTTGGTTATTCAGTCTTTTTATTTGTGCATCGAGTGAAGTTGCCCTTGTGCAACGGAGGAGTTGGAGCTTTGCATAGGGGCTGGTGGTCCGATAGTGTGAAGTCTGGTTTGGAATGGTGCCGCGCTCTTTTAGAAGACACGAGGAGATATCGGCCCGCTTGGAAAAGGGAAAGATGTAAAATAAAAAAACTGGGCTCACTTGAGTCCAGTTTTTCTACTTTACTTCATCCCATTATAAATCTCATCCGCGATTTCAAAGCCGATTTGTGCTTGCTGCTCTGGCGTCAAGGCGTGGCCTGTGTCCTCCAATGTGGTGAGGCGTGCGTCTTTTAGGCGCTTCAGTGCTTTTTTCGACGCCGTCAGTGGCACGATATTGTCGTCTTTGCCGTGATAAATATGCACAGGCATCGCAAGCTTGTCTAGGTTTGCGTAGGCGTCCATGTCGTAGATATCCGTGATGTAAATCTTGCCGATTTTCGTGCCGAGTAAGTTAAAGGTCTCAGGTACTTCGTCTAGTTTTGGGAAGCTACTTCTAATATCGTCCGGCAGTGAAAAGGCAGGATAGAACAAGAAGAGGCCTTGGATATTGGTGAGCTCTTCTGCCGTCAGTGCTGTGACGAGACCCCCCTGGCTACTTCCCATCAGATAAATTTTCTGCGGATCGGCATATTCCATGCCACTTGCGATACGAATCGCGTCCTTCAAGTTTTGCACTTCGGTTAGAACAGACATCTCGGTCGTTAGTCCCTCACTCATCGGAGATGCGGATGACGACCCTCCTGCAAACTCCAAGCTGAAGACGGCAATGCCGGCTTTAGCCAATGTCTTCTGTACTTCTTCCTCGTGTTCGACGTTCGCGCCAAGTCCGTGGCTAAAAATCACGAGTGGCACACGTCCTTCTACGTCTGGAACAAAGGCACGGGCGTAGATGTCCTTGCCATTACTATCAAAATCATATTCTTTTACGGTATACGTTCCGTCTGTCTTTACTTCGACTTGCGGCGCTTGTGTGGTTTGTGGCGTCTGCGCGGTTGCGTTTGTCGTGTTCGTGCTAGACGTCATTCCACACGCTGCGAGTAGCATCGCCACGCCAATTCCTAATAATCCTTTTTTCATTCATTTCCAACTTTCATTTTTGGTCGGGCCTTTGCCCTTTTAAGTAGTCTACCCGCTGAGCCTTGGAACCTCAACTTTTTTGCATAAAAAAGACTGCAAGACGTGCCTGCAGTCAGTTCATGTTACACTAAAAATTCTAATAATTCCGCGTAGCTTCTCACTTCCACGGTCGGCTTGATGGCGGTTCTGTTTTCTTTTGCCGCGAGATTCATCCAAATTGTGTCGATACCGGCATTGATACCGCCTTGGATATCGGCTGTCAGCGAGTCGCCGATAATCACAGCTTTGTCCTTATCGTAGTCTGGAATCGCACTCGCCACTCGTTCAAAGAAGGCTTCACTTGGCTTTTGCGCTCCAACTTCTTCGGAGATGAAGACTTTCTTGAAGTATTTTGCAATCGGCGAGTTTGACAGGCGCCCTTTTTGAATCGTCGTGATGCCGTTTGTGGCAGCGTATAAGTCATATCCAGCGTCCTGTAACGCTTGAAGCAACTCCTCCGCTCCGTCATACGTTTGCCCTTGCGCCCCGAGGATTACCTCGTACTCTGCCGCGAGTTCCTTCCCGTCTTTTTCAAAACCGAAGTGGTCAAACAACTTCGCAAAGCGCGTTTCGACGAGTTCCTCACGCGTGATTTCGTCCTTTTCCAACGAACGCCACATGGCACGATTCATCGGCACGTAGACGTCGATATACCCTTCAACATCCTCCACGCCCTGCTTCTCCAAGAGCTTTGTCAGCGCGTAATTCTCCGCCGAATGGAAGTCCCAGAGCGTTGAATCCAGGTCGAATAGTAGTGTTTTATAAATCATGTCCCTAACCTCTTTTTATAAAATTATAACCCGTAAGTTTTGTATTTTTTAACGAGCAACTGTGCGCGTTTCACGTAGTCGTTTTCGTTTCCATGAAGGGCCTCTAGTGCTTCTTGGGCAACCGGCAAGAGTGCGCGGATGTCTTTTTGAATGAAGAGCTGATTACGTGCGTCTAACGCCTTTGCAAAAAATAACCCGAACATCCACACGATTACAAGCGGGAAGAACACGAGCATTTCTTCGTTACTGAGGGTAATCATAAAGTTCTCTGATTTCCCACCGTTGACATAGAAGATAAACGCCACGAGTCCAATCGTCAGGAGCACGAGGATGCCCACGAGGACGTAAAAATACTTCATGAGGTGCTGCACTCCCGGACTTTCATACGGCAGCTCGATGTCTAGACCGCTCTCCCCGACAAGGCGTTCGGTCAATGCGCGAAACTCTTGTGCTTCATTTTTCTGTATCGAATTCTTTGTAAATCCATGGTTCTCCTCCTTAAACACGTTCCACCAATGTCACGACGCGGCGGACGTCATTGTAGCGGTCCACGAGTCGTTCGGCGCGTTTTAATTCCAATGCTAAATAACTGCGGTCTTCTTCGCGTAACACGATGATGGCTTCATCGATGATATCCAGCAGCGCAGACAGTTCTTTCCAGCGCTTGTTTTGCTCCCGGCGATATAAAATGGCTGTGATAATCAGTAACACCGACCAAATCATCAAGAGTGCGGAAAATCCAAATGCTAAAATCCCAAGGACTTGCACGAATCCGACGAGGTCTCCACCGATTTCAATGAATAGATAGATTATTCCTGCCACTAGAAGCGCTGCGATAATCGATACAATCCCGAGTAAGAGCGACAAGAACACTCCGCGCTTCGTTTCTTCTGGAAATTCTCTTGGAATGCCGCTTTCCGTTACGAGTCGCTTGGCAACAGTGCGCACTTCCTTCACTTCTTTTTTATTCACTGCAAGTCGACTTGGATATCCTAAAATAATCATCTACCTCCTCCTAGAACCGGTAATTTCGTTGTAAGTCGTCGACGTAATTTTCTAAATTGATGACTTCTTGTGAAACAACGCCATTGCCCGCTTCATATTGGCGCGCGATTTCGTCTTTAGCGTGTTCGAGTAAGAAGAGTGTTTCTTTTACAAGCGAACGACGCGCCAGCCAGAGAATGAGGATGAAAATCGCAATCAATGCCACCCATAAAATCGGCATCCACCAGTACGGTAACATCCGGTCCATGACTGGTGAGGATTTTCTTGAAAAGAGCATATAGATTGAGCCAAGGATGGCCGCCAGGAATCCTGTCGTCATAATCGTATAGAGCGTGATGATTCCAAAGAAGAGCATGCAAAAGAGGCGAACCTGACGATTATCTCTTGGCAGGACGCGCGGTTGTTTGCTTCTACGGTTTACAATGCGAATGAGTTCACGCAGTCTGGTCGTTTGAGACTGCCAAATCGTTTTTTTATAGTTCATAATGTCCTCCTAATAGTACTTATGTGCTTTTTTTAAAAATTTTTGTAACTCTGCTACTTCGTCTGGTACGGCTGTGGTTTGACTCCACTCTTCGACTTCACGGTCTGCCAGTGCCAATAGTTCTTTCCATTCTTTAAACGTTTCTCTACGGTGCCAAGCTAAGACTGCAACGAAGACGACAATCGGTAAGGACCAGATAAGGGCTAGTGGCCAAATGAAGGCAAGATATCCAAACGCGAGGTTCCATTGCAATGTCACTAGGCAGGCGATGAAAAATTTCAAATACGTAAAGAACCCAGAAACGAATCCGATGACGATGCCCGCAATTGCGACCGTAATCAGGACGTAGATGCGTAGCCAATACGAGCTTTTTGGAAGCTGTTCTTCTCGTCCGTTTATCTTCAAGACAAGCTTCAATAGTCTTCTTAAGGCGCGAACTCGTGAAGCTTCGACGCTGGTTAGGCGTTTTTGTACTTCGTGTTCTTTGCTCACTTTCTCCATCGCAGTGCCGACACTCGTAGCGGCAGCTTGTACTGTTTCCTTCAATTTAGAAGGTTTGCCAAGTGCAGCATTTTCTTGTAAATACGCCTCTAGCGCTTCAACGGCTTCGCGGCTGGCTTCTCTTGGAGAGGATTTCCACGTTGCCACTTCTTCATTTCCACGGGCCACGAGCTTTTTCCATTCCCAACGAACGGATCTGTGGCAGCAGTAGAGAATGACCGCTAATACGGCAAACAGGATGGCGAAGTGAAGCGCCAAGCCAAAGAGGACCTTGCCTACTTGTGAGAGAACCTCTGAATCTCCCGTCGAAAACACCAATCCGAGCGCTGGAAAGAAGTCCGATTCGACTAACAGCGCGCGTCCTAACACCGCCACTCCACACACCACTGCAGCGACACTAAGGATTGTTATCACTATGCGTAGTGGGAAAAAGCTCATCGGTAGTGTGCCTTCTTCCCCGTTTTGCAGGGCAACCGCTCCAATCAACTGGCGTAGTTGTGATACATGTCGTTCCTTCACTCTCTGTTTCTTTTTCATTGTCATTCCTCCTGACGTTCAAAGGTCGTATCTTCTATCCCCAAAGATTCTTTTTAAACCGTCATTCCGTATGATTCCGTTAATCATCTTGATGCACTTTTTCCTCAACCTTGGAAGAACTCTCCTCAGTCATCGTTGTATGTTCGTATAAATACGCCTCTAGTACTTCAACGGCTCTACGGCTGGCTTCCTTTGGAGCGGCTTTCCACGTCGTCACTTCTTCATTTCCACGAACCACGAGCTTTTTCCATTCCCAGTAAAAGGATTTGTAGCAACAATAAAGAACAATGGTTGCAAAGGCAAACATGATGAGCCAGTCAAGAAACATACTGTTGGTGAGGCTATCTTGATACCCTTTCCCTGGTTGCTGCATCGTAAGCTCTGTAAAGAATATTGTAGATATTGTGACAATAAACGTAGCCACAACTCCGTATGCTAACCCCGCGAGACTAATGACCATTATAATACCGCGCCACGGTAAAAAGCTGATCGGCAATTTAGCGTCTTCGCCATTTTTCTCGGCGACTGCTTGAATTAATTGACGCAATCGCTGCACATCCTGTTTCTTAATTTTCTGTTTCAATTCCATTCCCATTTCTCCTGTCGTTCAAGGGTTGTTAAAGGTCGTAGTCTAATCGTAACTCCTCTAAATGATATTTTAATGCCTTTACAGCATGCGGGATGTCCGCAGATGGAGTTTGTTCCCATTTTGCGAGCTCTTCATCCGCTCTTGCAGCCACTTCTCTCACATCTTGTTTTTGAAGGTGCAGTTGCAAGAAATATAAAAAGAGCATCATTATTGGAAGAAATACGATAATGTAAGGTTCATATCTAACATATTCCAGCGCATACTTCACAGCATATTGATTTCCCTCGTACCAACGTTGCAGGAAATTAAAAAAACCACCTACTTTATAATTTAACCCCCATAAATTATAAATTTCGACAATCATTAAAATGGTAAAGAGTATCTTTGGAATATATCTAGTTCCTCGTACTCTAACCTGTTGATTTTTCTTGCCAGATAGGCCTAAGACTTCATTGACCAATTGTTGTAGTCGATGTATTCTTTCCTCTTCAAATCTTCTTTTCATCTTTTATTCCCCAAATTTTATTTACTGAACCTCTTATTGGTTGCATCTGTTTCTAACTTCAACTCTTCCATATAGTACTGCAATCTTTCAGCATCTTCAGGCATTGGAACTTGTTTGTATACAGAAAGCTCCTCCTCGGCGAGTTCATATAACATTCCAAACTCTTGATAATAGGACTCTACTCTGAGATAGTGAATCAGATAAATGACCCCTATAAAGAGGAGTAAAGTACCCATTCCTAGTAAAATCCCAAAAAGTAAAAACGGTGGAAAAAAAAGCCCCATTAAAATAAAAGCTCCACTAGAATCAAGCAAATCTGGATTCGCAAGTAGCGAACATACTATGATAAGCTCTAGTACAAGCACGAGACCTCTGGCGATTTTCCCATCATCTGGGAGCTCATTCTCACTATCATTTTCAACCATCACTTGTTTAAGCAATTCCCGCATCCGCGTTAATCGTCTTTGTCTGATCCCTTTTCTAAATAATTTCATTTCGCATCTCCCTGTATATGATATTTCGACTCTGACACTTCTATAAATCTTTGAAGCTGCTTGATTTCTTCTGGAACATCCTCCACAGCAACATCCTTATACGTTGCAACTTCTGCACGAGCAATCTCAAATAGGTTATCAAAAGCTCTTTTTCGTTTTTCATGAACGCTAGAAGAAATTTCAAAATAGAACTTCCAAAACATCCCTATAGGAAGTCCAAAGAAAATGAGAGCGATCATTGCATCATAATAGTATGATGCAATCAATAACCATATGATGTACAAAGTGGGGCCCCCACAAACGTACAGCAATACAATTCGTATGAGACTAACAAAATTGAAAGGCGCACCTTTTGGCAACTTTGAGGTGTCTTGCTGTTTTTCAGACAAAATAGTCACAAGCTGTTGGCGTAGTTCAGTAATATCTTCTTGTGAAACGTTTCTAGGAATTAATCGTAATAATGACTTTATCACCGTTTCACGCGGCTCTTCGATGTTGAACGCATCATCATTTTCAGATAAATACTGCTTTATTTCTTTCACGCTGTTTGGAAGTTCTTCGTCGGTGAAGTTTTGCCATTCTAGGACTTCTTCTTTCGCTCTACGGACAATTTGTGCCTGGTCTTCTTTAAATTCCTTACGTTCCCATAGAAAAAGTCCAAATCCAACGATAAAAAAGAATAAATAAGTTCTAAAGAACGGATTAAACTCCATTTGCCCCTTTAAGTATTCAAAAGGGTGTGTCACCAACTCCTGAAACCAAACATCAACATTTAGTAAAGAAAACAGGAAAAAGAATACCGTTAATATCATCACGAATATTTTAAAAATATTTTTTACAGCAATTGGCATCATTGCAGCGCTAGGAATCGCAACAACTTCCCCTGAACGTTCTCGAATCGCTTCAATTAGCAATTCTCTTAGTCGTGCCAGTTGAATTTCTTCAATCCTTTTTTTCTTTTTCATAAATCCCCCTAATCCCGTAATTTGTTCCTTTTTATCACATAAATTCTTCTATGTCATATTCTACTCTGAAGTTTTCAACAAGATTCCTCAAACTTCTTGCTTCTGCTGATATTTCCTCATTCTCAAGATGTTTTCGAGCATGCAATTCATCAGAAAATTCTTCGAGCTCTTTCTTTTCTTCAGACAATTCTGTAGGATACTCCGTCGTGTCTAAACCTATTTCTTCGTTAGTGAGTTCTAATAATTGTCCCACTTCCCTGTTATAAAGAACTCGCCTTTTTTCGCGAAATAAAAAATAGAATGCTAGCAAAACTAAGATTGCCACCGATACACCTGGAAGCGCTAGTACCAGTAACATTAAATATAATTGCTCTAAATCAGTACCTATAAACATCCAAGTTAAACGTATAAATGTATAAATCATAATACTAAAAACGGCTATCAAGAGCCGGTCAATACTAAGTAACACAACTCTCCACCATTTATAGCTCTTTGGCAAGATTTGTGATGATTTTTTCTGACTCATCACTTGCTGTAACAATTCTCTTAAAAGAGAAATATCATTTTCCTTAATCCTTTTTTTCTTTTTCATAAATCCCCATAATTCCACAGTTTGTTCCTTTTCATCGAATAAATTCTTCTATGTCATATTCTTTTCTTAATCCCTTTACGAGATTTCTTAAAGTCTTTGCCTCTGCTGATATTTCCTCATCCTCAAAATGTTTTCGAACATGCAATTCCTGATTAATAATTCGAAATAAGCTTCTCATTTCTTCTTCATACTTTCTTATTCTAATACGACGACAGACAAAGAATACTGTAAGCGGAATTCCCCATATAACGATAAACAAGGGTCCAACTACCAGAAATGCAAAAAACATATATCGTATGAAATCTCCATTAAAGGTTATGATACTTATCCCCACTCCGAGCAGAACTCTCGGCAAATACGCAAAACAAAGAATAACGACCATTACCCATTGTGTGATAAAAAGATAGTTTCTTACCTTTCTTTTGCTAGGTGGTAGCATTTCGGGCTGTTCGCTCTCCTTCTCTACCTGTTCCGTCAATTCCCTGAGTCGAGTAATTTCTTCTTCACTAATCCTTTGTTTCAATTCTGTTCCTCCCTACACCCCATATTTGATTCGTAAAAACAGCACGTAATCGTAGAGTGCTTTGATAGGCTCTGGAATCGTGTCCCAAGGAGCATCCTTATAGGCTGAAATATCTGTACAAGCTATTTTTAACAATTGTCTGATGTGTCGCCCTCGAATAAGGAAAGGAACGGTCCATCCCATCCAACAAATAAACAGACTGACGAACCCTATCCAGAAATTCTGCCATAGGAGGTTCAAAGCATGATCCAATTGATCAATCAATGCCAACACGATAATGAATCCCGATGCTAAAAGACATACAATCCAGAAATTATCCCACCAAAAAATCGAGCGTATTCATTCCACCCCTCCGAGCAGCCTTTTGGTAACGACTCCTTCTCTTCAGGCTTTCCAGATGAATCCTCCGCAATCAGTTGACGAAGTTTTAAAAGTTCCTCTTGAGAGACTTCTGTCGGAAATAATAACGCGAGTAGCGCATTTTGTTTTTTGATTGGTGCCTCCACTCCGAAAGCAATCTTTTCCGCATTCCATTGCTGTGGCAATTCCTGCTCATACGGCTGATATTCTTGTGGATGATTTTCTTCAGAAATTGGCTCTACCTCAACATCCAAGCCATCCATTTGCAATAAGCGTTCCACTTCATTTTTGTACAGTCTTTTTCGTATCCAACGAAAGACAAAGAAAAAGACGATTGCCGTTCCCCATACCGTTGACGAAAGTCTTTTATTTCCTGTTAAGAAAAAAGGGCCCACGGTGAACCACATGTATACTCCAAGTGGAAACAGTGTGACGATCAACACCACAATCATGAATATTTCTCCATCGGAAAGAATCCTTCTGGCGAGTTTCCTTCCTGGTGGTAATGCTACAGGGGTCTTTCTCCTCTGTATCTTTTTGGCAATTCGTGTCCGTAATTGAGTGATTTCTTCTTCACTAATCCTTTTTCCCAAGTCTATTCCTCCCTAAAATCCAAATCTCTTCTTATAATCCTCAATCAGAAACTCCGCGTCTTCGATATCCTCTTCTAAGTCGTCGCGTCCAGCTGCTTTAAGCGAAGCAATCGCACGTTCCGTAATTGGAATCAGTTCGCCAAGTTTACGTGTCAGTACTTTTTAGACCAGATTCGGTATAGAAGAAAAAAGAATCCTAAAAACAAGTACAAAGAAACAAATGGTAAGAGTAGAAAAATCACATTCCCTTCTCCGGCAACCTTGTTTACCATAAACTCAAGTGGTCTCCATAAAATCCCCGTACGCATCACTATGATGAATATAAACATCCCCGCAATCATTTTCATGGTTGCCGTTTTGTCAACTAGTTCCGGCAGTTCCTCATCCATTCCCGCCTCTTTCATTAAGTAGCTTGTCAACTCTCGGAAGTTCACTAACATTTTTTTCGTCGCAACGTCTTTCAATAGAAGTCTAAACATGATTTTCTCCTTCCAGGATAATTCCTTTTTGCGCTAAATTTTCAATACATTCTTTGTAATACGCATCATCGTGCTCTTTGTATAACGGACTTGTCCACTCACATTCACACGCTTCGGTATACGGCGGGCAAACTTTTCCACGATACGAAGCCTCTTTCCACTGCGGCGTCACATTGTAGCCACGGCGCTCCATTTCATCCATAATCAACGTATGGTACTGATACAGCACATACGGGCTATAAGTAAACACATAGTCCACCGTCGCATGCTTCTTGCCCCAGCCATTGCCTCTAAGCGCACAACATTCGCGGTGCTGCCCCAACAGTTGAGGGCGCGGAAGATGCCCAATCAAGTCCTCATGCCATAATCTCATCCCAGGCCTCCTATAATCCGTATCGCTCGGTGTATTCGTCGATGACCACTTCTGCGTCAACCACGTCATCTAAATTGTCATAGTCATATTCTTTTAAAACGACCACCGCACGTTTGGCAATCGCCATTAACTCCTGTAAGTCCCGTTTTCTCTGCGGTTGTTTCCATAACTCATCTAGCCCATTTAAAATCGGAAGGTAGACAAAGAGAAACGCTAACGGCCATAGCGAAAGAAGCGGAAATTGATCAATCAGCGGTTGCGTCACACTTTTGAGCCAATCACCAGAAGAAAGCCATAATATGAAAATTAATCCTAAGATTGACGGAACCCAAGGCACACTCTCATCCTCTTCAGGCACCACTTCATCGGTCCCCGCCATCTTCACGAGCGTCTTTGTTAACTCCCGAAAACTATTCACTCGCTCTTTTGAAATAAAATTTCTAAACAGTTGATTCATTCTTTACCTCTAAACAATTACTTTATTCCCATATTATACCATTTCTTGCGCCCCCCGCCTATTCCCTCACGAATTTATGCGATTACTAAGCAATACGCCACACCCCATCGAAACGCACTCTCTCCCGTGCCGTTGAAGCAAAAAATAAAATCTATTGATTCAAAAGCAGTTTCGTTGGCTTAAAAAAAGCCCTCGGGGACTCTATAGTGAGAATAGTAAAGCCAAAGCAACCGATGTGAAATAGAGGGAGTTATGTGATGCTCCTTATGGAAAATACTTTATACAGGTAGACGCAGTAGCTGATTGAATTAAGCTTCATCACTTGTGATTTGCTTAATCCTAATCAGCTTTGCGGGGGTAAGACTACGAAAAAAAACTGGACTCACGCTGTGAGTCCAGTTTTAATTTCTGTCTTACTCCCTCTTTGAGGCTGGGTAGGATTGAGACCTAGGCTCAATCCGATGCCTTTACTATCATCACTATGAAGATGTCCCCAGAGGGCGGTTTAAGACAACGTCTTAACCATCATTTTCATTGAATCAATAAATTTTATTACAGATTTCTTCGTCCTTCGATGGCAAGGAATGGTTGACATATCTGAGTCAAGAGGATATTCTTTTTTCAAAGACAAAGAAATAAAAATTTGCCATGAAAATATTCGTTATTCGGAAGAATGAATGGTTGATTCTATAAAGAATAATACTAAAGTTTAACTGAAGAAAGTGAGAATTGTTACATCAAAATCCTACAGTAGTTAGCAAGGTTATATAAGGTAATGAAAATGAAAAAGCTTTTTTTAAATCTAGAAGTAATGGATGGTTATCCTCCAGTATCTATGGAAAGCATTTGGGCAGAAGTGACTGAAGAAGGCTATCTTAAAGTTAATAATATTCCTTTTTATAGCAAAGAAATCTCTTTAGGTGATATTGTTAGTGGAATACAAACGGAAGAATATTACTTATTATATGATAAAACGATAATTCATAGTCAAAATAGTACATTGCGGATTGTTTTTCTTTAATGAAAATCAGAAATTTAAAGATAAAATATTAACGAAACTAATCGATCTTGGATGTGACTCTGAAGCATTTAATGCAAATTTTTATGCGATCAACATCCCAATCCAAGTAGATATAGAAGAAATATATAATTTCTTAGATGAGTTTATGGAAACTGACGATTTAGATTATGATACAGGATATTTGGCACAATAATTTGTGCAAGCTGAGGCGCACGATAAATTTCGTGAGGCCTATTGGAAAAACGTGCACGGGATTATATTGGAAGTTGTAAAAAACTCATATTGAAAGGACTAATCATGAAAGAATTATCAAGCATAGAAAAAAGTTTAAACATCTTGTTTCCTCAGTCATATAAAAATACTCTTGATAAATTTCAATTATTTATGGAGATTGAATTCAACAACTATCAAATTAATCTGTTTAATGAAGAATCGTTGTTTGATAACTTAAATGGCTTTCCTCAATGGTGCTATTTAAAATACCTAGTAGAGATAAATAAAGAGAAACAACAGATGCCTAATATTGTAGAAAGGCATGACTCAAATGGATATATTGACTCAGAACGAGTAAAAAGAGGTTTGCTGTTTGGCTCTTTAGCTGATGGAGCGTGCGTGTATTTTGATTTGGAAGATGATTTCTCAATATGGGAGTATTGGCTAGATGATGGAAGTATTGGAAAAGTAGCAGATACTTTTGATGAAATTCTTGAATATGGAAAAATTATAGATTTTGAGTAAATGTAAATTGTATCTACATGGGTGAAGTTGATATGTGTTTAAATGAAAAAGGTAAACAAGATTCTAGTGGTGGACACGATATAAGGATTAAATTATGCAGAAATTAGTAAATTATCATAGTAATTTGGCGCATGGTACCGTTTTTAGATTTCCAGGTTCATATCCACATGAAAAATATGTTGATCTGATGTTAGTTGAATTTCCAGATAGTGATAGAAAATTTGGTCTTGTTGTATCTACTGGTCATAAAGCGGGATTGATTTTAGTTAAACTTCCAAAGGAAGCTGAATCAAATCACTTTGCTGGAATAGATAGACAATGGGTAATAGATAACTGGAATAAATGGATATATGAGACTTGTAATATTAATGATGTCTATGTAATTCAAAACTACCCAATTCCTGTTATTGATTACAGCAAGCCGTAGTCTACATGAAACCTCCAATTCCGACATAGCATGGGTGCGGTAATCATGCTGTTTCTGCTTTTCAGACTACCTCAATCCTTTTTCGAGGTAGTCTGAATAATCTCATTATCGTTCACTCTTACTCTATATCTTACCTACGAATACGGCCTGATATAGTCGCAATGAAAGATGGGAAAATCTATTTTATTGAGGTAAAAAATAATGCAGACGATTAATGAAAGGTCAAAAGAGATCAGGGCTATTCAATTTGAAAAAACCGCACAATGCTGGGGGAAAATGTCCGAAGGCTGCATATATGGTTTCAACAAAAAATAAGGATAAGCAAACGGATGTGGGTTCCTCCTAAGGTGTTGCTCGCTTTATGACTTTAGTATTCAAAGATTGATTTTAAGGAGGATAATTATGAAAAGTAAAGAATTTATTCAAGGTCTTATTGAATATTTAAAAGATAATTTGAATATTCCTGATGCTAATTTTCTAAAAGATAAGATTAAATTTAAAAAAGGAAAATATGTTTATGGTGAAATATCCTTTAGCAATTCTCGTACTTTCGAGGGAGTCATACTTCACCTATATGCATACAATTCTGAAATGGGAAATTTTTTCTCCCAAAATGTTCCTCCTTATGATAAATCGTCAAATCCATATGATTTAGTATTTGTGCAACCATCTATCTCGCAGGCGCATTTTTTTAAAGCTCCCCCTATTACCTCATTTCCTTATGGAGATACCATTAAATTACCTGAATCTGAGAATGATGCAAAAAACATCTATCCAGATGTATTAAAGCATTTGCAGCAAAATCATATTCCAATCATTATGGCCTTCCATTCCGGTAACAAAGAAGTTTTAAAATATTTATCACTTTATCCAGAGGCTTTTCGTTTTAAAGCGTTAACCGCTATTTATATTATAAATAAGAATGAATTACCACTAAATGATCCTTTAATACAGAATATTTTATTGTTTGATAAAAAAGTATTAGAAAATGATAATGGATTGTTTAGCAAGGATGATTTGATCTTCCTGGAAAATTCTTTTGACCAAAAATTAAAACAACAAATTATGCAATAATTAGTCCTTGTAACAATCCGCAGCTCGCACAAAACCTTTAATCCTGACGTAGGGCGTGCGCAGTACACACATTTTCAGACGACTTCAAACCTTCATCAAGATCGTTTGAGAGATTTGTTTTTTGACAATCTCATTAATAATAAAAACACAGAAATTTCTGGATATAATTTACGAAATAGGCAGTGTGCAAGTTTTGCATATGGGGCAAGTCAAGCTGATGATATTAAAGAAATGAAAATGGCTGGCTGGGTTACTCCTGCTTCGTTAGCTAAGAAAAATAATAAATTAAATGGTAAATAAATTATGAAATCTATTTTAAGTTCAATTTTATCTCTAATAGTATCCTCCTCTTCTAAATTACCTTATGTTTCACATTACTCGTATGATTTTCAACATGGCTGGTTAAATATAATTGTATCAGAATATAATAGTCAAAAAACTTGTGGAGACATAGGTATAAGTAATAATGAGTTACAATATACGCTTTTTTTGTGGGAAAGAAAATGGAAAAGGAACGATTCCGTTAAGTAAAATAAAATTCAAATATGAGAAAGATATTTTTTCTGCTCAAAGTATTATAAGTGGAAAAATATTTTTTTCAGTTAAATGTACGCAAGAGCAATACAGATATATTGAAAAATATATTAAGAAATAAACGGCAAGCCGTGGCCTACATGAAACCTTCAATTCCGCCGTAGCATGGGAGCGGTAATCATGCTGTTTCTGCCTTTCAGACGACCTCAATTCTTTTTCGAGGTCGTCTGAAATAGTTGTTCTTTAACAATCTCATTACCATTAGCAATGGCATTCTATCTAGAGGTCATTTTTCCTGATGGCTGAGAAGCTAATTGACATAGACAAATACAGGAAAGGATATGTATTATGTTGAAAATATTAAATAATTCTTTGGATGGAATTGTATTGGGTCAAAAAAAGTCTGATTTTGATGAAGTTACTTTTAAATGACCCTAGTTATTCATTAGAGTTTGATAGGAAGCATAAGATACAATCTGATTCTCAATTAATTACTGTATCATCCTCAGGGAGTTGTAATGAATTCAGCTTAGATGGTAAAATTATTAACTTTTTCAATTTAGAAAAATTTTTTTAGAAGAAGAGGATCCTTTAATAGAAATTTCTGATGAAGAAAATTATTTTTTTATATTTTTTTCCACAATATAATTTACTTTTTGTGCATTGACTCTAAGGATAAAGTATTTTTTTACAGGTATTAATTTACGATGAAAGCATAAGAGACTTATATGAAAATACATGTAAAAAAAGTACTCAGACTTTCAAAAAAAGTAAACTTAAAGATTCAACCCCATTTTTATGATACATTAATATTTATCCCTTATAAGGCTATAGGTAATTTTTGAATTTAATTGTTCTCTAAGAGATACTATAAAAAAATATGATATATCAGAAAAATGTTATTTCAAAAAGCAAAAAAATATCATAGAGGTAAATAATTTTGTACTGAGATTTGATAATGAAAAGTTAACTGAGGTAACAATTTTTCATGATAAAGCAGTAAGGCTTGCAATTTACTATAATGAAATTGAGATATCATCAAAAAAAGGGTTTGCTGAGCTATTAAGTCAATATGATGTTATTGAGAGAACGAAATCTAAATATCTTTTCAAAGAATTAGGTCTAGTTGTGGACAAGGATCTGTCTGAATTTCGTTTTTTTGAACAATCATTATTAAAGTTTTGGGCAAATTTGCATAGACCTATTACTAGCTGGTAATCACAAGTAAGCCGTAGCCCGCACAAAACCTCCTATCCCAACGCAGGGTATGTGCGGAACGTACGCAAGCAGTTCCGATTACTTCAGGAGTATACCTACAAAGGCTGCTACACCTATCTCTACACCGATCCCGCCTAGTTTGGGAATCATTACGGTTGGGGTCCCCTGAAGAGTGAAATCAACATATCTAGAACTGCTCACAAACCCTTCCGATTGCAAAACATCCTTGTCCACGCTGGCATGTAGGTACTGCCAAAACGGATGGAAATCTTAGTCAAAAAGAAATAATGGGAATGGTACATTTTCTTGGGAGTAATACAAAGATAATGTAACCGTACAACATAGGAAATAATATCATGACAACTTTAGAAGAAAAAGATCTTTACTTTAAAAACAGAATCATTTAATGAAAAAAATGAAAGAAATTCATTTTTTTAAATAATTTAATTTCAGATTCTGAAAAAAATCATTCCATATCCACTCTCATGTGAAATAATAAATCGTACTTTTTACCCCCTATAGAAATATAGAATTATCAAAAGAAAATTTTTAGTTTATCGATAAAAAAATGAAATATTAAATTTTTTTACACCAGAGGAAAATGACATTGCTTATGTATACTTTTTATGGAGGAATAAATGATTCGGCTAAAAATACCAATAGAAGTATTCCCTTGTTTATTATCAAAATAAAAAAATATTAGCAATTGGCTAGAATTAATAAACAAACCTAATTTTTTTATTGTTTAAAATTCTTTAGTCATAAAAATTGATAAAGTTATCGATATATCTCTACTCGACAATGAGGAAGATGTTTTATCTATTTCTATTGGAGTGAACGCTTAACTTTAAAAAAATAAATAAACTATTCCAGCAGAAGCAATTCTTTTGCTTTGTATAACTTAAAGGAGTTTACCATGAAAAAAAATTATTAGAAAAAAACTTGAAAATAATAGTTTTATTTATAAGGTCAGAATGGATCTTGAATTCGATGTAAAGGACTATCAAGAATTATTAAAAAAATTTTAAATGAAATAAAAGCATTATACTCATAATCATAATCTAATTGAAAAAAGACTAGCATCTATTTTATATGAAATACCGAAATTAACACATATTTGGTATCTCAATTTAAAAGATGACCCAAATAAAAATGAATCTTCTATTGTTAATCAACTTGAAGATGCATGGATAGAGTTAGATTCAATAATTGGAGAGGAAATTCTTGGTCAAGGACAATAAACTCCTCTTAACAAACATAGATCATGGCTTAAACTTAACAAACAGTAGTCGTAGGTTAGGTCGAGTTGCACCAAATATCAAGAGTATCTGAAATCAATTTTTAGACGACCTCTTCCCTATGCTCTCCTCACTTGCTTCAACTATACCGGCTGGGGTCGTCTGAAATATTTATTCCGTAACGATCTAAGCCAAAACAGCCTATGAATACGGCTAGGACGGTCATGCTCAAAAAATACAAGAACGTAAAAACAGATTAAACAATAAAAAAAGGAACATAAAGAAAATTGCGTCACGTGTAATAAATAAGATCAAGAAATTAAATTTATCAACTTACAACTATAGGTATTATTAATGGAAAAAAAGAATTGTTATGTATTTTTAAAAAAAATATGAAACGCATCCTGATTTTTTTGGGTGACACTATTAAAGATATAAATCAAGTAGGAGGTATGGATGATACAGTTTTACATATTGCAGCTAGAAATAATTCTTTAAATGATGCTCTTGTATTTCTTCAAAATGGGGCATTGATCGATCTTAAAGGAGACTTAGGATATACTCCCCTACATTATGCATGCATGTTTGGAAATATAGAAATGGTGAAATTACTCCTTGATTATGGATCTGATAAAAAAATATACAAAATGAATTTGGAGAAAATGCCGTTAGAATTGCAATTAACTCATCCAGCGAAAAATAAAGAGAAGATAGTAAAACTATTAAATGATTTTTTTAAAAACGTAAATAAAAAAAATAGATAATAAATCAATCAAATGGTGCCATATCTTAAAATGGAGAAAGTAAGACATGAAAAAAACAATCTAATGTTATTAATTAAAAAAATCAAATGTCAGATAAACAAAAAAATGAAAAATACCTTACATTTAAATACACTTCTACTAAACTCAATAGAAAAACCCTAGTATAGATAATGATTGTTTCATAGAATTATTTAGCTATTATTCTAACATATCCCAAGGAGAAGTAAGTGAACTATTTGATTTACTGCAATCTTTAACCCAAGATGAAATCAATATAATTTATGATTTTTTTAGAATATATTTCAAAGTTTGTCAAAGACTTAGGAGTATATTGTGAATTTGAAAAAAATTTCTTACGGAGGTAAAATATATACAAGAACGAAATTATCTAGAGGAAAAAAATTAGGACTACTTTTCCCAATTTTTCAAAGTTGATAAAAAAATAACATCATAAGTTTTTGATGATAGTGATAACTCTTATATATTTTCTATAATGCAACTATCTACTAAAAACTTGGATTGAGATAACATACGATGATTTTTCTCAATGCTTGAATCACTAGAGTGGCAGGCCTTTACTAATAAGGCTTTTATTATATTTTACTCCTTGCTGTTTAAAAATATATTTTTTTCTAATTTATCTAAATTTCATTTATATGGTTACGTTGTTGAATTTTTTTATATTGCCCTAAGAAACCAAAGTACGATATTTAACACTACTCAAATCAAATTAATTATTGATTTTTTTAAAATTAATCCAAAAATTTTTAACCAGGAAATTAGTGTCGAAACACACAAAAAAATAACAAGTACTATTCAACTTTATTTATAACTTTCCGGCCATAAAGGGTGCGGCGGGTGGTGACCGGCCGGTCAATCCGATACATGGTTTGAAATTTTTGGAGGTTGAAGCCGACTTTGCTTTTGAAGGCATCCTGCCGCTGCTCTGTAGCCGCAGCTATTATTCCGACCAAGACAGCTACGAACTGCTGGCGCAAAGCTTTGATAACACCAAAGGCGGCAAGTAATACATCACCTATTTCCACAACGACCAAATCGGCATCCCGAGAGAGCTGACCGATAAGGACGGCAACCTCTTTTGGTTCGGCGAATACACCGCATGGAAAAATCACTATAAATGTAAAAGTTATCTAACATAATGGAGGTAAATATGCCCTTCCTGAAAATTACCTACAGAGATTATCCTAAAAAAGGATTGTTCAAAAAACTCTATCGAGAAAACATCTATAAAATAGAGGAATTTAAAGAGGAATTTAAGTATTACGAATATACCCCAATAGAGAAAAATTATTATTGATGAACATAATTTAGTACCATTCATCTTTTTCACCAGAAGGAATAAATTATTTAATGCCTAAAATTATTGATGGCATCAGCAATGGCATTAGAAATGATGATATTCCAGTAAATATAGAAGAATTTATTATAAATATACCTACCGCAGAAAAACATCAGTCATGCTTTAAATCTCTTTAAAAAAAGATGAGCTTATAATTCTTAAAAAAAGTATTTAGAAAAGAATATTATTTGGGGGCTCAACAAATTTGATACAGCAAATAGGTGAACATTATTTATTCAGAAGTATTGAATATCTCGAAAAGTTAATAAATAATTCCTAAACCTACTTATTATTTTTGTTAATCGAATACATAAGCTAAAGGTTTCTAGAAAAAAATAGCCGTAGATTGGTTAAAGGTCTAACAATCTTGCAAGGTCGTCTGAAAGAGGAAACCAAGGTAACGGATAGCACATACCAACCCTCACACAGGTAGTGTATTATTAAAAAAAATTTGAAAGGAACCAGCACATGGTAACAGGATTAGAAATCAAAAAAATTTAATTCAATCTCATGAATACAAAAAGATTATTAGATAAGGCTGAACATGATTATAAAATTAAAATTTATGACAATGACGACAGTATTTCACAAGAATGTAATTCTGTTGCTTATGAAATTAATAAATCAGGATTAACGCCTGAGTTAATATTAGATTTTATTATGAAAAACGATAAATTAGTTTTTTTATTTTTCTCAAAATTAAAAAAATATCAAAATTGTCAGAGGATTACTGTGACTTTGAGGAAGATGAAGAAAATAGTGATGATATTATTTTTAATTGGTCAGGCTAAGACTTTCCTCATTGTAAACTCTATAGAAATTTTTACTATTGAGAAAATCAGAAATAGATTTAACAAATTTTTTTGAAAGCAATTAAGATTCCTTCTTATAAAAAAATATGCAAAAAGAGTTATTTGAATTTTTACCAAGAGAGCCTAAAGATATATTAAAAACTTTTTACTAATCTATCTATATTTTTGATATCTTTATTATATCTCCTGACAAGCACAGACTGGGTTAAATCCCAACAGTGTAGTAAGGTCGTCTGAAAAACGAAGAAGCTTCAGACGGCCTCGAAGAGGAAACTGGATTCGTTTGGGACGGCATCCACCTCTTCCAAGAAGTCTCCTCGGACGGCAGATATACCTATCCCGACAGCTACGAACCCCTGCACAGGTACACCATCGGACCAACATGGTAATAAATACTCTTTAAAGATCGCACATAATTTTATTTGAGGAATTAATTATGAAAAAAAAAGAAATTATTTTAAGTATGCAAACGGCTTTTCTTGGGGCAATTTGTAACAAAGTCAGACTTATTGCATTTGATATGACTGAAGAATTATTTACTCTTTATGTATATATTGATTCACCACTGACAGATGATGAGTATGAAGCAATAGATAGTGCTGTTACAGATGTATTGGCCGATTTTCCAAATTTTCTATATGAAAAAATATACATTATTGAAAATAATGATGATATTCTTTCATTAAATATATATAAGGGATGTTTTTTTATGCGATTTGAAAATGAATTTGATTAAATAACTCTTAGCCCTACCGTTCAAGACAACCGTCTGAAATATTTCTTCAATAACAATCTAAGCCAAGACCGCCTACAAACACGGTCAAGGCGGTTTGCCGACCCAACACGCCAAAAGGAGGAGGAACTATTTTAACTTCTAAAGGCAAAGTTGTTAATGCAAATGAAAGAGATATAACATTTATTTTTATTGAGGTATAAAAAAATGAAGAAAAAAATATTAAATAGCTTCTGCTCATATTTAGAAGCTAACCATATTTCATTTAAAAAAACACGATTGTATTATTTCACTTTTTTTTAATGAAATTTTTTTTGGAAAAATTAATTTCCAATTTAAAAAAGGTAAGCATGTAAAAATTGGGGCATTATGCTCATTTTCTATCGTTTCTTATATAAATGAGAAAAAAATATTCTAGACCAAAAATTTATAGAATTAAGTACAACTATCCCAAAAATTTTATCCTGAAATAAACGATATTTTTTTGATGAGAATGACACACCAAGTAATTTTTAAAGTACATGGCTCAGAACTTGGAAAATTTGATTCTATTTTTTTAAAGATTTTGGCATTATTTCTTTATATCCAAAAACATCAGAAAATGAAATAAATGAGATAATTATTGCTATATTCGATAATTATGTATTACCAATGAAAAAAATTATTATTTCGGAAGTAATTTAGCAATAGAGGATATTTTAAAAAAATCCTTCCTCATATAAATACCCACTATCTACAATTTTACTAATAAGTCATTTACACAACTTGAAATTAATAATTTCGTAAACATAAAAAAATCCTAGAAAATTCCCCGACTCAAAGAATATATCTAAAATTTTAGATTTATTATTCGCACATTAAAATAATATTGAGATACACAATGATAACAATAGTAAAAATGACCACTAGATTGAGTTAGTATGCGTAGCCCGCATGAAACTTCCAATCTCGCGGGATTCGATGTAATTATGCAATCTAAATCCATAAGGCCAAATAAAAAAGGAAAAACATATATGACAGATAAAAATATGACACCCTCGCTTGTAGAAAGAGATCTTATGAAAAAATCCGGTCAATTTCAATTATGTGAAGAGTTGCAACTGATTCTAGATAAAGAATTAAAAGCAGGAAATACTTTACTCGAATCGCCATGTTGTACGAACTGGCCTCAGGAGGGAAGTATTTTTGCATCACTAGCAAATAGACTAACTGTTGGTAAGGAAGTTTTAACAGATGATGTTTATTATTCTATTAACGATGATATTCACTATGGCTGGATTGATGAATGTGTATGCAAAATTCATCATAATTTATTAGTCGCAGGCAACTTAATTACAAATAAACATCAATGATTTGTGTTTAAGTAATTGTAGCTTGTTAAAAGTAATTGTATTCGTTAATAACCCGATTTCCACGGCTATTAGGAACAACTATTATTGAAGGCATAGCTGCACCTCAAGGTTTGGGTTTTCTTGGCGGATAAACACAAATATATTAATGACTTAGAAAGGTTAATAAGACAATGAATCCGGAGCAATTTATAAAAATGTCTAAGTTAAAAATTTTGAATGAAACTCCTTTAGACTTTCAAGAAAGATTTTTGTTTGACAATTGGGAAGTCAGCTACCTTGATTTGATGGAAGTAAATCAAGGTTCTCCCTTAGTTGGAAGTCTATCCATTAACGGTCAAGTTATTATTAAAGAACAGGGTTTTGGAGGTCCTTTGTTGTATTTCAATAGAAAAATATATATTCCCGTTTTCATTAGACGATTTTGCGTTGTTGGATTTAGGCTTGCAGCATTAAATTTAGATGATTTAGCAATTGAGTATATTGGGGGTATCGAAGACTTGATTTATCTGAAAGAGATAAAAGGTAATAGAATTTATTTCTATACAGATATATATAAAAGCACAGAAAAGAATTTAACTTTATATTAAATAACTCAAGAATATGCTGACCGTGAAACAAGAAATAAATGCGGCATTGACAATAGAGATGAATTTAATCAATGGAAGCGCGAGTTCTGGTACGACCAAGCTTTAAAATAATTATCAATAAGAGGTATTAAATGATTAGCCAAGAAACAATGAATTCACTTATTAGATATTTTTCAAGATGAGCCTGAGCTTAAAGGGATACCCGCTAGTAGTGAGGAAATTAAACATGCTGAAAATATTTTTAGGAATAAAAATTTCACGATGATTACATTGAATTTATTAAAAAATTCGGCGGCGCAAGCGCTGGTTTGGATATCCATGCTTTCCATAATTCAACATTAATTGGAAAAGAAACAGTTATCGAATTAACTCAGGGATTTCAAAAACTTTTAGGATTACATGAACAACCAATGAATAAAAATAAACTTTATGTAATATCAGATGATGGTTCAGGCAATCCCATTTTAATGGATCAACAGGGACATATTTTTATTTATTACCATGATTCATCTGAAATGGAAATGTTATATGAATCACTTGATAGCTTATTTAAAGAAACATTGTTGGGTGAATAGCAAGCTGTAGCCAGCATGACTCGTCCCTCTCACAAGCCTCAGAGAGTAACTCCCTGCTCATCCCTAGCTCCGCACCACATCGAAACGCACTCTCTCCCGTGCTTTCGAAGAAAAAAATAAAACAGGTTGACACTGCACGATTGGAAACGAACCATCCTCGGATTCTATAGTAACAACAATAGCGAATAGTAACCGATGTGAATTAGAGGGCGCCAGGAATTTATTCCCAGCGCCCTCTTTGAAGCTCGGTAGGATTGAGACCTTGGCTCAATCCGGTACAGCTATTGTCGTTACTATGAAGATATCCGAGGAAACGGGAGTTTCCAATTCTCATTTATCTTAGCAGTATCAACCTGTTATTTTATTTTTATAGTTCTCTTCGTCCTTCGATAGCACGGAAGAGAGTCATTTCGTCTGCGTATTCGATGTCGCTGCCGACCGCTAGCCCATGAGCCAGACGCGTTACTTTAATGCCCGCTGGCTTGATGAGACGTGACAAGTACATGGCAGTCGCTTCACCTTCCGCTGTCGCGTTGGTCGCGATGATAACCTCGTTGACTTCCGGATCCTGCAACCTCGTTATCAGCGACGTAATATTAATATCATCCGGCCCCGTCCCTTCCATCGGAGAAAGCACCCCGTGAAGCACATGATAGAGCCCTTTATATTCCTTCATTCGCTCCATACTCATCACATCTCGGGCGTCTTCCACCACAAGAATCTTCGTACGGTCACGCGTAGTATCCGCACAAATTTCGCACGGATCTTCTTGCGTCACATTTCCACAAACAGAACACATATGTAGGTCACGCTTGCAGCTGATGAGCGAATTCGCAAAATTTAAGACGTCTTCTTCACGCATATCCATGCAGAAGAAGGCAAGTCGTGCAGCCGTCTTCGCACCAATTCCCGGCAGCTTCATAAAGCTATCCATCAATCGTGCAATCGGTTCTGGATAATGCATGCTCAAACCTCCAATCGATTAAAATCCTGGGATGTTTAATCCTTTCGTGAATTGACCCATTGTTTGGTCGTTGGCTTTTTCTGCTTGCGCTAACGCATCATTTGTCGCCATTAACACTAAGTCTTGTAATAATTCTACATCATCTGGATCCACCGCTTCTGGTTTGATTTCCACGTTTAAGACTTGGCGTTTCCCGTTCACAGTCACTTTTACTAAATCACTTTGAGAAGTTCCTGTGTATTCTGTTTGGTTTAATTCTTCTTGAGCTTGCGCCATTTGTTTTTTGCAATTTTTGCATTTGTTTCATCATGCCTTGCATATTTCCCATTCCACGCATATTTAATTCCTCCGTCTCTATTCTTCGATTTGCACGATGTCTTCCCCGAAGAGTTCAATCGTGTCGTTTACTTTTTGTTCAAATGCTTGTTCTTCTGGTGTCAGTGCTTCCTCCACAGCCGGTTCTTCCGTCACGATGGATACCGCTTCCTCTTCTTGATTCTTCTTGCGTTCTTGTAAGAAATCCGCACGAATTTGTGGCCATTGATGTTGTGTCACTGCCACGAACGTCCCACTGTATCCACCGAGGCGTTCCAGATGTTCTTGGATGACCTCACGGAATCCTGGTCTTGTTTCGGAAATGTCACACAAGTGGTCGTACGCAAATCCGAGGACGAATCCATTTGGCCCCGCCGCATTCACCGTTGATTGGCTCAACAGCGCTTGTTCTTGCGGGTTCAAGCAACTGAGTAAGTCGCCCCACAAGTCGCGTACCTTCAACAAGTCTTCGCGAGTCGCTTCCGTCAAGATTTTTTGGATGGCCGTCGTATTTGGCTTAAAGGCCGCACGCGTCGGTCTTGGTGCCTGCGTTTTTGGTGCTTGAGGCGCTTGAGGTACGCCACCTTGCAACAACGCGTTCATTTGCTGCTGCATTTGCGCGATTTGCTGTTGCAACTGTTGTACTTCTTCGCTACTTGGCAACGCTGGTGCACCAGAACTGGTTCTTGGCGTCAATGTGTACGGTTGCGCCATTTTAATCGTCAACACTTCCAGCGAAATCGTTGGTTTTGTCGTGAAGCGCATTTCTTGTTGCGTTTGATTTAACGCCTCTACAAAGCGGTATAAGAATTCCGGTTCCACTTCGTCTTTGAACTGAAGGAATCGCTCGCTACGACCGATTGCCTCGCCACTTTGTTTCGCGATGAGGAGGTCTCTAGCAAATTCCAACCATTCTTCTACGAGGCGGCTGGCTTCTTTCCCGATTTTGAAGAGCTGTTGTAATTTTTCGAGGGCTTCTTCAGCCTTCGTTTCTTGTAAGTCTTTCACGAAATCAATCATCAAGTCGTCTGTCAGACTTCCTGACACTTGAATCGCTTCCTCTAGCGTCACCTTGCCGTCGCCAAATGAAATCATCTGGTCGAGTAAACTCAAGGCGTCACGCATACCACCGTTGGCACATCTTGCCACCACGCTTAAGGCATCCGCTTCGTATTCGATTCCTTCTTGGCCAAGGATATACGCCAAGCGATCGATAATTTCTTGCGACGTAATGCGTCTAAAGTCAAAGCGCTGCGTACGCGAGATAATCGTCGCTGGAATCTTATGCGGTTCCGTTGTTGCGAGAATGAAGATGACCTTTTGAGGCGGTTCTTCTAAGGTTTTTAACAGTGCGTTGAAGGCTCCTGTTGAGAGCATATGCACTTCGTCGATAATATAAATTTTGTATTCGGCTTGCGTTGGTGCATAACGCGCCTTGTCACGAATATCACGGATTTCTTCGACACCATTGTTGCTGGCAGCATCGATTTCGATGACATCGCCAATCGTTCCGTTCGTGATCCCTTTACAGATATCACATTCGTTACACGGCTCACCGTTTGTTTGATTTGGACAGTTAATGGCCTTTGCAAACACCTTCGCGGCACTCGTTTTCCCTGTCCCACGAGGTCCTGTAAATAAGTAAGCATGACTCGTTTTGTGATTGCTAATCGCGTTCTTCAATGTATGCGTGACCGCACTTTGCCCGACCATATCATCGAACGTTTGAGGACGCCATTTTCGATATAATGCTTGATAAGCCATTTTACTTCCCTGCCTTTTTCAAAATTTTACAGTTCTATTCTAGTATAGATTTGCTAAAAATTCTACTGCCCGATTCGTTTCATCGGTGCTTTCGAATTCTTGATAAAGCGGCTCTCTTTGCCTGCTTGCGTGATGAGTGAGAGCTGGTGTTTGCACGTGTACATGTGGTATACAGCATCATCTGTTCTTTCATCGTATGGTACGCTTCGTCTGTCGCGTTCCAAATGATGACTTCGTCGAACTCCATCCCTTTAGCGACTTGAATCGTCGTTAACACGAAGCGGCTGCCCAGCGACTCGCTGCTATCTTCCAGAAGCGCAATGTCATCTTGGTCGAGTTTTTGGTACAACGTTTTGGCTTCGTCCATCGTACGGCAAAGAATTGCAGTCGTATGGTAGCCTTTTGGACTTTCTTCTAGCAAGTTGTTTAAGCGCGCCATTTCTTGGCCTTCTTGTTCTAAGTATACCGCTACTTCTGCCCCTGAACGTGGGAACACATTTTTATCAAGTGGCCAATTTAAGATGCCATTTGCAAAACGTGAAATTTGCGCCGTACAACGGTAACTGATCGCTAAGTTGCGGTGCGTTAATGTGCGGTTTGCAAAAATCAAGTCCACGAGTTCTGGATGTCGTTTTTCCAATGTGAAAATCGTCGTAGCCGTTGAGAACGATTGGAAGGTATCTCCCACTACGGTGAATTTCGCGCGGAAATAATAGTTGGATAAGGTTCCAAGCCATAAGAGTGACACGTCTTGCACTTCGTCGATGAAGAGGTGGCTGAAGCCTGTGTAGTCACGAACCGGCGTCACGCGTGTTGCGACATATTGCAACAGACGGATTCCTTCTGCAGTGACTTGCATGCGGCTGCCTTCAATCTTCTTCAATGGAAGTGGCGCGTTGTCCGTCTTACCAAGTTCTTGGCGACGATTTTTGGCTTCGGGCATCCATTTCACCACAAGAGCAGCAATATCCACGAATGCGAACATTTCCACTTGTTGCGTTACTTCTTGCACTTCCTTCTCGAACACTTTTTGTCCAAGCGCTTGGTAGTACTCTGTCTCGCTCTTTGTCTCCACGTCTTTCATCAACACTTCGATTTGCATCGCGTTCATTGATTCATAGACCGATTTTGCCTTTTCAGACATAAAGAACTTCGTGAGACGGCGTTTCAACGTACGCTCGAGCACGGTTTGCATTTGCGTTAATTGTTGTTGCAACGGTAGTGCTGTATTCACGCTTTCGACCAATTTTTGATAGTCTTTCATCGTAAATACGGCTTGCCCTTTAATCCCGATAGCACGGTATGGTAAATCTTTCGCCGATAAACCTTCGATATTTCGGTGTACAAGCGCAATCCACTCGCTGTCTGTTAAATACACTTTGCGCGTTGGCACTTGGCTTAGCGCCGTTGTTTTATGCAAATACATTTTGCGATAAGCTCGATGGTATGTTGTGCTAATGTTTGTTGGTACAATTCACTTCCCGTTAAGCTTGGAATCACGTGTGAAACGTATTTTGCAAACAATTGGTTACGCGACAATAGGAGCATATCGCTCATACGCTTGTCTTTTGCTTGGTACATCAAGTACGCAATGCGTTGTAGTAAAATCGTTGTCTTCCCACTTCCGGCACATCCATTCACGATGAACCAGTCTTTTGGATTTAAACGAATAATTTCATTTTGTTCTTTTTGAATCGTCGCCGTGATTCCTTCTAGGTGTCCGTCACGGTTTGTTGGTGCGCTTAAGGCATCCATCAATAATGATTCTTCATTTTCAATGTCATAAACAGATTTTAATTCACCCTTACGGATGACGATATCGCGTTTTAAGAAGGCCTGAGCTTTCTCGAAGCCATTTGGTGTTTCGTATTGAAGCTCTCCTAATGTTCCTTCGTAAAATAGGCTTGCGATTGGAGCACGCCAGTCATACACTTGCACATTGTCGTCTTCGTCAAAGAAAGTTGCAGGTCCGATATACATCTTCTCAACTCTCTCGTCTTTTTCAAATTGAACGTCAATTCTTCCAAAGTATGGAGATTCCAATTGGTTTTCTAATTGTTGGATTCCATACTGAATGGTATCTTGTCTAGCGATATCCAGGTCGCGTTCTTGCAATCGGTTTTTCTCGATCGCCACTTTTTGTTCCATTAAGTCTTGCACGATTTCTAAGTGCTGAACTTCTTCTTGGAAACTCTGATTTTTCATGCGACTATTCTCCCTCCACTGGATACTCTTTTCATAAAAACAGGCTGAACCGTTGGTCCAGCCTGATTCTTCTTCTATGTACATACAGCACATAGCGAACGTTACTTATAGCTGCTTCCTTCCGGACCTGACTCGATTCATAAGTTCGCTATTGCCATACGGCCTAACGGCACGTACTATTATACAAAACTTCTCCTCGAAAAGCAAGCAGATTTTGCTTGAAAAAGAAATTAACAAAACCGCTCCACAGCAAGAGTGCAGATGGAGCTATCCCATGGGGGTTGGTGGTAGGATGCTGGGAGTAATCCATACATAGTTCTCTCTTCTTAAAAATGCACCCTTTCGGGTGTTGATTTCTTCGAATGCTTGCGGATTATTTTTATAATCGCTGTTACAGGGCACCGGTTCGAGCCTCCATGAGTCTCTCACCTTCGAAGCTTCAAACGAGAAGTACAGGACCAGTCCTTACTTCTCGTAATTCACATTCGATGCGATTCCCCGTTACTGCGATTATAAAATCCGCAAGCTTCTCCGAAATCAACGTGAAGAGAGTATATGTCTGCTCCCTACCGCAAACGATGGAGTTCGTACTTTGCTATGTGGTGTTTCTTTTTCAAGGGAATCTGCTTTGTTTTCTAAAATCAATACGTGCCGAGGGATGGCAAAAGAGACACTAAAAAAGATAGTCTCTCCAGAAGGAAAAACTATCTAAGATGTTCGCTTGTGCTTACCGGTTGTCGGCTTTTTTATTTTTCTTAGCATCCTCTGCTAGATACATAATTGGGAGAAGGATAAAGATAAATTGACTTGTGATTACAGGGATTAATGCTTGGCCTGTAAAAATGTTTAGAACCAAGTGCATGACAAGGGCTAATGCATTAACGACGAGCGCTATAACCATTAGGTCTTTTGTAAGTTGGTTTGTGTCTTGTCTTTTGATATTGATTTTCATGTGAATCTCTCCTTAACTATTTTCCTTGTCTTTATTAAACCACTTTAAGGAGTCGCGCAACAGACACTTTTGTCATTGCTTTGGATTACTAAAGTCATGGTTGGATTGATTTCGAAGGACTGCTATCTATGAAGAAATTCGCAAAGTTCCGCAGAAATCAACCATTAAAAAAACAGCAAACCAGATTGATTTGCTGTTTGTTCTCTAAAATAAGTTTATGCTTTGGATGGTTTTGATAAAAAGAATAGGTAAAGTCCAAAGGCTAATTTAATAAAGGCATCGATATAGGCGATAGTCACGAGAGAGCTTTGCGGAGAAAGGTATCCGACCGCTGCATTGATCACGCATGCCAATCCTAAGAAAATCATTGATTTCCCATGAACGAAATAGTACGGGAAGAAATGAATTCCTGTTGCTAGGAGCGCGCCTAACCAGATGAGTCTCCAGTTTTCTGTTTCGAAGAATGGGCCACCTAAGAGTACTAGTAAAATAAATAAGAGAATTACTGAGTATAACGACATTTTGCGTTGGAAAGGTGTTGAAGGGCCGTCCGAAAACTTATGAAGGACTTTTTTATTCAGATTGATAGAAAAGAAGCTCACCATATAGCCGATACTGAAGACCTGCATATTAATGATTTGTTCTCCACCTACAACCGTCGCGAGTGCAATCACGAATGCGACTGCGATAAGCCACAAGCCACACGCTTTTTTGTAGTTGAATTCTAACGTTTCTCCTTTGTTATAACCTAAAAATGACATACGAATTCCTCCAGTTCACTTTGAGACTTTTAACGACATCCTCTATTCTACTCCTGTGAAAATGAGTTTTCAAACATTGCACTTTTGTCGAAGGTGAGAAATTTCGTCTCAAACCGGTGCAACGTTACAGGTATTATGAAGACATCCGCAAGTTCCGCAGAAATCAAAAAAACCAAAAAGCACAACCTCGTAATCGAAGCTGTGCGAATCATCATTGATTAAAAAATTGCTGTAAAAGCAGAGATTAGACCGAAGAAGATTCCTGGTGCGTTTGCAGCTGCTAGCGGGATATCACGGTCTGGCTTGAAGATTCCGTAGTACACCCATAATGAGCAGTTCAATGCGGCAACGAGTGGTTGAATGAAGTCTCCTTTGTTTCCGGCTAAGTTATTCATAATTTGCGGAATATATGCTACATACATCGCCACAGACATACATGTTGCGATCCAACCTAAGACTTGTGTTTGTTTTTCTGATAATTTCATACTATCTGCTCCATCCCTTTTTCGAACTATGTAAAATAATATATAAAAAGAAAATATTTTTCAAGAGTAGATAACCGTTTACAAGTATAAGTTTTTGTTAAGAACATTAAAAAGCACAGCCCCTATTCGGAAAGCTGTGCTTGTTTTCGTTGTTTGTTGCGTTCGCGAAGGCCTTTGAAGAAGGTTTGCAAGAGGGTTTTGCATTCGTCTTCCAAGATACCTTGCTCGACTTCGACTTGATGGTTGAACCGCTCGTCTTGAAGCAGATTCATAAAGGTGCCGGCTGTCCCAGCTTTCGGGTCAAAAGCGCCGAACGTAACCTTTTTAAGACGCGCGAGAATCATCGCTCCGCTACACATTGGGCAAGGTTCCAAGGTGACGAAGAGTTCGCAGTCTTCGAGTCGCCAGCTTCCAAGGTGCTGGTTGGCTTGGCGAATCGCTTTAATTTCAGCGTGTAGCGTGGCGTCTTGTTCCTTTTCGCGTAAGTTATGGCCACGCCCAATGATTTCACCATTCAAGACTACGACAGCTCCGATTGGCACTTCTGCTTGGTCATAGGCTTTCTGCGCTTCCTTCAACGCTTCCCTCATAAAGAATTCTTTTTCCTGAAGTTCCATGTTCTTACTGATAGACGCGCTTTGTCACGACTAGACTATGCGGTCTCTCAAACTCCTTATCTAAGTAGTCTTGGTACGTCCCTGGGGAAATAAACCCTCGGGCGCTTAAAATATCCGTTCCTGCTGTTCCGACAATCGTATCGGCTAGCAGTGCGCAGTTGGTACTCATGACAAAATACGTCTTGAATTTTGAAGAGGTAAATTTATACAAGCGTGCATCGGCTTCTTGTTTGAGCTTGTAGGCATACATCGGTTCTTCTTTGTCGATTCCAGGACGCTTCGGTTTCACCATTTGTGGCGGATTCCACGGAACCGTCAACGACATCAATTTGGCGATTTTCTTATCGATGGCCGCGAGTTGTTCTGGAGATAACGCCAGTCCATAGCCGAGTAAGGTCTTATGGTTTTCGCGCTTGCAAAATTCAATGTATTTTTCACGGTCGGCACTGAAAAGTACCCCGTCCCCCATCGTTCCAAACAGGCGCTCAGAATTCGTATCGTAGTTCCCGAACGAAATAATGCGACCCTTATAACATAGGTCGACATGCCCGATTGCCCCAAATCCGTCTTTTGTGACGTGAATAAACATTTCTAAGTTTGGTTCTGCATTTTCTTTGGCACGGTCATAAATTTCAGAAGCGGTTTCGCCTTCTCCAAGTTCCAACGCATCATTGATTTTTTTCAGGGTTGCTCGAGGGATCAGTGCAGCAAATACGAGCGGCATCCCACGACGCAAGCGTCTGCGAAGAACTTTCTTTCCAACTTCGGCCTCGAAGAACCAACCGTCTCGAATATTGCTAATCCCATGCCCGATGAAATAAAGCGAAAGGAAGAACATTTGCAAATTGCCGTCACCCCAAAGCGCAATTAAAGTGGCTACCCCGACAACTGAAAGCCAAATGGTATCAAAGAGCAAGCGGAATCGCGGACGGATGCCGTCTTTGACATAAATATAGTACGTTACACCACTAGTGGCCGCTTTCATCACTTCGTTAAGCCCCATCAAGATACTGACAATCGCAATCGGAAGCGAGATAAAAAATTGATTTCCTGCTAAAAATCCGTAAAGGAAAAATTTAGCAACATTCAGCCATAATGGATCTTTTGCCGCCGCCTTACTAAACCAACGGAACAAGAAATTCCATAGTTCACGAGCCCATAAGAATGTTAAAAACAGACGTAACATCAATTCTGGGAAGCTTGGTCCGTAGATTAGGAGCAACACCCCAGCAATAAGGAATGCAATCCCTTCAATTAGAGCTTTTTCCCTGTAATCCCTAGTTCACTAATTTTCTTCATAACTACACCTCTATTGATTTAATTCCTGCTTCAATTGCTCTAGAAGCGCCTTGCACCCGAGCGTCACATCGCGATACGTCGCATCAAAGTCCCCTGTATACCACGGATCGGCAATATCGCGCTGCACTCCAGCCACTTCTAATAAGCGCGCCACCGTCGCATCCGATTTTCCATCGACAAACGAGTGGATATTACGCACATTCGACGCATCCATTCCCAAGATGTAGTCGGCATCCAGGTCGGTTTCATCCAACGTCCGTGACACAAGCCCCTTTGCGGAAATGTCGTGCTCCTCGAGTTTCTTACGAGTGCCGTGATGCACCGGATTCCCATGCTCCCACGTACTTGTCGCAGCGGAATCTATCGTAATTTTATCTTCCAATCCTTCTTCATGAACCATTTTTCTAAATACAGCTTCTGCCATCGGCGAACGACAAATGTTCCCCAGGCAGACGAATACAACCTTCATGAGCGTCCATCCTTTCAACTCTTTGCCTTCATTGTAACAGACAAGCCAACCCCTTCGCAAAAAAATGTCTGCATGGTGCTCGAACGAAATGAACTGTCTAAAAATCCCCTAAGAAACACAAAGACAAGATTCCTTCAAATCCTTGCGGATTTCTTTATAATCGCTGTAATGGGGCACCGGCTTGAGCCTACGTCTCAAGCACTTTCGAGATTCAAACGGACTCTAAAAGAGTCCGTAATTCACTTCGAATGCTATCCCCTGTTACTGCGATTATAAAATCCGCATGATTTTCCGTAATCTTGTCTGCACTATTTATCCAATTTTTGCTAGCAGAATTTCGTTCGAATAAGCTCATACATCTTTGAAGGATCGCTCGTCTGTTACACTGCGAGAAACACTTGAACGCATGTCGCGCCCCTTCATCACCGCACCCCTGCAGCGACTGCGTTTCCTGCACCCAACTTCTCTTTTCTTCTCTCCCTTTCTTTCGAATGAAGCAAAATCCATTTGAAATAAGGCACAAACGCAGGGATAAAAAATAAACGGAATACCCTTTGGATTCTATAGCGGCAATAATAGCGATTGTAATCGATGTGAATTACTGACTCTGGAAATTTATTTCCTAGAGTCAGTTTGAAGCTCGATAGGGAGCGAGACCCTAGGCTCGCCCCGGTACAGCTATTATCGCAGCTATGGATATATCCGAAGCGGTATGAAGTTTATTTTTTAGCCCTTTGGGCTATATTCTCTCTTCTTTTCAAATGGATTTTGCGTCCTTCGAAAACAAAAAATGGTGGACAGCCGTCCACCATTTTTTCTATTCTACTGTAACCGATTTGGCTAAGTTACGCGGTTTATCCACGTCTAAGCCTTTACCTAGAGAAGTGTAGTACGCGATTAATTGCGTTACCACTACAGTACGATTGGTGCAAGTAGGATTGGCACCGCTGGAACGATGATATCGTCGCCTTCTTGTTCAACGCCTTCCATCGCAATTGTTGTTACGACAGCGCCACGAGCTTTCACTTCTTGGATATTTCCGCGAGTGTGGCTCGCTACAACTGGTTCGCTTAATAATGCGATTACTGGAGTGCCTTCTTCGATAAGGGCGATTGTTCCGTGTTTTAATTCCCCTGCGGCAAAGCTTTCAGTTTGCACGTATGAGATTTCTTTTAATTTCAACGCTGCTTCCATCGCTACATAGTAGTCTAAGTGACGACCGATGTAGAAAGCATTGCGAGTTTCTAATAAACGCTCTTGAACTAAGTCTTGAACGGCTTGTTTGTCTGATAATACGCTCTCGATTGAAGCGGCAACGACACCTAAGTCATGCTTCATGTCGAATGGAGCTTCTAAGCCTTTAGAAGCGCGTAATGCGTCTGCTAAAACGGCCATTACTGCGATTTGTGCAGTGTAAGCTTTTGTTGAAGCTACGGCAATTTCAGGGCCTGCGTGTAATAGTAAAGTATAGCTTGCTTCACGAGAAAGAGTTGAACCCTTCACGTTTGTGATTGTTAATGATGGGAAGTTTTGCTCGTTTACTTTTACTAATGCTTGACGGCTGTCCGCTGTTTCTCCACTTTGTGATAAGAAAATGAAGAATGGTTTTTGTGATAATAATGGTTGGTGGTAAGCAAATTCGCTTGCTAAGTGAACTTCTACTGGAATTCCAGCAAGTTGTTCTAGTAAAGCTTTACCAACCCATCCTGCATGATAGCTTGTTCCGCAGGCAATCACGTAAATGCGGTCGCTTGCTAAAATGCTATCTTGGATTTCTTTATCGACTTGTAATTGACCATTTTCGTCTTGGTAGTTTTGGATGATTTTACGTAATACGGCTGGTTGCTCATCCATTTCTTTCAACATGTAGTGAGCGTAAGCCCCTTTTTCTAAATCGTCTGCATCTAGTTCTGCGACGTATGGTGCACGTTCTACTGGTTCGCCGTCGATTGTTTCGATTTCTACAGAGTCCGCAGTTAAAGTGATTAACTCTTCGTCTTTGATTTCGATGTAACGGTCTGTTTCAGCGATTGTTGCCATTGCGTCTGAACAGATAACGTTGAAGCCTTCGCCAACCCCTACTAATAATGGGCTCTTATGTTTTGCTGCGTAAAGAACGCCTGGTTTTTCGCTGTCTAATAAACCGAAAGCGAATGATCCGCGGATTTCTTTCAACGCGCGACGGAAAGCTTCTTTCCCTGATAAGTTTTCTTTTTTCGCAAAGTATTCTACTAAGTTTACGGCAACTTCTGTATCTGTTTGAGATTTGAAGTCAACGTCGCTTAAGAATTCTTTTTTCAATTCGTCATAGTTTTCGATTACGCCGTTGTGCACTAATGTGAAACGACCTGATTGTGATTGGTGAGGGTGAGCGTTATTTTCTGTCGCTGGTCCGTGTGTTGCCCAACGAGTATGCCCAATCCCTGCAAATGCTGGAATTTCTTCATCCACTGCATCACGAAGATTTTGAATACGTCCAACACGTTTTACTAATTGTGTTGAGCCATCTTCGTCCATAATAAATAATCCTGCTGAGTCATATCCACGATACTCAAGCTTTTCTAATCCGTTTAATACTACTGTTTGGATTTTTCCATGTCCAATACATCCTACGATTCCGCACATAATGTTTAACTCCTTTTATAAGAGGCTTCTTTAGTCCTCTTCTTATTGTAATTTTGATTATGTTTCTGGTGCCGTTTCAATTTTGTCATTTCCTTGCAAAAATGGTTTGTATGAAACTGTAGACTGCACTGCCTTGAGTCATCCGCCGAGTGTTTCGATAAACTCATTCCTCGTCACCTGCTTTTTCAAACAGGCCTGGCGCTATCCTTGTCGCTTCCTTTCAAAGCTTTCATAAATTTTCAGAAACATGTACATCATACCCGATGACCACTCCAAAAACAACTAATTTTCCTTTTTCCTAACCTTTTCCATACCAAAACTTAACGCCACCCCTCCTCAAACCGCACCATCATCGCATTCCTAGGCACTAATCTCGTAAGAACCACTTCCCCAAATTTTCCGAACTCTTCATTATTAAAGCTTTGAAACTTTTGTGTTTTATCTCCCTGCACGAATGAAATTGTTAGCCGTAAAACGCACACCCCCTGTCCTATCTCCCCTCCCTCTCAAAGAGAATCCCAGTTTGTCGTATGTAGTGAAAAGCACACATGATGTTCATTTTCTTTTTGGCTGAACTATTCAATTAAAAAAGCGATTAAAAGGCGATTGGCTGTCCTTTCGGATCCCATAGTAGCAGTAATGGGAACTTGCATTAAAACGAATAAGACGGAGTTAGGAATTTATTCCTTACTCCGTCTTTGAGGATTTAAAGGTGAGAGACTACAGGCTCGAGCCGGTGCCCCATTACAGCTACTATAGGAAACTATCCGAAAGGATGAAAGCTCAATAGTCGGTTAATAGCTTTTTCTTATGAAATTGAATAGTTTTGGTGCTTCTTTAGTGATTTGTACATCATGCGGATGGCTTTCTCAGCCCCGCACCACTCATACGCACAAACTGCGTATTCTCGCGAAGCTCTTCTAAATTATGCGCCCCAACATACCCCATACCAGAACGCAATCCACCAACCATTTGGAAGATAATATCCGCCGCAGAACCTTTGTAGGCTACACGCCCTTCGATTCCCTCTGGTACGCGTTTGTTCGCTTCGTTTTTCGCTTGGAAGTAACGGTCGCCTGACCCATTTTCCATCGCTGCTAAACTACCCATTCCGCGGTATGTCTTGAAGCGACGTCCTGGAAGATTTCGAATTCACCTGGAGATTCATCCGTTCCAGCAAGCATGCTTCCTAACATGACCACATGTCCACCCGCTGCGATAGCTTTGGCGATATCTCCTGAGTACTTAATCCCGCCGTCTGCGATGATCGCTTTGCCAAATTCTTTCGCAACCGTTGCGGCATCGTAAATCGCTGTAATTTGCGGAACCCCTACACCGGCAACGACACGAGTTGTACAAATAGAACCAGGTCCGATTCCGACTTTTACAACGTCCACGCCTGTTTCAAATAAGGCACGTGTGCCTTCCCCTGTCGCTACGTTTCCGGCAATCAATGTTGCGTCTGGGAATGTTTCGCGAATTTCTTTAATTTTGCGGATCACACCGGCACTATGTCCATGCGCAGTGTCGATCACGATGGCGTCCGCACCTGCGTCGAGTAATGCTTTTGCGCGTTCAAATGTATCTGAAGTAATCCCCACTGCTGCGGCCACGAGTAAACGTCCGTGTTCGTCTTTAGCGGCATTCGGGAATTCAATCACTTTCTCGATGTCTTTAATCGTAATTAAACCAGCAAGGCAGCCGTTGTCGTCTACTAAAGGAAGTTTTTCGATTTTATGTTTTTGAAGAATCGCTTCGGCATCTTTAAGGGATGTGCCGACTGGAGCTGTTACGAGGTCTTCTTTTGTCATTACTTCGTCAATTAAAATGGAATAATCTGAGATAAAACGTAAGTCACGGTTTGTCAAAATCCCAACGAGGTGACGTGTTTCTAAGTCGTCTACGATTGGAACACCGCTAATACGGTATTTTGCCATGAGGTCTTCGGCATCTTGTACTTTATGGGAAGGTGTTAAGAAAAATGGATTGATGATAACTCCACTTTCTGAACGTTTTACTTTATGAACTTCTTCTGCTTGTTCTGCAATCGACATGTTTTTATGAATGACGCCTAATCCACCTTGACGCGCAATCGCGATCGCCATGGTTGAATCTGTGACAGTGTCCATACTTGCACTCATTAAAGGAATATTGAGACGAATATTTTGGCTAATTGCACGCGTAAATCCACGTCATTTGGCAAGACATGACTCTCCGCTGGAATTAGTAAAACATCATCGAATGTGTACCCTTCTTTTTGAAATTTTGTTTCCCATTTTGACATAGCTCAAACCTCCAGTGATTGAATTTATTAACGAATAATATACCACTTTTAAAAGAAAAAGCAAGCTTTTCTATAGAAAAACCTGTTAATTCATGGAAGTTTCATCTTTCATTGTTCGTTTTTTAATGAGAGTTTAATTTTTCACAAAAATCCCGCCCAAAGCTTCGGAATTATGCTACACTTATAGTGACAAAGAAAGGATGATTCATGTGAAAAAACAACTCTTACCAGCAGTTGCACTAAGCTTCATTCTCCTTGGCTGTTCGAGCAAGAACACTCCCGCTGAGACAACCACGAGTTCAAAGGCGACTACTGTAGAAACAACGAGCACGACAACAAGTACAACCACAGCAACGGAAACAACGGTTCAAAGTACAGAGGCTTCTTCTGAAGCGACTTCTGCGACTGAAGCTACTACGCAAGCGCAGGCTGCAAGTGGCATGGCTGACCTTTCCCTTGGGTATGACATCATCGTCAATAAAAAACACGCGCTACCGTCGACTTACGCGCCCGGCGAAGATCCAACGGCTGGCCAACAAGTGCGCGCGTTAATTCAACGCATGCAAGAACTCGGCTATCCGATTAGCGACACGTACAGCGGATATCGTTCCTATGAATATCAAACCGAACTCTATAACGACTATGTATCCCGTGAAGGAAAAGCCGCCGCAGACACGTACTCTGCTCGCCCTGGATATAGCGAACACCAAACAGGGCTCGCCTTCGATATTCTCGATACCCATGGAAATCTACTCGATAGACCAGAGTATAGCGACGCCATCCACTGGCTTCATACGCATGCCCACGAGTACGGATTCATCGTCCGATTCCAACCCGGCAAGGAAGCCATCACAGGTTACCAAGCCGAAGCATGGCACCTGCGTTATGTAGGAGACAAGGCAACGGATATTTATAACTCAGGCCTTTCTCTCGAAGAATACTTTGGTGTTGCTGGTGGCGGGTATGAATAGCGGGATGTGAGGGCGAGTGGTCAGCTCGACCCCTTTACCGAAATTAACGCAAGCGTCCGATAAGGACGTGCGGATAGATGTCGGAAAGAGACGCAAAGCTACGAGCCAGAACTCAACTATGGGATACGAGGCAGAAAGACAGAAGCAAAAACGGATTCACGGTGTGAGTCCGTTTTTGCTTCATGAGTCTTTCGCCCGCAAAGATTTATTAGACTTTCTTGAATCACGAGTGATGAAAAGAAAGTCAATAAACTCACTGCGAAGAGCGCTCAGGAATCAAGCCTTCACAGTGCGAAGTTTTTTTCAGTCCTGTGAGCCCGAGTTCAACTACACAGAATAACTGCAATAAAAATATAAGCTACCTTGTTTCCAAGGTAGCTTCTTTTAACTACACTTCATAATTTGTAATCAGCTGAAACAAAATAAAAAAAGCAAGGTGAATTCACCTTGCTTTTTATTATTGAATATACGTCAAACTCTTACCGATAATGAACGTTGTGGTCACATTATGTAATACCGCTAATAGACTAGGAGAAACAACATCAATCAAACCTAATCCCATTAAGAACGAATTAATACCCACTGTATGTTTTAAATTGGCATCTAATTGGCGATTTAGTTGTTCGGTTATATTTTCCAAAACCTCTAATCCCGTTAATTGTTCATTTAAGAATAAGATATCGCTGGCTTGACGCGCAATATCTGAAGCGCCTGCCATAACAATACCTACATTTGCAAGAGAGAGTGCGGCAGAATCATTAATTCCGTCTCCAATCATCAAAACATGATGACCTTCCTCTTGAAGCTGCTCAATTACTTGATGCTTTTGTTCTGGCTTCACTTGTGTATATACTCTGTCAAATGGAATCAGCGAACAAATTGTTTCTGTACGTTTTTGTGTATCCCCTGTAAGAAGTACAATCTGTTTTCCTTTTTCTTTTAACTCTTTCAATAATGCAATCGCTTCTCCTCTTAACGGAGTATCAATAAGGAAAATGGCAATTAATTTTCCGTCATAACTTAAATAAAGTAAGTTGTATTTTTGGCTATATTCTTCAATCACTGCTTTTTGCTCATTGGAAATAATCGTCTTCTCGTCTTCTAATAATTCCAAACTTCCGATGACGACTCTTTTTCCATCAATCGATGATACGATTCCTTTTGAAGCTACGTGAGTTAATTTCCCATGCATTTCCTCATGTTCAATCCCCTCATCTTCTGCCTTCTTAACAACAGCCGTCGCAATCGGGTGGTAAAAATGTTCCTCCAAACAAGCTGCAATTCGTAAAACTTCCTCATCATCATATCCTTCATACGCAATAATTCGTTGAATTTTTGGAACTCCAGTTGTCAATGTTCCTGTTTTATCAAAAACAAAAGTATCAACTTGTGCATATTCATCTAAAGAATTAGATCCTTTAATGACAATTCCCTGATTAGAAGCTGCTTTAATGGCTGTTAAATAAGTTGCTGGTGAAGATAATTTTAACGCACATGAATAATCCACTAATAGGAAAGTGAGTGCTTTAGAGACTGAGCGTGTGAATAAATAAGTCAGCGCCATCCCGATGAAATTATATTTCACTAATCCGTCAGCTTTTTCCATTAATTGCTTTTGCTGTTTCGATTGATGAAATTCACTCGATTTAATCAGCTGAACAATTTGCTGCAAGCGTAAGTTTTGTTGCTTATTCGTCACTTCTACTAGTAGCTCGCCATGCTCTACAACTGTATTAGCGTAGACCATATCCCCAATCTTCTTAGCGACAGGGAAAGACTCACCTGTTAATGAACTTTCATTTAAGTAGCCTCTTCCATTGACCACTCTTCCGTCAAAGTAAATTTCTTGACCTTCTGTGGCTACAAAAACATCTCCTACTTCAACATGATTGCTCATTTTTTTGAAGCGCTCGCCCTCTTTTTCAATCCATATCTCGTAAATATTATTCGTTAAATTCTTTTCAAGTTCTTCAATGGATTTCTTTTGGGACCAGTCATCTAAATCGTCTCCTAAATTTAATAGGAACATAATCATATCTGCAGTCTTATGATCTCCCATCGCCATAGAAGTTGATATCGCCACAAAATCGAGTAAACTCATAGAAAGTTTTTTCTCGCAAATTGATTGGAAAGCAGCCTTTCCAAACTTCACCATTTTCATAAGTATCCATCCCATACGAATAGGTGTTGGAAGAAGGACTTTTGTAAGCATTCTTCTATAAAGATGCATTGAAATAATATCATATGGTGAAGAAGCGACTAGCCACTCGGTTTCTTTTTGTTTTTCAATTACGTTCTCCATTTGAATCAAAGATAAAAACCTTTGAACTTGTTGAACTTTCCCTTGAGTAAAATAAACTCCTACATGTTTTAAATCTTTATAAAAGTGCAGTTTTTCAATACCTGAGACTGTGCAAGCTAGTTCCTCTAAATACATTTGGACTGAATGCGGACATGTAAAAGGGAGTTCTAAACGTACTCTAGAGTTTGATTGATGTTTAATAATAAACTTCATTATTTTTCACTAGTTTCTACTACTAATTCTGCACTTTTTTCTTCAGCATATAAGTCTTTTGCTTCTTCTAAGACATCATCTGCATGTTGTTTTACAGTAGAAACAGTTGCGTCAATACCATCTTTTAATTTATAAGAAGTAGCGACCGCTTTAGCATATACATGCTTTGCGTCTTTGCTCGCTAATAGTTTTAATCCTAACGATCCAAATAAAACTCCTCCCGCAAATACACTTGATTTTTTAGCAAATTTTCCTAAACTAATAAGTTCTTTAATCATTATGATTACCTCCATTTTTTCTAATTAGAATTATTCAATTCTTATTATAGTATACAGATTTAAACTCCGACTTTCAATAATGAAAAACTTAAGATTCTCTTGGTCTCTTTCGCTTTCAAACTAAAAACTACCTTGTTTTTCTACAAGGTAGCTTATTTTTTCTCTAACCAAAAGAATGCCTGTGGTAATTTTTCCTCAGCATTTCCAATAAAACATTTTCCATGTGCAAATAGAACATTGACAGGATTCCACGCTTTTATTTGTTGATAACACTTTTGCGCTGTTTCCTTATTAAAAAAGAATGTCATTCTTAAATCTCTTGGAGTATGCCCGTTTGGATATGCATTATCCCCGATTTTAAACAAGAAACGATGCAAACATGAGCACTCTTCTCCAACTTCAATATTCTCAATCAAGTCCGTTAGAATTAACGTTTTACTCTTTTTGTGGAAAAATACTGACTCTTCTATAACAGCACTTCCTTCAAACGGAAGATAATCAATTTCATCTAGCCAACTAATGTCGATTGTTTTATCTAAGATTGTATAACTTTGGATAGATGAAGAGTTGTCAAAAATTTTCTCCAATCCTTTTGTCGCCCAAAGTTTCGCATCCGGATAGGCTTGGCTCCATTCTTCCATATATACATAATGCAATTTATTTGGAGCAACTATATGTTTCACATGACCCAGCGCATCGATTTCACTTCGCAACTGCGGTGTTAAATGAATAGGAGAATGAATCCATAAGTCATTATTTTCCAATCGCACCACTGTCATTCGAGTGCTAAATGGTACTTGAGTAATTTTAAAATTCATCTCAACAATTTCACCATCAACAATCCAGATATCCTCATCGATAGCCTTCAACGCATACAATGGCTCGTATAGTTTCACTGAACATTTCATATAAATCCACCAATTTTTATTGACTAATACACTTCATAATTTGTAATCAGCGGGGAGTTTTTCTTTAGGAGTTTTTGGAGACGTTTATGGTATTGTGCTGGGAAAACCATATTTTTGGCACGCAACTCTCTTTCATGCAGCACTTTTGCCACATGATCCGCAAAGCTAACGCAGTTTCTCGTCCAACCGTTATACGTCATAAATTTTGAACGATTGAACTTATAGAACACGGTATCCATCTGTTGCGCCATAAAGTACACGTACATTTCCTCAAAGCGGTCAAACGTTGGATTATAGTAAATCGCTTCTCCCGTTGGACGCCATTGTGTTGTCGGCTCTAAAATCTTATTCAAGTACGCATGAATGGCATCCATCTGTTCATCCGTCACAGCAATCGTATAAATATGCAACGCTTTTTGGTAGTGGTTTTTACAAAAGAGCATATACTCTTCGCGCGGTGCCTTAATCAGAACACCTTCAGCAATCCAGCCGCCTAGTTTTAAATTGGTCTCATCATAATTTCCATACGAATAAACAAACCCATCGATACATAAATCCACGTGCCCCAGAGGTCCATTCCCACGCTCAGCCACATGCACAAAAATCTCGAAACGACTCTTGGCGGTCGGCGGGTACGCAATTGGATAAGGGACAAACGGGTCCGGCATATTCACCTTTGGAAATGAGTGTAGTACTTTTCGTACAACCTTTTCCATTAATTTCTTCTCTGCCATCACAAACTCCTCAAACTTTCAATAGGCTTATTGTAGCATAAATTTACATTGCATTCAGTTACTTTTTAGAAAAATTGCACCCTTCTTTTATTTCCATTATAATAACAACACAAAGAACATTGAGGATAGAACAGTCAGCTATCGCACCCTTGTGGTCTGAAAGAGATGTGGAAAGGTCACTCCACCAATGTTCACTTTGATAAAGAGGTCTTCGGACTGCTTTTTTTTATTTTACGCAACAAAAAACCTCCCGTCAGAAACGGGAGGAAAAAAGGATAGAGTTTTATTTACTTGGGAGTAAATAATTCTTATTTGGGAATACAATTACTATAAACAAGTTTTGTGAAGAAATTGTGACGTTTAATCCCAATTTTCTAGAAATTTAATACCCTAAAGATGCATGCATACCGGCAACGTAACCCGTTACAAAGGCTGCGGTGATATTGTACCCACCTGTGTACCCGTGGATGTCAAAAGCTCTCCCGCGAAATACAATCCTTGGGTTAATTTTGACTCTAAGGTTTTCGGGTTTACTTCTTTCAAATGAACGCCTCCGCCTGTCACAAATCCCTTCTCAATCGGCAATGAGCCATTGACCGTAAAACGGAAATTCGTCAGAGCTTCTTTAATCTGTGCCCAGTTGGCTTCACTTAAACGATTCACAGCTGTTTGGTCGCCAATCCCCACTCTTGCTAGTAAAAACTCTACATAACGTTCAGGAAGCAACCCTTTCAAATGATTTTTTATCGATTTTAGAGGTGCATCCTCCACAAATGAACGAAACTGTGCATCGAGTTCGGCCTCGCTCATGTCCGGCAATGCATTCAGACTCATCACGACGTCCTTCTTGCCTTCTTTCTCCTGCACTTGATGCACGAAGCTCGAACAACGTAAAACGGCTGGACCGCTCACTCCAAAATGCGTAAAAATCATATCCATCTGATGCGTCACAACAGGCTTCGCTTTGCCATTTAAGACACTAAGCGCCACATTGCGAAGCGACAACGCACGAAGCTCGCCATTCTTGATGAACTCCTCGCCACTCGTTAGCGGAACTTCTGTTGCAAAGAGCGGTGTAATCGTATGGCCAGCTACTTTCGCGATGCCATACCCATCCCCTGTCGAACCAGTTTTTGGATAAGATTTCCCGCCTGTTGCTAGGATGACCGCATCGGCTTCAAGCTGCTCGCCATTATCCAACTCCACCACTCGCACGGCTCCCTCGCTCACACGAATCGTCTTCACTTTCACATTCGTACGCACCTGCACGCCTAATTTCTTAATCTCTTGAATAAACGTCTCCAGAATCGTCTTAGCCGAATCCGTCACAGGAAACATTCTCCCGTGATCTTCTTCCTTCAAGCGCACACCGCGGCTTTCGAAGAACTGAATAATATCCTGATTATCAAATTGCGAAAAAGCACTATATAAGAAGCGGCCATTTCCCGGGATGTGCTTCACGATTTCTTCTGGGGTACGACGGTTCGTCACATTACAACGCGTTCCACCCGTATGCAATAATTTCTTTCCAAGGGTTGGATTCTTCTCGAGCAAAACGACTTCAGCACCATGCATCGCCGCACTAACCGACGCCATTAACCCGCTCGTTCCTCCACCAATAACAATAACTTTCATACTTGCCTCCAATTTTTCTTTGTCCCAATCATTATAAAGCATGCAAAATAAAAAAGCCTAGAGAAACTCTCTAAGCTTAAAGTTATCTATCACTCTTTAAAGTTTTTCGCGCATAGGAAGTAAGAAACGCCTGAAAGAACCGACAAACATCCACCCATAAGTAGCGGGCCAAAATACATTTCTAAGCCTCTACTGAAACTACTGATGATTTTTATAACGACTGCGTTAATGGCCTCTAAACCGGGAACTGTTGCTAGTAGTGTGAGTACTACCGGAATAAGCAGCACTGCCCCTGCTAAAACAAATAAGTTTGAGACTTTGTTAGGAACTCGTTCGTCATCTTTATAGTAGAGCGCACTTTTAAGAGCGACAATGAATACGAGAGGATTCAATATCCACATACCATATTGAACGGTATTCTGTATCGAATCACTTTTTGCAATCGCCGCAAAAGTTAACAGAAATGGTGATATGGCTGAAAAACCACCACCAATAAGCCCTACCAAAGCACTAATCATTGCCCATTTTTTACTTTTCATATTCTTGTCTCCTTTAAGTTTTTAGTCTCAAATCCTCTTAATAAAAGCCACAAAACGGGCTTTATTTCACACTATTCTTTAAAGTTCTTCAGGCAAGAAGCGTAACCGAGTCCGCTAATAATCGACAGCACCCCAACGACTATGATAGGCGGAAAGAGAATCAGAAAAATATCCACTTCTTCCTCAACCAAATCAAAGAATTTAAGTACGGCTTGATCTAAAAAGAGAACTTTACTGAGGATCACGATAAGAATTGGGGCACACCCTAAAATCCCTGCCAGTAAAAACAAGTTCGAGGCCCACGTCTTAACTCTGGAATCTCCTTTATAATAAATAGCACTTTTAAGAGCGACGACGAAGTGTCACATAAGTAGCCACTATCAGTAGGGGCTGCTATCGTAAATAAGAACCCATCTGCTCCGAGCCCTGCGGCAAATAGTACTACAGTGGCCACTAGCAAAAGCGCTCCTCCCTTAATGCCGACATTAGCACATCGTACCGCCCATGTTAAATCTTCCATCACATACCTCTCCTTAGTCCTAATCCTTAAATTTCCTTAGACAAATCGCATAATAAATGCCCCCATACTACGGATAAAAATCGCGGATAGAAACATTAGACCAAGTATACGTTCAAAAGCCCTCACTTCCGTCGAATAACGCGTCCATTATCCATCAACAGAGTCCGCTGATTATTGGAACATTTACCAAAAGCAATCAGTAAGGTGACAACGAACCCTACTCCCGCTTGAGGCCACAAATAAATTGGCACCCACCTGATTCACACGTTCATCCTCTTTATAATAGTGCGCACTTTTCAATGCTACGAAAAAAATAATTCCAAATGTCGTTACTAATAACGCAAGGGCCACCATTACTCCATCACGACTAGCACCAATTCCGGCCGCCAATAACACCAATGCGAAAAAGATCGCTAAAGGGCCACCTAGAATCCCCACAAACGCACTGATTTTGGCCCATCTTTTATTTTTCATCTTCTCAACTCCTCTAATGGTCGAATCGATTTAACGAAATTAAATATCCAGCTCCAGAAATCAATCCCAATAGTCCAGAAACTCCGCCCGTGATAATGAGAACGGAGCCCATTCCACCAATTTGAAGTGTCACATCATTGATGCCCGTTAATCCTGGAATATAGGAAACGAGAACCGGAAGAGTCGCAATAACCCCTAAACTGGCCGCCAGTAAAAAGATTTTTGTAATCCAATACGGAACTTCGCCCGTCTTTTTATAATAGCGATGACTAATTCTAGCGACAATAAACATCACCCAAATAAACGCAACGAGACAACTAAACATCGTCTGCGTTTGGTGCAGAATCTGAAGTGTTTCTTCTGAGGGCGCGGTAAATGGAAAAACAATACTAAAAATGACAATCGAAAAAATATTCGGCAAGATATAAGAAGGCGCCACAAAGATGAGTCCACCCCATACAATTCCTAGTATTCCGCTTAACAGCGCCCATAATTTTGATTTTTTTGGTTGTTCCACAGCCTGCACTCATAACGCCTCTTTTCTTCTTGTTTCCCTTATTTTATCACAACTGCTCATCCCGTAGAAGAAAATCCCCAACAAAAAGCACTTGCGCCACCGGACGCAAGTGCTCAATTCATTTATCCTTTTACAGCAATCGCTTGGATTTCCACAAGAGCATTCTTTGGTAAGGCCGCTGCTTGGAATGCCATACGCGCTGGATAAGGAGCCACAAAATACTCTCCATAAACTTCATTCATGTTCGCAAAGTCGTTGATGTCCGCTAGTAGCACGGTTGTCGATACGACTGCATCCATTCCTACCCCTGCGCTTTCTAAAATCGCACGGATATTTTTCAATGATTGATGAGTTTGGCTAGCTATATCACTTCCCGCGAACTCCCCTGTTTCAGGAACGATTGGCAACTGTCCAGAGACGACGATTGTTTCTCCTGTGTAGGCTACCCCTTGTGAGTAAGGCCCGATTGCTTTTGGAGCCTGTTCTGTTTGAATTACTTTCTTTGTCATGGAAATCCTCCTAGTCTAATGGTGGTACAGTGTCCACGAATACATATTTTTTCATACGGTCAAATGCTTCTACAAGACGTGCGTACGGCAATGCAAGGTTGATACGGATACAGCCTTCGCCGAAGAACATCTTGCCGTCTTGCCAAGCCACGCCGACATCCCAGCCGCGTTTTTCAAGCTGTTCGAGCGTCAGATTGTGTTTTTTCAAGAACTCAGAACAGTCGATAAAGAGCATATACGTGCCTTCAGGTTTGGTCACTTCCACGCCGTCAAATTCACGGTGAATAAAGTCGCACGCATAGTCCGCGTTCTTCTCGATTACTTCACGCAACTCTTCCAGCCACTCGTACCCTTCTTCTTGATACGCTCCGATTAACGCATGCATTGACATCACATTCATCGCGTTATAATGCGGCTTCATCCCTTTTGACTCGACACGGTCTCTTAACGCATCATTGTAAATCACATGATAACTTCCCACGAGTCCTGCTAGGTTAAACGTCTTACTTGGCGCATACATGGCCACGGTGCGATTCTTTGCATCTTCTGAAATCGACTGCGTTGGGATATGCTTATGGCCTTTAAAAATAATATCCGACCAAATTTCATCTGACACGACAATCACATCGTACTTGCGATAAATTCTCATCGCGCGTTCGATTTCTTCCTTCTCCCATACACGACCACTTGGGTTATGCGGAGAACAGAAAATCGCCACATGAATCTTATGTGCTTTGATTTTTCGCTCCATATCCTCAAAATCCATACGGTAAACGCCCTGTTCATCTTTCACGAGCGGGCTATGCACGGCCTTCAATCCATTATCGTTTAACGACTGCGTAAAGCCGACATAGGTTGGGCTATGCACTAACACCGCATCCCCTGGCGCAGCGTATGATGTTAAAGTCGATACGACTCCCCCAAGCACACCATTTTCATGACCGATATGCTTGCGCGTTAATCCTGTCACTTGATGGTGGCGCGCATGCCACTGAATAATGCTCTCGTAGTACTCTTTAGAAGGCATGAAATACCCGAAAATCGGATGTTCCAATCGTTTTTGCATTGCCGAAATCACCGTCGGCACCGTTGCAAAACTCATGTCCGCGATCCACATCGGAATCACATCGAAGCCTTTCTTCGGTCTATCTGGCGACTTCCCTGGAATCAACCCCAGCCCATCCACAGCCAGTGCGTCCATTCCACGTCTGTCATATTCCGTTGTAAAATCAAATTTCATCCGCAAAACCTCCTTGAATCTCCCCACCATTATACACCGTCCCCCGCCTCCACTCAACGCCCTCCGCGAACTCCGCTAAACGATATCACGTGATAAGTGCGCATCACAAAATAGGTTAAAAAACGAAGACTGAGCCCGATGCCTCCTCTCCACAAAATCGTGATTAGCGATGAAAAAGGCACTCTAGGGGTTGCGTTGCGATCCTTGGACTCTATGGTCATAGAAATGGGAGAGACAGAAGAAACTAGTTTCTTCGTTGTCTTGCCCGAGCTAAATAGGATTGACCTAGCCTAAAAAGGCGAAGGTCAATCCATTTGTCTACTGCGTCTAACTCTATGCAGTTTTTTCATAATGTTCACCAGGCCGGTGCAGTTGTTTCTCTTATTTTTAATACTAGTTCCGTTTCTTGCCAAAAATGAAGTGCGGACTCCGCCAAACGATATCACGTGATAACTGCGTATCACAAAACAGGTTAAAAAACGAAGACTGAGCCCGATGCCAGCTCTCCACAAAATCGTGATTAGCGATGAAAAAGGTACTCTAGGTTAGCGTTGCAAAAAAATCCTTGGACTCTATAGTCATAGAAATAACGATTCGCATGCGAAAAGAATTAGAGCTCCATAGCGAGAATCGCTTTGGAGCTCTTTGACTTTCGCAAGGCCTGAGACCTAGGCTCAGGCCTGGTGCAGTTATTTCTATAACTATGAAGATGTCCAAGGATTTTAAAGCAACGCTTTAACCCTTTAACCTATTTTTTCATCGCTGAAATCACGCGATAGCCTTTTTGTGCGATAAAGTCCGCCACTTCATCGGGCTCAGTCGAGTCCACATGAAGCACCACTTGCACCTTCCCATCACGATGATATACAGAAATCGTCGAAACGTTCACGTTGTTTTCGCGCAACACATTTGAAATTTCTTCCAGAGGGACCTGGTTTATCCTCATTAATTTCAATGAATAAACGAGAACCTGGAGTGTTGTATCCAGAAATTTCGATAAAGGCATCGAAAATATCTTTGTCGGTAATAATCCCTTCCACGTGTCCACGCGCATCTACGACTGGCAAAGACGCCGACTTTTTGTTGACGCATCAGAGACGCCGCTTCTTCTAATAATGTATGAGCCTTCACTGTTAAGACTTGCTTTTGCATAATTTCGCTTGCAGTCGTCTTGTTTAATAAGTAGTTCAACTCATGCATTGATAGGCTTGTCGCCATTGAAGGTGAATGCCCTGCAACAAGTTCTTCTGTTAACAGTCCGACTAACTTGCCGTCTTCTACAACTGGCAAGCGGTGAATGTCGTGCTCCTTCATTAAGTCTAGAGCTTTCATAACCGTTGTTTCAGGCGTTACTGTAATAACGTTGGTTGACATATAATCTTTAACTTCCATGATTACCCTCCTAGATATGCTTTCTGAATTTCATCACTTTCTAACAACTCTTGTCCTGTACCGCTAAGGACCACTGATCCAGTTTCTAGTACATACGCACGATTTGAAATCGACAATGCCATTTTCGCATTTTGCTCGATGAGTAAAACCGTTGTCCCTGTCTTTTGGATTTCTTGAATGATTTTGAAAATCTCGCGGATGAAGATTGGCGCTAACCCCATTGAAGGTTCGTCGAGAAGCAATAGTTTTGGACGGCTCATTAACGCACGGCCCATCGCTAACATTTGTTGTTCCCCACCAGAGAGCGTTTGTGCATCTTGGTCTTTACGTTCTTTCAAGATTGGGAAACGCTCGAAGACAGCTTCCATATCTTTTTGAATTTCTTCTTTATCCTTGCGTAAAAATGCCCCTAGTTCGAGGTTTTCTTTTACCGTTAATCCTGGGAATACGTGACGTCCTTCTGGAACTTGCACGAGTCCTTTCTCAACGATTTTCTTCGCAGATGTTGAAGCAATGTTCTCACCTAAGTAGACGATTTCGCCTTCTGAAGGATGGATAAGTCCTGATAAAGTCTTCAAGATCGTTGACTTCCCGGCACCGTTTGCCCCGATAAGAGACACGATTTCTCCTTCGTTAACTTTAAAATTCACATTACGTACAGCTTGAATCATTCCGTAATGAACTGATAAATTTTTAACTTCTAACATCTACTCACCTCCTAAGTACGCTTTAATAACTGCAGGATTTTGTTTAATTTCTTCTGGAGTTCCTTCTGCAAGAAGTCTTCCATATTCCAACACGTAAATGCGTTGGCAGATTTTCATGACAAGCGACATATCGTGCTCGATTAATACGACTGTTAAATCAAACTCTGCTTGAATTTTAGCAATCAATTCTGTTAATTGAGCTGTTTCTTGAGGATTCATCCCTGCTGCAGGCTCATCTAAGAATAAGATTTTTGGTTTTGTCGCTAAGGCACGAACGATTTCTAGTTCACGTTGTTGTCCGTACGCTAAGTTTTTCGCCTTTTCATCTTTTAGTGTATCCAAGTTGAAAATCTTTAGCAATTCAACCGCTTCTTCGCGCATTTTCGCTTCTGTATCATAGTATTTCTTCGTACGGAATAATGTTGAGAACAATGAATCGCTCGAGTGTGCGTGCATGGCAATCATTACATTTCTAGTACGCTTAAATCTTTGAACAAACGAATATTTTGGAAGGTACGTGCCATTCCAAGGCTTGTACGCTTGTAGGGCGGAAGTCCGTTTAAGTTTTTCAACTGTCCGTCCACTTCTAAGCTAACTGTTCCTTCTGTTGGCTCATAAACTCCTGTTAACAAGTTAAAGAAAGTCGTTTTCCCAGCCCCGTTTGGCCCGATGAGTCCGATTAACTCGCCCTTGTTTACTTTCATCGAAACGTTAGAGACCGCAGAAAGTCCGCCAAAGTTTTTTGTTAGTCCATTAACTTCTAATAACATCACTTCCCACTCTCCTTTGTTTCTTTCTTCTTAGAAAACTTGAAGTCTCCTAGTTTGAATTCCCAAGTTCCAAGCAATCCACCTGGACGGAAAATCATGATTAAGATTAACGCTACCGCATAGATGATCATACGTAATTGTCCAAATGGTTGTAGGACAAGGTTGATGATTCCAAGTAATACGGCCGCCACGAATGAACCTGTGAAACTTCCGATACCACCGAATACCACGATGATTAACACTTCGATTGATTTCATGAACGTGAAGTCACTTGGTGTTACCGCTCCAAGCGTTGTAGCAGAAAGCGTTCCGCCGATACTTGCAGTAGCAGCTCCTAATACGAAGGCCAAGATTTTATATTTTGTGACTTGAACCCCCATCGATTCCGCAGCGATTTCGTCTTGTAAGACCGCATAAGTGGCACGACCTGCACTACTGAATGTGTAGTTTAAGATTAAGATGGTCGTTACTACGAGAGCGATATACGTAATGGTCCATGTGTTTGTTAAAGGCACCCCGCTGATACCAGCAGCACCATTTGTAATTTTCATGTTTGTCACAGCTACACGGATGATTTCCGCAACCCCTAGAGTCGCAATCGCTAGGTAGTCCCCTTTTAAACGAAGCGTTGGTAATCCAACAAGGAACGCGACGATAACAGAGATGACTACTCCGACTGCCATCCCAGCAAATAGGCCAGGAAGACCATTCATCATTTTCCCAAGAATCGCACCGCTATAAGAACCAATCGCGATAAATCCGGCATGCCCTAGTGAGAACTGACCAGCAACCCCAAGAATAAGGTTCAATCCAACCGCGTAGATAATATTGATCATGATATTAATGAAGGTACTTTCGTAGTAGAAGTTAATCACTCCTGTTTGTACAAGTACGAAAAGAAGAGCGTACATTCCTAATGCGAACAGCGTCCAACGAATATTCTTTTTATGAAATCTTTGCATCTTCTTCACCTACACTTTCTCTCTGACATTTTTACCAAACAATCCAGCTGGTAACACGATTAAAATAATGAATAATAGGAAGTAAACGACTCCGTCACGGTATGGTGAGTAACCGAAGAAGCTTACCATTGTTTCTAATAGACCGATGAGGTACCCACCGACCATGGCCCCAGGAATGCTACCGATACCACCAAGTACGGCCGCAACGAAGGCTTTTCAGTCCGACTGTAATCCCCATTGTTGTTGAGATGGTATTGTAGTACACCCCAACAAGCACACCCGGCAATCCCGGCAAGCGCTGAACCGAGCGCAAATGTAAATGAGATGACACCGTCTACGTCAATCCCCATGAGTTGAGCTGCTTGCTCATCCACGGCAACCGCACGCATGGCTTTTCCCCATTTTTGTATAACGAACGATAAATTGTAATAACGCCATTAAGACAACGGTCACCCGAAAATCAAAAATTTGTTTTCCGTTGACTGAAACGTCTCCGAATAATGTGATGGTTTCAGTTCCGAAGTCTGAAGGAAACGGACGAGATTCCGCTCCAAAGAAATAACTCATTGCATTTTCTAATAGGTATGACACCCCGATAGCCGTAATCAACGCGGCTACACGAGTCGAATTACGAAGCGGCTTATAGGCCACACGTTCAATCACAACCCCCTAAGACCGCACAGGCAACCATCGCTACCAAGAGCGCTACGAATACATTCATCTTCAAGACCATTACGGCAAAAATATCCAATGAACGCCCCCCATCATGTACACATCACCATGTGCGAAGTTAATGAGCTTAATTGTCCCATAAACCATGGTATATCCAAGCGCAATCAACGCGTAAATACTTCCGACTGCAAGCCCGTTTACCAATTGTTGAACTAACAACTCCATATATTTTCTCCTTTCAAATCTATCCTTATCTAGTGGAAAAGAGAGGCGGAAGTCCCCTTCGTGCCTCTCTTGACAAATACTGTTAAAACTAAATTACTCAGCTGAGTACTCTTGAGCACTTACTTCTTGTCCGTTTTGGAACTCGATGACTACTGCTGATTTCACTGGTGTGTGGTCAGGACCCATTGAGAATGTACCAGTTACACCATCGAAGTCTTTTGTTGCTGCTAAAGCTTTTGTGATTGCTTGAGGATCAGTTGAGCCAGCAGTTTCGATTGCTTTCATTAACAATTGAGTTGCATCATAACTTAAAGCGGCGAAAGTATCTGGGTTTGTACCATATTTTTCTTTGTACGCTTTAACGAACGCTTGAACGTCTGCATCATCACTTAATGTTGAGAAGTGTGAAGTGTAGTAAACGTTAGAAAGGTTTGAGCTGTTACCTGCTAATGCTGCTAACTTGTCACTTGAAAGTCCGTCCCCACCAACGATTGGTTGAGTGATACCCATTTCACGTGCTTGTTTGATGATTAGACCAACTTCTTCGTAGTAACCAGGAACATATAATACATCGAAGTCTTTAGATTTCAATGTTGTTAACACTGCTTGGAAGTCTGTGTCTTTTGATTGGTAGTATTCACGAGTTACAACTGTTCCACCGATTTTACTGTCAGTGTAAGTTTTTTCAAAGGCATCTGCTAACCCTTTAGAGTAGTCATTACCTGTATCTTGTAAGATGGCTACTTTAGCATTTCCGAATTTCTTGTGTACGAAGTTCGCTCCTACAACCCCTTGGTAGCTGTCAGAGAAACATACACGGTAGATGTATTCATATACTGAAGATGCATCTTCTGGATTTTTCAATGTCACGCCATCTCCTGTTGTTGCTGGGAAGACTGTTGGGATTTTTGCTTGTTCATTTACTGGGATTGATACTGAAGCATCTCCTGTTGTTGCTGGTCCGACTACGCCGACCACTTTTTCAGAAGCTAATTTCTTCGCTACTGAAGCTACTTCTGTTTTGTCTGATTTGTTATCGTATGAAACGTATTTTAATTCCTTATCTAATAACTTCCCTTTTTGTTCAACTGCTAATTGAGCACCGTTGTTCATAGAAGAACCGTAAGTCGCTACGTTCCCTGTTAACTCGAAGTTCCCTCCGATTTTGACTGTATTACTATCTGCTGCGTTTCCACAACCTGCTAAAATTGCTGCAACCACAGCGCCTAATGTGAATTTCTTTAATTTCATAAGATCCCTCTTTTCATGGATGAATTTTTCAACTTGAGAGTAGTATATAATATTCTGACAATTCATGCAATAGAAATCTATAATTTTTTTGAAAAAAATATTTTGTTTACAAATTTTTATCGTTTTTCACTTTTCAGATTCTTAGAATCTATTTTCATTCTTTTTCTAGTTAGAAATAAGTATTATTTACACCTAAAGTGTGATATATTGTATTTTAGCAATTTAGTGTGTGACACAACTAACAAGAAAAGGGAGAAAGAAATGAGAGCATTACTTTCAAAAAATCAAAACCGACAAATCGATATTGTCGACTATTTAGTCCAAGCAAACGGCTGGGTTCATATCGACGAACTCGCAAAAACTTTTAAAGTTTCTACTCGTGCCATCAAAATCGACCTCGCATTTTTACGCGATAAAATCGATGGACTCGACATCCTCTTCTCAACGAATGGGGTGCGTATCGAATTACCAGAGAATTTAAGTACCGAAGTCGTCTATCCTTATTATTATTCACATTCTATTTGCTACGAAATTCTGGAACAATTATTCTTACACGAAGAAACCACTGTCTCAGAAATGACACAAAAACTATTCATTACGACTTCAACATTGAATCGTTACATTCAAAAAATCAATAATAGCTTGAAGAAAAAATTCGATTTCCAAATCTCGAAGAAAAACTTGCAATTTATTGGAAATGAACAAGACATTCGCTTCTTCTTCGTTCAATACTTTGCTGAAAAAACTGGCTTCTTCGAATGGCCATTCGACTTTGTAGACGAAGCTTCTCTAGAAAAAATTCTAGTAGACCTCTTCAAGTCTTCGAACTTCCCACAAAGCTTTGAAGGATACCGTGTCTTCAAGATGATTTTTACGGTTAACTTCTTCCGATCTTATCAAGGGCATTTCGTACAAAACTTCGAAAGCAAAGATAAATTCTATGATTACTACAATCAATTAGACGGCCTAGACGAAATCGTAGAGCAATTCGCCAAAGAAACAGGAATCATGGTCACTCCAGAAATTCTGGAACAATCCTTCTCCATTTTCTTACAACCGCACTTCTTCCTAACCGTTGAAGAATTCTCAGCCGCTCGTCAGGAAAAAGTTCGTGACCGCCTATCGTTCGATACATTAGTCACGAATATTCAAAGTCTTGAAAAACGTTACGACTTGAAATGCGAAAACTATGATTTACTATTATGGCACTTACACAACACGTCTCAATTAGAACGGATCGAAGTGCACTCAGACTTCATCTTATTCGATAAGAAGAAACCGTTGATGAACTTCTTCAAGTCGCTTTCGCCTGAGTTCTACAATGATGTTGCAGCACTTCTTGAAGAGTACCAACAAGAAATCAAGAACGTGAAGCGTCAAAGAAATATCTCGCACTTGATTTACACCTTCTACACGCACTGGGAAGGTCTAATTTCTCAACTGCAAGCCAAGCAAGAGAAAATCAAGGTGTTGATTTTGAATGACTTTGACGAGTACTATCCAAAATTCTTGGCATCGTATTTGGAACATAACGCGGCGAACCGCTTCGAGTATCATACGTATAATCAGCTTGAAATCTCCTTAGATATTCTAGAAAAATCTGATTATAAGATTATTTTGAGCAACTTTGCTCTTCCTGAAATTAAAGGCAAAACGGTAATCTGCTCGCATGATTTGAGTATGATTGACCTCGTAAACGAGTTGAATAAACAATAGAAAGATGCCCCTGCATTGCAGGGGCATCTTTCTGTTGCATAGCGCTTCTTTTGAATAAAAACAAAACTGGCGTTTGTTTTACAAACCACTTCCAATCCTTGCGGATTAGTTTTATAACTACTGCATTGGGGCAACGGATTGAGCCTCTCGTCTCAATTCCTACCAAGCTTCAAACTGACTCTACGGGTTTCACCCTAGAGTCAGTAATTCACATTGGTTGCTATCCCCCAATGCTGTGGTTATAAAATCCGCAATTTTTTCGTGGTTTGTAAAATTTAAGTTTTTTTGCAAAAAAGTGAAGTGCGAGAAAGCGCGCTGTTATGAGGTTTTGAGCGAAAGGCGGAGAAAATGGGTTGGTGCTGGGGATGAGTCATTGCGGCTGGAAAACGTGATAGGTACGGTCTTTTTGAAAGAGGCAAACGCTCCTGACGTTACTTGCCCTGAAATTCACTTATAAGTGAATTTTTGGGCAACTGAGTTCGAGTGCAAAAACAGCTTGGAGAGTACTCCAAGCCATTTCTATTTCAATTATTTAACTTCTGTATAACCGATTGATTCTAATTTTTGAGTTGCTGTAGAAAAGTCCGCATACGTTGTTGAAATGACACGTGCGTCTTTAAGTTCCATCTTGCCCTCTTCATTCGTTATAAGATTTGTAAATCCAACCGCATACACGTTTTTGAATCCATAGCTAGTTTCCACTTGAAGCGTCATTACTAAGTTCCCATTACCGCGAACAATCTCATCCCCATACGAATATGAATTATCCACATTATTCGCTAGACCACGATAATAAGTTTTATCAAATGTTACTTTATCATTTCCGCTAAATTTCTTATTCACTTCTTCTTTTAGTTTTGCAATAATTTCGTCTTTGTTCTTAGCGTCATCAAGTTTTTCAGCAACTGTCTTCAATCCTTTAACAGGAAGTGTGAAGCTTCCGTCGCCTTCTAATACATAACCTCTGTCTTCTAATAAGTTAGCGAAATTACCGTCTAACACGATTTTGGCATCTTTTCCATTTTCTAATTTGCCATTGTTTTCAACTTTGAAACGTAAGAATGACAATTTAGAATCTGTCACATGAACTTCTGCACGGCCACCTTTGTTAAAGCCTTCCACTTCTAATGAAGTGATTTTCGCTAATTCTTCAGCCGTTAATTTCTTCGCTTCTTTTAAGCCACTTACTTTAACTTTTGTTTCTTTTGGAAGGTTAAAGTATTTTTCAGCATCTTTATCTGAAGAGAATGTGAAAGTAATTTCGTCGTTATTTGACAAGCCATCTGTTTTACTTGGAGTTGCTTTCACTTTTGTTGCAGCATTACGAACTTCTGCTTCTGTTTTCGCATCTGCTTTAGGGTTTGCGACTAAGAACTCTTTTACTAATTCTTGAGTGTCTACTTGGTATACAAGTTGCCCTTTTGTATCTAACCCTGTAAAAGTTGTTTTAATGTGGTCGCCAGCGTCTACTTTTTTCACGCCACAAGCAGCAAGTAACACAGTTGCTACTAAACAGAATAATGTTAACAGTCTTTTTTTCATGATTCCCTCCTGAAAAGCTTTTCTATTATTTGATTACTTTCACCATTATAAGTTCTATTACAGTATTTTTCAATACTGTTTTGGAGTAACTTGCTCTTCTTTTTCGTTCGTGCTAAGGTAAATCTAACGAACTTTTTACACATCGGAGGCTTTATGAATCAAAAAATCCCCGTATGGAAAACCATCCGCTTTACATTAGGCAATTTAACGCAAAACAGCTGGATGTATTTACGTAATTCCATTTTCTTACAATTTTTTATATCCGTGTTTGGATTCGGACTACTCACGCTTATTTTTCGCGGAATGCTCTTTATTACTGGGCAATCCAACTTGAACTTCGCCAATTTCAAGACGGTACTACTCAGTCCGGGATCCATCCCGCTACTGATTCTCTATTTATTGGCGTTCGCGTTTCTTATTTTCATGGAGTTCTCGATTCTCATCTTCATGATTTACGGAACGATTCGCGGTATTCATTTTTCATGGCGCAGTAGTATTCAAAATGCGTTCTCAGAACTGAAACAGCTGCTAAATGGCCACTTTATTACGTTCTGGCTGTACTTTTTAACGCTCTTGCCCATCGTCAATATCGGTGAGCTGACGTTTATTTCTAAAAAGATTACCATTCCGGAATTTATCACGGGTGAAATCACTAAGACGAGTGCCGGTACTCTCTTCTACTTAGGACTGGTCGTTGTGCTACTCTACTTTCACGCACGAAGCTCGCTTGCGATTCCGCTTCAGATTCTTACCGACCAGCCATTTACCACAAAATATCATCACGAGCTGGAAGCTGACGAAGAAAAACGTTTGGCGCCTGCTCCTTATTTCGGCAGTCGTCGAAGGGGTGCTAGCCATTCTTGTTATTTTCATCTCGATTGGTAGCGTCGCCCTCGTTGAATTTCTAGACCCGAAACGGCTCAAATACGCTTCTGTTAAGTAGTGTCCTCGCCATCGCAAAACTGCTTCAAGGATTCATCATCCTCTATACGAAGATTGCTACTTTTATCGTGATGACAAAAATCATCCACGAGCATAAATTGGCATCGCTTGAAGTGTATCATCACCACGAGGAAATTAAGCATAAACGTAAAATCGTAACAGCCTTTGCCCTTCTCTTTCGTAACAGGAAGCGGGGTTCTCACAACGCTCACCACTTACAGAACGGAATCGGCCAACGACCCTATCATCATCGGTCACCGTGGCTATGTCGATGAAGCCGTTGAGAATTCGATTGAAGGCATCAAAGCGGCCAAAGAAGCTGGCGCCAACATGGTGGAGATGGATATTCTTCTGACGAAAGACAATCAATTCGTCGTCATGCACGACTACAACTTGAAAGCGATTAGCCGGCCTGAATAAACGCGTTCAAGATATGACCCTAGACGAAGTTCGTGGTCTTCCAATCGAACAAGATGACTTTAAGAGCCACATTCCTACTTTTGAAGAGTTTTTCAAAGCGGCCAAAGAAATCGGCATGCCGCTTGTCATCGAGCTTAAACCACATGGCGGTGAGCCTGCAAACTACGTGGATCTTTTCATCGCAAAATACAAAGAGCTCGCCATCGACAACTCAAACAAAGTCATGTCCCTTGATTTAAAAGTCATGGAAGAACTCGAGGCAAAAGCGCCGGAAATCACGACTGGTTTTGTCATCCCCATCCAATTTGGCGGATTCGGAGACGCGAAGGTGGATTTCTATGTGGTAGAAGATTTTTCTTACCAAGAACTGGCAGTACTGCATGCGCAGGAGACAGGACATGAGGTGTTTGTCTGGACCATTAATACGGATGAGGCCCTCGAGAAATACGTAGACAGCCCGGTAAACGGGATCATCACAGACAAAGTCGCGCTCGCCAAAGCCATTCAGGAGGAGCACAAAACCAACAACAGTTTAATGGACCGCTTCTTACGCACGTTGAATGTTACAATTGCTAAATAAAATAAAAACACTACTAGCTCCTTCGGAGGCCTACATAGTAGTGAGAACAGCTGCACCGGATTGAGCCGAAGTCTCAATTCCTACCGAATTTCAAACGGACTCTAGAAAATAAATTTCCAGAGTCCGTAATTCTCTTCGGTTGCACTCGCTATTCTCACTACTATAGTCTCCGAGGAGCTTTCGTGTTTTTATTAGAGCACATTCAGATGGCGTAGAACCTGTGCATTCAACAATGTTGAGTGGGTTCTGAATGGATTGGTGAGCCCGGTCTGTGTGAAGCGTATTTCTGGAGGGCGGGGAAAGGGAAAGGAGGCAGAGAGTGCTTCGGCACTTTTTTCTCCATCCTAGCCTTTCCTAGCGGACAAACTTTGAAGTACTTGTCCGTATGAGGGATATAAAAAAGGCTTTGTTCCAATAAAAAGATGAAGGCTCTTCGAATTAAATAAGCGGAGGACTTCCCAGACTCTATAGTAAAAGCTATAAGGATTTGCAGCCGAAATGAATTAGAGGGGCACTGCGGTTTATCCGCAATGCCCCTCTTTGAAGTTCGGCAGGAGTTGAGACTTCGGCTCAACCCGGTGCCCTTATAGCCTTTACTATGAAGATGTCTAGGGAAGTCCGAAGCTTATGACTGCTCCACCCTATTTCATCTTTTTATTGGAACAAAGTTCCTACTATCCAATTTTTGTAACGCCACCCATGTATGGTACAAGTACTTCAGGGATTGTCACGCTACCGTCTTCGTTTTGATAGTTCTCTAGGATAGCTGCCACAGTACGTCCTACTGCCAACCCTGAACCATTCAATGTGTGCACCAATTCAATCTTGCCGCTGTCTTCACGACGGAAACGAATTTTCGCACGACGCGCTTGGAAGTCCACGCAGTTTGAGCAAGAACTGATTTCGCGGTAAGTATCTTGCGCTGGAATCCACACTTCAACGTCATAAGTCTTAGATGCTGAGAATCCCATGTCGCCAGTACATAACACGATTGTACGGAATGGTAAGCCTAATCCGCGTAGGACATCTTCTGCGTTGTCTGTCATTTTTTCTAATTCATCGAATGAATCTTCTGGTTTTGCGAATTTCACCATTTCTACTTTGTTAAATTGGTGAAGACGGATTAATCCACGAGTGTCGCGGCCCGCACTACCAGCTTCAGAACGGAATGATGGGCTAAGCGCTGTGAAGTAGATTGGTAATTGCGCTTCGTCTAAGATTTCGTTTGCGTAGTAGTTTGTAAGTGGTACTTCCGCTGTTGGGATTAATGTTAAATTGCGTTCGTCTGTTAATTGGAACACATCTTCTTTGAATTTAGGGAATTGACCTGTACCGTACATTGATTGTTCGTTTACCATGTATGGTGTGATCATTTCAGTGTAGCCATGTTTTTCAACGTGTAAATCAAGCATGTAGTTGTAGATCGCACGTTCTAAGCGAGCGCCAAGTCCTTTGTAGTATAAGAAACGGCTTCCTGATACTTTAGCTCCACGTTCGAAGTCTAAGATATCTAGGGCTTCTGCCACTTCCCAGTGAGGTTTTGGTTCGAAAGTCGAATACGCGTGGAGTTCCTTCACGGCGGATTTCAACGTTTTCTGTTTCGTCTGCCCCTACTGGCACGCCTTCTGCAGCTGTGTTTGGTAAGCGAGATGCGATGTATTCTACTTTTTCTTCCACTTCTGCTAAATGAGCGTCTGTTGCTTTGATGTCTTCGCCGACTTGTTTCATTTCAGCGATTTTCTCTGTTGCATCTTCCTTGTTGCGTTTTAGAAGAGAGATTTCCTCTGTCACCGTATTACGGTATTGTTTTAATTGTTCTGTTTTAGTGATGAGTGCGCGACGTTCTTCATCTAAGTCACGTAACTCTTCCACTGTTGCGCGGTCAACTCCACGGTTTCCTAGAGCTGTAGCCACTTCTTCAAAATTTTCACGAATGCGTTTGATATCTAGCATAGTTTTCCCTCCATTTTGTGTTTTCAGTATAAAAAAATACTCCGTCCCAGACAATTGTCTAAGGGACGAAGTAGAGTAATTTTCTTCGCGGTACCACCCGGTTTCAATGTTTCCATTGCGCTCATTTGTGGGATAACGGTTTTCTCCGGATAGCTTAATCAATGTTTTCGCTCTCGCACCGTATGTGGATTCGCTGGTCTCTCTTTACTAGTTTTCACCAACCACTAGCTCTCTACAAAAGGATCGCAGTTACTATTCATACTGTATCATTTGTCTAAAATTGTACACGTCTCTAGTGAAAAGTGCAAGCCTTTTAGCAAAAATTCCTAGTTCGAACTTTCTGGTGAGAAGACACTTTGGATTTTGCTCCAGATACCACCAAAGAAGTCTTGAACTTTTTGAACCATCTGGTCGATAAATCCTTTCGCTCCGCGCATGCTTTCTGTCACGACGTTCGAAGTTTCCACATCGAATGCGGCTAAGGCTTCCACCGTTCCGTGGTCTTTCCCATCGACATAGCCAAGGTTTTCTCCTGGCATCTCAAAATTCAATGTTCCAACCGTCTGCCCTGCCTTCACAGGAGCCTTCACTTTGCCATCTTCTGTCTTCACATCATCAGAAGGCGTAAATGAAATCTTGATCTGGCTTAGTGCTGTTCCTTTTGGTACAGCCGCAATAAAGGTTTTCCCGTAATCCACGCCAAGCGTTTCTTCCGTTCCACCTTCTAATTGGATAGGCGCCAAATTTTGTACGGATTTTCCAGGCGCGCCGACAAGAAGGCCTTCATATTTCTTGAACACTTCATCTAATAGATGTCTTGTTACTTTGAAACGATTAAGCGGTTCTTTAGACCCCATCGATACGACAATCACCGAGAAGCCGTTGCGAGTAGCAGTCGTTGTAATCGACGCCCCGCTGGCATCACTCGTTCCTGTCTTCAACCCTGTTACCCCTTCGTATTCGAAAAGCAACCCTGGAAGCAGGTAGTTAAAGTTATCCATCTTTGTTGTTCCTGAACTATTTGGTCGGAATGTTTGTGTGGAAATCGATGATACTTTTAAAATCTCAGGGAAATCATTCACCAAGTTCTTCGCGATAATCGCCACCGAACGCGCTGACATGCTATTTTCATCTTCATCACCGTATGACGGATTCTTATCAGCGCCACCGTATTTATTCGGTAGACCTGTTACGTTGATGATTGTTGCGTCTTTAATGCCCCACTCATCGAGTTTGGCTTTCATCCGTTCAATCCAGTTGGCTTCAGATCCTCCGATATACTCGGCCACTGCTAATGTTGCGGCGTTGGCTGAATAGATGGAAATCGCGTCGAATAATTCTTTAATCGTGTATTTTTCACTTGGTAAAAGCGGTACGTTGGATAAGCTATAGTTCGCACTCAATTGGTGAACGCGGTCGCTTACTGGGATTTGTGTTTCCCAAGTCACTTCTCCATTTTTAATCGCTTCTAAAATTAAATATTGTGAAATCATTTTACTCATGGAAGCAATCCCGCGAACTTCATCTTGATTGTTTTTGCATCAAAATTTTTTTCCGCTCGTTTGCTCGATTGCGATGTAGCTTTGTACATCTTGAACCGCAGCTGCTTCCTCTTTTGCTTTTGCGTCATCTTGCGCATAAATTGCTGGTGTCACCGTCGTTGCTCCTACAGCGAAAATGCTGAGTGCACAGACGATTTTCTTCACCCATGTACGAGGACTTTTCATTATGTATATCTCCTAATTTCTCTCAAATCTGCTTATTTATGTTACCGAAAAATCGAGGGGAAAAAAACAATGGTAAACTGATTAATCTTTTATTACAAAATAGGAAGGATTTTTTAATCTCATATTCGGTTTTTGTTCGAGCGTTTTTGCACATTCCCACCCCTATGCGATTCGTCATTTTTTTGTGTATTACAACGTTGTAATATTCGAAAAAATCACCCGGACAGAATGAAACTGACACTATTCCGTTTTATTTTTTTCAACTTCATAGTTTTTCCTATTTTTCGCAACAGTTTTAATTGTAAGCGCTTGATATAATGATTTTACAACAATAAGGAGGGATGAAAATGAAAGTAGTCGTTGCTATCGATTCACTTAAAGGTAGCTTGTCTTCACTGGAAGCGGGTCAGGCCATCAAGGAAGGTGTTCAGGTCGTATACCCTGAAGCCGATGTGATTGTTCGCCCACTCGCAGACGGTGGTGAAGGAACGGTCGAAGCATTAGCCATCGGGATGGGAGGTGAACTTGTTCATGTGAGCGTCACTGGACCGCTAGGAGAACCAGTAACTGCCGAATACGGAATCTTAAAAGCGGACGGTACGCGTCCAAACAGCAATTATCGAAATGTCTGCAGCCGCAGGGATTACGCTAGTTCCTGATGAAAAACGCAATCCAATGCATACTACAACATTCGGTGTCGGCGAATTAATTAAAGATGCCATCGATAATGGTTGTCGTCATTTTATCGTCGGTATCGGAGGCAGTGCCACAAACGATGGTGGTATCGGGATGTTACAAGCGCTCGGATATGATTTTCTAGATAAAGACGGTGCTCCTGTTGGTTACGGCGGAGCGGGCCTTCAATCCATTGCTCGCATTAAGGCTGACAATGTTCTAGCAGAGTTGAAAGATTGTACCTTCCGCGTGGCGTGTGACGTAACGAATCCGCTCTGTGGTCCAATGGGTTCCAGTGCGATTTACGGTCCACAAAAAGGAGCGACACCAGAAATGGTGAAAGAACTCGACGAGGCACTTCTCCAGTATGCAGAACTATCGAAAGAAACCTTTGACCATGCCGACCGCCTCTACCCAGGTACGGGTGCAGCCGGAGGAATGGGATTTGCGTTTCTCACTTACACAAATGCGGTTCTTGAGAGCGGCATTAAGATTGTCCTTGAAGAAACAGGTCTCGAAGACGAAATGAAGGATGCCGACTTTGTCATCACCGGTGAAGGACGCTTAGATAGTCAAACAGCCCTTGGAAAAGCTCCAATCGGCGTTGCTCATCTTGCGAAAAAACACGGCAAGAAAGTTCTCGCATTTGCAGGATGCCTCACACCAGACGCTGGGGTATGTAACGAAAACGGAATCGATGCCTTCTTCCCAATTTTGCGAAGAGTCATCACCGTTCAAGAAGCAATGGAAAAAGAAAATGCGCGCGAAAATATGATTCGCAGCGTGGAACAAGTATTTCGTTTAATTCAATCAATTCAATAGGAGGAAACCAAAATGACAGCACCAACCTTTTCAACATTAGGGGCCTTAATCGGGCTCGTACTTGCCATTATTTTGATTGTTAAGAAAGTTCATCCAGCCTACAGTTTAATCTTCGGCGCTCTTATCGGCGGATTAATTGGTGGTGGCGGACTTGCGGATACTGTAAAAGCCATGGTTACTGGCGCACAAAGCATGATGTCTCCTGTTCTTCGTATCATGACAAGTGGGATTTTAGCCGGAGCATTAATTAAGACAGGCTCGGCTGAAACGATTGCCGATACGATTGTGAAGAAACTCGGCCAAAAACGTGCGATTGCAGCGATTGCGATTGCCACAATGATTATTTGTGCCGTTGGGGTCTTCATCGATATCGCCGTTATCACAGTAGCTCCAATTGCCATCGCCATCGCGAAAAAAGCAAACCTTTCTAAAGCAGGGATTTTATTAGCAATGATTGGTGGCGGTAAAGCCGGAAACATCATTTCACCAAACCCTAACACGATTGCGGCATCCGAAGCATTCGGAATCGACCTTACAGCGTTGATGGTGAAAAACTTAATTCCTGCCTTTGTCGCGTTATTCGTAGCGATTATCCTTTCTGGATTACTTGCTAAAAAAGGCGGCGCACATGAATTTGACGGTATTGACGAATCTGGAACAAGCGGCTCATCCCTCTCTTTCTTCAAAGCCATGCTTGGACCAATCGTTGTAATCGCCCTTCTTGCCCTTCGCTCAATTGCTGGAATCAGCGTGGACCCATTAATCGCACTTCCTCTTGGTGGTTTAGTGACGATTGTTGTAACAGGTCATGCGAAAAACACGGTTGAATTCACTGAATTCGGTCTTAGCAAAGTGATCGGCGTATCGATTCTTTTAATCGGTACTGGTACCATCGCTGGAATTATCAAAGCTTCTGCATTGCAAGTCGATATGATTGCTCTTCTTGAAGCGATGAACATGCCAGCCTTCGTCTTAGCTCCTCTTTCTGGTATTTTAATGGGGGCTGCGACAGCTTCAACAACTGCCGGTTCAACGATTGCGTCTCAAACCTTCTCAGGTCCATTGACAGCAGCAGGCGTTCCAGCCGTATCTGCAGCAGCGATGATTCACGCAGGGGCAACGGTGCTCGACTCACTTCCACATGGTTCATTCTTCCATGCGACAGGCGGTTCTGTCTTCATGGCGATTGAAGATCGTATGAAATTAATCCCTTATGAAGCCATCGTTGGTTTATCAAGCACAATCGTCGCAACGATCCTTTACTTAATCGGCTTCTAAACAAAAAAAGACTACGCTCGGTATCAAATGATTCCTACGAATCTTCACGGATTTCTTCATAGTAGCTGTAACGTTTGTACCGGTTCGAGCTATAAGTATGACAAATGAAAAACTGGACTCACAGTGTGAGTCCAGTTTGATTTTTCATTGTTACGTAATAAAAAGAGCCCTAAGACTCTTTTTGTTAAAATCCTGGATGTTCTTTTGAGGAAGGCTTCTTCTTCAGGAGTTGAAGTTCTTCCAAGCACACGATTTCCTGTGCGGATAGCGTCCGAAGCGCTCAATGATTTCACGGTGCAGGAGTTCGTATTTCTTACGGCGCTCAAGCCCTGGTTCGTCAAACCATTTTGCCGCCCAATCATGCACGGCTAATGACTCCGAATGCATGAACGGCATCACGACAAAGCTACGTTCTTGAACAGTGAACTCATCCCAATCGGACAGTGCCTCTTTGGCAAGTTCAACTGCTAATGCATCTGAAGCAAACGCCTTAGCATCATCCCTAAACATATTTCTAGAAAATTGGTCTAGCACGATGATTTCTGCCAGGCGGCCTTTTGCACTACGACGCCAGTCGGCAGTTTTCCCAGCAACAATCGCTTCGTAAGTCTCTAGAAAACGCGAGCGAATCTCATGATCGAATTCCTCTGATTTCTTAAACCAATCGGCAGGCTCACATTCCACAAACCAGAAATCGAGAACCTCTTGAGGAGTTGCCATCATTATTCTACCGCTGCTTTCTTTGTTTTTTCATCGAGTTGGTCATTCATACGGCCGTATTTATATCCTTGAAGATCCACCGTTACAAATAAGAACCCTAAGTCTTGCATCATCTTGTTAATTTCTTCGTGATTCTTCACGAGTTTTTCGATTTGGTCTGCGCCAACTTCGATACGCGCTAAGTCTTGATGCACGCGAACACGTACTGGTTCGAAACCCACGCTTCGTAAAGTATTCTTCCGCCTTGAAGACTGCTTCTACTTTTTCAGGAGTGATGCGTGTTCCGTATGGGAAACGAGACGCTAAGCTGCATGAAGGAGTTTTGTTCCAGTTAGTAACGCCTGCACGTTTGGCTAACTCACGAATTTCTGATTTATATAAATCCCGCTTCTTGTAAGAGACTACGTACGCCTTCTTCATTACGCGCCTTCACACCTGGGCGATAATCATTGATGTCATCCATAATCAATCCCATCTGAAAGCACGGTAAATCCTTCGCCTTCTACATTCTTTTTAATCGTTTGATAGAGCATTTTCTTACTATAGTACCAGCTGTTTGGCGTGTTTGAGGCGATATGTGGATCAGAGAGTTCTTCCATTTCAAGCCCTATCACACGCGCGCCCATTTCCGTTCCAAGATCAATCGCTTCACTAAATTCACGGTCTGAGAACAACTCAGAGTTCACTACTGCTGCGATGACATTATCACGGCCAAGCGTATCCACGGCGATTTTTAATAGGTAACTACTATCAATCCCGCCAGAATATGGGACAACAATTTTTCCCACTTCCTTCAGCAATTCGCGTAATCGTGCTTCTTTTTCATCCATTCTCGATTCCTTCTTTCTTTATTAAAAGCTTTCGCGTCCTGTAAATTCTTCTAAATAAGCTTTATCTAATACCACTAGTTTTTGGTTGTGGATTTTAACGACGCCTTCTTCTTTAAGGTCATGAATAATGCGGTTAACACTATTACGAGTGGAGATTCCACAAAATCCTGCGATATCCTCATTCGTAACGTTGAAATCAATCAAGATTCCGCCTTCTGCTTCTACCCCAAATTGATTCATTAATTTATATAGGAAGGAACACACTGCTCCTTTTTTCCCATTCATCGTCATATATTGCAACGACTCGATGGTTTCAGATAATTTATTACGGTAATATTCACGCACATAATCTTGCAACTGTTTGGTCGTTTTTCACGTATTCCCAAAACTTAATACGAGGGATACGGTAGAACGTTGCTTCGTCGCTTTCGATACGGACGTTAAATGGTGCAGATGTGTAGTTCGACACCTCATCACGTACCAATGAAACAATATCGACCGGTGTCACATAATCTAAATTAAACTCACGGCCATCATTCATAATGATACTTGTCTTTACAACCCCATCGATTAACACATACGTATACGCTTGTTCCAAACCACGATAAGCCAAGTACATATGTTTTTTCTTCTTTATAATAGGGGTATTTTCTTTTTCTAAAAATTGAATTAAATATTCTTCGTTGTTCAAATTGAACACTCCTCTAAGCAAATTCCTATACACACTATTATCATCTTATCACAGAAAATAACGTTAACAAATGTTACTAACCTTTGAGACTTCCAAGTGACTTATTTTACGTATACTTATAATCGTATTAAAAATTTAAGGAGATGTTATCATGGTCGAAATTAAACTACCTTATGACAAAAAATCTATTACTGCTGTAATTCCTGACAAAAACTTTGCTGGATTACTTGAATCAAAAGCTGAAAACTATCACAACCCACTTTCTGAACAAGAAACAGTGGAAAAATCAATGGATAATCCAATTGGTAGCCAAACATTAGAAGAATTAGCAAAAGGTCAAAAAAGATATCGTGTTAATCAGTTCTGACCATACACGTCCAGTTCCTTCACATATCATTACACCAATCATTTTACGTCGTATCCGTAGCGTAAACCCAGACGCTCGTATCCGTATTTTAGTTGCGACTGGTTTCCACCGTCCTTCAACTCGTGAAGAGTTAATTAACAAATACGGTCAAGAAATCGTGGACAACGAAGAAATCGTAATGCACATTTCTACAAACGACGAAGACATGGTTAAAATCGGTCAATTACCTTCAGGTGGTGACTGCATCATCAACCGTATCGCTGCTGAAGCAGACTTATTAATCGCTGAAGGATTTATCGAAAGCCACTTCTTCGCTGGATTCTCTGGTGGACGTAAATCAGTTCTTCCTGGGGTTGCTTCATATAAAAACAATTATGGCAAACCACAGTGGTGACTTTTATCGATTCAGAAAAATCACGTACTGGTAACTTAGACCACAACCCAATCCACGAAGATATGTTATACGCAGCACGTACTGCAAACTTAGCCTTCATCGTAAACGTTGTATTAGACGGTGAAAAACATATCATCGGTTCATTTGCCGGAGACATGGTTGAAGCGCATAAAGTAGGTTGCGAATTCGTTCGTGAATTAGCTCATGTAACTAAAAATTCCCTTGCGACATCGCCGTTTCAACAAATGGTGGTTTCCCATTAGACCAAAAACATCTACCAAGCTGTTAAAGGTATGACTGCTGCTGAAGCAACAAACAAAGAAGGCGGCGTAATCATCATGGTTGCTGGATGTCAAGATGGTCACGGTGGTGAAGGTTTCTACCGTAACTTAGCAGACGTTAAAGACCCTAAAGATTTCTTAGACCAAGCCATTAACACTCCAAGACTTGAAACAGTTCCGGACCAATGGACTTCTCAAATCTTAGCACGTATCCTAGTGCACCACCATGTAATCTTTGTATCTGACTTAGTTGAACCAAGTCTTATCACAAACATGCATATGGAATTAGCGAAAACATTTGACGAAGCTCTTGCACGTGCCTTCGAACTTCAAGGAGCAGACGCAAAAGTAACAGTTATCCGCGATGGATTATCTGTTATCGTTGAAGATAAATAATATGAAACAAGAAGAAATCCTACAACAAGTTAAAGATGGACGCCTATCAATTGAAGAAGCGTCCACCCTTCTGAAAGGGATTGAAGACATTGGTTACGCGGCCATTGATCTTTCTCGCCAAAAGCGCAATGGATTTCCAGAAATCATCTATGGTGAAGGAAAAAACATTGAGCAATTAATTGGCATCATCACGGCAATGAATGAGCATAAAACAGCTATTCTTGCAACACGCGTGAACGCTGAAAAAGGGGAAGCTCTAAAACAAACTTTCCCTGAAGGCGTCTATGAACCTCTCGGACGTACCTTCGTCCTTAACCCAATCGCACCAAAACATGAACACTACATCGCAGTCGTTACAGCGGGTACAAGCGACATTCCGGTTGCCGAAGAAGCGGCTGTCACTGCGGAGACATTCGGAAATCACGTCAAACGTATTTACGACGTCGGAGTTGCGGGAATTCACCGACTCTTCAATCGTCTCGAAGACATCCAAGGCGCTAGCGTCGTGATTGTCATCGCCGGTATGGAAGGTGCGCTTGTCAGTGTCGTTGGCGGGTTAGTAGACGTTCCTGTGATTGCCGTACCAACCAGCATCGGATACGGAACGAATCTTCAAGGCGTGACCACTTTACTCAGCATGCTGACTTCTTGTGCAAGCGGCGTTACTGTTGTGAACATCGACAACGGTTTTGGCGCAGCCTATTCAGCAAGCATGATTAACAACATTCGAGGAGGACTCGCATGAGCACATTATTTTTAGAACCATTTTCTGGGCTGAGCGGTGATATGTTAAATGCTCTTCTACTCGATTTAGGAGCCGACCGCAAGCATCTTGAAGAAGCCCTTAAGACGATTTCGCTCGACGGTTATCATCTTCATGTAGACCGCATCGCGAAAAGCAGTATTTGGGGAACAGACTTCGATGTGCATATGGAACACGGTGAAAAAGACCATGGCATCGCTGGTGACTTTGATCATCACCATCACGAACATGACCATGACCACCACGAGCACGAACATACACATGAACATGCTCATTCACATACGCACGAAGAACACACATGCACACGCATGAACATTCACATCGATCATCATCATGAGCATGAACATACTCACGACGGTCATTCTCATGAACATACACATAGTCATCATCACCATCACGGAGAAGTTCGTGGGTTGAAAGAAATCGAAACGATTATTCTTTCAAGTGGCGTCAGTGACTTTGTAAAAGGAAAAAGTTTGGAAGTATTCCGTGACATCGCACAAGCGGAAGCGAACGTACACCAAATGCCTGTGGAAGAAATTCATTTCCACGAGGTTGGCGCAACAGACTCTATCATCGACATCATGAGCTTCTTCATTTTGTGGGAAACACTCGACATCGATGCGGTATACAGCACTGCTGTCACTGAAGGTAGCGGTACGATTACCGTTGCACATGGAGTCATGCCTGTACCGGTTCCTGCTGTAATGCAATTAAGACTCGGAACAAGCATTCCATTCTCACAAGACTTTGACATTCATACAGAGCTTGTGACACCAACTGGTCTTGCTCTCTTTAAGGCCATCCGCCCAGTATTTGCACAACCTTCAAACCTAACTGCTACAAAAGTCGGGTTACGGTTTTGGAAAACGTGACACTGGTAAATTCAATGCGTTACGCGGAACACTCTTAGAGAAAACTACTCATTCTCATCAAGTCGTGACTTCCAATAACGATGAAATCATTCAAATCGATACAACCATCGATGACCAAAGCGGTGAAGAGCTTGGATACATCATGAGCCTTTTATTAGAAGAAGGCGCGCTTGATGTGCACTACACTTCCGTTTACACAAAGAAAAACCGTCCGGCAACACATCTCACACTTCTCATTCAAGAAGGAGACCTCGAACGGTTTACAGCCAATTTTATTCGAACAAACGTCAACCATTGGCTTTCGTTATCAAAACGTCCAACGTAAAGTCATGACTCGCACTTTCGAGACGCAAACAAACGAGCCTCGGAGCTGTGAAAGTAAAGAAAAACCAATATGGAACTGTTACAAAATCAACATTAGAATATGAAGACTGCGCCAGAATCGCCAAGGAAACAGGATTATCGATTCAAGCCGTCTATCAACAATTAACAAAAGAATTACATTAAGGAGAATCAACCAATGGATCAAACATTTATGCATTTATTATTATCAGAATTTATGGGAACAGCCCTCATGATTATCTTCGGGGTCGGCGTACACTGTGATGACGTCTTGAAGAAAACAAAATACGCTGGAACAGGTCACTTATTCGCCATCACAACATGGGCATTCGGTATCACTGTTACTTTATTCATCTTCGGTGGTGTAAGTATCAACCCTGCTATGGCGCTTGCTAAAGTAGTTTTAGGAGTACTTCCTGCAGAACAATTCATCCCTATTGCTATCGCTGAATTCTTAGGCGCATTCGCTGGTGCGGTAATCGTATGGTTCATGTACGCAGACCACTTCACAGCTTCTGAAGGTCAAGTAGACGGAATCGCAATCCGTAACATCTTCTCAACAAACCCTAACTTACGTAACTTACCACGTAACTACTTCGTCGAAGCATTCGCAACTTTCATTTTCTTAACAGCTATCTTAGCTACTGAAAATGTAAACAAAGAATTATTACCAATCGTGGTTGGTTTAATCGTATGGGCTGTCGGTATGGGTCTTGGAGGTACAACTGGATTCGCGATGAACCAAGCTCGTGACTTAGGACCTCGTCTTGCTTACCAATTATTACCAATCAAAAACAAAGTGAATAACGACTGGCAATATGGATTATTAGTACCTGGTACTGCTCCATTCATCGGCGCTGTATGTGCTGCATTCTTCGTTCGTTACTACTTAGGTTACTTTATTTAATATTTCAAAAAGAACTATTAAACCCGTGTGGATGTCTTCTACGTCATCCACACGGGTTTTTAATTGTCATCAATACTATTCTGTTTTTTCCTTCTCATACGCTTTTTGCGACGTTGGTTCTATTTTAAATTCTGAGAACACAAATGTATTAGTTTCCACTTTACCAGTGTAATAGCTTCAGAGTCAATCTTATCAATTGTAATCTTAATATGAAGACCTTTCTTTCCAATATCATACGCTAATGTTGGTGCTAAAAATACTCTTTTCCCATCTTTTTTCATCTGAATATAGAAATTCCCAATCTTATCTGTATCCTTAGAAATCGTAACGGCCCCCTTCGTACGTGACTGTCCTCCGATTAATGTGATAGAAACGCGATCCGTTGCTCCAGTACTATCAGAATCTCGAAATTCACCAATAATAATTTCCTCAATTTCCTTATCCGTGTTATTAATAATCTCATAGCTAAATTCCGCATTGGCATTCTCATTCGTGAAAAAGACACGAACAGCTAGCCATGAACAGACTGCCATTAGCAGAATGATAGCTGCGCTTGTCGCTAATTTCCCTACGTACCATTGTTTTAGATTGTATGCCATCTTTTTTCTCTCCCTTCCAAACTAACTGCTTTCAATTCGAATTATACCTCTCCTTTTTTTAAATACAATCCTCTTTTATTAATATTTTACAAATACAAAAACAGCCGACTATTTCTAGTCAGCTGTGTCTTGTTTGCTTGCATCTATAATTTTCTTGCGGTAATCCTTGTTCCGTCTCAATGTGAAATAGTCTGGAACGGGATCTTGGCCACCTCTTATAAATGGATGGCATCTGCAAATGCGTCCGCATCCCATCAACATGCCTTTTAGCGCGCCATGCTTTTCAACTGCCTGAATCATATAGCTCGAGCAGGTTGGCCTGTAGATACATGAAGGCGGGAATAATGGAGAAATCCACTTTTGATATCCTCGCACGAGTGCAATCATGATTTTTTTCATATCGATACTGCTTTCTTAATTAATGAATCTGAAGAAGGCTTCTACTCCTTCTGCTGCAATCAGTGTATAAACGTATAATGTGACTGGTTTTGCGATTAAACAAATAGCCACGAATTTCTTAAAGGTCATATGACTAAGTCCTGCGACCATACATAGGAAATCATCTGGAAATCCAGGAAGGACCAGCGCCCAAAAGAAAATGCGCTCGAAGTGTTTTCCTTTGTCCAAATAGCCAATGTATTTATTGTACGTATCATCATCCACGAACGCCTTCGCCAACGTCTCCCCGTAGCGACGCGCTAACCAGAAGTTGATACAAGAACCAATCATGATTCCTACAAAATTATAAATCCAGCCATGAAGAGGCCCGAATACAATATGCCCGATGACACAGGTTAAGCCTCCCGGAATAATCGGGTAAACCACTTGCGTAATTTGAATCAGGATAAAAATCAAAATTCCTACCCAACCTGAATGGGCAATACTTTCACGGAACGGTCCGTCTAGTGCGAAATAATCATTCTTGGCCACGAGCCATCCTAAAATAATCGTTAAAATAATCCCGATAATCGTCACGATACGAATGATTTTACGATTGAGTTCTATTGCTTTTTGAGTGTCCACGATGTACTCCTTTTTTTGTTGTTACATGCATTATAACAGAGATTGCTAAAAGTTCCTTAGCAACTTTCTTAGTTTTTGTTTAAGATTCATTCTCTTCCAAATTCCAAGGCTTCACAACCGTGATATGTTCCATCAATGCTTCTTGTCGTCCAAGTTGCTCCAAGCGGGCCTTACGACGTTCTTCGTAGCCGCTGCAGATGAATTTCTCTTCATCCGTTTCTGGAACGATGGCATCCACTGTAAAATCCCTTTCGCCTTCGCGAGGAAGTGCCACAAATGTCCAAAAGCTTGTCGCCGCTAAATAGCGTTCACCGTTCAAGACATCTTCTCCGACCACTTTACAGAAGACTTCCACACTCTTCTTCCCTGTTCCTGAGATATACGTCTCTACGCAAACAGAATGTCCTAACGGAAGTGGTTTTAAATAGTTCATCGCGTCTACCGATGCCGTTACCGCAAGACGACGGCAATGACGGGATACCGTAATCGACGCACAGTCATCAATAATTCGTGTTAAATTCCCTCCGAATAGTGTGTTATGCATATTCACATCGAATGGAAAAATTCTACGCGCTTGAATCGCACGTGTTTGGCTACATGTTTTTGTACTCATTTGATTAGCTCCTTGGATAGTTTACTGTTCCATTCTAACATGAATCCAAAATGCGTTCAAAGACACTATACTAACTGTGATTTCGGTAAATCTCTCGGATTGAATTATAATAGCTGTAACGTTGCACCGGTGAGAGCCGTACGTAGAAAAAAAGACCCACAATGTGAGTCCGGTTACCCCTGTTATTTTTTCTTTGAGCGTTTGGCTTCGTGGATCAGCTTCAACGCTCTCTTTCTTGTTTTGATGTTTGGGCTCTTCATTTGACGATAAGCCGTTGCTAAATCTTGTTTCATTTAACCTTACCTCCTCTTTCTACCAGCTTGCTTTTTTTGAACGCCTGGAATCAATCCTTGATGCGCTAATTCTCTAAACTTAATACGAGACATTCCAAATTTACGCATCACTCCTCTTGGGCGACCATCGATTTCATCACGACAGTTGAGGCGGTTCGGGATTTGGAATCTTTAGGGAAGTTTTTCTTAGTCCCTTCAATGTCTCCAGCTTGCTTTTAATGCATAGCGTTTTTCAGCGTAACGTTCGATGAGCGCTTGCTGTTTTTTGATACTTTGCAATTTTTAGATTTCTTTTGCCATTTTCTTCTCTTCTTTCTAAATCGTAATTGTTACGTTTTTACATTGTATCAATTGTTTCCTTTAAAATCAAGTGGTTTATCCCAATAAAAAAAGAGACCCTTTTTTCAAAGCTCTCCTTCAAATCGTATTTATTTAAAATTAGTCAATCCCAACTTCTTTACGAACAACGTCAGCAATACGTGTTACGTAGTCGTGAACGAGTTCATCCGTTGGTGCTTCAACCATAACACGAACAAGTGGCTCAGTACCACTTGGACGAACAAGCACGCGTCCGTTTCCATCCATCTCAGCCTCTACAGCATCGATGACTTCTTTAATCGCTGGAACTTCCATTACACCATTTTTATCGCTCACACGAATGTTTACTAATTCTTGTGGGTATGTTGGTACTTCACTGGCTAATTCGCTTAATGATTTGCCAGTTTGTTTCATAACATTCATTAATTGAATTCCTGAAAGTAATCCGTCGCCTGTAGTGTTTAAATCAAGGATAATGATATGTCCTGATTGTTCCCCACCAAAGTTGTAGTTGTTTTGCGCATTTCTTCAACCACGTAACGGTCACCAACTGCTGTTTGAAGAGCAACCATTCCTTCAGCTTCTACCGCTTTATGGAATCCTAGGTTACTCATAACGGTTGATACGATCGTATCTTTGCTTAAAGTCCCTTGGTTCTTGAAGTGTTTACCAAGGATGAACATGATTTTATCACCATCAACGATTGCACCATTTTCATCCACTGCGATACAGCGGTCGCCATCCCCATCAAAACTCAAACCGATATCTGCTCCCGTTTCTTTTACGAACTCCACTAAGGCTTCTGGATGTGTTGACCCTACGCCATCGTTAATGTTCACGCCGTTTGGTTTGTCACCCATTGTGTGGAAGTCTGTGTCTAAGTCAGCAAATAAACGAGTTAACATGGAAGCTGTTGCTCCGTTTGCGCCGTCTAAAGCGACTTTCATTCCTGATAGAGAATCTACCGTATTTTGTAGGAATTGGCTGTATTTCAATGTTCCTTCTAAGTATTCATCCACTGTTCCTAATGCGTCTGTAGAAGGGCGTGGTAATGTGTCTTCTTCGGCATCTAATAATGCTTCGATTTGCGCTTCTGTTTCATCTGTTAGTTTAAATCCATCTCCCCCGAAGAATTTAATTCCATTATCTTGAGCAGGATTGTGGGATGCTGAAATCATAACCCCAGCTACAGCGCCTTGTACTCGTGTTAAATAAGCTACCCCTGGAGTAGGAATCACTCCAAGTTGCATGACTTCAATCCCTACAGAGAGTAATCCAGCGATTAAAGCATGCTCTAATAATTGACCAGAAATACGAGTGTCACGCCCTACTAATACGCGTGGATGTGCATTTCCTTCTGCTTGTTGTAATAATACATAACCGCCATAACGGCCTAGTTTAAATGCTAATTCTGGTGTTAATTCTGCGTTAGCTACGCCACGAACACCATCTGTTCCAAAATATTTGCCCATAAATTTCTCCTTTAGCCTTATCTGGCTTGTGTTGTCTGTTCTTGTGTCGTTGTTTGCTCTTGTGTTGTTTCGGACTCTTTAGTTGTTTCTCGTGAATCCAAAATACCATGATCTACCACCGTAATAGTGACCTCAACTGCTTCTGGGGTAATACTATTGACACCAGATGGTAGTGTTAATGTTACTGTTTTTTTCGTGGTTTGAGTCACGTTGCTCACATCTACCACTACTGGAATAGCTGTAATTTGATTTAAAATCGATTGAGCTCCTAAGATTGTAACTTGCTTAGTAGTAGAATTCAATGAATATGAATAACGTGAAGTGCCACCAGTTGTCGTAAAGACAAGAGGGACTGTTTGGAGCTAGAAGAAATTGGCACTCGAACTTGTACACGTTCTGGCTCAATTTTCACCGCAACAGGTTTTCCTGTGGCATCCAAAGCTTGTAGTTGTGCTGTAGTCGTATAGTCTGATTTTGTCCCTTCAGGAATCGTAACTTTTGCGACCACTTTTTCCACTTGATTTAAAATCGAATCCGCAGCTTTGACTGTAACTGTTCCTGGAGAGGTCAAGCCATCTCCAACTTGATAGCCATTGCCAATACTTGAAGAATCGACCGTTACATTAACAGGAAACTCTTTAGCATTCTTCTTCTCGATTGTAATTTCAACACTTTCTGGTGAAACAATACCTGTCACTCCAGTTGGAAGTCCTGATACTGAAGAGAAATCGTATGCTTTCCTTCCCCTAACTCTGTTAAATTTGGCGTAGTCACTTTGTACGAACCATTGCTAGATGTGCTTAAAATCAAACTGCTTGGCCCTTCAAGACGTAAAGCAACAGAGTCTGGTAATCCTGTTACCGAGTATTCTTCACTGTTGATATCCACATAAATTGGCACATTTGTAATCGTGTTTGAACTTGATTGTGGATTTAAAGTGCTTGAACGTAATCCGGAATTAGCGTCTTTAGCTAAAATAAATAGAAAGATACTTAGTACTAAAGACATCAACATGAGAAATGATTTTTTATTCATCCAATTAGCCATTCGAACGACCCCCTTTAAAGAGCGCACGTATCCAACGAACGACTGCTGGATCCTTCTCGTCGTGTCCTTCTACCACTAAATGTTGTGACAAAACTTGAACTAATTCTTCAGAAGAAAGTTCTCGATGTAATTTTTCTCGAATCGCTACACTCACTTTCCCCGTTTCTTCAGAGATGATAATCGTAATCGCATCACTCACTTCACTTAGACCAATCGCAGCACGGTGACGTGTTCCTAATTCTTTTGGAATCATCATATTCTCAGATAGCGGTAAATAGCAAGCCGCTGCAGCAATATGATAATCACGAATAATCATTGCCCCATCATGTAATGGTGTATTTGGAATAAAAATATTCGTAATCAATTGATTAGAAATCTCAGAGTGAATCGGAATCCCGGTATTAATAAATTCTTCTAGAGAATTCCCTTGTTCAATCGAAATTAAAGCTCCAATTCTTCGTTTTGCCATATATTGAATGGCTGTATTCAACTCATTAATCATGATTTCTGCTTCATTGGCACTTTCATATTTACGTGAGAAGAAATTCGAACGTCCAATATGTTCTAATCCGCGGCGAATCTCTGGTTGGAACACAATCAATGCAGCCACAACCCCCCACTGAATCACGAAGTTCATAATCCAGTCTAAAGTGGTTAGCCCAAGGAAAAAACTAATAAACTTCATTGCAGCAATTGCCGCAATTCCTTTCATTAAATGAATTGCCCTTGTTCCTTTAATAATCACTAAAATATTATAGAGAATGTACCAAACAATCAAAATATCAATCAGATTGCGAAAACTCCCCATGAAAATAAACTATTCCAATTTATTTGCATAAAGTTAACCTCTCTTCCACCAATATGTACCTTTCTATTATAGCACAGATAAGAGCTAAACGAAAAAAAGCGCGGATTTTAATGAAGACATTCGTTAACTTCTTCTGTTTTTCCTTAGGGGGCAAAATAAAAAACGTTCTACCAAGTTAGATGATAGAACGTTTTATGATTTTTATTCCCCTTCTGTCTCTGTATTTGCAATGTAGTAAGAATAACCACCCGTCACTGCTACCACCACTACTAGAATCATCGTAGCTACCAAAATTGCAATATTATTTACCATAAAGATTGCTGTTAAAATCATTAACAGTCCAGCAATAATAGAAGCAAAGCCAAAGAAGCGTTGTGTTTTACGGAAGGCTGCATCATTGTTTTTAAGCCATGAAGCACGGAATCCGAAGTGTTTTGAATTCTCTTTGATTTTTGGCGCTAGATTTCCAATTAGGATAAAGAAAATCCCAAGAATGAATGTCAAAAAACGTCCCAGTTGTGTTCCAATCGTCACCCCATTTAAATACACCCAAAATTGGAAATAAGCAACAACATTCAGCAATAGTAGAACTAACCAACTAATAGAACGAGCGGTCTTCACATTCCCTCCTGTTAATTTAGGAGAAGTGCTAGCAATACGAATGATAAATCCAACAATGGCCACAATCACCGGATAAATTAAAATTGTAAATCGATTGGCAGTGCCGGTAACATTTCCAGAAAAGTCAAAATTAGATACAATGGTCTCCGGTAAGAACCACACCACCACTAGAGCCACAACGAGTGGTGCGAACATCAATGCAATATAAGTATATTTTTTTATTTGTTTTACTTGTTCCATGTTATTTTCCCCCAATAATTTGATTGATCCATACAATGGCTTCGTCCAGTACGGTCAAATTCAATTCATAATAAATAAAGTTTTTATAACGTGTTTCGTAGATTAAATCAGCTTGTTTTTAATTTTTCTAAGATGATAAGACAAAGCTTGCGGCGTCATCCCAATTAACTCCGCTAAATCACCTGTATTGGTCTTCCCTTTACGCAGAATTTCTAAAATTTGACGGCGCGTTTCGTCCGAAAGAGCAGACATTACTTCATTAACAGCCATCTCCTCAACTTCTTTCTATTTAAATTTATCTTTAAGTAGATTATACTCCTGAGGGATGTAAAATGCAACACCTATTTAAAAATATTTTTTTAATAGATTTTTCGTGTAAAAGAAAGATGATACCTATGATTTCTTATGGATTGGTTTATCATCGCGGTAATAAACCAATCCGTAAGTTCCTTCGGTATCATCTTTTTAAACTTGTTCTTCTCCTGAGAGTGTATCTGCCACTAAAGTGCGTCACTTAAGCGTGCGAACTCTTCAATTGTCAGTGTTTCTGCACGTCTAGTTGGGTCGATACCTGCTACTTCTAATGCAGCAGCTAAGCTTTCTTTTGTATGGCTATTTCCAACGTAGGCTTTAGCTAAATTATTCCATAGCGTTTTACGACGTTGCACGAAACTGTTTTTCACGAGTGCGAAAAATTTCGCTTCATCTTTCACTTCTATGAGTGGTTTTTCGCGACGTTTTAACACCAGAATCGCAGAATCCACATTTGGAGCTGGATTGAAGACCGTCTTCGGCACGATAAATCCGATGCTCGCTTCGCAGAAATATTGAATCGCAATCGTGAGCGATCCATACGCCTTCGAATTTGGCTCAGCCGTCATTCGTTGCGCCACTTCTTTTTGCATCATCATCGCAAAACCATCGATTGGTAATTTTGATTCCAATAAATTCATAATGATTGGAGTTGTAATATAGTACGGCAAGTTGGCCACGACTAATAACGGCTCATTAATGTCGAAATGCTCTCCGATGACTTGCTCCAAGTCGACGTCCAAGATGTCGCTATGAACCACCGTTACGTTATCGTATGGGGCCAATGTTTCATCGAGCACTGGCAACAAACGGCCATCGATTTCAAACGCCAGCACTTGTTTGGCTTCTCTTGCTAGACGTTCGGTCAAAGCACCAATCCCTGGTCCGATTTCAATGACGTTTGTCGTTTTGTCGACTCCTGCCACCTCTAGCATACGCGTTAAAATATTCGGTTCAATTAGGAAGTTTTGCCCTAGACTCTTCTTACCGTTAGCCCATGACGTTCCATAATCTCGCGCGTTCTTTTCGGCGTCGCGATATCCTTTATTTCATTCATGTTTGTCCTCATTTTCTAAGACAGCCTCAAGTGCTGTCCTTAATTGTTCTTCTGTAATACCAAATAATTGTAATCTTTTCGCGAACTGTTTTCCATTCGTATGGCCAATTTTTAGAAAATCCGCCACCGCTTGACGTCTCGTTGCTGAATCTGGTCGTCCGATAAACCCTAGCGCCATCAGTGTTGCCTGCGAAATCACTGGTTTTCCTGCTTCTGTTGAAATCTCATGCACCGATTCGAGCGCTCGCTGGATGGCTTCGGTACTCGCATGTTCCACCCCAAGACTCTTATGATTGTCTTTTCTGACAGCTTCTTCACGTTCGATAAAAGCATGTTTTACACCAGGCACGCGCTCTTGAATAATATTTCGAATGCGAGTCCCAGGATAATCTGGGTCCGTAAACACAATCACTTCACGCGTTTGAAGTGCCTTTTGAATGAGTGCAATCGTCTCTTCGTCAATCGCCGAGCCATTCGTTTCAATCGTTTCGATATCCGGATAGATTTCTCTCAAGCGTCTTGTATCATCTCGCCCTTCTACAACAATGACTGGATTCATAGCAAGCCTCTTTCTTCCATGCGGAATAGCTTGATGGTATTTTGTGTGGTTTGATGGGCCACTTCTTCCCAAGCAAGGCCGCGTTCTTTGGCAATCGTTTCAACCACGTAGCGCGTATAGCCGGGTTCGTTTCTCTTTCCACGGTAAGGCACAGGCGCTAAATACGGCGCATCAGTTTCCACTAGCATACGGTCGAATGGAACTAATTTTGCACATTCACGAACTTGTGGCGCATTTTTGAACGTCGTCACTCCGCTAAAGGAAATATGCATGCCTAAGTCCAAGAAACGCTTCATATATTCCACGTCGCCATTATAACTATGCATAATGCCTCCGATGTCTTGAATGCCTTCTTCTTTTAGAATCTTGTAGCAATCTTCTGTCGCATCGCGGTTATGAATCACAATCGGCAATTTCATTTCTTTGGCAATCGCGATTTGGCGACGGAACACCTTGTCTTGTTCCTCGGGTGTTGAATCTTTCCAATAGTAATCCAGTCCCATTTCCCCCATCGCGACCACTTGCGGATGCGTCAAGCGTTCTTGTAGCCAACTTTCTATTTCTTTATTGTATTGATAGGCTTCAGTTGGATGCCATCCGATAATTGAAACTACTTCTTTGAACGCTTCACTCAGTTCAAGACTTCGCGTAATTGTATCCGTATCGAATCCCACCACCGCAAAACGCGTTACGGCGAGTTCCTTTGCACGCGCGATGACCTCTTTTTCTTCTCCTGTAAACGCAGATACATTTAAATGCGTATGCGTATCAAATCATTATTTCGCCTCTTATCTTGTTGCCCCATTTAAGAATGGGTTTGTCGCAATTTCATCTTTTAGTGTTGTTGGCTCCCCATGCCCTGGGAAAATCACTGTTTCAGCAGGTAATGGCAATAAGTATTTGTGGATGCCTTCCATTAATTCTTTATGGCTTCCGTATGGGAAATCACTACGTCCAACGCTTCCTTTAAACATCACGTCCCCACCGATAACAAATCCATTTTCTCTGAAAATAAAGATGGTTCCACCAGGTGAATGCCCTGGAATATGCGCTAATTCCGGTTCAAAACTTCCAACTTTCCATTTGCCCATTTCTTTAGGGAAATAACCGTCCGCTGGCTTAGTGGTAATATTTTCTCCAGAGTAATAAGAACGGTTCAATTCAGGATCGTGTAAAAATACTTTTTCCAACTCATTCATATACATTGGAATATTGTATTCTTCACGAAGCGCATCTACTGCTCCGATATGGTCTCCGTGTGCATGTGTTAATACAATCGCTACTGGCTTCAACCCTTCTTCTTTAATTAATTGTTTAATATCCTCGGCTTGTGCACCTGGGTCAAAAATCACGGTTTCTTTATTCTCATCAATTAAAAAGTAGACATTTTCTTCTAAACGCCCTACTGGAATGCTTAATAACTCCATTTATATTCCTCCTTTAGGTCTCCTCTTAACTCTACATAAAATAGTGGGTTCTTGCAATCAAAAAACGCCCAAGCATAGAGCCCAGACGTCTGTTGATTAATCATTGATTAATTTTTTCAAATCGATGGCTTTGTTTAATGCCGTCATCAACGGAATACCCGCTAATAATACGACGATTTCGCCAAAGAATGTTTGCGCGTAACTTAACCAGAATGGTAACCCTAGCGCTAAGTTTAATTCAATCGCTACTAAGAAATCATCACACTGAAGACACCTGCTAAAACAAACATACGTGTTTTAACGTCTTTCACTGATTTGAAGAAAAGTGCGCTGATAGCGAATGAAGCAATTGTATGCCCTAATCCGAATACTAAGTCGTACAAACCTAGACCAGACGCTGACATAAATACTGAGTTGACAAGTAATACACCGGCAACCACACCGATTCCGTATTTTTTGTCAAAAGCGAATAAGTGGTTCAACATTTCTGCAATACGAAATTGAACATCTCCGAATGCCATAAATGCAGTTAATGATGTAACGACCACATAAAGCGCTGCGATGATTGCGTTAATCACAATCAATTTTGATTTTTTATTTTGCATGTTACTGCCTCCTAGTTTTTTATTGAGGGATGGTTTCGAACCTCATCGGCAAAAAACGCCATGTGCTATTGTACTATAAACAGCGTAAGATTGGTAGTCTTAAGTTGAATTTCTTTATCCTCTACAAATTTGTTCTTTGAATTTCTTCTTACACCGTTTGTGAGCCCCTTTTACAGAGGTAACCGACTTATCAAAGTGATCCGCCATCTCTTCAAACGTCTGCCCGTCTAACACCCCCAGAAACACTTCTCTTTCAAAGCGAGATAAGTGATGGAAGTATTCCTCCGCATCTTCATGTAAAAATACTTGTTTCTCGCAAGATTCTACGGAAGCTGACATCAACGCTAGCTCCCCTTTATCCCCGTGGATTAGAAGATTATGAGGAACTACTCTTTGTCGATGCTCCCTTCTCAAACACTCCACTGCTAAATTTTTTAGGCACCGTTGATAATAACCCGCAAACGAAACAGCATGGTCTTCATTATATTTATCTAACGCTCGTAACATCATGACTCTAGCTTCTTGAGCAAAATCTTCTTGATCCATCTCATGAAAGAAATAATGATGATTCATACTGGCAATTAAAGGCTCAAACCTCTTTAATAACTCGGTGATGGCCTCCTCATTATTTGCTTTAGCTAAGTGAACTACTTCCGACAACTCTTTCTTTTCCATAAAATAACCTCCCTATAAATTCCTCCCTCATTCCTTCTCCACTTCAGTATATTGATTAACAAACATAAAAAGCCCTAGTTTTATCGGATAAAACCAAGACTTCTTAAGAATTAAATTCATTTTTCTTCTTGAAAATAAAAAGATAGGATTATTTCCTAACCTTCTTAATTGCTTTTGGTAGAATTTCTACTCTTCTCTTTTCTCTTGAAATAATGCACACCATAAATTTGATAGAAATCAACTTTCAGCTGTACGAATCGTTTCAAGTCTCTTAATAATTGATATAATTGCGCTCTTTTTCTCAAATTCGCGTCTTGTTTGCGGCAAAGGTCTTTCTCGAAAATGTTCTAACATGGCTTCAATCTCATCAATGAGTTGACTCGCTGTATTCTGCTCTGCTAATTGCTCCGCCGTCTGTTTAAACATTTCAGACAAAATGGCCATTTCTTCCCCATCCCAGCGAAATTCATTTAAATTGACCGCCATAATTTCTAATAACTTTGTTTGATCGCGTCGCATTTCAAAGTACTGTTCATCGTAGGTGATTTCACTTGTTAGATGGTTCTCTGATTCTAAGCGAACATATTCTCTAGCCGCTTTCAATTTTTCTTTCACAATTTGAAGAACTTCTCCATCATTTTTTCCATTTCCAACGGATAAAAATCCAGACATTTTCAATAGAACTTCTCTCATTTTTGATTCAATTTCTTCACGAATGTCAATAATATGTTCACGGTACGATGGCATGTACCAGTTGAATAAAATAGCAACTCCCGCTCCAATCGTCACAAGAAGCATTTCATTCACAAACAAAGAGAACGTTAATTGTTGTTGCGTCCAAAGATGAATGACTAACACCGTACTTGGTGCGACTCCAATTTCTACTTTTAATATATAAGCCATCGGAATATAACATAATAAGTAAATTCCAAAACTCATTGCATCGAAACCAAAAATCCAAAAGACAATTCCACCGACAAAAAGTGCCAATAGGGCTGCAGCTAATCGTTGACTCGTGGCCGCTAAAGAGATTTTCTTTGTATCCATTACACTTAAAATCGCAATAATAGCAGCTGCAGAGGGGGTCGATAAATTGAATGCTTGTGCAATCATTAAGGCAGAAAATGCCGAAACAATCACCTTCATTATTTTAAGCTTCATTATGGATCACTGTATCTCCTTGTATTTGATGCCCTTCCAACTCTAGAAGGGTAGTTTTTCTGTTTAATCCTCCCGCAAATCCTGTTAATTTTCCTGTTGTCGCAACGACTCTATGACATGGGACGAGAAGCGCAATTGGATTTTTCCCAATAGCATTTGCGACTGCACGAGGGGAGGTTTTTCTACCTATCTTCTCGCTGACACGGTGAGTAACTTCATTATAAGTCCATACTTCTCCAATCGGAATTTCTAGCAATGTATTCCAAACACTTTGTTGAAAAGGAGTTCCTCCTTCATAAGCAATCGAAAACAAAGGAGTTCCTGGAGTTTTCTCATGATAATACTGATTAATCCATGTTTTTACTGGTTCCCAAAGTGCTAGTGAATCATCCCATTTTGGATTTTTCACAAAGGCACACTCATATTTTTGCCCTTCAAACCACAAACCGGTTAATGCCACCTTATCACTTGCAGCAATCATCACTCCTAGTGGTGTATCTATCTTCGTCAAAACCGTCATGGCTAATTCTCCTCATTTCTCATTACAAATCTATTTTTCTATTATATAATATTTTCTATCGAATGAAATAGGAAAGGAGCACTTTCATGCTCATTAACGAAGCCGTTTTACATATTTTAGATAAAAATTCAGGAAACTTACTATTATCTCAGGCCCCACTGCAACTGAGTGATCCATTTCTCATTGAATACATTACAAAACTCGTGGATAAAATCAAAAAAGGCGATCCACATATCGGTCAACTAGCTTCTAGCGAACCGCTTCTTGGTATCTAGCAGACGAAGGCATTTCTTTCTTAGAAAAGACGCAACAGTTATCCGATAAGCTCTTTGCTCTTATTGCTCCAGCAGAAGAAATCGGACCAGCAGACTACCTATTCTTTACGGGAACAAGCGATACAGGAGGTACCCTCTTTGGAATGATTCGCCTTGATTACAGTTCAAAAGTCACTCACTTTGTCGATTATGAAGGTGAAGCCGTTAGCAATACCATCTTGCAAAATCACGCAATCTTGCCAAACGCGACGCAAAAACCTTCGGAAGCTTTCATCGTGGATTTATCAAATGGAAACTACCACTTAATTGAGAAAAAAGTAGTGATGGAAGGACAAAAAACTGCCTATTTCTCTGAAAAATTCTTAGAAATTACGGTGCCAGTCACAACGAAAGAACAAATCAAGGAAATCAAAAAAACGGTTACTCATATCGCGAAAAAACACGACGAGGAACCGTACAAAGCACTGGCAACGACGCAACAAGCCATCTTCCACCAGCTCGAAGAACAGGACGAAATCGACGCCGCAGCCATCTTCGACAAGGTATTCGAGGAAAAACCGCTCGCACGTGAAGCCGCACAGTTGGCCATCACTGAAGAACGCGTTCCAGAAAAAATCGCCGTAACAAACGTGCCAAAATACGAACGCAAATATAGCAAGCAAAAAAATTCAAACTCGACAACGGCATCGAAATTACCATTCCAAGTGAAATCTACGAAAACAAGGAAATGGTCGAATTCATTAATAATCCGGATGGCTCGGTTTCGGTACTAATCAAAAACATCGAAAGTATCTTAAATAAATTTAATGCGTAACACCATCTATCTAATGTAAAACAAGAAACCTCCTAGAAAAATTTTCTAGGAGGTTTTCGTTTATAATGGCTTCTTCAATGGAAGACCCGGTTTTCTAGGATATTTATTCGGAGTTTCCTTCGTCTTTAAAATCGTGACAACATGACGGTTTCCGCCTTCATATGGCAAGTCGAAAGAGACATCCCCTTCTACTTTCCCGCCAAGAATCGCAATCGCTTTTTTCGCTTCTTCCAGCTCAACTTCTGTATGCGCCGCTTTTAATGCGAGGAAATACCCCTGCTTTTTCACGAGTGGCATGCAAAATTCGCTCAGTACACTGAGTTTAGCAACGGCACGAGCAGTCACCACATCAAACGATGCACGAAACTCCTTGTTTTGCCCAAAGGTTTCAGCGCGGTCATGGAAACACTGCACGTCTTTTAACCCAAGCGTCTCCACTAATGTATTCAAGAATGTAATGCGTTTATTCAACGAATCCACAATCGTCACTTTCAAGTTTGGGAAGATGATTTTCAGCGGAATACTTGGAAATCCTGCACCCGCCCCAACGTCGCAAAGCGTTTGGTCGGTCAATTCATGATGGAATCCAAGCGCCAATGAATCGTAGAAATGCTTCAAGTACACGCCCTCTTCATCCGTAATCGCCGTCAAATTCATCTTTTCATTCCATTCCACTAATAGATGGAAATATTGGTCGAACTGCTTCTTTTGCTCGTCCGATAATGTAATCCCATGCATTTCTTGGAGTCTCTGATAAAATTCTTCTGGTTTCATACGCGCCTCCTTATTCTTGCACTTTAGCGATCTTGCCTTGTTCGATATAGACCATCAAGATCGATACGTCGGCTGGGTTCACCCCACTAATACGGCTCGCTTGCGCAATCGTTTCTGGTTGAATTAATTTCAACCGTTGACGCGCTTCTGTCGCAAGTCCATTAATCGCATCATAGTCGATATTGGCAGGAATACGTTTCGCTTCCATGCGTTTTCAATTTCTCAACTTTTTCAATCGCTTTGGCAATATAGCCTTCGTATTTAATGGATATTTCTACTTGTTCTTTCACTTCACGAGAAACTTCCACCGCTTCACCGGCAAAACCTACTAATTCATCATAGCTTAATTCTGGACGTTTCAACAAGTCGCTTAAAAGGATGCCGTCTTTCAATTCCGCAGATCCTTTTTCCGCCAAGAACGCTTGTAATTCAGCAGTTGGCTTCAAGCGAATCGATTGCATCCGTTTGATTTCGGCTTCAATCGCTTCTTGTTTTGCTTGGAACTCAGCATAACGTTCGTCGTCAATCAATCCTAGTTCGCGTCCTTTTTCCGTTAAACGTAAATCGGCATTATCATGTCGAAGTAAGAGACGATATTCCGCACGAGAAGTCAATAGACGGTAAGGTTCTGTCGTTCCTTTTGTAACCAAATCATCCACCAATACGCCGATATACGCATCGCTTCGGCCAAGAATAAATGGCTCTTCTCCGCGAATCTTACGCACGGCATTAATCCCAGCGTAGAGCCCTTGCCCCGCTGCTTCTTCATATCCACTCGTTCCGTTCATTTGTCCGGCAGTGAAATAGATTTTGGATAATTTTTGTTTCAAAGGTATTTTTCAATTGGTGCGGCACGACCACATCGTACTCGATGGCGTAACCCGTACGCATCATCTCCGCATTTTCCAACCCTTCCACGCTACGAATCATCTTGATTTGCACGTCTTCTGGAAGCGAAGTCGACAACCCTTGAATATACACTTCTTCCGTATTTTCCCCTTCTGGCTCTAGGAAAATTTGGTGACGAGGCTTGTCGCTGAAACGAACGATTTTATCTTCAATCGATGGACAGTAACGCGCGCCGACCCCTTCTACAATCCCTGTAAACATCGGTGCACGGTGTAAGTTCTCACGAATCGTTTCATGCGTCCCTTCATTCGTATACGTTAACCAGCAAGGAATTTGGTCGTAGCGGTAGTCTTCGTCTTTGGATGTAAAACTAAATAAGTTTGGAGTGTCATCCCCTGGTTGAATTTCTGTTTTACTATAATCAATCGATGAGCCTTTGATACGTGGCGGAGTTCCTGTTTTGAAACGCGCCAATTCAAAGCCTAATTCGAGTAAGTTCTCTGATAATTTAATCGATGGTTGAGAGTTATTGGCACCCTGATGAATATTTCAATTCACCGATAATAATTTGACCACGAGAAGAAGTTCCAGCCGTTAAGACCACTGCTTTTGAACGGTAGATGGCACCTGTATTCGTGATAACCCCTTTACATACGCCATCTTCAACAATCAATTCTTCCGCAATTCCTTGGCGTAAATCCAAGTTCTCTTGCTTCTCGATTGTCTTCTTCATTTCTTGCGCGTATAAATGCTTATCCGCTTGCGCACGTAAGGCACGTACGGCAGGTCCTTTCCCAGTGTTCAGCATACGCATTTGAATATACGTCTTATCGATGTTGCGACCCATTTCGCCCCCAAGAGCGTCGATTTCACGCACAACAACCCCTTTTGCAGGTCCGCCTACAGATGGGTTACATGGCATAAAGGCCACCATTTCTAAATTCATTGTGAGTAATAATGTTTTTGCGCCCATACGTGCACTTGCTAGCGCCGCTTCACTGCCGGCATGTCCAGCCCCGACGACAACTACATCATAATTTCCAGCTTCGTAAGTTGTTACCATAGTCTCTCCTTTACTTTCTTTCTCCATAAAATTCTACTTTGTGACTAACATATTCGCCTGCTTCATAATTAAACTTCGCAGAAAAGAACGGTTCATTCCCTAAAATCCACTGTAGGAAAATGCGGTCCCCTTCCCAAGACGGTTTCTGGAGGACTTCATCGTAAGGAACCCATTCTAGCGTCCCTTCTGGCGAATCAATCAGCTCTCCTGAAAACTCCGTTACCCGAAAGACATACGTATACCAATCGTGTCCTGGGGTGAATTCTGGGAAGGTGATGATTCCTTTCATCTCCATCTTTGTAGCCGTTAGTCCTGTTTCTTCAAATATTTCACGCACGGCACATTCTTCTGGAGTTTCTGCTGCTTCAAGCTTTCCACCAACGCCAATATACTTGCCCTCATGGACATCGTTTGGCTTTTTGTTGCGTAATAACAGTAAAAATTCTTTGCCATTGTCCAAATAACAAATGGTCGCTAGCTTCGTCATCAGCATTTCCTCCTTGTGCCTTTCGTTGAAAGAGTTATAACTTTAATTCTTTACGGATATCTTCATAGTAGCGGTAATGGGGCACCGGATTGAGCCTTACGTCTCAATTCCTACCAAGCTTCAAACTGACTCTACGGGTTACAACCCTAGAGTCAGTAATTCACATTGGTTGCTATTCTCCATTACTGCTACTATAGAATCCGTAAGAATTTCTGTTATTACTCTTTCACGAGAGCCTTCAATTAAAATTCTGCATGCTCTCATCTCTTATTATTCGTATTCTGTATCAGTTTCTTGCAGCAAACTGCCAACTCTGTACTTCTTTTGAGCACGCTTGTTTATTTCCCTAAGCAGAACTGGCTGAACAATTGTGTTAACAGCTCGTCTTGAACCGTGTCGCCTGTGATTTCGCCCAAGAGATCCCAAGCGCGGGTAAAATCGATTTGGATTAAATCAACAGGCATACCCATGTCGACCCCGTTCACCACTTCTTGCAGCGCTTGTTCTGCTTTTTCAAGAAGCGCAATATGACGCGTGTTCGATAAGTACGTAGCGTCGCGCTCATTCATTTGCCCTTGGAAGAAGTAATCGGCAATCTTTTCTTCCAATTGGTCGATGCCTTCTTTCTTCAGCATTGACGTTGTGACAATTTCGCTGTCTGTTGCGAATTCTTTGACCTTGTCCATGTCAATTTTCGTTGGTAGGTCTGTCTTGTTTAATAAAATAATGCGTTTGAAGTCTTTCGTTTGTTCTAATAAGCGGAGGTCTTCGTCCATCAACTCTTCGCTTTGGTTTAAAATCAAGAGCACGAAATCCGCTTCGTTTAACGCTTTACGGCTTCGTTCCACCCCGATTCGTTCAACAACGTCATCCGTTTCACGAATTCCCGCCGTATCAATCAGCTGGAGCGGCACGCCTCGAACATTCACGTACTCTTCAATCGTGTCACGAGTCGTTCCAGCGATATCCGTTACGATGGCTTTTTCTTCGCGTAATAACACGTTCAATAGACTCGATTTCCCTACGTTTGGACGTCCAACGATGGCTGTCTTTCAATCCGTCACGCAAAGATTTTTCCTTGGCTTGCCGTGTTTAGCAATGCGCGAATGCCTTGTGAGACTTGCTGCGTCTTCTCGCGCAACAGTTGCAAGGTCATTTCTTCCACGTCATCATACTCTCGGATAATCGATATTTCACTTCGACTTGCGCTAATGTGTTTAAGATTTCTTGTCGTAAATTCTGAATTAACTTTCGAGAGTTCTCCGTCGAGTTGGCGCATCGCCATTTGCATCGATTTATCCGTTTTTGCACGAATCAAATCCATCACGGCTTCTGCTTGCGACAAGTCGATACGTCCCATTCAAGAAGGCGCGTTTTGTAAACTCACCAGGCTCTGCTAGGCGTGCTCCCATGCGAAGAACGAGTTGCAAGATGCGGTTAATCGCCACAATCCCACCGTGACAGTTAATTTCTACAATATCTTCCCGCGTGAAAGTCTTTGGCGCGCGAAGCACCGTCACCATCACTTCATCAATGACTTCATCGTTCTTTGGATCCACGATATGCCCATAGTGAATCGTATGACTGGGTTGTTCATTTAATCGTTTTTCTTTCAATCGATACACTTCGTCTGCAATGCGAATTGCATCCTCTCCACTGATACGGACAATCCCGATCGCCCCTTCGCCAGGCGCCGTTGAAATCGCCGCAATCGTATCAAATTCTGTCTGCATACTGTCCCTCACTTTCGTTTAATTGCACAAAAAAAGTGCACACTCCACCCCTTCGTTTCTAGGGTGGCTCGCACTTTGACTGCTAACCGATATTCTCAAAGAGATTATACACTATTTTATGTAGAATTCATAGACAGAAAGATAGATTGGATAAATTTTCTGAGCGTGTTTTTATTTTTCTTTTCTAAAATTTCTATACTTGCTCATTGCACTCCTTTTCTCAAAAACAAGCTACAATCAAACTATGAATCTAAAGGAGGATTTCCTATGACCGTAGAACATCCATTTAACAAAATCGTAGAAGGCATTGCAGTTTCTGATATTCGTCAATTCGACGCAGAAGTTTCTACAATTCCTGGCATTATCAAATTAACTCTTGGAGAGCCAAACTTTGACACACCTGAACATATTAAAGAGGCCGCTATCCAAGCGATTAAAGACAACCACTCACATTACACACCAAACTCAGGGATTCCTGAATTACGACAAGCTGCGGCTGAGTATTACAACAAGAAATTTAATTTCAATTACACTGCTGACCAAGTGATTACAACGATCGGGGCTACAGAAGGGATTGACGTCAAGCTTACAAGCCATCTTAAACCCTGGCGACACAGTCATCGTGCCAACACCAGTCTTCCCACTATACTTGCCAATCACATTGGTGAACCAAGGGAACTTCATTACAGTGGATACAAGTGAAGACGGCTTTGTTTTAACAGCGGATAAATTACGCGAAACCATCGAAGCAAACCCAGACAAAAACTTCAAAGCGGTTGTTCTTGTATACCCAAGTAACCCAACAGGCGTAACTTACTCTAAAGAACAATTAGAAGACTTAGCCGAAGTGATTAAAGAGCACCAACTATGGGCACTTTGCGATGAAGTATACGCAGAATTAACATACGACAAGACTCACTACTCTCTTGCGAATATTTTACCTGAACAAACGATTGTCATCACTGGTTTATCAAAATCACACGCAATGACAGGATGGCGTATCGGATTTATCTTAGGGCCAACACACTTCATGAACGAAGTCGTAAAAACACACCAATACATGGTGACAGCTCCAACAAGCTTTGCGCAATACGGAGCGCTTGCGGCAATGTTACACGGCCAAGATGACTGCGCGAAAATGATGGTGGAATATAGCGAGCGTCGTGACTATCTTGCTGCTGAATTGAAGAAACTTGGCTTCGAAGTGGCAAGTCCTGACGGTGCGTTCTACTTATTCGCGAAAATCCCTGCAAAATGCGGCACTGACTCATGGGCATTTCGTTCGAGACCTTGCGCCAAAAGCAAAAGTAGCGCTCATTCCAGGGGTATCTTTCGGACCTGGTGGCGAAAGCTATGTTCGTTTCAGTTACGCTGCGTCAATGGAAAACCTAAAAGAAGTTGTTGCTCGTTTAACAACTTACTTAGCAAACATCTAAAACATTTGAGAGGCGAAAAAGACCATATATGGTCTTTTTTTGCCTTCAACTTTTAAACGATATAGCATATGCTATATCGTTTTTTATTTTAAATGCAGACAACACGCAATTACCATATGGTAATTGCGTGTTTTTTTCTGAATTTTTTTCATTTTCTATTGCAATAGGGTGTTCGCTTGATAAAAAGGTGCTTAACATCCGATAGTGAATCGAATAAAAATAAAAGAGCTAAAATTATCATATATGATAATTTTTAGCTCGTTTTCTTATTTCAAATACTGTCGATAAAAGTGTCGCGACCCTGAAAGTCCGCGGTAACGTTTATAATGTTCTGGATCCTTCTTGTAGAAATCTTGGTGATATTCTTCAGCAGGATAGAAACGTACTTGCAGGCTCGATTTTTGTCACGATATCTTTTTTGAATCGTCCGCTGGCTTGCAAGGCTGCTTTTGAAGCTTCCGCAATCTTTCTTTGTTCCTCGGAATGATAGAAGATGACTGGGCGATATGAATCTCCACGGTCCACGAATTGTCCCATTGCATCCGTTGGGTCCGTTTGTTGCCAGTAGACTTCTACGAGTTTTTCATAAGGGAAATACTTCTGGGTCGAAACGTGATTTGCACGGCCTCTGTATGTCCTGTTGTTCCGCTACATACTTCCTTGTATGTCGGATTTTCTTTGTGGCCGCCTGTGTATCCCGAGATCACAGACTCGATTCCTGGTTGGCTATCAAATGGTTTCACCATGCACCAGAAACAGCCTCCTGCAAATGTAGCAATTTCTTTTGCCATGTGTATTCCTCCTACTCTTGTTCCGGGTTCAACGAAACATCTTCCCCGAAAATGCGCATCTTAATCGCAATCCCTGTTCTTGTCCCTGCCGTCCCACCGAGTCCCGTTTCACGGAGTTCTCGTGGCATTCTCACCCCGATACTGCGCATAGCTTCGATGGTTTCATCGGCTGGAATCACGTTTGTAATTCCTGCAAGTGCCATGTCTGCGGCAATCAACGCATTCCCCGCACCAATCGCATTTCGCTTCACGCAAGGCACTTCAACAAGACCGGCTACAGGGTCACATACAAGTCCTAATAAATTCCCAAGCGCTGTCGCAAAGGCTTCGGAACTCTCTTGCGGCGTTCCACCGGCTGCTTCTACGGCTGCGGCTGCGGCCATCGCACTGGCACTTCCGACTTCGGCTTGGCATCCACCTGTCGCCCCGGCAATCATCGCGTTATTAGCCACGACCATCCCAAAGGCTGCCGAAGTAAAGAGGAAACGCACTTGTTGTTCATGGTTCAAGTTCATCGTATCGGCAATTGAGAACACAACGCCAGGTAAGGTTCCACTCGCCCCTGCTGTTGGAGTCGCACACACAAGCCCCATCGCAGCATTCACTTCGTTTGTTCCAAGCGCGTATTGTACCCCCGCTAGAACACTATCGCCCGACAATGTTTTTCCACGTTCACGATACTTCTTCATCTTCAACGCGTCGCCACCCGTTAAGCCTGTTGGAGAGAACACGCCCTCTCCTTCCACGCTTCGTTCAACGGCGTTCTTCATCGTTTGTAAGTTTTTTTCCATTTTTCTCCCAGATGTACTCACGACTTTGCTGGGTCATTTCCATTTCTTGTTCAATCATGATTTCCGAAATGGGCTTCTTTTTGTTCTGTTGCTAATGCTACCAATTCTTTAATGGTCGAAAAACATTGCAAACTTCCTTCCTCATCATCACGCAAACATGTAGATGTTATGCGTTTTTCTTAATGTTTGTATTTGTTCTTTTAATTCTGGGGATAATAAATCAATAAGCTCATATCCCATCATTTGGCTATCTTCTGTCATTTCCACTCGTTGTTTTGAAATGGTAACGCCATGTTCATGTAGTAAATTGTAGAGAACTGGCATTTCTCCGAGAGAAACCACTTCAAGTAAAATCGGAAGCGGACCTGATAGATCCATCTTGAAAGCCATCCACCTCGATGTACTTCACTTCCACTGCTCCTCCACCAACAGAGGTCCCAATGAGGCGAATCGTACGCTTTCTCATCGCTCAAGGTTAAATCCGCAGTATTGGCGTGATTCACAGGGCTTGGTTCTTTTCGCTCGACAAATTCAATATGCATTCCCTTCGGACTTGGCAATCTCAACGGCACGTGGGTACGCGCTCATCGTCTGTCGCAAAGCCCTAAGATTCCGCTAATAATCGCAGAAATCCGTTCCGTGTCCCCTTATGCGTTTCGGCAAATGACTCATAATAGTCACATCGCACGCTTTTTTGGCGTTCCACCGAACAATTGTCTCGCAAGAGCACCAATCGCAATCGCTCCAGCAGTATGTGAAGAAGAAGGACCCACCATAATCGGACCAATAATATCAAAACAACTCTTATAATTTTTGTACTTTATTTCCTTCCATGTCGGCACTCCTTTCTTTGCTTTACTATCGTATCAGTATACGCCTTTAATGTAAATTATTTTTTTGGCCGGCAACCCGTATAGCGTATGCATCGAGTAAGATTCTACTGATGACTTGTAGCGGCAAACGCGAGTGTACTTCATAGTCTGGGAAATACGAACTCTCAGATTTATAGCCAACAAACGTGATATCACTGAGTCTTGCCAGAGGACTCGCTCCGTTTGCGGTCAGTAAAATAACCGGCACTTCATTTTGTTGGCAAACACGCGCTGCTTCCACCAATTCTTCGGTATGCCCATTTAACGAGATAATAATCGCCACATCTTGGGTATTTAAACGGTGGCTGATGGTTCGGATAATATTTGGATCCACATACTGTTCGCAAGTACGCTCCAATAGATGGAGTTTAATTTCCATCTCGGTCGCAATCATTTCACTGAGTCCTCGAGAAAATAGAAATACTCGTTGTGCCCCAAAAATCGCTTGAACAGCATCCTCAATCGTTTTACTGTCCAGCTGTTCAATCGTCCGACGCACTTCCTGCTCGTTTTTCACAACAACTGCTTGAATTTTTTTGTCAACAGCTTCCAAACTGTTGAAGGTGGATAACTCTTCATTTGTAAAACGGTATTGTTTCTTCAAATCATGTTTAAAACTAGTAAAGCCGTCATAGCCTAATTTCTTCATCGTACGCACAATCGACGCAGTGGATACATTCGCATCTTCACTCAACTTCACAATCGAGATGGACGGGATTTCATCCAGATGCTGTTCGATATAAGCAAGCAGATATTTCTCCGTATTTGTTAGGCCTTGTGTATTAAACATGCGAACTCTCCATTCTGTAAAGATTTACAAATGTTAACCTCATTTTGGGAAACATTTACAGTGTGTCATATGTAATAATAAGTATAGCAAAAAAAGCTTGGAGGTGAAATGATGATTTATACGTGTACGATGAATTTAGCCATCGATTTGTTCATTAAAACCGCGCAAATGTTGCCGTCTGAAGTGAACCGAACCGACGAGGCTGTTTACATGCCAAATGGAAAAGGCGTAAATGTCAGCTTCATCTTAAAAGAACTCGGAATTGATAGCATCGCCACTGGTTTTAAAGCAGGTTTTACTGGCCAATTCATCGAGGAAGAACTGCAAAAGGCAGGCATCCAAACACAATTCGTCACGGTCGACGGAATTACTCGTATCAATGTGTTCACGCAAGTTGTGGCCACAAACGAAGAATTCAAACTCGTTAACCAAGGCCCAAGTGTTACACCCGAGCAAGAAGCTTCTCTTCTAGCCATCGTGGAGAACATGAACGCCGACGATATTTTGTTTGTTTCTGGAAGTCATCCTGAAGGCATCACGCGTGCCACTTACGAGAAAATTGCAAAAGCATCCGATGAACGTGGCTTTAAATTTATTCTCGACACTTCCGCTCATTTTGTACCGGAACTATTGGGTTACAAACCATATCTCATCAAACCAAACAACGAAGAATTAGCCGAATGGTTTGGATTGAAGGACATTAACCCTGAGGAAATTAAGGACTGCGGTCGTAAACTCCTCGAGCAAGGTGCTCAAAACGTCATCGTTTCTTTAGGAGACAAGGGAGCTATTCTCTTCACACCAACTGAAACGATTCATGTTACAGCCCCGGATGGTGAAGTTGTCAATACTGCCTGTGCAGGAGATACACTTCTTGCAACCTTCGTAGGAAGCCAGTTGCAAGGTTTATCCGATGAAGAAGCGCTCATCAAAGCCGTCGCAGCGGGAAGCTCAACCGCTTTTAGACCTGGTTTGACAGACTTCTCGGATGTTCCTACATTAATGCAACAAATCAAACGAGTATCCTAACTAGGAAACAATAAAGGAGGAAAAACAATGACAAAATATGATATTATCGCTGCCACTGGGTGTCCGACAGGGATTGCGCACACTTACATGGCACAAGAAGCGCTTGAGCAAGCAGCTAAAAAAGCAGGAGTAACGATTAAAGTTGAAACACATGGACAAATCGGTATCGAAAACGAATTACTCCAGAAGAAATCGCAAACGCAAAAGCAGTCATCATCGCTGCTGACAAGGATGTTCAACCACAACGTTTCGTAAACAAAAAGATTATCGACGTTTCAGTTGGACAAGGAATTAAAAATGCCGACGAATTAGTGGCACAAGCTCTTCGCGGAGAAGGCGTTGTGAAAATACCACTCTGACGATGCAGCTGTTGAAGCTTCACAGGCTCCACAATCTTCTAACGTTGGTAAAAGCTCTATCGGTCGTGAAATTTACAAACACTTGATGAACGGGGTATCTCACATGCTTCCATTCGTTGTTGGTGGTGGGGTGCTTATCGCGATTTCATTTGCCGTATTCGGAATTTACTCATTTAAACCAGATGACCCAAGTTACAATGCCTTTTCTGCTCAATTAAAAGAAATTGGTGGATTAGCAATGGGCTTGATGACTCCAGTTCTAGCAGCCTACATTGCACAAAGTATTGGTAACCGTCCAGCATTAGTGAGCGGTTTTGTCGCAGGTTTAATGGCAAGTAATGGTGGCTCAGGATTCCTTGGCGGTATCGTCGGTGGTTTCTTCGCAGGTTACTTAGTCGTTCTGTTAGAAAAATTATTCAAAGGACTACCAAAAACATTAGATGGTCTTAAAGCTATTTTCTTATATCCATTATTAGGCGTATTCATTACTGGTTTATTTATGAGTGTCATCGTTAGTCCAATGGCTGGTATTAACCAATCATTAATGGACTTCCTAAAAGGATTCCAAGATTCAAACCCTGTTCTTCTTGGTCTTGTTATCGGATGTATGAGTGCCTTTGATATGGGTGGTCCAGTCAACAAAGCTGCATACGTTACAGGTACTCTTCTTCTTGCTGAAGGAAATACTACATTCATGGCAGGTGTTTCTGCAGCATGTATCGCTCCTCCACTTATCACAACTGTTGCCGTATTATTATTCAAAAACCGTTTTGACACAGACGAACGTAATGCTGGTTTAGTCAACTTCATCTTAGGTTCAACTCACATTACTGAAGGAGCTATTCCTTTCGTGGCAAAAGATCCACTTCGCGCAATGCCTTCAATGATGTTAGGTTCTTCAATCGCTGCAATCTTAACTTACTTATTCGGCGTACAAGTACCTGCTCCTCACGGTGGTTTCTTAGTATTACCAGTTGTGACACATCCATTCTTATGGGTATTAGCGATTGCGATTGGTTCTGTTGTCGGTGGTGTTGTTCTTGGAGCAACTCGTAAACCACTTTCTGAATAATCAACAATCGTTTAGAAAGAACTTTGGAGGTTGAAAATGTTAATTAGTAAAGAATCTATTTTCTTAAATGAAAACCTTACTTCTCAAGAAGAAGTGTTTCGTTTCATCGCACAAAAAGCTGTAGCACTAGGCGTTTCAGCAGACGAAAATGCCGTGTATAACGGACTTGTAGAACGTGAACGACAAGGGACAACAGGAATGATGGACGGCTTCGCGATTCCACATGCAAAATCAAGTGCCATCACAACTCCAAAAATCGTCATTGTTCGTCTTAGTGATGGAATTGACTGGAACAGCATGGATGGAAAACCAACTTCATTCATCTTCAGCTTATTAATTCCAGATGGCGAAGCAGGAACAACTCACCTTAAGCTACTAGCATCGGTTGCTCGGTTGCTTATGAAAGCTGATGTCAAAGAAGCTTTATTAGGTGCTACAACTGCTGAACAACTTGAAGAAGTATTAAATAGTCATTTAGCAGGCTAACCCACTCTCCAGGAGAGAAAGCTCAAAACAGCTCTCTCCTGGTATTTTTATTTCATTCCCCGAAATTCGGTTGAAACTCCGCATAATCCCTTTATTTTTTCGCCAAACGCTATTGACGAAAGCACTAAAAAAACTTACAATGGTATTAACTGGTAGTGACCAGTTGTAGAAGAGTTTTTTACGAAAGGAGGAACCGATATGGTAGCCAAACCTTCTCCACTCTACTCAACACTGAGTTTAGCGTTGATCGACTTCATTAAGACTAAGGGAAAAGCACACGAAAAAATGCTTTCGGAGCGCGAAATTACAAAAGTCTATAATGTCAGTCGCACCACCGTTCGAACAGCGTTGAAGGAATTGGAGACGCTTGGATATATTTATAAGCGTCATGGAAAAGGCACGTTCATTTCAACGCAATGGAAAGAACGCCAAAACTTGCTGGAAGGCTACAGTTTCACGGAACAGATGAAGGAACTCGGCAAAGTCCCTTCCACGAAAATTACTTCGCTGGATTGTTACGAAGCCGATGAATTTATCGCTCCACTCGTTGGGATCGAAGCTGGTGACAAGCTCTTTCGTCTGAAACGCATTCGGTATGCAGATGGCATTCCACTCATGAAAGAAACAACTTTCTTACCCTACGACGTCTTCAAAACCTTAACGAAGACGCAGTTAGAAGGCCAATCTTTATATGAAGTGTTTGCGAATGATTTTCATCAGCAAATCCACTACGCCGACGAAGAATTCTCAGCGAGCATTCTCTCGCCGGAAGAAGCGGAAGTCTTGGATGTGGATCCGCACAGCGCTTGTTTACGGTTTATGCGAACCACATTAAATCATGAAAATCGCATCATCGAATATACGATTAGTGTTGCCAGAAGCGACCAATTCTTCTACAAAGTAAGACACTATCGCACAAACAACTAAAAAAATATTTGGAGGGTATTATGTTTCAATTTTCAACTAGTCAATTAGAAGCGTTATCTGCAGAAATTACAACGCGCGAAATTCGCCAACAACCAGAATTGTGGAAAGAAGCTTTTGATTACTACAAAGCAAACTTAGAACGCATCACTGCTTTCTTAGACCGTTTACCAGAAGGAAAACTTCGCGTGATTTTCGCAGGTGCGGGTACATCACAATATGTGGGAGATACCATTCTTCCTTACTTAAAACGTACAGGAAATGAAGACCGTTTTGATTTCCAATCGGTCGGAACAACAAACCTTGTAAGTAATCCACATGACTACTTCAAAGCAGAAATTCCTACAGTGCTTGTTTCATTTGCACGTAGCGGGAACTCACCAGAAAGTCTTGCCAGTGTGCAACTTGGCCAACAAATCGTGCGCGACTTCTATCAAATCACGATTACTTGTGCGCCAGAAGGAAAATTAGCCATTGCTGCTAAAGACGATACAAACAACTTACTCTTAATGATGCCAGACCGCTCTAACGACGCTGGTTTTGCGATGACAGGAAGCTTCACATGTATGACTCTTACAGCGCTTCTTGTATTCGACGAAGCTCACTCACTTGAAGAAAAAGAAGGCTTCGTGAAAGCCATCCGTCAAATGGGGATCAAGCGTCCTAGAACGTGAAGACGTGATTCAACATTACGTGAACTTAGACTACAACCGTGTGATTTACTTAGGTTCTGGTTCTCTCAGCGGCCTTGCTCGCGAAGTTCAATTGAAGATTCTTGAATTGACTGCTGGACAAATCGCAACAGCATTCGATTCTTCAATGGGATTCCGTCACGGTCCTAAATCATTTGTAAACGGCTCTTCTCTAGCCTTCGTATTCGTATCGAACGACGACTATACTCGTCAATACGACATCGACATCTTAAACGAATTACACGGCGACCAAATCGCACGCCTTGTTCTTGCGGTTGGAGTGGATGCAGAAAGCGACTTTGAAGGTCTATCTTTCAGCTTCGATAAAGAATATCGTTTCGTTCCAGATGCTTACCTTGCACTTCCATTTGCGGTATTTGGACAAACCGTTTCTCTACTTTCTTCTATCAAAGTTGGAAACAAACCAGACACTCCTTCACCAACAGGTACTGTGAACCGTGTCGTTAAAGGAGTAACGATTCACCCATTAGAAGCATAAATAACTTTATTGAAAAGAGATGATCCTATGACAACTTATATTTATGCCAAAGCATTTTATTTTGAAGACGAAGTGAAAGGTCCAGGGTACTTACCAATCTTAGATAATGGAACTTTCGGAGCCTTCCAAACCGAAAAACCAGAAAGCGGCGCTACGATTATCGACTACGGCAACTATCAAATTGCCCCAGGTCTTGTGGATACACATATTCACGGATTCAAAGGCGCTGACGTTATGGATAACGACGTAGAAGCACTTCGTACCATTTCAGAAGGACTTCCTTCATGCGGGGTTACTTCTTACTTACCAACAACCTTAACCGCATCTCGCGAATTATTAGCGGATGTCTGCCAAACTGTCGGCGATAACGCCACATACACTTGGCGGCGCTAAAATCAGAGGGAATTTTCCTAGAAGGTCCATTCTTCTGTGAAAAATACAAAGGCGCGCAAAACCCTAAATACATGGGCGACCCTAAATCTGAAATCTTAGATGAATGGCAAGAACGCGCTGGCGGTTGGGTGAAGAAAATCGCGATTGCGCCTGAACGTGAGGGTGCTGTTGATTTCATCAAACACGCGAAAACAAAAGACATCTATGTCGCTCTTGCACATACAGATGGCACTTACGAAGATTGTAAAAACGCCGTTGAAGCCGGTGCGAATATCTTCGTTCACACTTACAACGGAATGCGCGGCTTACACCACCGCGAACCAGGCGTTGTCGGCGCGGCACTCACATTGCCAAACGTATTCGACGAACTCATCTGCGACGGTCACCACGTTCACCCAGTGAGCGCAAGTATCGTGATGAAATGTTGCGGTCACGACCATGTAGCCCTTATTACAGACTGCATGCGTGCAGGCGGTATGGGCGAATGCGAATCGATGCTTGGTGAATTCCCTGTAATCGTAAAGACGGTACGGCTCGCTTGAAAGATGGCGGAAGCCTTGCTGGAAGTATCTTGGAACTCATCCAAGGGGTTCAAAACGTTGTGAAATGGGGCATTGCGACTCCACACGAAGCTATTACAATGGCCAGCCTTGTTCCTGCAAAATCAGTCGGTATCGACGACGTTTGCGGACGCATCGACCCAGGGTACGCAGCGGACTTCATCGTATTAGACGATGATTTACAACTCAAAGCGACTTACTTAGACGGTAAGCCTTATTTCGAAGTAAAATAATCAAAAAGACAGTGAGTACGAGGCGTGAGAGTGCCCCAATTCATAACTTAAGGAGTGTTATTATGTCAAAATTAGTATTAACAAAAGGAAAATATGATCACTTAGTAAAACTTTCAAACAAAAACCATGTCATCGGTGCTTTAGCAATTGACCAACGTGGTTCATTGAAAAAAATGATTGCTGCAGGAAACCCAAATGTAAAAGGTGACGAAGGCATCATCCGCTTCAAAGAATTAATCTCTGAAGAATTAACAAAATTCTCTTCTTCAATCCTTTTAGACCCAGAATATGGTCTTCCAGCTGCAAAATTACGCCACGAAGACTGCGGACTTTTAATCTCTTACGAAAAAACTGGTTACGATGCAACTGAAATCGGCCGCTTACCAGACTTACTTCCAATCTGGTCTGCAAAACGTATTAAAGAATTAGGCGCTGACGCTGTGAAAGTTCTTTTATACTACGATATTGACGAAGATCCAGCCATCAACGACATCAAACATGCATGGGTGGAACGTGTTGGTAGCGAATGTGTGGCAGAAGATATTCCATTCTTCTTAGAAATCGTTTCTTACGAAGCAAGTGACGACGATGTGAAATCAGCGGCATACGCTAAAGTAAAACCTCATAAAGTAAACGACGCAATGAAAGTCTTCTCTGACCCACGTTACAACGTTGACGTATTAAAAGTGGAAGTTCCAGTAAACATGAACTTCGTAGAAGGCTTCACTAAAGAAGGCGTTGAACCTGTTTACACTCGCGAAGAAGCATTACGTTTATTCAAAGAACAATCTGAAATCACTGACCTACCATTCATCTTCTTAAGTGCTGGTGTTTCTGCTGAATTATTCCAAGAAACGCTACGCTTTGCGAAAGAAGCTGGTTCTACTTTCAATGGTGTGTTATGTGGTCGTGCAACATGGAAAGATTCTGTAGCTGTGTTTGCGACTGAAGGGGAAGAAGCTGGTCGTGCGTGGTTGGCAAGTCAAGGACGTAAGAATATCGAGGACCTTAATGTTGTTTTAGATGAAACTGCAACTCCATGGTTAGATCGTGCAGAAGTAAAATAATTACATTATAAGTAAAGAGCGTTGCTCTTTAAACACCTAGATATACTCGCTGTGGTTTCTGTAGGTCTTGCGGATATCTTCATAGCTCATAGTGACTGAGGACATTTCCGGCTCGAGTCTGTAAAGTCTCTCGCCTTTACAAAGCCTCAAAGGGACGTACGGAATTTTATTCCTACGTCCCCTAATTCGTTTTTAATGCAAATTCCCCATCACTGATTACTATAGAATCACGCAGAGAGTTCTTTCGAAACCACACTGGGTGTTGTTAGCAACGCTCTACTTGTTTACTTCTTCTAACCATGGTTTTGCAGAGAAAGAGAGAGGCAAAGAGCTGAGATGAATCGATCCTGAAAAACACACTAGATGTTTGTTAGCAACGCTCTACTTTTTTTACTTCTACTAACCGTGAGATGAAACAGGAGCAACAACAAAAAAAGAAAGCTAGGCAGATATGCCTAGCTTTCTTAATTTTTATAATTCTTCAATAACGACTGCGGTTCCGCTACAGGTGACCATAATCATGCCATCCATATACTCATAGTCCATTCTCACGCCTACTACAGCATTCGCTCCGATTTTTGCAGCTCTTTCTTCCATTTCTTGTAGAGCTTCTTCTCTAGCTTCTGAAAGTTCTCCTTCATAAGCTCTAGAGCGGCCTCCAAAGAAATTTCTTAGTCCAGCTGCGATATCTTTTATAGCATCAACACCTGCTACCACTTCACCAAAAACAATCCATTTATACTCAACAATTTGATACCCTTCGACCGTTTGCGTTGTAGTAATAATCATAGAAATTCCCCCTTTTGTTCTATCTTCATATTACTGCACCTGTTTTAAAAAATCTATAGGAGAATGGTCCGATATATCATTCAAGCGGTCTAAACTTTTTTTACTTTTGAATGCTGTATTTTGTGCCTTCAAGAGATGCTTGTAATGCGTCGACGCTTGCGTCTCCTTCGACTGTGGCTACTTTTTGTTTCTAAGCTGACTTCAACGTTTGTCACGCCTGGGACGTTTGAGAAACGTTCTTTCACTGTGTTGGCACATCCTGCGCATTTGATTCCTTCTAAATTGTATTCTTTTTTCATAATAGATCTCTCCTTTAAAGTTATGCTTTCCAGCGTTTTAATCTTAGGGCGTTGAGGACAACGGATACGGAACTGAAGCTCATTGCGGCTCCGGCAATCATTGGGTTGAGGAGTGGTCCGCCAAAGAGGTGAAGAACTCCCATCGCAAATGGAATTCCGATAATGTTGTAGGCAAATGCCCAAAATAGATTTTCTTTAATATTACGGATGGTTGCACGGCTAAGTTTTAACATTGCTGGTACATCCATCAAGTCACTCTTCATTAAGACGGCGTCTGCAGATTCGATGGCTACGTCTGTTCCGGTACCGATTGCGATACCAACTTGTGCTTGTGCAAGAGCTGGGGCATCATTGATACCATCCCCCACCATCGCCACAATATAGCCTTCTTCTTGTAATTTTGAGACATAATTCGCCTTATCTTGCGGTAAAACTTCACTAAACACGCGGTCAATCCCCACTTCAGCCGCAATCGCTTGTGCAGTTCGTTCGTGGTCTCCTGTCATCATGGCTACTTGAATGCCCATTTCATGTAGGGTTTGGATGGCACGTGCGCTGCTTTCTTTAACAGTATCCGCTACAACAATCAAACCTTGTACGGCATCGTTATAGCCGATATAGAGCGGTGTTTTTCCTTGTTCGGCAAAATGATTGGCTTTGTCGTTCATTTCAACATTGGCAAGACCATTTTCACGCATCCATTTTTCATTACCAAGGAAGACAAGCGTTTCACCAACGTGGCCTTTAATCCCAAAACCAGGAATGGCTTCGAAGTTCGTCACTTCATCAAATGCAGCCCCTTGTTCTTTGGCTTTGGCAACAATCGCTTCGCCAAGAGGGTGTTCGGACGCTACTTCAAGGCTGGCAGCTAGGCGAACGAGTGCATCTGCATCGGTATTTTCAGCAGTGACCACATCTGTGACCACAGGAGTTCCGTTTGTGATCGTACCTGTTTTATCGAAAACAACCATATTCACGTGGTTGGCTTCTTCCAACGCTTCCCCACTCTTAAGAAGGATTCCATTTTCGGCCCCTTTACCAGTCCCAACCATGATAGCAGTTGGTGTCGCAAGCCCTAACGCACATGGGCAGGCGATGACGAGCACTGAGATGGTAATCGTGAGGGCAAATACCCATGATTCTTGTCCAAGGAAATACCAAGCAAGTCCAGAAACAAGAGCCAAGACGATTACGATTGGAACGAATACTCCAGAAACCTTGTCGGCCAGTTTGGCAATCGGTGCTTTGGATCCTTGTGCTTGTTCGACTAACTGAATAATTTGAGAAAGAGCTGTGTCTTTCCCGATTTTTGTTGCTTTTAGAATGAAAGAACCTGTTTTATTTAAACTTGCTCCCAATCACTTCATCGCCAACTGACTTTCGATACTGGAATACTTTCCCCTGTTAACATCGATTCGTCAACGGTTGAGTTTCCTTCTGTCACGACACCATCGACTGGAACTTTTTCACCCGGTTTGACACGAATGAGGTCGCCCACTTGCACTTCTTCTACAGGAACTTCTACTTCTTGTCCGTCTCGTAAAACAGTCGCCATTTTAGGAGCAAGGCCTACGAGCGTTTGAATCGCCATGGATGTTTTCCCTTTTGACACGTCTTCGAAGTATTTTCCAAGTGTGATTAAGGTTAAAATAACGCCGGCTGATTCGTAGTAAAGGTTCATCGCAAAATGCGCATGGCCTTCTAATACGTGGTACGTTCCGTAAAGGCTATAAAGGAACGCAGCGCTTGTTCCAAGTGCGACTAAGCTGTCCATGTTCGGATGTCCTTTAGACAAGGCCTTAAATCCATCCACGAAGAAACGACGTCCGACCCAGATAATTGGGAGAACGAGCGCCAATTGAATCAACGCGTAGCTAACTGGACTTTGCATTGGGCTTAGAAAGGCTGGCATTGGAATTCCAACCATATCGGCCATTGCGATAAAGAGAAGTGGCACGGTGAAAATCGCTGAAATGGTTAGGTTTCGCTTCATTTCTCTTAAGTGCGCTTCTTTCTTTTCGTTCTTTTCTTCGAGTTCTTCTTCCACTGATTTGCCACGAGGACGAGCGCTGTATCCCACACCATCGACCACTTTGGCGATGTCTTCAGGGGTCACGCTATCGTTTGCTTCAACAGTCATGATCTCGGTTGCCAAGTTGACGCTGGCTTTAGCAACGCCTGGAATTTTGCTGACGGCATTCTCGATCGTCATGGCACATGAAGCACAACTCATTCCTTCAATAATGTACTCTTTTTGTTTGCTCATTACTTTCACCGCTTTCGTTTACATTTGTAATTTACATTGTTAGTTTACACCATTAATCTACAAATGTCAACAATAATGTTTAAAAAAATTTTTTGAATAAAAAAACTCAAGCCAACAGCGATTCTGCCAGCTTGAGTTTGGGTGTAATCTATTTAATTTTCTGAAGATAAAATTTCTTCTATCGTAATTTCTCTCTCTTCGACTAAATCGTAAAAGCCAACATGAACACCCTCTTCATATAGCCAACATAAATCTGTCCCATACGGTGCTTCGAAAATCTCAAGCATTACTGGAGCGATTTTATAAATGGAATTGGCTCCTAGAATTTTGAAATTGGCTGCATCTGAAAGATACTCTTCATCATCTTCAATGGATAATAGATTCCATCCGTTCAATGGAGGGATGGAAGATTGATCACGAAAAGTATATCGAATTGGCTTTCCCTCAAGAATATTGTTCGAAACGATAAAACCACCAAAATCACTATTATTAATCATCGTACTCCTCCTGTAAACTAGGAATTAACAACATTCAAGTTGAAGATTCCATATACTTCTTAAATAAAAATCTAGCCTCTTTTCATTTCCTCGAATTATTCTCCTTTTTCTAGTGGAGATACATAATTCCACGGCAGGTTCCCTTTCGATTCAATCCGAATCTTCTCCGCAATCGGAATCAATTCTTCAAGTTCCTCCTGAGAAAACAGTTTTCTATTCTCTGGGAAATCAATCAAAGAGGTAGGATACTTTCGTATAAAACTTCTTTGGCTAATCAATTTTTCTTCTTCCGTCGGCGGCCAAGAATCGTGCTTTATCTTCCATGACACTTCTAGTAGTGTTCTCTCTCCACTTTCTAGTAAGGTAAAGAGCTCGTACGGTAATTCATAAACCACTCGCTGAGGAGCTATTCCTCCTTCTTCAGTAACGTAATAAAGTTTATCGCCATCTCTCCAAATATGCTGGCCATAGCCTTTTACTTCCTCAAACTGGATTACATCTTCCCATTTTAATGTCGTACGTCCCATACTTAATCTCCTCTTTTGAAATCCGAGAGTCGTATACTCACTCGTAGTTATATAACGTTCCGTTTTTAAGAATCCCTGGCTTGTTGTTGGTCAATATATGTTTCATATCTGGTATATCATTTCCTTCTTTTAAGTGAAAATCAACCGTTATTTTTGTGTCAGGATTATTATTAAACATTCCTCTTATTGACAAATTATAGTAGGATATTGACACACCATTGCTTGCAGGGACTACTTTTAGTGTATTCCAATCAAACTGAACTGTTTCGATTTTCGGATACTCTGAATGCACCCATGCAACGATTTGTTTTTCATGCTCCTTCAACCAGGCTAATTGCTTATCTCTTGCGGTCGCAAAGATTGTGTTCGCACGCCACTCTTGATTACTCAACGCAACGGCTCCTACACCTAACAGCGTCACTGTTCCTATAATTGCTAGTTTTTTCTTCATCCTTTTTTCCCTCTATTCTCCAATATGTATCAACGCCGTTTTTCAAGGCCTCCCGATACTCATCAACAATTTGAGCAACTTCGAATTTAGAAGTTTTTATAATTGAAATTCTGTAAATTACTCATAATTATATAATACCCCACTTCTAATAATCCCTGGCTTGTTGTTCGTCATTATATTGTTCATAGTTGGTATATCATTTTCTTTGTCCAATCTAAAATCAATCGTTATTTTTGTTTCAGGAATATCATTAAAAGTTCCTCTTACAGATAAATTATATCCTTCTATAGTGAAACCAACACTTACAGGAACTACTTTTAGTGTATTCCAATCAAACTGAACTGTTTCGATTTTTCGGATACTCTGAATGCACCCATGAAACAATCTCTTCCTCATGCTCTTTCAACCATGCCAATTGCTTATCTCTTGCCGTCGCAAAGATTGTGTTCGCACGCCACTCTTGATTACTCAGCGCAACGGCTCCTACACCTAACAGCGCCACTGTTCCCATGATTGCTAATTTTTTTCTTCATTTCCCCATCTCTACCTTTTTCGCTATATGATTTAACTTTTTTTCACTTTAATCATACCATATTCACAAAAAAATAAATTCCGTGTTTTTTTAATATTACTAAAAAAATAAATTTCCTTGTAGTTTAAAAAAATCCTAAGCCTCATTAACTTAGGATTCGTCTATTCTATTCTTTAATCTTTTACAGAAGCTAGGAAATCATCAATGTCTTTCCCTTCGAGAATTTTAATTTTCAAACCTTGGTCTTTGAAGATTTCCAATGGTTTTTCAATGATTTTGAGAGCTTCGATATCTTTACGCCCAATTTCTTTACGCCACTCTCCTTTATCGTATACTTCAAACCCTAGCTTCTCGATTAATTCGTACTTTTTCAATGCCAGCCCTTATTACAAACCAATCTTCATCTATAGTTATTCTTTTCATAGCAGACATCACATCAAAAAAAATGCCCTTTGTATTGAATTTCATACACTATTTTATAAAGATAATCTAATTCATGAATATCCACATCTTTAACAAAAATATCAGGGCGCTTTTCCCCAACGATATCAATGTATTCTTCAAAGCCTTCTTCTTTTTTGCTGCTAATAACCCGATAAAATGTAGATATTTTCGCAACTCTACATTTCTTTCCTTTATAAATTCCGTACATGTAGACATCTCCTATTTTGTAAATTCTACCTATCATTGAATTCATCAAAAATGAATTGTTGGACCGCTTTTTCCATTTCTATTATAAAGTTTTTATCACATCGCCTAGGTCTGCAACTCTGAGCTAAGTTAACATAAATATTATTGAAACCTTTTAAGTTACTCAAAGTCATACAATACCTTTCCTTTATGAATTCCTGGTGGGTGGTTCATTGTGATACGTCTTAATTCAGGAATACTATCTTCCTTATCCATAGTAAAATCTACAAAAATGACTGTTTCAGGAATATCATTAAATTTTCCTCTTATTGACAAATTATAGTAGGATGTTGACACACCATTGCTTACAGGGACTACTTTTAACGTATTCCAATCAAACTGAACTGTTTCAATTTTCGGATACTCTGAATGCACCCATGCAACGATTTGTTTTTCATGTTCTTTCAACCACGCTAATTGCTTATCTCTTGCAGTCGCAAAGATTGTATTCGCACGCCACTCTTGATTGCTCAACGCAACGGCTCCTACACCTAACAGCGCAACGGTTCCTATGATTGCTAGTTTCTTCTTCATCCTTTTTTCCTCTATTCTCCTATATGTATCAATGTATTAACACCGTTTTTCAAGGCCTCCCGATACTCATCATCGCCTGTAGTATCCTTGTCATACCATGCCATTACAATTTCAGCCCGGTCATCAACGATTTGAGCAACTTCGAATTTAAAGAATCTGTACGGAGCAAAAACCAGCATCCTCCACGACGATTTCTCCCATTCTATCCGTTGTTTCCAATATGATTCTTAAATAGTCTTTATTATCCGCGACCATTTCCATTTGAACACCTTGCGCAACTAGAACCTCGCTATGCTCAAGTAGCCATTCTCTAACAATCGTTTTAACCTTTTGAATTCTATCCATCATTTTTCACCTATATACTTAATATCAATATTAGATTTGTCTACATTCCCAGTAATATATTCTGCTCGTTTTAACGGATTGAACCTTTGAATAGGTCCTAACACTAGTTCACCCTCACTCTTATCGAGAAAGTCTAAATTTTCTATTAGAAACAATGCTTCGATTTCCTCATCATTATTAATCTTTATTTTCAAACGATAACTACCTGTGCTCTCATTCTTTGCAAAGCTCAAAAATTCCACGCTCTGTATATCGTAGTTTCTATAAATTCGAATCGCTACATTGTCTTGTTGCTCTTTTGTGATTGTTGGTTTTGCGCAAGTAACCAGCACAAATATACTCGCGATTACAGCAATAATAGCTAATAACTTTTTCATCCCATAACGTCCTCCCGTTTTTATCATTTTCTACCCTATCCCTAAGCAGTGAATAATAATGCGATTCTAATCACATTATTTCCCACCGATATATGTTATCTTTATTTTTAATTCGTCGAGCTTATCATTATTTATACTTTGTCTTTTAATGTCATCGAAATATTCATGCGGGCTTAACGACATTTCCCCTTCCGATTTTTCTAAATCACTAAGGTCAAAGATAGATAAAATCGTTTCTTTTCTTGCATCTCCGTTAAGTCTAATTCTTAGATAATAAGTCCCCGTACTCTCATTCCTTGTAAAACTCAAGAACTCGATTTCCTGTATATCGTAGTTTCTATAAATACGGATGGCCATATTGTCTTGCTGCTCTATTGTGATTTTTTGCTTTGAGCAAGTAACCAGCACAAATACACCCGCGATTACTATAATAATAGCTAATAACTTTTTCATCCCTTAACATCCTCCCGGATGCATCATTTTCCATCCTCATCCCATAGCGGCGAAGGATAATCTGGTGTAAATCCTAACTCTTTGCCTTGTATATTCATTTCAACATAATTTTCTAACGTGTTTATAAAGTCCGCCTTGGCTTCCTCAAAACTGTTAAATTCAACCGTATTCCCAATTACATATGATCTGTCATCTCGACTGTTAATCATAAACTTTCCATCTCTATAGAATAAGTGAAATGCCCAAGGAAGACGTTTTGTTTCGTCGAATAAAACATAATGTATGCTCTCAAAATGATGTTTTTTCATTTCTTGTTCAACTATATATTTCATGTTCTCAATATCAATCATCGATTTTTCTCCCATAATGCAGAGGAGTATTCAGGAACTTCTCCATTTTCTACAGACGTTTTATTTATAAAAACTGTTAGCTTCAGATTATAGATAAATTTTTCTTTTGCTTCTTCAAATGTTTTAAACTTAAAAATACCTCCTGTACTTGCTCGATCCATTGTTGAGTAAACTTCATACAATTCCAATTCTGGATTATATTCTATTCTAGTTTCCCACTCAGAAGGTCTGTGTTCATTAAAAATAGAATATCTTAAACTCTCGTAACCTAAATCTTGAATAGTTGATATCAGTTCTAAACGTTCTTTGGCTTCGTCTCTCATCTTCTAGTGCTCCTCTTTTTCATCCCATAATGGTGACGGATATTCTGCTGATAATCCTAACTGTATATTCAGTTTATTAGATTCTATAACAAGTTCTAATTTTTCAAAAAAATCTTTCTTTGCACTTTCAAAATTATCGTACTCTTTGCTATGTCCAACTATATATGATCTATCATCTCGACCATCAACATAAAATTTTCCATTTTTCTGATAAAGATGAAATGCCCAAGGAAGACGTTTATTTTCGTCAAATAAAACGTAATGTAAGCTCTCAAAATGACGTTTTTTAATTTCTTGTTCAACTATACATTTCATGTTCTCAATATCAATCATCGATTTATCCCATAATGGAGAGGAGTATTCTGCACCTATACCCTCGTCAACATAATATCTATTTATAGAAATAACGTTTTCAAGAATTTCTATAAAACGACTCCGTGCTTCTTGAAAGTTTTGGTATGAATCTTTACCATTCGTACTTGCTCTGTCCATTGTCGAATATACTTCATATACTTCTAATTCAGGATTATATTCTATTCTTGTTTCCCACTCCCTTGGTCTATGATCGTTGAAAATGGAATATCTTAAACTTTCATAACCTAAACCTTGAATGATTGATAACAATTCTAAACGTTCTTTGGATTCGTCTCTCATCTTCTAGTGCTCCTCTTTTTCATCCCAGAGGGGAGAAGAATAATATGGAGAAAATCCAACTTTAAGTCCTTTTCTAGTCGATTCTACAAAGTTTTCTAGTTTACTTATAAAATCAGTCTTCGCCTCTTCAAAATTGTCAAATTCTATAGTGTTTCCCATAATATAAGATCTGTCATCTCGACCATTAATCATAAATTTACCATCTTTATAGAATAAGTGAAATGCCCAGGGAAGATTTTTTTATTTTTCATCAAACAATACATAATGTATACTTTCAAGTTTCTTTTCTTTAATTTCCTTTTTCTACATCTTGTTTCATAAATTTAAAATCTAATGTATCTTTCATTTTATTACCTCTTTTTAAAAAAATCCTAATTTTTTTCATAAAAGGGGAGTTATTTGTTATTCTGCGGCATCATCCCAGAGGGGATGGATAATATGGAGGGTGCCCAGTTTGAATTTCAAGTTTATTTAACTGGACAAAGGTTTCCATTTTTTTGATAAAAAAAATGTTTTTGCCTCCTCATATTTCTCAAATTCCCATGATTTCCCAATAATATAGGAACGCTCATCTCGACTATTAACTATAAATTTATTATTTTTTTATAATACAGGTGAATAGCCCAAGGTAAATTACTGTCCTCATCAAATAGTACATAATATAGATTCTCGTATCCATATTCATGTATAGTTTTATCTAAGTCGGCTACTAAATTCAGCACGTTAATTTCTGACATAATTACTTAATCCTCTATCATCAGCGGAAAAACATCTTCCTCTCTGTGCATTTTTTCTTGCATTTCTTTCCACTCTAAAACCAATTTATAAAAGCTCATTGGTAGAAATAAAGCATGGTTCACCTAATATTTCTTCCTCAAATTGGAAGTAAACTTCTGTTATTTCTTTTCCAATTTCAATCCCTAACAAATTACCATCAAAAGCATATTCTTCCATATTCCCAGCAATTACATTTTCCAAAGCTTCTCTGACATCCAGATAAAAATCCGTGACTTCTGTAATCATAAAGGTTGTTATAATTTCATAATCTTCTCTATTATAGAGAACCGTAAGTGCATTTCTGTTCTCAACACTTTTTATATAATTTATATTCTCTTCTTAACATCTACAAACCTTTCTACTCTGAAACAGTTGGATAAGCTGTAATAATTTTTTTCCATCAGATTTTTCTTATATATATTCCAATCTTTAATCCATTATTATTTTTTTCCAACCTGATGATACAACTTGTCATTGCCCATGAAAAGCGTATCTCTGATAGAAGCTCTCTAATCCATCTCAACCCTCTATCATTAGCGGAAAAATATCTTCCCCACTGTACATTTTTTCTTCTATCTCTTTCCACTCAATGACTAGTTTATACAGTTCATCAGTTGAAATAAAACAGGGTTCACCAAGACTCTCATCATCCATTTGATAGTATACTTCTGTTTCCTCTTTCCTATATCAATATTCAGTATATTACCGCCAAATTCAGATGCTTCTTTTTTGACCAGTAACAACCGCTTCTAATTCTTTATAAATATGAATGTAAAAAAATTATGGACTTCAGAATTTAAAAAAACTTGATAGAGATTGACAACTAGAGCTATCGAATTTTACTGGCAAAAATTTCTGACTATTGTTATTTACTTTTTACAATATAGTTTCGTTTCATTTATAAGTACCTTTAAATATATTCTATTTTTTTGTGGATAAGCAGTAATAATTTTTCCCTCAGAATTTAAAAATTATTTCAATGTTTATTCCATCATAAAAGGAAGGAGTTATTTGTTATTCTCTAGCATCATTCCAGAGGGGGATAGATAGTTAACCGGCATTCCTTCCTGGACATAGTATCGATTAATAATAACTATGTCTGCTAAAAAAAATCTAAAAAAATTTTGTTTTTTTGCTTCTTGGAATGTATGATAAACATGCTTACCATTAAAACTTCCTCTATCCATTGTTCCGTATACAAAATATAAATTTTTCTACTTGATTATATTCAATGACGACTTCCCATTCTCCAGGTTTTTTTCCTCTGAAAATATTGAATATCTTAAACTTGAGTAACCTAATTTCTCAATTTCCTTTAGAAGATCCTTTTTTTCTGTAATTCTAAATTACTCATTATTTTATCCCCACGTAGAACATCTCCAACATTTCCTACTTTTTATATTCTCTAAAATTCTTTATTTTTTTCCTTTCAATTTAATTTATGTCTATTTCCTTCCTTCTTCTCTCTCCATACTTAGGATTAATTATACTAAATAAGCGAATTTGTTCTTCTTGAAAAAAAGGGTATTATAACGGTCAAAAATCTCCATTAGCATTAGCCCATGCATTTTTTTGATGCAATTCTAGTAACATATGATTGCAAAAGATAATAAAGAATATCTTCCTTATTATCAAATTTTTTTCTCAGAATTTATTTTTGCCACGTTCGACACCAACAATGTAGTAATAATCGCCCTCTAAATATATAGTACGCCCTTCCGGTAAGAATAGAGATGGTTTTTCTTCTGTAAATAAATCCGACTGATTAAGATTTGTCTCCCCTATTTTTAATAGTAATTCCATTAATTCTTGCTTTAACTGCATTATTTTTACCTCGGATTCGTCTCTCATCTTCTGGTGACCCTCTTTTTTTCATTCCAGAGGGGAGGAATAATCCGGGGTTTCCCCTATCTTTACTCTGAATTGATTAGATTTTACAAAATGTTCTAATCTTTCCAAAAAAGCTATTTTTGCATCTTCAAAACTAGTAAACTCTATCGTATTCCCCATCACATATGATCTATCATCTCGACCATTAATCATAAATTTACCATCTCTATAGAATAAGTGAAATGCCCATGGTAACCGTTTGTTTTCGTCAAACAAAACATACTGTAAGCTCTCGAAATGACGTTTTTTAATTTCTTGTTCAACTATATATTTCATGTTCTCAATATCAACCATCGATTTTCTCCCATAATGGAGAGGAGTATTCAGGAACTTCTCCATTTTTTATAGCAGCTCTATTTATTTTTACAGTGAGGTCTAGTTTTTCTATAAATTTATTTTTTGCATCCTCAAAATTATCAAATTCCAATTTTTTTGGTTATAACTTGCTCGATCCATTGTAGCGTAAACAAAATAATGTTCACTTGTAGAATCAAACTCAATTTGAACTTCCCATTCACCTGGTCTATGATCATTGAAAATGGAATATCTCAAACTTTCATATCCCAATAATTAATTTCTTCCATCAGTTCTTGTTTCTCTTTATCTAAATTTACCATTATTTCGCCTCTCCCAATAACATTCCTCTTTGTCCTGCAGAATACATCATTTTTTAATCCTCATCCCAAAGTGGTGACGAGTATGGATGAGAAAATCCTAGTTCTGATGCTAAATGCTCGGCGTCAATTGTTTGTTTCAGTATACTCATGAACTTATCTATAGCTTCATTAATAGTATCGTATTCCCAAGTTACTCCAACAACATATGAGCGTTCATCTCTACTATTTATCATAAACTTGTTATCCCTATAAAATAGATGTGTCGCCCACGGAAGATTGCTCTGCTCATTAAATAACTCATATCTCAACGTTTGAAAGTTATTCTTTCTAATTAATATTTCAATTTCCTGCTTTTAAAAATATCCAAATCCATCTCTATTCCTCTTTTAGTAACTTAGCAAGTTCTTCTGAACCTGAACCACTTCCAATTTCATACTTATTATTACTTTTTAACAACTGTATATTGTAATTTCAAATTCTGATTACCATTCACATAAATAATCACTTCAATCCCACCCATCGGATTATAGGTTGTTTTATCGTAATCAACATTGTATGTTTTAATTTTCCCAGCTTCGGTAAAGGCCTTACTGTCTCGTTTTTTTATAGCCTCTTCTATTACTTCAACAACTTCCGGTTTCTGCAACTCTTCGTTCATCTTCTCTTTAGAAGGTGTGTTCATACATCCTGCGACGATTCCTATTCCTAATAATAAAGTAACTAACACTAATACTTTTTTCATTCTTCCCGCCTCTTCTATCCTTGTGCCGGTTATAAAACTATTCATTAACAGTCTTCTCATAACTACTGTTTGCTACAAAGCATATAAATTATTCACATTACTCATAAATTTCCAATACTTTTCCCCTACTGATTCGTGGAGGTTGATTCATTCTAATTCCAGACATATTTGGTATACTATCAGATTTATTTAATCCAAAATCAATATGAATGACAGTATCTGGATTATTATTAAAGGTTCCCGTTACCGATAGATTATACTCCGCAATAGCTACTCCGTTACTCACAGGCCCAACTCTTAGCGTACTCCAATCAAATTGTACAGATTCCACTTTGGGATAGGTAGAGTGCATCCACTTTACAATCTCTTTCTCATGCTCTTTCAACCATGCTAATTGCTTATCTCTTGCCGTGGCAAAGATTGTATTCGCACGCCATTCTTGATTGCTTAACACCGCTGCTCCTACGCCCAACAACGTAACAGTTCCTATAATTGCTAGTTTTTTCTTCATTCTTTCCCATCCCTACCTTTTTCGTTATATGATTTAACTTCTTCACTTTAATCATACCATATTCACAAAAATAAATTCCGTGTTTTTTTAAATATTACTAAAAAAATAAATATCCATGTGGTTCAAATCAAATAAAAAAATCCTAAGTATCATAAACTTAGGATCCAGTCTATTCTATTCTTTAATCTTTTTACAGAAGCCAAGAATTCGTCTATATCTTTGCCTTCGAGAATTTTTAAATTTTGAGCCTTGAACTTTGAAGATGTCCACCGGTGTTTCGACAATTTTTTTATGGCTTCGATATCTTTTCGACCAATTTCTTTTGCCCAGTCTAGTTTGTTGATTTGCTTTAAAGTCCAACTCATTCTTTAATTCATTTTTGCTTTTATATTAGGAATTAGTTCAAACCAATCATTTTTTTAATATTCATCTGATTCATTGCGCTTGTAATATGAAAAAAATGCCCCTTATATTGAATTTCATAATGAATTTTTATATAAGTAATCTAGCTCTTCTATCTTAACTGTTTTTAGAAAAAAATAGTCTGGAAACAGCTTCCCCGTGAATCTATATAATTTTTGAAAGCCCTCAACCCTCACCGAACTGTACAAAATAACTTCATCATCGTTTTTTTATACTCTGCTTCAAAATTTTGCTGTTTATAGACTGCATACATTAATATTCCTCATTTCTATTCGTAAACCGTTTCTCTGAAGTAATAGCCATCTTTATCCTCTACCACAACAGAGTAGTAATAATTTCTATTAGAGTTACTGCCTCCGAAAGATAATTCAATGGATTTTGATGCTGGAAATGATAAATACTCGTTGATTTCTGGTAGAATCACGTCATAATTTAACTCAAAAGAACCATTCATCGAACTATAGTATTTGTCTTTCAGTTTCAGTGTTGATAGAAAATCTTTATTTAACGTGATTTTCTGGAATAAGAAGGATTGTTGCGGCCAAAGTTCGCTAGCCGCTTTTTCATCTGAAAAAGTATACTTCCCATTGTAGTATTCAACAGAAACTACTCTAGTATCCTCTCCAGATTTTCTTTCTGTTTCTATCAATTCTCCTTTAATCGGAGCCCCTTTTTCAGTCCCCGTTAATTTAATTTTGACATTATTTTCGTTCACCTGGCGCACTTGATACACAATAAACCCATTCGGAAACTGTTCAAAAAGATCCTCCAATTTCTGGGTTGGATAAACACGACTAACTTCCGTTCCAATTCTGTTTTTCTAAGTATGCACGATTATTTCTTGGATTGTATTTCAACAACAAAAACATTAAGAAAAAAACCCTACGATTAAACACGCAAATATTATTTTTCCTAACCTTCATCATCTTGTCTCTTCTATCCTTTTTTTATTAGTTCTAAAAACGAATTCATTAACAATTTTTATCATACCATATTCACAAAAAAATAAATATCCATCGGCAAAGCTAGTATTTTTCAATTAACAAAAAAATCCTAAGTCTCATCAACTTAGGATTCATGCATTTTCTTCTTTAATCTTTAACAGAAGCTAAGAATTCGTCTATATCTTTGCCTTCGATAATTTTAACTTTTGAGCCTCGGTCTTTGAAGATTCCCTTTGGCTCTTCTATGATTTTGAGAGCTTCAATATCTTTACGACCGATTTCTTTGCGCCATTCTCCTTTATCGAATACTTTAAACCCTAGCTTCTCAATGAATTCGTACTCCTCAATACCAGCGTGTAGCCAAAAAAGATCTTTATCAATAAGCTTTCTTTTCATAACAGACATCACGTCAAAAAAATGCCCTTTGTATTGAATTTCGTACTCTATTCTATAAAGATAATCTAATTCATGAATATCCATTTTTTTGGAGAAAAAAATTATCTGATTCTCTTCCCCACGGATCAACATGATTTTTCAAACCCTTCTTCCTTTACATAACTATAAAGGGTAACATCTTTTTCCTAATCTAAGTTCTGCATCATACTTCTTTTGTTTATAGATTGCGTACATAGTTATCTCCCTTTTTACTAAACCATTCTGTCTTTATTGATTTTTGTTTGAGTTTAATCTGAGACCGTTTCTGTAAAATATAAACCTTCTGCATTTTTTATAGCAATTGAATAATAATAACCTCTATTACTATTACTTCCCTCTAACGAAATCCTCAATTGTTCCGATTTTTCTAAGCCTAGAAAAGAATTAATGAGTTCGTTTGTTACTTTGTAGCGTAGTTCAAAATCGCCATTCATCATACTATAGAACTTTTCTTCTAAATCTAATTTTGATAATACATCCCGATTTAAGGTCAATTTCTCAAATAAGAAACCTCGATACGGCCAATATGCTGCATCGCTCTCATTGGCAAATTGATACTTCCCATCTTGATACTGAAAGTTTGTTTCAAAGATTTTATCAATGCCATTATCTCCGACCTTTGAAACAGTGCCGCTAATAGGTTCTCCCTTACTCCTAGCTATTATTTCTACTGTAAATAGATCATCACCATCCATAAAAGACTGCGTTATCTTAAATCCACCTGGAAATTGATCAAACAAGTTTCTAATCTTTCTGTTGGATACACGCGGCTCATTTCTGTTCCGATACGCTTTTCTAAATACGCACGATTACTTCTCGGATTACATCCAAATGATATAAAGAGAATTCCACCCATTATACAAGCGTATATTAATTTCTTAAAATTCATCCTTAATCCTCACTTTATGAGCTCTTAACTATTGTTAGCTAAATTATATCATTTGCAGTTGATTCATTCGATAGTTTTCCTAACAAAAACAGCTCAAAAGCGTTCTAACTTTTGAGCTGCCTGTATTTTTTCTATATGAAGTTGATTAACCTCTTAATTTGCCGTTTTGGCCAAGGTTTTCGGCTTTAATTTCTTGAATAATGATATGAATATGTTCTGTTGGAGCACCAGTGTGTTTAGAAACCACTTCTGTCACTTCTTTGACAAGGGCTTCTTTTTGTTCACGACTTCTTCCTTCGATCATTTCAACATGAATAAATGGCATGGTTGTGCCTCCCTTCGCTTAAACTAGTTTATATAGTTGCTCTTTGGTTCTATTCTACTCCTAAATGGGAGAGAATACTAGGCGTGGTGCTGGAAAGGACTCACACCCTGTGGAGTCAGGTTCAAATCACACCCTGTGTAGTTGAACTCGGGCTCACAGGACTGACGTCCACTTCCCAGAATATCCGCACGACTGCAAGCAGTCCCTTGCGTTATTCTGGTCCAGTGGTTCAGTCCTGAGCGTTCGCCCTCATATCCTGTATTTTTCTATTAAAATTTTCATGGTTTTGTTTGAAAAGAGCACGGTTAGGATGGCGGTATTCAATGGGAGCGAGATCATATTTTTCAGGATTCGCAGTGGCATGAAGACGGTGAAAGCTTTGCCTGTCATCATATACACCCATAGTGAATTCAATCCGAGGTTACAGACGATTGTGACGAGTAATACGGCAATCAAGATTTGCTCCCATCTGAGTGGTCTCTTATATAAGAAGTATCCGTAGATGAGTCCTCCGACTAGGGCTGTAAGTGTGTATCCGATGAAGAATTGTCCAGTCTCTCCGCGGAAGAAGTTCCCGAGGATATCGACTAGGATTCCCACAAGCGCTGCACGCCACGGTCCAAGCATGACCCCTGCAATGGCTGCTCCGATGAATCCGAAGCCAAGTTGTACGTAAACTCCGAATTTTATTGCCGGCAGCATTTCCATCACAAGACGAATGGCCAAGATTAGCGCCATCACTGTAATATCAAGTATTTGTTTTCTATTATATTTTTTTGTATTTTTCCATATTAGCATCTCCTTTAATTGTAAAGAGTTGCTCCATTTAACTTCTTCTATTTCTAGTGTTGTTTAAATGCAGCGAATGCGACTAAATTACCGCAATGTTTCCATTTTCGTCCCAGTGGCAACATTCCATCCTCCGGGCACTTAACGCAATAAAGTCTACTCTGATTTTTTAGGTTCTAGAAAATTTAGTTCCTACTTTCCATGAATTTCCTTTCTTACTCTTGGTAAGGATACCTTCTTCGTGTCCCAGCGTCAAGTCCTCTCTATTTTTAGGGCTTTAGAAATCGATACTCATCGTCTTTTGAACGCTTTTGACTGAAAAAATATTTTCTAAAAAGATAAAATCCGAAAATATTGTTGATACCGTTTTCTACAATCTGTATAATTAGATAGTAAGATTGCCAAAGAAAGGATGCAACATGAGTAACGAACGTTTTTTAATGATAGAGTCTGATATTAAAAATTTATCTTTCCGATTGGAGTCTATTACCAAATCCAAATACGATAGCGACTGGCATAGTACGCTACACACTCATCCCTTTACTGAACTGTTCTATGTTATTGATGGTAAAGGAGAATTTATTATTCAACACCAACGTTTTCCGGTTAAAGCCAATGATTTTGTCATTATTAATCCTCAGGTAGAACACACTGAAGTTTCTTCACCAGATTCTCCTCTAGAATACATTGTGGTAGGAATCCAAGGTCTATCCTTCTCGAATTTAACACCTGTGGATCAAGGTGGACATCCTTTTTCGTTCTTTAATTTACGAGATGAGCAAAAGGACATTTTGCGCTACTTAAACGCGATGGTGCAAGAAGCCACCAATCAAGCGCTCAGTTATGATTTAGTTTGTCATAATCTGTTAGAAATTTTATTGATTAAGATTTTGAGACACCAGCATTTTGATTTGGAAGTCGGTGCTCATAGTAAAACGACAAAAGATATTGCTTTTATCAAACACTATTTGAAAACATACTACCGAGAAAGCATTCAGCTAGAAGCATTAGCATCAATGACCCACTTAAGCCGCTTCTATATTTCTCACAGTTTTAAAAAAGAAGTCGGGATGTCTCCAATGGAATACTTAATGACCATTCGTATCAAAGAAAGTAAAATTCTACTGCGGACAACGAATTATTCTATTTCTCAAGTGGCTGACATCGTTGGATTTACAACACCAACTTACTTTTCAAAACAATTTAGAAAAATAACTGGAATTTCCCCAACGGATTACCGCGAGAAATATCAAAAGGAGTCCCAATGATACGAAAACCAAAGCGCGATGAACGCCGTCAAATCATCCCGCTCATCGAATTAATTATGCAAGATATGGAATTGCCGATTCTGGAACACACGAGTCCAGAAATGCTCTATGCGATGCTAGAAGAAGCCATGCTCGACGATCAGTTTCGCTACGGTTTGAGCCAAACCCTGGTCTATATCCATGAGGGAAAAGTGGCTGGAGCTGTCTTCGGCTATCACGGACACTTAGAAGACACGATTGATGATCCATTCCACAGCTTATACGAGGCTTACAACATTGAGCATCAAATCCCACTCTATGAAGATAAGGAGACGATGCCAGGAGAATGGTACATTGATATTTTAGCGGTCTATCCCGAATATCGTCGCCATGGGATTGGTCGTAAATTATTAGTGGAAGTAGAGAACTTAGCGCGCCAGCAAGGGGCTACAAAAATCGCCCTCAACTGCGAGAAAGAAAATACGAAAGCCTACAAATTATATGAAAAACTAGGCTACACTCCAGAAAGTGAACGTGTCTTAAGCGGTCATCCGTATTATCATATGACAAAAACATTATAAAAAAATCCCACTTTGGACAAAATCGTTCAAAGAGCGATTTTATAAAATGTAACTTAACTGTTACATTTTGCTTTTTCAAAACGAAAAGAGACTCGAATTTTCGAGTCTCTTATTTTTATGATTATTTTACAGAGGCTTGACGGAGGTTGATTGTACGTCCGAATGGAAGTACTTCGAATCCGTCTACGTTTTCAGCAAGTAAGTAGCTTTGGCTTGCTTGGTAGATTGGAGCGATAGCCACATCATCCATCACGATTTTTTCAGCCGCAATCATTTGTTTGTAACGTTCTGCTGGCTTCGTTGCGTATGTTGTTTTCACTTCAGCAACGGCTTTATCGTAGGCTTCGCTTGAGTAGTTCCCGAAGTTGATTCCTCCACCTGTTACGTATTGTTCTAAGAAGTTTACTGGATCTTGATAGTCAGGTGCCCATGTTCCGAAGAAGAAGTCGAAATCATCTGCACGTTGTAATTCAAGACGGTTTTTCAATGGCACTGATTTAATGTTCAATGTCACGCCTGGTAAGTTCTTTTGGATTTGCGCTTGTAAATATTCGCCAACCACTTTCGCACTACCTGCATCTGACGTTAATAAGGTCACTTCGATTGTGTCCATCCCTAATTCTTGTTTAGCAAGTGCTAATTCTTTTTGCGCTTCTTCGACATTGTAGGTGAGTAAGTCGCCACGGTCTTCCACATAATCTTTCCCCGTTTCTGGGTTTTCAGCAAATCCCTTTGGAACAAGACCATTTGAAACGATTGAGCCGTCTTTTAACACGTTGTTTACAAGAGCCGCTTTATCGTAAGCCATCGCAATCGCACGACGGAAGTGTTTGTTTCCTGTGATTTTGCGTTCTACGTTGAAATTCATGTACCCCATTGTTGCTTTTGGAATAGCGTGATACGTTGGTTGCGTTTTATATTGATCGACGAATTGTTCGCTGATTGTTGTGTATTGGACTTGTTTTCCGTCAAATAATTGAACAGAAGTTGCGACTTCTTTTGACACATTCACTGTGACATTTTGTAATGCAACGTTTGAAGCATCCCAGTACCCTTCATTTTTAACAAGTTTCCAAGAAAGTTCAGAACCTGTCCATCCTTCTAATTTGAACGGTCCATTCGTTACAATGGAGTCAGCAGTAGATCCATACCCTTCTCCTTTTTCAGTTGCTACTTTTTCAGATTGTGGTAAGAAACGAGAACCTGTTAATAATTTTGGTAAATATGGTGCAGGATTTTCAAGGGTGATTTCTAGTGTTTTATCATCAATTGCTTTAACACCTAGTTCTTCAACGCCTAATTCTCCAGTACGAATCTTTTTAGCATTTTTGAAAACATCCGCTGATTGAGCTACATGTCCTTCTTTTGGATTCACTAATTTACGATACGTATATACAAAATCTCCCGCTGTTACTGGAGTGCCGTCTGACCATTTAGCGTCACGTAGTTTAAATGTATAAACAAGACCATCCGCGCTCACAGTTGGTTCTTCTGCAGCCATTCCTAATTCAACTTTATTGTCTTTTGCGACACGATATAACCCTTCAAAAATTTGTCCTAACATATCAGAACTTGGCACATCATCATAGTCAGCACTATCCAATGTTGCTAATTCTCCAAATGTTGTAATCGTTAAACTTTGTTGATTATTTGCTGTCGTCGAAGTTGAATTGCCACCACATGCAGCCAAACCTAACGAAATTAACAGTGTTGTCATTAATAATTTGGTTGATTTTTTCATAACAATTCTCCTTTATTGGTAAAATACATCGCATTTCACGATAGCTACATGATAGCATGGAAAATAGAAAGCAAAAAATTTTCTGCTCATATCAAAAAATAACTCTAACTTTCATTCGTAGAACAAAATCCCTCCCTTTATGAACCTATATTCGTTCTTGCATTTCCTAAAAAAATCTAGTTTATGATAGGTGTATTATAAACATATTATTTAAGAAGGAACTTTATTTATGAAAGAAAATCGCAATCACGGATTTAAGCTGCGTCTTATTTTTCGGAATCATTTTAATCGCCCTAGCTGGTGTTGTCTTATTCAGTTTAAATAAATCTACTCCAGAAGACTTAGAAAAAAAGCAGGGAAAGTGTTTGATGTCGCTCGAAGGGAAGACGGAGATACACAAGTAGTTAAGGTCACTCAAATTTCTAGTAATCCTGTGGCTACGGTCGATAATGGAAAAATCAAAACTGTATATTATTGAATATTTAAAAGAAGATAATACGTATGGAATTATCGGACTTGAAGTTCCTGCTGATTCAAAATTAGCTTCTGATTTAATTTCAAAAAATGATACTTTGCCAAACAATCCAGAATTAGTTAAAGTCACTGTCATCGATTCTTTCCGTAATAAAAAAAGCCATTGAAGACTACGATTCTAAATTTACAGAAGTTTTTGAATGATAATAATTTATTATCTGGTAATTCACAAACGGTTTACTATCTATCTACATCTGAATCATCTTCTTCAGCTCAAGGTGGCATGTATGTAGCAATTGGGCTTTCAGCAGCTGGACTTCTTTTCGTTGGATTAGCTTTCCTAAAACGTAAGAAAGTAAATGCAGCTTACGATGAATTGTATGCAGCTTACCCAGAACTAAATGGTAACTTAGACTTAATGTTACAAAACGCAACTTATGCTGATGACGAAACACGAGTTTATATTTATAAAAATCACTTCTTTACAACGCTTAGCGGGTTAGAAGTTTATGATTTAACTCAAGCAAATCGTATTTATCATTATCAAATCAACCATAAACGTTATGGAATCACAACAAACCGCGATTCATATATCGTATTCTTAACCGATAATACAAGTTATAGAAACAAAAAGACAAAAAAATTCAAATTGTAAATATCGGTGAAGAAACCGATAACTTCTTACAACCTTTCTTCTTTGCAGCTCACCAAGAGTTCCCTAACTTAGAAGTTGGTTACGAAAAAAATAGACCGTTTTAATTTGGACTAAAAATTCTCGCAAAATTGATATGTCCCTCCTTTACTGGATATCCTAGTAAAGGGGGGATTTTTTATTCAATGCTCTTTCATTCCAGTGAGTGAAACTTTAAACAAACCTTTGCACTTCAAACTATCTTATGATATATTATTTCTGTTATACATACCTATAAAAAGGAGAATTATTATGACTGAAAAACGCAATACTCGTGGGATTATTTCACTAATCGTTTTGGGAGTTGTCTCATTTCTTATCGCTATTGGACTTGTAGGCTTCTTCTATTTCTTCCAAACTGCAGATAATTTGTATAAACAAGGAAATATCTTCGGTGTGAGTCCTATGAAAGACAATGCAACTACTTCTGTTAAAGTTACTGGATTTTTATCGGATCCAATTGCGAATGTAGATGGAGGAACTCAATTATATTTAATCGAGTTTACTCGTAAAGATAGCGAAGATTACGGTTATACAAGCCTTGAGGTAAAAGAAGGCGATAAACTGATTGACGAACTTAAAGCTAAACAAGATAACTTAGTCGATAACCCAGTTTATGTTCTGGCTAAAGTCCGTAAATCGGATGGAGAAGGTGCCGTTAAGAACTACACAAGAGAGTTCAAAGAAACGATTAAAGAAAATAAAGCTATTTCTCAGTTAGCTGAAACTCAATATTATGTTTCAGCTGATGAAGCGAATACCGAACGTCTCTATGCTTCGGCTGGAGCCGGTATTGCTGTGTTATTCGGTCTTGTATTCTTCTACTCAGCTTACGCCACTCGTAGAGGAGAAGATAAAGCCTATGGTGAACTTTATGCAGCTTATCCAGAATTGAATTATTCAATGGATACAGTATTAGAAAATGCCACTTATGTAGATAACCAATTAGGCATCATATTATACAAAAATCACCTTATTTCTACATTCAAAAATTTCCAAGTATATGACTTAACAAAAGCTGAGCGCATTTACCATTATATCTACACACAAAAATCATATGGTATGACGGTAAGTCGTACTTCACAACTAATCATTTTAACCTCAGATAAATCTTATCGCAGAAAGAAAACTACTCTTCTCATTAAGAATGTGGGCGAAGACACCGATGACTTACTACAACCATTCTTCTATGCAGTAAGCCAAGAATTCCCAGAACTTCTATTAGGATATGAAAATAAAAAGAGACCTTTCTAAATAAAGGTCTACTGGTTCAAAAAACCCCCTTTACTGGACTACCCAGTAAAGGGGGTTTTCTCATTAAGAAAGCTCTCCTCAAAGTAAAAGAAAAGAACCTCCTATTCGGAGATTCTTTTCCTTTACAATTAATCTACATAAGGTGTTTTTGTACGGTTTAAGAATGCATAAGCTAAACCAATTAAGATTCCTCCGCCAATCCAGTTCCCAACAAATGATACTGCCCAATGACGGATAATATTGAGCCAATTTAAAGCATCAATTGAGTTTCCAACTGGTGAGAATTTCACGATAGAGAACGATGCAAAATTGGCAACAACGTGTTCATTTACTAAGTAAACAAACATGAAGATTGCTGAGATGACAATCCATAATTTAGCTTCTTCACTCTTAATTAAGATAAATGAAAGAATCGCTACGTTAACGAAGACATTTGCTAAAATACCTTCCAATAAAATCAGTTCGTTTGAACGAGACAATTTCAATTCAGCAACTTTTGCGATGAACTCATTTGCATTGATTCCGTTAAATGCTGAACTATTCGCAAATAACGCTCCTATAAACATGGCTCCAATTAAATTAAATAAAGTACAATAGAATAAAATAGCAATTGCTTTAGACCATTTAATATGTTTTTGGTACGCTCCAGCTGTTAAGAACATCATGTTCGAAGTCGCTAACTCCCCGTTTAAAAATACAACATACACTAATCCCCAAGTGAAGATAAATGCAAAAGTAAATCTACTTAACGCAGGATTTAATCCAGCTATAATTTGTGCCGCATGGGCTCCTGCGGCTGTACTCATTGTTAAAAATGCTCCTGCAAACATTGAACGCAGTGCATAACGCATTTTACTTTCATCAAAAAGCGCTTCTTTTTTTTGACATGCTTTTTCAAGTTTTGTATTGAACTCACTCGTGTGTTCCATAACATTCCTCCTAAAAATTAATTACACTTCAGTATACCATTTTTTTCACAAATGCAAAGCCTTTTCTATTGTTTTTGACAAAAAATCCTTTACAAGTTTTATGAAGATTGTTAGAATGAGGGCTGATTAAAACAGTATAAAGGAGATTCTTATGAAAAAGATTATTGGAATTTTAACAGCGACTTTATTATTAACCGCATGTGGACAAGCCCCTGCAAATACGAACTCAACGACGACAAGTGTTGAAACGACTACAGCAGCCCAAACTACAAGTGTGACTCTCAACATTACAAAAGATGGACAAGCGATTGAAGGTAGCCCATTTACGCTCACTTTTAAAGAAGGAGATAATCTCCTAGATGTCATGAAAGTTCAATTAAAAATTGTCGAAAAAGACGGATTCATCTCTTCTATTAACGGAGTTGAACAAGTTCCATCTGAACAAAAATACTGGTTATTTGATGTAAATGGACAAATGAGTCCTGTAGGTGCAAAAGAAGTCATCCTCAAAGCTGGAGATGTCATCGACTGGAAATTAAACAAACTTCAATAATCTATGAAAATCTCGACTCAAAAAATCGCATTTATCGCAATAATGTCGGCATTTTGCGTGATTGGTAGACTGGGTATGCTTGCCCTCCCGAATGTTCAGCCGATTACTGTCGTCGTCATTTGGATGACCTTAGAATTAGGATGGGGATACGGTGTTTCCATCGGTATCCTTTCCATTTTAATCTCAAATCTGCTCATTTCAATGGGACCGTGGACTCTTTATCAGATGATCAGTTTTTCAATTGTTTGTCTATGTGCGACCCTACTCTCCCCTTTATGGAAAAAAAGGGCTCGCTATCCGAAAGTAAGCTTTCTTATCTTCCCGATTTTTGCAGGTTTGATGGGATATTTATACGGATTTATCATTTCTATTTTCTGGGTATACAGCATGCCCGGTCTGAATTTTTTGATTTATTATGCCAACGGAATTCTATTTGATACTTATCATGCTCTTGGAAACATTGCCTTTTGGATATTACTGATTCCTATCTTTGAACGATTGAATCCCTTTGAAAAACTAAAAAAATAAAAGGAACAGAGTGGCTCTGTTCCTTTTTTATCCTTTAAGTTGATAATTAACAATATCTTTTTTCAATTGACGGATTGGATAAGGAGTATCTTTCATGATTTTCTTTGCCTGACATCCCGCATATCCTTGAAGAATATCTACTTTAGGAAGAACGACCCAATCAGACAATTTTTCTTTGGCTTCTCTCTTAGTAGCCTCCGCTTCCTGGTTATCTAGAATAAATACAAATCGATACTCTCGCTCGTGACTCCATTCCTTGAATTTAGCGAAGGTTGCTTGGATGTAGAAATTCAAGTTTGAAAAAGAAAAACGATTACTGTGACTTCTTGTTTTAGGCCTTTGATCGATATATTCGACTTCCCCATACACACATAATCCATCAAGAGCAACTCCTTGAATTTTATCGAGTAAGCTAGAGTATGAATATTGTAAAGCATAACCTTCATGACTATTAGCGTAATAGGACCACATTAATATATTATCGTATGCATGCGTGAAGCAAAAAACTCTAAAAACATCCATCATCGTATTCCCATCCGCATAATAACAGTTACAATCAAAAGGGTCATTAAACCACTTAGGATGGCTAAAGGACACATTGCCTTCTGCCACCTGATAGGCATTTTTTTCCACAGTTTCTTTCCCATAGTATTTTACAAAATGGGTTTTCTCTTCTAAAATCTTCTGTTCAGCTTTTTTGAAGTAAAACTCTATGTCTTCTTTAAACTCAACTCCACATTGTTTAATCAATTGCTCTGGAGCTAAAAATCCCAATCGAATATTGTTATTCAATGCGTCATTAAACACTTTATCCGCCTTTTTCTACAGTAAATCCTTCCGGAACTTTTGCGTTTGGATTTTGAATAAAGATTCTCTTTTGAGCCTCTAATGGAATATCGGGTGGATTCTTTTTAGAGAACTGTGGCTGTTTCAAAAGAGAGACTAGCTCCTGTTTATTAATTAAGGTATTCAACAATAAAAAAACAATTACTATCTGGATAGGACTCTTCCACTTTATAGTGAGTATGTGTCTGAAGAAAAGTTAATTTAGCAATTAAATAACGATACAATTCAATATCTTCTTTTAAGATAATTTTCAACCGAATCACCCCCGTATCAAAAGTATATCATTTATTCTCTTTTGTTTAAATATACCCGCCAAGTCCATTTAAAGCTTGGTAGGAATTGAGACGTAGGATCAATCCGGTGCCCCATTATCACTATTATGAAGATATCCGAGAAATCTGTAAGATAGATTTAAGTCTATTCAGTTCTTGGCACTTACAGCACAAACCGTGAAGAACCATAAAGGCGACAACCCTCTTTTTTGTATACTCATAAAAATAGTCTATCTGGATGATTCCCGGATTCTATAATAGTCATAATGGGGAATAGCGACCAATGTGAATTACTGACTCTAGGGTGAACCCCGTAGAGTCAGTTTGAAGCTTGGTAGGAATTGAGACATAAGGCTCAATCCGGTGCCCTATTATGACTATTATGAAGATATCCGAGGAATCTGAAAGATAGACGTAAGTCTATCCAATTTTTAGCACTTACGTATACAAAAAAGGAGGGGTTGCCCCCTCCTTTTGTTATTCATCATCTTCAATGATTTCGTCTGTTTCATTTTCTTCCGCAAGAATCTGCTCGAGTTCTTCTTCAGAAAGTTTGGTAACATGAATTTTGCGAATACGATCATTCTCAATTTCTGTCGGTTGTAACATGTACCCTTCGAATCTCACCTTCACTACCTCGTCATCATCTGGGAAGTAGCCAAGCTTCTCAATAATCGCACCCGCCATTGTGTCCACCTCATCAGACTCTAATGACGTTTGATAAATTTGATTGAAACGATCGAGGGACATTCCCGCATCAATTTCTGAGTTGTTTTCATCAATTTCTACGACTTCTTTTTCTTCTTCGTCGTACTCGTCTTCAATATCTCCGACGATTTCTTCAATCAAGTCTTCTAATGTAACAATCCCTTCAACACCGCCGTATTCATCTTTCAATACCGCCAAGTGTTGACGCGTTTCTAAATTCTACTAATAAATCATCTACGAAAATCGTCGATGGTACAAATACTGGTTCATGCGCTAAGGCACGTAAATCAATATTGTCAAATCCTTGCTCTCTTGCAGCACGGAAGACATCTTTCACGTGAACGACCCCGATAACCGTATCTTTATCTTCTTCGTAAAGAGGAAGACGTGAGTAGGAGCAGTTCAAGATAATCTCTAGGTTCTCCGCTAACTCATCATCGACATCCAGCATCAATGTATCCGTACGAGGAACCATCACTTCACGTGCAAGTTTTGTATCTAGAGAAAGAACCCCTTGCATCATTGCAAACTCGGAAATATCAATCGCCCCGTCATTACGGCTATTGGCAAGTAGAGACTTCATCTCGCTACGTGTTAATTTTTCTTCCACCTTTGTAAATTCAATCGGTGTCATTCGTTTTAATAATCCTGTTGAGAACGTCAAAATCCATACGAATGGTTTTGAAATCTTTTTGACAAACAAAATAATCCCTGCAGTATGTAACGCAATCGGTTCTGCCACTTGTAACGCCACTTGTTTTGGATATAATTCCCCAAAAACTAAAGTGAGATAGGATAGAACGACCGTCACAATCACTAATGCTAATGTTTCGGCTCCAGGAATGTTTCCTAATAATGGTTGAATTCGTGAAGAGAAACTTGTTGCGGCAGACGCACTCGAGAAGAACCCAGCAAATGTAATCGCTACTTGAATTGTTGCGAGAAATTCATCTGAATTCTCTAACAAGCGCATTACTTTAATTGCTTTTTTATCTCCTTCTTGCGCTCTTTGTGCCATTTTTCCTTGATTAATGGACACAAACGCAATCTCCGCTGCAGCAAAAAATGCATTTAATGCAGTTAATAATACAATGATTAAGATCTGGACTCCCAACGAACTCCCATCTGAATCAGCTGTCATAATTTTGTTAACTCCCTTTTTAACTATAGATTTTTACCCATTATTGAAAAATGGTATAGAGATATCATATCAGTTTTTTTGATGAAAAAAATCAAGATTTAGTATTATTTTTGTAATGGTTCTTTAATGTTAGAATCTTCATTTTATCGTTTTTCTTCTCTATCCATTCTCATTTTCTCATCATTTCTTCACTTTTTCTAGTTACATTTCTCTCAAAAAAATGGTACTATTATTAAGAAAGACATATATAGGAGGAATGAATATGTTATTAAAATCTCTTGTAGTTCCAAAAAAGAATCTAACGGTCGTTAAGGAATCATGCACGTTAGAAGAAGCCATTACGATTTTAGAAGAATCAGGATATCGTTGTGTGCCTGTATTAGATGAAACAGAAACTTTCTTTAGAGGAAATATTTATAAAATGCACATTTATCGCCACAAAGCAAACGGTGGTGATATGAGCCTTCCTGTTACACATCTCATTAAGAATTCTACGAAGTTTATTAGTGTAGATAGTTCTTTCTTCAAAGTATTCTTTACCATCAAAGAATTACCATATATTGCTGTTTTAGATAAACAACAACGCTTCTACGGAATCTTGACACACAGCAGTCTCCTTGGCATGCTTCAAGAATCTTGGAACGTGAAAAATGGCTCTTATGTATTGACCATTATTTCAGGCGGTGAAAAAAAGGCGCCCTTGCAAATATCTCAAAAAGTGATTAACAAGTACGCTTCCATCGCAAACGTAATGACTATCGATACTGAAAAAGATAAAAGCTTACGTCGTCTATTGATTACATTACCAGCTGGTGTTTCAAAAGACACCCTTCAACAAATCGTCGATGGCCTCGAGAAAAAAGACTACTCAGTCGCTGAGGTGGAGGATTTGCAAAAATAATTAGGATGTGAGAAAAAAAGCGTTCAGAGACGATGACGGTTCTCGCTTTGCCGTAAGCGACTTGTAAAGTCGTGCGGACAAAGCGAGAAAGGCTTGAGTCTCTGCTTTTGCGAACTCAACTTCACTAATTACATCTACAAAAAACCAGCACACCAGCTCTCAAAGCTAGTGTGCTCTTCTTTTTTATTATCGAATTACTGAGCGTGCCATACGAGCTACAGTATGACGAACCCCTCGAATCGCAACCGACATTGCGTAAATATTTTCTACAGTTGCTAAACCACCGTATCCGGCATCGCCAATATGTTGAATATCCACGCCAGCTACCTTATTGCGGATAGCGATTTGTTCAATTACTTCCTTACTAGACCCTTCTTGGCTTGTTCCAATCGCAGATAATACAAGTGCATCATTCGCATGAGCCACTTTAACGATGTCCACTAGTTCTTCATCCGTGAATCCTGGTACGGTACCCACCGCAGGCACTAATAGAACATCCGCTCCTGCTTGAATAAATCTCTTCGCAATTTCTTCATTCATAACGGGTTCCTTTGAGCCAGCTCCATGCATCTTTCCAGCAATCACGATTCCTGTAAAATGGGATTTTGCCATCAAAATACATTTTTCGATAGCTTCATTCGTCACCCCTGTCCCAGGATTTCCAGTTAAACAAATAAAATCTAAACCGAGTTTTTCAGCTCTAGATACTGTTTCAGCTGTACATTTTCTTCCGGGGGCAATTTCAATTCTCGACTCTAACATTTCTGCATGCTCGTCCACTGGTTCCAAATTAGCTCCAATCGGCAATCCACTGAGATCTTTAACTCGTTGCACTGGATTTTCACTTTCTTCTGCTCCAAAAATCAGTGGGTCGAAACAATCAAATCCATTTAATAAGACCATATCCGCTCCAAATGCTTTTGCAATTTCTGCGTTAGATAGTTCATTCAAAAACGTCGGTCTCACACAAACTGTTTCACAACAGACCGTTCTACCTTCTGCTGCTTCAATCGCTTTTTTCAGTGCGTTCCCTCTCAGTTTCTTAAAGTCACTCGCAACACAATTCAGCATTCTTTTACCCATTTTAACTCCTCCTAACGATTAATAAGTGCCATTACTGTTTTTAATAAAAGTTCATTCGTTTGTTCGTAGTCTCCACCTTCGTGATAGGCATAACTCATTCCATGATTTTTTGTCGTTGGATCAACCTTCCACATTTTAAAACTACCGTGTATTTGATGAATTCCTGTTTCTTGGATTAAATATTGAATATTCTCTTTAGTCACACCACCCCCACAAAGGAGCTGAATTTCTTCACCATATTTTTTTCTTGCAATTTCTTTAGTAAAGGGATCCCTTCTTCGATGTTAGCTTGTTGTCCTCCTGTTAAAATGCGCGTGCATCCTAATTGAATTAATCCCTCAATCGCTTCATATACATCAGGAACAATATCAAAAGCTTTATGAAATACACTTTCTGCATGAAATTGCTGACATAAGTCAATCATTTGTTTTGTACGATTCCAATCAATCGTTTTATCTTCTTTCAAAAATCCAAAAGCGAGTCCACTTGCACCGGATTCTAATAATAGTTTTGCATCCAACATCATACTTTCAAATTCTTCCTGAGTGTAACAAAAACCTGCTCCGCGCGGGCGAACCATACAGATGATAGGGAGTGTCACTCCTTTATCAATCACTGTTTTCAATGTTCCTAAACTGGGGGTTAATCCCCCTAGAAACAACGCACTATTTAATTCAATGCGGTGAGCTCCTTCTTTTTGGGCAATGAGGCAATCTTCAATACTTCCCGCACATACTTCTACAATGGTCATTTCATACCTTCTTTCATGTTCGATAACGCTAAGAGTGCCAGTCCATAAATTATCGTATCCGTTTCTAAGTCCTTGACCCCTATCCATTCATTTGGTAGATGCGCAATATCTCTTTGACCTGGAAAGCTTGGCCCATACGCAATAATATTAGGAATTATTTTTGCATAGGTACCCCCTGTGGTCGTGACAGGAATGCTATCGCTTTTAGTAACGTCAGTATATACCTGCTGAAGCGCTTGGACATACTTAGAACTTTTATCATACAGCACTGGAGACCAATGGGAAATAACCTCTAATGTCGCCTTTTCTGGAATATGCGCAGTGATTTGGTTTAATAAATCCGATTTTGTGCAACTGGCAGGATAGCACATCGTCCATTCCACATAATGCTGATTTTCTTCTATCCCAAAGGTTTCTCCCCTTAGTTGCATCATCCCAAAGTCTTCATCATGATAGGCAATCCCAAGCTCTTCGCCACGGTGATTTGTATGCAATAATTTACAATTTGCAAAATCATACAAATCTGCCACCATTGATTCTGGCACAGATACTCTTACTTTAATCTTCCACGTTCCCCGTATACAACGGGCCATTTACAATCTGGCGTCCACCCAAACGTCGGCGGAATTTCTTTAGTGAGATAGTGCTTCACACATCCAAATCCGGTCTCTTCGTTCGTCCCAAACACGATTCGCACGGGACGGTCAAAGGTCACTCCATTTTCCTTCAACACATATAGAGCATATAAATTCGATAAAATGGGCCCTTTGTTATCTAAAGTTCCTCTTCCAAATAATTTCCCCTCTCGAAGAGTTAAACTAAGTGGCGGAGAATTCCATCCTTCCCCAAGAGGCATGACATCCACATGACCAAAAACCCCATAATAAGCACCATCTGCACGATTTTCTCCATATTCGGCATACCCAATTTTATCATCGATATTTTTAGTGTGAAACCCTAATTCTGTTGCAATTTTTAAAACTTCTTCTAGCGCTTGTTTAGGTCCTCTTCCAAATGGGGCATCGGGTTCCTCTTTTCCTCGAATACTAGGAATCGCCACCATTCGTCTTAAGCCATCAAAAAGCATTGGTTGTACTTCTTTTAGTCGATTAATCCACTCTTCTCGATTCATTCTTTAACCTCCAAAGGCTTCATTCTTTCTTCTAAATACGATTCCAACCATTCTTTAGACGTTAGCTCATGAGACATTGTGCCATCTGGTTGAGGATGTACTCGAAATACCGTTGGCGCTAAGGATTTGGTAGCTACCACGAATGAAAAGTTATCGATATTCGTCGCTGCACCAAAATCTCCATTTCGATTCATCGCAACCACTGAAATATCCCCTGCTTCTCCTCTCGTTCTCTTTAGCCGAGCATCCAACTCTTTCACCGCTTTTTCACACGCTTTTTGAGGAGAGAGCCCTTCTTTCATTAAGCGGACGATTTCGTAAGAAATAACTCCCTTCATCAAATCCTCTCCTAGTCCAGTCGCCGTTGCACCGCCAATGGTACTATCGACATAAAGTCCTGAGCCAATGAACGGAGAATCGCCCACTCGACCAGGTTTCTTCATAAAAAGTCCGCTAGTGGACGTTCCAGCAACCATATCTCCATGCGTATCTAATGCTACCATTCCTACAGTATCATGGCCTGCATATGGAGAAAGTTGCTCTTGTTCTAAATCCTTTAAGCGATTATGATAATGAATTTTGGCCCGATCCGTCAGCATCTCTTTTTCTTCAAAATGACGGCTTCTAGCAAACTCTTGCGCTCCCTGTCCTACGAGCACATTATTCACTTTATAATGGCTGAGTTCTCTTGCAATCGAAATTGGATTGGCAAAGTTTTTAATCGCACATACTGCTCCAAAATCAAAACGACTTCCATCTAAATAAGCGGCATCCAGTTCCACTTCCATTTTTTCGTTTGGAAGACCACCATATCCTACAGATTTAAAATAAGGAAAATCTTCTACTTCTTTAATCGCTCCTTCAATGGCGTCCCCTGCAACTCCTTCCTTAGAAAGACTAGGGGTTACTTTTTGAATTCCTTCTAGTGCCATTCTCCATGTTGCAATCATTCCCCACATGACTCTTCACCTCTTTTATTGAAATTGTTGCAACCGCGCTTCTTTTTCGCCACTAATAATCGCAATGGCTCCACTTAAAGCTTCGCGCAATCCTACTGCTCCTTTTTTAGGCATTTCTAACATAATGATTTTATCTTTAAAATTCGCAATCGTTTCTTCATTTTCTTTTGAACAAATCACATAGGGTTTACAATCCGTTTGTTCTTGTACGGCTAATGCAATTTCCGCAGCCATTTGAGCATACGTATCATAATTAAAACACGGGCCTGCAAATAGTACCTCAGCTTTCGTTTTCAAAATAAGATTATGAATCTTATGGATGACCTCTTCTTTATGCGCTTGAAAATAATCAGGTCCACAATAAATCGTCGCTAGCGCACTTAATCCTGCTTTTGTAAATTCATCTTTGAACATTAAAAAGGAGCCGATTCCTCCCTTTTCTAATCCTAGTTCCGTATCTGCGCGTTCCTTTCCACCATATCCTGCTTGAATTTGATCAAAAAGTAATAACACTCGCATACTCTCACCCTCTCTATGAAAAAGAGTGGCCATGCCGTTCCCCGCATACCACCCTCTTCATTATGAAATTAATGACTTCCTTTTTTCTAAAGATTACAAATCATCAAAAGATAAGTCGTTTAAGTCAACATCATCTAGCTCATCGCCTTTTAACATACCTGCATTTTCTTCTTCGTGTAAGTATTGTTTATCTAATGCTTTAAAGAATGGATAGTAGATTAAGCAACCGATAATAATTAATCCAATTTGGAAGAATCCCGCTACAATGCTACCAGTTGATAACCAACCTGAGAAGAAGAATGGTGTTGTCCAAGGAAGAGATGCCCCCGTCGTATAAGGAATGATTCCCCATAAGGTCGCAAGTGTTGATAATCCAATATTTACTAAAGGTGTTAATATAAATGGAATTGCAATAATTGGGTTTAATACAACAGGCAAACCAAATGTAACCATTTCATTAATTCCAAAGATACCAGGAATGATGGCTAATCGACCTAGTTTCTTCATTCGTTCTGATTTAGCAAGGAAGACCATAAGGAATACTAGTGATAAAGTACTACCTCCACCACCAAAGTTACCAAAGAAGTCCCCAAATGGACCTGTAAAAATATTTGGTAATGGAAGTCCTGCTTTGAACGCTTCTAAGTTTTCTGTTGTTAAAGCTAAGTGAATTGGATTAAATACCGTATTCGTTACGGCAGGTCCATTGATACCAAAGAACCAGAACAATGTAGATAGGAACTGATAGATTGGTTCAAAGAAGATATTTCTACCAAAACCTAATAATGGTGCTTGTAAAATCTTGTAAATGAATGTATGTGCATATTGATACTCTGTTAATGAGAATAATAAGTACACTGCAAAGAAGAAGAACATTGCAAACATACTTGGGATCAATGCTGCAAATGATTGATAAACTGCTGGTGGTACCCCATCTGGTAATTTAATGACCCAACCGCGTTTTTGAACAAAGACGAAAATGCGAACTGAAACAATCGCTGTAATCATTGCTAAGAACATCCCTGCAGATCCTAAATGTCCTAGAGAGAATCCATTAAACACTTTGTTGGTAGTTGCATTCACAAAATCGGGATGAACTTTAGGTGTCATAATTAAGAAGCAGACTAGGGATAATGCTCCCCCTGCAATCGGATCACTTTCTAATTGCTTCGCATAAGCATACCCAATACCAACAGCACCTAGTACAGCAAGAATACTAAATGTTGAATCAATCACCGCATCCATTGATTTTTCCCAGCCTTGTCCAAAGAATTGGGCTATAAATTCGCTGTATCCAGGAACAGGGAAATTTGCAATCACTAAGAAAATAGATGCCACAATAATTAATGGTGTTGCTACTAAGAAACCGTCACGAATAGCTACGAGCACTTTGTTCGTACTAAGTTTTTCAGCAACTCTACCCATTACTTTTTCTAACTTAGAAAACATGTCACTGACCTCCTATTTTTTTGATTTCAATAATTGTATAGCTCTTTTTTAAAATACGTTCTCCATCGACATTCCCGTAATCTTCCAAATTGATAACATCTACTGGAACGCCTTTTGGTTCATATTTATCCCGTACCACATTAAATTTAAATTTCACTTGCGGCCCTAATAAAATAACATCTGGATGATATTGTTCATAAATAGCATCTAGTTTTTGGATCTGGAAACGCTTTTTATTTCTAACGGCAAATTATGCTTATCTGCAACTTCTTGCATTTTACTTGCCACTAAACTTGTGGACATTCCCGCATTACAAAATAAATAAATCCTTTTTCATCTCTATTTCCTCCTTTCTTTTCTATTATTTGATAGCTTCTAAACGTTCATATAGCGCAATAATTTCTTCTGCGGTAATCTTTAGAAATTCTGCACTCATTAATTGATCCTCTGCATGGACCAATAGCAATGATAATGTCACTGAATCTCCAGAAGTTTCCTGTTGTAAAAGACCAAAATGCGCTTCATGGCCTTCCACTTGAAATTGGAACCTTCTTCAATACAATTTCTAGCTTTATCAAAGTTTCCTAATTTAGCCTCTTGGATAGCTTCCATAAAACTGGATTTTGCAGCCCCCAAGGCACTAATCATCTTGAAACAGACTAATTCGATACCTTCCATGCTTATTCCTCCTTCTTTCTATCGAATCGCTTCTATAAATGATTCCACATTTTTTGCTTCTAATAATGACATCATCTTTTCTGGAGAATCTAACTGCTTTCCTAACCATCCTAGAAACAGCTGCATAAACTCCATATCCTCTTCTTTGAGTGCCAGTAAAATAACCAATTTAACAGGGAAATGATTCCACTGAATGGGTTCTTTTAAAACGGCTATCGAAATCATTGATCGTTTACTTTCTGGACGTAATGGATGAGGAATCGCTAATGCATAATCAAAATCCGTCGAAGATAAATTTTCTCTCTCCAGAACTGAGGTTAGAAACTCCTTCGTAACGATATTCTCTTGAATTAAATGGTGTCCCATCTCATGGAGTAATTCATCTCGATTATTGGGCTGGATGTTCGCATAAAAGAACTTTTCACTCATGAAATCCGGGATTTGCGAGCGAATCTTATGACTCATTTGTTCTGTCTCTAAGGTATTCATCACCTTTATCAACTGAATTTCATCTTGAGTATTAAAGAAAAGTCCTAAACGAACAGTTGGAATTTCAAGGGGATGCTCTATTTGGTCAAATGTAATGAGCAAGTCTGCATCGTAGAATTCCGATAAATCAGTCGTAAATGTACTCTGCTCCACGACAAAATCTAAACGATGAGAAAACTGATCTTTCAGGCGACTAACACTTCCTGCAATGAGTGGATACTGTGTATTCGCAATGAGAATCGCACGTAATTTGCGGTTTAACTCGCTGCATATATGCTGCTCCAATATGTAGAGCGATAAATCCTATTTCCTCCTCTGTCATCTCACATTGAAAGACTGACATCAAATATTGACTAATCGATACGGCCGTATCAAATACTAGAGGGTATTGTCGTTTAAAGGTTTGAACATAGACATTAGGTAAGCTCAAATTCAGCTGTACTCGTTCCAAAAATCCTTGCAAATGCAATTGGAAACGCATGGTAAAATCTTCTTGTTCTATAAAAGAAACCCCCATGATACTGTAAAGCTGTTCTCCGATTTGTCTAACTACTTCTTCTAAATCGACTATTTCTCCACGAAAAGAAATTTTTGATTCAACGGCATCAGAGTTATGATAGGCTTTTAAAAGTTTGGCAAAAGATACCACCTCAGCTTCTGGAATGATTGTTTCTTCTAGAATTTTGGAGAAAATAGAGCGCACAATCTGATACTCTACTTCCAAATCCAATTCATCCTGCGAGAATTCTTGAACGGTATGTCCCACTTTAATCCGTTGTAATACAATCCCCATATGAAGCAGTAAAAATGGCATCAGTGACTTACGAATAGAATAGCGATTATGCTTTAGTTTATCCCAAATGATTGACTGAATATGTTCCATATCCAATTCTGGATACACTTGCATTAACTCGCTACTATTTAAAAAGTCCTCTCCCACTTCTTTTTTTAATAGATTTCTATACAGTTTTCTTTTGCTCGTTTCAGATCCTTCTAATTGTAAAAATCCATTGTTCAACTGTAATGACAGACCTTCATATTCTTGCAATTTCTGTTGAACACGAATTCGAACTAATTCAAAAGTTTTAGCGCTTACAAAACACTGTTCACAAAAATGATCAATAAACACTCCATCCTCTTTAAACAATAGTTGTTTTAACAAATGAACACTGCGTTCTTCATTGTCCTGAGGAGTCTTTGTCGGATTCAATGCTGTAATATATCTGTTTTGTTGAAAGGCTACAAGATGATACCCTTTTTGACGATTTGCTTGGATGATATGAGGAGCTTCTTGATTAATATGTTCAATATCTAGTCGAACCGTTCGAGTACTCACACCCAAACAGGTCGCAAGCTCTCTCCCTTTCATCCATTCTTGACGAGATAGTAGTTGCAATAACTGTTGGTGACGCTGTTTCATAAAAATCCCCTCCATCTCAACTTGACTATACCAAATTCTTCACATCTATTATACCTAAAATCTTTTCCTATTGTTAGGAAATTTTAGCCCATTCGTGAAATTATTCGTAAATTTTCTTACTTTTTGACAGGTTTTGGATGATTGGTGTGCTAAAAAGAAAAAGATGTCTCTTCGATTGAAAAGTTTCTAATAGTAGCTGTAATAGGGCACCGGCTTGAGCCGAAGTCTCAAGCTCTTTCAAGATTCAAACGACCTCTAGAAAATCAATTTCAAGAGGTCGTAATTCACTTTGAACGCTATCCCCTATTACTGCTACTATGGAACTTTTCAACTCTTTCGAGACATCTTTTTCAACTACTCAATCAAAATCCAGTCAACAAGAGAATTACAAATGGTTTCAGGTGGGGAAACCAAAACAACAAGGTGCGCTGCAGCAATAACGGCACCCCCTCGAGCCTTCATCTCAAGGGTAGCAAGCCTTAAACTGAGGGTAAGTGATCAATCGCTAACCCTCAGTAATTCGCATTGCTTGCGATTACCTTATTGTTATTATGATGAAATCCATTAGGAGTTCTTTTGAGACTCCATTTAATTACTGCTTTCTATAGATTTCCTTTAGCACATATCACATATTGAGTGAATAAGTAAATTACAAATTGTTTCAGGCGGAGGGACGGGAAGGACAAGGTGGGTGCTTTTGAGAGGCGGTTTTTGGGCAACAAAAAAGGCACCAGAATCGGTGCCTGCAGGACTGGGGTAGCTGGATTCGAACCAACGAATGACGGAGTCAAAGTCCGTTGCCTTACCGCTTGGCTATACCCCAATGGTGGAGGGGGGCAGATTCGAACTGCCGAACCCGAAGGAGCGGATTTACAGTCCGCCGCGTTTAGCCACTTCGCTACCCCTCCAGCAAATATTAAAATTTCGTACTCAGATATCTTACAACAGTTTGAAGGAGAATGCAAGGATTTTACCGCAAAAACATAAAGAATCTAGTCGATTTCCTGGCTAGATTCTTTATAAGTTTATTTTAATTTAGACGTGACTTTCTTCTTAGAGAAAGTTCGCTCTTGTTTATTTCCTAATGCGTTCAGACGTGCATCCAAGAGAATATGACGGCCTTCTACATTACGAGTGTATATGATTTCGTACTTGCCAATGTATTTTTCAATGTTGGCTACAAAAGCGACGACGTCTTCTTTGCGTTTATCAAACATACTTGGAACGGCAAAATATTTTGTTTGATCATTGACCCTAGTCGTAGCTCTTAGAATATAGCGCTGGTTCTCAATTGGAGCAAAGAATTCCGATAACGCCTGTGCGAAGAGTTCCTTCTCACGCAAGGTTCCCCCTTTTAGATAAGTGGCTGTTTGAAAAGAATCTTTATCCTCACGAACGACTCTAGCCTTGCAGTTTTGTGTCTGCAAGTGTCCTGATGCAAGCAAGGCTTTTCGGATGGATTCCGCAAAGAGTTCGAGGCGTTTATACGGACTCTTGTAAAGGAAATATCTCAACCAGACGATATTTAACACGATGAGCGATAAAATCCCCACTGGATAAAAGAGTTGGGACGGTCCTTTTACAAAATCGAGAAATAAATAGACAATCAATTCCGTCAGTACAATTGCTTGCGCGTAGGTGAGAATTTTTCGTGCATCTGTTAGAAGAACGGTCGGCAAGAACGCCTTGTCCACTTGCACTTCACTAGCGACTTCCATATCTTCTAGAAGCGGAAGAGATTCATTCCAGCGCTCTCTCAACTCTTCGCGGTTTCGCGAGCGGCTGATGGTTTCTTGGTTGAGTTTTGTTAAATTCTTCTTCGTAAACTCGATATTTCCAAGGTCTAATCGATCCACGCCCGATTCAATCGTGTTCTCATTATAGTGTAGTCCTAAAAATTGCTTCATGCGGTGCTGCAACAATTCCATATCCGGACTATCGATTCCGACAGCAACCTCTTCGTCTTCTTCCTTCTTGAAGAGTTTTTTCTCCGCCAGATTAATGGACACAAGATGCCAAACGCTGCTTGTTTTATCCGGATTTTCCGGCCAAATACGAATCGCACGCCCTCGCATCTGATTGCTGAGCATGAAACTTCCGACAAAGCTAGCGAGAATCAATGAGTTCACGCACGGCGCATCCCATCCTTCCCCTAGGAGCGATTTTGTCCCAATTACGACATGAATATGCCCTTCTTGGAAGAGCTGCGTCACGGCGCTGACTAAATCATGTTGCGAACCTACTAAACGGACCTTCACATAGTCCTTCTCGTCTAGTTGTCCGACTGGTTGGAAGGTAATCTTATCGGCTCCAAACAGCCTCTAGACGCGATTTTACACCTGTTGGAATAATCACGAGACTTCCTGTTAAAACGGCCATAGGAACGTCTAATTGTTGTTCCTCAAACTCTCTACGAAGGACTTCGAAGTAGGGCAATACGCCCAGTTGGCTATATTGAACTTCTGGGTTTCCTAAGTGCGCCTCAAAGTCCTTTCGAATGAAGTCGGTTAGAATCAATTGTCTCAAGTCGCTGCCTAATGTTTCGTATTCTGCCTTAAAAATATCTCTGACGGCATTTAATTTTCCAAGAGATTGGTTCAATAGCTGGTCTATTTTTTTATTGCGACATAACTGTACTTGTTTGCGGTCGATTAACCCCAGAGATTTCAATTCACTCTTTAACTCTTTCAGGTCTTCTTCGGATAAATCATACCAATGTGGTACATCAAACAACATTCCTTGTAAGAGGATTTCAAACCACGCCAAGTCAAACATCGGAAGGCGGCTTGCCCCTAGTAATTGTTGAAACTGTTTCGGGAACTCGATTCCTTTATGACGTAGAAAAATCAGTGTAGCCGAGAGATACTTCGGTTCGTTTAAGAGTTCATCTTCCGAAATGGTTCCATCGAGCGCACGGCTAGTTCTCACCGCCTCGCAAAACATCGAATCATAGGATAGATTTTTCAAAAAGGCTCTCTTCTGCGTAGAAAACTGATCGAGTTGATTCTCTTCTTCCTTCGTTGGGAAAGAGAAATACACATAGTCCTGGTGCGGACACAAACTGCCCTCTTTGACGAGTTCTGGGACGGTAATTTCTTCATCGATTTCTCCACACATGGCCACATAACGCTCCCACAGTGCAGGCTCTCCTTCATATGGAGGTGTTGCCGTTAGCGAAATCACATTCATATCCGCAAAGGATTTACGGAAGATTTCCAGACTCTTCCACCATTCATTTCGCAAGTGATGACACTCATCGAGGCACAATGTTCCAAGATTTGCTTCCTCAAAGAGCCCAACGATATCTACTCCTTTAAAATCAAAATGCTCGTTTTCGACGACATCGTCCGTATCCTCAACTTCCGCGTCGCCTTCCAAACGATTAATGGCACTGTGCAACGCTTGATACGTCGCAACGGTGATCATCTTTGGCTGTTTGAGATTTTGTGAAATCATTTCATCGGCTAGACTCTCATCATCTAGAAACGCTTCACGAATACGGTCAACCCATTGCTGACGAATCGTCACGGTCGGCACTAAAATGAGCGCAGGATTACTGTTCCGACGGATAAATTCAATTCCTAGCGTCGTTTTCCCAGAACCTGGGGCCGCCACTAAGTGAATATGACCATCCGCCATAATCGTCTCGCTTTTTTCTAAAATGCGCTTTTGATACTCTCTCCACTCGCCTTTAAAAGATAAGTGTTCTAACACCTAACCCCTCCTTTACTCATTCATTATACCATCAGATTTCTTCTTTTAATTCTATTTTGATGACACTGTCCACTTCATCAGGTAACGGATAGGTGTAAGCCCCAATTTCTCCATATTGTGCAAAGCAAATGTCTTGAAAAGCTAAAGTAGTCCAACTGTTAGAAATCCTTACTTCGCTACCATCATGGACAAAACTCAACCGTTCAATCTGCTCTTTATCGATCCCCGTTAACGCAATCGGACCAATAGGTTGTTCAAACACATGGGCATACAACATTTTCCCATTCTTTGTGTAATAACCCCATTCCGGTTTTGGCAGATTCACTAATTCTCCTTCGTAGATAGATTCTCCATTACTCTTCATCCACAGCCCAATTTCCTGCAAAATTTCTATGCTTTCTCTTGGGAATTTCCCTTTAGCGTCTGGTCCTACATTTAAAATCATATTTCCGCCCTTGCTGACACATTCCACCAATTTGCGAATAAGAACTTTAGAACTTTTAAAGAGTTTGTCAGACGGATTATACGCCCAGTGATTATTCATCGTAAGACACAATTCCCAAGGTAATAACTCTCCCTTATCATTCCGAATCCCTTCATGGGGTACAATTTGTTCAGGACTAACAAAATCTCCAGAATAAGAATGAATCTCCTCTGTAGCAATGCTTCCAAATCCTTCCCCGGAAGTCTCTAATCGATTATCAATCACTACATCCGGTTGATATTTACGAACCAGCTCTATTAATTCACTTGCCTTCCATTTTTCTCCAAACATTTCCCCATACGAAAAATCAAACCAAAGAATATCAAGTTTCCCATATTTGGTAACTAGTTCCTCGACTTGGTGATGCATCAATTCTAAATACCGATCAAAGTCGATTTGCTCATTCTGATACTGCTTGTTTCCTCTCATTGGGTGGTGGCGATCTTCATATTTAGGATAATCTGGATGATACCAGTCTAGTAAACTAAAGTATAATCCTACACGTAGCCCTTCTGCTCTCAGGGCTTCTACATACTCCTTTACCAAATCTCGTCCAAAAGCGGTATTGGTAATCTTATAGTCCGTGTACGCTGAATCGAATAAGCAAAAACCATCATGATGTTTTGCGGTTAACACAACATATTTCATCCCTGCCTCTTTTGCAGCTTTTGCCCACTCCCTTGCATTGAATTCTGTAGGATTAAAGGCTTCAAAATAGGGTTGATAGTCCTCAATCGTCATTTTTTCATTGCTACGGATCCATTCTCCTCTTCCTGGAATGGCATACAGTCCAAAATGAATAAACATTCCAAATCGAGCCTGTCTAAACCACCTTGTTCTCTCTAAAATAACCTCTAGTGAATTTTCCATCATCATCCGCTCCTTTATTCTATTGCCCCAATACTATGCCTTCATTCTAGCACTCTTCCTCTTTTAAAAACATCCCCAATTTTGGTGAAACACATCAAATTTCTTCTCGTTATTTAAAAATAAAAAAGGACTCATTCTATGAGCCCTTCTCTACAACCTAAAATAAACAAATTCTATTCATCCATTTGTATTTTTTGATAGTCTTTGGAGACTTTCATTAAAGTCTCATAAACTTCACGAAGTTCTTCCTTTAATCCTTCGTCCGTTAAATACGATTGCACTTTTGCAATCACCTCTTTTTCACGACTGGCATCGAAAATGGCCATCCCGTTTTCCTTTTTAATTCGAGCAACATCCATAACGACTTGCATCCGTCTTTCAAAAAGAGAGACGATTTCGCGGTCGATGGCGTCAATTTCTGCACGTTGTTTGTCTAACATCTAAAACCTCCTAAATTCCAAAAAAGACTCCTAATGGATAGCCGATAGCAACGGCACTAATCGCACTAAGCAAGAATAAAACTCCCCCATAAAGAAATGCATCTTTTGCGTTCGTCCATCCAGAACCTACCGAAATGGCCACATAAGGCATTGATGGTGGTGTCATAAACGCTAGGCTCGCCATAAACCCAATCAAGCAGGCAATCGTTCCCGCTTGAACTTCAATCGATCCTGTAGCATAAACAGTCGTTAACACCGTTGTTACAACTGAAACAGTGACTAAGTTTGAAGAGACATTTGTTTGAAAAACCCTGCCCACAATACAAAGATAATCACAACCAATAATGGCGAAAGGGTCGCAAATAAAGGCACTAAAGAGCTTTCGAGTAAGCTAATCACGCCAAATTCAGGTTTCGTAATTAAGGTGCCCATACTCAATGTTGCTCCCACCAAGAACATACTTGGCCAGTAGACCCCTTTTTGTAGCCCTTCTTGAATAGAGAGGAGTGGTTTCCCTTCAAATGATAGAATCGCTAAAAGAATTACTCCAATCATCGGCGGAAATGCCATTCCAGCGCCTTTTAAGAAGGTAGCCATGTCTGGTAATAGCCCACCAATGAGCTCTGGAAGAACCCATAGAAGGACAACACCCATAAAAATAAGGACCGTTGCTTCCTCGCGTCTACTTTTTGGCGGTAAATTTTCTAGCGAAGTCATTTGTTTCATTTCTACTTGGGATAAATCCACTCGCCAAAAGAATCGTAGAAACACTCCCATCACGATAAAAAGAACAAATCCTGCTGGAATACCAATCATCATATACTGTGCATTGGAAATCGTAATTCCGGTTGCCGTCTTATAGAGCGCCATCGCCGTTACTGAAAAGACGTGATTGATTGGTGTCATCGCAGTTCCGATAGCAATTGTCGAGAATAGAACAATTAATAAAATGGAAGCTTCTCTATCTCCTTTTTTAAATCCTAACAGAACCATCATCTCTTCATAAATTGGAAAAACAATCATAAAGAGAATCGTCGGCGAAATAAAAAGACTAATAAATAAGACACTTGTATAGAAAGCTCCGATAAAATGCCAAGATGTTTTCCCAGCAAAAGAACTTCCCAAGGCCTTTGCGACAAATCTTCGAAGAGCCGGAGTTTGCTCCAAAGCATAGGTCATTAAAAATGTAAATAATAGGAAGACAAAAGTCGTATTTCCAAACGACAGATTAAAAATCTGCCCATAAGACACTCCTGGAAGTATCCCGATTCCTAATAGTATATAGCAGAGAACGCTTGGCCAATCCGTTGCCACAAATAACCAGAGCAATAAACTGCTCAAAAAAATGGATAAAATAGAAATCGTTGGTGCTGCTAATCCAAAAAGAGTCCCTTGTGTAAAGGTTAAATGACCGCTAATAGCTATTAAAATACCACTAAGTGCAATAATGAACCGCTGCGGTTTCGTCCAATTTTTTCCTTTCATTGTTTCACCTCATTCTTATCTATCCTACCTCATTTTAGATCAGATTGCTATTGAAACTAGGAATAAACTTTGGAATCCATCATCACTTTTCTTCTATATTATATAGAAAGATTTTTCCAAAAATAAAAAAGCCAGGGATTACACCTGGCTCTTGTTTAATGTTCAAATTTTAATGCTTTTGCAAGACGTTTATATAGGAATAATGCAAGAATACTATTGAGTCCAAATTTAATGATATTAAATGGCAATAATGCAAACGTCATTAATGAAGCTAAGTCTGTTACATAAGGATTTAGTGCATGAGCTGCTGCGACAATTTTTTCCATTGGAAAATTCATAGCAGTCGCATATAAAGGAAACATCACAAAATAATTTGCTGTTAATAAGACAACTGTAGCGGCAATCGTTCCAACGATTAAACTCATAATCGCCGTTTTAAAATTACGATTTCGTTGATACAACAATACTGCCGGTAACATAAAGCTTAAACTTCCTATTAAGTTCACCGTTTCCCCAATTCCATATGTCATCGACCCATTATAGACAAAATTCAATAATATCTTGATAATGGCGATAAAACTTCCATAAACTGGACCTAAAATATATCCCCCCAACAATACCGGTAAGTCTGAAAAATCCAACTTTACAAAGGTTGGAATAAACGGTACGTTAAAAGATAGAAACATTAAAACGGTACTGATGGCACCAAAAACACCTACTAGAACAATTTTTTTAGTCGCTGTTCCTGTCGACTTTTTTACATCTGTACTCATCGTACATCCTCCTTCTTAGGGCGAAGGAAATTGCACTTTTCACCCAATTCCAATAAAAAAAGCAGTATTGAAATGGACCTTCCAATACTGCTCGTCAAATAGACTCGTTGAAATAGTGCCATTTTCTCACATCTAGACTATACTATCGGTTCTGGAATCACACCAGATCATGCCAAGCGGCTCGTGGACTATACCACCGGTCAGGAATTTCACCTTGCCCCGAAAATGTTATTTTATAGGTTGATTGTAGCACTTCCTATATCATTGCGCAATCTCCCTGCTTATAAAAGTTTTAAAAACGATTCTCAACTAAAAAAATTGGATGCCCATCACTGACATCCAATTTTTTAGAAATCTATTTTACTTCTTTAAATCCTTCTTCTAAAATCTTTTTCTTAGATTCTTCGAAACTGTAATGATCATTTTTCTTCACCAAAGCTGAATGAACACTGCTATAGAGTGATGGTGCTTTCGAACGACTCTCTTCATCATCATATTTGAACTTCTTAAGGTCAACCTCAACCGTAAATGAGATTTCCTTATCACTATCCGATTGAGTAACTTTAATCCCCTCAATCCCATCCATTTCTTTTACGATTTTCTCACGTGTTCTACGTGCTTTTTCTTCGTAACCCTTATTCTTAGAAAGATCATAGCTGATGTTAAACGTTAGTGAGGAAACCGAATCTTTTTTTCCTTGTCGTACATGTACGTTACTTTTTGCTTAGAGATAGAAACTTCTAAGGCGAATTCCGCTTTACTTTCAGAACGGCATCCTAATAAAACAAAAAATGCTCCTAATAGGACAATTGATAATTTAACTATTTTCTTCATTTTATACTCCTTTATTCTGACTTATTGTTATCATAGAAAATCCAGTGTAGGATGTCAAATTATACTTGAAGTGTGTTGGGCCAAATAGTGCAAACAAAAACCGCCTCCTTTTCAGGAGACGGTTATTTCATTTCTTATTAGAAACGGATGTAAGTTGCGCGAGCTGCAACGCTTGCTGAGATTGTACGGTAAGAGATTACGTTTAATCCTTGTACGTTCATTTCAGAGATATATAATGAACCATCTGCGTTAACTGCTTCTACGAATGCTACGTGTCCGTAAGTTGGGTCAGCACCTGCTAAACCTTGTTGGAATACGATTGCTGAACCAGCTGATGGTGAGTTAGATACTGAGTATCCATAGCTACGAGCATATGCTGGCCATTCAGCCGCGTTACCCATCATGCTGTGTCCGATTGGTGTTCCAACTTGTGCCATACGGTTGAATACATAGTAAGTACATTGTCCGAAGTATCCACCGTTTAAAGCTGCACGGTAACTTGGGTCAACTGCTGGGAATCCTCCGCCAGTTGTGTAAGTGTAGCTAGAAGATTGTTTTGTCGCTGCAGGAGCCGCTGTTGCTTGTGCTGCTGGAGCTGCTGCTGTTGTTTGTGCTTGAGTATTTGAAGCTGCTGGAGCTGGAGTTGAAGTTGCTGCTGCAACTGTTTCAGCTGCTTTTGCTGCTTCTGCTGCTAAAGCTTGACGAGATGCTTCTGCAATACGTGCTGCTTCAGCTTCTGCTTTTGCTTTTTCTTCAGCTAAACGTTTTTTTGGAAAGCTTCTTTTTCTGCTACTAATCCATCACGTTTTGAGATTTCAGCTAATTCTTCTTGAGATAAGTTTGCTAATAAAACTTTATTTTTTTGTCAAAAGTTTCATTTAATTTTTGTTTTGTAAGCCTTGTAATTCTTCCTCAGCTTTTTGTTGTTCAGCTAATTTAGCTTGTTGTTGCTCTTCTTTAGCTTCTACTTGTTTCTTATCTTCTGCTTGTTGTTGCATTAAATCACGGTTAGCACCGATTAAATCCATAACAACACCGATACGGTTAACGATATCTGATAAGTTTTCTGCATTTAATAAGAAGTCAACATATGAACGAGCTCCGTTTGTTTGTACTGCACGAGCTTGTTCTTCTAAACGTTCGTTACGTTCAGCAATTACTTTTTCTAATTTAGAAATTTCTGATTTTAATGAGTCGATCGCTGCTTGAGCTTCAGCTTTTTGAGCTTGAGTAGCATCAATCTTAGTTTGTACTCCTGATAATTCAGATACTAATGAATCAATTGTTGCATTAACTGCAGCTTTTTTATCATTGATATTTGCAATTGTTGAATTAACTGAGTTGATTTGTGAATCAAAGTCTTGCGCACTAACTTTTGGTGCTAAAGCTCCTAATGTTAATACTGTTCCTGTTACTAATACTGTTAATAAGCGTTTCTTCAAGTGAGTCCCTCCAATAGTTCCAATAAAAAATCAATTATATATTCGAAGTAGCCGATTCGGCTTAAATAAAACTTAACTTGGTACTATAATACCATAGGACTTTAGTCTGATGTTGATTTTCTTTGAATTGACAATACCTTGTAACAAAGCTGTAACATAAAACGATTAGCTGACCTTTTTGATACAAAAAAAGGAGAAATTTATAAAATATTACAGAATTATTTGTCTTTTTTTATAGAAGGATTCAAGGAAAATATGTAATTCCTTTTAAATCAGTACATTTATCTTCAAAAAGTTTTGTAACAAACCAAACCTTAGCCCTCAAAATGGGTGAAATATGGTATATTTAACGTATCCAATTGAAAATAGAAGGGAGCTATTTTTATGATATTAACATTAACAATGAATCCGGCGGTAGATATTGGGTATACGGTCGAAACATTAAAGATGGATACGGTGAATCGTACTCAAAAGGTTAGTAAAACACCTGGTGGAAAGGCCTCAACGTGAGTCGTGTTTTAAAGCAACTCGGTTCTCCAGTGCTAGCAACAGGTTTACTAGGCGGCCACATCGGTGCTTTTATTAAAGAAAAATTGGATGAGGTTGCCTTAGAAAACAACTTCTATCCTATCCAATCGGAAACTCGTAATTGTATTGCCATCCTACATGAAGGCCTTCAAACCGAAATCTTAGAGGCCGGTCCTACCATTACACCAGAAGAACAAGCAGGTTTCCTCGCCCACTTCGAAACCTTATTAAAAGAAGTCGATCTTATCACGATTTCTGGTAGCCTGCCTGCTGGAATGGATGAGACTTTATACGCAACGATTATTGAAAAAGCTACTAAAGCCAGCGTCCCTGTACTTTTAGATACTTCTGGGAAAACATTAAAGATTGCGCTTGAAGCTTCTACCAAGCCAGCCTTAATTAAGCCAAATCAAGAAGAACTCGCTGGATTATTAGGAGTTCCTGAAGCGACAACAGTTGAAGAATTGAAGGAACAATTGAACTCTCCGTTATTTGACGGGGTGGATTGGGTGGTTGTTTCGCTTGGATCAAAAGGCGCATTGGCAAAACATGAAGGTGACTTTTACCAAGTCAGCATTCCCAAAGTCAACGCCGTGAATCCTGTTGGCTCTGGAGACTCAACGATTGCTGGGTTAGCTCATGCGATTGCAAAAGGCGAAAGCGTTGAATCCATTTTGAAAACGGCAGTGACTGCAGGTACGCTCAATGCCATGGAAGCTCAAACAGGCTTTATAAACAGGGATAACTTCGATACTATTTTCAATGCGGTAACGGTGGAGAAAGTTTAAAAAGTAAACTGGATTTCGGAAAACCTTATGGCTATCATCATAGTGACGGTAACGTTGTAGCGGTTCGAGCCGAAGTCTCTCACCTTAAAAGCCTCAAAGAGGGCGTACGGATTATAAATCCTACGCCCTCTTATTCGTTTTAATACGAAACACGTTACTGTCACTATTGAAGCCATAGACTTTCCGAAATCCAAAACAAATTCGAGTTTCTCCACCAAGGTTATCGCATTGAAAGGATTTTGTCATACAGCAGCTTGAGCTTCTATGGGTTAAGCTCCTGATGTTTTAAATGGAAAAGTGCACGGTTTTGCATTCGGAATGAGCTAACTAAAATCTTGAGTTTTCGAGTCAACAAATTCGAGCTTTTGACCAAAAAAGTTATTTTGCGTTATAACGTATACGTTATATTGTGTTTTTTACATTCGCTTTTGAAATGTTATTGTGTAGGCGTTTATAGAGGATTCAAAAATCTATTTTAAAAACTTTTTTAATTTTCAACTTTGTGAACTGCTTGTTATCGTCAGGTTAGTTAAGAATAATTTTCTAAGTGACTTTATATATAACAGGCGCAGGATGATTCTGGAGAATACTGCGGATTTTATCATCACAGTAACGTGGTAGAGCATAAAAACGAATAAGAGGGCGTAGGATTTATAATCCGTACGCCCTCTTTGAGGCTTTTAAGGCGCAAGACCAAGGCTTGCGCTGATGCAACGTTACAGTGATGATAAATAAATCCGCTGCAATTCGCAGGAATCATCCGTCGTTTTATTATTTCAACACTACTAAGAAGTATTTTTTCTTACCGCGGCGGACGATAACAAAGCGTTCTTCAAAAGATTGTTCTTTCGTCCATTCGAATTCGAGGTCGGTTACTTTTTCCCCGTTGATAGAAATCGCGCCGTTTTGAATGTCTTCGCGTGATTGTCTTCTTGATGGTTCGATACCAAGGTCAACGAGCCATGTTGCTAAGTTTTGGCTTTCTTTTGAGCTTTCGAAGGTTGGCATGTTTTTGAAGCCTTGTTCAATTTCGTCGGCTGTTAATTGTTGTACGTTTCCTGTGAAGAGCGCGTTTGTAATCTTCTTCGCATCTTCTAGGGCTTTTTCGCCGTGAACGAAGCGAGTGACTTCTTCAGCAAGGCGGATTTGCGCTTCACGTTTATGTGGTTCTGTAGCTACTTTTTCTTCGAGCGCTTCGATTTCTTCGCGGTCTAAGAATGTGAAGTACTTGATGTATTTAATCACGTCGCGGTCATCTTGGTTTAACCAGAATTGGTAGAATTCGTATGGAGTTGTCTTTTCAGGGTCTAGCCATACAGCGCCACCAGCTGATTTCCCGAATTTTGTGCCGTCTGATTTTAACATCAATGGAATGGTTAGCCCATAAGCACGAGACTCTGCGCCTTCTACTTTACGGATTAATTCAAGACCTGAAGTGATGTTCCCCCATTGGTCCGCACCACCGATTTGAACTTGCACGTCTTCTGTCTTGAATAAATGTAAGAAGTCCATTGATTGTAGGATTTGGTATGAGAATTCTGTAAATGAAATCCCCACTTCTAAACGGCTTGCGACCACGTCTTTAGCAAGCATTGTGTTTAAGTTGAAATGCTTCCCGTAGTCACGTAAGAAGTCTAATAATGATAAATCTTTTGTCCAATCATAGTTGTTTACAAGACGTAATGTCGCTTGGTCTTCATCTGTTGTGAAGAATAATTTCTTCATTTGCGCTGTCAATTTCGACATTATGTTGAACTTGTTCCATTGATTGAAGCACACGTTCGCTTGTACGACCACTTGGATCTCCGATAGAACCTGTTGCTCCACCAATCAAGATGACTGGTTTATGTCCTGCTAATTGGAAACGACGAAGAATCATAAATGGAATTAAGTGTCCAATGTGCATGCTGTCCCCAGTTGGGTCTACCCCACAGTAGAGTGATACAGCCTTTTCGTTTGTTAAGGCACGTAAGCCTTCTTCATCTGTCATTTGGTTGATGGCGCCGCGCCATTCTAAATCATCGATAATGTTCATCTTGTTTCTTCCCTTCTTTCTTGTAAATAAAAAATCCCTAATAGCCAAAAAGACTATTAGGGACGATTTTCACCGTGTTACCACCCTTGTTGACGATGCGAGGCATCATCCACTCGAGCATCCTTATCGCGGATGAGACGTCCTGACGGATTGCTCCCAAGTGTACTTCGCGGATGTGGGGGATTGTCTTGCACCGACCGACAATTCTCTTCTTTCTCCCGTGGACAACCACTACTGCGCTTGTTCATTGCTTATATATGTGCATTTAGTATACGGCTTATAGTGCGTCATGTCAATGACTACATTTCATCTGGAGCAGCCACGCCAAGCAGCGCTAGGCCTTGTTTAGAAGGCTTGCTGTTGTTTGTACTAAAGCGATACGGCTGTTGAAAGCTTCATCTTCAACCAGTACTTTTGTATGTGCGTAATATTTATTGAACGCTTGTGCTAAGTTGATCACGTATTTCGCAATCGCTGATGGTTCGCATTTTTCTTCAGCAAAACGTACAACGTTTGGATAGTTTTCGATGAGTTTCAATACTTCCCACGCATCATCGTCTGTTAATGAGAACGCCTCTTTTGTATCGACAGTATGGTTGGCTTTACGTAAAATACTCATTGCACGAGCATGTGTATATTGTACGTATGGCCCTGTTTCACCTTCGAATTGCACGACTTCTTCAAGCGCGAAGTCGAAGTTGTTTGTACGGTCGTTCTTCAAGTCGTGGAAAATTACCGCACCCACCCCAACAGCGTGAGCCACTGCTTCTTTGTTTTCAAGTGATGGATTTTTTGCTTCGATTTGTTTCAAAGCAAGTTCTGTTGCTTCTTTTAACACGCCTTCAAGAAGGATGATTTTTCCTTTACGTGTCGATAATTTCTTACCGTTCAATGTGATTAGTCCAAATGGAATATGGACAATCGTTTCAGCCCAAGGTAAATTGAGTTCTTTTAAGACTGCTTTTAATTGTTTGAAGTGGTTGGATTGTTCCATCCCTACCACGTAAATACATTTTGCGAAATCGTAGGTATTTTTACGGTAGTTTGCGGCTGCTAAGTCACGTGTCATGTATAGTGTTGCGCCGTCTGATTTTTTAATCAATGCTGGTGGTAAATCATATTTTTCAAGGTCTACGATGGTAGCGCCATTATCCACTTTTAGTAAGTTCGCGTCTTCAAGCATGTCGACCACAACGTCCATCTTGTCGTTATAGAACGCTTCACCATTGTATGAATCAAAAGTCACGCCGAGTAAGTCATACACGCGGTTGAATTCTTTTAATGATTCACTTCTGAACCATTCCCATAGACGAACCGCTTCTGGGTCTCCATCTTCTAGTTTCTTGAACCATGCACGGCCTTTGTCATCTAATGTTGGATCTAGTTCTGCTTCTTCGTGGAAACGAACGTATAATTTAATGAGTTCTGCGATTGGATCAGCTTTTACAAGCTCTTCGCTACCCCATAATTTGTACGCTTCGATCAGTTTCCCGAATTGTGTTCCCCAGTCTCCTAAGTGGTTGATACGAATTGGTTCATAGCCCACTTTTTTCTCAAGGTTCGCAATCGCGTTCCCAATAACCGTTGAACGTAAATGTCCCATTGACATTGGTTTCGCGATATTAGGTGAAGACATATCGATAACCACTTTACGACCTTGACCGTAATCCCAGTCACCGTAATGTTCTCCAAGTTCTAAGACTTCTTTTAAGACTTCATCGGCAAAAGCGCTACGTTCTAAGAAGAAGTTCGCGTATGGTCCCATTGCCTCTGCGCGTTCGATGTGTTTATCACTAACGGCTTCCACGATTTCTGCTGCGATGGCTTGCGGTGCTTTACGTAAAACTTTTGCAAGTGTAAATGCAGGGAAAGCTAGGTCCCCTTGGTTCGCGTATTTAGGCACTTCAATCATTGATACGATTTCGTCAACGCTTAAATGCTCGCCGACTGTTTTTTTGCGATTTGTTCTGCAACAATTTTTCTTATAATTCATCTTTTGTTCTCCTTTTTCTTTGGTTTTTTATACTCGGATATCCATTTATACAAAAATCCCTATACGACGACAGTCATATAGAGACGAGAATTCCCGTGGTACCACTCTGCTTGCTCAAATTGAGCCACTTTACTCGGTAACGGCGAATCCGGATTATCCTACATTTCAAATAATCATTTCAAAAGTGCGGTTCATTTTTAATGAATGGTTGGCTTTCACCCTTCCAACTCGCTAATACATTCGGTTAAAAACTACTCTCTTTTTCATCAATTTTTGCTATTTAACTGTCATCCACTGTACCATAATCAGTACGAATTTGCAATTTTACTTCTTTTTAAAATAGCGAACACCTTGCACTACTGACGAGATGGCAAATAAGACTGCACAGATCGCATACAGTGGTTTTGAAACCACCGCCAAAATCACAAAGGCAATCGCACAAATGGCGTAAACAATACATAAATATAAGGACTGATCCATTTACTCACCTACTTTAATTTATCGTGGTCATACGTATGCACCAGTTCAAGCCCTGCAAAACATTGCTGGCGAAGTGCTTCGTATACAACAATCGCTGCCGTATTCGACAAGTTCAATGAACGCACATGCGTATCGTTCATCGGAAGACGCAAGCATTTCTCTTCGTTTTCGCGCATAAATTCTTCAGGAAGGCCTGTTGTCTCTTTCCCGAACATGAAGAATTGCTCCTCATCGCGGGCTAAATCCACCTCATCATAGGTGTGGTTGGCGAATTTTGTAATCAAATATAAAGGACGCTCTCCTAAATAGTCGAGGAACGCTTCCAGCGATTTGTGATACGTAATATCGACATCATGCCAATAATCTAGCCCCGCACGCTTCAAATGCTTATCATCTGTTGAGAATCCAAGCGGTTCAATTAAGTGCAGTGGCGAATTTGTCGCTGCACAGGTTCTTGCAATATTCCCCGTATTGGCCGGAATTTGTGGTTCAAATAATACGATATGATTTACCGTCATTTGTTTGCCTCTTCTCTATATTTTTCTTGTAAAACTACAATTGCTTTTTCTAATTCTTCGATTAACTCGATATCTTCCTTGGTTGGATTTTCCAGAGAGTCTCTCTTCTTCACTGCGGCTTCTTTTTGCTCGTTAAAATAATCGATCATTTCTTGGTTCGATTCGTTCACGATTTCTGCCACTGCCCAAGCAGCTGTCCCCTTCATCACGGGACGCATATCTTCTTTCATAACGCGAAGTAAGAGCGGAACTGCCGATTTATCGCGGTAATTCGCTAAGGCGATAATCGCATTTCTCTGCAACGGTTTCTTTCCACGCCACGACCCCGCCATTTGTCCAAAACGTTCCTTAAACTCTTTGTTCGAAATCGTCACAAGCGGCTTAAGAGTGGATGTGTCTCTTCAACAGATGGTTCCATCTCTGGGTGCAAATGGAAATCTTTTCCCTTATTATACGGACACACTTGCTGGCAAATATCACAGCCGTAAATCACATGCCCGATTTTTTTACGAAACTCTTGTGGCATGAAGCCTTTCGTCTGCGTCTGATACGACAAGCAGCGCATGGCATTCATACGTCCGTCGCCAAGCAGAGCACCTGTTGGACAGAAATCCACACAACGCGTACAATCGCCGCATCCATAATCCACCATTTCATCGGTTGGAAACTCGATATTCGTAATCAGCTCTCCTAAGTAGACATACGAGCCAAATTCCTTCGTAATGAGAAGGCCATTCTTGCCGACAAAACCAATTCCTGCACGCTCGGCCACCCGGACATCGATTAATTCGCCCGTGTCGACCATTGGCTTAAAGCGGGAATCATCGTCTTGAACTTCTTCTTTAATATAATTGATTAATGCTTCCATGCGTCTTGAAAGAATAAAGTGATAATCTTCCCCCCACGAAGCCCGTGCAAAAGCTCCGCGTCGCTCTCCCTTCACACGTTCCGGCTTATTTTTTGGAAGTGTTGGATATGCCAGCGCAATGGAAATAATTGTTTTTGGAGTATCGAAGATTTTTTCTGGATAAATACGCTCTTCTAACACTGGATGCTCGAACCCTGTCGTATGACCGAGTTCTTTGGAACGACGCATGCTCTCTTCTAAGTGCGTAAAAGGCTCGGCAGAAGCAAAACCAATCTTATCAATGCCCAGCTCTTTGCTTTTAGCAATAATCTTCTGTTTTAAACCTGCTGTATCCATCTAAATCCTCCTCTCCATTCTTCCTAACTATTGTACTATACTTCTCTTTTTTCACAAAGTTTCCTAATTTTACACAAAAAAAACGCTAGCCTTCGGTGAAATCACTGCGAAAGTTAACGTTAGTCGAACATCAATTGCCGTGCAAAATCAATTACAGAGCAAGAGATACAAGTATAATAGCGCTTTTTCTTTTTTTAAAAATCAACTATAAAGTTAAGAAATTCTAACGTTTTTTTGAAAAAAATTTTTATCATTCCTTGAATTGTTTTAGTTTGTTACTGAAAAAAAGACTTCTTTTATACACTTAAAGAGACTTCTAACCAGAGAAAAAGCAACTCAAGGGGTTGCTTTTCTTATACTGTCTGTTTTCCTCTTCACTTCATTATACCATTCTTCCGTAATCGTAGCAGCTGCCATCGGATGGTCTCCCGGATTAATAACAACATCATGAAATGCTAATGGTTCATCAAGCGTCACAATTAATGCTTTACAATCTTCTCCATGGTGCTTACGAAGTCTTTTCCAGTCCGTATACACTTTGAGTGTCAACTCTTTCGTATCTCCTGGTTGCATTACTAAATCAAAAGGAATATTAGGTACTACGTCCGTTTGCGGGTTATCTTCTAGAAGTTGGTCATATCCATGAAGCCTCATTGGCGCAATAAATTTTGCTGTTTTTAAAGCTTCATAAAACTCATATAAATAGACTTGGCTTAGTCTTTTTTTATCTTTCGTATTCAGTTTACCCAATTGACGTGCCAAATATAACCACTTGATCACATTCGGATTCGTTACAGGTATTTCTATTTCATCCATCCCTTTATACCGCGGAAGATCCACTAGTTGTTCCGCAAGAATCGTTGTTTTTTCACCACAATATTGAATTCCACGTATTCCATCATAGATAAATAAGTCTCTTATGAAATTACGAATCCCTTCTTTATCAGGCCCATTCTCAATTCGTTTAAAATCAAATATCTCATTTTTTCCAAACGACTCTTTAAGATTATGGATATACGAACTTGGAATCAGTCGAGCCATTGGCATTGTAACAGAAAGTGTGCCCTTCTCATCTTCTGATGCATGAGAAAACAAATAAGGCTCATCTGTTTCTACTGAATACACTACATAAACATCATCTAATAAAAATAGTTTTTCTCGAATCAGTTTATACAATTCTCGTCTTTTATAATTTAATAGTACCTGTTTGGCTTCAAATTGTTTAGCCTCTTCAGCATGCGCTTTATAGTATAATTGCCAAATCTCCGAAATATCTGATGCAGCTAATCTTTCACAATCCTCTTTAGTAAGTTTGCACTCTTGTTCATTCACAAAAGCGTTTCCCAGCGCAGCAATATAAGCATTATATCGTTGTTCATCCGGAGCATTTTCCGAATGCAACACCGTTCCCTTATAAATATCAAGTTTAGCCCCATCTTGGACTCTTGCCATCACCATTCTGTCTGAAACTTCTTGTAGCTCGCCTTCAGGAACCATGAGTGATAGAACGGTTGTTTTCACAGGGGTTTCCGTCACACAACTCATCTTTGTAACAACAATTTCGTCCCCAACTTTTATGGTCCCTTTCACGAAACCCACTACCATTAAGTCTGAAGAATTGTCCTCTCCCTTAAAAAAAATAACAACACCAAGAGCAAAACTCGGAGCCTGTTTCTTCTTTCCAAATAAAAAATCGAATAATCCCATTCATATTCCTCCCGTTTTCCAATAGCTGATACTTGATACTTAAATTATATCATAGCTTATTTCGAGAATATATAAACCACTAAACGAGAAAAGCAACTCCTTGAGTTGCTTTTTCTTATAACTATTTAATCTACTGCATTAAAGAATTCTTCTGTCATAAATAGAGCTATCGGATATTCGCCAGGATTAATAACAACATCATAATCCTTTAACAATTCATCAAGCGTTACAACTAACCCTTTATACTCTTCACCAAAGTGTTTACGGAGTCTCTTCCAATCTGTATACACTTGAACGGCCTTCTCTTTTGTTTTCCCTTGTTTTATCGCTAAATTAAAAGGAATATTAGGTTCGATTTCAGTTTGCGGGTTATCTTCAAGAAGTTGGTCATACCCATGAAGTTGCATAGGCGCAATAAATTTTGCGGTCTTTGTAAATCTGGCAAGCAGATAAAAATATGCTTTACCGATATTCTTTTCTTCTTTATCTTCTATTCCGTCCGATTGACTTGATAGATGCAAAAACTTCATTAAATCTGGATTCGTTACAGGGATTTCTGCTTCATCTACCCCTTCATAATTCGGAAGGTCCATTAATTCTTTTGCAAAAATAAACGTATCTTCTGTGAAATATTGAATCGCTTCTACTCCATCATATATAAATAAATCTCTTAGAAAATTACGAATTCCCTCTTTTTCAGGTCCGTTTTCAATCCGTTTAAATTCTGCTCTCTTATCATTCCTATAAAAGATCTTTACGGTAATGCATGTATGAGCTTGGAACCAGATAAACCCGTGAATGTGAAACAGTTATCCCCTTATTTCCATCTAATGATGCAGTAGCAAACAAATGAGGTTCGTTCGTTATTGGTGAGTATATTACATAAATGTCATCTAATAAAAAAATAGTTTTTTTCTCGAATCAAATTAAAGAAATCTCGTCTTCTCTGATCCACCTTCAGTTCTATTTCTTTTACCCTTCCAAAGTCTTCAAGATGGGCCTTCCAATATAAACTCCAAATCTCCGAAATGTCTGAAGCGGCCAATTTTTCACGATCCTCTTCAGTGAGTATTCCATCTTGTTGCCTTACAAAAGCGATATCCATTGTAAAACGATAAGCATGGTAAACCTGAGTATCTGTCACGGTTTCCGAATGCAACATGGTACCTTTATAAATCCCAAGTTTATTCCCATCTTTGACTTTTACCTTCACCATTTTTTCTGAGGCTTCTTGAACCTCCTCTTCATCAACATAAATGGATAAAATGACGGTTTTTACAGGCGTTTTGGATAAACAACTTATCTTTGTAACAACAAGTTCGTCACCTACTTTGATGGTTCCTTGAACAAAGCCCTCAATAATTAAGTCTGTAGCGTTGTCATCAACACCAATCACATTACTTACTCCAAGAATACAGATTGATTCTGCTTCTTCCTTACCCAGAGTAAAACTCGGATCAGGTTTCTTCTTTCTAAATAAAAAATCGAATAATCCCATTTTGTTTCTCCTACTCCTAATCATTCACTATCTTTGGTTTCATTACCTGTTTCGAAATATAGCGTTCCGTTAATAAGGACAGGATGCGGAATTAATGGACCTCCCAACGGTTGGAGGAGACCTCTCCACCCATCCCCGTACTCTTCATTGAATCTCTTCCAATCTGTAAAAATTGGAACAGCCTTCTTATTGTCTTTTAGCTCTTTCATTGCTAACTCATACTTCACATCTTCTGCAAAAGAAGTTTCCCCATTTTCGTTGGGTTTTGGTAATTCTCCTTGTACTTTAATAGGTACAATAAAACGTGCTGTTTTTAAGGCTTCCGTCAAACGGTTTAAATACAAATTGGATAAGAAATCTCGGTCTCTCTTTCCTAATGTAGTAGTATTTCCAATTTGGCCTAGCATTAGTAAACAACGAACTACCTCAGGATTCATTATCGGTTTGTCAACCTCTCTCATTCCTTCTAAATCCGGGGATTTTACTAGCGCTTTTGCATTAATTGACGTTTCATCTGAAATAAACTCAATTCCTTCAGCTCCATTTAAGAAAATAACTTCGTTTAAGAAATTCTGGATTCCATCTTTATCAGGTCCGTTTTCAATACGACGGAGCACAAACTCATCAGGATATGTAATTTTCTCTTTATATGCCGCAGGAATTAAACGTACCATTGTTTCAGCTGGCTCAAGGCTACCATCTTTATTTCTTGTTGAACTTATGAACAAAGCTGGTTCTCCAGTCTTTACAGAATAAACTGCATATATTTCATCGAGTGTTAATAATGTAGCGCGAACCTGCTCCATTAAAAGAAGGATTTTTTCAAGATAGAATGCATGTGTTCCATGTGAATGTTGTGCAGCACTATCATCACAAAAACGAATAGATTGTCTCCATATTTCTATTAGGTCCGTAATCGAAAAGCGTCTACGATCCTCATCCATTAATTTCCCATTTTGCCAGAAGAAAAATGCATTAATAATAGCGTAAAGATAAGAAGCTCTTAAATCATCTTCGCTTACCCCTTCGAAATGCAAGACTGTACCTTTATACACGTTGTGTTTTTTACCATCTTTAATCGTTACCACAACATTGTCGCCGGATGCCTTCTTCACTTGACCTTTATTCGCGTCTTCAAGTGCGGATATGACAGCTTTTGCAGGTTTATCATTATCACTTCCTAAATTTGTAATAATGACTTCATCTCCAACGTGAATCGTTCCTCTTACGAGTCCTATAACGACTAAGTCTTCTGAGTCGTTTGGATTAGGGAGTATCTCTTCTACCCCAAAAACAACAGTTCTATTTTCTTTCTTCTTTCCAAATAAAAAATCGAATAATCCCATTTATTTTCCTCCGCTTTCCAACAGCTGATACTTGATACTTAAATTATATCATAGCTTATTTCGAGAATATATAAACCACTAAATAAATAAGGACCCACCCTGTGAGTCCTTATGCTTTTTGATTCTTTTTATTCGGCATTCTTAATTTTATTAAAGATACTTTCCGTAATATAGGCTCCTGCTTCTTCCTTGCCTGTTCCATTGATAATAACATCATGAAGACTCAAATTGCCATCCAATTGTTGGATTAGTCCTTGCCATTCTTCTCCAAATTCTTTACGCAGTCTCTTCCAATCTGTAAAGAATAGAAGTGCCTTCTCTTTTTTTCTTTTTCCATCTTGCATGGCTAAGTCAAATGTGAATCCTTCTTTAAAGGTGGTATTGCCATTTTCATCCACCTTTGGCAATTCTCCATGTCCTCTCATCGGAACAATAAAGCGCGCTGTTTTTAACGCTTCGGCTAAATGGTGGAAATACATATTGAATAGAATTTCGCGGTCTGGCGTATCTGGTTTCCCTAATTGTCCAAGGAGATGTAACCAGCGGACCACATCTGGATTCGTTACAGGAATATCGATTTCTCTCATCCCTTCGTAGTTCGGAAATTCGATCAATCCTTCTGCTGCAATTGACGTTTCTTCTGCTATAAATTGAATTCCGCGAGCTCCATCTAATAAATGACTTCGCTTAAGAAATTACGGATGCCATCTTTATTCGGTCCATTTTCAATGCGACGCAATTCAAACTCTTCATTATCTTCAAATTTTTCTTTGAGATTTTCTTTATAAGCCGCTGGAATTAAACGTACTAATGGCGCAGTTGTATAGTAGCTGCCATCTTCTTTTTTCATCGTCTTTGTGAATAAATAAGGCTCTCCGGTTGTGACAGAATAAACTGCATAAATTTCATCCACTAAGAATAATTTATCACGGGTAATCGTCACTAAATTGCGGATTTTTTCCATGTTTTCAGAACGTCTTTCTTCTGTGTCTTCTGCGGCATTAATGTTGCAATACCATAAAAAAAGACGCCAAATTTCAGCAACATCCGTTACGGATAAGTACACACGGTCAATATCTGAAATCTCGCCATTTTGAACACCTACAAAGGATTCTCCGATAGCGTTAATATAGGTTCCGTACAGATCATTTTCACTAGTGCCTTCTGAATGAACGACTGAACCTTTATAGAGACCATATTGAGCACCATTTTCAATCCATGCTGCAATTTTTTTATTAGAAGCTTCCATCACGCGTCCGTTATTGCCATCTTCTAATGCATATACAGCTGATTTCACAGGTTTGTCAGTATCACTTCCCAATTTAGTAATAATGACTTCATCCCCAACTTTAATCGTTCCTGTGACATACCCTGTCACAACTAAGTCTGGAGAGTCCTTTCCTGCGCTAAATACATTTTCTACCCCAAGTGCAAAACCTTTCTTAGCGTCCTCAGAAGTTTGGCTCCCTTCAGCTGGTGTGGCAGATGCTTCTGCTTTTACCACTTCCTCTTTCACTTCTGCTGTTTCTTCCTTTTTAAGCTCTTCCTGTTTTACTTCTTCTTGAACCACTTCATCTTTCTTTGGTTCTTCTTTTTTACGAGAGAAAAAATCTTTTAATCCCATTGTAAAACCTCCTAATGGTTAATAGTTTTATTATAGCACATTTCATTCATTCTTTACGGCTTTTTCACGACGGCGATGATGTAATGGACGGTTACCGTAGCAAGTGGATGTTCATTACTATAGGCTTTGTCTTCTGGAGTGGCACCCCAGTATAAAGGCGTCATCTCTAGTAAATGGCGATAGGTCGCATCTGTTAACTTCACCGTGTATCGTACCTCTTCAAACGTCACTTGAGGACATTCGGACTGCACTCGCTCTAGAATATCCGCATTCGAATACGTTTGTTTTTCAGGATTGGAACGGTAGAGCTGTTGGCGAAGCTCCGACAAATAATCGTTGCCAGGAATCACTTTAACAAGCGTCCCTCCTGGAGCCAACACGCGCATAAACTCTTGGTAGTTCGACGGCGTTAAAATGTTGAGAAGCGTCCCACAGGATTCATCCGCAAATGGCAAGTTCGCCAAGTCTCCTAAGAAGAACAGCGCTTGGTTTCCAAAATGAACCGACGCTTGATGGATGCCTTCTTTGGCGATATCCATTCCACATAAAGGTGCCTTCACACGCTTAGATAACCAAGATAAATGACTGCCTTCCCCGCATCCGATATCGACAATAAACTTCTCTTCATTTCCTGAAAGATACGGCAAAAGCGCCTCTAAAAGTGGCTCAAAGAACCCACTTTGCGCGAGTTCATAGCGGTGCTGGAACAACTTCGCATCATAATCTGTATTCGCATTTTGCTTCATGAGATGCAAGGTGCCTTTTTTCGAAATATTAAACCGATGCCCCTTCTCACAGACCACGCTATGATTCTCGGCAGAAACCATGGCTTCATGGCAATACGGGCAACGAAATGCTTGTAAATGTTGGTTGATAAATTGCTCGGCCCAATCGATTTTCTTAACGGCCGCAGTTGGTGCTTCCTGATTTGTCATTCGACACACTCTTTCTAATGTTCTCCATTTCAGTATAGCACATTCGGTTATCCCCTGCTGGAATCGTGAAACAAGATAAATCAGTCTGTTTTGAGTTTTTTCAGGAGAGTGCTACAATTAATTTACGAGAAGAAAACGAAAAAATCTGAGGAGAGGGAGAAACTATATGACCCAAAAAATTCCAGTTACAATCGTCAGCGGCTTCCTTGGCGCTGGGAAAACAACTTTAATCAATAAAGTTTTAAAAGAAAAACATGGCGAACATATCGCTGTTGTCATTAACGAATTCGGCGAAATCGGTGTAGACCATCAATTCGTTCTTGACGTTGAAGAAGAAATCTATCAAATGGATAACGGTTGCCTCTGCTGCACGCTTCGTACAGACATTGCCGATATGTTGAAATCCATCTTAATGGTCAAAGAACAAAACGGCATTCGCGTGGACCGCGTGTTATTTGAAACAACAGGTCTTGCTGATCCAGCTCCAATCGCACAAACCTTTATTAATGTGCCATTCTTAAACGAGCACTTTATCTTAGATGCGGTATTAACCGTTGTGGATGCTAAAAACTTCCTATACCAAACAGCGCATCAACCTGAACCAGCAAAACAAGTTGGGTTCGCGGACAAGATTTTCATGTCAAAACATAGCTTAGTAGACGAAACGATTTACTCTAAAGTGATTAACGAAGTTCGTAGCATCAATGCATTTGCGGAAATCCAAGACCTTGACGCACGTCCTGTTCATATGAGCGACATGTTCGGACTTGAATTGTTCTACGCATCTGAAAAGAAGATCTTAGAAATGCAAGAACATGCCGAAGAAGAATATTGTGAAGAATGTGGCCATACACATGCGCACGGTGACCACGATCACGACCATCACCATCATGACCACGACCATGAGCATGAGCATGAGCACCACGATCACGACCATGAGCATGAGCATGAACACGAACATGACCATGAACACGAGCATCATCATCACCACAGTCATAGCCACCATAGCGGTATTAACTCATTCGTTATCGAGACTGACAAACCATTAGTTCTCGCAAACATTAACGAATGGTTGAATGAGCTTGTTTATATTTACGGGCCAGAATTATACCGTTACAAAGGAATCTTAAACGTGGAAGGATTAGATTACCAAATCATCTTCCAAGGGGTTCAAATGAGCTTTGATATCTCAAGAGGTCGCGATTGGAAGGATACAAAACGCGGCTCAACATTGGTCTTCATCGGAAAGAACCTTCCAGAAAACCAATTACGTGAAAGCTTTATTGCTTGTACTGAAAAATAAATATAAAAATTGCAGCTGGACCATTGTGCCCAGCTGTCTTTTTACATGGATGGAGGTGAAACCTTGAAAAAATCATTAAAACTCTCTGCCCTACTTGCAGGAATCGCAGTGTTGCTCGTGTTGCTGTGGATTTTCTTTCCTAAACATATCGCTGCGACTCCAAAAGAGCTCTCTTCGACCGATGAAATTTGGGTCATCACCGACCCACACTATTTGAGTCCAGAACTGCATGACCAAGATGTGGCCTTCCAGAAAATGCAAAATACTGCTGCCGGAAAAGACCTCGTCTACAGCAAAGGAACGAATGGAAGCCTTAGTGGCGCAAGTCGAAAGTGAACGTCCAAAAGTGCTTATCGTGAGCGGAGACATGACCTTTAATGGTGAGTATCAAAGTTTTATCGAATTGGCCGAGTTCTTCAAACGCATCGAAGCGCTAGGAACGACCGTCCTCGTGGAACCTGGGAACCACGATATTGCGGATGGCTGGGCTAGAAATTTTCAAGGCAACGAGAACTATAAAATCAAGCAAATGACGGCGGCAGATTTTCCAAATGTCTTTACCGAATATGGTTACTCCGAAGCGTCCTCGAGAGATATGCACTCGCTGAGCTATATGGCCAAGCCCTTTACCAAACTGTGGTTCTTAATGATTGATAGTAATATTTACGAGAAAAACGGTGAGGGAAAAGGCGCTCCAAAGACGGGCGGTGTGATTCCAAAAGAAACGCTGGAATGGATTGAAAAGGAGTTAGCAGCGGCACATTCTGCTGGCGTCCAAGTCATTCCCGTGATGCATCATAATTTGTTGGCGCATCATGAATTTAATCCTGATGGCTTCGTGGTCGATAACGCTTCGGACTTGAAGGCGATTTTTAATCAATATGACAATGTGACGCTTGGTTTTTCGGGGCATATTCATACGCAACAGATTGCCACAGAAAAGATGTCCGCGGATCGTTCGTATACGGAAATCGTCAATGGGGCGTTCTCCGTTTATCCGTCTACCATTGGCAAATTAACGATGAGCCCTAACGACTATCATTACCAGCAAACGGCGTTAAAAGCAGACGAATGGGCGGCTCAATCGGGACAAACAAATCCCGACTTGTTGCATCATAAAGACTATATGAAACAGGTCTTCGATGACTCGACGCGTATCATGACGCATCAATCTTTATATGATGAATCGTGGTATACCAAAGAAGTGGGCGACGAACTTAGTAGCGTTCTAGCACCACTCAATCTAGCTTATTTCTCAGGAGATAAAATTCCCGAAAGCTATATTTCGGATACCGTTCTCACCTCTAAAGCGTATCAGCAGCTTCAAACCAATAGCTCATCGAACTTCTTATTGAACTACATCGATATGGTTATCAAAGAAACAACGCATGCCAACAATCAAGAAATCACTATACCGTACTAAAAAGGTCGTCCTACTCGGACGACCTTTTTCGTTTTCTGTTCTATTTTCCAAGCTCTTTTAATAGTTCTTGGTGTTTTTGACGCCAATCTGCCTTCTCTTCTTCAGTAATTTCACGAAGGACGCGACATGGATTTCCAACCGCAATCACATTACTTGGAATGTCTTTTGTCACCACAGAGCCAGACCCGATGACCGTATTATCGCCAATCGTCACTCCTGGATTCACCGTCACATTCGCCCCAAGCCATACGCTATTGCCAATCGTAATCGGCATGCCAAATTCTGGACCCGCATTGCGCGTTTCGGCATCAGTTGGATGTCCTGGCGTCACAAGCGATACGTGCGGACCAAACATGCAGTTGTCCCCAATCGTAATCGGCGCTACGTCTAGTAATGTACAGTCAAAATTCGCATAGAATCCTTCTCCAATCGTTGTATGAACCCCGTAGTCCACATAGACAGGTTGCTCCATATAAATCTTCTCGCCTGTTTTCCCGAATAACTGTTTTAATAGCGCGCGTCTTCCTTCGAAATCATCAAAATCCAAACGATTGTATTGTTGTGCTAGTTTTTTCCCTTTAATCGATAAGTCTCTTAGCCCTTCTGTGAGAGACGGAATATACAAGTCTCCCGTGAGCATACGTTCTTTCATGGTTTTCATTTAGATACTCCTTTACAGTTAGTTCTCCAATTGAATCACATGATCAAAAAGATTTCTATTCTCTTCGATAAAATGATGTGTCACCATTATAACGGTTAGTTCTGGATTTGACAAAATCATTTTCTCAATACGAGCAGCGCTCTCCATATCTAAGCTCGCTGTGCTTTCATCAAACAGAAGGATTTTATGCGGTTGCGTTAATGCTCGCGCTATAGAAATTCTCTGTCTTTGGCCGCCAGATAATTGACTACCCTGCTCGGTAACCCCATCATCTAATTGGCAAAATTGCTGAATGCCGAGCTCATCTGGGAGTGAGATTTCTTTGGTGTTATCCCACAATGTAATGTTCTCTCTAACGGTTGCGTTAAACAAATGATTCTTTTGCGGATTGTAGTGAACAACACTACGCAATTGAACTACTTGTTCCTTCGTTAGTTCTTTTCCATCTAAGAAGACTTCCCCAGAATACTCATTGTTTTCTCCTGCAAGGAAATGTAATAATGTGGATTTTCCGCTTCCACTATCCCCGACTAAAGCATATTTCTTTCCTTTCTCAATCGTAAAGGAAATTGGTTTCACAATTTTATTTCCGTTGACCGCTACTTCTACAGAACTCAATTCTAGAGAGTCCTTCAGTTCCAGTTCTTCTTGTAGCATTTCATCAGGGAAAATGGATTCGTATTTATCAAAATACACTTGAACAGACTTATACTGTACTAGATTTTGCGCGATTAGGCTGACTTTTCCGAAAAGGACTCCTGTAAATGAACCGATACTTCCCATAACCCCAATCGATACAATTCCATTAACTATAAGATATCCGACTAAAATAGCACTCAATGATTGCCCTAAACTATTCACAGCTCCTGAAGCAATTCCAGAGAGCATGAATGCGCGAATCAAACGAACCACAGAATCTTTAACAGCGCCCGATTCAAATTGGACGCGATTTTTAAAAGTATCCATTTTATTTAATGCATAGAATACGGAATATCCCTCTAGTAAATTTTTGTACATTCGAAGAAAAATTTTTCTTGTGTTGCAGAATAACTTTCCAGTACTTTCTTCGTATGTGGTTCGAATAATTTTGGAATCAAAAGAAGTCCGCTAATTAATACCACAAGGAATAATAGGATAGACCAGTGATAAGTAAGGATAACTCCTATTGATAACAGCACCGTTAGTATACTTTCTGTTATCGTGAAAAACATCGGAATTCCCAATGACGAGATTCTCTCCATATCGTTTGTCATCCAAGATACATACTCTGGAAATTCACGTTTGGTGATTTCCATATAATTCGCCTTACGAAGTTTTTCTGCAATTTCTTTCCTTAATTCCGTATTGACTAATTGAATGAATTTTTCTTGTTGAACGGAAAATAAGAAATCTGAATACGAGAATATTCCTTGCATTGCAAACCGGATTGCCAACGCACCTACAAATTGCCAAGCATTCAAGGCAACTAACCCGTCAATGGCAAATGCAATAATCGCAATGTTCGCCACGGTTAAAAGGCTCTTGATGATTACTAATACGAGAAGAATCATTACTTTGGATGGATGTTGTAGTAACTTCTGCTTCATAATGATTTCTCCTTCCCTAAGTAAATCACATCATCAAATAAATCACGATGTTCTTCAAAAAAATGATGTGTCACAATCACAAGGGTTAGGTTAGGATTTTGAAGGAGTTGAGCCTCTATACTTGCGCACTCTCCAAATCTAAATTCGCGGTACTTTCATCGAGTAATAACACCTTATCTGATTCAAGTAGTGTTCTAGCCAACGCTAATCGTTGTCGTTGCCCTCCGGATAACTTAGTCCCATGTTCACTCACAACTTCCTGAGCATTCGTAAATTGATTCAATCCCATTTGACTAGATTCTTCCTCAAATGGACGATCTTCCCATAACGTAATATTGTCTTTTACTGTGGCGTTAAAAATATGGTTCTTCTGAGGATTGTATGCAGTAATATTGCGTAGCTGTACTATTTGTTCCTTAGAAAGAGGCTTCCCATCGAGGATTACTTCACCTGTAAATTCGTGATTTCGACCAGCTAAGAAACTCAATAATGTTGATTTTCCAGTGCCGCTATCCCCTAACAACGCATATTTCTTCCCTTTTTCGATAGTGAACGTCACGGGTTGTACAATGACATGCCCATTTACGCTAACTGATACATCTCGTAATGATAAAGATTGTTGCAGAGAACTATTGTCTGGTTGTAAATTCGAATCTTCTTCTAAACTATTGAATTTATCAAAATAAACATGAATCGATTTTAATTGAACTAATTGTTGAACGACTTGTTCTAACGATGCAAAAGCAGTTAAATGTAAGAGAACCTGCAGCAGTAAATGCCCCCACTGAAATCATTCCAGAAAAGACCATGATTCCGGCTACGACATCCACTGAAATTTTCCCAATGAAATTCAGTAACGAAATGCACAATTGTACAAAAGAAAATTTCTTTCGATAACTGACTTTAACTTCTGATAATGCATCTGAAGCGACTTTAATTCGCTTCACAAATTGCCCAACTGCATTCGAGGTATAAAACACTTCGAATCCTTTAAATAAGTTTTGAACGGTTGTAATAAATTCTTCATTGGCAGCCGATATATTTGAAGTAGCTTCCTTGGTTTGTTTTTGAAACCACTTGGGCGTGAAAAAAAGCATCAATGCTACCAAGACAGTCACCACTGCTAATCCCCAATGGAATAGTGAGAGAGAAGTCAATGCAAAGATCAGCATCATTCCACTTCCGATGCTGTTGAATAATACTGCAAATCCATTGTCCTCTAATTGCTCTAAATCACTTGTAAACCATGAAACATACGCAGAAACATCTTTTTCTGTCACTGTCGAATAATTCGCACGACCGATTTTGTCGGCAATTTCTCCTCGGATTTCAATGCTAATTTTTTGGATGAGCCTATTCAGCTGCACATTATATCCATATAACGATGCCAAATAAACTCCACTGAAAGCTATCCCTACTAACTTCCACATTAAAAACGTAGAAAAATCGCCCTTAACTAAAGCATTAAATGCTGGTGCATTCAACGAAATACTAATAATAGAGGATACATTTTCCAAAAAAATGATAATAATATCACGAAAAGAGATGCTACTTTATGCCTGAGCAGATATTCTTTCATTGATTTCGTTCCTCCTATAAATTTCTAAGATGATTCTACAATTTTTTTTAATCTAACCACATTATAACATCTAATAAAGCAGGAACAATCGAAAAAACGTGGAGATTTCGTACTTTCTCCACGTTTTTTCGATTAAATTATTAGGTTTTCTAATTTTCCACATACGCCTTTGCTTGAACGATACGCTTTTCGAGTTCCATCAGGTCGATAAAGCGTGCTTGGCGTGCAAATTCTTTGTCACCAACCATCAAGAGAATGGCGGGTACTGTTAACACTTCATAGCGACTAGCCACTTCTGGATGAAGAGTAGCGTCGATTTCTTCTACGGGAATGCCGTAGTCTCCTGCGATTTCCATGACTTGCGGACGAATCGCATGACACACCCCACATGTTGGCGTGGATATATATATGATTTTACTTCGTCCATTTTCTCACCTCACTTCTATCATACCCGATAGTCTATGAATTCTTGCAAACTTTGCTCACGGCTCAATTTTTAGTAGAAAACACTTAACAAACCGCGTCTTGATTGTGTATAATGGAAGAGTTAAGTCCAGATGAAAATCAGAAAGTGAGTGAAATAATGGGACGTAAATGGGCAAATATTGTCGAAAAGAAAACAAAATTAGATGCAAATAACAGTAAAATCTACGCTAAATTCGGGATTGAAATCTATGTAGCTGCAAAACAAGGGGAACCAGATCCTCATTCAAACCAAAAATTAAAATTCGTTATTGACCGTGCGAAAACTTATAATGTACCACGTCATATCATCGAACGTGCGATTGAAAAAGCAAAAGGTGGCGGAGATGGCGACTACCAAGAACTCCGTTACGAAGGTTTCGGACCAAACGGCTCTATGATTATCGTAGATGCCTTAACAAATAACGTAAACCGTACAGCAGCTGACGTACGTGCCGCTTACAGCAAAAACGGCGGTAACATGGGTGCACCAGGTTCTGTAACTTACTTATTTGACCACACAGCAATTTTCGGTGTTGCCAACAAAGACGCTGACGAATTATTAGAACAATTAATGGAAGCAGACGTTGACGTTCGTGACGTTGTTCAAGAAGACGATCAAGCGATTGTTTACGCTGAACCAAACGACTTCCATACAGTTCGTAAAGCTCTAGAAGACTTAGGAATCACTGAATTCACAGTGAGCGAAATCGAAATGATTCCTCAATCAGAAGTGACACTTGAAGGCGATGACTTACGTTTATTCGAACGCATGATTAACGCTCTAGAAGACAACGAAGACGTTCAAAAAGTGTACCACAACGTAAACTTAGAAGACTAATAGTAGAAAAAGCAAAATGTAACATATAAGTTACATTTTGCTTTTTTCGTTTTCTTTCAATTTGAGCGCCAAGTTCCATCAGGTTCTTATCTCGAGGGGCACTTCACTCAGGAAGCTCCGCCTCGATATGTAAACAACAAGGACAAAACTGGACACGAAAAGCTCCATGGATTCTATAGTAGGAACAATAGCGTGTGCATTCAATGTGAATTACTGCCGCTTGGGAATTTATTTCCTAGCGGCAGTTTGAAGCTTGAAAGGAATTGAGACGTAAGGCTCAATCCGGTGCAGCTATTGTCACTACTATAAAGATATCCATAGGAGCTTGCAGTGTCCTGTTTTTTGTCCGTCCTATTTATTTTGCACATACTGCTCAAGGCGGTAGCTTCCTGCAGTGAGAAGCACCATCGCCATTCCAAGAAGCACCCATACGGATGGGAACATGGATTGAAAATCAATCGCCTTTACGATCCAATACATCGGACTGCAATAAGCAAGCACATTTAACCACAGTAAATTCGTTACAGCCCCCGTAGCCACTGGCATTCCCATTGCACTCATGATAATTACAATCAGCACTCCAATTGCCGTCGCAAGTTGCGGATTTTTAAACAATCGGAATAAGAATAAATTCAAACTCAAGCTGAACATCGTTGTTGCTAGTAACATTCCTAAGAACAGACCCCAGTTTAAGTGTGGAACCATCCCTATCAACGTGAAGAAGAGCATCAATAGCGTATTCGCACCAAACATAAAGACAAAATAAGAAAGAATAAAGGATAAGACAATCTCCAAATTCGAACTAGGTGAAACGACTGAACGTTTTAACACTAGTGATTTCTTAAATTGAATCCAGTCAGACGAAATCGTTGAGGCGTTAAAAATAACGTATAACAAAATCATCATCACAGCCATACCCGAAGCAATCGGATTCGGAGCCGCGCTTTCCTCAATGACCATCTCTTGTGAAATGCTAGGAAGTGATTCTCCTGGCTTGAGAACGCCTGCTTCTTGTAATTTCGCATCAAGCATTACTTTTTTAAGTGTTTGCATTAACTGTTCATCTAATAGAAAATCACGCGTTCCTCTTTGTGTATTCCACACTAAAATTGTTGGAACTTTTCCAGATTTTGCGTTTTGTAAATAATGAGCAGGTACCTGGTAAATAACGGTCATCTCACCCTTTTTTAAAGCTGCTTTAGCAGATTCTAAATCTGAAAAGACATGTTCCTCATTGATATAAGGCGCAATCAATGAACGATACTCTTCATTTCCTTCCTCGAAAACAAAAGCCACAGTGGAAGCCACAGGAAGAGTAGAATCACTATTTGTATTCGTATTTTGGACAAAAAGCATCAGTCCTGACATAAGAGAAGGCATTCCAATCGTCATAAAAAGAAATGTAGGATTTTTCAACATACGCTTCAGGTGAAAAAGAATCATTCGAACGAATTTCATTGTTGTGCCTCCTTTCTCTTGATTCTTAAGACAAAGACAAATGACAAAATACAAAGAATTAGAGTAGCACTTGGGATCATGTCCCCTACAGAAGCCCCGTTCATTAAGTCTACAAATGGCGTATAGATGAATCGTTGGACTAAATTACCAGATAAGAATCCAAACACTGGACTAATCTTATCTAATGGAAGAATCCCTGAACTAAAAATCAAGAGCATGTTGACCAGTGTTGAAATCATTTGATGATTCTTCTCTGTAATCAGCGTTCCTACAATCGTTGCGACAACTCCCGTAAACAGACTATAAAATAGCGCAAATAAAAGAAGTCCCATCCAATTATTCCCAAACGTTGTTGCATCCACTAATTTCCAAGCAAGAATATATAGTAGAATCAAGAACGTATTAAAGATGACATGAGTTGCTAAGTCTAAGCGCTCTTTCTCGCTAACGGAATATGGCAAGATTTCCATCCGTTTTCGATAGCCTCCTAGTTCTTTTTGAACCTTTGAACGCCATAAAGCTTCCATTAGCATGATTAACAGTAAACTGATACCGGTAATTGAAAAATGTTGAGCACTGGTTAATTGCGCCTCTGCTTCAACTTGTTCCATTTGAAAGGCTTGACTAGCAATCTCTTGTTGCAAGCTGGCAAGTAATGTAGCGACTTGTTCCTTGGAGATGGTCGCTGCTAGAGTCGCCTCGATTTTTCTAGCGACTTGATTCACTTCTAGCAATTGCGTGGTGATTGTTGCAAACAACTCTTTATAGACTGCAAAAACAATATTCGAAGAGCGCCCTAATCGACGAATGACAATCGGACTGTCCTGACTGCCTGATTGAATCGCTTTGGTAAACCCTTCTGGAATACTAGCGCTGAATTTCGCCTCTTCTGGATTACTCGTTAATAAAATTTGCTTTTCTTCAGATAACTGTTGAAAGAGTTGAACAATTTGAGCGCCATACTCTCCCTGATCATTGTTTTCAATATAAAGCGGTACATCCACACTCAATTTTGGTTGCGCATAGATTCCTCTCATCGAAAACGCTAAAAACAACGTTAAGAAAAAAGGCGTTAAAATAATCATCAGAAGGCCTTGAAATTGTTTGAAAGAAGCTATTACTTCGGTCTTAATATAGCGAATGTATCTCATAATGCCCTCCTTAATCTCGAAGTGTCTTCCCTGTTAATTGCAAGAATGCTTCCTCTAATGTCGTTTCTTTGATACTTAGCGACTTGATTACGAGTTGTTCTTGTTCCACAAAACCAATCAATTTCATCATGGAGAAAATCGTTTGGTCCACCGTAATCTCGAGGGTTTCCTCTTTCAACAGGACATGTTGAACGCCATTCTCACTGGCTTTTAAAGATTCTTCAAAACCATTTGGAATGCGGTCTAAGGTCAGTACCACTGTTTGCGTATGTCCGACTAACTTTTTCACTTCTTCTTTTGTTCCGTAAGCCACTTCTTCTCCAAGATCTAAAATAAATACACGATCACAAAGGGCTTCAATTTCTTCCATATAATGCGAAGTATATAAAATCGTTGTACCTTGCGCGGCTAACTCTTGGATGTAATCAAAAATATATTGACGTGACTGCGCATCGACTCCAACAGTTGGTTCATCCAAAATAAGAATCGAAGGATTATGTAACATCGCTACCGCAATATTCAATCTGCGTTTCATCCCACCAGAATAGTTTTTCACTTTTTCTTTTCTCTTATCCGTCAATCCTGCAACTTCTAGTAACTTTTCAATTTGTGCTTTTAACTCAGCACCATATAATCCATAAAGACCGCCAAAGTATTCCAGATTATCTACCGCATTCAATTCTTCTAGCAAGGCAATATCTTGAGGTACGAGTCCTAAATGTTTTCGGATTTCCACTTTATATGTTTTAATCGACTTTCCATTAATCAAAATATCCCCGCTATCCATTGGTTGGATGCCTGTTAAAATATCAATTAAGGTACTTTTTCCTGCGCCATTAGGTCCTAATAGACCGAACAGCTCTCCCTTCATAATTTCAAAGGAAACATTTTGCAACACTTTATGGCGTCCATAAGACTTTGTAACATCTTTAATCTCAATCATGTTTACACCTCTTTAAAAAAATAAATAGAAATGACATACTTAATAACATACAAAATAGAAAACAACTGGCAACGACAATCTTTTCTTCTCGTAAATCTTTCTCTGTTCTTCTTTCTTCTCTCATCAATCGTAAACTCCTTTGTTACTGTACCACTATCATAGCAAGCTTCTCTTATAACTAGTAGTTTCCAACGTCACCAACTAACATGACCAAAGTCACTTTTATGAATGGGTTTCTGGTGAGTAGAAGAATATTCTCTAATAGAAGAACCTCTAGTATAAAAAAACTATCGCCAGGACTCTCTAGCTTCCAAGTAGCCACAATAGTATGAGGACCCGATTTTTCTTCATCCCAATCGGTAGAGAGTCTTTAAACTCCACACACACTATTGTCGCTACAAAAAACTAACCATCCGAGCAATAGTTTATTGTTTTAATTTATTCTCGTAAGCAAAAATGACTAATTGCGTTCTGTCGCGTAGTTCTAACTTAGAAAGAATCGTACTAATATTATTTTTTACAGTGCCTTCTGAAAGAAAGAGCGTTTGGGCAATTTCCTTATTGCTGAGGCCTTTTGCCACCTGTGCAATCAGTTCCACCTCTCTAGTTGTTAAGCCCCATTTCTCGGCATCGAAACTCTCCTCTTTCTCTACAGAGGTGTTTGTTAATAGTGCTTCAGAAATCACTGTGTCCATCACGACTTTTCCAGAAAGGGCTACTTTAATACCGTCAAGAATGGCATCTGGACTACTATCTTTTAACAAATATCCAGAAGCCCCATTTTGAACAGCTTCGACAATATATTCAGTATCTTGGAAAGTCGTCACAATTAACACTTTCACTTCTGGAAAGGCTTCTTTAATCAGCTTTGTACCTTCGATTCCGTTACTTTCGGGCATTCGAATATCCATCAGCACGACATCTGGCCGGTGAATGGTACAAGCTTCAAAAGCTGCTTTCCCGTTTTCTGCAAGAGCTAGCACTTCTACATTCCCACTGGCTTCGAGCATGATTTTTAATCCTGTCCGAATCAGCATCTCATCATCTGCAATAATTAATCGAATTGGTTTTGTCATTAGGTTCCTCGTTTCTACCCCTTATTCGGGTTTGGAATAATGAATTGAATGGTCACTCCTTGGTTGGAAGGGTTCATCTCTACAACTCCGCCCTCACGTCGAAGTCTCTCTTGTAGGGATTTTAATCCACCCTTTGGAACCAGCTCTTGGCTAGTTGCGCCTTGTCCATTGTCCTTAATCGTGACCACTAATTGCGCTTGATTATACATCAAAAGTACGGTGATTTTTGTTGCGTTTCCGTGTCTCATAGCATTCGTAATCGCTTCTTGGACTCCACGAAACACACTCAGTTCCGCTTCACTGTTAAGTGCAAATGTTGGATCATTTTTTCTAAACTGTATTTCAATCCCTGAATTCACTTGAACTTCATGGAAGAATTCTTCCAGTGCAATATCCAATTGCTTCCTATCCATTTGCTCCGGTTTCATATCATGGACAATTTTACGAACCTCTTGCAGTCCTTGCGTCGCAAATTCGCGTAATCCTTCACTCATTTCTTGAATCAGAGAATTTTCCATCTTCGCTAATTGACTAATCGCACCTAGTTGAATAATAATCGTCGATAAACTATGGCCAACAGAGTCATGAATTTCACGGGAAATCCGATTCCGCTCTTGTAGTGTGAAGATTTCCTTCATTGTCCCCATTTTATATTGCGCTTGCTGCAAATCGTACCGTTGCTCACTTAGTTTTTGATACACTTCATCTAATTCCTCTTGCAGTGCTCTTCTTTCTTCTAAAATATAATTTCCATACAAGAAGAAAAGAATAAAGAAGACCGTCATAATCGCTTTAAGCGTATCGAACTGCTGCATGGCTGGGATGATAATGATTAACCCAAGAAGCACCTGCATCACTACCGCGTTCTTAAATGAGAAGCGTAGGCTAATTTCAAAGCAGAGGAGTAGGATGAGGCCCGCAAAAACTGTTTGGAAATAAAAACAAAGAAGTGCCACTGCAATTCCTTCTACTAAAATATACCATTGATATTTTAACCAATAATAACCAATCTGAACGACCGCGATAAAGGCCGTAAAGAACACGATTTGATGAGCACTCATCCCTGGCAATTGGCTCCATTCAAACAATGAAAAAAGAATGAAACCATACCGAATAATGAATCTTACCCATTGATCGACTTTCATGATTTCATCCTCCTAAATTACATACTCATTAAAAATAAAAATGCAACAAAATTATTGATAAAGTGCATCGTAATCGATGCAACAATATTATCCTCATAGTAACGATACATTCCTACGATTGGAATTGTTAAAGGAACGTATAGCAAGGCAGACATCCAATTAATGCCACTTCCATCACTAGAAAGCGAATGTAAAAGAATGAATAATACAGCCGAGATGATAGTCAACACATGGACATTCATCGATTTTTTGAAAGAGCCAATGATGGCTTCACGAAAGACTAATTCTTCCAAAATAGGAGCCACCACGCAAAGCAATACAAACATCATCACAAGATTGGATTTCGACATCATAGATTCAATTTGCGCCTGATTATCTGAAGTAAATTCCCCTAATAAATTCGACACAATGATGGCGAGTACGATTCGAAGGACATATCCTATCGCTAAATCACGTATAAAAGGTCGTTTAACAAACTCTTTTGCCGCTTGCGCTATTTTGGTTCTGTAGAGCCAAATTCCAATCACCATAGAAATGACTTGTAATACGACATACATTTGGGTATCTACCGCATATTTCCCTGAAGATACTTCTACAATAAAGAAACTTGGGAAAATAATTAAATTCAGAAAATAAACAATCCATAGTAAAACTGCATTCTTTTTCATGATTCACCTCTAGTCATCGGTAAAACGTACCGGTTTTGTATTTTTAATACTGTAAATTTTTTCAATTTGTCCATCCGACCAGACGATACCGTGAAGCGCACCGCCAAAGACAGCTCCGCCATCGATTCCGATTTTGCCGTCCTGTTGCCATAATTTCATAAAGTCGCCATCTTCGTTCAAGCCACGTAAAGGCGTATGACCGAAGATAATCGTTTTACCAGTGTTGTTAATCCCTTTATGGAACGGTTCACGAATCCAGTAAAAGTCTTTTGGCTCCGTGTCGTGCCAGTCGTCCAAACGTAAATCTACCCCTGCATGTGCTAAGAGTAAATCTCCTTCATCGATATAGAGTGGACGCTCTCTTAGAAAGGCAATCAGTTCCGGATATTGCGCTTTAATCGCTTCAGCATCTTCCACAGGATTTACCGGAGTATCTTGCGGACGTCCGAGTAAGTCATTGATCGTTGTATCTCCGTTATTTCTTAAGTAATGTGGAAAACGTCCTTCAGGATCGTCGATAAACGCAAGGAACATGACTTCATGGTTTCCCATCATATACCATGCATTTTTTTCTTTGGCATATTTCATCCCTGTAAGGACACTTCGTTTATTGTCGGGACCACGGTCAATCAAGTCTCCCATGAAGACAAGCTGCTGAGTAGTTTCGTCCCAGTTTTGAAGCATCTCTTCCATCATGTCTGCTTCACCGTGAATGTCACCAATAATAAAATATTTTTTCTTCATCTATTCCACCTCAAATAACTATCATACTGTTCATTATAACAAATAACCCCCTGAATATGAAAGAAGCTTCTTTTAAAACAAAAAGAAGATCGAACCATCGCCCAATCTTCAGTCTTTAAAAGACATGATTATGCTTCTTGTTTACGAAAGACTAAGAAACTACCTGCAATCGCTGCTAGTGCACCTAAAACAAGGATAAAAGGATTTTCCAATGTTCCAGTATTTGGTAACTCTGGACGTTTTGGTTCCTCTGTTGTCGTTGTTTGTGGTGTAACGGTTGTTGTTGTTGTACCTTCAGTCGTTGGTTCTTCCGTAGTCGTTGTCACAGTAGTCACTTCCGTTGTAGTTGACTCTGTCGTTGTTGTAGCAGTGGTAGTCGTTTCTGTTGTACTTGTAGTGGTGGTCGTCGTAGTAGTAGTCGTTGTTGTAGTTACTGGCTTTTCACCATCAGCAATCCCAATCCCTGTTAACATTTTATACGTCACATCAGTAGAAATCGCATCGTCTAACTCCTCAGCTGTAATCGTAATGCGATTCTGAGGATTTTTTTACTTGGATTGGCTAATTGAACTTTATAGTCTATAAAGATAATTTTATCCGTAGAATTGATTTTTAACAGTAATTCCAGTAGGAGTGATTTCATAATCACTTTCTGAAAGAAATCCAGCTGATTTCCAAGGATAAGTCGATTCTACTAACTCTACACGTAATGAACCTGGTACATAAGTTTGATTTGCATCCCATACGTCCTTAATTTCAATATTCGATAAAGTCTTTCTAGCATAGTTCAAACGAGCCCACCAGTGAACTTGTTCAGCATTATCCGCTTGTTGAGCTCCCCATTTAGCAGCCATTTCATTTGGTCCTGGCATTGGTAAAGGTTTAATTTTTTGAGTAATCACTGTTCCATTGAAATCCAATTCTTGAGTCGTATCAGCTAAGCTATCATCTGATGCCCAGAATACCTCAACAGAAAGTTCCATGTTCTTTTTCAAATAGTTTTCTTCAAAATATGAACTAAACGTCACTGTTACAGTTCCTTCAGCCGCATTCACCTTTGCATTGGCTACGACTTGATTCGCCTTGTTATAAACTGGAAATGAATAATCCGATTGCAGACGAATTGGCGCTTTTAAATTAAATTGTAGCGTATCATTTTCGTTGATGGTTACCTCATCCGGAAAATCAACTTGGAATGTTAATCCCCATCGTCCATAAATATCTGAAGCATCTCCCGTTACTGTCACTTTCGGATTGGTTACTTTTAAAGTAGTCCCTTCCTTTTGAACCTCAACTGCATTTACTTTTGCAGAAAAGACGAGCACTACTAAACTAAATAATGCTACGATAGAATATAAAAATCTTTTTTTCATAAATATCTCCTTATATTTTTTTATTAAGATTATATTAATAATTTTAATTGATTATTACATTTTTTTATATAATTGAATTGTGAATTTTTATGTGAAAAAGAGGCAAGGAATGAAAATTTCATTTCTTGCCTCTATAATCGCTTGATCTATTTTTTTCTAAGCTACTTGCCGGGATTGAACCGGCGACCTCCACCTTACCAAGGTGACGCTCTACCGACTGAGCTAAAGCAGCAGTTTTTTGGGTAAAAAAAAAGAACTCCGCCAGTAGGACTCGAACCTACGACATCATGATTAACAGTCATGCGCTACTACCAACTGAGCTATGGCGGAAAAATAATAAAGCGTGGCAACGTCCTACCCTCGCAGGGAGAAACCCCCAACTACTATCGGCGCTAAGAAGCTTAACTTCTGTGTTCGAGATGGGAACAGGTGTATCCTTCTTGCCATCGTCACCACACTTTATTTCTGAAAAAACTTTCGTTCTTTCAAAACTGAATCTATATCCAACTCCATCAATCTACCAGCTATACAACTCGTGGTTAAGTCCTCGACCGATTAGTACTAGTCCGCTCCATGCCTCGCGGCACTTCCACTTCTAGCCCTATCTACCTGATCGTCTCTCAGGGTCTTACTCACTTAATGTGATGGGAAATCTCATCTCAAGGGGGGGCTTCACGCTTAGATGCTTTCAGCGTTTATCCCGTCCACACATAGCTACCCAGCGATGCTCTTGGCAGAACAACTGGTACACCAGCGGTGTGTCCATCCCGGTCCTCTCGTACTAAGGACAGCTCCTCTCAAATTTCCAACGCCCGCGACGGATAGGGACCGAACTGTCTCACGACGTTCTGAACCCAGCTCGCGTACCGCTTTAATGGGCGAACAGCCCAACCCTTGGGACCGACTTCAGCCCCAGGATGCGATGAGCCGACATCGAGGTGCCAAACCTCCCCGTCGATGTGAACTCTTGGGGGAGATAAGCCTGTTATCCCCAGGGTAGCTTTTATCCGTTGAGCGATGGCCCTTCCATACGGAACCACCGGATCACTAAGCCCGACTTTTCGTCCCTGCTCGACTTGTAGGTCTCGCAGTCAAGCTCCCTTCTGCCTTTACACTCTTCGAATGATTTCCAACCATTCTGAGGGAACCTTTGGGCGCCTCCGTTACATTTTAGGAGGCGACCGCCCCAGTCAAACTGCCCGTCTGACACTGTCTCCCACCCCGGTAAGGGGTGCGGGTTAGAGTGGTCATGTCACAAGGGTAGTATCCCACCGTTGCCTCCTCCGAAACTGGCGTCCCGGATTCTTCAGCTCCTACCTATCCTGTACATGTGACACAAACACTCAATATCAAACTACAGTAAAGCTCCATGGGGTCTTTCCGTCCTGTCGCGGGTAACCTGCATCTTCACAGGTACTATAATTTCACCGAGTCTCTCGTTGAGACAGTGCCCAGATCGTTACGCCTTTCGTGCGGGTCGGAACTTACCCGACAAGGAATTTCGCTACCTTAGGACCGTTATAGTTACGGCCGCCGTTTACTGGGGCTTCAATTCAAAGCTTCGCTTGCGCTAACCTCTCCTCTTAACCTTCCAGCACCGGGCAGGCGTCAGCCCCTATACGTCATCTTTCGATTTTGCAGAGACCTGTGTTTTTTTGATAAACAGTCGCCTGGGCCTATTCACTGCGGCTGGTATTGCTACCAGCACCCCTTCTCCCGAAGTTACGGGGTCATTTTTGCCGAGTTCCTTAACGAGAGTTCGCTCGCTCACCTTAGGATTCTCTCCTCAACTACCTGTGTCGGTTTGCGGTACGGGTCCTATAAATCTTGCTAGAAGCTTTTCTCGGCAGTGTGACATCAGAAACTTCGGTACTAAACTTCCCTCCCCGTTACAGCTTGTCGCATCTGTGATAAGCATTTGACTCATCAGCCGACTCACTGCTTGGGCGTACACTTCCAGTCGTACGCTTTTCTTAGCCTCCTGCGTCCCTCCATTGCTCAAACGATTTATAGAAGTACAGGAATATCAACCTGTTGTCCATCGACTACGCCTATCGGCCTCGCCTTAGGTCCCGACTAACCCTGGGAGGACGAGCCTTCCCCAGGAAACCTTAGTTATTCGGTGGACGGGATTCTCACCCGTCTTTCGCTACTCATACCGGCATTCTCACTTCTAAGCGCTCCACATGTCCTTACGGTCATGCTTCACCGCCCTTAGAACGCTCTCCTACCACTGGACCATAGGTCCAATCCACAGCTTCGGTAATCTGTTTAGCCCCGTTACATTTTCGGCGCAGGGTCACTCGACTAGTGAGCTATTACGCACTCTTTGAATGATGGCTGCTTCTAAGCCAACATCCTAGTTGTCTGTGCAACCCCACATCCTTTTCCACTTAACAGATATTTTGGGACCTTAGCTGGTGGTCTGGGCTGTTTCCCTTTCGACTACGGATCTTATCACTCGCAGTCTGACTCCCGGATATAAATACATGGCATTCGGAGTTTATCTGAATTCGGTAACCCGAGATGGGCCCCTAGTCCAAACAGTGCTCTACCTCCACGATTCTCACTTCCGAGGCTAGCCCTAAAAGCTATTTCGGAGAGAACCAGCTATCTCCAAGTTCGATTGGAATTTCTCCGCTACCCACACCTCATCCAAGCACTTTTTCAACGTGCCCTGGTTCGGTCCTCCAGTGCGTTTTTACCGCACCTTCAACCTGGACATGGGTAGATCACTTGGTTTCGGGTCTACGTCCACATACTTCATGCGCCCTATTCAGACTCGCTTTCGCTACGGCTCCGACTCTTCATCTTAACCTCGCATGTAAACGTAACTCGCCGGTTCATTCTACAAAAGGCACGCCATCACCCATTAACGGGCTCTGACTACTTGTAAGCACACGGTTTCAGGTACTCTTTCACTCCCCTCCCGGGGTTCTTTTCACCTTTCCCTCACGGTACTGGTTCACTATCGGTCACTAGGTAGTATTTAGCCTTGCCAGATGGTCCTGGCGGATTCCGACGGGATTCCTCGTGTCCCGCCGTACTCAGGATGCTAGTAGAGTTCGTCAAGATGTCGCGTACAGGATTGTCACCTTCTGTGATGGGCCTTTCCAGACCACTTCTGCTATCTTGATGTCTTCTCACGTTCTAGTCCTACAACCCCAACAAGCAAGCTCGTTGGTTTGGGCTCCTCCCGTTTCGCTCGCCGCTACTCAGGGAATCGATTTTTCTTTCTCTTCCTGCAGGTAATGAGATGTTTCAGTTCCCTGCGTGTACCTCCTAATGAGCTATGTATTCACTCATTGGTAACACCCTATGAAAGGTGCTGGGTTCCCCATTCGGAAATCTTTGGATCTTAGCTTACTTACAGCTCCCCAAAGCATATCGGTGTTAGTTCCGTCCTTCTTCGGCTCCTAGTACCAAGGCATCCACCGTGCGCCCTTATTCACTTAACCGTTGGTTAAATGTCGCATAGCGTTGCGTTTTGTTAAAAAACTCTTTTCGTTAGATCTTACTCTAACGCTCGGTAAATTAATTGGTTATTTGTTGTGATATAGTATTCAGTTTTCAAAGAACAAAATTCTCTGCTATTTCTAGCAGATATGGAGACTAGCGGGATCGAACCGCTGACCTCCTGCGTGCAAAGCAGGCGCTCTCCCAGCTGAGCTAAGCCCCCTAAATTCAAACTAATGGGCCTAAATGGACTCGAACCATCGACCTCACGCTTATCAGGCGTGCGCTCTAACCAGCTGAGCTATAGGCCCTTGTTCGCATTTAGAACTTTTGTTTTGAGAAGATGAACCTCTCAAAACTAAACAAAGAAGTCTAAACCCTGTAGGGTTCCGTATTACCTTCAATACCTTACGGCACTGAGGTTTATCCTTAGAAAGGAGGTGATCCAGCCGCACCTTCCGATACGGCTACCTTGTTACGACTTCACCCCAATCATCTATCCCACCTTAGGCGGCTGGCTCCAAATGGTTACCTCACCGACTTTGGGTGTTACAAACTCTCGTGGTGTGACGGGCGGTGTGTACAAGACCCGGGAACGTATTCACCGCGGCGTGCTGATCCGCGATTACTAGCGATTCCGGCTTCATGTAGGCGAGTTGCAGCCTACAATCCGAACTGAGAATGGCTTTAAGAGATTCGCTTACCCTCGCGAGTTCGCTGCTCGTTGTACCATCCATTGTAGCACGTGTGTAGCCCAAGTCATAAGGGGCATGATGATTTGACGTCATCCCCACCTTCCTCCGGTTTGTCACCGGCAGTCTCACTAGAGTGCCCAACTGAATGCTGGCAACTAGTAATAAGGGTTGCGCTCGTTGCGGGACTTAACCCAACATCTCACGACACGAGCTGACGACAACCATGCACCACCTGTCACTTTGTCCCCGAAGGGAAAGCTCTATCTCTAGAGTGGTCAAAGGATGTCAAGACTTGGTAAGGTTCTTCGCGTTGCTTCGAATTAAACCACATGCTCCACCGCTTGTGCGGGTCCCCGTCAATTCCTTTGAGTTTCAACCTTGCGGTCGTACTCCCCAGGCGGAGTGCTTAATGCGTTAACTGCAGCACTGAAGGGCGGAAACCCTCCAACACTTAGCACTCATCGTTTACGGCGTGGACTACCAGGGTATCTAATCCTGTTTGCTACCCACGCTTTCGAGCCTCAGCGTCAGTTACAGACCAGAGAGTCGCCTTCGCCACTGGTGTTCCTCCATATATCTACGCATTTCACCGCTACACATGGAATTCCACTCTCCTCTTCTGCACTCAAGTTCCCCAGTTTCCAATGACCCTCCCCGGTTGAGCCGGGGGCTTTCACATCAGACTTAAGGAACCGCCTGCGCTCGCTTTACGCCCAATAAATCCGGACAACGCTTGCCACCTACGTATTACCGCGGCTGCTGGCACGTAGTTAGCCGTGGCTTTCTGGTTAGATACCGTCAAGGCGCTAACAGTTACTCTAGCACTTGTTCTTCTCTAACAACAGAGTTTTACGATCCGAAAACCTTCTTCACTCACGCGGCGTTGCTCCGTCAGACTTGCGTCCATTGCGGAAGATTCCCTACTGCTGCCTCCCGTAGGAGTTTGGGCCGTGTCTCAGTCCCAATGTGGCCGATCACCCTCTCAGGTCGGCTATGCATCACGGCCTTGGTGAGCCGTTACCTCACCAACTAGCTAATGCACCGCGGGTCCATCCATCAGCAGAAGCTTGCGCCTCTTTTCCTCTTCAAGCCATGCGGCTCGAAGACCTATGCGGTTTTAGCATCCGTTTCCGGATGTTATCCCCCTCTGATGGGCAGGTTACCCACGTGTTACTCACCCGTTCGCCACTAGATTGACCAGTGCAAGCACCGGTCGCTCTCGTTCGACTTGCATGTATTAGGCACGCCGCCAGCGTTCGTCCTGAGCCAGGATCAAACTCTCATGAAAAATTTGAATTTTCATGAGCTTTGAAAAAGCTCATTTTAATTACTGACTTATTGTATCTCTTTTAGAGATAAGAAATTGTTGTTTCTTCATTCAATTGAATGAAGTCCCTACACATTTGGTTCGTCTTCTTTGTTCAGTTTTCAAAGGTCAATCGTTGTTTTTCAACAACTCCTATATACTATCATAGGACATTTTTTTACTGTCAACAGATTTCATCCATCTTTTTGGAAGATTTTGAAACGGTTTTTAAAAGCGAACGTTCGCTTCACAGTGATATTAATTTATCATAACTAGTTTGTGATTTCAACTAAAAATGCTACTGTTTTTCATTAAAAAAATTTCTTTCTAAATGAATAAGTTTCTGAAAAGGAATTATTTCTACTTTTTTTGAAATAAAAAAAGACCTTGAAAAAAACAAGGTCTCTTATCATAATTAGCAGGTTAAAAACAATCTATTCAAAAATCTTCTAGCCATTCTTTTTTTAATGTTTTTTTCTCTAGATTTTTTTCTGACGCTTATCTTCTTCTAATTTTGGCATCATTACAAATGCATCTCCAAAACTATCTAAATCATACTCATCGTTTTGAAATTCCTCTTTGATTTCTTCTGGAACTTCTAATTTTTTTCTTTTTTTGAATAAATCATCTCTTTTTTTGACGAATAGACATTCCTATTCTCCTTTCGCCACAAGTTCTTTAAATACTTTTTATTTTTTTCTAATAATACCGTATTTTTATTCACTCTGGCAAATGCTGCGGCGTCTCTCATCAATTCTTTTACTTCTTCACTTGAGGCGTCATTCACATAAGCGTTCTCTGCTTGTAAATATTTAATGCGTGCTAAATAGTAAGTAACATGATTTTCACTACAGATTGTAATTCCGCGTCTGAGTATGACATCGCTTGTATCATATTCTTTAATTTTCGCATAGAAAGTTCCACCATAATATAGAACTGTTAAGACACGACAGACATCTTCAATGGATTCAATTGTATGATTATCGATTTGGTGGATGGCTTTTTCAAAGAAGTATTCGGCCTTATCATAGTCTCCCTGATTCATATATATAAGTCCGATTCCCGTATACGCTAAGAAAATATATTTATTATCCACATCAGAATGATCTGCTAACAATTGATTGAAGTAGAAAAAAAGCTATCTGTACTTTCCTTTTTCTAATAAGGTTTGAGTGAAACCTTTTAAGTATAAATATCTCCATAGTTGCTGCGTGGTTAAATGAGCCGCATTTATACTATGAATTAATTCTTCAGCTTCTTCATATTCCATATTCACAATATGAAATTCTATTTTATCCAGCTTTTTTTGTTTATAACTGAATCTTTAATCGCTACAGATGGAAATAACTCCCCTACATCCATATGTAGTTTTTTTACAAAAGTAAGGTCAATATCTTCATGGATGGGATTTGACCGTGATTTTTCGAATCGACTTAATGTTGCTTGTGTACAAATACCCTCACTCAATTCAATTTGAGATAAACCTAATTCTTTTTCGTCGATTCACAAAAATTTGAATGTCCATAATATCTCCTCATCTTTTTATTAAATATATGCTCCCTATATTCATTTTTTTATTATACCTTTATTTTTCTAATTTCTCCAAAAGAAAAAAACTTAGATTTAGTGGACATTTATAGGAATAATTCTTTTTTTATGATTGAAATAGTTCTATTTATGAAAGTTTTTTTATACTTTATTTGTTTCGTTCTAATGATTTATATTACCTATCCATTCATAAAAAAATATTGTTATAGCAATATTTTTCTGAAATGTCTTTTATTATCTTTCATTAATTATGAAAAAAGCTTATGACTGAAACGGTCATAAGCTTTCATCATTTTCTATTCAGCGATTTCAACAACTAGGTAACGATGAGGTTCTTTCCCTCAGAATGTGTTGAAATACGTTTATTTTTACTTAATGCAGCATGAATTTGTTTTCTTTCATATGCTGGTAGTGGTTCTAAGTAAACAGGTTGTTTCGTTTTTAATACTTTACGAGCTGTTCTTTCAGCAATTTGTTGTAGTGTTTCACTACGACGAGCACGGTAATCACCTACATCTACTTGAACAGAAATTCTTCCTTTAACAAAAACGATGTACGGAAACTTGTGCTAATACTTGTAAAAGCATTTAAAATTTTACCATGTTTACCAATTAATAGCCCTTGTTTGTCTGTATCGAATACAAATGTCATACGATCACGGCGCACTTCAACTGCTACAGTTGCTTCTGCACCATAAGTTTTCGCAATTCCTTCTAAATATGCTTTGGTTACATGAGCTGCTTCTTCTAAACGATCTACGGTTGTTTCTTCATTTTCAGAACCTTCAACATCTTCTTCGTCTTCAAATTCATCTTCGAATTCTTCCTCGAAAGATTCATCTTCAGCTGCTACTACTTCTTCAACCGTTTCTTCTACTACTGGTGTAGAAACTTCTTCCACAACTTCTTCTTTAACAACTGGAGTTAAAGCAACTATTGCATCTTTTTGGCCAAAGCCAAACAATCCTTTTTTACCTTCAGATAACACTTCAACAACTACTTCTTCTTTGGTTAATCCTAATTGACGTAATCCTTTTTGAATTGCTTTTTCTACTGAAGTATCTGTTACTTTAATAGTATTTGTCATCGTAAACTCTCCTACTCTTTAAAAATCATTGTTATTATCTCATGATTGAGACGTTTCAACAAGACTTCTATATAAGAATTATTTTTCCGTGTCTTCTCTTCGCTTTTTTTCAAGCGCCTTTTGACGACGTTTTTTTCTCAGCGATAATCGCTTTTTTTGTTCTTCTTGGAATTTGAATGGATTATTTAATAGTAAGGTTTGACCTACCATAAATACGTTTCCGACTACCCAGTATAGTGATAACGCACTTGCTAAACCAAGTGACATAAATAAAATCATCACTGGCATAAAATACATCATTGCTTTACCGGCTCCACCAGTATCTTGCATTTTCATAGATAACCACGTTGTGATGAATGTTGTCACAGCAGCTAATACTGGTAAGATGAAGTATGGGTCTGGTTGGTCTAATTGGAACCATAAGAAGTGTCCTGTTTTTTTAAGACTTCTGTACGACTGATTGCTTGATATAAGGCCATCATTACAGGTAATTGAATTAATAATGGTAAGCAACCAGCATATTGATTGATTCCTTCACGTTCGTATAAAGCATTCATTTCTGCTTGAAGCATTTCTTGTGTTGCACGGTCTCTAGCAGAGTATTTTTCACGTAAAGCTTTAATTTCTGGTTGAAGAATTGCTTGTTTACGTGTGCTTTGATATTGGAAGTGCATTAAAGGAACCATAATTAAACGAGTAATAATCGTAAAGAAGATAATTCCTAACCCGTAGCTTCCTCCAAATAGATCGGATAACCAAATAATAAATTGAGATAAATTATAAAGAACAATTCGATCCCAAAAACCTGTACTAGACTCCGTAACAGGAGAAGTTCCACAGGCCGCTAAAAATAAAGTTAAAACTGCTAATGATAAAATCAATTGGCTTTTTTTCTTCACTGAAAAGTCCCACCTTTTAGAATATTTAATTTTTCAACGATTCCTACCTATAATAGGAATCTTAATTTTTTTAGGTAATAATGTAGCTAATTTTTAAAACATGCATCATACTGCTTTTTCATTTCTTGATAAGACATTTGTACGATGGGAGATCGAGCAATGACAATAAAATCTGCATTTTGAGTTATTTGATCATCCAGTTCCATAAGAATGTGACGGATTCGTCTTTTTAGACGATTTCTTGTCACTGCATTTCCTAGCTTTTTACTTACTGAAATTCCCACACGAAAATGAGCTTGTGCTTCCTTATTTAACTTATAAATAACAAATTGTCGATTAGCTGTAGATTTTCCTTTATGGAATACCTGCTGAAATTCACGATCTTTCTTCACTCGATACGATTTTTTCATCTACTTGAATATCTCCAGTCACTCGAAATGTTTTTTATAAAAAAAGACCACTGAGACGTTCAGTGATCTAAGCTGCTAAAACTTTTCTACCTTTACGGCGTCTGCTTGCTAATACTCTACGGCCATTTTTTGTACTCATGCGTTTACGGAATCCGTGAACTTTTTGACGTTTACGTTTGCTTGGTTGATATGTTCTTTTCATTCGATGTGCACCTCCTACTGTAAATGAAATATCTAGTCTCCCTAGACAGTCTAGTACATTATAAATATAAAATATTGAATTGTCAATATAAACTATCTAATCGCTAAATTACTGAAGTATCATACCATAATCTCTAAAAAAATTTCTACAAATAACTGTATTTTTTTGTATCGATTTTTTTAGTTATCAACAATCATAGTGGAAATCTTTTTTTAAAAAAACAACTCTTCATCCACTAGTTTTCAACAACTTATCCACAAAAATAACACTCTGTTTGTAATAATCTATCCACAACTGGTGGATAAGTTGTTAAAATCTCTTTAAATCAATAAAAAAATGAATGTGAATAACTTGAAAATTTCTGTGTATAACTCTGTTTATTTTCTATTAATCTTATCGATTATCCACATTTTTTTGTGGATAATTTTTATTAAAAAAACTTTGATTTATTGTGGTTTTTCTCCATCCAATTGTGGAAAACTCTATTGAAAGATGGTAAACTGTTAACTGGATTAGAATCTTTAGAACTATAAGGAGGTGCATTTATGAATTCCATTCAAGATTTTTGGGATATATTATTAGAACAATTTGAAAAAACAAATTCCGAGTTTACATTCAACCATTGGATAAAACCCGCTGAACCTGTTCGTATCGAGAAAAATATTCTTTATATTAAAGTCCCTTCTCAAACATTTGCCAGATATTGGCAAGATAATTTATTAAGAGACATTATTGAATTTGGGTACGACTATTTCAGACAATCATTTGAACCTAGATTTATTACACCAGAGTCTGATTTCGAACCAGCGATTTCTTCTTTTCAATCAAACAACAGTAATATAGAAGAAACACAAACGACTGGATTAAGTCATCCTTCTCCAACTGTGATTGAAGAGGATTCTCATTTAAATCCAAAATACACTTTTGATACATTCATTATCGGGAAAGGGAACCAAATGGCTACGGCTGCTGCTCGATATGTAGCGGAAAACCCTGGAACGGCTTATAACCCACTCTTTTTCTATGGGGGTGTAGGTCTTGGAAAAACCCATTTAATGCAAGCGATTGGAAATGATTATAAGAAGAATCATCCAACAGCACGCGTTAAATATGTAACCAGTGAAGAGTTTATGAATGAAATGATTGCTTCCATTGGATCAAAGACACCACAAGAATTCCGCAATCGTTATCGCAATGTGGATATTTTACTAGTCGATGATATTCAATTTTTAGCAGCAAAAGAAGCAACGCAAGAGGAATTCTTCCATACTTTTAATGCTTTATTCAATAACCAAAAACAAATCGTACTTACTAGTGACCGACAACCAACAGAAATTAAAGCACTTCAAGAAAGACTTGTTTCTCGTTTCGTTTCTGGTCTTCCTGTGGATATTACTCCACCAGACTTAGAAACTCGGATTGCGATTTTACAAAATAAAGCACAATCCCTTGGATTTAATATTCCAATCGATGTACTAAGCTATGTAGCAGGACATATTCAATCAAACGTACGTGAGTTGGAAGGAGCTCTAATGCGTCTTCAAGCCTATTCCGTGATGGTTGGTGAAGATATTTCAACAGATTTAGCCGCAGAAGCTTTGAAAAATCTCCTACCAGGTGGTAAAGAAAAATTACTATCGATTCATGATATTCAAAGTGCTGTTGCCAAATATTACAATATTACTGTTGAAGATATTAAAGGGAAAAAGAGAACGAAAACAATGGTTCAACCTCGTCAAATCGCCATGTATCTTTCACGTGAATTAACAGGAAGTTCTTTACAAAAAATTGGATCTGACTTTGGTAGAGACCATTCAACCGTTCTTCATGCTTATGAAAAAATCAGCTTAGAAGTAAAAGAAAATAGTGAAACGACTCAAGTCATTAATGAAATTAAAGGATTGCTTCATCAGTAGTCAGTGGATAACTCAAAAAATTCAAGCTATTTATCCACAATAGTTATCCACAATCAAAAATGAAAGAGCTGTAGGGATTCTTTACTTTTCCACAGAATACACAGCCCCTACTACTATTACTATTTTTTTAATAAATAAATTAAATATAAAAAGGACATCCAAAAAGGAGGAAGTTATGAAATTTTTCAGTAAACAGACAAGGATTTTTTAAAAAAATCTAGTCGATGTTCAACGTGCGATTCCATCAAAAACAACGATTCCGATTTTAACTGGGATTAAATTAGTTGCAAGTGAAGAAGGTTTAACATTAACAGGTAGTGATTCAGAAGTTTCTATCGAAGTATTCTTACCTATCGAAGACGAAGAATTACAATTAACAGTCCAAGAACCAGGTAGCATCGTTCTCCCTGCTCGTTTCTTTGGAGAAATCGTTAAAAAATTACCTTTAAATCTCTTCTCTATTGAAACAAACGATCAATTACAAGCAACGATTACAGCAGGTAATGCATCATTTACATTAAATGGTTTATCTGCAGTGGATTATCCACAATTACCAGAAATCGAAAAAAATCATGTGATTACCATTCCTGTACCATTATTTAGACAAGTGATTGTACAAACAGCGGTTGCCGTTTCAACTGCAGAATCTCGTCCAATCTTAACAGGGATTCATATGGTGATTAAAGACAACCAATTAAAAGCAGTTGCAACTGACTCTCACCGTTTAAGCCAACGTATCATTCCACTACAAATGCCAGCTGGAAGTGATGCATTGACTTTTGAAATGACATTACCTGGTAAAACATTATTAGAATTATCTCGTATCATCGACGGATTAGAAACAATCGATTTTGCGATTACAGATAATCAAATCTTGTTCCAAACAGAAACATTATCCTTCTACTCTCGTCTATTAGAAGGAATGTATCCAGATACAGACCGTTTAATTAACGACGGAGCGAACACTTCGATTACAGTGATTGCGAGCGAACTTGTAGCAGCTGTAGAACGTGCTTCATTAATGTCACATACGGATAAAAACAATATCGCGACATTAACACTTTCTCCAGAACGTATTCTATTAACAGGGAAATCTCCTGAAGTGGGTACGGTTGAAGAAGAAATCGCTGTGGAAAACTTCGAAGGAGCTCCACTTGAAATTTCATTTAACCCTGACTACTTAAAAGAAGCGTTGAAATTATTCGGTTCTTCAGAAGCTGTGATTAACTTCTTAGAAGCAAACCGTCCGTTCACATTGAAACTAAAAGAAGACCACTCTGGTATTCCACATAGCTTCATTCAATTAGTGACACCTGTTCGTACATTCAACGGGTAATCACTGATTATAAAATTTTCACTCGAGCTTTCGTTTTGAAGGCTCGAGTTTTTTTATGTATAGAAAAAGGAATTAAGCAGTGAATGCTGCCTAATTCCTTTTTGATTTTTAGTTTTTTTATAATCATCCCACAATGGAGAAGAATACATATAACTTCCGCGTTTAGCTACCTCTCTTCGACCTTCTCGAACAATAAAGTCTAAAAATATTGAAAAACTTCTCTTTTGCATCAATGAAATTTGTAAATTCAAATGTCTTTCCTAAAACATAAGATCTATCATCTCTACTATTCACCATAAATAAATGATTTTTATAGAAAAGATGTACTGCAAATAGCGAGGTATTAGATTCATCAAATAATACATAAACCAATGAATCGTAATTTCTATGTTTAATTTCTTCCTCTAATTCTCTTTTTAATGGCTCAATATTCATATCAGAATCCTCGAAATGCTTTATTTATCAATAGTATAGCATATATTTCAACCCTCATCTGCTCAATTTCCCGAAATTCACTTATAAGTGAATTTCGGGCAGCACGATTTTAGGGGTGATTTTAGCTCCAAAAAAATCCAAATTTTTTTGAAAAAAATCCTAGTAAATTTTGTTTTTTTGTTTTTTTAGGCTTTTTTTGATGTTTTTTTGCCTCAAAATTGAAATAACCCCCTAAAATTTGCAATTTCTTTGCGAAAAAGCTTGTAAAAAAATGTATAATAATGTAGAGTTATTCTACTTAAAAAAATATGTGAGCATGCATGAGTTTAATGGAGTTCTCACCAATATCCATTAGAAAAGAGGAAGTTCATGACAACTATCGTATCGATCTCTGATGAGTACATTACATTAGGGCAATTTTTAAAACATATTGACGTCATTACAACGGGCGGACAAGCAAAATGGTACCTGCAAGAATATACTGTTTTTTTGTAGATGGAGAGTTAGAAAAATCGACGTGGTAGAAAAATTATATCCGAATACACGTGTCGAAATACCTGATGAAGGTATTTTTTTATTGTGAAAAGAAATGAAATCGGATGAAAATGATTTGAACACACATGACGCATGAAGCTGACTAATTTACAATTACAAAACTTTCGTAATTATGAATCTGTCCAACTAGAGTTTACAGACGGTGTGCATGTTTTTATTGGTGAAAATGCACAAGGGAAAACCAACCTAATGGAGTCGATTTATGCCTTGGCGATGACAAAGAGCCACCGCACTACAAACGACAAAGAACTGATTGGATGGAAAAAAGACTTTGCGACGATTAAAGGGACCGTAGAAAAAACAGCGACAAAGACGAATTTAGAATTGCAGTTTTCTAAAAAAGGAAAAATCGCAAAAGTGAATTATTTGGAGCAAAAACGACTGAGTTCCTATCTTGGAAACTTAAATGTTATTCTATTTGCCCCAGAGAACCTCACGCTTGTCAAAGGGTCTCCGCAAAACAGACGTAAATTCGTGGATATGGAACTTGGACAAATGAGTTCCCTCTACCTCTACGATTTAGTGGAATATAATCGCGTCTTAAAACAACGCAATACGTATTTGAAGCAGCTAGCGATTAAGAAAGCAGCCGGACGAATACTTAGATGTTTTAAGCGAGATGTTAAGCGAGTTAGCTAGTAAAATCGTCTTTCATCGTCTCGATTTTATGAAGCAATTGGAGGCTTTAGCCATTCCGATTCATGATCAGTTATCGCTTGGTCGTGAGAAATTCTCGGTGTCGTATCAAGCAACGATTCCCCTGGAGGATGGTTTAACAGCTTCGCAAATGAAAGAAATTTATATCGATCAATTCAAGAAGAATCAAACTCGTGAGGCGGATCAAGCCACAACGCTGATTGGACCGCACCGTGACGATTTGATTTTTTATTTGAATGAGGTTCCGGTTCAAACGTACGGTTCGCAAGGACAGCAACGTTCGACCGTTCTGAGTTTGAAGCTTGCGGAAATCGAATTGATGAAATTATCGACAGGCGAGTACCCTCTTCTACTATTAGATGACGTACTTTCCGAGCTCGATGATGACAGACAAACTCATCTGATTAAGGCGATTGAAAATAAGGTGCAAACCTTTATTACCACAACGAGCCTGGATGGGATTAAGCAACAATTTATTAATGAACCGGTCGTAATACCGATTGAAAAAGGAACTATTTTAAAAACGGAGAGTGAGAATTAGCATATGACAGAAGAAAACAAAGCTGAATTAGCTGCGCAATATGATGCCAGTCAGATTCAAGTATTAGAAGGACTCGAAGCTGTTCGTAAACGTCCTGGGATGTATATTGGTTCAACAAGTAGTGCTGGGCTTCATCACCTTGTATGGGAAATCGTGGATAACTCGATTGATGAGGCTTTAGCAGGATTCGCCACTCATATTGAAATTGAAATCACCAAAGAAAACCATATTCGTGTCACTGATGATGGACGTGGGATTCCGGTCGATATTCAAGAAAAAACAGGTCGTCCTGCCGTAGAAACAGTATTTACAGTGCTTCACGCCGGTGGTAAATTCGGTGGCGGAGGCTATAAAGTTTCTGGGGGTCTTCACGGTGTTGGGGCATCTGTTGTTAATGCTCTTTCAACAGACTTAACCGTTCAAGTATTTAAAGATGGCAACATTTATGAGCAATCTTATAAACGTGGTGCCGTTTTAGAAGACTTAAAAATCATTGGGACAACTGATAAACATGGGACGAGCGTGTACTTTGTACCAGACCCTGAAATTTTCCAAGAAACAACCGTCTTTGAATTTGATAAATTAGCCAACCGTGTGCGTGAATTAGCGTTCTTGAATAAAGGATTAAAATTAACGATTACGGATTTCCGACCAGAAGAGCCAGTGAGAAAATCATTCTGCTATGAAGGTGGAATTAAGAGCTATGTCGAACACTTAAATAAATCAAAACAAGTGTTATTCGAAGAGCCAATTTACGTTGAAGGAGAACAAGATGGCATTCAAGTAGAAGTGGCTATGCAATACACTTCTGGATACCATACAAACCTTCTCAGCTTCACGAATAATATCCACACTTATGAAGGTGGGACTCACGAATCAGGGATGAAGACGGCCTTAACACGTGTGATTAACGATTACGCGCGTCGTCAAAAATTGATGAAAGAAAACGAAGAAAAACTAAGCGGTGAAGATGTCCGTGAAGGGTTAACAGCCGTTATTTCTATCAAACACCCTGATCCACAGTTCGAAGGACAAACAAAAACGAAATTAGGAAACTCTGAAGCTCGTACGATTACAGACCGTCTGTTCTCCACACACTTCGATAAATTCTTAATGGAAAACCCTCAAGTCGCACGTAAGATTGTTGAAAAAGGGATTTTAGCGTCGAAAGCACGTCTTGCTGCAAAACGTGCCCGTGAAGTGACTCGTAAGAAATCTGGTTTAGAAATTTCAAACTTACCAGGTAAATTAGCAGACTGCTCAAGCAATGACCCAACGATTTCTGAATTATTCATCGTCGAAGGGGACTCTGCGGGTGGTTCAGCAAAACAAGGACGTTCACGTCATTTCCAAGCGATTTTACCAATCCGCGGGAAAATCTTGAACGTTGAAAAAGCAACACTCGATAAAATTTTTAGCCAACGAAGAAATTCGTTCGCTCTTTACAGCGATGGGAACTGGTTTTGGTGGAGATTTTTGATTTATCGAAAGCTCGTTACCAAAAATTAGTCATCATGACCGATGCCGATGTCGATGGAAGTCACATTCGTACATTGCTCATTACTCTTTTCTATCGTTATATGCGCCCTGCAGTGGAAGCTGGATATATTTATATCGCGCAACCACCTCTTTACAAATTGAAACAAGGTAAAAAAACGAATACTACATTCAAAATGATAAAGAGTTAGAAGCTAAACTAAAAGAATTACCAGCACATCCAAAACCACAATTATCACGATACAAAGGTCTTGGGGAAATGGATGCGGAACAATTATGGGAAACAACCATGAACCCTGAAAACCGTTCAATGTTACAAGTATCTGTGGAAGATGCTGCAGAAGCGGATCAAATTTTAGATATCTTGATGGGTGACCGTGTAGAACCACGTCGTGAATTCATCGAAAGCAATGCGAAATATGTCAATATGGAAGATTTAGATATCTAATTTAGTAAACGAATTTGAAGAGAAGAATAGAAAAGGAGACGAATTATGTCTGAAGAAGTGAAACACTTTGAAGAAACTTTTGAATCAACTGATTTAGTGCATACCATGCGTAAATCATTTCTAGAGTATTCGATGAGTGTTATTGTATCGCGTGCCCTACCAGATGTACGCGATGGATTAAAACCAGTACACCGTCGTATTTTATATGGAATGAGTGAACTTGGAGTGACACCGGACAAACCGCATAAAAAATCTGCGCGTATTGTCGGGGACGTAATGGGTAAATATCACCCACACGGTGACTCTGCAATTTACGATGCCATGGTTCGTATGGCACAAGATTTCTCATACCGTTACCCATTAATCGATGGACACGGTAACTTTGGTTCTGTCGATGGAGACGGCGCCGCTGCGATGCGTTATACAGAGGCTCGTATGAGTAAAATTGCTCTGAAATGCTTCGCGATATTAACAAAGATACGATTAATTTCCGTGATAACTACGATTCAACAGAACGTGAACCGGAAGTATTACCAGCACGTATTCCAAACCTATTAGTTAACGGTGCAACAGGGATTGCCGTAGGGATGGCGACAAACATTCCACCACATAACTTGGCGGAAGTCATCTCTGCTCTTCACTTATTAATGAAGAACCCTGATGTCACAACGACTGAATTGATGGAAGCTCTCCCTGGACCTGACTTTCCAACTGGAGGACTTGTCTTAGGTAAATCTGGAATTCGTCGTGCGTACGAAACAGGACGTGGATCGATTACGGTTCGTGGACGCGTACAAATCGAAGAATTGAAAAACGGAAAAGAACGCATCATCATCACTGAATTACCATATATGGTAAATAAAGCGCGTTTAGTAGAACGTATCGCACAATTACACCACGAAAAGAAAATCGAAGGAATTACTTACTTAAACGATGAATCTGACCGTGTCGGTATGCGTGTCGTGATTGAAGTGCGTCGTGATGTTTCAGCATCCGTTGTATTAAATAATTTATACAAATTAACACCATTACAATCAAACTTCGGCTTCAACATGCTTGCGATTGTAAATCAAGAGCCAAAAGTATTGAGCTTAAAAGAAATTTTACGCCATTACTTAGATCACCAAGAAGAAGTCGTTCGTCGTCGTAGCTTATTCGATAAGAAAAAAGCAGAAGACCGCGCTCATATTTTAGAAGGGTTACAAATCGCCTTAGACCATATTGATGCGATTGTGGCTATCTTAAGAAGTTCCGCAAGTGGAGATATCGCTAAAGACCGCTTCATAAATGAATACGGCTTAAGCGATAAACAAGCACAAGCGATTCTTGATATGCGTATGGTTCGTTTAACAGGATTAGAACGCGAGAAAATCGATGCAGAATACAACGAATTACAAGCAACGATTCAATACTTAGAAAAAGTATTAGCGAGCGAAGAACTTCGTTACGAAATCATCGAACAAGAATTACTTGAAATCCAACAACGTTTCGACAATCCTCGTCGTACAGAATTATTAGTCGGAGAAGCATTAAGCCTTGAAGATGAAGATTTAATCGAACAAGAAGATGTCGTCATTACTTTAACGAAGAATGGATATATCAAACGTCTTGCCAACACTGAATTCAAGGCACAACGCCGTGGAGGACGTGGGGTTCAAGGAATGAGCGTCCATGATGATGACTACGTGGAAAACATGATTTCATGTTCAACACACGATTCACTCCTCTTCTTTACAAATACAGGGAAAGTGTACCAAGCAAAAGGGTATGAAATTCCTGAATATAGCCGCACAGCAAAAGGATTACCAGTTATCAACTTATTAAACATTGATTCAGCTGAGAAAATTCAAGCGATTATCAGTGTTCCAGAATCGGATGAATCAGAACGTTACTTGTTCTTCACAACATTACGAGGAACGGTAAAACGTGTCCGTCTATCAGAATTCAAGAATATCCGTACAAATGGTCTACGTGCCATCCAATTACGCGAAGATGATGAACTCATCCGTGTAGTAGTCACAAGCGGAAATGATGGCATTATCCTTGGAACTTATCATGGTAACGCTGTAAGCTTCCATGAAGATAAAGTTCGTGCGATGGGTCGTACCGCTTCAGGTGTTCGTGGGGTTTCTCTACGTGACGGCGACTATGTGATTGGAATGGATATTTTAACTCCTGATAATGAAGTATTAGTCGTGAGTGAAAAAGGATACGGAAAACGTACAGCTGCGAGCGAATACGCATTGAAAGGCCGTGGCGGTAAGGGGTTCGTACACTTCGTATTACCGAGAAAAATGGACCACTTGTTTGCCTACGTACCGTAACTGGAGACGAAGACTTACTTATCATGACGAATAAAGGGGTTATCATCAGATTCCATGCCGAAGACGTGTCTCAAACTGGCCGTGGCGCACTTGGAGTTCGTATGATGCGTCTCGATCAAGATGCGATTGTAAGTTCATTAGCGATTGTGGACCGCGAAGAAGAAACAGAAGAAGGAACTGAAGCCACTGACTCATCGACTGAATCAGTAGCAACAGAAAATCCAACTGCATCCCTTTCAGATGAAGCGATCAAAGGCAATATGAAAGACTTTGCGCAACAATTAGTGGACGAAGAAAATGAATAATAGTAAGAGACTGAATTGCTCTATAAAATCGATTACTACGAATCCTTACGGATATCTTCATAATAGTGGCAATAGGGCACCGGCTCGAGCCTAGGGTCTCTCACCTTTAAAGCCTCAAAGAGGGAGTAAGACCAAAGATAAAAAATGACTCACAGTGTGAGTCATTTTTGCTTTGTAGTCTTACCCCCGCAAGGCTGATTAGGATTAAGCAAATCATAAATGATGAAGCTTAATCCAATCAGCTACTGCGTCTAACTCTATAAGTTTTTTTAATAAGGAATAAATTCCTAACTCCCTCTTTTTCGCATTTAATGCCATCCCCCATTACCACTATTATAGAATCCGTATGATTCTTCGTAATCTTAATGAGTGCTTTTTATGATTTAGTTTCTAATTATTACGCTTTGAAAATATCCAATAAAAATTGGACTACCTGTCTCCAGTTGAATACCGGAGACGGTAGCCCTAGAGTGTTTTTATTAAATTCTCACTTTTTTGGGGGCAGTCCCAAAAACCACCCTATTCAGGGTGGTTTTCCATATTTTTATAAATGTGAATACCCATAGAAATAAATAAAGCAAGTAACATTGATCGTTCAAAAAGAATACTATCACCAAAACTTTCAATTGAAAAAAATATCAAAAATATCAACTGCAAACTTCGTAAAAATCATACAACTTAAAAAAAGGAATCGAAAAAAAATATAGGAATCTTTTTATTTTTTTAAACATTATTACCACCCCAATTCTTAAAACTAAATTACGTATAAATTATCTCTCTTTATTTTTTTAAAATATTTTTTTGCCTCAAATACAATAATAATAGCCAAAAGCAAATAAACCAATAAAAAAATATCTTTTTTTATAAATAATCCATACGCCCCTAATATCAGAATCGCTAATATATAAATAACATCAAAAAAATCATATACCCACTTCCTTTACCTTCATTTTTCAATATTCATTCTACTCTTTAATGAAATAATAAACAGGCTTTTTTTAGTAGCAGTAAAATTGATTTTTTAAGATACTAAATGAGGGACTTACTCCACCCCAACAATCTCGAGCGATTACAAAATTCCAAAAAAATTCAAAAGAAATCTTTTTTTGCTAGCATCCAAACATATTGCGCTGCTTTGTTTTGGGTTATTTTTTTATCCTCTTTTTAAAAAAATGTTTTTGCGAGAATTAAAGTTAGTAGTAAGATGACAGAGATAACATAACGATGCATTTTTATTCACCTACCTTTTTCTAAATTTTTTTGCCAGTTATACTACTTCTAAAAAAATATAAACCGCTTTCTTATTAAGATTATTTTTAGCATAAAATCTCTTTTTTAAATATGATAAATTCAGGAAATCTATCACTTTTTTTAGGGTAAAATAAACTATTTAAAAAAATTTTTGAAGAAAAAAATAGAAGCACTTATGAAGATATCCGTAAGGAATCGTAGTAATCGATTGAATAGCGTCATTTTTAAAAAGAATAATCAATCTGTAGTTTAAAAATAGATTTTGCTTTTGTACTCTCACAAAAGGAATCAAGTTTCAAAAAAATTTAACATTGCTAAGAGAGATTTTTAGCAAAAAGTTCTCTTTTGAAGGCAAAAAATCCCTTTTTTTATGGGAATTCTAGTTATATAATAAGGGATATATAGAGGCATAAGGAGGAATTTGCATGATTGAATTTAAAAATGTTTCAAAAATATATGGACAAACAGTCGCTTTAGATGGACTCAATTTAACTATTGAAAGTGGAAAAATTATCGGACTGATTGGACATAATGGTGCAGGAAAATCAACAACCATTAAATCCCTAGTAAGTGTCATCAATCCAACAAGTGGCGAAATTGTTGTCGATGGACAAGAACTTTCAGAAAATCGACTTGCGATTAAAGAAAAAATTGGCTATGTGGCCGATAGCCCAGACCTATTCCTACGCTTAACAGCCAATGAATTCTGGGAATTAGTTGCTTCTTCTTATGGCATGACTCTAGACGAAGTAGAAAGCCGTCTAGCTTATTTACTAGAATTATTCGATTTTGAAGGACATCGTTATGAAGTGATTGATTCCTTCTCACATGGGATGCGTCAAAAAGTATTTGTTATTGGGGCATTGCTGTCTGATCCAGATATTTGGGTACTCGATGAACCTATGACGGGTCTTGACCCACAAGCTTCTTACGACTTGAAGAAATTAATGCGCGAACATGCCGATAAAGGGAATACTGTTCTCTTCTCGACACACGTTTTAGAAGTAGCAGAACAACTTTGCGATAAAATTGCGATTTTAAAAAAAGGAAAACTACTCTTCTATGGTACGATTCAAGAGTTGAAAGGACAACAACCAGATAGCACGCTTGAAGAAATCTACTTATCACTAGCCGGTAGACAAGAAGGAGTGGATTCACATGCGGTTTAATCGAATTCTTACGCTGGTGAAGACCAATTTAATCTTTGCAACTCAACCGGCAATGTTACAAAATTATCGAAAGAAACAAGCGAAACCCATCGAAACCCGTGAATGTTGCGATGAGAACATTGATGCAACAATTGCTATTTGCGGTGATGTTTGGAGCTTTATTTGGAATTCCAGGAGCAATTTCGGGACGTTCATACCCTCCACTTCAATTTGCAAGTACGGTTTTCTTATTCTTGATGATTTTAATTTCGCAAGCTTTACCAGCTGTTTACAATGTCTTTTATGAAAGTAAAGACTTTGAATCGTATTTGCCATATGCTTTTACAGAATTAGAAGTGGTTCTTGGAAAGAGCCTTTCGATTGTGGTGGCTACATTGCAAGGTTTTCTTCCAATCGTAATGCTATTTGGAATCCATGTGTATTTTTCAAGGGGAAACTTCCTCCTCACGATTCCAATTGCCTTAATCGGGGCACTTGTACTCAATGCGACTGTTTACGTATTGATGTTTCTTCTCTGCTTCTTCCTAGCGAAGATTCCGCTCTTTAGAAAATATCAATCCGTGATTGCGAATGTTTTAATTTTTGGGATTTCTCTCGGGGCCGTTATTGGTTATCAAATGATTTTGTCAAAATCCGTGGTGAATACTGTATTAACAGGAGAAATGCCACTTTTCCTTAAGCCAGTACTTGCCTTCTATGATGCGATTTTAAATCCACTCGATTTGAGCGTTTATCCAATGATGGGATTAGTACTCTTAGTATTTGTGGCGATTTTACTACTCGTGAAGTTCATTGTATTGCCAAACTTCTATCAAGCAGTTTCGCAAACATCCTCTTCGAAAGTAAAAGTCGAACGTGTAAAACAAATGGAGTTAGATGGCAGCAAGATTTCAACAAAATTCATGATTCGCTATACACTTCGCCAATTAATGGAAGGTTCTGTATTAACGCAAACGATTATTAGTGCAGGAATATTACCATATCTCTTGCTTCTTCCAACAGTTTTTAATTTAAGGAATGCTCCAGCAAGGATTAATTTTATGGACTTCCTAAATCTAAATACCTTCTTACCATTTGCGATGCTCATTACCTTCATTGCATTCTTTAATACAGGAGGAAATAACTTATTAGCAGTCGGAATTTCACTCGAGCGGGAAAACTATTATTATCTCAAAGTTCTTCCATTCGATATGCATGAATTTTTGGAACGGAAATTTTGGATTCTCTTTGCGATTCAGTCTGCGATTCCGGTCATTCTTATGACAGTTATTTGTACAGTACTTCGTTTACCTATTTATATGACCTTAGGTATCATTCTCTCATGGGGAATTATCAGTTTAGGACTTAGCCGTTGGGGATATGCGAGAGACTTGAAGCTCTTTACCCCAAGTTGGACGAATGTCATCGAGCTTTTAAACCGTACGCGTAGCGGAGTGAAGTCGATCATTTTTGTCGTGGTTCTCTTCGGATTTATCTTCGGAGCTGTTTATTTATTAAATATTTTACCAGAACTAGACCGTACATTGGTTTGGTTCATTACCATTGCGTATGTTGTCTTGATTCTCGGTTTATCAATTTTCGCAACCTTCTTCTATAAGAAAAAATTACATGAATTAGTTGATTCTGAATAATGATTGAAGACTTAGAGATTTTCTCTAAGTCTTTTTTATAACCTATTTTATAGGTTATTTAAGGTATATAACTCAAAGTTATAACAAATGATAGAAAAACGGTATAAGAAAACCTATTGCTATGCGGATTGTTCTCTGTTATCCTAAGACCATGTTCATAAGACATCACAAAGAACAGGTGAGTAAAAAAGAAAATTTGCTAAGAGAGTCTCGGTTGGTGGGAAGAGATCAAATGGAATTTTTGAAGATGGCCTGGGAGTGATTTTACATCGAATCATTAGATGTAAATGGGTAGCCCATTATAGCTGTAGAGTATAACACCCAGTGTGCGTACTCGGTAAGGTAGGATTCGCGAGGATTCTACAAAACAAGGTGGTAACACGAAAATTTCGTCCTTGCAGTAGCGATACTGTGAGGATTTTTTATTTATAGGAGGAATGTACAATGTCAAAATTACAAGCACCATTTAGAGTCGATCACGTAGGAAGTTTCTTACGTCCAAAAGAATTAGTAGAAGCAAAAGAAAAATTTGCAAAAGGAGAAATTACACGCGAGGAATTAACAGCCGTCGAAGATAAAGCCATCGAAAAGTTAGTCGAACAACAAAAGAAAGCTGGATTAAAAGGATTCACAGACGGCGAATTCCGTCGCCAATATTGGCACTTAGATTTCTTCTGGGGATTAAACGGAGTGGAACATACGCAAGCAAAAATCGGATATCAATTCCACGATGAAATTACAAAACCAGACTCAGCAGATGTCGTTGGAAAAATCACTGGTGAAAATCACCCATTCGTTGAACACTTCAAATTCTTAAAACAATTTGAAGATGAAGATTTCATCGTAAAACAAACAATCCCTGCTCCAGCGCAATTCTACTTCGAATTGATTCGTGACGCTGAGCATATTGAACAAACTTTCTCAGTATACCCTTCAAAAGAAGAACTCTTTAAAGATATCATTGCTGCTTACAGACAAGTAATTAAAGAATTATATGATGCAGGTTGCCGTCTCTTACAAATCGATGACTGTACATGGGGCGTTATCGTAGATGATAACTTCTTAAACATCATCTCAAAAGAAAGTCATTTAACACCTGAAGAGTTAAGAAGAGAACACAAGCGTGAATTCTTAGAATTAAATAACGGAATCCTAGAAGACTTACCAGAAGATTTAACAGTGAACACTCACGTATGCCGTGGAAACTTCCACTCAACTTGGGCAAGTTCAGGTGGTTATGATTCAGTGAGCGACGCATTATTCGAAGATGAAAATGTACATGCATACTACTTAGAATACGATACAGACCGTGCCGGTGACTTCAAGCCACTTGCAAAAGTGAATAACGGTAAGAAAGTCGTTCTAGGGCTTTTAACTTCTAAATCAGGAAAATTAGAAGACAAAGATGAAGTGATTGCTCGTATTAAAGAAGCGAGCCAATACGTTCCACTAGAAGACTTATACTTAAGTACACAATGTGGATTTGCATCAACGGAAGAAGGAAACATCCTTACTGAAGACGATCAATGGAAGAAAATTGCCTTAATTAGCGAAATCGCTCGTGAGGTATGGGGAGAATAATCCTCCCACAAGAAGAAATTCGAAGATAGATTGGAGAAATAAATTTATGACAAGAAAACAAGCACCTTTTAGAGTAGACCACGTAGGAAGTTTCTTACGTCCGAAAGACTTAGTAGAAGCACGCGCAAAATTTGCAAACGGCGAAATCACACGCGAAGAATTAACAGCTGTAGAAGATAAAGAAATCCGCGAACTTGTTCAAAAACAAATCGCTGCTGGATTAAAAGGCGTTACAGACGGAGAATTCCGCCGCGCTTACTGGCACCTTGACTTCTTCTGGGGATTCAACGGTGTAGAACATACAGTAGGTGAACACGGTTATAAATTTAACGGTATCGAAACAAAAGCCGATACTGCAACATTAACAGCTCCAATCGATGGACATAATCACCCATTCGTAGAACATTTCAAATTCTTACGTGACTTGGTGAAAGACGAAGATGTGATTGTGAAATTCACAATCCCTTCTCCATCACAATTCTATTTCGAATTAATTCGTACACCTGAACACATTGCAGCGTGGAAAGCAGTTTATCCAACTGAAAAAGAGTTGTTCGAAGCGATTAAAAACGCATATGTGGATGTCATTACAGACTTATACAACGAAGGCCTTCGCACACTTCAATTTGACGACTGTACATGGGGCGCTTTAGCAGACGATGGTTTTGCAAAACGTTTCAACGCAGACCGTCCTTTAGAAGAAGTTCGTCGTGACTTTGCAGGTCGTGCATTACTATTGAACAATTCAGTTCTTGATGTATTACCAAAAGACTTAGTAGTCAATACACACGTATGCCGTGGTAACTTCCACTCTACTTGGATTTCTCAAGGGGGATATGAAAAAGTAGAAGATGAATTATTAGCAGGCGAACACGTAAATGCATACTACTTAGAATACGATACAGACCGTGCTGGAGACTTTAAGCCACTTGCGAAAGTTGGGAATGAGAAAAAAGTGGTTCTTGGTCTTTTAACTTCAAAATTTGCAGACTTAGAAGACAAAGATGAAGTTATCGCTCGTATTAAAGAAGCAAGCCAATATGTGCCACTTGAAAACTTATACTTAAGTACCCAATGTGGATTTGCTTCAACAGAAGAAGGAAATGTGATTAAAGAAGAAGATCAATGGAAGAAAATTGCATTGATTACTGAAATCGCTCGTGAGGTTTGGGGAGAATAACCTCGCATTATAAAATGAACAAAAAGGCTGTGGGGAGAATAACTTTTGAACCACAGCCTTCCCCTATTTAGAAAGGAAGATACATTATGACAGCATTTCAACAACAATTAGCCAAAGCTTTTGAAACATTAAAACAAGCAAAATGGGTGAACTTAAGCCATCAAATCGATGCGAATAGCCCTCACTTCCCTGCTCTACCAGCATTGGAACAAAAGGATTTATTTACATTAAAAGATGGATTCCACGTCCAACAATTATCAGTGGTAACACAATACGGTACACATATCGACCCACCTTGCCACTTCTATGAAGGCGGACGCTTCCTTGATGAAATCGAGTTAAGATTTATTATTACCACTTTACGTCATCGACCGTTCAAAAGAAGTAGCCGAAAATCCTAACTTCGAATTAATAAAAGCAGACGTATTAGCGTTCGAAGAAGAATACGGAAAAATCCAACCAGGTGCCTTTGTAGCCTTCCGTAGTGACTGGTCACACCGCTGGCCAGACCAAGATGCGGTTCGTAATTTAGACGAAAACGACGTGCAACACACACCAGGTTGGGCAAAAGATGCGCTTGAATTCTTAATTCACGAACGTCATGTGAAAGCTGTAGGTCATGAAACATTAGATACAGATTCAGGTGTTCACGCTGCTGCACATGGTTTAACAAACGAATACTACTTATTAAGCCAAGATATTTTCCAAGTGGAAGTATTAGCGAACCTTGATCAAGTTCCTTCAGTAGGTGCTGTGATTTCAATTTCATACCCTAACTGGAACCATACTCCAGGGTCACCTGTTCGCGTTATTGCGTATTTACCAGAAGCTGAATAAACGAAAAGAGGAAAACATATGTCAAATCACGAAAACTGTAGCTGTTGTCAAAAAGCGCCTTTTAGACTCGATCACGTAGGAAGTTTCTTACGTCCAGAGCGTCTAAAAGAAGCCCGTGCGAAGTTTAATGCCGGAGAAATCACTGCCGAAGAACTCGAACGCGTTGAAAACGAAGAAATCATTGCCCTAATCGAGAAAGAAAAAGAACTCGGCCTCAAATCTGTCACTGACGGTGAATTCCGTCGTGCATTCTGGCACTTAGATTTCTTAGAACACTTAGAGGGGGTTGAACTTGTCGAAGTAGACCACTTCTCTGTTCAATTCAAAGATAAAGATGTGAAGCCAAAAACATTACGTATCGTTGGTAAAGTGGATTTTTCAGAGAACCATCCATTCGTAAAACACTTCAAATTCTTAAAAGAGCATGCTGGCGATACACCGGTGAAACTAACAATCCCTTCACCAAGTATGTTGCATTTGATTACGCAAGTTCGTGAGAAAAACTATGTGCCAATTGAGCGCTATAAAGACAATGAAGCCCTCTTCTTTGATGATGTGGTCGCAGCATATCGTAAGGCGTTGCGATGCTTCTACGACTTAGGATGCCGCAATATTCAATTAGATGACACTAGCTGGGGTGAGTTCTGTGCGTTAGATAAACGTGAAGCATATGAAGCGCGTGGATTCGACCTCGAACAAATCGCTCGTGACTACGTGGATGTATTAAATCGTGTCATTGAATGGAAACCAGAAGATTTAGTGGTAAACATGCATATTTGCCGCGGAAACTTCCGCTCAACATGGTTCTCTAGTGGTGGTTATGAACCAGTGGCGAAGACGCTATTTGGTCATTGCCGTGTAGACGGATTCTTCTTGGAATATGATAGTGACCGTGCTGGTGACTTTACTCCACTTCGCTACATTAAAGACCAAAAAGTCGTACTTGGCTTAATTACTTCTAAATCAGGGGACTTAGAGGATAAAGGCGAAGTTATTGCTCGTATTAAAGAAGCGAGTCAGTACGTTCCTCTTGAACAATTATGCCTCAGCCCTCAATGTGGATTCTCTTCTACAGAAGAAGGCAATATCTTAACGATTGAAGCGCAATGGGATAAATTAAAACTCATTGACGAAATCGTTCATGAAGTTTGGGGATAACATTAAATGAAAGAAGCTCCTACAGTTGGTTTGTAGGAGCTATTTTTGTTGATTTCATCGTATTAATCGCTTCTTTTTCTTAAAACGAATCTCTAAATCATACCCATTTTTACTCGCAATTTTTTGAAGATGTGCGAGCGTCGGATTATAAATTGCTTTTTCGAGCCTAGAGAGATTTCCTTGCGTCATACCGGCGTTTTTAGCGAATTCCGTTTGTGTCAGTCCAGAGTCCCTCCGAAGTCTGATCATCGCTAAGGCATTCTTCTGAAAAAAATATTCTGCTTCAAAATCATCTCTAAAAGTCTCATATTTCGCGTCAAGTCGGTCAAAAAGCCGTTTTAAATAATCCACCATTTTTTATTTCTCCCCCTAATTCCTTTATAAGCCAATTGTAACATATATGCTACATATCAGATATGATATAATGACACTTTTTTTGGTACTCACAAATTTTCCTAAGCACCTCTGCAATGCGGATTTCTGTTGCATTCTATAGCTTTGTTTGCTATAATGATTGAACGTGAGTATTAGAAATGATACTCTCCTTGCTTGCTGAAAATTCAGTAGGCCAAAAGTCCATAAGGAGGTGACAGTCAATGAGTCAAACATCAAAATACGAGATTTTATATATCATCCGTCCAAACATCGATGAAGCTGCTAAAGCTGAATTGGTTGCAAGATTTGATGCTGTTTTAACAGACAACGGTGCAGTTGTTGTTGAATCTAAAGACTGGGCGAAACGTCGTTTTGCATACGAAATTAAAGATTTCCAAGAAGGTATCTATCACTTAGTGAACATCACTGCTGAAGATGCTGCTGCAATCGATGAATTCGACCGTTTAGCGAAAATCAACAACGACATCTTACGTCACATGATCGTTAAATTAGAAGCATAATTGTTTATTATAAGTAAACAAAAATCTTGAAAGGAGTAAAAATTAAATGATTAATAATGTTGTATTAGTTGGACGCTTAACACGTGCCGTTGATTTACGTTATACTTCAAACGGAACTGCTTATGCGAGCTTCTCTATCGCAATTGATCGTCGTTACCAAAACCAAAACGGTGAACGTGAAACAGACTTTATCAACTGCGTAATGTGGCGTAAAGCTGCAGAAAACTTTGCGAATTTCACTCGTAAAGGCTCACTAGTAGGAATTGAAGGACGTATTCAAACTCGTAGCTATGATAACCAACAAGGCCAAAAAGTTTATGTGACTGAAGTGCTAGCTGAGAACTTCTCATTGTTAGAATCACGTAATGTTACTGAACAACGCCCTGCAAACGATCAAAGCTCACAAGGTGGATTCCAACAAAACCAATCAAATAACTTTAATCAATTTAACACTCCTACTTCATCATTCGGTGGTGGAATGTCAGATCCATTCTTAAGTAATGGAGAGACAATCAACATTTCAGATGATGATTTACCATTCTAAAGTTTAAAAGGAGGATACCATAATGGCTCAACAACGTAGAGGTGGCGGTCAACGCCGTCGTAAAAAAGTTTGCTACTTCTGTGCAAACCATGTAGACTACATTGATTACAAAGATGTAGAATTATTAAAACGTTACATTTCTGAAAAAGGTAAAATCTTACCACGCCGTGTAACAGGTACTTGTGCTAAACACCAACGTACTTTAACTGTTGCAATCAAACGTGCTCGTATCATGGGATTATTACCATTCACAACAGTTGACTAATATTAAGTAAAAAGGATTGAGAATTTCTCAATCCTTTTTTTGTTTTATAAAGCTGTATCCTATTAAAAAGTTAATTTCTATTTGTTTAGATTTAAGCAGTATCATTATAAAAAATCGAATACATATAAAAGAATGTTTCACGTGAAACATTTGTACCCCTACCCTCTCCTAAATTGTTTCACGTGAAACAATTTTAGAGAACTGACGAGGGGCTAAAACTATGGTAAAATAATCTATATAGAAAGAAGGTGCAAGAATGAAGAAAAGCCTAAAAAGAACGTATTAAGGCTTTACCGACATTTCTTAAAAGTGAAACAATGAAGAAATACGGATTCTCATTTATAGCAATTATTCTCTGTATGCTGGTTGTGGCATACGTAATGAATATATGGATGGGACTTATCCTTACTTTATTTATTATTTTATTAGGAACACTCCTCTACTCGTTCGCAAACTATATTATTCAGGAAACGAATCATTATGTAACGAACTTATCGTATAAAATCAATAAAGGGTTCGCAAGATGCCTCTATCAAAATGCCGATTGGAATGCTTTTACTAGATGATAATGGAGAAATTCAATGGATTAATCCTTATCTGCAAAAGTATTTTGAACGCAAAGAGCTATTAGGGTTTAAACTCGAAGTAGTTGATCCAGATTTAGCGAAAATTGTTCAAAATCTTGATGATGATAATGATAATGTAGTCCATTGGAAAGATAAATACTTCCAAATAGTCTACCATAACGATATTGGAATGCTCTACATGATGGATATTACGGAATATGCGTTAATTAAAGAGACGTATTTAGACGAAAGACCTGTATTTGGACAGATTTTCGTCGATAATTTTGCGGAAGTTTCTCAATCGTTGAGCGACCGTAAGAAATCAAACTTGAATAACTTCGTGACGAATCAGCTTACTAGCTGGGCAAATCATAACAATATCTACTTAAAACGTGTTAGTTCAGACCGTTTTGTCGCATTTTTAGATAAAAACATCCTTTCTGAACTTGAAAAAACGAAATTTGAGATTATTGACCGTGTCCGTGAGACAACAGCTCAACAAAACACCCCACTAACAGTAAGTATGGGGTTCTCCTATGCGGATGATACTCAAGAAGAGATGGATTATGGAGCAATCGCTAAATTTGCGCAAGATAACCTTGATTTAGCCTTAGGACGAGGCGGTGACCAAGTCGTTGTCCGTTCTAAAAACGAAGAAACTCGCTTCTACGGTGGTAAGAGCAACCCGCTAGAAAAACGTACAAGAGTGCGTTCTCGAATGGTTTCTCAAGCATTAGAAAACCTTATTGCAGAAGCAGATCAAGTAATGGTTATGGGCCACCAATATCCAGATATGGATAGTATTGGTGGATGTTTAGGTATTCGAAGAATCGCTAAAATGCACGGTAAAACCTCTTGGATTGTCACAAATCCAGAGCAATATTCGAATGATATCAAGAAATTGATGGAAGTGATTAAAAAAGATGAACTCCTCTCTTCCGCTATCGTAAATCCAGAAATGGCAGAAACGTTAATTACTGAAAATACACTTGTTATTATTGTCGATGTAAGTAAGCCTTCCCTATGTGCTGCTCCGTCTATTGTTAAAAAGGCGAATAAATTAGTGGTTATCGACCATCACCGTCGTGGAGAGGAATTCCCTGAAAATCCTGACTTGGTTTATATTGAACCGTATGCTTCATCTGTCGGTGAATTGATTACAGAATTACTAGAATATCAATCTGAAGAAGCTGAGAAAATTCAGCCAATCGAAGCAACCACATTACTTGCTGGTATTATTGTGGATACGCGTAATTTCACGCTTCGTACAGGGTCTCGTACCTTTGATACGGCTAGTTATTTGAAATCCGTTGGTGCGGATACAATCCTTATCCAACGATTATTAAAGGAAAATGTAGATACGTACTTAATGCGTTCACATTTATTAAACTCACTCGAAATGCTTCCTAACAATGTCGGAATTGTTCATGGTGAAGAAAATACCGTTTATCCTACTGTTGTTGCAGCCCAGACTGCAGATATGATGTTGTCTATGGAAAACATCGATGCCTCATTTGTTGTAACTAAACGGAATGACGGTCGTGTTGGCATTAGCGCTCGCAGTCTTGGGAATAAGAATGTTCAACGTGTAATGGAGAAAATGGGTGGTGGTGGTCATTTATCGAATGCTGCTACTCAGCTATCGGATATCACGATTGAAGATGCAATCCGCCAATTAATGCAAGTCATTGAAGAAATTGGTAGTGAAATTAACTTATAATTAGGAGGAAGAAACATGAAAGTAATTTTCTTAAAAGATGTAAAAGGCAAAGGTAAAAAAGGCGAAGTTAAAAATGTAGCTGATGGCTATGCACAAAATTTCTTAATTAAGAACGGTTTTGCAAAAGAAGCCACTTCAGCAAACCTTGCGACTTTATCAGGTCAAAAGAAAGCAGAAGAAAAACATAACGCTGAATTATTAGCAAAAGCCAAGGAATTAAAAGAGTTCCTAGAACGTGAAGAAACAGTGGTTACAATTAAAGCTAAGGCAGGGGAAGATGGACGTTTATTCGGAGCAATCCCAGCAAAAACAAATCGCCGAAGAATTCAACAAGAAATTCAATGTTGAATTGGATCGTCGTAAATTCGAATTAGCAGCTCCAATTCGAGCGTTAGGATACACACGTGTCCCTGTTAAATTACACCATGATGTTCAAGCGATTATGACAGTGAATATCGTCGCTCAATAAAGTTAAAAATTAGAAAAGAGATTATCCTGTTTGGATAGTCTCTTTATTCTTTATATACATGTGATAAAAAAATCACAAAGTAATTAAGTTATCTTTTATTTTGAGCCCAATCTTCTGTTTTATTAGGGTGTTTTGTGATACAATGAAACTGTATTTTTATGGCTATTTTTAGTAGAAAGGGTGTTTGAATGGAAGAGCTATATCCTAATTTAGTTCCGCCACAAAATCTAGAGGCAGAAGAGGCCGTTTTGGGTTCAATTCTTTTGGAACAAGACTCAATTATCTCGGTCATGGAGTTTCTTGTACCCGATGATTTTTATCGCGTTGCTCATCAATTGATTTTTGCCGCGATGATAGAATTAAATCAAAATTCGGAAGCGATCGATCCAATCACCGTTTCGGAAAAATTAAGGCAAAAGAACCAAATTGATAATGTGGGTGGGGAAGCTGGTATTATTGAGCTTCTTGATAAAGTTCCGACAGCAGCCAACGTGGAATTTTACACTCAAATTGTTTTAGAAAAATCAACTCGTCGTAAGTTAATTAAAACATCGACGAATATTGTTAAAAATGCGTACCAAGAAGATGAAACGATTGCAAATGTTTTAGATACAGCTGAAAGAGATATTCTTTCTGTATCTGAAGGACGAAATAAAGCTGGATTCATTCCAATTCGCGATGTTTTACATGATGCATATGAAAGTCTTGAAGAGCGATCCAAAAATAATGGAGAAGTTACTGGTATTGCTACAGGGTACATCGGTTTAGACCGAATGACTTCTGGTCTTCATGCCGATGAGCTAATTATTTTAGCAGCACGTCCCTCTGTCGGGAAGACTGCTTTCGTGTTAAACATTGCAAAGAACGTTGCGGTTAATTTGAATGAAACAGTTGCTATTTCAGTCTTGAAATGGGGGCAGAGTCTTTAGTAGAACGGATTATCTGTTCTCATGCGAGCATTAATGCAGGACATTTGAAAACAGGGAAATTGACCGATGAGGAATATACGCAATATTTCGTGGCGACAGGGGTTCTTGCTGAAGCGCCTATTTATATCGATGATACTCCAGGAATTCGTGTGTCAGAGATTCGTGCGAAATGTCGTCGGTTGAAGCAAGAGCGGAATAATCTCGGCTTAGTAGTGATTGATTACTTACAATTAATCGAAGGAAACGGGAAAGAGAGTCGTCAACAAGAGGTTTCTGAAATTTCTCGTAATTTGAAAAAATTAGCGAAGGAATTAAAGGTTCCAGTTATTGCACTTTCTCAATTATCTCGTGGAGTGGAACAACGTCAAGATAAGCGACCAATCATGTCGGATATTCGTGAGTCTGGATCCATTGAGCAAGATGCGGATATCGTAGCGTTCTTATATCGTGATGATTATTATCGTCAAGAGCCAGATGAAAATGGACAGGTTCCAGAAGTTGAGCCAAATAGTACCATTGAAGTGATTATTGAGAAAAACCGTAGCGGTCCACGTGGAACGGTTGAATTGAACTTCATGAAGGAATTTAATAAGTTTACAAATTTAGTGCCAGATGAAATTGAGCAAAGAGCTCCTATGGCATAGTAAAATTTAAAAAAATAGAAGAGGTGCGTCAAATGTCATCAGTAGTAGTTGTTGGAACACAATGGGGAGACGAAGGTAAAGGTAAGATTACGGATTTCCTCAGTGAGAATGCAGAAGTAATTGCTCGTTATCAAGGTGGAGACAATGCCGGTCATACCATTCAATTTAATGGGGTCACTTATAAACTTCATTTAATTCCATCCGGTATTTTTTCACCAGAAAAAATTAGTGTGATTGGAAATGGGGTTGTTTTAAATCCAAAATCTCTCATTACAGAACTTGCGTATTTACACGAAAGAAATGTGACTACTGATAACTTACGGATTTCAGACCGTGCGCATGTCATCTTGCCATACCATATTCGCCTAGACCAATTACAAGAAGAAGCAAAAGGCGACAACAAAATTGGAACAACGAATAAAGGGATTGGACCTTGCTACATGGATAAGGCTGCTCGTGTTGGTATTCGTGTGGCAGACTTACTCGATAGAGAAGTGTTTGCAGAACGTCTCAGAATCAACTTAGCTGAAAAGAACCGTCTCTTTACTAAAATGTACGATTCAGAACCAATCGAGTTCGATGATATTTTTGAAGAGTACTATGAATATGGTCAACAAATGAAACAATACGTTTGCGACACTTCTGTGATTTTAAATGATGCATTAGACCAAGGAAAACGTGTGTTATTCGAAGGGGCACAAGGGGTGATGTTGGATATCGACCAAGGAACATACCCATTTGTAACTTCTTCTAACCCAGTAGCTGGTGGGGTTACGATTGGTAGTGGTGTTGGACCTTCAAAAATTAATAAAGTCGTTGGGGTATGTAAAGCGTACACTTCTCGTGTAGGGGATGGACCTTTCCCAACAGAATTATTCGATGAAATCGGCTCACGTATTCGTGAAGTCGGACGTGAATACGGTACAACTACTGGACGTCCAAGACGTGTTGGGTGGTTCGATAGCGTTGTAATGCGCCACTCTAAACGTGTATCAGGCATTACAAACTTAAGCTTGAACAGTATTGACGTATTAACAGGCCTCGAAACAGTAAAAATTTGTGTGGCTTACCGCAAACCGAATGGAGAAGAAATTTCCCATTACCCAGCAAGCTTAGTTGAACTAGTCAATGTGAACCAGTCTATGAAGAATTACCAGGTTGGAGTGAAGATATTACAGGATGCCGTTCACTAGAAGAACTACCAGAAAATGCACGTAACTATGTACGTCGTATTTCAGAATTAGTCGGCGTTCGCATTTCTACTTTCAGTGTAGGACCAGATAGAGAACAAACCAACATTTTAGAAAGTGTTTGGGCATAAAAAAGAATAGAGTAAAGGAAGATTGATATGAAGAAAATTCTAGTTGTAGATGATGAGAAACCAATCTCAGACATCGTCAAGTTTAGTCTTTCAAAAGAAGGATTTGAGGTCATTACCGCATTTGATGGTGAAGAAGGACTTGCTGCTTTTCATGAAAAAAATCCAGATTTAGTCATTTTGGACTTAATGTTACCAAAAATTGATGGATTAGAAGTTTGTCGTGAAATTCGTAAAACAAGCCATGTTCCTATTATCATGGTAACGGCCAAAGATTCTGAAATTGATAAAGTGTTAGGTCTGGAATTAGGTGCAGACGATTACGTAACAAAACCTTTCTCAAACCGAGAATTAATAGCGCGTGTAAAAGCAAACTTACGTCGTCAACAATTAGCTCCAGCCGAAGCAGAAGAAGAAAAAACAGCTAACGAAATTGTTTTAGGCGCTTTAACGATTCATGAAGATGCCTATGTGGTTTCAAAACGTGGTGAAGAAATCGAATTAACGCATCGTGAATTTGAATTGCTTCATTATTTAGCAAAACATATCGGACAAGTGATTACTCGTGAACACTTATTACAAACGGTATGGGGTTATGATTACTTTGGGGATGTTCGTACAGTAGACGTAACAGTTCGTCGTTTACGTGAAAAAATTGAAGACACACCGAGTCATCCAACATGGATTATGACTCGCCGTGGGGTAGGATATTATATTAAAACCCCAGACCAAGAAAAAGAAGCTTAAACAACGAATGCGCTTTTCCTTGCCATGGTATATTCTGGCAAGAAAAGCGTATTTTGCTAAAAAGTAGAGGAGAAAGTGACTCATGAAGAAGATGAAACGATTTTTTCGTTCCATTCAATTTAAGATTCCAATGCTGTTTATCTTGCTCTTGATGATTTCGTTGCAACTCATTGTCGCGAACTTCTTAACGCAATTAGAATCTCAAATGATTTCGAACTTTCAGGAACAAATTCAGCTACAAGTAGGGTTCTTGAAAAATAATGTGCAGCCCATTTTGGCTAAGGATACAACAGATGAGGCTAAATCGGCTGAAATATCACAGTTATTGCAAGATTATCCAACAGGAAATAGTATTGTAGAAATTCGTATTATGGATATGCAGGGATATATTTTGGGAACTACGAATCAAACCCAGCAATCAATTGTAGGAACTCGTTCTACAGAGGCTGATGTGCAACAAGTGGTGGTCTCAAATACTGTGTACAGTTATAACTATATTGACGGAGATTCTAGATATTGGGAAATACGTTTCACCAATTGATCCCGTCAGTGGGGTTTCAGGAAATCCAGTGGGAATCATTTCGGTAACGTCTAATATTGAATCTCGTTATACCCAAGTAAAAGATATTGGGATTATCTTTATTAGTTCTTCCATTTTTATTATCATTTTAGCGATTGTGATTACAGTCATGATTTCTCAAGGGATTACTCGTCCGATTGCGGAAATGAAACAACAGACAGAACAAATTGCAGAAGGAAACTATACGGGTGAAGTGATGATTTACGGAGACGATGAGCTTGGTCAGTTAGGGCAAGCGATTAATGATTTATCTGTAAAAATCAAAGAAGCCCAAGAAGGAACAGAAGCGGAGCGGCAACGTTTAGACAGTGTCCTACGTCATATGAGTGATGGGGTTATTGCAACAGACCGTCGAGGAAGAATTGTAATTATTAACGCGGCTGCATTGGATGTTTTGAATTTACGAAATGAGCGGATTATTGGAACGCCATTGCTTGAAGTATTGCGTTTAGATAATAGTGTTTCTTTTAGAGATTTATTGGAATCGCAAGAAGAGCGAATGATTACAATTGAGGAAGATGGAGAAGAAACCATTGTCCAATGTGAAATCTCTGTAATTCAACGTGAATCTGGATTTATTAGTGGTCTCGTGTGCGTATTAACGGACGTTACGGAACAAGAGAAAATTGACCGCGAACGTCGTAATTTCGTATCAAATGTTTCTCACGAATTAAGAACTCCATTAACGAGTATTAAGAGTTATACAGAAGCGTTAGTGGACGGCGCATGGGAAAACAAAGAAATCGCTCCGGAGTTTCTGAATGTCATTGAAACCGAAACGGATCGAATGATGCGTATGATTACCGACTTACTGAACTTATCACGGATGGACCAAAATCGATTAGAACTGGATAAAGAGTTTGTGAATATGAATGAACTCGTGAAGCATATTGTAAATCGATTTGATATGGTTTTACAATCTGACCAATATAGAGAAAAGAACTATCGAATTCTCACAGATATTACCCAAAGAAATCTATGGGTAGAAATCGACCAAGATAAGATGACGCAAGTATTAGATAATATTATCAATAATGCGATTAAATATTCTCCAGATGGGGGACGGATTATTGTTCGACTCATGGAAACTCATACCGACCTTATTGTTAGTGTGAGTGATGAAGGACTAGGAGTTCCGCGTAAAGATATTCCTCACCTATTTGATCGTTTCTATCGTGTAGATAAAGCTCGTTCAAGAGCAATGGGCGGTAGTGGACTAGGTCTTGCGATTTCTAAAGAAGTCGTACAACTTCATGGAGGAAAAATCTGGGTGAATAGTATTGAAAATAAAGGATCCACATTCTTTATTTCATTACCTTATGTTCCATTTGAAGAGGATGGTGAATGGGATGAAATTTAAAAAATTTCGAGTACTATTATTGACCTTATTTGTGCTGATGATTCTTAGCTTTGTATTTACGTATTTAATTGTTATTCGCCCAGTTGAGTTTTTTGGAGTTAAAAAGCAATCCACTAATCTGACGACCTCTCAAGATTCCGGAGCGCAGATTCGAGCGAACTATACGCTTGAGGATGTTTTTAGACCAACGCGCCTTGTCTTAACTAATAACAATAAGTTTGAAATGACAAGCCAAATGTCGATTCTAAAAGAAGTAAATACCTATCTATCAAAAAGCTTTTCGAATGTAACACGGTTGTCGAACTTAGATGATACTAGTTATGAGAACCTTGTTTTAAGAGAAGCTCATTCGCAAATCTTATTTGATGGTTTGCTTTCTTTCGGAATTATGAATCGGTATTTTGACGGGTTGAATGAGGATTATGTGAATGAGAGATTTTCACGGATTGTTATTCGAACAGATGAGCCGCATACGGCATACTTTGTCAATGATGAAAATAAAAATGTGTACAGTGCGAAAATCGATGAAAGCTTAAGTGCGAAGATGGATGCTTTGTATAAATCTGATGAATTTTATGAAGTAGAATCGTATCGAGGAAAGACAAAACAATTCTTTGTGGAGCAAGATAAGGTAAACGTTGAACAATCTGCGTATTTGATTGAGCAAATTCCAATTACCTTCTATATCCGCCAACTCTTTTCAAATCAAACGGAAATTAGAACACGTGGAGATGGAAAGAGTGTGGTGTATAACGATAATTTATCGCAATTGAAGATGGATCGTACAACGAATATCATTACTTTCTTTGAAAACAAACCAGGGGATGAAACTCTTCTTTATACGAATAACTTAACGCAGACTTTTACACAGATGAAGCGTCTAGGCGGATGGCAGTTAGGAATGAGTTTTTCTTCAGTAGATTTAAGTTCCAATGTAGTAGAGTATGTTCGGTATGTGAGCTCCTATCCAATTCTTTCTAGCGGAAGAGAAGGAATGACTCAAGTAAAAGCGACTACAAATGGAATTGAAAAATTAAGAACTTCCTCTTTAATTGCGCAAACACCTCTACCAACCAAAAATAAAAAAGTAACGATTGTTGGTGGAAAAGATATTGTAGCGGAACTGCTTAATGAAGGGTTCTCCATGAATGAGATAGAAGATATTCGAATTGGTTATTCTTGGACAACCAGCAGCGAAAACAATCAAATCGTAGAATTTATTCCGACTTGGTATATAAAAATAAATAACAAATGGAAGACATTATCAGAATTAAAAGCGGATGAAAAAAGCCGGAGATGCCGCGAATAAACAAACAGTAGGGGGTGACGGAGATGGACTTTAGAAGAAGTGCAATCGTATTGATTGTTTGTTTCTTTTTCCTAGATGTATTCCTATTTGGACTCGTTTGGCAGAAAAAGGTAGAATCTAAAACCCCTTTGAATACAAGTATTAACGTCATCGATCAGATGAAACAAGATGGAATTACATTGCCGTCACTAACTTCAACGGATGAAACGGCTCCGATTATCCAACTAACCCCTGTTTCCATTGAGTCAGGTTTGAATAATTTACAAAACCAGATCGTGTCATTGGAAAAAAATGTCATCAATGCAGAGTTAGTACCACCGATTCAGTTAAGTCTATCGAATCCAGTAAATGCGGAGAGTTTTAATGACTTAACAGCTTTTATCAATAATAAGGTTTTATTCGGTGATAAATATGTATGGTCTTCTTATAATGCGACTACACGTAAAGTAATTTATACGCAAAAAGCAGATAAATTGAGTATTATGGATGGAACCAGCCAAATTATTGTCACATTGAATACGAATGACCAAGCCGTTAGTTATGAACAAACCTATGCGGGAAATGTACAAGTGCTTGGAAATGAGAGAAGTTTAATTACTGCTCAAAGCGCTGTTGAAGTGTTATTCCTAGCGGGAAAGATTCCAGCAAATCAACAGTTTCAACGGTTAAGTTATCTTACTTCCAATCGTTAGTGCTAAAAGAATTTTCTATTTATTCTCCTGCTTGGTATGTTGAAATACGTCAAGCGGATGGTCAGTTAGTGGCGCGTCGTGTGGATGCGATTCATGGGACCGTATTAACCAATGAAACCTTAGAAACAACGAATACGCAAACGCAGCGTACAACAACCAATAACACAACAACACAAACAGTGCAACAACAATAGAAGGGACATAGTATGCAAGAATTAGGTTTTAAAGTGAGTTTATTAGCGAGTGGGAGTTCAGGTAATGCAACTTATATTGAGACTCCTAAGCAAAAATTATTAGTGGATTGTGGACTCACTGGTAAAGCTATTAGTGCGCAAATGGAGAAAATAAATCGTTCTATATCCGATATTGATGCGATTTTAGTGACTCATGAGCATTCAGATCACATCAAAGGAATTGGCGTGCTTGCAAGAAAGTATGGCATTCCTATTTATGCAAACGAAAAAACATGGGCAGCAATGTCTGGAAAAATTGGAAAGGTAGCCCTAGAACAGCAAGAAATCTTTAATACAGGAGATACACTGACCTTTGGAGATATTGATGTGATGAGTTTCGCTGTTTCTCATGATGCGGCGGCTCCACAGTTTTATAGCTTCCAAAAAGATCAACGCCAATTTGTTATGCTAACGGATACCGGATATGTGAGTGAAAAACTTCGTGCACTCCTCAAAAATGCCAATGCGTATTTAATTGAAAGCAATCATGATCTTGAAATGTTAAGAATGGGACCTTATGCGTGGCATTTAAAGCAACGAATCTTAAGTGATAAAGGCCATTTATCCAATGATGATGGGGCTTTAGCTATGTGTAAAATGCTTGGGGATCAGACGAAACGCATTTATTTAGGCCATTTAAGTCAAGATAATAATATGAAGGAAATTGCTTATCAAACAGCAGAATCCGTATTTAGAACTCACGATAAAGGAGTTCATCATTCCTTTGAATTATTTCATACGGATCCGTATGAGCCTACAAGCCTATTTGAAGTTTAAATTCTTAGAAATAATGCAAGAGATTTTTAAATAGACTATAAGTGTTTGTTCACACAAAATTCATATTTAGAATTTATCTTTAAAGTAACAACGAGAGGAGTGAGCAAATGGAAGAAGAACAACAAAAACAGTTAAGAAAACGCAAAAATAAAAGCTTTAGAAATGGCTTTGTTGGTGGGATTGTTGGAGGAACCATTGCAGTCGCAAGTGGAATTGGAATTATGGCGATTACAAATCCTTTAAACCATCAAACGCCAACGCCTACTACGCAAGCTTCAGAGAGTAATGTAACGACTACAAAAACCTCTACAGCCGCGGCAAATACAAATAATGATATTTCTAAGGTTGTAGAAAATGTAAAAAATGCAGTGGTTTCTGTCATTAACAAACAATCGTCTGGTCGTAATTCTCTTTACGGGACTCAGCAGCAACAACAACAATCAAATGATGAATTAACGACAGCTTCAGAAGGTAGTGGCGTTATTTATAAAAAAGAAAATGGATATGCCTACATCGTAACGAACAATCACGTCATTGCAAATTCGCAAGAGTTAGAAGTTCTTTTAGCAGATGGAACTAGGGAAAAGGCAGAATTAGTTGGGAGTGACCAATGGACGGACTTAGCAGTGATTCGTATTCCTGCAGATAAAGTAAGTACTGTAGCGGAATTTGCGAACTCTGATGAGGTAAAAGCAGGACAAACGGCTATTGCGATTGGATCTCCTCTCGGCAGTGAATTTGCTACCAGTGTTACGCAAGGGATTGTTTCTGCAAATAATCGTCCAGTTCCAACAGATGTGGATGGCGATGGCCAACAAGATTGGATTGTAAATGCGATTCAAACCGATGCGGCAATTAATCCAGGGAACTCAGGTGGAGCTCTTATTAATAGCGCGGGACAAGTCATTGGGATTAACTCTATGAAGATTTCTAAATCCTCTGTTGAAGGTATGGGATTTGCAATTCCAAGTAATGAGGTCGTAAACATCATTAATGAATTGGAAAAAAATGGTAAAATCGTTCGTCCAGCTCTAGGAATTTCAATGGTGAACTTATCGAATGTGAATTCACAGGCTGTTAATCAATTGAATTTACCAAAAGATGTGAAGAGCGGTGTAGTGGTTGCTGAAGTGTCTTCTAAGGGAAGTGCAAAACCGGCAGGACTTCAACCATATGATGTCATTGTAGAAATGGATGGCCAAAAAGTAGAGGGAATTCAAAATCTAAGAAAAATACTCTATAGCCATAAAGTGGGAGATAAATTGGAAGTAACGTATTATCGTAACGGACAAAAACAAACAACCACAGTTTCCTTAACAGAAACCAATAACCCAAGTTTATAAAGTAAATGAAGAATCGGATTACCAATGTGTAATCCGATTTTTTTGGACTTATCCGCAAACTTATCCACCGAATTGTGGATAACTCTGTGGAAAAGTCTTTGGAAAACTCCTTGTCAAGTCCAAACAGTGGGAAACACCTTTTGAAAATAGAAAGTGATAAAAGGCCTAGAATAAGGAATTTGATTGGAAAAAGTTATAAACATGAAAAAGAATTATTGTGGATAACTTTTTTTCATTAAATGACAAAGAACGTTGATATAACAGTGTTTTTAAAAGGTCAGGTTTAGTGTGTATAACTGTGGATAACTGACTTATCCCTCCGAAAATTAAATATAACATTTATGTAACATTTAGATGAATGGAATCTATATCTAGGGGCTATGGATAAAAACTATCAAAATTTAGTGGCGAACATGTGTACATGTGGATAACTTTGTGGATAAGTAGGGGATAAGAGGATAAAACAAGCATTTTTCCTCAAAAAAAGGTAAGATATTGGATGAAGTGAGGGGATAATATGAATATCACGATTGTGAGTGTTGGAAAATTAAAAGAAAAATATTTAAAACAAGGAATTGATGAATACGCAAAACGCTTAGGAAGTTACTGCAAGTTCCAAGTAGTGGAAGTGCCAGACGAGAAGGCTCCTGAAAACTTAAGTGATAAAGAAATGGAGCAAGTACTCGAAAAAGAAGGAGAACGCATCCTTGCTAAAATTAAAGACGGGGACGTGGTTGTGGCTATGGCGATTGAAGGAGACTTAGTGAGTTCAGAGCAACTCGCCAAAGAGATGGATACTTTTGCGCTCCATGGTAAGAGTTCGATGGTCTTTGTTATTGGGGGATCTCTAGGGTTAAGCCCAGCCGTGAAAAAAACGGGCAGACCGGAAAATATCATTTGGTCGTATAACTTTACCACATCAACTTATGAGATTGGTTCTAACCGAGCAAATTTACCGAGCATTCCGAATTAATTCTGGTCATGCTTATCATAAATAAGTAAATATTCTCATAAAAAAATATAAAAAAAGAAAGTGCAAAATAGAGAGTTATCTTCACATTTATTTCATAAGGTGTGTCTATACTTTAGTTATTCCCAAAGAGAATATTTATCCTCCCAAATAAATATTTCTAATCCTTTTTTTCCACGAAGCCTATTATATCAACGGTTTCGTGGTTTTTTTATTTTTTCCATTTTTTTAGCGATTGACTATCCTTTTTGACTTTCTATTCGTCATTAATAATGGAAATTATCAACAGAAGTAAGTAGTGTTTTGTTTCAAAATAAAAAAAGGACACCCATTTTAGGTGTCCTATGCAGAGCCGGTAAAACCTCTCTGAAAAAAATATCATCTGTAGAGCTTACGATAAATGCACCTCTAATGTATGATCATTATAATGAAACTATGAATGAATATCAATTTTCGAACTAGAAATTTTGAATGACAGTAGTATCAATAATAAAATTACTTTATCTGTAAGTTTTAGCAGCAGAGTTAATAACACTATTGATAAAAAAGCATTGATTGAAGAAAAAATCCGTACTATACTTAAAATATGGAGAAGTACCCAAGAGGCTGAAGGGGTCGCACTCGAAATGCGATAGGTCGTGAAAGCGGCGCGGGAGTTCAAATCTCCTCTTCTCCTTAAAAGTTCCTTATATATCAACATTTATAGATGTTTTGTTCCGTAAATGTTCCGTAGCTTCTGATGAGATTTATCCGTTTTAAAAAAGTACTGGAGGCAGAAAAAGAGATGACTAAAGTAAAAATAAATTTAAATCAAACACACTGTTGTGGAATTTATTCGGATAAGACGGTGTATCGTTTTACAGGGGATAGCTACCAAGAGTTGTTTTATCTTCTTCAAAGACGTGGACTTATCGAATCATTTATTGATGGAGACTTTATTGTCTATGATGAATTAAGACAGTACTCCGAGTTACCGCCTTATCAAAAGCTTACTGAGGAAGAATTAGAAGCGATTGATTTTGATGAGATTATTCAAAAACTTAGTGACGATGAAATCAAATCTGTGATTGAAAAATTCTTTGCCTATCGCTTTGACTGTGAGTTTCAAGAAGTACAAGAGTAAAATAAATGCAAAAAAGCTGACAGCTCTCAATTAGAGATGTCAGCTTTTTCAATTATATATGATTAGCGAATCACTTGTTCTGTTTCTTTGTCGAAGAAGTGAGATTTGTTTAAGTCGAATGCTAATTCAACTGTTTCGCCTGGGCTGTGGAAGTCACGTGCATCCACTTTAGATACGAATTCAGTATCATCAACACGAGTATAAAGCATTGTTTCTGCACCAAGTAATTCTGATACTACAACTTCAGCTTTTACTGAAGAAGATGGGTAAGTATCGATAGCGATTTGAGAACCTTTGATATCTTCTGGACGAATACCGAAGATAAGTTCTTTTCCTTCATAGCCTTTTTCTTCAAGAAGTTTTTTCTTCGCTTCTGGTAATTGTAATGATAAACCTTTACCGTTCGTAATCACGCCGTCTTTTAATGTGACAGTGAAGAAGTTCATTGCTGGAGATCCGATGAATCCAGCTACGAATACATTGTTAGGTGTGTTGTACACTTCTTGTGGAGTACCGATTTGTTGTACGAAACCGTCTTTCATGATAACGATACGGTCCGCCATTGTCATCGCTTCTGTTTGGTCGTGTGTTACGTAAATAGTTGTTGTTTCTAAACGACGGTGTAATTTTGCAATTTCAGCACGCATCGCAACACGTAATTTAGCATCTAAGTTAGAAAGAGGTTCGTCCATTAAGAATACTTTCGCATCACGAACGATCGCACGTCCTAAAGCCACACGTTGACGTTGACCACCAGATAAAGCAGCTGGTTTACGTTCTAAGTATTGTGCTAAACCTAAGATTTCAGCAGCATTTTTAACACGTTTGTCAATTTCAGCTTTGTCGTATTTACGTAATTTCAAACCGAATGCCATGTTATCATATACGCTCATGTGAGGATATAGGGCATAGTTTTGGAATACCATCGCGATATCACGATCTTTTGGAGCTACGTCGTTCATCACAACGTCGCCGATTTTTAATTCCCCTTCAGAAATATCTTCTAGACCAGCAATCATACGAAGTGTAGTTGATTTACCGCATCCAGAAGGTCCTACGAATACGATGAATTCGCGATCTTTGATGTGTAAGTTAAAGTCTGTTACGGAATAGTTTTCCGCGTTGTCATATTTTTTGTGAATATGGTTTAATTGCATTTCTACCATTAGGATTTCCCCCTGTCATTGTTTTAACACTATTAGTTTACGATTTTTAGTAGAAAAGTGATAGGGTACATTGCACAAAAAGTATCCTAAATTTTGTGCATATTGCCGAAAAATGGTGTATGAAGGATTCTTTTTACCGTATCTTAAGATAAAGAATGTAAGGATTTTCAAAAAAAGAGTGAACACGAGTGCAAGCTTTCCAAAACTTTGTTATGATAAGAGGTAGAAACTTTAAATGAAAAGGTGATGAAATGGAAAGAAAACGTGGATTTGAAGTTATATCTGCTTATGAAGGGAAAGGAATTAATGTTCCTAAACGTTCTACAAAACATTCGGCAGGTTATGATTTTGAAGCGGCAGAAGATATTGTGTTACCAAGTATTTGGAAAATGATCTTTAAATTTGCTGCTACTCAATTAAAACAATGGATTTACACAACTGATAAAGAAACGGTTAAGGCAGAATTACAAAAAGAACAAAAGGTATTAAAACCGATTCTTGTTCCAACAGGAATTAAATCTTATATGCAAGAAGATGAATATTTACAACTTGCGAACCGTTCAAGTAATCCACTTAAACACTTTTTAGTATTACCAAACGGAATTGGGGTTGTCGATAGCGACTACTATAATAATCCAGATAACGAAGGACATATTTACTTCCAATTAATCAACTTTGGATTATTTGATAAAGAAATTAAAAAAGGCGACCGTATTGGCCAAGGTATTTTCTTACCATTCTTAAAAGCAGATACGGACGAAGAAAATGATATGAATGAACGTACAGGCGGTTTTGGTTCTTCTGGCGTTCGTTAGAAAGGAGCCAATATGGCAAAAAAACAGCCACAAGTTTTTGTATGTAGAGAATGTGGATATAATTCACCAAAAATATTTAGGAAAATGTCCAAACTGTGGAAATTGGTCCACGATGGAAGAGTTTAAGGAAACGACGAGTAACACGAAACGACCTTCTTTAGTCCAACAGTCAGAAGAAGCCCATAAAACAAAACCGATGCGACTGGACCAGGTTTCTTATGAACGCGTCAACCGTGTAAAAACATCCATTAGCGAACTCGACCGTGTGCTTGGTGGTGGCGTGGTGCCAGGCTCCTTAGTATTAATCGGTGGGGACCCTGGGATTGGAAAATCGACTTTATTATTACAAGTTTCTAGTGAATTACAACAAACACAAGGGACCGTTCTCTATGTATCCGGAGAGGAAAGTGCGTCTCAAATTAAAATGCGTGCAGAGCGTCTTGGGATGCAAGCAGACGGATTTTATATTTATGCGGAGACAAACTTAGAAGATATCGTTGCGCAAGTAGAAGCGTTGAAGCCGGACTATGTCATTATCGATTCGATTCAAACAATGACACATCCACAGGCAAACGGGGTAGCCGGAAGCGTGTCTCATGTTCGTGAGGCAACGGCAACACTCATGCGACTTGCGAAACTTAATCAGATTGCCATCTTTATTGTGGGTCACGTGACAAAAGAGGGAGCGTTGGCTGGGCCTCGTATGTTGGAACATATGGTGGACACCGTTCTTTATTTTGAAGGGGATAAACATCATAGTTTCCGAGTGCTTCGCTCTGTGAAAAACCGTTTCGGATCTACCAATGAGATTGGGGTCTTCGAAATGCATCAAGAAGGGCTGAATGAAGTAACCAATCCTTCGGAAGTCTTTTTAGAAGAACGTTTGGCTGGAGCGACAGGTTCCGCAATTGTCGTGTCTCTTGAAGGGACAAGGCCAATTTTAACCGAGGTGCAATGTCTATTGTCCCCAACAGCCTTTGGAAATGCCCGTCGTACCACAAGTGGTCTAGACTATAATCGTGTCGCGCTCTTAATGGCGGTACTTGAGAAACGTGCAGGTCTTCTATTGCAAAATCAAGATGCTTACTTTAAATCAACAGGCGGTTTGAAACTAAACGAACCTGCAGTCGATTTAGCGATTGCGATGAGTATCGTTTCAAGCTATAAGGAAAAAGAAACGCAGATGGGGGATTGCTTTATCGGCGAAATTGGTTTGACAGGTGAAATTCGAAAAGTAAACCGTGTCTATGACCGTGTCCGTGAAGCAGAAAAACTCGGATTCAAGCGTGTCTTCATTCCAAAAAACAACTTAGATGGATGGAAAATTCCTGAAAATATCGAAGTTGTCGGTGTATCTTCTGTCAAAGAGGCTATTTATAAAGCCTTCAATCATGAAAAAAATAGAAAGGAGAGGATTGGATGGAACAACCCAAAAAATTTCGAGCATACGGAAGAAAATTATTACAATTCATTTTCGTATTGCTCGGAGGATCTTTAGGAGCGACGTACTTTCCAAGTCTATGGCAAACATTCAATATTTCAAATGAATGGCTAACATCTCAAGTAACGAATATTTTATTAGGTGCAATTATTTTATTCTGTATTTCATTTTTCGTTGCTGATCCGATTTTAGCGGGAATTCGTAGACTTGAAAAAATTGTGAGTCAACTATCAGTAAGTTATTTACTCTTCGGGATGATAGGGGCACTGATTGGACTATTAGTGGCTTGGCTAGTTGGCCTTCCATTTACCAATTTGCAAATCCCAGCAGTTACGCAAGCTTTGCCGATTGCGCTTAGCATTATCTTTGGTTATCTTGGATTTTACGTAGGAACCACTCGTCGTGAGGATATTTTAAGAGTCTTCACAGTCAATAAGAAAAAAACAGAAGATTCTCCAGTGTTAGAGCGTAAAGCAGGAGATAATTTTAGAAAATATAAACTGCTTGATACGAGTGTTATTATTGATGGTCGTATTTACGATATTGCTAAAACAGGCTTTATAGAAGGGGTACTAGTGATTCCGGTATTCGTATTGAACGAGCTTCAATACATTGCGGATAGTGCGGATAGCTTAAAACGAGTAAGAGGTCGTCGAGGTTTAGATATCTTAAACGCCCTTCAAAAAGAAGAGCATATTCAAGTAGAAATTTACGAAGGGGATTATGATGATATTAATGAAGTCGATCGTAAATTGATTCGATTGGCCAAATCCATTGATGGAATTATTATCACCAATGATTTTAACTTGAACAAAGTAAGTGAGTTCCAAAATGTTCCAGTATTTAATATCAATGCTTTAGCCCAAGCCATTAAACCAGTTGTGATTCCGGGTGAAACGTTGAAGACTACCGTTGTGAAACAAGGAACGGAGCGTCAGCAAGGGGTAGCGTACTTGGATGACGGAACAATGATTGTCGTGGAAGACGGTCAATATTATATGAATGAAGAGATTGAAGTAGTCGTTACGAGCGCGCTTCAAACTGCAGCAGGTCGTATGATTTTCGCCAAACCGCTGCATAGCCAAAAGAAAATTAAACAATAAGACATAGTCTCATGATTACTACGAATCCTTGCGGATTTGTTTATAATCGCTGTAATGGGGCACCGGTTCGAGCCGAAGTCTCTCACCTTTAAAGCCTCAAAGCTGGAGTAAGGAATCAATTCCTAACTCCAGCTTTTTCGCATTTAATGCTAATCCCCATTACTGCTATTATAAAATCCGCATGATTCTCCGTAATCATAGTGCTTAAAGTTTTTTGTATGTTAGGAAGCAACGATTGCTGATAGTTTGAATAAATAGAAAAAAAGGATGGACGAATTTCGTCCATCCTTTTTCCTATTCAATATCAATTTCGAAAGGTTCATCAATGGTTTCAGAGACGTATTTGCCGTCTTTCTTCCTTTGTTTCACACATTCCGTTAATAAATATTCGATTTGTCCATTGACTGATCTAAAATCATCTTCTGCCCATGATGCGATAGCAGCATATAATTTAGAAGACAGTCGTAATGGAATTTGTTTTTTCTTTAAGTCAGCCATCGTTAGTATAAGCTTCCTGTATTAACGATTGGTTGAGCATCATGATTTCCGCAAAGAACAACTAGTAAGTTAGAGACCATCGCAGCTTTACGTTCTTCATCAAGTTCTACGAGTTCTCCCTCACTTAAGCGTTCTAGCGCCATTTCAACCATTCCAACAGCTCCATCTACGATCATCTTTCTAGCATCAATAATTGCTGAAGCTTGTTGACGTTGAAGCATTACTGCAGCAATTTCTGGAGCATAAGCAAGATACGTAATACGGGCTTCGATAATTTCAAGTCCTGCATTTTCAACACGTGCTTGAATTTCATCACGAATCCGTTTTGCAACGACTTCACTAGAGCCACGTAAGCTACCTTCATCGGCAATCCCATCACCTGTAGTGTCGACATTTGGAGCGACATCATATGGATAGATGCGTACGATATTACGAAGGGCACTGTCACATTGAAGCGATAAGTATTCTTTATAGTTATCTACATTGAAGACCGCTTTAGCTGTATCGACCACTTTCCAAGTTACGGCAATTCCGATTTCTACAGGATTCCCTAGGCAATCATTGATTTTTTGACGAGAATTATTTAAGGTCATGATTTTTAAGGAAATATGTTTTTTAAAGGCATCTAAGTTGGCTTCAATTCCTGAGTTACCAACCGCGATTGGTGTATTTTGACGATCGACATCTCCGCTTTGACCAAGTTTTGTTTTAGCAGCAGGATTCACTGCCACGCTAAAAGGATTTACAAAATAGAATCCAGGCTCTTTAATCGTTCCTGTGTAATCCCCAAAAAGAGTCAAAACAATGGCTTCTTGAGGTTTCACAACTTTCAGACCACCAAATGAAATGACCGATCCAATAAATAAAAAGATACTTAGAAGAACACCCACGACAGATAATGCTTCAATCTTCAAAAAGGCGATGGAAGAAATAAAGCTTGCAATCGCAACAATTATCATTAGAACAATGAAAAAAATAATGCGGCAAAAACCGTTAGACTTTGTTTTTTTAAAAATTTTTTTCGTTCAAAAAAAGACTCCTTTGTCTATTTGATATCTAAATGATATCACTACGAAATCTAAAAAGCAATATAAAAAAAGAACTATTGGTAAAATTTTCCCAATAATTCTTAGAGATGGAATTTTAACTATAAAATAAGTAGTAAGAGGAACGTTATAATTGCTAGTCCGCCTTGTTTCCAGATGATGCTCATTTGGCTTGTAAGTCCACCATATACTGCTACGACAATGATATTGAAGAGTAGAAATCCAACAACTTCACGGGAGCCAATGATTAATCCGAAAATTAGACCAACAGCAATCATCAAGTTATAGACGCCTTGATTTTTGAAGAGCGTCGTAATATTGCCATTCTTCAATGTTTCAACACTCATATTAAAGACGCGGCTTGTAGCTTCTGAAGTCGTTTGGAGTGTTTCCAAGTAGAAAATATACACGAATTCGAGTGCCGCGAAAGCAGTTAAAATAGTAATCATAATAGACATTTGTCTTCCTCCTTTTTATTAAGCAGACTAGAGTATAACCCGTTTTTTTGACAGAAGCGAATGATAAGCCTAGGAAGAGCGAAACATTGACGGAGTGCACTCAATATGCTATCCTATCCTTTGTATAAAAAAGAATCACTACGATTTAGAAAGGAGAAAGTCATGAGTTATATTTCAGTAGAACATCTTTCTTTCTCATATGAACAAGAGACAGTACTTGAAGATATTAGCTTTACAGTGGAGCCAGGTCAATTTGTAATTTTGACTGGGGAAAATGGTGCGGCAAAGTCAACGCTCGTTAAAAATATTTTGGGACTTTTAACACCTAAGACAGGGAAAGCAGTGATTGCTAAGAAAAATAGTAATGGCGAGAAGTTATCGATTGGGTATGCTCCGCAACAGATTTCTTCTTTTAATGTAGGTTTCCCTTCGAATGTTTATGAGTTAGTGGCTTCAGGGCGATACCAACAAGGTCGCTGGTTTAAAAAATTAACAGCAGAAGATCACGAACATATCGAGCGTTCTCTCAAATCCGTTGGGATGTGGGATGAGCGTCATAAGCGTATCGGAGATTTATCTGGGGGACAAAAACAACGCATTTGTTTAGCGCGAATTTTTGCAACAGACCCAGATTTATTTGTTTTAGATGAGCCAACTGCGGGTATGGACAAAGCTTCTAGAGAACGATTCTATCATCTATTACATCATGCATGTGCTCATCACGGGAAAGCCATTTTAATGGTCACTCACGAGGAAGAAGCGCTTGAACAATACGTGGATAAACATATCCATCTGCAACGAAAGGAGGATTCTCCATGGAGATGTTTCTATGGTTTCATGCAAAGAGCATTCATCTCAGGAATAGCGATGGCTTTTATCACGCCCATTCTTGGATTGTTCTTAATTCTTAGAAGACAGTCGCTGATGGCGGATACTTTATCGCATGTTTCTTTAGTCGGAGTAGCGCTAGGATTTCTTCTAGGGATGAATCCGACGTTCACCACACTGATTGTAGTCATTATTGCAGCAATTTTTATTGAAGCCATTGGAAAGTATTTTAGAGGATATTCCGAAATCACCGTTGCGATTTTGATGTCTGGTGGAATGGCGATTGCCCTTATTTTAATGAACTTACAAAAAGGGCGTTCAACGATGAGTGTGGATCAATTTTTATTTGGTTCGATTGTGACAATTACAAATGAACAAATGTGGATTATGATTTTACTAGCTATTGTTGTAGTTGGTTTATATGCGATTTTCCGTAAACCACTCTATGTTCTATCATTCGATGAAGACACTGCGATGACCGCGGGATTGCCCGTTCGATTGATGACGAATCTCTTTACGATTATCACAGGTGTTGTGATTGCTGTGATGATGCCAATCGCAGGGTCACTTTTAGTATCGGCCGTTATCGTATTACCAGCGTCAATCGCGCTTCGAGTAAGCAGTAAGTTTAATGGAGTGATTATTGGCGGAATTATCATTAGTCTGATTGGTTTCTTTACAGGCCTGTCAGCTTCCTATATTTACGAAGCACCTCCAGGAGCTGCGATTACATGTGTATTCCTTGTCATTTTATTCATCTCATTTATCCTGAGTGCCTTTCGCAAAAAAAGCATAATAACAAAGCTTACCATTCGTTTGGTAGGCTTTTTTTGTGACTCAGTTTGACGAAATGGCTAGGAGAGCGTATAGTAACTGTCATAAGATTATTTGGAGGACAAGTATGTGATTATACAGGCGTTATCGAGTCTGGTGACGATACTAGCGGTCATCACGCTCGGCTATCTCTTACAGGCCAAGGGGTGGTTTCAGGAAGGATTCAGTAAAAGCATTGCCGATTTGATTTTGAAAATTGCTTTGCCAGCGTCCATCTTTGTTTCAGTATTAAAATTTATTACAAAAGAACAACTCGTGAGTTTCTTTGGAGCGAGCCTTTATCCGTTGATTGCTGTGATTCTAGGATACATCGTGGCATGGGGCGCTGTTGTATTATTTAAAGTTCCAGTCGGGCGACGCGGGATTATGCTCAATACATTCGTTAATGCGAATACGGTCTTTATGGGGCTACCGCTCAATCTCTCCCTTTTTGGAGAAGAGGCGATGCCATACTTCTTGGTCTACTACGTGATAAATACATTGTCGATTTTTACGGTGGGAACGTATGTTGTAGCCACTGACCGTCCTGGTGGAAATAAAAACAAAGGAATCCAGTGGAAGGCCCTCTGTTCACCACCACTCATTGCGTTCTTAGTGGCATTAGTAGTTGTGGCACTTGGAATTCCAGTTCCAATCTTTGCCCAGAATTCCATTAGTATAGTGGGAAGTTTAGTGACGCCATTGTCACTAATGTATATTGGGATTAATCTTAAGCAAAGTGGCCTGGGAACACTGAAGGTAGACCGCGATACAGTACTTGCTCTAGCTGGACGTTTTGTTATTTTCCCAATCATAATGGTATTGGTGTTACTTTTTGGAGGAGCGGATAATCCCTTATTAAAAGAAACCTTTATTATTCAGTCGACTATTCCAACGCTGGTGATTATGCCGATTTTAGCGGCAGAAGCAGGAGGAGATGTTGATTTTGCTACGAATGTGGTGACCATGACAACCATTGCCTATTTAGCGGTATTGCCATTGTGGTCCTTATTCTTATTTTTTATTTAGCGAAATTATCATATATGATAATTTTTCAAGCACACAAAAAGCGAAGAACCCTTACAGGCTCTTCGCTTTATTTCATTTTATCTTATAAAAATTCATGAGTATCAAAGAAGTTTCCTAAAACAGCTTTGATCTTTTGAGATTCGGTATCAATTTCTGTAATTTTGATGATAGAAGAATAATCAGACACATTGTGATTAGACACTCCAGATTCACAGAACACAACCGCTCCTGCAGTGGTTGAATCGAACTCTTGGATTAAGCTACGCATTCCGTTAATCGTACCACCAGCCTTTAAGAAATCGTCAACGATTAATACATTAGATCCACTAGGAAGTGTACGTTTAGATAATTCCATTTTCTCAACACGAGAAGAAGAACCGGAAACGTAGTTAATACTTACAGTAGAACCTTCTGTAATTTTTGAATCACGACGAACAATGACGAAAGGAACGTTTAAATAATTAGCTACCGTTTGTGCGATAGGAACTCCTTTTGTTGCAACGGTCATAACGGCATCAATCTTCTTATCTTCGTAAGCAGATGCAATCATTTTTCCTAAATCATGTAATACATTTGGTTTTGCAAGTAAATCAGAAAGATAAATATATCCCCCTGGCAATAAGCGACTTGCATCGTTCATTTGTTCTTTTAATTTCTCCGCAGCAGCCAATGCTTGTTCACGTTTGATTTTTTTGGTACAAAAATCACTCCGCCAGCAGCACCAGGGACTGTACGAATAATCCCAACACCTTGTTTTTCAAAAGTCTTCTTAATGATAGCAATATCTTCACTAATAGAAGATTTTGCGGACTGGTACAAAGTTGTAAATGTAGTTAATGAAATTAACGTATGTGGATTATCTAATAGACGTTGTGTCATATCAATAAGACGTTCACTTCTTTTCAATTTCATTGTATCGTCCTCCCTCTTTGAATGAACTACTTCTATATTATACATAAAATAACGAAAATTACAATTTTCGAAAAAAACCGTATCATTCGGGAAAAAAAGCACAAAAAAACACCTCTTTATAAAACGAACGTTCTATTTTTTTATAAAGATATCTTATCAAAAATGTAGAAGTACTTTTAAAAGTTAATTAAAAAAACGGACTCATATCGTGAGTCCGTTTTACAGTTTAAATGCGTTTGAGTTCGATGCCGACAACACCGTATTGTGCTTGTTTCTTTTGAATAGTAAGTCAACATGTCATCGGGATGTGCGTTGTCCACGTCATCTGGAGTATACCCACATTGTAGTAGCGGGAGGTTTTCATACAGTTCTGTGAAGTTTTTAAAAACATGCAACCCAACCACTTCGCAGAGTGTCGTTTGCGAAGCATCTTCGGTATTAGTAAATCGAATTTGATCACCAATTTGAATCGATTGGCGCTTCTCATCGTACAGACGAAGCTCAATCGTTTTTTGACCGGAGGAAATGGAAGCATACGGTTTTGGGAAAAGAGTCATCTCATGCAGCATGACTAGTTCTCCTTGTTTAGTACGAATTTTTCAACGGCAACAGCAACGCCATCTTCATCGTTGGTTGTTGTCACGAAGTTGGCGATTTCTTTAATCGAATCAATCGCATTTCCCATCGCAACGCCAAGACCCGCGTATTCAATCATATCACGATCGTTCTCGTGGTCGCCAAGACACATCACTTCATCGGGTGTAAGGCCAAGTTTATCGGCTAGATGATGCACGGCCTTTCCTTTGCTTGCTTCAGGATGAATGACTTCGAGGTAAAAGCTGGCACTACGGAAAATATTGTAGCTACTCTTGAAGTCGTCAGAAAGATTTGGAATTAATTCTTCTAACACTTCAGGCTCATCCACGAACATGATTTTAACGAATTCTTTATCGGTTGGAATGTCCTTGTATAATTGGTGCACGATTGGCATGCCGACTAGTTCGCTCTCGTGAATAGAGTATTTACCGACTGTTTCCGTGGGAACGAAAATCGCTTCTTCGTCAATAGCGTGGTAGTGCACATTGTATTTTGTAGCATAATCGTTCACGCGTTCTAAATCGTCATGTGTCATTGAGAAGCGAACGAGTGCTTTTTTCGAACCTGTTTGTTGTACAAGTGTTCCGTTGTAAGTCACAACGTAATCGTGGTCGTTCACAAGGTCTAGTTCTTGAAGCAGCCCTTCTACACCAGGATATGGTCGTCCTGTACAAAGAACCACATAGACTCCTTGTGCGCTTGCGGCGTTTAAAGCAGCCTTTACTCGAGGTGTGATTTCGCGTTTTGAATTGAGCAGTGTGCCGTCGATATCGATGGCGATTAATTTGATAGACATAATGCCTCCTTGAAAATTGTTAAATAGCGTTAAGTAATGTTTTGAGCTGGATAATTGGATATCTTTAAAATAAGAATCTGAGCAAAAATACAATGCTTTTACATCAATCCATTACGTAAAACTTTCGGAGTGTTCCGTAAAATATGGAAAACACAATATACCTTATAAGGTATATTGTGTTTTTTTATTTATAAAAAGTAATTGATAGATGATGCTTATATCCTGCGAAGTTGAGTTCGGAAAAGCAGAGGCTCAAGCCTTTCGAGGTTAGTCCGCACGACTTGTGCCAAGTCCCTTGCGTTACTCCGGTCCAGTGATTCAGTCCTGAGCGTTCGCCCTCGTATCCTGTGTAGTTGAGTTCGCAATCGCAGAAATGGCGTGCGTTTCCCGAAACGTCCGCACGACTCGTTCCGAGTCCCTTCCGGCGTTCCGGTTCAACGTTCCATTTCTAGACGCGATTGCTCACATCCTGTTATTTCATCTGATTTGAAAACACGTCTAATTGTGCAGCGATTGTTTGGAACTCTTCGTAGTCGTCCATAAAGAGTTCGTTTTGCATGTCGCGTATCACCATTTCACGAGGGAAGTATAGTCGTTCGTCTCCACGAACCTTTCCAGAAATGGCTTCTACAATCGAGCTGACTTGAGAAAGTTCAACCATATTTCCGTTGCGTTCTACGAGTTCGATTTGTGTTCTTGGTTTAATAGAATCTGGACGATAGAAATCATATGGCAAATCGAAACTGTTGTTAATCGCAGTGTAATATTCAGGGTCAAACCCAACGGCTTCCACGATTTGTCTCATTCGATCGATTTTTGCGCCATCATTGATGCGGTTAAATGGCACTGATTTGAACGGACGACGATTAATGAAACGATCGGATAAGTCACTTAAAATCGCATCTTCTTCTAAGAGCCAGTGAGAGAAGTACGTATTTAATACACCGTCATCGAGGCGTAAGTAATCTTCCAATGTCCAAGTTCCTTCAAAGAAAGGCTTTAAGAATGTTGCTGAGTGTTTTAAAGGATTTGATTCTGAGTTGTAGCAAGCCGAAGCGCGTTTTAATAGGTGATTTAGCACGACTTCCATCCCACGTGAAACGGGGTGGAAATACACTTGCATGTACATTTGATAACGACTCACGATGTAATCTTCCACCGCGTGCATTCCTGAATACGTAAATGCAATGCCGCCTTTATACGGACGAATTACACGGAGGATACGCGTAAGGTCAAAGGTTCCGTAATTTACCCCTGTGAAATAAGCATCACGAAGCAAGTAGTCCATACGGTCTGCATCAATTTGGCTTGAAATCAATTGCACCACTTGAGGATTTGGATGTGTTTTTTGAATCACGCTGGCCACTTCTTGTGGGAAAGTAGAAGAGACTTTACGTAAAATCTGGTTCACTTCGGTTCCTTCAGACAAGATGATATCAATAGTGATTTGTTCATGGTTTGTGTCGAAAATTTTCTCAAAGGTATGAGAGTATGGGCCATGTCCTACATCATGCAGTAAAGCTGCGCATAGCACTACGAGGCGATTACGATCGTCCCAAAGGCCATCTCCTTCTTCTTGAGTAGCGTAATTTCTGGCGAAATTATCGCAAATGCGTCGAGCGATTTCATACACTCCAAGAGAATGCGAGAATCTAGAATGTTCTGCAGTATGGAAAGTGTACATAGAGGCACCCGTTTGTTTAATTCTGCGGAGTCGTTGTAATTCACGGCTGTTAATCAATTCCAGAATAATTGGATGTTGCACATGGATATAATCGTGAACGGGGTCACGAAATACTTTTTCACGTTTGAATGCTTCTGTCATTCGTTTTACTCCTTCTTTCGTTTAGATTGTGAAATGTTATCATAAGCACTTCCAGTGTATGCTATTTTTGGCGGAAATGCAAGAGGGTTTTGTTGAAAAAAACCCTTTATAACGCTATTTTTGAAGGGTTATTGTCTTTGAATAAATCGCTCAAGTGCTTTCTGGAATTCTGGAGTGAGAGTGAAGTCGATTTTTGTCTCTTCAAGAGAGCAACCCATCTGTGTTAATGCTTGTAAGACGCGAATTTGTACTTCTTCAATCGTGAGGGAGAGTCCTAAAGCATCTCCAATATTCCACATGCTATCGGCGTTTACCGTTGGAAAATGCCATTTGGTTTCTTGACCTTGGATCGCATGGTCATAAAAATCACGAACGACTTGACCGCGATAGTGTTGGTCTCCAAACACACTCAAGTAAATGGACACACAAACCACATCTTTTAACCTGCGTTGTGCAATGCCGGCAATTTTTCTTCCTTGAATGCTTAAATCATAATCGCCAGGGCAATAGGAATCACTGACTTCAAATGCATTGATTCCACCTAACGCGGTAGCTTCAGGGAAGCTTTGCTGAATTAATTGCTGCATCCACTCGTATGCTTGATTGATTGTAGGCATTTGTTCATTTTTGAAAAGAAGGCTAATGTTTAAGATCCCTTCGTTACTAACGACAGCAAGGCCTCCTGCTTGGCGGACAATGGGAGTAAATCCATGCGTGCGAAGTCGATCTAAGCCTTCCTCTAGAAATGGGACTTTTGTATCGGTCATTCCAAGAATAATAATATCTTCTAGTGTCCAAAAATGAACGAAAGGTCCCGTTTGCTCTTTCGTTAAATGGCGAATAATGGTTTCATCTAGAGCAAAAGGAGTCAAGATTTGTTCTAGTGAAGTGGTTTTTTCGATTTGAGTAGCGACCAGTTGAACGGTCTGGTGTTGAATTGGTGATGATGTCATAGGTTTCTCCTTTAGAGTTCTTCGTGTTTTATTATAACAAAAGTTCAGAATGGGGTCGTCCGATATGCCGTTTTTTAAGCCGTTTCTTAGGAAATTATTAAGTAAAAATTCAAGAATCTTAAAAATGACTAGCATAAATAGGATTTTTTATAGGATAAAATTGAAAAAAAGAACGAAAAGAGGGAATGCCCATGAAAAATTTTTAGTAGTAGATGACGATCGCGAAATCGTTGAACTATTAACCATTTATTTAAAAAAATGAAAAGCTATGAAATCGTAAAAGCATACGATGGAAAAACAAGCTCTCGAAAAATTAAAAATGTATCCAGATATCGATATGATTATTTTTGGATATTATGATGCCACGTCTAGACGGAATCTCAGTGGTACATGAAGTTCGTAAAGAAAATGCGCAATTACCAATTCTTTTATTAAGTGCGAAGTCTACAGACATCGATAAGATTCAAGGATTAACCAATGGGGCGGATGATTACGTGACGAAACCATTTAACCCACTAGAAGTGATTGCCCGTGTGAAATCATTACTTCGCCGTTCGACCATTACTCAAGAAGGTCCAGCAAACGAAGAAATTACTATCGGACCATTAACAATCAAAAAGAATCGCATCAAGTGACTACTTCTGATGGAAAAGAAATTCAATTAACGGTATTAGAATTTGGAATTTTATTCTTATTAGCGAGTCATCCAAACCGAGTATTTAGCGCTGATGAAATTTTTGAGACCGTATGGCAACAAGAAAGTATTGTTTCTACAAAAACAGTAATGGTACACGTAAGTCACTTGCGCGATAAAATTGCTGAAGCCACTGGAGGAGAAAAAGTCATCGAAACAGTATGGGGAGTAGGCTATAAAATTGAAGACAAATAAACAAAAGATTCTTCAAATTGGAAAAGCAAAAAACGAACCGACCATTCTCACACTGACGCGTAAAGAAATCAGTGAACTGGTTTTAGAGGGGATTGTCACTCTCTGTGTGGTATTCCTACTCTATCTCGGCATCTTAGTGATGATTAGTCAGTTAGTGAATGAGCCGGGAATCATTTCGATTCAGTTCTCAGCACGAGATGTGTTACAAATTGGCACAGATCAAATGCTGCTCTATAAAAATATCTTCACGATTACTTCTATTATTTTTGCAATTGCATTTACCTATTGGAGATTAATGCGAAGATATCAACAAATGCAATTGAATCATATTTTAGATGAACTGCATTTGATTGCAGAAGGACGATACGATAAACGAATTCCATTCCAGTTAAGTGGGGATATGGGACAAGTTGTGAATAGTATTAATCGTCTGGTAGATTCGACGGTGAACGCTCTAGAAGAAGAACGCGCTATCGAAAAGTCAAAAGATGAATTGATTACAAACGTCTCACATGATATCCGGACGCCATTAACGTCCATCCTTGGATACTTAGGCTTGATTGTGAATCAGCCGAAGATTGATACGGAGGATGCAAAGCGTTATGCAGAAATCGCATATTCAAAAGCCGAGCAAATGAAATTGCTTGTGGATGATTTGTTTGAATATACGACGAGTAGACCGAATGGGGCTCCACTACGACTGAACGATATTCCGATTGTGAATTTTCTTGAACAAATTGCAGCGGACTTTGAATTAGAAGCCCAAACGTCATATGGCAATCGAAGTGTCTTCAGAAAACCGTGACGTGGTGCTGGAATTAGATGCTGAGAAAATGGTACGTGTGATTAATAATCTGTTATCGAACGCCATTAAATACGGTCATGAAAATTCAACCATCTTAATGGAAGTGTTGAAGAAAGAGGGCGTCATTACCATCGCGGTTAGAAATGAAGGCGACCCGATTTCAAAAGAAGTATTGGATCAACTTTTTACAAGGTTCTATCGTGCAGAAGGCTCTCGTTCAAAAGAGACGGGTGGAACAGGTTTAGGGTTAGCGATTGCGGAAAACATTGTGCATTCCCATGGAGGAATCATGTTTGCCGAGTCGGAAAACGGACAAACGAGTTTCTATGTCTGTCTACCCACTGAAAACCAAGGATCTTTAAAAGAAATGACAAATCACAAATAAATACCGAGAAGGACGGCTACGTGCTTTCCTTTTCGGTTATTTTTATTCGCAAAAAAGCGAGAGAGTTGATACTATGACAAGAGACATTATGAGGGAGGAATCAAGATGAAACTAGCAACATGGAATGTGAATGGCATTCGTTCTGTTTTAAATAAAGGAGCGCTGCAAGAATATGTGTTAGAGAGCAATCCAGATATTTTATGCCTACAAGAGACAAAAGCGCAACAAGACCAAGTAGAGCTGGGAATGGAATTTAGTGAATATGAGGTGTTCTTTAATTCGGCAGTGAAAAAAGGATACTCGGGAACAGCCATCTTTACGAAAGAAAAACCTTTATCTGTAGAATATGGAATTGGAATAGAAGAGCATGACCAAGAAGGACGTGTGATTACAGCAGAATACGAGAAGTTCTATTTAGTGACAGTGTATACTCCGAACGCGAAACGTGACTTGTCTCGCCTAGAGTATCGCCAAGTGTGGGAAGATGACTTCCTTGCATTTATCAAAAAACTAGAAGAAACAAAGCCTGTAATTTTCTGTGGGGACTTAAATGTGGCTCATAAAGAAATCGACTTGGCAAATCCAAAAACAAATACAATGAATGCAGGATTTACAAAAGAAGAACGTGCAAAATTCGATCAAGTCGTCAATAATGACTTAGTAGATGCGTTCCGTTACTTATATCCAGATACGCTAGGAGCCTACAGTTGGTGGAGTTACATGGGAGGAGCCCGTGCTCGAAATGTCGGATGGAGAATTGACTATTTCGTGATTTCACAACCATTAACAGCCTTCCTTCAAGAAGTAAAAATCAGAAGTGATGTCACCGGAAGCGATCATTGTCCAGTAGAAATGAAAATCGAACTGTAGAACATTTGTTCGTGTTGCAAAAATTTGATACAATAGTGGTATCAATTATAAAGAGGTATTCAAATGGCAAAAGACCATATTGTCGTGCATGGAGCACGATCTCATAATTTAAAAAACATTGATGTGAGTATTCCTCGTGATCAATTTGTCGTGATCACAGGATTATCGGGTTCAGGGAAAAGTTCGTTAGCCTTCGACACTTTATACGCTGAAGGACAACGCCGTTATGTGGAAAGTCTGTCTGCGTATGCGCGTCAATTTTTAGGGCAAATGGACAAACCTGATGTAGATAGTATCGATGGCTTAAGTCCGGCGATTGCTATCGACCAAAAAACCACATCTAGAAATCCACGTTCAACAGTAGGAACGGTCACAGAAATTAATGATTATTTACGTTTATTATATGCACGTGTTGGGAAACCAATTTGTCCAAACGATGGAACACCGATTGAAAGCCAATCTCTCGAACAGATGGTCAATCGTGTGATGGAAATGCCCGAAAAAACAAAGATTCAAGTGCTTGCTCCTGTTGTGGTCCAAAAGAAAGGGGAACATAAAAAAGTCTTTGAAAAAATTCAAAAAGATGGATATGTGCGTGTGCGCGTCGATGGCGAGATGCATGAAGTTACCGAAGAACTGAATTTAGAGAAGAACAAAAAGCATAATATCGAAATCGTCGTGGACCGTATTGTGGTGAGTGATAAGAGTCGTTCACGTCTATTCGATTCGATTGAAGCAGCTCTCCGTTTAGCGGAGGGGTATGCCATTGTCGATGTGATTGGTGGGGAAGAACATCTCTTTAGCGAACACCATTCATGTCCGATTTGTGGATTTACAGTAGGCGAATTAGAGCCGCGTCTTTTCTCCTTTAATGCGCCATTTGGAGCCTGTCCGGAATGTGATGGTCTTGGATCAAAACTCGAAGTGGACTTGGAATTAATTGTTCCCGATAAGAGTTTGACATTGGAAGAAGGGGCGCTTGTTCCGTGGAATCCTATTAGCTCCAACTATTATCCATCGATGCTCAGCCAATTTTGTGAGCAATTTAAGATTCCGATGACTATTCCGTTTGAAATTGACACAGTCACAAGTCAATATGGTGCTGTATGGTTCTGGAGATGCTACTTTCCAATTCCATCATGAAAATGAATTTGGTGGAGTCCGAGATGTAGAAATCCCGTTTGAAGGCGTGGCAGTGAATGTGGAACGCCGCTATCGTGAAACTAATAGTGATTTTACAAGAGAACAAATGCGCCAATATATGACAGAATCTTCTTGTAAGACTTGTCATGGCTTCCGTTTAAACGAACAAGCCTTATCTGTCAAAGTAGGTGGGAAAAATATTAGCGAAGTCCTCTCTCTTTCTGTGGATGATGAGATTGACTTCTTCAAAGACTTAAACTTATCGGAAACGGATGAGCAAATCGCAGCTCCAATCTTAAAAGAAGTAAGTTCTCGTCTGAAATTTTTACGCAATGTCGGCTTGCAATACTTAACCTTAAGCCGTGCTGCTGGAACTTTATCGGGGGGAGAAGCGCAACGAATTCGTTTAGCAACTCAAATCGGTTCTAACCTATCGGGCGTCCTCTATATTTTAGACGAACCTTCGATTGGGCTTCACCAACGCGACAATGACCGCTTAATAGAGTCATTGAAGAGCATGCGTGACCTTGGAAATACCTTGATTGTCGTAGAACATGACGAAGATACCATGCGTGCTGCGGACTACTTAATTGATATCGGTCCAGGTGCGGGTGAATTCGGTGGTGAGATTATCGCCGCAGGAACTCCAAAAGAAGTGGAGAAGAATCCAAAATCACTCACCGGTCAGTATTTAGCCGGAAAAAAATACATTCCCGTTCCAAGCGAACGCCGCAGCGAAGATAAGGGTTGGATCCACTTAAAAGGCGCTGCGGAAAATAACTTACGTGGCATCGATGTGGATGTACCACTCGGTCGTTTTGTCGCTGTAACAGGAGTATCGGGTTCTGGAAAGAGCTCACTCGTGAACAGCGTATTGAAGAAAGCCTTAGCGCGTGAGATTACACGTACGAAGGAAAAACCAGGGATGTTCAAGAGCATCTCTGGATTTGAGAGTCTTGATAAGATTATCGATATTGACCAAAGCCCAATCGGAAGAACCCCACGAAGCAACCCGGCTACGTATACGGGTGTATTCGATGATATTCGTGATTTATTTGCGACCACAAACGAAGCGAAAATCCGCGGATATAAGAAAGGTCGCTTCAGTTTCAATGTGAAGGGTGGACGATGTGAGTCATGTAAAGGGGACGGCATTCTAAAAATCGAGATGCACTTCCTACCAGACGTATATGTGCCGTGTGAAGTCTGCCACGGAACGCGTTATAACTCTGAAACGCTCGAAGTGAAATACAAAGGAAAGAGTATTGCGGATGTTCTTCAATTGACCGTTGATGAAGCGGTGGAATTCTTCCAAGCCGTTCCGAAAATCAAACGCAAATTACAGACGATTAAAGATGTAGGTTTAGGCTACGTAACCCTTGGACAATCAGCCACAACGCTCTCTGGGGGAGAAGCGCAACGAATGAAGTTAGCTAGTGAACTCCAACGTGTCTCAACCGGCAATACCTTCTACGTGCTTGATGAACCAACGACTGGGTTGCATACAGATGATATCGCGCGTCTGCTTGAAGTGTTGAATCGTTTAGTCGAAGCCGGTAATACCGTGCTTGTCATCGAACATAATTTAGATGTGATTAAGACCGCTGACTATATCATTGATATGGGACCAGAAGGCGGTAGCGGTGGAGGTCTTGTCATTGCGACAGGGACGCCAGAAGAAGTGGCCAAAGATAAAAACAGTCACACGGGTCGTTATTTAAAACGCGCCTTAGAAGCAGCCACCTCTCATAAAAAGAAGTAGAAATTTACGAGAAGAGATAGTTTGAAGAAGGTTGTTATGCTATACTCAACATAGATAATTTCTCAGGGGGAAACTTGAATGAACATGAAAGAATTAGTCGGCAAGAAAGCTGCAGAATATGTAGAAAGTGGAATGACGGTTGGATTAGGAACTGGTTCGACGGCCTACTATTTGTGGAAGAAATCGGTCGACGAGTAAAAGAAGAAGGACTTGAAATTGTTGGAGTAACAACTTCTTTAGCAACGAAGAAACAAGCAGAAGCACTTGGCATTCCATTGAAGAGCGTGGATGAAGTGGATTATATCGACGTCACAATCGATGGCGCAGACGAAATCGCTCCTGATTTTTCAGGAATCAAAGGCGGTGGCGGTGCGTTATTATTCGAAAAAATCGTTGCCGAGCAATCAAAGAGCGTAATCTGGATTGTAGACGAATCAAAAATGGTCGACTATTTAGGTCGTTTCCCATTACCAGTGGAAGTAGTGCCTTATGGTTCGCTTCAATTATTCAAACGTTTTGAAGCGCTAGGATACAAACCAACGTTCCGCGAACGTGACGGAGAACGCTACTTAACCGATAGCAAAAACTACATTATCGACTTGGATGTGTATCCAATTAAAGACCCAATCGCTTTCGGAGAAAAAATTAAAGGCATGACAGGTGTGGTAGAGCAAGGCCTCTTCACAAACACGACCGATATCGTGCTTGTAGGAACTCCTGATGGGGTTGTCGTAAAACAATTCTAAAAATTAACCCGCTTAGAGTCAGCACGGAAGCGTGATTCTAAGCGGGTTTTTGTTATAGTAAACCGTGTCGAATTGCACACGGTTAATTTTATAATGATGAGGTATTTTTTCAATTTGTGTAAGAAAAACAAGGCAGTTTGTGCTATACTAGTAAAGATTTAGTACTGAAAGGATCTGATGAAATGTCATCATTCATGGAAAAAAGAAAAGGGCTACTTTGTACATTTGCTATTGCGGTTGTCTCAGTGATGCTCGATAAGCTATTCCCAGTTATAGGGAGTGCGGTATTTGCCATTATTTTAGGGATGGTCTTAAACCAATTTTGGAAAATTCCAAGTGATTTTAGACCGGGAATTAACTATTCAGCGAAAAAATTATTACATTATTCGATTATTGCGCTTGGATTTACAATGTCGTTTGCGCAAGTGAGCCAAACAGGTGCGTCCTCGTTCCCAGTGACGATTGTGACAATCTCGATTGCATTTTTAACAGCGTTATTTGTAGGGAACTTCTTCAAACTTTCTCGTCCATTGAAGATTCTTGTTGGATTCGGGACTGCCATTTGCGGGGGCTCCGCGATTGCGGCAGCTTCACCAATCATTAAGGCGGAAGACGATGAAGTAGCGTTGTCGATTTCAACCATCTTCCTTTTCAATGTAATGGCGGTATTCTTATTTCCATTCTTAGGACATATGATGGGTATGGACGCGTCGCAGTTCGGGCTTTGGGCAGGAACAGCGATTAACGATACTTCAAGCGTGGTCGCAGCCGGCGCAAGTTACAGTGCGGAAGCCTTAGAAATCGCAACAATCGTGAAACTCACTCGTGCATTGATGATTGTTCCAGCGTGTATTGTGTTATCTTTAGTGGAAGCTCGTCGTATGAAACAAGAAGGACAAACTGTACAATGGAAGAAAATCGTGCCAATGTTTATCATCTGGTTCATGGTCGCTTCGATTATTACAAGCGTGGGCTTATTCCCAAATTTCCTTGTACCATATGCAAAATTAGCGTCTAAATGGTTGATGGCGATGGCATTAGCCGGTATCGGAATGCAAGTTTCTTTCAAACAATTCAAAGAAGCAGGGGCAAAACCAATTTTAACAGGTTTAGCAACTTGGTTTATGGTGGCTGTCTCTAGCTTAATCATGCAGTACTTCGTTTTATAGAAAGGACGTTTCATGAAAAGATTATTAGGACTCGGGTTCTGGATTAGCGCCTTGTACTTTGTCTTATATACAAAAATCCCAGCGCTACAAGCCTTCGTGAATACACCAGTTGGACCATATGTACATGTCGCGATGGTCGTGTTACTCGTCGTGGGGATTTTCTTCTACGTACTGCGTATTATCCATTACTTATTTTTCCCGTAAAAAATGAAACCAGCTTAGGCAGAATGTCTAAGCTGGTTTTATCATTCAATAAATAAAAAAACACTCTCGATATTTTCTCGAGAGTGCAAGTATAGTCTGTTACAACATATACCGCTATCAATACATCAATTTTACTGATAAAACTAATAGCTGTCAAGTAGAAATAAAGCGCTGGAGGTCTGAAATTTTGGAAAAAATATCATTACCTAGAATCTTATGAAATTCACTTGTAGGGATTCTTTCAGAAAGGCGAACAACAATTTTACGAAATTGAATAGTGATATTTTTTAATTCAGTTTTAGAGTACTTTAACCCTTTTAAATATAGAATAACGAGTGTTAAATAGTCAACAATGGATTCAAATTGAATGTTGGAGGTGCCCACTAATACTTCAATATTTGTTTTTATTGCATCTTTTTATATTTCTATTTTTTTAAATCTAGTGTCAAAAAAATAATATGGTTGTGAGCCATACCGTTTCTAAATTCATTTAGTATCAATAAGTGTTGGGTTATTTCGGATCCAACAGTATCATTACTAGAATAAATATTTAATTTCCGGAGTATTTCAATTCTACTTTGAACGCTCAGATGGTGAATAAAATCCCCAAGTTTTCCAAGAGAGATTATTTCAAAAATAACCCAAATCGGTAGAGGGCTTCCAGAATCGATTTTACTGGTAACCATATTATTCCTTTGATAATTCATATGAATGCTAGTATGAATATCTTTTTGCAGTTTTAATTTTTCCTTTAGCATCTTTGCTTGTTTTGGGCCAGTGTACCGGCGATAGTCTGTTAATTGATTTGAAAAAAACATCTTCGAAAGTTGCCTTTGAATTCGTAACGAGACAATCTAAAATAAGATTTTTTACGGATGATTCCAACGATAAGACAGGAGACAATAATAATTTTTTTAGTTCAGTATCAAAATCGTATATCGCGATAATCTCATCGAAATCTGTAAAGTTGAAGAGATGATTCTTTTCTTTATGGAATCTATAGCCTTTATACCCGTGATAATATCCCATTTGAAGCAGTTTGTTTTTTTATGCTTTGTGCCACTGATATTTATTTTATGAGCATCTCGAATATGCTTCATTAAAGCTGCGGTTGATTTCCCTTTCAATTTAATCCCACCTTTAAAATTAATCCTAACCTTTAATAATTATATCACAAACAAAATAGAGAGGAACTATAATTTTAAGATTAGTGGTATAAAAACAGCCTACTTTTTTTCAAAGTAGGCTGTTTTTTTAATGTTAACGTTGGGCAAGATGTTTCCAATCAATCCCGCGGGCATCACACCAGTTTTGGATGCTTGGTGCGACTACGATAGGGACTTGTTGGAGACTAGAAATACTACCGACACCGACAAGCGTTAAAATCGTTGTCAGTTGTTCTTTCCATGTTTGGACCGTATGAATTGCGTCTGGAAGGGAGTCGTCTTTCCGTACTAGATGCAACATTTCACCAGACAATCCAACAAGGCTGGCTCCCAGCGCGAAGCATTTAGCCATGTCCATCGGTGTCTTCACACCGCCGGAAGCGATGATTGGGGTTCGACTTCCTTGGGCTTCCATGAGCGACGTCAAGGTCGTTGGCCCCAGTCTTCTAGGAAATCGAGTTTATCTTCCTTGCGACGGCCGTTTTCAATTTTGGCAAAATTCGTACCGCCTGTACCGCTAATGTCGATGGCACTTACTCCGATACTCTCTAGTTGCGCGATGGCTTCGCGGCTAAATCCAAATCCGACTTCTTTGACGATGACGGGAACGGCACTTGTCTTGACGATTTCTTCGATATTTTTAAGCCAATTGCTAAAGACGCGGTCACCTTCTGGCATCACGAGTTCTTGTGCACGGTTGACGTGAATTTGAATCGCGTTGGCTTCGATGAGTTCGACAGCGCGTTTAGCAGCTTCAGCGTCGTAATGCGCACCAAGGTTCGCAAAGAGGATGCCGTTTGGATTTTCCAGGCGAATCACCTTGAAGCTTTCCGCACTTTCAGGAAATTTCATCGCAATACTCATCGAACCAGTCGCCATTGCCATGCCCGTTTCACGAGCCAAGATGGCTAAGCGCTGGTTTAACGCAGTCGTGAGTGGGCTCCCACCTGTGATGGCATTGATGAAGAATGGAACGTCGAAGGTGAGCCCGGCAAGCTTGGTCTGTAGTGACACATCTGCCACATCAACGGTTGTGAAGGGATGATGTACGAAGCGCGTTTCCACGAACTCGGGAGCGCTCGTTGCACGGTATTGCTGGTTCGCATGACCTACGTGTTCATCCTTTCGATTCATTTGTTGTTGAAATAAATCCATCATTAATCTCCTTTACCAGGCTTCAGCGATGGTCAGCGGAAGCACTTGAATTTGAGCCTTGGCCCATTTGGTTCAATTTGTTGTCGTTGAGTTTCGTTTTGTGTAAAGCAAATACCGCAATCGCCCCCACCAGCGCCTGAAGTTTTTGCGCAGGCACCAAACTGTTCTGCGAGGTCGCAGAGTGTTTGCAGTGCAGGTGTTTCGATTTTTAGTTGCATTTCTCTAGCAAATTCATTCAGTAATGCTCGGTTAGCGCGGATTCCTTCTTGTAAGGCTGGGATATCTTGTTTGTTCCAAGCTGTTTGTAGGCCTTGAACGATGGCATGACTCTTTTTGAGAAATTCTTTGTAAAAGTCACTATCGGTTGCCACTTTGCGTTTCTTCTCAGTGGCTTGAATGAGTGAATCTGTGATTGCGACTTGTCCTGTCCATCCTACTAAGAGAGTGAAGTTTGGGATTTCTGGAAGACGTTCAATCGTGAGGTCTTTCCAGTCGGAATCACACATTTCTTTGATCGTTTGGCTTTGTAATTGTTCGAGTAATTCGCTTCGATCTGGGCTGGTATAATACACCATTCCTCCAAAAGAAGAGGCAGCGATATCTCCAAAGGATCCACGTTGGGATAAGCGGAGATTCGTTAACACACTCAGCTTATAGACGAGTAGAGGTGTGCGCGGAGTCTTGTAAAAATCAAGAACGGCTTGAATGGTTGCGACGACAACGGCACCACTCGAACCGAGTCCATATTTAATGCCACGCTTAGCGTCATCGAGTTCACTCGTAATCGAAAGCGAGTAGAGTGCGTTCGTTGACGTGCCGCATTCCCGAACATATTGCTCTGCGACCAGAATCACTTCTTCGACTAGTTTATAGGGATGTTCTCCTTTTGCTTGGAACAGTTCTCCTTCGCGAGTCCATTCCACAATCACGTCTGGATTTTGCGTAGAGGTTAGTGTTCCTACACTAGTAGTTACATCGATCGTAACTGTTAAATAGCGCGACACCGCTGCGACAATGGCACCATGACCTGGTTCGACAACCGCATATTCTCCAGCGATAAAGAGTTTACCGGGAGCTTTTGAAGTAATCGTCACGCGCTCACTTCCCTTCGAAAGCCGCACGAGAAGCGTTCCATTCGTTTTCCGTTAGCGTGCGAATGCCTTCCCCTGGAAGCGTAGGGATGAGTTTTTCACTCGGAAATACTTTGCCAAGCTCTTCCAGAATCGCAGGAATATCGCTTGCCTTGCAGATGACTTTGACGTTTGGACCAGCATCCATCGTGAAGTAGGCCGGAATGCCTCGTTCTTCTCGAATCGTGCGAATTGTTTGTTGGGCGATTATACTCTCCGGTTCGAAATAACAGAATGGAGGGTTACTTGCTAGCATCGTAGCGTGCATTTTCATGCCATTAAATTCCGCAATAGAGCCGATGCGATGAATGTCGCGGTCCTTGATGGCCTCTTTGATATCGGCTAAATCGGTTGCCGCAGAAGTGACCCACCCTTCGTAAAATGGAGAAGTAGAAACGGTCAATTCCATGCCAGCACGACTTGAAATCTTCTTCTCGGCCGCGCTCACGACGATAATAATCATCCCGATGTCAAAGTTCGCATTGTCGACAGGAATCGCCATGCTGTTCTCGTTGGAGTCTCCCTTATTCCATTCGACAAATCCGCCAAAGAGACTACGAGTCGCGCTACCGCTCCCACGACGCGCGTAAGTCGATAATTGTTGGGCAGGCATATGAAGACCAGTAGCCTCGTTCATTGCCCCAGCAAGTGCCGCAAAGGCGGAAGCAGAGCTCGCAAGGCCTGCTGCAGTTGGGACAAAATTCAAGCTCTCGACACGAGCAAGGCGCGTATCTCCCGTTTCAGAGCGGAACAAGTCTAAGAAGCGTGTGATTTTAGCCGTCGCCGCTTCGTCTTGTCTGTTGCCGTTGAGATAGAACTCGTCTTCCGTTAACGCATCGGAGAGTTCGACTTTTGTATCGGTATAAAAAGCTTCAAGGGTTAAAGAGAGGCTACTATTCATCGGAATGAAAAGCTCCTTATTTTCTTTTCCCCAATATTTAATGAGCGCGATATTCGTATGCGCACGCGTAATTCCAATCGATGTGGTCATTAGCTCTTCTCCTTTTTGGCGAGCGACTGAATCCAGACCGCTTGCGCTCCTTTTTCATGAATTGTTCTTGTAAATGAAGGGCGTCGGTCTCTGTAGCTACAAGGGCAATCATACAACCGCCTAAGCCACCACCTGTGACTTTTGCCCCGAGTGCATGATTTTCGTGAGCTGTACTGACGAGAGCCTCAATGATATCATGAGAAACCCCTAATTTTTTAAGGCGGTCGTGATTAGAATTCATCAGCTGACCGAGTTTTAGAGGATCTTTGGTTTCGATAGCGGTCTTAGTATCTTGCACGATGGCACCAATTGATTGAACTGCGTCTGACCCAGTTTCGTTAGTGGTAGGATCGATGATGCGCTCTTGCAAAGTACTTACATGATGGACCGCTTGCTTCGTATTCCCAGTCACGCCTGAATCCGCAATGACGAGATACGCTGGCATATCTAGCTCAAGCGTTTGAAGTTCTTGTTCCTTTTGGAAAAAGACCGGACGAGTGCCGCTTGTTGTAGCTGTATCGACACCGCTTGGATTGCCATGCGAAATGGTTTCCGCCCCTTGAACGATGTCCCATAAAGTGGCATCGGATAAAGGCGTATTGAAAAAATCAAAAATGGCACGCACGACCGCCACACTTACTGCAGCACTGGATCCCATGCCTCTTTCCGCGGGAATCGTTGACTCGATGGAGAGGACAAAAGCATGACTTGTGACTTCTTTTGAAGAGGCAAGTAAAAATGCTTTTTGAATCGCAAACTGCAAACCTGCCATTGAAGCGGGCATGCATTGAAGGTCCCCTGAGTATAGTTCGCATTCGATCATTTGCCCTTTGGTTGCAGTGACGATATCGGCTTTCACGAATACCGCATTAATCGGTAGTGCAATAGCTGGTTTATGGTAGACGACGGCATGTTCACCAGCTAAAATGATTTTTCCATTGGCAAGGCCTGTTCCCTTTTGTAGTTTCATACGACATCCCTTTCTTCGTTTTCAATTCACATTCTACTAGATTCGTAACCCTTCGTAAACAAGCATGCTGATTTCATGGGAAAAACTTAAGATTATAAAGAAACGAATCATAGAAACAGTGTGCTACTTATGGTACAATTCAAGAATAGTAAACCTGTAACTGAAGGAGACGAATCCGTTGAGAGAAAACGAGACGTATTATCAGATTCTAAGAAGTGAGTGGAGCCAGTATAAAGGCATACATCCATTCACGATGACAAGCGCGGAACTTGCGCACTTAACATCATTAAACGACCGCATTTCCCTACAGGACGTGCAAGAAGTGTATGTGCCAATGCTCGATTATTTCGATTTATACTTTAAAAAACACATTGAATTACATACACAGGAACAGCAATTTCTTCATCAAACGAAGAAGACCGTACCGTTTATTATCGGGGTCTCAGGAAGTGTGGCTGTTGGGAAGAGTACAACGGCTCGTTTAATGCAAACGATGCTGCAACAACGCTACCCAGATAAGCGCGTGTTCCTAATGACCACAGACGGATTCTTATTACCGACTCAGGAGCTGATTAATCGCGGGATCTTAGACCGTAAAGGATTCCCGGAAAGTTATGACATGGAAGCTCTCGTTCATTTCCTTCTTGAAGTGAAGACGGGAAATCCAAGCGTGAATGCGCCGGTGTATTCGCATGAGATTTACGATATTGTGCCAGGGGAAGTGCAGACGATTGAGTCGCCCGACATCTTGATTGTGGAGGGGATTAATGTATTGCAACTGCCACCCAATCGTGAAATTTACGTGAGTGATTTCTTCGACTGGTCGATTTTCGTAGATGCCGATGCAACGCTGATTGAGCAATGGTACTTGGAGCGTTTCGAATTGTTGATGGACCGCGCGAAATCACAGCCGGATAACTATTACTATCAATATGCGATTGGGAATCGTGCGGACGCGATTGCGATGGCGAAAGATGTGTGGAAGAAGACTAACCTGAAGAACCTTAAAGAGTACATCTTACCAACGAAAACCCGCGCCGACTTCATCCTACATAAAACAGTGGGACATCATATTGACTTTGTGCAAATTAAAAAATATTAGGTACATCGATTACTTAAAATCCTTGCGGATTTTTTTATAATCACTGTAATGGGGCACCGGATTGAGCCTAGGTCTCAATCTCTACCAAGCTTCAAACTGACTATACGGGTTTTACCCTAGAGTCAGTAATTCACATTGGTTGCTATCCCCCATTACTGCGATTATAAAATCCGCTTGATTTTTCGTAATCGATTTTTTTATAGAAAGAGTCTATGTGTGCCCTGTTTTTGTAGGTGAAGCGGTAAGGGATTCTTAGTAAGAGTACGGGGAATCGTAAGAAGGAATACATCTATGTTCATTGCAAAAAAATAAAATGTAAAAACCTCTTGACATTTTTAGGTAGGAGAGTATAATTTTAAATGTAAAGAGCTCTTGACATTATTACGAAAATTTGGAGGAACAAAGCCATGAAAAAGATGGATGAAATGGACAGAGATATTCAGTTGCGTTCTGAGGCGTGGGGCTATAAAACAGCGCTTTTGGGTTTATGTGCATGGACAGGATTTAATATCTATCAAGCACTTGTTAGTGGTGGCAAACTTGAAATGCTACCTTGCTTGATTTTGCTCTTATCTGTAAGTGTGCAAGGATTTGCTCAAACCGCAATGAAACGCAATATGATTGCTGGTGATGAAGAGTATAAAGAACCAAATAAACTTGTTCAAGGAGTCATTCTAGCAGTTGTCGCTGTTATCGTGGTATTGGCTGTTGGCGTGTATTTTTTCCAGAAAGCGTGATGGCATATGAAAAATAATATAAAACAGCTAAGAAAAGCAGCAGGATTGCGACAAGAGGATATGGCAAAAACATTGGGTGTAAGCAGACAGACCATTATTGCCATTGAGAATGATAAATATAATCCTACCCTTGAACTTGCAATGAAGATTGCAAGGTTACTCCAGCTCAATGTTGAAGAGATTTTTGTGTTAGAGGACTAAAAAGACATAACTGAATACTCAATAAATGAAGAGAGATTCCTATTCGTGGGGGAATCTCTTTTTTTGTAAAATCCTATAGAACACTGTTTAAAACGCGGAATAGTAGTGGTAAAATGTAGGTGAAAAATTGTAGCTTGTAGTATGGTTTCTTTAACAATGAGGTGAGAACATGTACTTAAAAAGTAATCAAAAAAAACATCAAAAAATACCGACTTATGGAGCAGCGCCTTACCTATTCATAACTATGCTTGTGCTGAATTTGACTGGTTTGCTGCTGAGTCAGTCAGTGCTCGAGAGCGGACTGTTAAAGGGTGGCTTTAAAGATTTGTTTTATCTGATTGGCTTCCTCTTAATGGTCGTTGCAGCGAGGCTCAGCGGGGTGAAGTCGTTTATTAGCACAAGTATCCAAACTAGCGAACTCAAGACAACAGGAATTTACGCGCGCACTCGCAATCCAATTTACTTTTCGTGGTGGCTCAGCGGCATCGGGATTACCCTAACCCTGCATAATATGTGGTTGCTGATTCTGATTCCGATTCAGTGGGTGTTATTAACCGTCGTAATTCGTATTACCGATGAAAAATGGCTCTACGAACTGCACGGAGAAGCCTATAAGGACTATTGTGCGAGAGTGAATCGATGGATTCCGATTAAGAAAATTAAGTAACCAAACTAAACATATTTGTAGAAACTAGCCAGTAGCATGTCTATTGGCTAGTTTTTTGTACTTTAATTAAATATGAAAAATATGGGTAAATTTCTAGGAAATACAGTATACTGTAAACAATATTTTTGTGAGTGATAGAAAAAGTAGATTGGATTGAGGCAGGGAGAATAATTATGGTTGAAATAAAAGTTGACTTATCAGGGGAAGGCAAAATTTCTACAGGATTATCAATCATTTAAGAAATGTCTCAAACGTTGTGAAAGATAATCGCACAACTGTAGTAGGAAATAATGAGGCCAGTCGAGTGATTGATCAATAAAAAATGGTATCTGAAAAGATTGCTCAGGTTATTGCGGATATGTCAAAAAAATCTCAATAGCGTAACAAAAGAATTCAAAGCTGTAGATGATAAAATTGGAAATGAATTTATAAAGACGGAGTTTACGTTAAATGGATGAAATGCGTCAAAGAAAAGAAAATTTATCATCAGAAATGAAACAGATTAAAATAGAAGCGAAAGAAAACGCTGTTCGAAAAGATGAGTTTTTGGAATTTTCAAAACAATCTCAGTTATTTTTAGAAGAGATGACGGTATATTTGAAAAAGTCTAGAGATAGCAAACGAGTGGAAAAACTTGATGGAGGAACAAAAAGCAGCTTAACCAAATAGTTAAAAAAAGCAATTAACAGACATTGAAAATGAACTAGAATTCAAACGGAAAAAGCTTTTACTAGAAAAAGAAGAATTCGATCGATTACATCATAAAAAGGAGGATTTGAATGAGCATTGATATGTATCTTGGAGATTCTGATAGGCAAAATCAGAGTGTTAGTTCAGTTGTCAAATCAAGAGATAACCATTATAACGACTTAAAAAGGACCTTGGCACAGTTCCATATGTCTTCTCCTTTTTTGTCAGGTGTTACTTACGACTCTGCTAAAAATTATTCCCAAAAAATTTTAATACCACTGATTAAAGCAGGTATGTTATTGGATGAAGCTGTTAAAGAAAGCTGTGAAGCATTTACTAAAAAATATCGAGAAGAAGTAGACACGGTTGATCTACGAGAATCAGAGCTTTTGGATAAAATTAATCGCGTTGAAATTTTTGCGAATCAAGCAAGAAATCTGATGTCATTAGAGTTTAGAAATGAGCATCCTAATGCTACTTATTTAAGGAATTTACAACATATCGAAGACAATCATCTAGAGACCAAACGATTGCTTGAGGAAAAACTAGCGAAATTAAGAGCTTTTAATAGCAACTCAAGGGCAGTGTTTGCTAAAGTAGATGAACTTTATCAATTGGTTCAAAAGGGAATTAATGAAGCAACTCATTCATGGAGTGAAGTTGGTCGTAGTTATCTATTAAATGAAAAAGCTATAGAAACTTGGATGGAATCAATCAACATTGGATAAACTCTTCATATTATATTATGGCTCAAATGGCTGAAATAGTAAAAAAAGGCTGAAGATGTCTGAGGACGAGTTTGAAAGATTAAAAAGATATTTGGAAGGCCATCCTAAAGTCGCATTTTATAATGAAGGTATCAATTTGATAAAACTATATCCAATAGTGAAGTGGGGTAATGATAAAGGTATTAATCTTGCGTTGAATACAACAGAAGAAGTAATCAAGAATTTATTAAACCAACTACATATTACAATTCCTCGAGGGTTGAAGTATTTTTAATTTCTCTATGAATAGCCAAACCTTTAAGAATATTGGATTTTCTTTTGACGCTAGTAAATATATTTCAGATGTTGAAAAGTATATGTTGAAAAACTTAGGGAAGGGATTTGTTCGAGAAGTAGAGATTTCTCTGGCAGATGTAGCAAAAGGATTAGGGTATTACGTAGGAGACAATGTAGGAAGGGCTTTTACGTTTAGAATCTCGGGACTCAAATCTGTATTTTTTTAGGAATTGATATGTATTTAAACTCTCTAGAGGAGAAAATAGGCACAGCGATAGTTCATACGTTAACTACAGCAAAATTAACCAATATAGGAGTTAATTTAATTAAGGGTGGACTTTCAACTTTATTTAGTAATCCATTGATAATGCAAGTTTTATCACCTCTTCAAAGTGTGATATCATCTCATCCAATTGGTTGGGCAATATTGTCCAGCTTTGCGGTAACGTATTTGATAGAAGAAGGATATAAAAATAATTTTGTGTATATGAGAGATATTATTGATTATGTAGGGCAAAAGTATAACTAATAGTATAGAATATTTACAATATAGTTTTTGGATGGTGAATAAATGAATAAATGAATAAATTAACTTTTTAAAAATTCGATGTCTACATGCCATAAAATAGTAACGGACTCGAAAGGGAAAAAAAATATCTTATGGATACGAGTACCATCAGACCGAATGTGTATGGCTTTGGGATTATTCCAACTCAAGTGAGTGTAGACATGGTGGAGTTTGGCTATCATGATCAAAACTTTGAATTTAAAGCTAAACCATCACCAAAGTACGTGGGGGCAGTAGCGGCGACACAACCGCTTACTACGATAACGTTTAAGATGTTTGAGAATATTTTTTTAAAGTATAATATTCATCAGCAAGCTCTTTTAAAATGGGGAATCGTAGCTTTAACAATATTTATTTCATACTTACTCGCAAAAGTTTACATCAAACAAGCTCAGAAGAAAGTTGCGGAAAGATTGCCAGAAAATGCAAAGCGATACACTGCAACATTCACGTTTAGCAAAAGAAGAGATTTTTCTTATTGGTTTGTAATAGGACTTGTGGCTATTTTTGTATTTTTATTTATGAATACAAATAATGGGAGTGAAGGAGGTTTTTTGGTGCCTCTTTCACTACTATCGTTTTTGTTTTTTATTATTTGGTTAGGCATGGTTCCTGTTGATTATAATTATACGAACAATTTTATGATGCTTAAATCTATTGAAGAAAAAATCGAGGAGGTTAAATAATGAATGATGTATTACCAATTGGCTCAATTATCTATTTAAAAGAAGGTCAGCAAAAAGTGATGATTTTAAGTAGAGGTTGCCAATTACAACAAGATAATGAACTTGTATTTTTCGGGTATTCAGGAGCTGCATATCCTGTTGGATTAAATCCGGAACAAATCTTTTACTTTAATCAAGAAGACATTGATAAAGTAGTATTCAAGGGATATACAGATTTAGATGAAGAACGTTTTGTAGAATTATATAAAAAATGGTTCGAAGAAAACAAAGCGAATTTAAAAATAGGGAAAACACATTAATAGAAATAACATTGACATACGTCATGAAATATTCATTTATATATTGCTAAATATTTATGAATATGCTACTATCGACGTATAAATGTAACAAAAAAATTTAATTTTTAAGGAGTTCAAGATTATGGGACAAATTAGAGTATCACCAGAAACGTTACAAACACGTGCACGTGAATATAATAAAAGCTTCAAACGAAGTGAACAGCATTTTATCAAACTTAACTGGTTTACAACAAACATTGGCATCAGAATGGGAAGGTCAAGCTTTCCAAGGGTTTGATCGTCAATTCAATGAACTAAAACCAAAAGTAAGAGAATTTGCTGAATTATTAGAACAAATCAATTTACAATTAGTAAGTGCTGCTCGTGCGATGGAAGAACACGACCAAGCATTATCTCAAAAAAATTTGGCTTAAATTAATGGATAGACCATCTATCCTTGAAGGTGGGAGAAGATCCCACCTTTTTCTATTTAAAAAATAATAAGGGAGAAGATTATGAAACATAAAAAAGTGTTCCTATTTTCAGGGGTTCTTTTAGTATTAGTATTGTTATTAGCTCTAGCTGGGATTGTAAAGCCACAAAGCACTTCTAGAACATCATCCACTCAAGAACATTCATCTGCAAAAAATGATGTTTCGATAGCTATTGTGAATGAAGATAGTGGAACGACATACAATGGAGATCAAGTGTCAATGGCCAATGTCCTCATTGACTCATTTGCCAAAACAACTCCTTATAAAGTGGAAACTGTTTCTCGTTCAACAGCAGAAAAAGGATTAGAAAACGGTAATTACCAGGTGATGGTGATTATGCCAAGTCATTTTTCTCAAGACGCACTTTCTTTAGAAGAGACCGCACCAAAACGCGCATTGTTTCAATATAAAGTTAATGCGGATAAGCAAGTGTTAGTGAAACAGGCGGAACAAGCAGTATCTGATTTGAAGCAAGCATTTAATCAGGATATGATTCGAATCTATTTTAGTAGTGTCATTGCTAATTTAAAGACTGCTCAGAATCAGGTAATGGGAGTTGTTAAAAATCAAGGAGATACAGTGAGTCAGTTCGAAGATACTCTTTTGAATCCTTTGACACAGTATTCTCAACAATTCACAGGATTATCCAATTCTTCGAAAAATGCAACAGAAGTAATGGAGAACTTTAATACTGTCATCCAAAATACGAATACTTCTTTTACACAAATTGTTTCTGTTAATAAGACTTATGATGAAGAAATCGCTAGAATTAAGCAACTTCAAGACGCTTGGACACAGTCTGTTTTAAAACGTGAAAAATCAATTAGCGGTATATGATAAAGGAATTTCTAGTTTGACAGTGAATGATCCTTTAAAAGATTATGCAAGATATTAATTCCAAAGATTTACCAAGTTTGAATAATAGTCAAGATCTAACAAAGATTCTAGAAAATTCTAATCAACTAAATCAACGCTTAAACGATTTTCTTACAGATATCAAAAAGAGAAATGAAGAAATTAGCACTTATTTATCAACTACTTACAAAGAAAAGATTAAACAAGCTGTAGCGGAATCGTTGTCAGATAATAGTAATCAAACGAAAAAGACATTAGGTTTAATGGTATCAGAGCTTCGTAACAATATTGACAAACAAGTCATTTCTAGTGCAAAGCAAATCTCACTTTATGATGATGCTACGATTGACCGGATGGCTTTGCCAGAAGCAGATAAGCAATTTTTGAAAAATACTGTTCATTTTTGTTCAAAAAAAGTTAATCCTAGTGCGACCGTTCAAACCAGTCGTAAGGATGAGTTTGTAAATACGAAACAGAATGAAATCAAGAATAAGCCAATCTCTGGAGCAATGACGATTAGTGACATCGCTGGGAAAGTGAAAAAAATAGTATTTACTGTGGATAGTCACTATACCCTACAAAGCCTAACAATTGATGGGCAAAATGTTTCATTTACTCAAAATGGGGCATCCGTTGAAGTGACTTCAGGATTCAATTCTTCTGCAAACAATTAAGAGTTGCGTATGAATTAAAACATAAAAATGAGTCGATTTCGGACGCAGGATGGTTCGCTCCAATTGCTTCGAATGTTAAAGTGATAACAGAAGAATCGATCGCTCACTTGAGTGATGCTCAAAAACAAGCATTGTTGAGCAATGTTTCTAAACTCAATGAAAGTATTAAACAATCCAATAAAGTTATTCAGGCTTTTAATACGTATCAAGAATCTGGGGCAGCAACTCCGCAAAAATTCAACTCATTAAACGCTTTAGATGAAAATAGTGTGACTGTAAATGCTAGCGAACAAGCCATTCAAAGAATCTACTCAGAGAGTGATACGAGAACAGTGTTTACAGATTCTAAGCAGTTTTTAGGGGAGATTTCTTCAGCTGTATTTAATGATGTGAAATCATACCTTGAGTTTGCTGGAGAGGTGAAGGCAGTCTATGGGGTTGATTTATATTCCAATAGACAGGCAGATCCAAAACAACCAGCTTCGGATTCTTTATATGCACAGTTAGCGTTAGATAGACTGGATGAAGTGTTAGTTGATTTAGTAACGAATACTCTTACGAATGATGTAAAAGATAAATTAGTAATTCCGTCAGAATTTACAACGGAAACAAGTGCTTTATCAACAGATGTTCAGGCTTTAAAAAATAATATAGACGCCTATCAAAAATTAATGAGGGATGTCAACGCAGAATTAACAAAGGCTGTAGCACAAACTCAAAAAGTTAAAGAAACTCTTGAGAGTAAACCAATCTTTGTAGATTCTGAAAAACGAGATAACACGGATTTAACGAATGTTGGATTAGCGATTAACAAAGATTTAGCTACACTAATGCAGGCTAGTCGTTCGTTAATGGATAACACGAAGAATCATCAGCAAATTGCGACCACTATTCGTCAAGAATATAATCGATTAAATGAAGATGTGAAATCGCTAGAGAATAAGGAACGGAGTATAAAAATTCCGTAGCAACAATGGATGAAGTGATGGCAAAAGAGTATGAATCAAACAGTTCATTCTTAAAAGAATTTACTCAAGTAATGTCAAATACTCAGTCAGGAAATACGGCTAATACGGTAGTATATGACTATTTGTCACATCCAGTAGATGGTTCAATTGCGGATGTTCGTTCTTCTAGCAATTCTCGTCAACAAACCGATAACAGAACGGGTGTATTAATGGTGCTGATTATTGCTGTAATGACCTTAGCGTTTGTATATATGTTACAACACGGTAATTGGCAAATTCTCGAAACCAACAAGTACCTATCAAATCAGCCTACAGTTAACTTCCTACCGTTAGCGTTGTTAGCGGGTATCGGAGCACTTATCGGACTATTTGTAAGTGTTGTGGTAGGAATGAAGTTGAACCTTCCAGCAGACCAATTATTTGTACTCTGCGGTGTGTCCCTTGTTATTGGTGTAAGTATCATATTTATGCATCATGCACTGATGACATGGTTAAAAGCTTATGGCTTATTAGTAAGTTTAGCTTTTGTTGTAATTTATGTAATTTCACTAGGGCAATTGTTTGATACGTACTATGGTAGTGTTTCGCCACTCTTAACGTATCTCACACCATTTATATCTGCAGAAGAAATGCTGCATACGGTTATTAATCAACAACCTACCTCATGGATTTCAGTTCTTATTATTTCTCTTGTTGGAATTCTAGGATTTGTAGGTAGTATGTTATTTTATAGAAAAAATAATCAAACAATAAAGGAGTAGACAATGAAAGTAATCAGTCGAGTGCTATTGTTAACACTTGGCATGATAGTTGTCCTCACGGGCAAAGTTTGGGCAGAAACAGGGTCATTAAAAATTAATGTTGATGTACCTGTCACACCACAAGTAACAGAGAAGACATATTTTGAACAAGACGTTTTGTTAAAACAACTGTTTGATGCCTCTTTGTCTCAAATGATTTCAAAACAACAGGCAGAAGAGTCATTATCTGGAACAGAAGATAAGGCTCTTCTTTTTTTATCGACAACTCCACAAAAATTAAATCCAATAGATACTACTCAATTCTTTCTTACACAGAGCACAGCATCTCCTTCTAAAGGAGTGACATTACGGCCTCCTCAAAAAGAATCTCCGTGGTTTACGATAGCGTTCATTGGTTTGGGATTTTTGGTTAGTGGTGTATCGGTTTATCAATTTTTGAAGAAAAGGAAAACTAATCATGCGTAATACCTATATTAATATCACATTGAATTTAGAAAAGTTTGCCTATGGGAAATATGATCTTCGAATCCCAGTAGGAATAAGTATGAAGGAATTATTAAATATTGTGAAGGATGCCTATCAGTTAGCGTTTGAGATTAATACTCCAAGTGTCCGCGTTCATGAAAAAGGAATCGTATTAACAGCTTTACAAAGAATTGAAGATGTGAACTATTTACATGACGGAATCCAACTGATGGTTGAAACATTATAGAAAGCGAGCGAACGAAATTGAAAACTCTTGAAGTAACGAAAGAAGAATTTAAAGGCAATATTGCATTGGCTTTAACATTATTAGAAGTGAGCATTCCAGAAGCAGTATCTCTACAAATTGAAGAAACAGAAAGCGCCTATCTGTTTCATGCTGAAACCGAGACCGTTCAAGATTACGGTGTAGTATATCAGCTTCCTTTAGAAGAACAACTACGGTATCTAATGAATATTGGTCAATTGTATGAAGCACTAAAAACAAGTGCCTACACGTATTCTTTAACCCCTGATAATCTTGTGTTTACTCAAAACGGGATTGCGAAACTCATCTTCCGTGGGGTCAAAGGTCAAGTTCCTCCCTATGAAGAAATAACAGAAGCAACTTTCTTAAACATTATAAATCTATGATTATTTCTATATTAGATACAAAAGCAAAGTATGAAGAACTCGCACAAGGAAAACTCGAATTCTATAAAGGACATAAATTTACTGAGAGTATCCTCTCTGCAGAAACCATAGAGGCGGTTGTAAGTTTACTAAATGAGCACTTGGAGTATGAAAAGCAACGCGTGGCAAAAGAAATGGTGCGTGTCCCTCGTAAGAGATTATTCACATGGAAATTAACAGGGATTCTATTTGGAGTATTATCGGTAATCTTTGCCAGTCTTTTAGGATATCACATGTTCGTGACTCAACCACAACAGCAAACGATTGCGAATGTACGCTTATCGTTTATCCAAAAAGACTATTCTAAGGTAGTATCTTCCGTTAAAAATATGGATAGTAAAAGCTTATCACCAGAAGACAAATATATCGTTGCGTACTCTGTAATAATGACCGAACCGTTAACGGACGCTCAAAAAACAACGCTAGGAAAAATTACGACTCAAACGAATGAAGACTATCTACGTTATTGGGTTCTTATCGGTCAGAATAAGATTGATGAAGCAATGGATATTGCGAGTTATTTAGATGACCCGCAATTATTAATGTACGGTTTAACGAAGAAAATCGATGATATCCAACGAGATCCAAGTTTAACTTCTGAAAAAAGAACGGAAGAAATTAATCGTTATAAAGGTAAGTTAGAAGAACTCAAGAAACAATATTTACCAACACAACAAAAAACGAAAGAAAACTAACACGGAGGGGTAAGATGATTTGTTTAATTAAACTGAAAGATACGATATACGACATTTCACAGGAAAGACCCTACCGTGTAGGTGCATTTATGAATGATGATATTGTCATTAAAAATCCTTATGCGGATAAACTAACCGTCAAGAATGGACTAGTGACGTATAATCATGAAACGTATTCTTACGGGAAGCATGCAATTTCTTTGAGTGATGACGTACATGCAGAATTATTTGTGTTTGAATACACATTACAAACATTAATGACGAACGTGCCTATTACGATTGGACCAGAGTCAATTCATACGGTTCGAATCGTGGAAAGTGATGAGTTATTAATCCGTCAAATCCCTACTGGATATGAAGTTGTAACTTCAAAACCTATCTTCTTAAATGGACAAAAAGTGAACGCGTCTATTCATATGAGTGAAGGAGACAGTGTGTTTTCGTCAAGTGGGTATTTAGTCAAAATCGATGGACAACGTGTTCTCATAGCTAGTATTCATCCTATTGAATCAGAATTAATACAATTGGACGTTGAAGAGAACGGGGAAGATAAATTCAGTGATTTTCACCGTTCCCCTCGTTTCATTTTACGTGAGCCAGATGATGTGGTGAGCATCTTAGCGCCTCCAACTGAAGATAATATGCAGAAGCAATCGCTATTAAAATTAATTATCATGCCGCTTGCGATGATTGGGCTAACGGTCGCAACGCATTTTCTTACAGGAAATGGCGGTATGATGATTATGATGATGGGGATGTCGGTGATTACTTTAATCACCTCAGTCCATAGTTTCTTCTCAGACAAAAAACAAAACAAACGTCTGAAAGCGAAAAAGATGGAAAACTATAAAGCGTATTTGAATGAAAAATATAAAGAGCTTTATGACTTATCTAAAGAACAGGAAGAAGCATTGAATTATCATTATCCAAGTATGGAGCAGGTTATGGAAATGGCCAAAAATACTGATAGACGTCTCTATGAAAAGACACCTCATCACTTTGATTTTCTAACGTACCGTCTGGGAACAGGACGAATCATTCCTAGCTTTAAAATCGATTATAAGAAATCTGAGTTAACAGAATACAATGAAGCCATCAGTGAACAAGTAACGGAATTAGTGGCTCATTATCAATTTTTGGAAAACCTACCTATTACTAATGATCTATTATCAGCTCCTACAGGATATATCGGTTCCCGTCGAACAGTCATCGAGCAAGTGCAACAAGCGATGATGCAATTGGCTACTTTTCATAGTTATCATGATGTGCAATTTGTTCCAGTGTTTCGTGAAGAAGAACTTCCATTGTGGGAATGGAGTCGATGGTTACCGCATATGAAACTCCAGCAATTTAATTGTCGTAGTTTTGTATATCATCAACGGAGTCGCGATCAATTGTTAACGTCTCTCTATCAAATGATCAAAGAACGCAAACAAGCAGCTGAACAAGCGGGAAGTAATAAACAACTCACCTTTACTCCTCATTACGTATTTGTGATTACGGATTTATCTCTAATGCTAGACCATAATATTATGGAGTTTATTAATGAAGATTTATCACACCTTGGAATTAGCTATCTTTTTGTAGAAGATGTGATTGAAAGCCTACCAGAACATGTAAATACTGTTGTGGATTTCAAAGGAAACCGTCAAGGAACATTACGACTCCATAATGGCGAATATATGGATAAACCATTTGTGACATTTGAGAAGCTATCCACTGAAGCCAAAGAACAATTTGCAAGAGACTTGGCTCAAGTGACGCATGTTCAAACATTACGAAACGCGATTCCAGATAGTGTCACATTCCTAGAGATGTATGGTGTAGATTCTGTAGAAGCATTAGATATGAACCATCGTTGGGCAACGAATGATACGTATCAAACAATGGCGGTACCATTAGGTCTACGTGGACGTGATGAATTATTAATGTTGAATTTACATGAAAAAGCGCATGGACCTCACGGACTAATGGCAGGGACAACAGGTTCTGGGAAATCTGAAACCTTACAATCGTATATTGCTTCATTAGCGGTGAATTTCCATCCATATGAAGTCGCATTTCTCTTGATTGACTACAAAGGTGGGGGGGATGGCGAACCTATTTGCGGACTTACCGCACTTAGTTGGAGCGATTACCAACCTAGATGTGGCGCAAGCCAATCGTGCCTTAGTGTCTATTCAAGCAGAATTGAAGAAACGTCAACGATTATTTGCAGAATATGATGTAAACCATATTCATCAGTACATGAAATTATTTAAAGAAGGTGTAGCCACTGAGCCAATGCCTCATTTATTCTTGATTTCGGATGAGTTCGCAGAATTGAAAACGAACCAACCGGACTTCATGAAAGAGTTAGTATCTGCAGCGCGTATTGGACGTTCGCTCGGAATCCACTTAATCTTAGCGACTCAAAAACCAAGCGGAGTTGTGGATGATCAAATCTGGTCTAACTCGAAATTTAAGATTGCCTTGAAAGTACAAGATGTGGCTGATTCGCGTGAAATTATTAAAACGCCAGATGCTGCAGAAATTACACAGACAGGTCGTGGATACTTACAAGTTGGAAATAACGAAATCTATGAATTATTCCAAAGTGCTTGGAGTGGAGCCGATTATGAACCAGAAGCGGTACGTTCTACACATCGAGATACGACAGTGTATGCCATTAAAGATAATGGCCAGTATGAAGCAATCAATAAAGACTTAAGTGGATTAGATGATAGTGGAAATCAGAAACGATTGCCAACACAATTGGACGCGGTCGTTCAAGAAGCAAAACGTGTATTCGAATCGCTACATCTTCCAAAAGTGGCAAGTCCGTGGCTTCCACCGTTAAAGAGAGAATAGCAGCGGAAGATATCCAAGATATTCAATTTAAACATTACTGGGGAGCCGATAAACACCCTGAGTTTTTATTAGGATATCAAGATATTCCGGAACAACAAGCGCAATTACCGCTGACAGTTAATTTCAACGATTGTGGTCATATCTTGGTTGTTGGAAGCCCAGGGTATGGGAAGTCTACCTTTATCCAAAATGCATTGATTGATGTAATGCGTAAAACAACACCAGAGCAATCGCATATCTATTTATATGACTTTGGAACGAGTGGATTAATTTCTTTAGTGGATTTTCCACATGTGGCAGATTACTTTACAGCAGATGATAATGAGAAAGTGATGAAGTCATTACGACGCCTTCAAAAAGAAGTGAAGGTACGAAAGGCAGCTCTTAGTGAAGCACGTTCAAGTAATATGCAACAATACAACAGAGACGCCGTAACACCATTCCCTTCACTATTTATTTCAATCGATAGTTTTGACGGTGTGAGTGACGCTACTTTCAGCGAAGCCTTTAACGAAACAGTTAATATTCTAGCGCGTGAGGGGGCCTCTCTAGGTATTTACCTCATCACAACGATGTCTCGTTTCAATGCCATGCGTGTACAATTACAAGCAAACTTTAAAACCAAAATTGCTCTCTACTTATTCGAACAGAGCGATGTTACAAGTATTGTTGGCCGTACAGACCAAGTGCTTTGGATATCCGTGGTCGCGGATTAATGAAGCAAGACTCAGTCGTTTCGTTCCAAGTGTGTGTGCCGTATACTTCTGAAGATAATTCATCCATGATTCAGCAAGTGAAAGCAGAAGCACAGGAGATGTCACATTATTGGACAGGTGCATTACCACATCCAATTCCAATGTTGCCAGAAGTGGTGACACCAGAAATGGTGGAAGCTCAAGTAGCACGAGCAGAACGAAACCATCAAGTATTACTCGGGTTAACGAGAGAAATGGTCGAAGTGGCTGCATTTACATTAGATAAAGCCATCTCGTTAGTCAGTGATAATGTTCGAAGTGTTACTCAGTTCTACAAAGTATTAGCTTACCAGTTGCAACAATATACGACTCCTGTTCAAGTGGTGATTGTGGACCCATTAGGATTAGTCCCATTAGATCAATTTAAGAAAGCGCATCGTTTCAGTGATACACTGAGCGCTAAAGAAGGAATGAATATCATCTTAGACAACTTGAAGGAACGTATGACGCAACCTGGTGAGTATACTCAATCACTCATTATCATTCCAGACATCCAAATCCTTGGACAAAGTCTCAACATTACAGAAAATCAGTTCAAAGAGCTTCTGTTAGAAGGACCTAAGTACGGCATTACGCCAGTGTTTGTGGGGAACTATAAAGACTTAATGACGAATTACTCAACGCTTGTCACCTTACACAGACAATTGGCGACACAGGTGTTCATGGGAATGCGTATCAGCGACCAAGAATATGTTCGCTTCCCGTATATTTCAAACGAAAAATCTCCACGTCCAAACGAAGGCTATATTGTTGATGCAGAAGGTTATGAATTTGTACAATTAATGAGTATAGAAGAATAAAGGAGGCGGAAGGATGAAGAAGATATTTATATTCATAGCCATAGTGATAGGAATCTTTGCAGTAGTACAGTGCTCAAGACCAACAATCACGAAGGAACAACAGAATAATGTTGTGACTAGAATTGCGCGGAGATATGATATTAGTGAAGTTGAATTTCTGCGATTTACAAAAAATTGGAGTACAGGCAGCTATATTTTACAACTAAAACTAGATGATGATGATTCCAAAGAAGTAACGATGATAATAGAAGATAAGAAAGAGTTGGATAGTGTGGACTTGGAATTAGTTCTGAATCCGATTGGGGAATATGATGATATTAAAAGAACCGAAAAAAATTACGGGAGATATATCTATATCTAATATTAAAATAAAATATCTAGGAGAGTAGATAATGTTAACTGAAGAACAAAATAGATATGTTTCTGACCAAGTATACTTATTGGATTCTTCCAGGGCAGATAAAGATAAAAGGTTAATTGAAAATAAAATACTAAGTTTTGAGGATAAAAACCATATTTAGGTAGTTTTCAAGTCTTAAAAGTCGAAGACAACCAAGAAAATGGAATGCAAGCGATGGCGGTGGCTCCCATTGGGGCTGATGGACAACCAGATTATTCTCAAATAACCATCACGTATGCGGGGACTAATTTTTCAGATCCAAATGATACGGGGACAGATTTACAGATGCTTGGTTATGGGAATACGAAAGAGCTGAATCGGTATGAAGGGGAGAATGCTACCCGTAAGGTTGAATCGCAAGCGGTCTCTGCTCTTCGTTTTGCAGAAGAAATTCGTAAACAATTTCGTAATTCACAAATTGCTACAACAGGTCACTCACTAGGAGAAGCTTTAGCAATCTATGTTGCATTAAAAAACGGATGGGACAATATGGGGTCTCATGGTCCAGATATTCATAATATGATAACTCCTGAAGAACTCGCGTATATGAGAGCTCATCCAGAACAATTCAAAAATTATCGAGGTAATTATGATTATATCGGTGGGATTACGGGAAATGCGACGGTGACCGGAATACATCTTGATTATGGATTTGATACGTATACACATAATTTAACGTATTGGCAATTCGATCAGTTTCAACGGATTATTTATGGTAATGGAGATGTTGTCTGGGGGACTGCAAAGAAAGATATTGATATAGATGGAGATGGAACGGTTGATTTTCATGTTAAAGGAATTGATCCTAAACCAAGGGATTTACTAAGCGCGGATGAAAACTGGATTAGTAGCGGAGATAAGATTCAAGTAAATCCAGGAATATTACGTTCTCTTCAATCCAACCTAGAAAAAAGGATAGTTGATTTATCTTATATTCAGAAAATTCTTGAGGCCAGTTCCAAAAAGAATCATCAGATTAGTGAGAGCTTCGATAAACGGAAAGAAAAAGTTACAGAATCTATTAAGAATGTTTTTAAAGAAGCAGGATTAGCATCAGTATTATTTAAACTCCAGGATAGCGTGGGCGTGATTATGAAAAATCACGGAGTGTTAGAAGAGGGAATGACGTACTCAGAATTAGAGATGTATCATTTTAATTCTAGACAAACACCAATACTTAATGATGGAGATTTGAATGTCACTGTCTGCAATACGCAATTAGCGACGTTGAGATATGCTTGTGACCCTTTAGTTGAGAGAGTTAATAAAGAGAAAACGTGGACTATAAGTTCGTTTTTAAACGGAGGAACTCCTACCCTTTTAAAATCTTGGGAAGTTATTGAGGAAGAGACCCAAACTTTATTAAAGAAGAGTGATGAGTTATTTGAAGGTGAAGGCTTGAGAGAAGGGAAAAAGGATGGAATAAGTGAGTCATTGGCAACTGTATTGGAAGTGATTATGCGAAATACTGATGAATTGGCTCATTGTATTTTTAATATTACAGAATTAATCGGCGGGATTGCTGATAATTTTGAGCAGGTGGATTCATGGTTGGGAGAACAACTGTCAGAAGGGAAATATTCGCTTCCGTTCATTAAAGGAACTCTTCCTTTAAACTATCAAGCGTATTTAAATAGAGACGGGATATTTGATGATGTTAAGGATGTTCTTCAAGCTTTTGACCGACAAGTTGAAAAACGTAGTTCAGAATATGCAAAAACAGTTTCAGAAGTCTATCAACAATCATTAGAAAAATTTGATATAGGACTTCGAGATTTTTCTTTCTTTTTAAAGATGATTTAGAACGGGCTGTTTCAGATATTACTAGTAATTTTGAATTAAGTATTTATGTAAAAGAAGAACAGACTACTTATGAAATTGTTAATGGTAAGAACACCGAGAAAAAAACGTATCCTGTAACATATTGGGGGAAATTGAAAAACCTTTATCCTTACAAAACACGAGAGAATATAAATCGATTACAAACTATTATTATTCCGGCAATCAGTAGGGTTGAAAATGTTATCTGGCAAATTCGAGATGTTAAAAATTCGATGGCGCTTCTTGAACCTCAATTGAAACCCATTATTGAAGAGGGTGTTTACCGTGCCTTTGATTTGGATGAGATTGTGAAAGGTCAGAAGCTGGTGGCTGCTATTGCGAATAGACTTGGGCAAGAGTTAAATCATGTGATTCAAGTGATGGAGGCAGAGGGGATGCAAGCTAGTGCAATTTCTACATTGAAAGCGAAACTATCCCAAACACATCAACTGATTAGATACTATGTACGATTTGTGAATGACTGTTTCGGAGATAATGAATATAGTGAATACGTAGCCTCAAGCGCGGGTCCAAATACTGAAGCGACTTTTTACTTTAAATTAGCAAAAACTAATTACGAGGAAGGAATTAAGCGATATGTTTAATTCCTTCTTTTTTTATTTATCAAGAGCTGATTAGAACCGTAACGATAGCTTTTTATTTGGTTTTTGGAATTAACCAAAAATGCAAATGTATCATTTTTGATACAAAAAAATTGTAATTAAAAAAACTTTTTTTAAGATAAAGTGCTTTTTATAGAGATTTATTAGGGGCAAAAAGCGGTAGTCTTATTAAGTATATAATTAAACAAAATCAGTCAATTGAGGAAGAACTATATTAATACGATTTACAACAAATATATGATGTTATACTTAAGTATATTGTAAATCTAAGAGATAAGATTATTTCAATGAATTATTTTTTTGTGTATTTTGAGAATTATAGCAGGGAATACGGATGAATTAGTGAATGTGCTTATGCTATAATAAAGAAAAATTATGCAAAAGTAATAATAAAAAAAGTTTGTTATATTCAGGGAGGTTAAAGAATGTCAGAAGTTAAAATGTTACCGCTAGGAAGTATCGTGATCCTCAAGGGGAATACGAAAAAAATGATGATTATTGCTCGTGTCATCGGCCTTCCTGTAAAAGGAGAAGTATATCGTTTTGATTACGGTGCTTGCTTGTATCCAGAAGGAATGGTTGGAGATAGCTTAATTTATTTCAATCAAGAGGATATTCTTAAAGTAGTTCAAGAAGGATACACCGATGATGATAATGAAATCATGTTAGAGAATATCGAAGTGATGTTGCAGCAAACAGATATTCCAAAAGGAAATGTAGCCGCATTAAAAGAATCTAATGGTATTGGAGGATAATTTATGGGGAAAATTGACTACCGCGAAATTGAGGACCTTCAAGGCCAAGTCAGCTCCCATTATAATAGTATATCCGAAGCCTCGGCGACGATTAGTGCTATTGATGCCAAGTTAGCAAAACTCCGTTCGGCAAAGAAGTCAGTAGGAAATATCCAAAGTGAAATTCATGAGATTAAGATTTCAGTTATGGGTAAAGATGACCAACCGGAATGGAAAGGGCAACGAAAAGAGAACTTTGTGCACCAATGGGAGGATTTCAGGCAGGATTTTAGTGCTTACCAAAGAGAATTGGATGCATTTTACGATTCTATTTGCGATGAAATTACGCGGTTAGAAAATCAAAAAATTAATCAACAAAGTCTGATCGGTTGGTTCCAAGCGCAGATTAATACGATTGGAAATTATATTGAAAAACTATTGCATTAGGGAGGAAAAATGATGTACGGAACAATTCAACTATCTCAAGTTGTATTTGGGATGCATGTGAGTAGTCTCTCGGGTGCGAAGAATAGTTTAATGAGTGTCCAAAAACCTAAGATTGAGAAGACGTCAACTTCACAAGTGTTAGATCTGTATCAGGAGCAGTTTGACCAGTTATATCAATTGGTGTCGACTTATGGTGCGTTGCTAGAAGCAGACATAACACAGGTAGCAGAAACTGGAAAAGAGCTAGAAAAAACAGATCAATTATTAGGGCATACTTTATTTTCAGGGTTGAAATTAGGAGGATGATAAATGAGTTATCACGTAAAATTTAACGATATTACCTCCATGCATGGCCAAACGAATCAAACCATCCAACAATGGGGCGCGTCAATAACAAATCTAAGCAAAGCGGTTGAAGGATTTGCGGGGAACAGTAGTCTCCAGGGGAAAGCGATGACGAGTGCGCAAACCTATATGAGAGAAGTTCATGGAACACTTCTTCAAACTTTTCTCCAACTAATGAATGACTATTCAACGAGTTTGCTACTGTATAAAGATGGCTATTATCAAATCGACACTCATAACCATGCGGAATTGCCTGAAGATGTCTATAAGGGGCTTCATTCAGACTTAGGAAAATCTAAGCAGCGATTCGAACACCAGTTGGAGCAGTTAACAGCTGCCAAACTGAGAGTCGCAGGGTTAGTGAATTACCAAGGCTCTAGTCACACAAAAACGAAATTCACATATGAGAAGCTGATGAAAGATATTAAGCATCTAGACGAATCCATTACGCAGTATGAAGAGATGCATGCTCGCCAAGATTTGCAGGCGTTTAAGGAATTACTAGATGCAACGAAAAGCTTGTTAGCGGAACATTCGAGTAGAAATCGTAGTCTTGAAAGTTATCAATCGGGTGCCTTTGGAAAACTACCCTCTGTACAACGGTTTATGGTAGCCTATGAACAAGTGACAGCCCAACTAAATGATCGTATGGGCATTATTCAAGCAGCTCTCGAACGTGATCAAGTGCGCATGGAGGCACTTCATGCCGAAGAACGAACCAAGCAAGGGCTTATGAATCTCGTCTTTGGTGTCTTGACAATCGTAGCCGGGGTATCGGCGCTAGTCATGTCCGGAGGGACTGCCTTTCCGATTGTGGCACCTATGCTTAAGATTGCGGGAGTTGGAATGTATCTTCTAGGTTCATCGAACTCATTTGAAGGGGCCCAAAATATAATTTTAGGCTCCATAGGAGATGGCAAAACAGTAGCTTTAATCCAATTAGAGATACGATATTCTTTGGGAATGCAGAACTTTATAATCATGTAGGCCAAGTGTTCTCATTAACAACAGGGGTGTTAATACCAATTGCCCAGACGCAAAGTATTGCCCAAGGACTCTCGCAGTTCTTCTGGGGGACAGTCGGAGGTATAGCAACTGGGCAAGCAGCCTATCACGGGACAAAACTTCTCGGTGGAAACGAAGAAACCGCACAGTTGATGAACTTATTAGGGAACTTTGTAGGTGGACATAAATTTTCTAAAGTTGCTGAGAATTTCAGCTTGAATACGATTCGAGTTCCAAAAGTAACAAATAAGAACGTTCAGCCGTCTAGTAATCTAGACCGTGTATTGAAATTAGATCGTAATACCGCGTTAGGAATAAAGAATATTCTCGAAGCGGAAGGTTATTCTTTAAAAGAATTTTCTGACCTATTAGCCCCGGAAAGAGTATTAACTTCTAAGGAAGAAGCGGTGGTGAGAAAAGTTCGCGAAATTATAGGAAAACCTGAAGAAGGCACTTTAATGGCGAAGATTATTTCAATTGAACATGCGAAAGCGATTCTTAATGGGGGAAGCACGTCCTTTGGGGGATTTGGTTCTGTTTACGAGCATTCCGAAGCCTTAACTTCATTAAATGAGGTATACAAAGGGTATCGTTTAGATTATCCTGGAACACCATTTACGCGAAACGGAAGTAAGTATTATGCTAAAATAATTTTCCCTTTAGATAACCCCGAAGACTTAATAATACCTTATAAAGAGAACTATGAAGGTGTGAGTCCGTTTACAGGAAGAGGGTTCACAGCGGCTGAAGAAATTGTTTTGCCTGAGTATCTTTTCACAGCTAAACAGTCCTTTCAAGAGGGATATATGATAAATATTTATGAAAGTAGTGGAGCGATATTTGAGCAATATGGATTTACAAAGGAAAAAGTCTGGACAATTCTAGAGTAAGGAGAGTAAAAATGTACGCGATCTATAAACAAAAGAAGTATGATGCTGAACTTAGATTAGGAAAAAATGTTACCCTTTATAGTTATGTAAAGGAAGAAGGGTTTGAAAATCATGTTGATCCGTGGGGAAGAAAATCAGATACTTTTTTCTCCAAAAAAATGGATATTCATGAATTAGACTATCTTTATGAAATAGAGTACGAAATTCAATACAAAGGGAATTTTTTTGACGTGATGTCTGTTATGAAAAGAAAGCTTATTGATAAAGATCTTTTTGTGCTAAACGCTGGTATTGAGAAGTACCCATTAATCGAGAAGCTAGGGTTTGAAGTATACGATAAAGGACAGTGGTGGAAAAAAATTGGACGAAAAGATATCGAAGCTCTCAAAATCATTGAAAAACCATTGGGAATCTTTAAAGATCAAGGCTTAAAAGTTAAAATCCTCGAAGGCAAAGACATTGATGATTTCTTAGCTTCTGTCAAAGACTAAAGATGGAAACACATGAATCCTAAGTTGATGAGACTTAGGATTTTTATTATATATATTAACAATAAGGTAATTTAAAAAAGGAACTAGTCACACGAAGACGAAATTCACGTATGAGAAGCTGATGAAAGATATCAAACATCTAGACGAATCCATTACTCAGTATGAAGAGATGCATACTCGTCAAGATTTGCAGGCGTTTAAGGAATTACTAGATGCAACGAAAAGCTTGTTAGCGGAACATTCGAGTAGAAATCGGAGTCTTGAAAGTTATCAATCGGGTGCCTTTGGGAAACTACCCTCTATCCAACGGTTTATGGTAGCCTATGAACAAGTGACTGCCCAACTAAATGATCGTATGGGCATTATTCGAGCATCTCTCGAACGCGATCAAGTGCGTATGGAGGCACTTCATGCGGAAGAACGAACCAAGCAAGGGCTCATGAATCTCGTCTTTGGCGTTTTAACGATCATTGCGGGTGCGAGTGCTCTAGTAATGTCGGGTGGGACTATGTTGCCAATTGTAACCTCAGCTTTTAAGTATGGAGCAATGGCTTTGTCTATGTATGGGGCTTCAAATTCTATCGAAGCTGGACAGAATATTTATTATGGATTGTCTGGCGACGGAAAATCCGTTGCGGTAAATCCGATTCGAGATACACTTTTTTTAGGAAATGGTGAGTTATACCACAGTTTGGGCAAATTTTCAGTCTTACAACAGGGGTGTTCATACCAATTGCGCAGACAAAAAGTATTGCCCAAGGAATCTCTCAGTTCTTCTGGGGGACAGTCGGAAGTATAGCAACGGGTCAAGCAGCCTATCATGGTACAAAGCTTCTCGGTGGAAGCGAAGAAACCGCACAACTGATGAACTTATTGGGGAACTTTGTTGGAGGATACGCAGTCTCTAAAGCCGTTAAGAACTTTAGTTTGAACGGAAAGACTGTGCCAAAAGTTGAATCAGCACTTGAAATAAAAAATCGAGTGTTGGAGAATATAGAAGCTAGTAAGGCGGCGAGAGAAAGTTCGAAGTTTGATAATTATTTACGACAAGAATATGCTCAGCAAGGAAAATATTTTCCAGAGCGCATAAGTATGCCAAATGGTAAAACAGCTTATCTTTCAGCAGATTATTTTGAAGGTAAACAAATTCCGGTTCGATCAAGATCTTTTGTGGATGCACAGGGTCACATCAAATGGCCACCAAAAGGAACAGATGGCTTTGTTGTAGATAGTGCTGGAACCCCCATTACAGAGCTGGCTAATTTAAAAGCCGGACAAGTGCTTGACCGTTTTGGATCAAATGGTGGACGCTTCACCAGTCCAGTTAATAACGGAGAGAAATTAGCATTTAACACTAGAGGCTTGCCTTATCCTGAGGGATATCAAGAATACCATCAGTATGAAGTAGTGAAGGATATTACAAAGGAAAATATTTTAAAAGCATATAATGAAGCATCGCTAGAAATGCAGGATGCAATTAAAAGTAAACTTTCAGATTTTAATCTGTCCCTTGAAGATTTAGCTGATATTAAGCAAGGTCAAATTGCTAAAATATTTGGTCAAGGCGGAGGAATACAAATTCAATTTAAATTATCGATAGACATTTATGAAAAAAATTAGGATTTTTTAAAAAGAGGTAATAAAATGAAAGATATATTAGATTTTTAAATTTATGAAACAAGATGTAGAAAAGGAAATTAAAGAAAAAGAAACTTGAAAGTATACATTATGTTTTATTCGATGAAAACAAACGGTTACCATGGGCATTTCACTTATTTTATAAAGATGGTAAATTTTTGATTAATGGTCGAGATGATAGATCATATGTGATGGGGAATACGATAGAGTTTACTAGTTTTGAAGAGGCGAAGACTGCTTTTATAAGTAAATTAGAGAACTTTGTAGAATCGACTAAGAAAGGAATTAAAGTTGGATTTTCTCCATATTATCCATCACCATTATGGGATGAAAAAGAGGAGCACTAGAAGATGAGAGACGAAGTTAAAGAACGTTCTGAACTTTCATTAGCCATTCGAGATTTAGGATATGAAAGTTTAAGATATTCCATTTTCAACGATCATAGACCAAGTGAATGGGAAGTTCGAATTGAGTTTGATTCTATTAGTGAACATTATTTTGTCTACGCCACAATGGATCGAGCAAGTTATAACAAAAAATTGGAATTTGATAATTTTAAGGATGCAAAAAATAAATTTATAGAGAAACTAGACCTCACTGTGAAAATAAATAGAGCTTCTATAAAAAGTGGAGAGGTTCCTGAATACTCCTCTCCATTATGGGATAAAATCGATGATTGATATTAAGAATATGAAATGCATAGTTGAACAAGAAATTAAAAAACGTCATTTTGAGAGCTTACATTATGTTCTGTTTGACGAAACTAAACGTCTTCCATGGGCATTTCACTTATTCTATAAAGATGGTATATTTATGATTAATGGTCGAGATGATAGATCATATGTTATTGGGAATACGATAGAGTTTACTAGTTTTGAAGATGCAAAAATAGCTTTTTTGGAAAAAAATTAGAACATTTTGTAAAATCTAATCAATTCAAAGTAAAGATAGGGGAAACCCCGGATTATTCCTCCCCCCTCTGGGATGATGTCACAGAATAACAAATAACTCCCCCTTTTATGATAGAATAAATCAAGCAAGAGTTTACTAATGTTTTATTGGTAAACTCTTGCTTTTAATAGAATTCTCTTCAAGGTAGAGTGAATCAACACTACTCTAGCATCTCCTCCGCCCAATCCCGAATGACTTCTATTGATGAAAAAAAGTTAACTTTCAGATTTAAATCTATCTATTGAAGAATTGGTTTAAGGTCCCACAAAGCAGATTGGCAATCCAAAAAGCTTTAGCAGTGTAATAAAGAAATAAGCCTCCTTAGTGAAGTTTCGTATGTGGTCTGCAAACGACATCGAAAGAACTAAGGAGGTTTTGTCATGGGAGTTGCCGATGACGTACATAGTTTAGCATATACGAAATGGAAAAGTAAGGAACCTAACGTTTTTGTTCCAAAATATAAAAGAAAAGTAATCTAAGAGGACAGGTAACAGTAGAATGTATGAATGGCAATAGTTGAGCATAATCAAAAAATGTGTGAATCATGTATACAGGTTAGTAAAATACCATTGGACTATCTATTGTGTAAGTTGGAAAGAAACATCTAAAGATAAGCTATAAAGGGCATTGCATTATAATTAAAAAAATATTTTGTAAAAAGTGTTGACTATAACATTGTGTCATGGTTTAGAATGTAAATTGTTAGGAGGTAGATACATGTACATGATAAAAAAAGCAAGTGAGATTAGTGGTGTGTCAGTACGAATGTTGCACCATTATGATGAGATTGGGTTATTATCTCCCCAGAAATCAGAGAATGGATATAGGTGTTACACAGAAGAAGATATGGCATGCTTGCAAACCATACTCTTTTACAAATATTTAGGATTTCCACTTAAAAAAATTAAATCACTAATGGCAAAGGATGATACCGAACTACTAACTCACTTGAAAAGACAGTTGACCTTAATGCAAAAGGAAAACGAGAGACTCTTAACATTGATGGAAACATTACGAAAAACGATTGATTATGAAGAAAGGAAAATTACAATGTCAACAAAAGAAAAATTTAATGGGTTTACATACCAAGATAATCAAAAATATAAGCAAGCTGCAATCGATATGTACGGGAAGGAAGTTATTGAAGAAGCCATTGAAAAACAAAAGGGCAAGGAACAAGAATTGACGGATGGTTTTAATGAAATATTCTTCACTTTCTCTGAAAATATGTCAAAGGAAATGAGCGCAACATCTAAAGAAAATGTAGATTTAGCAGAGAAACTTCATAAACATATTTGCAAATACTCGTTCGAATGCCCAATCGATGTATTTTCAAACATTGGTTATGGATATGCTCAAAATCCAGAATTTAAAAACAACTTAGATCAATTCGGCGATGGAACTGCGCAGTATATATGCGATGCCATTCAGGAATATGTGAAAGAAAAATAGGATAAAAAATTAACAAGAAACAGTAAATCAAAAAAGGATTTACTGTTTTTTGTTTTTTAATGCTGCCCTGGATTGGTCACGAATCAAAAAGCTTCGCAGTCTGATAATAGAAAATAAGCCTCCTTAGTGAAGTTTCATATGTGGTCTGCAAACGACGTCAAAAGAACTAAGGAGGTTTTGTCAATCGAGTTATCGATGATGTGCATTGTTAAGCGTATACGGAAAGAGACGGTAAGCCCCTTTTTCTTTTTTTGTAAAAAACAAAAAGTAGCATATTTGCTACTGTAGCATATATGCTACATTTCAAAAATTAAAAACACAATTTTTGAATGGGATGTCAACAGTTAGGAACGTTGATTTGACAATGTTTATAAAGGGTACAGATAGCAAGTGTACACGTTATATACTAATTTATATATTTGCATGAAAGCTTAGTGTGATGCGGAAAACGGCTTTAAAAATCCGAACAAAAAATTCTTTTTTTAAGTAATTTTCGTCCTTTTCTGTTACAATGAAAAAGAACTAAAACTAAGGAGGCCTCTTATGACAGCTCAAACCACTTCATTAGAAAGATTATCGTGCTCGACTTCGGTAGTCAGTACAACCAGTTGATTACGCGCCGTATTCGTGAATTCGGTGTGTTCAGCGAGTTGCTACACAACGACATTACAGCCGAAGAAATTAAGGCACATGGCAACGTAAAAGGGATTATTTTCTCAGGGGGACCACATAGCGTTTATGCGGAGGATGCTTTTACCGTGGATCCTGCGATTTTTGAATTGGGAATTCCAGTTCTTGGGATTTGCTACGGGATGCAACTGACAACGCATCTGTTCGGCGGGAAGGTAGAATCGTCTACAACGCGTGAATATGGTTCTGCGAAAGTCGATGTCTTTAAGACGACTTCAGGCATTTTTAAAGGGTTAGCTGAAGAGGAAGAGGTACTCATGAGCCACGGCGACCGTATTACAGCGATTCCGGAAGGCTTCAGTGTGACGGCTTCGAATGCGCACACGCCTTTTGCGGCTTTTGAAAACCAAGAACGTCGTATTTACGGCGTGCAATTCCACCCAGAAGTGCGCCACAGTATTCACGGGAACGACATGCTTCGTAACTTCGTGTTCGATATTTGTGGGGCGACAGGCGACTGGTCAATGGACAGCTTTATTGAAATGGAAATTGCGAAAATTCGCGAAAAAGTGGGCCATAAGAAAGTCTTGCTTGGTCTCTCAGGCGGGGTAGACTCAAGTGTGGTTGGGGTTCTCTTGCAAAAAGCAATCGGAGACCAACTCATTTGTATTTTCGTAGACCACGGCTTGCTTCGTAAAGGGGAAGGCGACCAAGTGATGGAGAGCCTTTCTGGTAAATTTGGCCTCAATATTATCCGCGTGAACGCTCAGGAACGTTTCCTATCGAAACTTAAAGGCGTGAGTGACCCAGAACAAAAACGGAAGATCATTGGAAATGAGTTCGTGTACGTATTCGACGACGAAGCGGCAAAACTCACAGACGTGGATTTCCTTGCGCAAGGAACGCTCTACACAGACATCATCGAATCCGGTACGAAGACAGCGCAAACCATCAAATCTCACCATAACGTTGGGGGACTTCCAGAGGATATGCAATTCGAGTTGATTGAACCTTTGAACACGCTCTTCAAAGACGAAGTGCGCGCTCTAGGAACGGCGCTTGGCATGCCAGACTCTATCGTATGGCGCCAACCATTCCCAGGACCAGGACTTGGCATCCGTGTGCTTGGCGAAGTAACCGAAGAAAAACTCGAAATCGTTCGTGAATCAGACGCCATCTTACGCGAAGAGATCGCCAAAAACGGCCTTGAACGCGACGTATGGCAATACTTCACGGTTCTTCCAGGCATCCGCAGCGTTGGGGTAATGGGAGACGGAAGAACGTACGACTACACGATTGGAATCCGTGCCGTAACAAGTATCGACGGCATGACGAGTGACTTCGCTCGCCTTCCTTGGGAAGTGCTACAAACCATCAGCGCCCGCATCGTCAATGAAGTAGCCCACGTCAACCGCGTCGTCTACGACATCACGAGCAAAACCGCCGGCAACGATCGAATGGGAGTAGGGAAAATTTTTCTAAAAATTATTATACTAGAGATGAAGAAACCATTGCGGGAATGAAAATTATTTCAATGGATACAGATTCTCTTTAGAAAAATAATTGAGACATAAGGTTAAGTATAAGTATCTGTATGCAGTATTTGAAAAAAATATTATGAAATGCTATTAGAGATTGTATATTGGCGTGATAGGATGATAAAAGAGGTTACTGGAGAGTTTAAGGCATAAAAAAATATAAACTTTCAAAATTAATATATGAATTACACAAGGGTGTGAGAGGGTAAAATGAAAAAAATAGATTTACATTTACATACACAAAAAAATGTAAACAAGGTGATAGAGCGTCGAGAGTAATAGATGCAGAAAAAAATTCATAGAAAAAAAATACAAGAAAAATAACGTTGGATTATGTGCGATTACGAATCATAATAAATTTGATATCAATGAATATAATGCTATTTCCGGTAACCCAATAAATTTTTATTATTTTTTTCCGGGCATAGAGTTAGATGTTAGATTTGATGAAAAATAAAATAAGGCATATTATTTTTAGTGTGTCATCCAAAATGTGCAATTAAATTTAAAGAGATTTTTTTCTAGAGATGATAATAGAAATTATGATGATTATAAACTGGAATATAATGACTTAATACTCAATATTAAGAAATTTAATAAAGATGAAATTTTTAATTATTCCTCACTTTTTTTAGGTAAAGATAAAGTTAGATCAATAAGTATTGAAGAAAAAGATCTTTTGAAAGAAGATTTAGTTGGGTACACAGTTATTCTAGAACCAAATCTAAAAAAACATGGGTATAATCAATGCGCATAATGAGATATCTTTAATAGGAAGTGATGTAACAGATTGGGGAAAAATATTCGGAAAATGCAAAAAGATTACCAGAAATGAAATTTGCAATTGATAGCTTCGGGAAATTTTTATGAGTTAGCAACATCATCTAATGTGTTTATAAAATCCGTATTGAATAATTGCGAAAAAAACTGGAAATAGATTTGGATTATAATACCAAGTTAGATATATATCAGGATGTTAATGTAATTTTTTTGGTGGCAAGGGTTCAGGAAAGACTGTGTTAATGAAGAATCATATTTTTTTCCTAAATTAAGTGAAAATGGGAAAAAGGTTTTTTTATTCACGAAGGAAAAGATTATCAAAAAAATTCTATGATGAAATATTGAAAAAAATAATGAAGATGAAGTTGAAATAGATAGCAATTTAAAAGACCGTATAATTAATGATTTAGACTCTATATTAAATTATAAAGAGAGTACTTACGCTAATTTTATCGGTAAATATTTGAAGTACTATGAAAAATCAAAATGTATCAAAAAAATGCAAAGAAAAATAAGAAAAAAACAGAATGTTTGTATAATAAAAAAATATCTCAAACTATTCAAGATATTTCTACACAATATAGGGAAGATATTAATTATATTAATAAAGTCAATAATATAAATACAGAGTATAGAAATGATGAAAACGAGCATAAAGAAATTTTTATCTGATGAATTATTTAAGCTTAAACAAGAAATTTATAAAGATACAATAGAGAAAGCTAAAGCAATATTTTCTGTTTCTAAAACAGGTATAATTATTGAGAATATTAAAGAGATAATAGATAAAAAAACAGGAAAAAAATCTAAAACCCAATAATATTGGATTTTTCAAAAAAATGGTTTCTGAAAGAAGAGCTATTTTTTTGAAAAAAATCAAAAAAATATTAATGAGTGTTTAGAGAATATTAAATCATCAAAAAAATTAAAAATCGGAGAATTACCAGATAAGGGGCGAATTTATTCCAAAGTGGAAGTGAAAGTAATGGATAAAAAAATGAAAAAAATATGTTAAAGGTTCTCCATTTGATAGAAATAAGATTTCTGTTAATCGAGGTTTAATAGAAAAAAAATAGCGAATTTTTTTCTGTTAAAGATTTATTGAAAATGAATAAATTATTTTTCGATTGATGAGTTACAAAAAGTGCGGTGCGGAATATTTTTGGTGATTGTGTAAAGAAGTCTTGCATGGTTATTAGAGAAGACGATAGTATATATGAACCTTCTGAAGGCGAAAAAAATCAATTTTTATCAATTAGTGGATTGATTGAAAATCTGGCTTTTTGATTGCTACTTGTTTGATGAAATAGAACGAGGACTTGGGAATAAATATATATCAGAATATATAATTCCTAAACTAAAAGTATTTAAGAGATATAGGAAAAACGGTAGTTTTATCTACACATAATGCCAATATTGCAATTAATACATTGCCAACTCAAACAATATATTGCAACTATGTAGGAGATTCGGATGCAGAAATATATTTTGCTGGTAATATGTATGCAAATGAACTGGTATCAATTAAAAAAATACTGACAATATAATATCATGGGAAGATGAAGCTATTAAACATTTAGAGGGAAGTGAACAGATGTTTAATATAAGGAGAAATATATGGAATCAATAATAATGAAATTCAAAAGTAGATAGAAGTGAAAAATAATGAAACAGTTAAATTTTTTTAATACCAGATTTAGAAAATAGTTCGGTTAATATAACTGACAGTAATACTGAAGATATTGAAATTTTTATTTAATTTAATATTTCAGGAAGTAATTAAGAGTAAAAAAAGCTTATAGAATTTGAGTTGGATGATTCAAACAACGATTTGTTTAATGAAGTGGCAAATGATATAGTAATGCAAATAAACAGTGAAATCAAAAAAATGCGGAATCTGATTTTTGAAAAAAATAATAGAATTAGATAATGCTTAAAAAAATCTGTGCTTGCAAAAAATCAGATAAACAGAAATAAAGTGGATAATAAGGCTAAATCCGACAACAAAAGCCTTGATTTTATGCCATTTATACAAAACAATATCAATGGACATATCGAGTGAGAGTAATTTATAGACATAGTTTAAAAGTAAAATAGCGGTCTTAAAAAGTTGTTATAAAAGATTAAAAATCACCACTAGTTTTTGAAGTGCACCTCAAAAGTCAGAACTTCTATCTAACTTTTGGAGTGCACTTCAATGTATTTCCGCATTGACATATAACAATATCAAAAAAACATTATCAAGTATCGCTTTATTCTTTTTTTCTAAGGTTATTTAAAAAAATTTTAACTTCACTAAAAATCATTCGGATCCATATTGTTAATTAAATCTATACTAACTTGAAATACAATATCAGAGATACATGATAGAATGTCAGCATTAATATCAGAAATTAAAAAAATGTAGGATCTACGTGCTCCCCATGTAAAAGTTTGTTTCTCCGATACTGTGCATAAAGTATTAACAATTGTAGGTAGTTAATTTCATACGAGGAAGAATCACTGTTTTTTTATAATTTGTTTCAAACCCTTTTAAGGGTTTGTCATTGCAGTTTTCATCACTTTTAGGATAGTTTTTTTCTATTATCCTTTTAATGACTTCTAAAAACATTTTTTTATTTTTTTATACTTAAATCGATTATAACGAAATGTATCTGCAACGTCCTCCTTAAATTGAACACGTTTATTGATTAACCACACTAGCAATAATTTATTTAACTCTTCCTTGTTATTTATATAAAATTGTTCTGACAAGGAAATCGAATTTGTTAAAACTTGTTCAATGTTATCTAAAGTCAATAGTGATATGATAGCTTCTAAATCTTTGTCATTATCCCCTTTTCCAGCTGATTTGTTATGAAATGTATAAACAAAAGTATACATAGAATTGAAAGAACGATAAGCGTTGTAAAAAAATCTTTATTTTTTTAGTAAATAGAACTTGTGAATGAAGTATTCTATATACTATATCAGACACTTCCTTATGACTAATCATTTTTAAACAAATATTCAATGTTTTTCATCGATTACAAAACTGTCTGGAAGTGGTGCTCCAAATTCTTGAACGAAGGGTATATCAATTTCGTTCTTACTATGATCACTAATTATTATTGATTCAATTTCTATCGGCTGTCTATAAAAATTATAAACATAAAAGAGTGATGAAACTATACACCTTTTAAAGTTACTTCTTTTTTTGTTTTTCCAACAATTATTTAAATCAATTGCTTTTGCTTCTATTACATTCGATTAAAATTCTATTTCTTTTCAAATTTTATATCATCTGAATATATTTCCTCTTTTTTTCTGATTGTCCTCTTTATAGACACGCTTGTGATATTCAAACTTAATGTCCTTATTAAGTTCTTTATTGTTAGTGTTTTTTTACATTGTATTTAATAGTTATGCTAACTCTCATAATATTTTTTTCCTTTCATAAAATAATAGATTAATCTAAAAAAACTTTTTTTACTAATACTTCATCTTCACTTTTTTTATATCTATTGTGATAGACAGTTGTTTAATTCTATATTGAGTTTGTTTCTCGCAAATTGCTTTTAGTCTAATCAAATATTTGTACGATATATTCATATAAAATTATTCTAGAAGACACATTAAAAAAATAATTATATTTTTTTAAGATAGAAAGATAAAGTCAAAACTATAGAAGGAGTAAAATTAACATTTAGTGAAAAATGATGCAGAAATTGCTAGAAAATAGAAATGCTGGAGAAAGTACAATACGAAACAGCATCTACCTCAGAGCATGATTTTTAGTGTTTCTTCAGAAAATGGCAAAGAATTTATTCTAAAAGCAATAGTTAATGGTTTTATTTATTTTTCATAATCAGAGAAAATAACTTCAGTAGCGATTCTCTTGTAGGAGATTTCATTTTTTTGTATGTCTTGTACATCTAAAAATCCCCTTGAAAGAATAATAGATATTTCCCAATACATCTGCTTGGTGTGCAAATACAATGGAATCTTTAATTTCTTTTATCTCCATATCGTTTCCAACTCTAGTTTGCTCGATTATCTCTCCATCAGGAGAAATAGAATTAATCCAATCCTTATTTTTGTATAGTTTTGGAAACCATACCTGTACTTTCTCATTTAAAGGAGAGGAGCCCGCTTGATGGAGCTTATAATTTTTTTCCCAAATAGTCTCAATACATCTGCATGAGTTCGGAATTTTGCTCCGTCAGATATTCTTAATTTTCCAGCTTTCAACCATAGTTTTACTGAAAATTCATCCTGATATGAGTATGGTCTGAAATCTTTAATCTTTTTTAGAGGTCGAATTTGATTAATTAATTGATCAATGCTTTCATGTACTGATTCAATATTGGAATTGTTATCACACTGAATCCTGAAGAATTTCACATCTGCGGAAGAAATTATCTCCCTTTCTCTTGCTCTATCAGCTTCCTCATTTGATAAATGATGACTCTCATCAACTTCAACTGCTATTTTGAATTGTGGAAAATATAAATCTATAAGATACCTTTTTTTCCTTCTTCGTTTCTAACGAGTTGTTGAGTTGTAAATTGATTTCTGTATCATTTAATAAGTGGATTATTCTAGATACAACATAGAATTCATACTTCTTATTGCGAAGTTTAGTTAACAATTTTTGCATAGTATGTTAATTCATCTAGCTTATTTGACATGTTATGGCCTCCCATTTTTTTATTTCATACTTTATTATAACTTATTTGATAATATAATCACAAAAAGAAAACTAAATGGAATAGGCTCTGGAATTTTAGTTCTAGAGCCTTTATTATTGGGATTGAGAGACTGTATTTGAAGGGAGTAGTGGGCATGGACGAAAAGATTGAAATCAAGAAGCAAGATTTCTATGAGATGATGTATTTAATGGAGAAAATTCTGTATATCGCAGAACGCTCAGGAGCCAGAGAGGATAGCGACAACAATGCGTATTCTCTAGCCATCACCTTTGGAAAAGAGAACGTTGTGCAGGAGCTGCTATCGCTTCGAAGAAACATGGATCGCTATTTAGATGAGCGGGCCGAAGAGGAGTTAGAAAAAATCCTCGAATCAATCGATGACATTACCATTCCCTATGACCTAACACTCGAAGCCTTACGAAAAGAGATCGAACCTTACTTACCGAAGAGGGTTGAGGGGTAAAAAATAGATAATAGAAAAACCGTAAATTGATATGGCCTTACTGATTTGCTTGGTAAGTGGAACATCATTTTACGGTTTTTGTGTGTGGTTAAATCTTGCAGCGGGAGTTATTCTATAGTCGTTTTATATACTGACTGACAGATGTTTTGATTGTATCTAAAGAATCAACCATTCCTCGATCAATCCACTTAAAAATAACGTTCCAAATGGCTCCGATATTAAATGCAATTAGATAATCAGGATCGAGGTCGACGATAACTTTTTTGAACGGATTGTTAGAGTCATGAATCTGGTCAATATAGGTAGGAAGAATCTCGTTCATTCTTAGAAGGAAGTAGTGAAACATTTTATTTTTATGGAGTAATGAAAGAAACTCTTTATTTCTACTACAAAAATTAAAAAAATAATTGAGATAGGGTCATTATCGGAAGAAGAATTTTTCCTCTGTATATTCGAGAATTAATCCGTCAATAATGGAATAGAGTACATCATCCTTATTATTGAAATTTAGATAGAATGTTTTTTTCTGACAAGATTAGTTTCCAATATGATTTGTTTTACAGATATTTCAGAATAGGGGTGTAACTGCATCAGTTTAAGTAGAGCTTCGGATATTTCCTTCTTTGATCTTAAAAGCAGAAGGATGCTGTGTTTTTTCATAAAAATCTCCTTATAAGATACACATAATTGTAAGATTGTGTATCTTGTTCATAATCTATTTACTTTATTTGTTTTTATAGAGTAGCATAACTCAAAAAAAGATACACAAATGTGTAATGCTGATTTTTCGGTGGTGCAATAGGTAGAGTGGCACTACGATGTTATGAAAGATAAGTTGAAATTTTTTTAAGAGATGTCAACGGTTGTAAAAATTATAAGGGCTTTTTAAGAAAGGGCGAATATTAGTGAGTTATGAAATTGTAATTAACGATCCTAAACAAATCATGGATGAAAGATTAGATATCTATATAAAGGGGGTTGAAGGTTTTGAAAAAGTAACAATTATATTAGAAACAAAGTGCTTTTATAATATTAATGCCCCAATGAATTATTCTGAGACAACATATTGGAAATCAGAGGTTATTTATTTAAGTGATGTATCAGGTGTTGTATCCGTAAATACTTCAACGGCAATAGGAGGAGATTATCTTGGGGTTAGAGACATGGGTTTGTTTGAAACACTTCGGCCTATGGAAGTAGTGAAACAGAAAAGAGTGATAGATTTAAATCGTGTACATTTAAAAGAAAAGGTTACTTATCAAATAACAGCCTTATTAGCTAATAGAATTATTGCACAAAAATCATTTGACCGTTGGTATAAAAAAGAGAGCATCCAATATATGGATATCATAAAAAATGCATGGCAGGGAAGACTGTTCTTTGAGGAACCCACTAGTCCTAGGCCGGCAATTATATTTTTATCAGGAAGTGATGGAGGAATTGAAAAAGCTCAAAATATTGCTATGTTATTATCGAATTACGGATTTGTGACTATGGCTATAAGTTACTTTGGGATGCGTAAACAACCTTCGAATCTTAATCAAATTCCAATTGAAATTATAGAAGAAGCTTTGCAGTATTTAAAGCGATTGGAATTTGTAGATGCGTCAAACATAGGGATTTATGGACGATCTAAAGGAGCAGAGTTGGCTTTATTATCCTTAACAAAATATTCTGGATTAAAATGTGCTGTTTTAAACTCACCAAGCGATAGAGTTTATGAAGGAATAAGAGGAAAAATGAATGCAAAACATTCTTCTTGGACATATGAGGATAAGGAGGTTCCTTATAAACCTTTTAGATGGATTGAAGTTATTAAAAATAAGTTGTTTAAAATTCCGATGAAGGATAAAACGGGAATAATGGAATTAGAAAAAGTGAAATGCCCGTTATTATTGATTAGCTCATTTAGAGATGAGGTATGGAATTCTTTTTGATGCTGCAATGAATATCTTAACTAAAGTGAATTCTTTAAATAAAAAAATTGGTCCTTACAACAGAACTAGGACATATGAACACAATCTCCTATCTACCAAATATAAGATATAATAATAGAAGTGATAAAATATATTGGGAAGCAGTAGTATCTTGGGAAAGTACAGTATCTTGGTTTATTGAGCATTTAATGAAAAGAATTTAAGACGGAAAACGTGATATAAAATGTATTGACACTATCAAAAAAAGTGAGAGGTGAAAAAAATACAAAGTAAAAAAATTTTTGGGGGATAAATTTTTACTATTCATTATTACCTGTTATCTTCGATTTTTTTATAATGGCTTTAAAAGGGTATAAGAAAGAGAGGCGCTCTGAATAGGGCGTCTTTTTTTGTTTTAAGCAATTTTGAAAGAAGTTTATATTGAAAAACTATCATTTAAAAAGGAGAAAAATGTAGATAGTAATAAAAAAAGTAAATCGTTTTTCAAAAAAACGCTTAAATTTAATTAGTGAAAATGATATAATAAATTCGATTACTTCATAAAATTTCAATAAGTGGTAAAAAAATATGAAAAAAATGGTCGCAATTTGCGACTGGATAAAAATTATTGAGACTTTGAGCGGTCATTATGATTTAAAGGAGGATGAATTCATGAGTATAAATTGATAATAATTATTAAATACATTTATATATATTAGAAATGGGAACTGGATTTGAAAAAAATAGGTAAAAGGTGAAATATGATAATCAAAAAGAAAAGAATAAATTCCATAGATAAATACTTAAAAGCTTTTTAAAGAAAGTGATTATATTTATGTGGCAGTTCAATGTAACGATGAGATAAAGGGAATTTTTGAAAAGAAAAAGTGGTATAGAAGTATACGAAAAAAAGGGCTCAAAATCATTCCAAAAACCATGTGGCAAGGTTACAGAGCGTAATATGTATGGTGAATTTGTAGTTTGTAAAGATAAAGCTAAAGAATTTAGAACATATGAAAGAGAATATCATGTGATTGACTGGCATAAGAAAGATCATTATGGCACGTGTTATGTAACCCTACTTTGCTACCCAAAAACTATTTGTTGAACCTCAGTTAGAAGAAATTATATTAGATGCAAATGTGATTAAATCAGAGAAAATAGAAATATCAGACAAAAAAAGAATTTCTCATACTGTTAATATGTTTCTCGAAATTTTCGGGTGTTGCGAAATATTCGATGAAAGTGAAAAAGCCTTAAGTAGTGATATTCAAATTAAGTCAATATCATGGGCAATTCTTCCACCTGGTGAATATCCATGGGACAAGGTTTCAAGTAATTCATGGAAAAAAGCAAAGAAATCTAAAAAAAGAATAATCTGGTTGTAGAAAAGAGACACACAGTTATCTCATCTTTTTCACCCGGATTTTTTTGGCGTATGGGGCAAATGGGTTTAACGAATATTTAGTCTATGGTTTTAAATCGAAAAATTTATTTGTTTTTGAATCTAATCAACTTGATCAAGCAACATATGTTTTTAAGGGAGATTGGGAAGAGTTTTCAAAGCTAACTAAGAGAGATGTAATTAAAGGCCGTTTATGCTATGCAAGGATAATACATTGTTCTACCTGGGAGAAAGAAATTTCTAATCTGTTTAGTAACGATTAAAAAGAATAAAAAAATTCAAAAAAACACAAAAGGAAGTGATGAATTTGACATACGAGAAATTTAGAAGTTACTTTTCGAAAGTCTACAAGTATAATTCTTTTTTTCGAAACAACTCAGACTTTCTCTTTGTATAAGCTTTGCGTTAATTATTATTGACAATAGAAATTTGCTTTTCAAAAAAATGTTTCTTGTTGAAGGAAAAGTGTAATTATTGTTGAGTGTTAATATTGTTAGCATATTTAATACTTCGTTTGTTTGAGCTAGGGATTAAAGATGCTTTTTTTATATGAAATCTACAAATGTATTAGATATATGTGTAATTGATATAATGTTGCTAACTGTTGTTTACGGAGGGGCAATTATTTTTTTATAAAAGAAATTTCTTCGTACAAGTTATGGGCGATTATTCTAATGGATTTATTTTTTTATTTATATAATTTGGAGAAGAGTAAACATAACGACCAAAAATAGAAAAATAAAAACAAGAGAGAATATTATTACGCTTAAACAATTATTTGAAGGTGATTTTGTAAGAAAATCTCAAGAACCAATTTTGCTAAAGGATGAAGAAGCAAATTATGATTTGTTAGGGAGAAATCAAATCATAAATTATATTTATCAAGCAGTAAAAATGATAAAAAAACGATAAGCGATTTGTCATTAGTCTAGAAGGAAAATGGGGGTCAGGAAAAAGTACTATTTTTAAATGGTGTTAAAGAAAAAAACTCAAGGAAGACAAAAAAATACCGTTATTTTTGGATATGTTTGATCCTTCACTTTATAATGATAAAACTGTGATGTTAGAGAATATGTTTGGATATTTGATGAAGCAAAGTGGAATCAAGTATAACATTTTAGATATACGAAAAAAACGATAAAAAAATTTCCCAAAATTATTTTTTTAATTCTGAAGGAATTAGTAATCTTTTTCTAAAGAGTGAATCGATAGAAGATATTAGAGCTCAAATTAATGACTTTTTTAAAAACTAGTGGCAAAAAAATATGTTTTTTTGTTATAGACAATATAGACAGAGTTGATAATGAGAATATTTTATCTGTTTTTTAAGTTTGTAAGTAGTATTCTAAATTTTTGATAATGTTATATACATTCTTTCTTTTGATGATGAAAAAGTAAAAAGGCTTTTGAAACTGATTCAGAAGTAGACTATTCTTATCTGAAGAAAATAATTAATCTTTCAATTCGAGTTCCAGAAATTCACGCTGAGAGACTTCAAAATATTTTTCATAAGTCATTAGAAAATATCTGTAAAGGATACGGCCAAGAAAAAAATTAATTGATGAACTCGGAGGATATATTGATTTTATATGTAAAATGAATTTCGATTTAAGAGATTTTTACTAGACTAATTAACGGCCCGATAAACTATGTCTTAAATGAAAATTGTTTTTTTGAATAGAAAAGATCTATTGGTTTTGGAAACAATTAAAGAATATGATTTTTGAACTTTATCGCAAAGTATATTTAAACAAAATATTATTTATCTCTAAAAAAATCATCCTATCGATTTTTTTATATTAGTGTAGGGTTTGATATAGATAACTTTGAGAAAAGAAATCAATACTTTTTTTATGAGAAAATATTGATGAAACATGGCGAGTGTTTCAAGTTGTTGTCAGAAGTGTTTCCATATGTAAAAAGAATATAAGAATAATGATAAAGTAAAATTAGTAAGAGGACCCAAAGATATTGAGGTTTTTTTACGGAACGAAGTGTTAGTAGTTGGAAATATTTTTGATTTGTACTTTTGCCATACAAACAATCATTATATTGATTTGGAAGATTATGTAGATAATTTCGTAAATGAAATGAATAGTTCGTTGACAAAGGATTTAGAAAAAGGTAACAGTATTGGAGGAACTGTTAGAGAATAGAAATTGGCTATATCAGAAAGAGTTTCTTGAAAAAAATTGCTATATTCAATCGATGACTTAGACTGTAATCTGTATTATTCATTATCAAAATTTATCGTAAAAAAATAATAGTAAATTACTGTTTCAGAGGTTTAGTTTACTTTCAACTCCGAGACGAATGGGGGCAATGATAGTTGCAGAATTGTTTACAAGAATGTCTGACAAGGCAGTAGCTTCAATTTTAGAGAGTGAAAAAAATAATTATCAAAAATGTAGGGTTCTGGCAAGAAGTGTTTTTGGAGTTTTTGATGCGCCAATTAAGGATTCTTTAAATGATAAAAAGGGATAAAATCGGAGTTTTTTTAGAAAAAAATCTGCAGAAGATATTTTAAACTTCAATATTGATATATATGATAATATGAATTATTTTTTTATCGTAATAGAATTGTTCTAGATAACTATTGTTTTTCAGGATTCTGAACGTTTAATAAAGTTCTTCGATAACATTCTTAGCGAGAAAAAAATGTATATCGATTTTTTTATACGATATTATAGAAATTAGTTGTGATTTCAGAGATAGTTTTTGATATAGATTGTACAAGAGTAAAAATATAGATTTGATCCCAGAGCCTTTGATAGATTTACTACCATAGAGAATGTTCAAAAAAATACTATTAAAAACGACCTCCAATTAGCGAAGTTGAGTTAATGCTAGATGAAGCGTTTAGAAATTTTTATTGAATCGGATGGTGAACGAATGGAAGCGTTAGTTCGAGATAAACTATATTTTAGTGACTTATAGATATGGATATATAGTATAAAGGTGCTAGTTAATCTAGCGCCTTTATTAGTTATTCAATCATTCATTTCAATATTAAGCGGTTTTTGGGTTCCGAATCCAAGGAACCCGGAACTGACTTCTACGCCTTTTAATACTAACGTTCCATAAGAAGTTTTTTCCGATTTCCTTTGTTTCTGGAACAATCATGCCACGCGGAATGACGCCTTCTGTAAACATATAAATAGTTACTACGCCGGAACTATATGGTGAGCCGTCGCTCTGGCTAAGCGAGTATTCTATTACCCTATTGTATTTTACTGGATGAAGTAACATTTCCCAGTCATGCCATTTGCTATATAAGCCCCCCTAATCGTATACTAACGATGTACAATCATTAAGGAGGGTTTATGTTTTTATCGGAAGAGTTATTACAAGAAATTCATGAGCGTGCACCGCGTTATGACAAAGAGAATGCGTGGCCTGCGGAAGATTATGTAGCGTTAAAAGAAGCAGGATACTTGAAGGCGTTCGTGCCAAAAGAGTACGGAGGATTCGGTTTGTCGCTAAAAGAAATTGCGCAAGAACAAACTCGTCTTGCGATGGCAGCTCCAGGGACTGCACTTGGGGTGAACATGCACCAAATTATTGTCGGCCTTGGCAAGCACATGGTTCGTTTTGGCAACAAGAAGGGAGAACAAATTCTTCGTGATGCTGCAGAAGGCAAGTTGTTGGCGTTTGGGATTTCTGAACCTTCGAATGACCGCGTGTTATTCGGTTCGATTTCTGAGGCTCGTCCAGAGGATGGCGGCGCATATCGTTTTTACGGCAAGAAAGTCTTCTTATCAATGGGAAAATATTGCGACAAGTTGGTTTCATTTGGGCAAGATAACACAGGGGAGTCACCACTATCAGTGTTCGCGTATTTAACACCAGACAAAGAAACGTTCATCGTAAAAGACGACTGGGATACAATGGGCATGCGTGCAACGCAATCAAACAGCGTTGAGTTGAAAGGTATCTTCGCAGCAGAAGAGCAAATTTTAACGAAAGTGGCTCCTGGACCAAGCTTTGATCCAGTGGTATTCGGTATTTTTGCATACTTCGAGATTTTATTAGCGGCAACATACTTTGGTATCGGGAAACGTGCGCTAGAAATCGGGGTAGAGACAGTGAAGAAACGTCACTCTGTATCGAATGATGCGCCTTACGCTAACGATAAAAACATTCGCTGGAGAATTGCAGAAGCGGCGATTATGCTAGACGGCATCCAACCGCAAATCAACGAGTTGAGCGACACGCTAGAAGCAAGCTCTGAATACAGCTTCATCTGGTTGCCTCGCTTGTCTTCGATTAAGAACCGTTCAGTGGAAGTATCGAAGAAAGCCGTGGAAGAAATCGTTCGTGCGAGCGGCGGAAGTTCGTACTTCAACCGTACAGAATTATCTCGCTTATACCGCGACGTGTTGGCTGGCTTGTTCCAACCAAGTGACCAAGAGTCATTGCATGATGCGTGGGCGAATATTCTCTTAGGACCCTATCCAATAATTTTTATATAGTAGAAAAGCTCGCTTGCGTGGTGCAGGCGAGCTTATTTGTGTTTAAACAAGTTCAGAGAGAGTATCCGTATTTGTGAATCCACTGTTATTAAATATCTAATTTTTCGATGATTTCACCATTCTGTTGTTTGGATTGAATTTTTTTGAATCAGCTCTTCCCCTAAATACTTGGAGAATGCACTTAGGTCAGGTGCAACTTCAAAGAGAATATGGTGGTTTTCTTCAACTGGGATAAATGAAGACTGATGATTTTTTGGATTTGACCAAAAATTCCAATTCGTATCGGTTCGCTCGTAATAAACATAGTTGTTCTTTTTCGTAACGTAAATTCTTTTTATTCGTCAGAGTCCGTTCATCTTGGGATTTAATAATAGTTGAATATAATTTTAATCCCTCGAATTGCTTATATTCTCGAATTTTTATCCTTTGAAACGTTAAGTTTAATGACTTCATAATCCATAACCTTACCTCCAAAATAGTCAACTGGATGATATGCTGTTACTTCTATTAAACCACTTTTTAAGAGTGATTTCAATCTCTTTATGATTATGAGACGGGTAGTTAGATTGGCTAAGATGAAATTTTCAGTGTTGAACAACCGAAATGTAACATATAAGTTACGTAACTTTTATGTTACATTTTGCTTTTTTAGAAATACGTCTTTACAAGTTCAAGTTCTGCTTCGTTTAGTTCTCGGTATTCCCCAGGAGCCAGCGATTCATCTAACACAAACTCTCCAAAGCGAATGCGTTTAAGATACGTCACTTTCACACCAACGCATAGAAACATCTTCTTCACTTGATGGAATTTCCCTTCAGAGATGGTGACGGTCGCACGGCTTAAGCTGCCGCTACTTTCTATTATCGTAAGCGAACTAGTTTTGCATTGATACCCACCGTGGAAAGTGACGCCGCGTTTGAAGGTTTCTACGGCATCTTTGTCAAGCGGGCCGTTGACTTCTACATAATATTCCTTCTCGATATGTTGGTCGGGGTTTAACATGCGATAACCCAGCGGACCATTATTTGTCACAAGCAGCAGTCCCTCGGTATCCCCATCGAGTCGTCCAAGCGGGTAGAGGCCTTCAACGTTCTCTTTTGAGAAGAGGTCGATGACGGTCGTATGTTCCTTATCGGTCGTAGCGGAGATGACGCCTTGAGGTTTATTCAGCATGTAGTACTTCTGGCTGTCGTCGTGAATCTGAGTACCGTTCACCGTGATGACTTGCAGGGTTGCGTCGACATTATTGCTGACGTGAGTGGCCGAAACACCATCGATTAAGACAGCTTCGTTCTTGATGAGTTTCTTCATTTCACGGCGGCTCAGCACCAGATGTTTCATTAATAGATGTTCGAGTCTCATAGGCCCTCCTTGCAGTCGTTTTCTCGATTATACAATTTTTTTCAAAAATCGAGTAGTTATTCGTTGACGTCTCTTTCTTCCTGTGGTAAATTATTAAACGTTGTCGCGCAAGATGTTAAAAAACATCGAATCATATTTCTTGCAAAGAAAATGAACGCGTGATATGATATCAAAGTTGTTGAAAAACAACGATTGACCTTTGAAAACTGAACAAAGAAGACGAACCAAATGTGTAGGGACTTCATTCAATTGAATGAAGAAACAACAATTTCTTATCTCTAAAAGAGATACAATAAGTCAGTAATTAAAATGAGCTTTTTCAAAGCTCATGAAAATTCAATTTTTCATGAGAGTTTGATCCTGGCTCAGGACGAACGCTGGCGGCGTGCCTAATACATGCAAGTCGAACGAGAGCGACTGGTGCTTGCACTGGTCAATCTAGTGGCGAACGGGTGAGTAACACGTGGGTAACCTGCCCATCAGAGGGGGATAACATCCGGAAACGGATGCTAAAACCGCATAGGTCTTCGAACCGCATGGTTTGAAGAGGAAAAGAGGCGCAAGCTTCTGCTGATGGATGGACCCGCGGTGCATTAGCTAGTTGGTGAGGTAACGGCTCACCAAGGCCGTGATGCATAGCCGACCTGAGAGGGTGATCGGCCACATTGGGACTGAGACACGGCCCAAAACTCCTACGGGAGGCAGCAGTAGGGAATCTTCCGCAATGGACGCAAGTCTGACGGAGCAACGCCGCGTGAGTGAAGAAGGTTTTTCGGATCGTAAAACTCTGTTGTTAGAGAAGAACAAGTGCTAGAGTAACTGTTAGCGCCTTGACGGTATCTAACCAGAAAGCCACGGCTAACTACGTGCCAGCAGCCGCGGTAATACGTAGGTGGCAAGCGTTGTCCGGATTTATTGGGCGTAAAGCGAGCGCAGGCGGTTCCTTAAGTCTGATGTGAAAGCCCCCGGCTCAACCGGGGAGGGTCATTGGAAACTGGGGAACTTGAGTGCAGAAGAGGAGAGTGGAATTCCATGTGTAGCGGTGAAATGCGTAGATATATGGAGGAACACCAGTGGCGAAGGCGACTCTCTGGTCTGTAACTGACGCTGAGGCTCGAAAGCGTGGGTAGCAAACAGGATTAGATACCCTGGTAGTCCACGCCGTAAACGATGAGTGCTAAGTGTTGGAGGGTTTCCGCCCTTCAGTGCTGCAGTTAACGCATTAAGCACTCCGCCTGGGGAGTACGACCGCAAGGTTGAAACTCAAAGGAATTGACGGGGACCCGCACAAGCGGTGGAGCATGTGGTTTAATTCGAAGCAACGCGAAGAACCTTACCAAGTCTTGACATCCTTTGACCACTCTAGAGATAGAGCTTTCCCTTCGGGGACAAAGTGACAGGTGGTGCATGGTTGTCGTCAGCTCGTGTCGTGAGATGTTGGGTTAAGTCCCGCAACGAGCGCAACCCTTATTACTAGTTGCCAGCATTCGGTTGGGCACTCTAGTGAGACTGCCGGTGACAAACCGGAGGAAGGTGGGGATGACGTCAAATCATCATGCCCCTTATGACTTGGGCTACACACGTGCTACAATGGATGGTACAACGAGCAGCGAACTCGCGAGGGTAAGCGAATCTCTTAAAGCCATTCTCAGTTCGGATTGTAGGCTGCAACTCGCCTACATGAAGCCGGAATCGCTAGTAATCGCGGATCAGCACGCCGCGGTGAATACGTTCCCGGGTCTTGTACACACCGCCCGTCACACCACGAGAGTTTGTAACACCCAAAGTCGGTGAGGTAACCTTTTGGAGCCAGCCGCCTAAGGTGGGATAGATGATTGGGGTGAAGTCGTAACAAGGTAGCCGTATCGGAAGGTGCGGCTGGATCACCTCCTTTCTAAGGATAAACCTCAGTGCCGTAAGGTATTGAAGGTAATACGGAACCCTACAGGGTTTAGACTTCTTTGTTTAGTTTTGAGAGGTTCATCTCTCAAATTTGTTCTTTGAAAACTGAATACTATATCACAACAAATAACCAATTAATTTACCGAGAGTTAGAGTAACATCTAACGAAAAGAGTTTTTTAACAAAACGCAACGCTATGCGACATTTAACCAACGGTTAAGTGAATAAGGGCGCACGGTGGATGCCTTGGTACTAGGAGCCGAAGAAGGACGGAACTAACACCGATATGCTTTGGGGAGCTGTAAGTAAGCTAAGATCCAAAGATTTCCGAATGGGGGAACCCAGCACCTTTCATAGGGTGTTACCAATGAGTGAATACATAGCTCATTAGGAGGTACACGCAGGGAACTGAAACATCTCATTACCTGCAGGAAGAGAAAGAAAAATCGATTCCCTGAGTAGCGGCGAGCGAAACGGGAGGAGCCCAAACCAACGAGCTTGCTTGTTGGGGTTGTAGGACTAGAACGTGAGAAGACATCAAGATAGCAGAAGTGGTCTGGAAAGGCCCATCACAGAAGGTGACAATCCTGTACGCGACATCTTGACGAACTCTACTAGCATCCTGAGTACGGCGGGACACGAGGAATCCCGTCGGAATCCGCCAGGACCATCTGGCAAGGCTAAATACTACCTAGTGACCGATAGTGAACCAGTACCGTGAGGGAAAGGTGAAAAGAACCCCGGGAGGGGAGTGAAAGAGTACCTGAAACCGTGTGCTTACAAGTAGTCAGAGCCCGTTAATGGGTGATGGCGTGCCTTTTGTAGAATGAACCGGCGAGTTACGTTTACATGCGAGGTTAAGATGAAGAGTCGGAGCCGTAGCGAAAGCGAGTCTGAATAGGGCGCATGAAGTATGTGGACGTAGACCCGAAACCAAGTGATCTACCCATGTCCAGGTTGAAGGTGCGGTAAAACGCACTGGAGGACCGAACCAGGGCACGTTGAAAAGTGCTTGGATGAGGTGTGGGTAGCGGAGAAATTCCAATCGAACTTGGAGATAGCTGGTTCTCTCCGAAATAGCTTTAGGGCTAGCCTCGGAAGTGAGAATCGTGGAGGTAGAGCACTGTTTGGACTAGGGGGCCCATCTCGGGTTACCGAATTCAGATAAACTCCGAATGCCATGTATTTATATCCGGGAGTCAGACTGCGAGTGATAAGATCCGTAGTCGAAAGGGAAACAGCCCAGACCACCAGCTAAGGTCCCAAAATATCTGTTAAGTGGAAAAGGATGTGGGGTTGCACAGACAACTAGGATGTTGGCTTAGAAGCAGCCATCATTCAAAGAGTGCGTAATAGCTCACTAGTCGAGTGACCCTGCGCCGAAAATGTAACGGGGCTAAACAGATTACCGAAGCTGTGGATTGGACCTTATGGTCCAGTGGTAGGAGAGCGTTCTAAGGGCGGTGAAGCATGACCGTAAGGACATGTGGAGCGCTTAGAAGTGAGAATGCCGGTATGAGTAGCGAAAGACGGGTGAGAATCCCGTCCACCGAATAACTAAGGTTTCCTGGGGAAGGCTCGTCCTCCCAGGGTTAGTCGGGACCTAAGGCGAGGCCGATAGGCGTAGTCGATGGACAACAGGTTGATATTCCTGTACTTCTATAAATCGTTTGAGCAATGGAGGGACGCAGGAGGTTAAGAAAAAGCGTACGACTGGAAGTGTACGCCCAAGCAGTGAGTCGGCTGATGAGTCAAATGCTTATCACAGATGCGACAAGCTGTAACGGGAGGGAAGTTTAGTACCGAAGTTTCTGATGTCACACTGCCGAGAAAAAGCTTCTAGCAAGATTTATAGGACCCGTACCGCAAACCGACACAGGTAGTTGAGGAGAGAATCCTAAGGTGAGCGAGCGAACTCTCGTTAAGGAACTCGGCAAAATGACCCCGTAACTTCGGGAGAAGGGGTGCTGGTAGCAATACCAGCCGCAGTGAATAGGCCCAGGCGACTGTTTATCAAAAACACAGGTCTCTGCAAAATCGAAAGATGACGTATAGGGGCTGACGCCTCGCCCGGTGCTGGAAGGTTAAGAGGAGAGGTTAGCGCAAGCGAAGCTTTGAATTGAAGCCCCAGTAAACGGCGGCCGTAACTATAACGGTCCTAAGGTAGCGAAATTCCTTGTCGGGTAAGTTCCGACCCGCACGAAAGGCGTAACGATCTGGGCACTGTCTCAACGAGAGACTCGGTGAAATTATAGTACCTGTGAAGATGCAGGTTACCCGCGACAGGACGGAAAGACCCCATGGAGCTTTACTGTAGTTTGATATTGAGTGTTTGTGTCACATGTACAGGATAGGTAGGAGCTGAAGAATCCGGGACGCCAGTTTCGGAGGAGGCAACGGTGGGATACTACCCTTGTGACATGACCACTCTAACCCGCACCCCTTACCGGGGTGGGAGACAGTGTCAGACGGGCAGTTTGACTGGGGCGGTCGCCTCCTAAAATGTAACGGAGGCGCCCAAAGGTTCCCTCAGAATGGTTGGAAATCATTCGAAGAGTGTAAAGGCAGAAGGGAGCTTGACTGCGAGACCTACAAGTCGAGCAGGGACGAAAGTCGGGCTTAGTGATCCGGTGGTTCCGTATGGAAGGGCCATCGCTCAACGGATAAAAGCTACCCTGGGGATAACAGGCTTATCTCCCCCAAGAGTTCACATCGACGGGGAGGTTTGGCACCTCGATGTCGGCTCATCGCATCCTGGGGCTGAAGTCGGTCCCAAGGGTTGGGCTGTTCGCCCATTAAAGCGGTACGCGAGCTGGGTTCAGAACGTCGTGAGACAGTTCGGTCCCTATCCGTCGCGGGCGTTGGAAATTTGAGAGGAGCTGTCCTTAGTACGAGAGGACCGGGATGGACACACCGCTGGTGTACCAGTTGTTCTGCCAAGAGCATCGCTGGGTAGCTATGTGTGGACGGGATAAACGCTGAAAGCATCTAAGCGTGAAGCCCCCCTCGAGATGAGATTTCCCATCATTTTAAATGAGTAAGACCCCTGAGAGACGATCAGGTAGATAGGCTAGAAGTGGAAGTGCCGCGAGGCATGGAGCGGACTAGTACTAATCGGTCGAGGACTTAACCACGAGTTGTATAGCTGGTAGATTGATGGAGTTGGATATAGATTCAGTTTTGAAAGAACGAAAGTTTTTTCAGAAATAAAGTGTGGTGACGATGGCAAGAAGGATACACCTGTTCCCATCTCGAACACAGAAGTTAAGCTTCTTAGCGCCGATAGTAGTTGGGGGTTTCTCCCTGCGAGGGTAGGACGTTGCCACGCAAAATGTGTAAGCTGGGCCTTGTGCCCAGCTTATTTTGTAGAGATTTTTATGTGGAAGACGTTTTGTATTATAGGAATTTTGAGAGGAAGTTTGCTATAATGAAACGGATGATAAAGGAGGAGGTAGAATGATGAAATGGATTAAGAGCACGATGGTTATAGCGTTTCTATTCATTTTGACGGCTTGTGGGAAGAGTTTATCGACCGAAGCAGTGCAAGAACAAGTAGTCACTTCTGCTGACTCGATTTTGAATTATCATATTACCGTAAAGCAATCGGACTATAAAGAAGGGACAAAAACTCCTTCTGCCCAAACCATTGCCAGTGCGAGCGCTTGGAAGGATGGTACGGGATACGGTTCTAAAATCGATAAGACTTCCGGGAAAGTGACGAATCAACTCGAAGTGATTGCCGATGCGAATATTGGTTTTATTCGCTATTATCAAGATAAATGGGAACAAACCATTACAGCGACTTCCAGTTTACAAAACACAGTCGTTTTTCCGTATGCAAAACTGATTCAATTTACAAAAGAAATCCATCAACTCGTTCCTTGGACGAAGGGGTGGCAAAGTTATGAGAAATCCTATTCTGGAGACGATGAAACGATTCGTAAGGCATTAACGTCAGTGCTAGGAATTGCGACGAATGATACGTCGAAAGTGGAGTTGAAAATCAAGACCGATGCCGCTGGAAATCTCATCACAAATGTGGAGATTACAGTTGTTGATGAAGGCGAGCAAACCCGCAAAGAATATACGATTGCATACTTACAATTCAATGAACAACAAAAGAAAGCTTTGCCTCAGTAAGGGCAGAGCTTTTTTCGTAAAATAAACCGGTATGACTACAAAAAAAGGCACTTTTTTGTTACAATAGAAAAGAACAAAATATTGCGAGAAATGAAGAACATTTTGTAGACATGCGAGAGGGAGAATGCTTGCATTCTCCCTTTTTTAGAACAAGAAACATGGAGGAAGAGTATGGGACGTGTAATATCCGTTGCCAATCAGAAAGGTGGAGTTGGAAAGACGACTTCAACCGTCAGTTTAGCGGCTGCGTTGGCGGTCAATGGCAAAAAAGTATTAATTATTGATAGTGACCCTCAAGGGAACGCAACGAGCGGTCTTGGCGTACAAAAAGGGGAACTCGAACAAGATGTATATGATGTTTTAGTGAACCAAGTACCGATGGCGGACGTGATTGTTCCGACGAGTCGTGAAAACTTGATGATTGCCCCTTCGACGATTCAGTTAGCAGGTGCAGAAATCGAGTTAACGAGTCAACCGCGCCGTGAGCAACGATTGAAAGAGGCTGTGAAGAACATTAAAGATGATTACGATTATATCTTTATCGACTGTCCTCCTTCACTTGGACATTTAACGATGAATGCTTTTACCGCTAGTGATACGGTATTAATTCCTGTGCAGTGCGAATATTATGCGTTGGAAGGACTGTCACAACTCATGAACACGATCACGATGGTTCGCAAGCACTTTAATCCTCAGTTGAAGATTGAGGGCGTTCTCCTAACGATGTACGATGCGCGTACGAACTTAGGGAATGAAGTCAAAGAAGATGTGATTAAGTATTTCCGTGAGAAAGTCTATAAAACAATTATCCCTCGAAATGTCCGTCTGTCTGAAGCACCAAGTTACGGGCAAGCGATTGTGGACTATGACCCACGTTCTAGAGGAGCGGAAGTATACATGGAGTTAGCAAAGGAAGTGTTGGCACATGAGTAAAAATCAAAAAGGAAAAGGCCTTGGACGTGGAATCGACGCGTTGTTTATGAATGATTTAGATACCCTCGATGCCTTAGAACAAGTACAAGAAACTGAGCAAATTCAACAGATTGCTGTTTCAGAGATTCGTCCAAATCCTTATCAACCGCGTAAAGAGTTTGATGAGGAAGGTTTAGCAGAACTAGCGGAATCTATTCGCCAAAATGGAGTTTTCCAACCGATTATCGTTCGCAAGTCTAAAATTAAAGGATATGAATTAGTTGCTGGGGAACGTCGCTTGCGTGCGTCTAAATTAGCTGAGAAAGAAACGATTCCAGCTATTGTACGTGACTACTCAGAAGAAACGATGATTCAAATCGCAGTTGTTGAAAACTTACAACGCGAAAACTTGAAGCCTTTAGATGAAGCGATGGCGTATCGTACATTAATGGATTCATTGAAATTAAAACAAGAAGAGGTAGCAAGCCGAGTAGGAAAGAGCCGTTCATACGTGGCAAACTTCTACGATTATTAACCTTGCCAGCTCCAGTCCAAGAACTCGTACAAAATGGGTCTCTTTCAGCAGGGCATGCGCGTACGCTTCTTGGATTAAAAGACCAAACGAAAATTGGGACTGTGGCTAAAAAGGCCGTGAAAGAAAATCTAACGGTTCGTGCCTTAGAAACTTTAGTCCAATCCATCAATGAACCTGTTAAGAAAAACAACGAAGAAAAATCCACAAAACCGAAAAAAATCGATGTATATCGTTGAATCGGAAGAACGTTTAATGGATAAATTCGGAACAAGCGTGCAAATCGTTGAAAAAAAGGCGAACGTGGAAAAATCGAAATTGAGTATCTTTCTCAAAAAGATTTAACCCGTATTTTAGAAGTATTAGAAATCGAATTAGACGATTAATAAAGGAGTCTTTATGAAAGCAGGAACAACGTATCAATTACACGATCATGTGGAAATGAAAAAACCGCATGCGTGCCAGACGAATTCCTGGGAAATCATCCGTATGGGGATGGACATTCGTATCAAGTGTGATCACTGTGGTCAAATGGTCCTTATGCCAAGACGGGAATTCGAGAAGAAGATGAAAAAGGTGACGATTTCTGTTGCCGAAGAAAACAAATAAAGAAAGAGTGTGACAAATGGCCTTAACAGCTGGAATCGTCGGCTTACCAAACGTTGGGAAGTCAACATTATTTAATGCAATTACAAAAGCAGGGGTCGAAGCGGCGAACTATCCGTTTGCGACAATTGACCCAAACGTCGGAGTGGTAGAAGTACCAGATCACCGTTTACAAATTAACGGAATTAGTAAAACCAAAGAAAACTGTTCCGACGACTTTTGAATTTACCGACATCGCGGGGATCGTTAAAGGGGCAAGCCGTGGGGAAGGTCTTGGGAATAAATTCTTAAGCCACATCCGTCAAGTAGACGCGATTTGCCAAGTGGTTCGTTGCTTTGAAGATGAGAACATCACACACGTGGCGGGGAAAGTAGACCCAATCGCTGACATCGAAACAATCAACCTAGAGTTAGTGTTGGCCGACCTTGAGTCAGTGGACAAACGGATTGCTCGTGTGGCAAAAATTGCGAAAACTAAAGATAAAGACGCGGTGGCAGAACTAGCGGTCTTAGAAAAAATCAAACCCGTGTTAGAAGAAGGAAAATTAGCACGTACGATTGAATTCACTGATGAAGAACTTCCAATCGTGAAAGGCTTATTCCTTTTAACAACAAAACCAATGCTTTATATCGCAAATATCTCCGAAGATGACGTGATGGAAGGCGGCCGTAATCAATACGTACAATTAGTGGAAGACTATGCTGCCAAAGAAGATGCAGAAGTCGTTGTTATCTGTGCGAAAATTGAAGAAGAAGTGGCAGAACTTGAGGAAGAAGAAAAACAAGCCTTCCTAGAAGAAATGGGAATTGAAGTTTCTGGCTTAGACATCTTAATCCAAAAAGCGTATCACTTATTAGGCTTGGCGACTTACTTTACAGCTGGAGAACAAGAAGTACGCGCGTGGACATTCCGCCGTGGCATGAAAGCTCCGCAATGTGCGGGAATCATCCACTCAGACTTCGAGCGTGGATTCATCCGTGCCGAAACGGTTGCGTATGCAGACCTACTGGAATACGGTAGTATGACAGCTGCAAAAGAGAACGGAAAAGTTCGTCAAGAAGGTAAAGAATATGTCGTGCAAGACGGCGACGTAATGCTCTTTAGATTTAATGTGTAAGGATAACGGAGGATTGTAGTATGTCAGAACAAAACGTACCAGAAGTAGTGTCAGTAGACGCTCAAAAAGCAAAATTAACAAGTAAAAATGAACAATATATCTATCAATTAGAACGCGCATTGAAAGAAGCAGGATTTGACGAAGCGCAAGTCGAAAAAGAATTATCAGTGATGCTTCCTCAAATCATCGAACATCAAAAATCAGGGGTGACTGCACGTCAATTATTCGGAACGGTAACAGAACGCGTGCATGCGATTGTCAACGGACCTGCTAAAGATCCAGATGCAAAATCTCCAGATTGGCAAATCGCTTTAGATGGTGGTTTATTAGTAGGCGGTTTATTCGCTCTAGTAACAGGAGTGATGTTGATGTTAAATCCAGACTCAGGTTCACAACCAATGGGATTATTAACATTAATTATCAACTTTATCGCAGGAGCGTTCGTAATGTTAGCTATTTCGAAAAATGCTCCTAAATTTGACAATCCAAAAGGTCAACGTGGATACATTCGTTACTTAGTAGTAAGTACAGTGGCGATGGTCGCTTGGTTACTCTTAGTCGTAGCAAGCCAATCCTTCATTCCAAATGCCATCAATCTTGTAATGAGTTATGAATGGTACTTACTCATTGGAGCAGCAGCATTAGCGGCTAAATTCTACTTGAAGAAAAATTAAATATTGTTGGATCAGTAATGTAAGAGAGTACAAACAAGTGTGAGATGATGGCGAAGTTCCTTCGTGGACAATCCCGCAGTGATTTCACACTTTTTTTGACAGTTTAGAGGTGAAAACATGAATCGAAAAATACGTTACATCATTACGTTTTTATTAGGATTAGTGGCCTTCTTTGGATTTAGTTCGAGTGTCGATGCTCGTAGCTTAAAAGTAGACAAGTACGATATCACCGTGAATATTTTAGAAAACGGCGATGTTCAGTTTCTAGAAAAAATTACGTTTCAGGCAGATGGTTCTTATAATGGAGTGTTCTATAACTTAGACTACTCAGGGTTTAGAGAACCAACGGATGTAACTGCCTTTTTGGAGACGGGTTCTGGAGCGGTAGAAATGCCTCAAAATTCAACGGGAACGAGTGGCACCTATCAGCTCACTCATGAAGGGGATAAATTAAAATTTAAAGTCTTCACACCGTTTTCGAATTCGAGAAGAACCGTTACCTTCCAATATACGATTCCAAAATTAATTACAAACTACGAAGACACAGCGGAATTAAACCGTAAAGTTGTTGGTACACAGTGGGAAATCGACCAAGAAAACATCACCGTCAAAGTTAACCTTCCGGGAAATGCGTCTAAAGAAACGCTTCGTGCTTGGGGACATGGGGCTGGTCAAAACGGGAATGTAAAAATTGCCGATGACTACAAGTCTGTGACCTTCACAGCTCCTTCTAATAAGAGTGGGGATTTCGTTGAAGTGCATATGATTTTCCCACAAACATTGACTCCAGGAAATACCAATGTAGTGAACCGAAAAGCCTTTGATGAGATTGTGGCGCAAGAAGAAAAATTGTTGCAACAAGAAGAAGGCATGAAGACGCTAGGGTCTATCGGTGTGTATATCGGGTGGATATTGATGTTTGTGAACTTAATCTTTGCGTGGGTTAAAGGCTTCTTTGCCAACCGTAAGAGACTGCAAAAAGTTCCTCACGTTCCAGATCATCTTTTTGAAATTCCTGAAGATATTACTCCGGCTATTATGAACAAAGCGATTTATGGCAAGAGTACGATGAAAGATTTAAGTGCAACGGTTATGGATTTAGTCCGCAAGAAGATTTAACCTTGTCGGAAACACAACCACATGAAATTAAACTCGTTGGAGATGTATCGAAACTTCTTCGTCACGAGAAATTGGCAGTGAAATTGCTCTTTGAAGACGTGGGCGGTGGAGATGATACCATCTACCTAAAGGATATTAAAGAATACGCTGAAGATCATCCAAAAGCGTATTATAATGCAGCCACTAGTTGGTTGAATGCAGTGGATACTGCTGCAGAAAAACATCGTGTGGACCGTTTTACAAAAGGAGAACCAGAGGCGAGAAACTATTTTGCAGGTTGTTTTGTATTCCTACTTGTAGCAGCCACTTTCGGGTTGAGCCTTTTAAGTAAGAACCCAGTATTGGCTGCCCTTACGTTTATCTTTGCCCTTGTTTTAATTCCTCTGACATTAATCGGAGGTGGAGCAGCAGCAAAGAGACGTACACTTGAAGGTGAGTACCGTTACCGTCAATGGCAAGCCTTTAAACAAATGCTGAAAGACCTCTCTCCAATGAAGAGAATTGAAGATTTACCAAGTATTCAACTGTGGGATCACTTCTTAGTTTATGCCATTTCTTTAGGCGTAGCGGAACATGTGATTAAAGTGTTGAAGAAATTAATACCAGACCAACTACCAGACAGTGTGTTCTATTCAAGTCAAACAGGAACGATTTACTATCCTATTGCGGACTTTAATAGTGCCTTCTCAAGCTCATACAACAGTTCTAGCTCTTATGTCAATGGAGGTAGCAACTCTGGCGGGTTCGGCGGAGGATTCTCTGGCGGATCGAGCGGTGGTAGTGGTGGAGGATCCGGCGGTGGCGGATTCTAACGAAGGAGAATTTATGTTAAACGAAATGATGCACAGACCCGTTGTCAAACCTGAACTGGTCGAGTACATGCGCACAAGTCAACGCAGTTTTCCGGGTGGCTTAGGCGAACTAGAGAATATGGCTAATGAATTAGGAATTCCCATTATTCCTCATGAAACAGCCGTTTTCCTAGATTTTATAGTTGGACTAACCCAACCGAAGAATATTTTAGAAATTGGGACAGCAGTTGGATTCTCAGCGAGTCTAATGGCAACAGCTTCACCACAAGCAAAGGTAACCACCATTGACCGCTATGAGTTAATGTATAGCCGTGCCAAAGCGAACTTTGAAAAATTAGGGTTATCTGACCGAATCACCCAATTAGAAGGCGATGCAGCTGATATTTTACCAACACTTGAACAAGGGAAATATGACTTCCTCTTTATGGACAGTGCTAAAGCAAAATATATTGAGTTTTTCCCATATTGCATGGACGTGCTAGAAGTTGGCGGCGTGCTGGTCGTGGATGATATTTTCCAAGGAGGAACGATTTTAGAAGATGTGATGGAGCGTCCAAGACGTGTGCGTAAAATTCATCGCCGTCTCAATATGTTCCTTGATTTAGTACAAAGCGATCCAACCTTAAAATCGACTTTACTTCCTTTAGGGGATGGGATTATTATGATTCAAAAAATGGAAGAGAAAGATTTTAAATATATTTTTAGAAGACTTGTAAAATAATCATGGAAATATGACTTGAAAAGTTTTACAATAAGTAAGAATGACAAAGAAAGGAAGTTTTACAATGACAGATAAAGTGCGTGTACGTTATGCACCAAGTCCAACGGGGCACTTGCACATCGGGAATGCTCGTACAGCCCTATTTAACTATTTATTCGCGAGACATTATGGTGGAGAGTTCATCATCCGTATCGAGGATACTGACCGCAAGAGAAATCTTGAACACGGAGAAGAAAGCCAATTAGAAAACTTAACATGGCTTGGAATGGATTGGGATGAAGGTCCAGACAAACCTGGCAAATACGGTCCTTACCGTCAATCAGAACGTGAACACATTTATAATCCACTCATCGAGCAATTAATTGCTGAAGACAAAGCGTATAAATGTTACATGACAGAGGAAGAATTGGGAAGCAGAACGTGAAGCGCAACGTGCTCGTGGCGAAATGCCTCATTACAGCGGGCAACACGCTCACTTAACACAAGAGCAACGTGACGCTTTTGAAGCAGAAGGACGCACTCCTGTTGTTCGTTTCCGTGTTCCAAAACAAGGAACTTACGTATTCGACGATATCGTTAAAGGCGAAATCTCATTCGAGTCTACAAGTGTCGGTGGCGACTTCGTTATCTTAAAACGTGACGGAATGCCTACGTACAACTTTGCAGTAGCAGTGGATGACCACTTCATGGAAATCACTCACGTTTTACGTGGAGATGACCATATTGCTAATACTCCAAAACAATTAATGATTTACGAAGCATTCGGTTGGGAACCACCACATTTTGGACATATGACATTAATCATTAATACGGAAACAGGTAAGAAATTATCAAAACGTGATGAATCAATTCTACAATTCATCGAACAATATAAAGACTTAGGATACTTGCCAGAAGCGATGTTCAACTTTATCGCGCTTCTAGGATGGTCTCCTCAAGGTGAACACGAAATCTTCAGCCGTGAAGAATTCATCGAAATCTTCGACGAAAAACGTCTTGGTAAATCACCAGCTGCCTTTGATCCGAAGAAATTAGAATGGATTAACAACACATACGTGAAGAAAACTCCATTAGAAGAAGTGGCTGAAATGGCGATTGCGCAATTGAAAAAAGCGGGAATCGTATCGGAAGAAGTTTCTCCTGAAGAACATGCATGGTTAGTGAAATTAGTGGCGTTATACCACGATCAAATGAGCTACATGAATGAAATTGTTGCTTTATCAACATTATTCTTCAGAAAAGATTTCGAAGTGGAAAACGACGAAGCGAAAGAAGTGCTTCAAGGCGAAACTGTTCCAACAGTATTGAATGCTTTTATGTCTAAATTAGAAGCGATGGAAACATTTGATGAGCCAAGTATTTTGGCAGCTATTAAAGAGGTTCAAAAGGAAACTGGCGTGAAGGGTAAAAACTTGTTTATGCCAATTCGTGTGGCAACGAGCGGACAAACACACGGGCCGGCTATCGGTAAGACGATTGAGTTGCTTGGAAGAGAACGCAGCATTGCACACATCCAAGCTGCACTTGCTCTTATTAAATAAAAGCTGACAGAAAGGGTTAACGCAAACTGCGTTAACTCTTTTTTATTTATATTAATTTAAAACCATGGGCCTTCGGCCCGATATTCTTCAAAATACTCGGATATCTTCATAATAGCGGTAATGGGGTACCGGTTCGAGCCTATGGTCTCTCACCTTCAAAGCCTCAAAGTAGGAGTAAGGAATAAATTCCTAACTCCCACTAATTCGCATTTTATACAATTCCCCATTACTGCTATTATAGAATCCGAGATTTTTCCGAATATCAGGCCTCAGGGGGAAAGAATAAATAAAAAGGTTAATCCTTTTTTGAATAAGAGAAGGCGACAGGTATGTGCATGCTGACGTTCTCTGGCGCAGGGGAAGGGAGAGGAGGGTGTGCTCGAGAAAATTGTTAGAAATAGACCGCTGAAAAATAAAGGCATAAAGTGTGTGCGAAAAAAGATGCAAATAGCGATGTGGTAGATAGAAAACAAAAAGAGTAAAGAAAAAAACGGATGAGGGTTCATCCGTTTTGTTGTATTTTGTGACAGAAGAAGGTGAGGGAGAGTAGGTCTGCACTTCCTCCTGGGCTTAAGTTACGCTCGATAAGGACGTTGTCGTAGTCCTCGAGTCGGCTAGCGAGCTGCTCTTCTGTGAGGGTTTGTGCTTCGTCAAATAATTGTTGTGCTTCTTGTTGCACTTGTCTTATACGCATCGATTCCGCCGCGGTGAATGAGGTTTCCCGTCTTCGACAAAGGTCATGAGATATAGAAGAAGGAGCAGGTCGCGGTGGCGTGGTGTGTGCGTGTCTAGTGTGTTGTAATAGTCGAGGGCTTTTGCAAGGCTTGGGTAGCCTGTTGCGGCTTCGCCTCGAATGCCTGTGATGCCATGTTCGACGTAGAGTTTCTCCCCGTAAGAGAGGTGTTCTTTTTGGTCGAGGTTGGCAAAATCCACTTCGATGAGGTGGCGCGTCATTAGGTGGCAGTACTGCAAAGGCTTCTGGAATGTTGCCGTTTTCGTATGAGCGGTAGCACCCTAAAGACGAGGGCAAAGGAGAAAGTTGGCTCCTTTATGAGTGTTGATATTGTTTAGTGGCGCCCATCATCGCGGCTTCAGCTTGTTTTCCAAGGGCGCGAAGCTCGTTGAATAAGTCGAGTGGGAGTGCCGTTATGGCGGCTTCCTGCTTCGGCGTAGGCCAGTAAATAAGGACGGAGCGCTTCGATGCTTTTGATAGAAGGTGTCCTTTGTCATGTCCTTATGAGCGCCGGTGGAAATCGGATCCACGAGGCCTGGTTTTGGCGCGAGATTCACCTCTTGTAGAAGGGCGTCTGTAGCCACTTGTGCTAAAAACTCAGGATTAATCAATGTGTAATTTCTCCATTTGTTTCAAAATAAATTGTAATGAACGGTCTAAGTGCTCGTGTGTAATGAGCGTGATTTGTTCCACGTCATTATTGAGCATTCCGCGATAGATGAGTTTGTGTTCGTTCGAGTGCTTTTTGTACGGCGTTCGGATGAACGAATCGATAAGTCGCGGAAGTATATCACGTATGTACGTAGTTCAAATGACGATTTCTTTTAGACGTGTCATTTGGCATTTTTTTCGTAGATGAAATCATTAAAGGTGGTGAAGTTTGCAAGTACTTCGTCGACTTTGTCTTCAGCTGTTGAGACGTTCGCATTCTTCGAGGATGTCGTTCAAGCTCTTTCGAAAGTCTTTCTTCGTCATGAGTTTCATCGCATTGATCGTTGCCAATGTGTCGAGTGATTTTCTAATTTCGTAAATTTCATGCGCGTCTTTAATCGAAATTCCTTTTACGATGACGCCAATCTTAGGGATATGCTCTACTAGGTGCTCTTTTGTTAATTCATTGAGAGCGTAGCGAATTGGAGTACGGCTGATGTTTAACTCAGTCGAGAATTCTTTTCTCGTTAATACGCGTACCTGCAGGGATTTCTCCTAAGATAATCGTTTTACGAAATGCTTCGTAGAGCGAAATTTTAAGAGGTTTGTTTTGGGTAATATCTAAATTTTTCTTTACCGCTTGGATAATCGCTGACATAGTAGCCTCCTGGAAATTATTGTAAACATTAGAGATAGTATAAACGATAAAAAATGGTAAAAATGCACAAAAAAAGACTTGTTAGGCTAGGGCCTAAACAAGTCTTTTTTTCACAAATTTAATTGTTTGAAATTATTGAGGTAAGTATAATGGCATGTGACCCATTAATACGATTGTTACAACGAAGATTACGAAGATAACAGCTGCGTATTTAGCTGATTCTTTTTGCCATTCACCCATGTCTAATCCTGTTAGACGTAATAGTAAGTAGATGAACGCTACTAATGGGCTTAATAAGTGGAATGCTTGACCCATTAATGAAGCTAATGCCATTTGCATATCAGTGAATCCGTATTGACGTCCGATTTCAGCGAATGGAATTAATACTCCGTAGTAGAATCCGTCGTTTGTTAAGAAGAATGTACCAGGAACTGAGATAATCGCGATAATTAATGACCAGAATCCTGCTAATTGTTGAGGGATAACTTGAACGATACTTTGTGTTAAAGCTGTCGCCATTCCAGTTCCTTGGAATAATCCCATGAATACTCCGGCACCGAATACTAGTAATACTACTTGTACAGCGTCCCCAGCGTTGTCCCCAATACGTTTTGATTGAGATTTTAAGTCTGGGTAGTTGATCATTAAGGCTAAACCTGTACCAACTAAGAATAATACAACTGGTTTAACTTCGATTGAATTGATGAATGAACCAGCAACTAACCAACCGATTAATACAATTGTTAAGATTGAGTTGATTAAGAAGTTTTGTGGACGACGTTTTTCTAATACTTCAGGATCAGAAATTGTAGTTAATTCGTTTAATTCTTCTTCAGTTAATTCTTGGACACCTAAACGAGCACGTTCTTTTTTACCCATTGAGCGAGCAACTACGAAGATTACGTAAAGTACTGAAAGAACCATACCTGGTGCTAAGTAACCTAGGATATCTGCTTCTACACCAAGAACTGACATCGCACGAGCAGTAGGTCCGCCCCATGGTAATAAGTTCATGATAGTGTTTTGTAAGATAACAAGAACCCCTAAGTTCATTAATTTCATGTCTAATTTTTTGTAAATTGGCACGAAAGCTGAGCAGCAGATTAATGTAGTTGTAGTTCCGTCACCGTTTAATGATACGGCAGCAGCTACGATAGCAGTAGCCATCAATACTTTCATTGGATCGCCTTTAGCGAAGCGAATCATTTTGTTAGTGATTGGATCGAATAATCCAGCGTCTAACATTGTAGAGAAGTAAAGGATTGCGAATAGAAGCATAACCCCTGTTTCAGCAGTTCCTTTCATCGCTGTTAATTTATCTTTTGAGTTATTTCCCGAATAACCCTTGGCGAATTAATGTACCGATGTTTAGCGTCTTGGACTTGACCTGTAGCAACTAAAATAATTGCGAAAAACTAATGGAATTAATACTAAAGCTGTAAATGGTGACATTTTTTTCTTCATGATAACGTACATGAAAAATTGCCATCATAATATAAGCTGCAACTGTGATAACCATCATATCTTCCTTTCTTTATTTGAAAAAAATTTGTTTTTTTATAGTTGGAGAACCATTCAGTCGCTAAAACCTGAAAGGGGAGCTCCACGAACTCATTGGGCAGAAATGAATTCGTTTACTTATAGCGATATCTTAAACAATATTTAATAAAAAAAGATAGTGTTTTTCATATCGAAAAACAATAAAAGAACAGTTTGATGTGACAAATTGAGCATAACATTTATATCCTATTTATAATAAAACACCAAAAAGAACAGGGAAAAAGCCCCTGTTTCTAGTTTAGGAATGATAGCTGTTTTCTGTATAATAATTGTATGCAGATTATGTTGGGAAGGGAGTGAAGGAATGGGAATTCTCCAACGATTATTTGGCAAAAAGAGTTCTGAAGCAACGGAACACGCATCAACGCAGCCTGCATCCCCTCAATCGGAATGGGAAAAATTAGAAGCTTTTTGTACCGGTAGAAGCAGAAGAAGCTAAGCACGTCTCAATCATTGCGGCAGCGATTGCGGCCTCAGATTATCCAGAAAGCCAATTTGTGGTTAAACGCGTCCTTAAACGCAACCCAGAAACCAAGATTATCTCGGTTATCGCTTCGGCGATTGCTGCAGGTGAATCAAAGCGACAGTCAATGGGCTGTTAAAGAAATCTACCAAAAACGCAAATCATAATTTATTTTAGGAGGAATGTTACGATATGTTACGTAAATTCAAAATCAAAGTAGACGGTCAAGAGTACCAAGTAGAAATGGAAGAAATCGGAGCAGTTGCGGCACCTGCTCCTGTAGCACTAGCAGCACCTGCTCCAGCGGCTCCAGCAGCACCTGCAGTAGAAGCAGCACCAGCTCCAGCAGCTCCTGTAGCATCAACACCAGCTGGCGCAGACGCAATGCCATCTCCAATGCCTGGTAACATCTTACGTATTTTAGTAAACGTAGGGGACACAGTTACTGAAAACCAACCATTAATGATTTTAGAAGCAATGAAAATGGAAAACGAAATCGTTGCAGCTAAAGCAGGGGTTGTAGCAGGAATTCACGTTAAAGAAGGTCAAGTGGTTAAACCCAGGAGACGCTTTAATCACAATCAACTAATTTTAATAACATTCAAGGAGTGAAACAGTGGAAACATTAGTTCAAAATCTAACGTCATTTACTTTGGGCCAAGGTATCATGATGGCTATCGGTGCCCTATTAATGTACTTAGGGATTAAAAAAGAGTACGAACCAACATTATTAGTACCAATGGGATTAGGTACAATCTTAGTAAACTTCCCAGGGAACTGGGGTTCTAGACCAAAGTCGTTGGTGGACAACAACAACATGGGGTCCTACAAATCTTATTCGAAATCGGTATCGAAACTGAATTATTCCCATTATTAATCTTCATCGGTATCGGTGCGATGATCGACTTCGGTCCATTATTACAAAACCCATTCATGTTATTATTCGGTGCGGCAGCTCAATTCGGTATTTTCTTCGTAGTCGTTGTAGCTGTATTATTCGGATTTGACATTCGTGAAGCAGCTTCAATCGGTATCATCGGTGCGGCAGACGGTCCTACATCAATCTTCGTTGCGAACCAATTAGCCCCTCAATTACTTGGAGCGATTACGGTTGCGGCCTACTCATACATGGCTCTTGTTCCGATTATCCAACCAATCGCTATCAAGATGGTTACAACAAAAGCAGAACGTCGTATTCGTATGACATACCACGCTTCAGGCGTATCTAAATTAACTAAAATCTTGTTCCCAATCATTATCACAATTGTGGCAGGTTTCATTGCTCCAATTTCATTACCACTTGTTGGTTTCTTAATGTTTGGTAACTTATTACGTGAATGTGGCGTTTTAGATAACTTATCTCAAGCGGCTCAAAACGAATTAGTAAACATTGTTTCTATTCTATTAGGGATTACAATCTCAGTTAAAATGCAAGCTGATTTATTCTTAAATGTTCAAACATTAATGATCATCTTGTTCGGTTTAGTAGCCTTCATCATGGACTCAATCGGTGGTGTTGTGTTTGCTAAAATCTTGAACTTATTCCGTAGAGAAAAAATCAACCCAATGATCGGAGCTGCAGGTATTTCTGCATTCCCAATGTCAAGTCGTGTTATCCAAAAAATGGCGACAGACGAAGATCCTCAAAACTTCATCTTAATGTACGCTGTTGGAGCTAACGTTTCTGGACAAATCGCTTCTGTTATTGCTGGTGGATTATTATTATCATTCTTCATGTAATAATATAGAAGGAAAAGGAGGAAAACGATGAATTTCAACGCAGAACATTTAACACAAGCTTTCGAATTAATGGCTTTAGGGATGGGTGGAGTTTTCCTAGTATTAGGAATTCTATATGCCGTTTCTGCTCTTTTATTAAAAGCATTCCCGCCAAAATAAGGAGGCCGTTCCATGGAAAATTTCATTCTCAAACGGTTATGGCTCGATCGCGATAAAAAAGCACGCCAAGATTGGGAATGGTTAATGGATCAAGCTAACCTTGGCAAAACAGAGCAGGTTGATTATACAATTGCGATTTACCATACTTCTGGTGAACCTGCAGCAACCGGTTCTTTAGACCGCAACATTTTAAAATGTTTAGTGGTTTGTAAAAAGTATCAATCAGAAAATCTGTTAACGCATCTCGTGATGGCTCTCTTAGATGAATTAAGAGAACGTTCTTATACAAATAGTTTTGTCTACACGAAACCAAAGAACATTGTCTTCTTTAAATCTTTGGGGTATCGCGTAGTTGCCGAAACAGAAAACCTTGCCTTTTTAGAACAAGGCATTCCGTCCTTTAGTGATTACTTAAAATTACTAAAAGAACATTTCGTAGAAGGAACTAGCAATAGTGCCATCGTCATGAATGCGAATCCTTTTACACTGGGACATCAATACTTGGTAGAAACGGCTGCGAGTCAGTCGAGTCACCTCTACGTGTTCGTTGTTTCCGAGGACCGTTCGTTCTTTAATACGAACGACCGAATGGAAATGGTGAAACGTGGTGTGAGTCACCTGCCAAATGTAACGGTACTCCCAACAAGAGACTACATGGTCTCAAGCGCTACTTTCCCATCCTACTTCTTGAAAGAGAAGGCGGATTTGGAAGTGGCAAAAGTTCAAGCAACATTGGATGCAACACTCTTCTTAGAAAACATTGTTCCAACGTTACAATTGACCAAACGTTTATGTTGGTCAAGAACCACTCTCCCCAGTAACCTCCGTTTATAATGACGCGCTAAGAGCTGCTTTTGGGAGCGACTTAGAGTTAGTCATTATAGATCGGCTTTCTGTCCGAGAGGAAGTGGTGAGTGCGACGCGGGTGCGCGCTGCCATTCAAGACAAAAACGTAGACGAGTTGAAACTACTCGTTCCAGCAACTACGTATCATTATTTAGAAGAAAAACATTTCATTGGTTAAAATCCAAAAGAAAAGGTGGAAACAATAATGGAAATTAAAAAAAGTGCAGTAGTCGGCACTTTGGAATCAAGTGACATCATGATCACTTTAAATCCAAGTACCGCTGGTCGAATCGACATTCAATTAGAAAGTAGTGTCGAAAAACAATTCGGAAATCAAATCCGTCGTGTGATCGAAGAAACTTTAAAACAATTAGGCGTTACTTCAGCAGAAGTCATCGCAGTTGATAAAGGTGCTTTAGATTGCACAATTCAAGCTCGTACAGTGACAGTTGTTCACCGTGCAGCAGAAGTTGAAAACTACGACTGGAAGGAGATCGACTCATGGAACGCTTAAGAAGAACAATGATGTTCGTACCTGGTTCAAACGCAGCAATGTTGCGTGACGCTCCACTTTACGGCGCAGACTCAATTATGTTTGACTTAGAAGATGCTGTATCTTTAAAAGAAAAAGACTCAGCTCGTGTATTAGTACATTTCGCTTTAAAAACTTTTGACTACAGCAATGTAGAAACAGTTGTACGTATCAACGGTTTAGATACAACAGGTGCTTTAGATATTGAAGCCGTTGTATTAGCTGGTGTTAACGTTGTTCGTTTACCAAAAACTGAAACAGCTCAAGATATCGTAGACGTGGATGAAATCATCACTCGCGTTGAACGTGAAAACAACATCCCAGTAGGTCGCACTAAAATGATGGCTGCGATTGAATCTGCTGAAGGTGTGTTAAACGCTCGCGAAATCGCTAAAGCAAGTGACCGTTTAATCGGTATCGCTTTAGGTGCTGAAGACTACGTAACAAACATGAAAACTCGTCGTTACCCTGATGGACAAGAGTTATTCTTCGCTCGTAGCATGATTTTACACGCGGCTCGTGCTGCAGGAATCGCTGCAATCGATACTGTTTACTCTAACGTAGACAACATGGATGGATTCCGTGAAGAAGTAGAACGCATCAAACAATTAGGTTTCGATGGAAAATCTGTTATTAATCCTCGTCAAATTCCTGTGGTTAATAAAGTTTATGCACCAACAGAAAAAGAAATTCAAAACGCTAAAGAAGTTATTTGGGGAATTCGTGAAGCTGAAGCTAAAGGTTCAGGTGTTATCTCAGTTAACGGTAAAATGGTCGATAAACCAATCGTGGAACGTGCTGAGCGCGTAATCGCATTGGCAAAAGCGGCTGGATTGATTAGCGAGGAGGAAATTTAAGATGGTATTAAATAAAGCTGGACGTGAAATTCCACAAGAATATGCAGATCAATATGGGGTATACGAAGGTGAGTTAGCTCGCATTAAACCTTATGAAGCAGCTAGCCGTAAAATCAAACCTGTTGAACCTCGTCAAGAAAAATTATTAGGTAGCATTCGTGAAGCTATTGAAAAAACTGGCTTAAAAGATGGCATGACAATCTCATTCCACCACCACTTCCGTGAAGGAGACTATGTAATCAACATGGTTATGGATGAAATTGCAAAAATGGGGATTAAAAACCTATCAATCGCTCCATCTTCAATCGCGAACGTACACGAACCATTAATCGAACACATCAAAAACGGTGTCATTACAAACATCACTTCATCTGGTTTACGTGATAAATTAGGGGCAGCAATCTCTAGCGGTATCATGGAAAACCCAGTTGTGATTCGTTCACACGGTGGACGTGCTCGTGCAATCACTGCAGGAGACATCCACATCGACGTTGCCTTCCTTGGAGCTCCAAGTTCTGACGAGTACGGTAACATCAACGGTACAAAAGGAAAAGCAACTTGCGGTTCTTTAGGATACGCAATGATCGACGCTAAATACGCTGACCAAGTAGTTGCCATTACTGATAGCCTTGTACCATATCCAAACACTCCAATCAGCATTCCACAAACAGACGTGGACTACGTGGTTGTTGTAGATGAAATCGGAGATCCTAAAGGGATTGCCAAAGGGGCAACTCGTTTCACGAAGAACCCTAAAGAATTATTAATCGCAGAATACGCTTCTAAAGTAATCACTGGTTCTCCATATTACAAAGAAGGATTCTCATTCCAAACTGGTACAGGTGGAGCTTCTCTTGCTGCAACTCGTTTCATCCGTGAAGCAATGATTAAAGACGGCATCAAAGCAAGCTTTGTACTTGGTGGTATTACAAACTCAATGTGCGAATTGTTAGAAGAAGGTTTAGTTGAGAAAGTCATCGACGTTCAAGACTTCGACCACCCATCAGCAATTTCACTTGCAAACAATGCAAACCACTATGAAATTGACGCAAGCATGTACGCAAACCCATTATCTAAAGGTTCAGTTATTAACCGTTTAGACGTTGCAATCCTTTCTGCTTTAGAAGTAGATACAGACTTCAACGTAAACGTAATGACAGGTTCTGACGGCGTTATCCGTGGAGCTTCAGGTGGTCACTGTGATACAGCCTTTGCTTCAAAAATGTCTATGGTTATCAGCCCATTAGTACGTGGACGCATCCCTACATTCGTAGAATCAGTAAATACTGTGATTACTCCTGGTACAAGTGTGGACGTGGTTGTTACTGAAATCGGTATTGCAATCAACCCTAACCGTCAAGACTTAATTGAACACTTCAAAGGGTTAGATGTACCTCAATACACAATCAAAGAATTACAAGAAAAAGCATACAGCATCGTTGGAAACCCAGAACCAATCCAATATGGTGATAAAGTGGTTGCGGTAATCGAATACCGTGATGGAAGCATCATCGACGTTGTTCGCAATGTTTAATTCTTTGTTTGACGGAGCACCGGTAGACATCATGCAAATGCTTGATGCCAGAGAAAGACGTGCTCATACTCAACAACAATTACTACAACAATTTAACCCGTGTGTATTGGTGTCTATTACACTCAATATTCCAGGTCCTGTTAAAAATTCAGAGGCGATTACAACCGTCTTCGCCTCTGTCATTTCTGAATTAGATGAGGCTTTACAGTCTTTTGAGAAACTTCATCAAGAAGACTTCTCACTTGGGACAGGGAATGGAATTTTACCGAGTCCTTCGCGCAGACGCACTTCGTGTCAAGCGCGCTTGTACGGAGTTTGAAGAAGGACACCCACTCGGACGATTACTCGATATCGATGTCGTGGAAATGGCTGGAGAGACACCAACTCCAATTTCCAGAACAACCCTTGGAATGCCTCCAAGACGTTGTTTTATCTGCAATGAGGAAGCAAAAGTGTGCGCCCGTTCTAGAAAGCACACGGTCCTAGAGATGCAAGAGCATATTGCTCGCATCGTTGCAGCATACACATCCATCGAAAGACCTTAAGAAAGGAAGATATTATGAGCAAAATTATCCGTTTAACTGAAACGGTTTTGCGTGACGGACAACAAAGTCAAATCGCGACTCGTATGTCAACTGAAGATATGTTACCAATCTTGGAAACATTAGACCAAGCTGGCTTCCATGCGTTAGAAGTATGGGGAGGAGCAACTTTTGACTCTTGTATTCGTTTCTTGAATGAAGACCCATGGGAACGTCTACGTCAAATTCGCGCAGCAGTTAAAAGATACAAAAGTTGCAAATGTTATTACGTGGACAAAACCTATTAGGATACCGTAACTATGCTGATGATGTGGTACGTTTATTCGTAGAAAAATCTGTACAAAACGGAATCGACATTATTCGTGTATTCGATGCTTTAAACGATGTTCGTAACATGAAGACATCAATCGAAGCAACAAAATTAGCAGGCGGACACTGCCAAACAGCAATCTCTTACACAACAAGTCCAGTTCACACTGTGGACTACTACGTTGATTTAGTAGGACGCATGGCAGAATTCGGTGCAGACTCAATCTGTATTAAAGACATGGCTGGGGTATTAACACCTCAAACAGGTTACGAATTAGTAAGCCGTATTAAAGAAAAAACTGATCTTCCTTTAGAAGTTCACACTCACGCTACAAGTGGTATTTCTGAAATGACTTACTTAAAAGTAGCTGAAGCAGGCGCAGACATCATCGACACTTGCTTATCATCATTCTCTGGTGGTACAAGTCAACCTGCAACTGAATCAATGGTCTTATCTCTTAGAAGATTTAGGCTTGAAACACTGGCGTGGACATGAAGAAAGTGGAAGAAGCAACAGCTCACTTCAACGGCATTCGTGATAAATTCCGTGCAGAAGGCATCTTAAACCCCTAAAGTAAAAGATACAGAACCAAAAAAACATTAATTTACCAAGTACCTGGTGGAATGTTATCAAACCTATTAAGTCAATTAACAGAACAAGGCTTAGCTGACAAATACGAAGAAGTATTAGCAGAAGTGCCAAAAGTACGTGCTGACTTAGGATACCCACCACTTGTAACGCCATTATCACAAATGGTTGGGACACAAGCGGTAATGAACGTGATTTCAGGCGAACGTTTCAAACTCGTTCCAAAAGAAATCAAAGACTACGTTTTAGGATTATATGGACAAGCTCCAGCAGAAATTAATCCTGAAGTGAAAGCAAAAATTATCGGAGATGCAGAAGTTGTGACCGTTCGTCCAGCTGACTTAATCGAAGATCAATTACCAGAAATTCGCGAAGAGATTAAAGAATACGCTAAATCTGACGAAGATGTGTTAATGTACGCACTCTTCCCACAACAAGCAAAGACTTCTTAGGTCGCCGCGAAGATCCATTCTACGATGTACCATTACAAACAGTAGATGTGACTTTAGACTTACAATAATTTCTAAGAAAGCTGAAAAGCTAGGCCCTGTAGCCCTGCTTTTCAGCTTTTTGTGTGCTTTAAACTGTGCTATAATGAGAAGAAAGACAATGCAAAGGGAGTGAAGGAATGGGACGTTTTAGGGAAGACATGGCAACGTATAAAAAGAATGATCCGGCGGCTAGAAGCAGCTTGGAAATTGTTTTGACGTACCCAGGATATCACGCAACGGTCTTGCATCGCGCTGCGCATTGGTTGCATACGAAGGCAAAACTGAGACTCCTTGCACGAATGGTTAGTGGCTTTAGCAGATTCCTCACAGGAATTGAGATTCATCCAGGGGCTACGATTGGAAGACGGTTCTTTATCGACCATGGCATGGGGATCGTGATTGGAGAAACATCCATTATCGGAGACGATGTGAAGATGTTCCACGCGGTAACTTTAGGTGGAACTGGGAAAGATACAGGCAAACGCCATCCGACCATCGAAAACGGCGTGCTCTTATCGGCGCATTCGCAAGTCATTGGACCTGTAACGGTTGGAGAATATGCCAAAATTGGAGCAGCGGCAGTCGTTCTAGAAGATATTCCACCACATACAACGGCGGTAGGATTGCCAGCACGAGTGGTTCGTATCCATACACCAGAAGAGATTGAAAGAGATACTACTATCGGAGGAAACTTATGATTCAAATTTACAATACTTTAACAAGACAAAAAGAAGCATTCAAACCGATTGAAGAAGGCAAAGTACGTATGTATGTGTGCGGTCCAACGGTTTATAACTATATTCATATCGGGAATGCTCGTAGTACGGTTTCCTTTGATACGATTCGTCGTTACTTTGAATACCGTGGCTATGACGTGAATTTCGTTTCGAACTTTACGGATGTGGACGATAAAATCATTCGCGTGGCTAATGAAACAGGCATGACAGCTGAAGAAGTCTCAAAGAAATATATCGAAGCGTTCTTTGAAGATACAAACGCCCTAAACGTGAAGAAGGCGACTTTAAATCCAACGGTTATGAATACCATGGATGATATTATTGCCTTTGTAGCAGATTTAATCGATAAAGGAATGGCCTACGAGTCAGAAGGCGATGTGTATTTCATCACTGAAAAATTCGAAGGTTACGGCAAACTCAGCGACCAACGCATCGAAGACTTACAAATGGGGGCAAGCAATCGTACCGCCTCAGAAGATGATGCGAAGAAACGCAATCCACTAGACTTTGCATTATGGAAGAGCGCAAAACCGAATGAAATTAGCTGGAACTCTCCATGGGGCAAGGGCCGTCCCGGATGGCATATCGAATGCTCTGTCATGGCGACAAAACACTTAGGAGATACCATCGATATTCATGGGGGTGGACAAGACTTAGCGTTCCCTCACCACGAAAACGAAATCGCGCAAAGTGAATCCAAAACAGGGAAGAAATTTGCGAACTACTGGATGCATAATGCATTTGTAACGATGGGTGAAGAGAAGATGAGTAAATCGCTTGGAAACTTCGTGCTTGTTCATGACTTAATCCAACAACTCGACCCACAAGTACTTCGTTTCTTCTTAGCAAGTGCGCACTATCGTCGTCCATTGAAATTTAGTGAAGCGGCTCTTCAAGAAGCAGCCGTGAACCTTGAAAAGGTACAAACGACTTTCAAAAATGCACGCTATCGCCTAGATACAGCCGTAGATGCATTGCCAGAAGACGCAGAACGCCTAGCGAAATTCGAAGCGATTGAAGCAGATTTCCAAAAGGAAATGGATGATGACTTCAATGCAGCAAATGGGATGACTGTGCTATATCAATGGTTAAAAGAGTGGAATGTGTATTTAGAACAAGAAGTGGTTTCTAAAGCAGTACTGGAAGCACTTCTTGAAAAAGCAGCGGTTTTATTTGGAATCTTTGGAATCGTGGAAAAACAAGAAGCATTGCTCGATGATGATATTCAAGCCTTAATCGATGAACGTTTAGAAGCGCGTAAGGCGAAGAATTTTGCTCGTAGTGATGAAATTCGTGATTTATTAAAAGAACAAGGGATTGTATTAGAAGACACTCCACAAGGAACAAGATGGAGAAGAGAAGCATGACAGAAAAAAACTGGAAGCTGCTAAACGGTTTGGCACTCGCCTATATGGGGGACGGGATTTATGAAGTGTATGTCAGAAATCACGTGATGCAAAAAGGACTCACAAAGCCAAATCAATTGCATGCGACCGCAACGAAATTTGTTTCAGCAAAAGGCACAAGCACGCTTGATGCAACAAATGCTGGAACAAGAAAACTTCTTAAATGAAGAAGAATTAGAAATTTATAAACGAGGACGCAATAGTAAGAGTCATACGGTGGCTAAAAATGCCGATGTCGGAACTTACCGTATTGCGACTGGTTTTGAAGCATTGATGGGTTACTTATATTTATCTGGGCCAACAAGCGCGACTAGAAGAACTCATCAACTGGTGCTTACAACAAGTGGAAGGTGAACAGTAACATGGCACGAAATGAATATGCACCAAAGAAAAAATCAAGAAACGGAAATCGTTCAGACCGTGGGCGTCCAGAACGAGCTGAGAAGAAACAACGCCCTGCTCGTGAACACGTAGAACATGAGGGAGTACAAGAAGTGGTAGACTTTGTGTTTGGACGTCATGCAGTGGTGGAAGCTTTGCAAACGCCAGACCGTGTGAACCGCGTCTTTATCCAAGAAGGCACTTCCGGACGAGATGCCGCAAAAGTGATTGACCTCGCGCGTGAAAAAGGTATTCAAGTTCAAACCGTTCCAAAGACAAAGATTGAAGACCTTGTCGGCAATGCCGTTCACCAAGGACTTGTGGCTTCGATTGCAGCCTATGAATATGCCGACTTAGAAGATGTCTTCAAGAAAGCCGAAGAAAAAGGCGAGGATCCATTTATCGTCATTCTAGACGGAGTGGAAGATCCACATAACTTAGGAAGTATTTTACGTACCGCTGATGCAACAGGTGTTCACGGGATTATTATTCCAAAACGCAGGTCAGCTTCACTGACAGCGACTGTTGCCAAAGCCTCAACAGGAGCTATCGAGCATGTGCCAGTTGTCCGTATGACGAATTTGACACAGACCATTGAACAATTGAAGGCTCGTGGCGTGTGGGTATTTGGAACCGATATGAACGGAACCGACTACCGCAAATGGAATACGAAAGGGCCTCTTGCAATTGTGATGGGGAACGAAGGAAAAGGCGTATCTCGAATTGTAAAAGAAAGCGTCGATGAGATGGTGACTATCCCAATGGTCGGGCATGTGCAAAGTCTCAATGCGAGTGTGGCAAGTGCTTTAATGATGTATGAAGTCTTCCGTAATCGTTCGCTATAGAAACGGAGGGAGCAGGTTGAAAAAGCAACTCTACATTGTAGATGGATACAATATGATTGGAGCGTGGCCGGAACTGGTCGCTTTAAAGAAACAAGACGACTTAGAGAGCGCGCGGGATTTACTGATTCAACGCTGCTCGAATTTTCAAAAGTTTGAAAATATCGAAGTTTGGATTGTGTTCGACGCTCAGTTTGTACCAGGAATTACGCAGTCGTTTGACCAAGCGCAAGTGAAAGTGATTTTCACCTCTGAAGGAGAAACGGCCGATAGCTATATTGAACGCACCGTTTCCGAAATGAACACGCGACTCGTACAAGTGTCTGTTGCCACTAGCGACTTGGCAGAGCAGTGGCTTATCTTCCAAAAAGGAGCGCTTCGAAAGTCTGCACGGGATTTTTATAAGGAATTAGAGAGCAGTCGCGATAAACAGACGGAGCTTACGCGTCATTTTCATCAAAAAGGAAACGGCAGAAGAAATCCGTGGAGTGACGCTCAACTGTCCTTATTGAATCACTTGAGATTCAGTTTAGGGTCTAAGAAACGGAAGGAATAGTTCAGTTTTAGAGCTTTATTCATATAATATTCACAATTAGTCGCCTATGATTTCATATTAACAGTGTATAATCTGTGAAGAAAACTTTATATTGAATACGATTTACGTGAAAAAGGAGTGTAAATGATGCATGTTTTAATGATTGAAGATACAGAAGCAGTTTGCGAAATGATGGAAATGTTTTTTTGAAAACGAAGGCTGGAAAGCAAGTTTCTATCACGATGGTAAAAGAAGGTCTTGATGCTTCTTATGGAAAAATCAAATCCAAATGGGGCATTGTGATCTTTAGATGTAAACTTACCCTAGCATGGATGGCATGCAAATTTGCCGTCAAATCCGTCAAGTGAAATCAAAAGCTGTTCCAATCGTGATGCT